>Ga0206125_10000027_pt1 | contig 228391 bp, 245 predicted proteins | sample Helgoland_Spring_4_FD_148598 | JGI IMG/M metagenome (GOLD analysis project Ga0206125, IMG submission 148598) | Pelagic subsurface seawater microbial communities from Kabeltonne, Helgoland, North Sea - Helgoland_Spring_Bloom_20160331_1 | ecosystem: Environmental > Aquatic > Marine > Epipelagic...
AAATAATAATTTAGAAAAAGAAATTAAAGAAAAAGAAAAAGATCTACTAACACGTGAACGAATGCTTCAATTAAGTATTGAAAAAAATGTTTACAAAAAGAAAATGATTTACACATACATTGCATTAATATCTCTGATATTACTACTTTTATTTTCAGCTTATTTTTATTATAAATCAAGAACACCTTAAATACAATTTTATTTATTATAAATATATTATAATGAATAAAGTAAAAGAAATGAAAAGGGAACTTGAAAATAGTGGAAGAATGATTAGTATTAATAATATAGAATATAATAAAAAAGATCATCTTGTTTCAATACTACGTGTTATATTATTTGGAGTTATTCTTGAAATTGTAATTTTTGGAATATATATTGTAACTGGTAAAATTAAAATATTATTTTTTGGAACAATCATATTATCAATTATTTTAGGTATATACATAATATATTTGGCATTAAATCCAGTTGATAGTTCAATACATTATAATGCGACACAATTATCAAAGGTTACAGAAAGAGAAATTCGACAAAAGATTGCAGCTGGTTTATTACGACCAACATGTGATAAAAAATAAATAATATATTAATATATATGTCAAGTTATATTCATACTTCACAGAAACTTGTAGATACTAAGATGAATAATCTATCAAGACTAACTCAAAATATACAAACAAAAGATAGATTAATACAACTTAATCAGCTAAATTATGAAGAAAGTAAACGAAGAATTAAAGTTTTAAGAAAAATATATATACCAATTTTTTTTAATATTTTACTTTATTTTTTACTACTAAATAAAGTATTACATAAAAATATTATTGTTCCATTAATGTTTTTAGGTTATTTATTATATGGTATTTATATTTTTTATCAATTTAATGTATTACAATTACGGACAATTGTTTCACCGGAAATTAAAGATATGAAAAAATTAATTCTTAAAGGAGAAAAAATGATTAAAAAAGAAATTAAGGACTTAGAAAAAACAAAAAAACAAAATTGTATTAAACCTCCGCCTAGAAAAAAACATAAAAAAATAAAAAATTATTATTTTGGTGAATCAGGTGATGCAGTTGTAACAGTAGATAAAAAAGGCTATTTTCACTACAATCATCCAAATTTAAAATCTGGTGGCGAGATTTTAAATTATGATGTGGAGTTTGAATAAATTATATAATTAATTATATATATGACTACTAATAGAGAATTATTAGGTTGCTATGACAATTATAAAAAAACATATGATAAAAATGTAAGATTTAATACCAATCACGTTGAAACATTAGATGATTGTCAAAAATTAGCTTCAACTAAAAATCATAATGGATTACATTCAGAATATTTTATTTATGATGGAAATAGAAAAGCTTGTATTCGACCAGCTGATAAAAAATTTACCCCAATTATTGATGATTCATCGAGAAAAGCATTAATGAAGAATGGAGAATGTTTTAAATCACAAAAATTATATTATTTAGAATCATCAAAACATAAAAATGAAGATGAAAGAGATTTAAAAATGTATAATAAAAAAGTTGATATTATTGATGAAAATATTAAAGAATTAAGTAAGACTAGACAACTTTTAAAAAGTAAAGCATGTAATAAAAAAACACACGGTGATATGTCAATTGAAGAATGTATTCAAGCTGAGCGTGAATTGGCTACTTCTTTAGCAGCAAAACAACACGAAACACAACTTAGTAAAATTAAAGACAATATGTATAAACAATTAAAAGATTATTCTGAACACTCTAATAAAAATGTTGATTTATTACAGTCGACAAACAGTTCTATTCAATCAAAAAAAAGAATACTAAAAGATAATTTAGACGAGAAAAATAAAATTAATAAAACAATTAATGAATTAAACTTTAAAATTAAAGATAATAATCAACTGTATAATATTAATAAAACTTTTCAAACATATTTAAAATATGGTGTTATTTTTGGAATTATTATATTAATTCTTGGTGTCGGTATGTCCTTTATCTACGACTAATTTCTTTTTAATTAATTTTAATCTTTTTTTTATAATTCTAATCTTTTTATTAAGCCTTTCATTTATTTTATTTTCTGCATACATTAAATAAAATGCCATTATAACTCCAACTAATACAGGTTTATGTAGATAAAAAAGTGTTAGTACAAATATACCTCCTACAATATGATCAAACTTCATATATATTTAATTATATATTTTTAATCTGAATCTTCATCATAATCATCATCGTCTGTGAGAACAAGTTTATGATCAATTAATTTCTGGGCTTTCTTATTAATTTTATCACTAGGATAAATATTAATAAGATATTTCACAAACTCTTTCTTTGATAAACGATTTTTAACTTCATTTGTCATTGCCCACATAGTATATGTACTGAAACATTCTGAAAATTTAGCAACGCTCCCCTCTGAAATAACAATTCTTTCATTAAAGAAACTACGCTGTTCATCACATTCAAGCTCATACTCTTTAGTAAACGATTTGATTTCTTCTGGGACTTTAATTCCATTTTTATGATATATCTTATAGTATTCAATTAATAATGCCATAAATGGTTCACCCCATTCTTGTAATTTTCTTGAAAGATCTCTATCAATTTTGAAATGATTTTTATATGCTGGATTTGGTTCTTCTAAAAACTTACTATTAAATGGTACTGCCTCTGTTCGACGCCAAATACCACCATCATCGCCACGAAGTTTTGGAAGGAAATTACATAGAAGCATCATCTTGAACTGTGGTTTGAATTCAATTGGATCCTTGTGAAGACCACGCCCTTTAAGATTATCACCACCAGTATATTCCTTCATTAGACCTTCATTTAAATCAGCTCCGTGATTTGGCTCTTCTAAATAAGCAAGACGACATCCTTTTGCTTGAACAATTTCTGGTGTTGGTGCATTAGATGATGCTCGTTTACCAGTAATTAGTGTAATTGGAAACTTAATTGAATATTCACCAAAAGCACTATTCAATAATTCAATTAATTTACTTTTACCATTACCACCAGAACCTAGCCAAAATCTGAACTTTTCTCGTTTATTAACTCCGCATAAATATGTCGCTAAATCAGTTAATAAATAATTTCTAACATTATCATTCGTTTGAATCTCTTTAAAGAATGACTCAATTTCATTAATTCGTTTGTCTGATTTATCTAAATGTGTATAATTAATCTTAGTACTCTTTGTTAAATAATCATCCGGTTTACCGTCACGAAACTCTAATTCATCTAAATCGTATACTCCATTTTCAAAACCTAGAAGATATGGATTACTATCTAGTTTTTCTTCGAACTTAGAATCATAAAATAATTCCATACATTCTTTTAGAACAGAATCTTTGAATGATGTCGTTTTTAATTTCTTTAAAATTGTATAATACATTTTTTGTTTCTCTAAAATATCTTCTTCTTCATCTTCTTCAGCATTTGATAATTCCTCGCCAACTTTTTTTGAAATATTCATATAAATACCAACCAATTCATTATCTGCATCTCCAGAAATAATACGTCGAATGTCAGTACCACTATCTGAAATTGTCCAACGATGTTCATAAAATCGGTACCAAGTTTTATGTCTAATACTTGTACATACAAATACATGGCGATACATCATATGAATAATACTTGCAATATCACAATGAGTTGAATCTCCTTCAATATGTTCAATATATTCATATACATATTTACCCATAATTTGTCGGAATCCATCAGGATTATCAATTTTTGCCCAATAATAAATACTGGCAGCTGTTAATCCTTTTGATTTCTTTTTATTAAATGAACTCCAAAACTTTTCACATTCGCCTTTTGCAAACTTTGCACTTTTTTTACTAAACTCAATCCAGGTATTTAAATATTTAATACTTGAACTAGTATTATGTAAGGCCAGTCCAACATTTCTCCAATCTTGATAATCATCTGCTCGACTTTTAGATAATAGATCTACAATTTCTGGTAGAATCTTAGTATCACGCTCTTTTACTTCTTTAACTTTTGTTTTTACATTTGTTTTTTCTTTTTTGTCAATTAGTGTTTCTTCAATGTCTTCATCAATTGTTGTAATTGCTGTATGTCGTCTGATACTAAAAAATCTAGCCATATTATCAATTCCTTGAAAATCAATGTCCGATTTATTTAATTGTTCTAATTCAGAATCATATATTTTTGAAAGTTCATATTTTTCTAGTTTGGGTTTTGTACTACCATATAAAAACCAACCATTCGATTTAATGACTGCTCGATCAATTACATCGTGATTTTTATTAATTAATTCTAATGTATCAAACTCCGTTGTAATATTTTTTAAAACATTATCCCTGATATAATATTGTACGTGTGGCTCAGAGATAATATATGGAAACATAATATGAATACCATCTTTAATTATATCATTGTGTTGGTAGGGTGCTTTACGTTCAAAAATAAATGCAGCTAATTCATGATCGTCACATTTAAAAACTTTCTTAATTTGATCATAAAATAATTTTAAAATATTCGTAATATTTGTTTCAGTGTATCGTCTTGTAATTGATCCATCCTCTGGAATTGAATGCTTGAAATCTAGATCAATTACAATTGGTCCAACTTTTTTATGTTTCTCAATTAGAGAAATTACATTACCACCTAAAATAACATTTTCATATAATTTAAAAAACTCATCATTTTTGCTATCTGGGATATAAAAAGATCCTTTCAGATTTCCATAACTCATATGACTATGTGGTTCACCTTTTTTAACTTTATGTAATTCTAAAAATTCAATCATGGTGGATAAATTAGAGTGTTGGGACATCAATAATATTAATAAATAAGTTATTTTTGATTTTAAATAATAAAAATTGTCATTTTTTTTAGTATTTATTATTTACGACATTTAAAATCTAGATAATATAATATAATATGTTTTATGTGTATAGTTTAAAACACTGTCCATATTCAATTAGTGCAGTAGATGTATTAGAACGGTCTGGCTTACGCTATAAGAATATAATGGTTGCTCAAAAAGATAAAAGTAAATATTGTAAAAAACATAAAATGAATACATTTCCTCAGATCTTTTATAAAAAGGATAAAAAAATGTATAAAATTGGTGGATGTTCAGATCTTTTAGAATTATTTAAATTATGTAAATATCTAAATACACTTCCTTTTAAAAATGAATTAGTCTTTTCATTAGCAAAAACATTCAAAAGAAAAAAAATAAATTAATAGTATAATTAAAATATATTATTAATTATTAAATTAAGAAGTTGGTGCTGGACAGAATGTAGGACATATTTTATTAAGTTTTTCTATATCTTCTTTATTTGTTGGTGGTGATGTTATACAATTACAATATGTGACTTTGTCTAAATCCTTTGGATCTGGTGTTGAACAGGTACCATATGCTGTTGAAAAATCAGTATCATTTCCAAATTTACACCAATTTCCTTTTGTACTCCAATTAGGATCACATTTTTTATATGTTTTACCTGCTGGTAATGGAGGATTACAATTATTTCTGGTATATGGAAATGGATATTTTTTAGAATCAAACCAATTTGGCGGTATAAATTGAGCTTCATAAATTCCTATCTGTTTTACACCAACTACATATGCAAAATATACATAAAACATATAAAATTTGTCCCAATCCCAATAAGCAAACCCGTCGAATGTTCCACATAACTGTGGTTTAGCACCTTGTTTTCCACAATCTGATTTACTAGAACATGGGAAAAACTCTGATGCTAAACATTTGGAGGCATTTCCATCCATTGATAAATTCTCTAATGAAAACATTGGCCAGAATACATCTGGATTACTCTTAATATTTTTAAGTAATCCATTCATTGATTTATCTGCCCCACATCTTGAGGATGTCATTAACCAATTAACAAACTCAGCTGGTTTATTTACTAAACTTGTATTTCTATAACTGATATTTGTTGTACATATTTCTGGCATATTATTTAATTGATAAGCTGAACCAGTACATGGCGTGGTTTCATTCATATACCAGTAGGTTTCTGGCATTACCATATTATTATTCTCAACTGTTCCTGTTATACCTGCCGCCAATCCTTTTGCAAATCCATATTTTATTAATCCAGCATTATAGTGTTTATTTAATTGTGATATTTGATTCCAACCACATACAGAATTATATTCACCTGCATCTTCGCCATCGACAGTGAAATATGTTATTTTTTTCCCACTTGAACTTTTATTTACATCTGCAACCCATTTAATGACTTGTCCTGCAATATTTGGACAACCCCCACACGCTTCACATTTTTTAGAATCATGATTACATGCTAATCCTTTACAGCAAGAATATTCAGTTGAGCCATCATAACAGGTTTCATCTTTTTTTTTACAATCTGTCGGATCTTTGTCCAATCCACAATTTGTATAATTCTTATTAGGAGTACATTTAGAGGTAGGTGCTTTTATTGTATTACAACTATTAATATCTTTTGAACCACTTATTGGTGCACCCCAAGCATTTTCATCATATGTATATGGGGAATCTTTTGGTCTAATATATACAACAATTCCAATTTCAATATTACTATTTTTAATATCTGGATTTTCTAAAAGATTTTTAACTACCCACTCGCCATTATTATTAAACATAAACTTAGAAGTTGAGTCAACTGATAACATTAATACATTAATATTCTTTTCTTTTACAAAACTAATAACATTATTTAAATATTTAGTTGTAACACTGCCATCTGAATTACCTGGAAACTTTCCAGATGCGTCTCCTATTATACCACCCCAATATAAAGCAGTTGTTGGTGTTTGTAATGGTTTACCATTCAATAATACTGTTTTTTTTCCAGAAGCATCTGTTTGCATTGTTAATTTTTCAATTTCATCCATACATACATTTCTAATTCTATTTTTACATGAATCATTTTTCTGTTTTATATTAATACAATTACCATCATTCTTATCTAATTCAGTTCCATATGGACAAGCTGAAATACAATGTTTTCCATCATTTTTATCTGTAAAATACACACATGGTTTATCTTTACAAAAAGCAATCTCAGCATCATTCGCACATTTATTTTTATCTGTTGTTGTTAAAACATTGTAGGTATTTCCAATTTTTTTATTAACCCAATCCTGAGTTATTGTATAAATATTAGATGGAACAATAGGACAGTCTGGTGATGGAGTTGGTGGTGGTGGTGGTGGTGGTGGTTTTACACAATTTGTTTGACAATCTTTTAAACTTGTTGTACTTTTAGGATCTTCATTACAAGTATAAGTTGTTTTATCACAAGTATAATATTTAGTAGCTGGTGGTGGTGGTTTTACACAATTTGTTTGACAATCTTTTAAACTTGTTGTACTTGTCTTTGTTGGATCAATAATACATTTATATTGTCCTTGATCACAAATATAACCAATTGGTGGTGCTGGTCCTATACACGTTTGTTCACATGTACTTTTATCTTTTACACCAATTCCAGTACCTTGGATGGTTGTACATTTTCCCTGTGCTTTATCACACCACCATAGGGTTGGTGATGGTTTAGGTGGGGTTGGTGGTTTTGGTGGATGTAATATACAATTTGTTGCACATTCTGTTTGTGTTCTGTATTTTGGTTTATTTGGATCAGGCGTTGTTGTTGTATGACATTTCTTATATGTTTCATCACATTGCCAATATGTAATTGTTGCAGGAGGTAATTTACATTTTGTCTTACATTCTTTTTGTGTTTTATATTTCCCTCCAATTTTAGGTATACAAATATTACTTACACATTCCCAAAGTCCTTTTTTGGGAGATGGTGGAGAAGGAGGTTGTGGTGGTGGCGTGGGTGCTGGACCAGGTGGTTGTCTACAACCTCTCTTACACATTGACAGTGTGGGATAATTCCCATTTACTGTTTCAATACACTGTCCTTTAACACAGTCAAAGCTATCATACGGACTCGGTGGTTTTGGATGAGGTTTTGGATGAGGTTTTGGATGAGGTTTCGGATGAGGTTTTGGATGTGGTTTTGGATGTGGTTTTTTATGATGTTTTCTACGAATTATATGTTTTCTGATATTTTTCAATAATTTTTTTTCAGAATCATAATATTGTAAACAAATTAATAAAATTATACAAATACCTATTATTAGAACTAATAATAAGACTATTTTATTATCCATATATTATAATAAAATAAATTATATTTTTACATATTTTTACATATTTTTACATATTTAGGTATTTTCCTTGTTGATTTAACATATTGATTCGTAAATCTAAATAATGTTCTACACCATTAAAATCATATTCATAACCATCATATGTTAAGAATTGAATTGTCAATCTGTCTAATTTTCCTAATGGTGGTGTGAAATATTTAATTTCCTTAGATGTTGGATATTTTGATGCGTCTACATTAATTAATGAGTTTGATTTATCATTTAATGGTATAATTGCAAAACTATCCATTACAGATGTTTCTTTTGATCGTAATCTTTCTAATTCTTTAATATGTAATACTAAATATCTATTATAAAATAAATCATATTTATTTGGTGCTGTTATTCCTTTTTTAATGTATCTGAAATTAACACCGGCGGGAGTATTGTCAAATGTATCATCATATTTAAAACATATTGGGTGACAATGACAGGTATCAACTATTGTCGGTTTTAAATAATATGCATATAATCTCGTATCATCTATAATTTCTACTATTAAAAATGTATGTTCATATCCGTTTTGATCATATATATATAAATAATCACAATCATTAAATGTTGTTTTGAATTCTGAGTTTAAACCAGTTATCCGATACATTTTATCTGGTTTTTCAAGTCCTGCACCAAATACTGGACAACAACATAAATTTTTATCATAACGTGCTTTTTTTATCTTTATAATTGTTCCATTATTATTTTCAACTCCATACAGTTCTGGATTAAACCCTAATAATTTTCCAATTGAATTAGGAGGATATAATCTTTTAAATCCAGCATGAGTATTATCAATATGAACATCGCCTTTAAAATTTAATTCAAAACTACCACTACTTTTAATTGTTATTTTTCCTGTACATTTATTGTACACCACCTTATATTTATGTTTGAACTTATTAGAACAAAATAAAATATTTAATTGATTGACTAATTCTTGAATTGTATAATCACCAACTTTAACTTCCAATGTATAACAATATGTTACTGTATTTAAATCATTACTTTCAATTAGATTAATTACATTATTATTATTATTTATTGTATAACCACTCTGTGGGATTTGTGCTCGTGTTAATTCAATAGAGGTAACATTTCTGAATTGCTCATTTAATTTAATAATATAATTACTCGCTCTTGGATAATTTTTAGAATTTCTATCACGACTATCAATTATTAATCTTTTTTCAATATTACCATAAACTGTGGTTGGATCATTGCCACGAACAGTATTAACTTCATAGGTATTCGGTGGTATCTGCATGGTATTTCTAAATGAATCAGGATATTCCATTTATATTATAATATATATTAAGTTAATATTTAAACAATTTTATATTTAATATTTATATAGAGAATGAATATTGAAAATTCATATTATTCTAAAGAAAACTTTGGATTATTAAATAATACAATCAGTCAATACTGTAAACAAAAATATAAAAAAGAAATTAATATTGAACATTTTAAAGATAAATTATTTCTAACAATGGAAACGGTTGAATCAAATGCCGGACTAGGAGTACCACAAGGATTCACTACTAAAAAATATCTAGAATTAATGAATAAAAAAGTTTTAAAATTAGCAATGCCGCATATTGTTAGTACTTTTAGAAGTAATAAATTAAAATCAAAACCTAAACCAAAAACAAAACCACAATCAAATACACATTTAGAAAGTGTATTTAAACCTTTTAGACCAATTGAACGTCCTCAAATGAGTAATCTCGATATTGGTCCAGCAGAATCGGTTGAATCATATGAAGACTTGGTTAAAAAAAGAAATTATAAACCAACCAAAGAATTAACAGAACAATTTTCTACACAAGACGATGTCGCTAATATAAACGATATTCATAGACAAGGTACGCCAATCCAAGAACTAATTAATAGTAACACTGATAAAATCTCGGAAGAAGAAACGGGTACATCTATTCATGACTTATTAGCTAAACAACAGGATGAGCGTTCAGTATTTGATAGATTACCGGATCCAAATCAAGAATCTGTTTCTGTATTAGATCAACATTTAAATAATATTAATTCTGTTAATTTATCTACAAGAGATAATATTCAACCACCAGGTGAAGATTTTAATATTCATAATAATTTTAAAGAAAAAGATGAAGCAATTAAAAAACAGTTTGAAGAAATGACCAAATCAAGAGAACAACTAGATGGTTCATTTCCGTTAATTCAACAACCGAAAATAGATTACAAAATTAGAAAACATTATTTATCTATTGATTCTATTGATAGAGATTTAGAATTGTATCCTAATCCCACAGATTTCAGAGTACAGTTCAATGCTGAATCAGATAGTATTAAACATATTACAAGATATTATACAATAACATCACCATCTGGGGTAAAAGAAAAAAAAATATTATATACTGGCGGTATCACAGAAGCGGGTATTCGTGCAGCACCTATTCAGGAAACAATTAAAAATATTAAATCTATTAAATTAATAAATGTAACAATGCCTGTTACACGAAATGGTGTTTATACATTTAATGATGAACAGAATTTATTTATTAATATTCCGGAATTAGATAATAAATATCTAGGAACAAATCTGGCTAGTAACAATGCATTCGTTAAAGTAATTGATCCAGATAGAGTCTTCCAAGGAGGACTTAATAATATGAGAAAATATTCACAAATGAAAACAATTGAAGATGTTGGGTTTGTTTATGATCCAGCACCACTTGCAAATCTTAATAGTATGACGTTACAAGTCAAAAATAATAGAAACTTTAATTATTCAATCGGTAATGATAAATTAGATATTCTATCAATTCAGAAATATGTACTATCACCAACGCCTAATTATGCGAATGGGTGCACTAACACATCTAATTACCTGTCTTTAAAAGTTAGATTGAAAATATATCCAGGTATGACAGAAGATGATATTAAATCTGAATTTATTAAAGATGAGACTATTTATATTTATAGTAAAAATACATGTTATAATAATCAGTATTTTAATTTTGATTTGGACCCCAATATAGATGTCGATTTTAATTCAGATATCCTAACCTTCACCAATAAAATAACTTGTGAAGATTTATGTGAGGGTGATGAAAATAATCTACCATCGGGAGAAATTATATTTATGGAATTTATTAATGTAAATCAAATCTTAAAATTGACAAATAATTCTGGTTCAATAGGTTATTATAGATATATGGGTAATAAAACTGATAATGGTATGGAATTAAAACTTATATCTGGATCAGTATCTGGGAAAATTACATCAATTGCTATTTCAGAAGTAATTCAAAAAGGAATACAATCAGAAGATTGTTGTTGTATTAATTATGTCAATGGTATAAGAGTTATTAATAATGAATCAAATGTAAATGACAGTAATTTTAGTGTTGATCAAGAAGACGATACCTGTGTTGGATATTATTGTCACACATTCTATATTCCTAAACCAAAAAACTTTAATAATATGTATACAGAGGATAATGTAAATTGCAAACCAGATAATGATGAACAATTTCCACTATTCTTAGTGAGAAAGAAAAAACAGTTAAGTTACACATTTGAAGTTGAATCTATTGAGAATAATAGAGGAGTCTTTGAATCTCAAATCTTATAATAAAAAGTGATTTTTAAGCTATTTTAATTGATTGATAATTAAATATATTAAAATGAACAGTCTATCTAAAATTATTCTACTATCATGTGTTGTATTTGCTACATCTAAGAATGTTAACAAGCGTAAATCATCTTTCAAAATTTCGACATTTAAAACTAAATCTCCACTTATTGGAACTGCAGTTATGAAGAAGCCTGTAAAGAAGAAGCCTGTGAAGAAGAAGCCTGTGAAGAAGAAGCCTAATTATCTGACTCGATTTATGACCCCTAAATTAATTGAATATTCAAAAAACTTTAATGACCATTCTAATTGCTTAGAGTGGACATGCAAAGAATGGTGTGCTTTTTATGATCCTTCCTTTAAGGAAGCTTATATTAAAGCTGGTTGTGTAGATGATGGCGATTATTGTATTTGCTAATCATTTAAATTAATACAAACTTTATAAATCAAATACATTCTTCTCTCAACTGGTGTTTTACCTTTTCCCTTTCGTCTCATATTTTTAATAGTTCTTTCATAAGACAATGCTTGTGATTTTGTTAATTTTCCTTTTATAAAATGATATTCCCAATTACCGCCTAATAAAAAGGATGATGTATATCTAGCTCCACCTTTTATCTCACAGTTATGTTGTCTTATTCTTCTTTGAAGATTATTAGTTATACCCAGATAAGTTCTATTATGAATAGTATGTGTTAATAAATAAAGATTATAATTGTTCATATATGTATACTAGTGATATAACATCCAAAATGTTTTATATAACGCACCATCGAAGTAATTCATTGTAGTTGAACTGTAATACGGCTTCGATGGTGGATATAACTTGAAATACTCACATAGAATTGGTAGTTTCTTCGCAATTTCGGGATTATCTTCATAATTTGAATATACCCATTTACACTGCTCTCGTTTAGTAGCGACACGAGCTTTGTCATTATTACTGAACTCCTCAAAAAATGATTTTAATTCATCGGCATTTTCCATTGTATTAATAATTTGATTAAATTATTAATAATATTATGTATTATAATATTTCATTTTTTATAAATAAGCTCTAACTATATTATTTTAATATTGATACTCCTTTGAATAACTATGTATAATGGCATCTTGATAAAATCTAGATGTATCAGTATATACTGTTTTTTCAAAAAAAATATGTAAGTTTGGTAGATGAACCTTAATAGCCTCGTGATCATTTAAATAATTTTTCCATCGGTAATATAATTTTTTAACAAATGGACTTAGTTCATTAATTGTGTTACTAGTATTAGCGACGGAGTTATCTTTAATACAGTTATTATAATGAGTATATAATGAAATTGTTGAAATGGTTGGATCCATATACTTACTATAGTAATAGGATTATTCTATGTATTAATAATCATAGAGAAATTATTAAACTATATAATGATATTATATTTAAAATCATACCATTACTTTTAATATAATGAGTACTATTATTGATTACATAAATAAGCAAACCATTACAAATGTTATTGAAAAAGCCATTCCAGAAGATAAATTACTACAATTTCATAATTTAATTGATACATTTTTAAAAAATAATGATGATATTATTGTGAAAGGAGGAAGAGCCTTACATCAGTCAGTTCCAATTTATGACTCGAAAGAACTATTATACAAAGATTATGATTTATACAGTAAGAATCCGAAAGAATCATTAATTGAAATAGGAAAAGAGTTAGTTAAAAATGATATTATTGAATTTACTATTGAAAATATCATATTTAAGCCTCATATTTTTAGATTAAAACTCTTTACTATTCCTTTTATTGATGTTGAACCTTTATCATGTAGTGTTCCACAATTATTTTTAAATGAAATTAATGTAGTCCATCCTAAGTATCAAAGAATTGATATTTATATTCAATTATCAAGACCAACATTAATTAATTTAGACAATTGGACTAAAATCATACCAAGGCTAGAAAAAATTAATGAAAAATATCCATTTAGATGTTTTCATAAAAATCAGATAGGTAAGCTACACCAGAATATTAATAAAATACTTCCAATCATTGAAGAAGATTGTGTAATTTCAGGTGAAATTGCATTGTATCATCACATGAAAGAATATAAAAATAATTGCTACTTACCTGATATTAATCATCTTGTTTTATTTACCCATAACACAACTAAGTATATTAAATTAATCAAATATATTTTCAAAAATTGTGAAATTAAAGAAGAAAAAGACAAAATGAACCATTGTACCACACTTTATAAGATTTATAATAATGATACACTATTAGTTGACTTGTACTATCTTGATGATTGTATTAATTATGATGATGATGAATCATACAAATATTCATCTGTAAATCATCTATTTTTCTATTATCATATGCTTCCTTACACCAAAGAAAATGAAACAGTTCTATTTCATTTACATAATACATATGGAACATATGTAAACAACCTAAAATGTCATGGATATCGAAATCCAGGGGTGAAAGAGCTAAAAACAACATTTATAAATAGAGAACAGTTGTGTAAGATTAATCATTTGATGTTATGAAATGTTGTTATTAAAACAACTTTTGGGTGATTGCCGTAAGGTCATTTTTGTTCAAGGCATCAAGGTAGGAAGTCGACTTACCTCTGGGCGAATCATTGAGGTAATTATTGGATCTCTTATAGATTAGGCTCTTATACATTGTGGTGAATGAAGAACTGTTCAGAAATCAAGGTAATAACTAATATATACTTCAGAGATATTACGTGTCATTTTTTATTTTCAACAAAACAAGCATTCATATCTTTGATATTATATGTCATTTTTTATTTTCAACAAGATTGTAAATAAAACAAGCATTCATATCTTTGATATTATATGTCATTTTTTATTTTCAACAAGATTGTAAATAAAACAAGCATTCATATCTTTGATATTATATGTCATTTTTTATTATTAATAATATATATATGTCAAATAATAAAGTGACAATTAAGGTTAAGAAGGTTAAGAATAATTCAGTCAAAGTAAATAAAGGTGATTGGATAAGAACAAATAGGAAAAGGTTCCCTAAATGGGTTAGTGAAACTTTTAAACAATATCTATTAACCTCTGAGGAAAAGGTTGTTGGTACTGATTTCAAACCTTTTTTACATCAAAAGATGGTTAGAGACTTCTTACAAAATGAATCACCCTATCGTGGATTATTATTATATCATGGATTAGGTAGTGGCAAAACGTGTACTTCTATTACTATTGCTGAAAACCTTAAAAATTATAAGAGAATTGTTGTTATGCTTCCAGCATCTATTAAAGACAATTATATTCAAAAAGGTTTAATGTTTTGTGGCGATAAACGATTCAAAGCATTACCATCATTGATTAATGACTATTATCAATTTGTTTCAACAAATGCATCTAATACATTAAAGCAGATTGAAGATCTTGGTAATTTAGATAATCATGTTATTGTTGTTGATGAGGTTCATAATTTAGTGTCTATTATGGTTAGTGGAATTAAAGGTAATTCAAAACAAGGTAGGAAAATATATGAATTACTATTGAATTCTAAGAATTGTAAAATTGTATTTTTAACTGGTACACCTATCATCAATGATCCGTTTGAAGCTGGTATTTTATTAAATGTTTTAAGAGGAGTAATTGAAACTCAAATATTTAAAATAGTTTCAATTGAAGATTCATTAGATCTTAAATATTACCAAATTGAAATGCAGTCACTGCCAGAAATTGATTTTGTTGAAGTGAGTGTTGGTAATATGAGTGTTCAGATTCGATTAACAGAAGATAAGATTAATATTAATTTTGATGCTGTTTTAAACAAAATTGAACGTCTTTCTGAACAATTAGGTATTAAAATAGAGTTTTTTACTGAAAAAAATTACACAGCATTTCCAGAAACCGAAGATGATTTTGAAAATTATTTCTTAGATGATACGGCAAAAGATGTTTTTAGATTAAAAAATAAAAATCTATTTATTAGACGATCTTTAGGTTTAATCTCCTATTTTGCAGCAACTGGTGATAATTATCCTTCAACTAAAATTGAATATGTAGATACAGTTATGAGTAGTTATCAATATCAATTATATGAAATAATGAGAGGCATTGAAAAAATTAAAGAAAGAATGTCTGTTAGTAAAGGAAAATCAAGTAAGCAAAAACCTACAACACTTATGAGAATCTATTCAAGATTATTCAGTAATTTTGTTTTCCCAGAAGAGATACCAAGGCCATTTAAGAAGGGTGATATGTTATCAATGATTAAAAAAAAGAATGCCAAGAATAATAATGATATTAACAGTGAAAATAATATTGAAGAAAATGTAGAAGCTATTTCAAAAACATACAAAGATCGACAAGACAAAGCACTTGCTGAATTAACAAAAGATAAAATGCAATACTTAACAAAAGAGAAGTTATCAATTTATTCTCCTAAAATGAAAAAAATATTAGAACATATTCAAAAATCGAAAGGAATTGTATTAGTTTATTCACAATTCAGAAAATTGGAGGGAATTGGTATTTTTAGTTTAGTATTAGAAGCGAATGGTTATAAAAAATATAGTAAAACTGGAACAAATAAAAATAGTTTTATGATTTATTCTGGTGAAGAAAAATATACAGATCGACAAGATATGTTGAAAGTATTAAATGATCCTAAAAATAAAAATGGTGATACTATTAAAATCATTCTAATTTCATCTGCTGGTTCAGAGGGACTTGATCTCAAAAATATCAGACAGATTCACATTATGGAGCCTTATTGGAATGAAGTACGAGTAAAACAAGTAATTGGAAGAGGTGTTAGAAATAATTCACACAAAGATTTACCACCAAAAGACAGAAATGTTACTGTTTTTAGATATTTTTCAGTTATTAGTGAAACAATTAAATCAAATATACCAAAAAAGAAAGAAAAAGATAGAATGTCAACTGATCAATACATTTATGAAGTAGCATTGAAAAAAAAAGGTATTACAGATGATATTGAAACCTTGTTCAAAGAAGTAGCAGTTGATTGTACATTAAATAAGGGTATTAATAAATTCAAAGGTACCTGTTTTAATTTTGGTGATGATGAAGAAGGATTCTCATATTTACCAGAAATAGCAAAAGATCAAGTGTATAGTTCTACTGTTACAACAACTCGATCAATTAATAGAAAATTACAAAAAGCTTTCTTAACCAAAAATAAGCAAGTTATTGTAACAGATAAGAAGACAAAAACAATTTATAGTATAGCAGATAACAAGAAGTCTGATCCAATTAAACCCTCACTAAAAGGAGTTAAGAAGGTAAGAGTAGATAAAATAACAAAGACAGTTTATGATGAAAAATCAGTCAAAACTGGTTCATTAATCAAATTAGGTAAATACAATAAGAATGGTTTTATACAATAAATTAAAAGTTTTTATAATTGTGATATTTAAAAATTAATTTTACATGGATTCAAAATTTGTTATTATTAAAATAAATAATATAAATTATTTAGTATATGAATAGAAATAGTAATTATTTTTTTTTGGTTTATTCGCATTCAGTTCTTTATCCAATTGATACAATTATAGAGTTCTTCGAGAAAATATTTAAAAATAAATCTAATGAAGATAACTATAATGAATCTGATTCAGTATCTGAAAAAAATAATACATAATTGTTTTATAAAAAATAAAGATAATGAAGATTATTCAAATATTATTTTATTTACACCTGAATATTTTGATTCAGAATTGACAGAATTAGAATTAGAATAGCAATAATTAGAAATGCAATAATTACTCTTTGTTTTGTAAAAATAAATCTTTTAATCATAAAAGTATTATTCATAAAATATCCTTGTTTTTGATAGTATTTAGTAACACCCATTCCAGAAATAACAGCAACTCCAACACAATTATTTGAATATGAAATATCTTCAGCCATTTTTAGAAGAGTTTTACCAACACCTGAATGTTGAACATTGTTGTTGTGAACACCAACTTTGGTAACATTTCCATAAACATGAAGTTCACGAACCTTACCCATACGGTGTAATACATCAAATACATCATTCTTACTTATTCGTAAACGAAGGAATCCAAAGATACATTTTTTATCTTTTGATTCAAGTGAAATAAAATATTCAATTCCGCCAGAGGCTTTATACTTACGAATAAGATATTCACCATCTTCAATTTTGTACATGTTATTATGTCTTCGTCCGCATTCACGATAACGAATTTCCATAATCTGTTGACCAGATTTGATAATCCGTTGATTTAGAATTTGTCGTAGATTAGTAACTTGATTACCACCCTGAATATGTGGACCGGGGATATCTCGAATAACACGATCTAATCTCATCCAAGGTTTTGCACCAAGCATTGAATAGGTCATCATTTTCAAAAATCCAACTGGATCAGATTGAGCATAAGGTTTATATTTACCTGAATCGTGCCATTTCTTGATAGTTGTCCAAGGAGTAACAGCAGTCGGATAAATCTTAAGACCGTCTGATTGTAGATATTCTGTATTATATACAGTTTCTAACATCTTTATATCAATCTTAGAGTTTGCATTTGGTAGATCAGGCATTAGATGAATATCTACCTTAAATCCAGCATTTTTAAGCTTTTGTAGAGCTTTAATAGATGCTTGAACGGTATGTCCTCGATTAATTTTTTTGAGAATCTTATTAGATATGTGTTGAACGCCCATCTGAATACGAGTAATACCCCATTTACGAAAACGACGAATCCAATCATCACCATCTTCTGCAATAAGAGTATCTGGTCGAGTTTCACATGAAAGTCCCACAATACGAATATCCGCAGTAGCATTTAAGATAATTTCTTCTTCAATTGTAAAAGCGGACCTCTTAGTTGTATGAAAGAATGTATTTGCTGCGTATACGATATTTCTAATAAATGTTTCAAGATACATCACTGGATACTCTGTAAAAGTACCACCTAGAATCTTGATTTCAAGTTTGAGACCAGTTTGTCCCCATTCGACATATGAAGAAATACGATCATTCATTTGTCGAATTGGATCAAAATCATTTCGATTAGCACGAAGAACACCAGGTTCATCATGTATATAGGAACGAGGTTGGCCAGGTTCATTGGGGCAATAGTAACAATCGTGTTTGCAACTAAAAGCCTGAGTTACGCCAGTTGTTGGATCCGTTGGATTAGATGAAGTGAATACCGCAAATGCTAATACACCAGATTCATCTTTTTTCCTTAACAGATAGATAACATTTCTATCAAAGTCTTTTTTGATAGAGATATAATGTTTGAATACTTTAATTAGTTTTTTTTTCGAAGTAGTAACACCTACAATCTTTCTATAAGCTTTTTTTGTAAACTCATTTTTCATACTGTGAAGATCAACATAGGGGCCCTTTTTACCTTTAATAATAAATCGTGATTTATTATTATTATACCATTTTAAAACATTATCAAAACGTTTAAAAGGTAAGGAAGGGAGTAAGTCTTCAATTTCAGTAGACATATTTTATACATTATATCTATTTTAAATCTCTTAAATTTTCACTTTTAATATCTAAGCTTAATATATAAAATGGTAGAAAAAGTTAAAGCTGTTGGTACTAAATTAGAAGTATGGAAAGGTAAGGCAAAACACACCTCTGGCGGTCTCACTAAAGACAAACTAATGAAGAACAAAAGAGGTAAGGTTATCTCTAAAAAGAAGCATGCTGCTGGCATTAAAGCAATGGCCAGACTCAAGAAATTAGGATACACAACCAAAAAAGGTCAATTCGGTGTATTCAGACACGGTAAGAAAGTTACCAAGAAATCCAAGAAATAAATTAATTAAGATAAGAATGCGTTAAAATATCATCATAATCATATCTTTCTCTATAATCTAATTTTAACATATTTTTAATTAGATTATTTGATTCAATGTTTTCTATAACATATTCATCTATTATATCATCAAGTGTTTCTTGGTTCTCTATATGACTTAACTCAAAGTTTCTATTTTTTTGAAATATATTTGTACCAGTTTCAAGTATTAACATAATAATTCCAATAGACCATATATCACTATTGTATACAATATATTCATTCCAATAATATTCTGGCGGGGTATAGAATTTTGTACCAATTACACTAGATATTCTAATAGTATCTTGTCTATCAAAATTATAGGTTTGTGATGAGCCGAAATCTATTATTCTCAGATCATTTCTATTTGTATTTGTAAATATAAAATTTTCTGGTTTAACATCCAAATGTATAATCGATTCTTCACGCATTTTAATTAATAAGTTTGTCATAGATTTCAATAGGAATTTATTATTCGTTGTAAAATCTTTTTTTTGTGTTATTGATTCTGAATTATCCTCCTCAAAATAAGGCTTGTAATCTCTCATTAAAATATACTCAAGTAGGTCGCCACCTTTCATATATTCCATTTCGAAATATATGAAATAGTCATCTTCTATGGTAGATAATAATTTGGGTGTTATATTTTTATTATTAAGTGTTTCTAAACTATATTTTTCCATTTTATAATTGATTTGTTTACAGACCTCTTTTATTATTGTATTTTTAGGAGTTAGGTATAGCTGTGATAAATTAGTTTTACATAATAATTTTGCATTACTTACAATATTCATAATATATAATATTACTGAAGATAGTTTAAATAAGTTCTAGTTATTTAATTAAATTATAGTAAAATTGATTTGAATAACAATTTAAACTAATATAATTATTAAAATGGATGAAATTATATTACACCAATCTAAGAAACTAAAAATATCTAAAACTCTTTATGAGGATTTATTTACGCTAGTAATTGATTATTTAGATACAAAAAGTCATATTAAATCTCAGACATTATCTAAACGGTATTTAAAATATATTTATAAATCTTCATATATTCCAAAAGAAATTGTATTATATTCAACAAAAAGAAATTTAGGATACTTATTTGATATTATGCACCGCTATAAGAACATTCAAAGAATAACATCTAAATCATTAAATAATATGGCAGTTGTTTCAATAACTGGAAATTTATATTATAAATAATATATGTTAATATATTTGTTATCTTTCATTGTAGCATTTATAATAGGACTTTTTTTATTTAAGACATACGATATTCATGGACCCAATTCAAATAGAATTAAAGAAAAAGTCTATAAAATAAATAATAAATATTATCAATTTACAACAGAAATATGTATATGTCCATTAAATGATTCTATAAAATGCGTTAAAAAAAAATAAAATTAAAATCACAAGATTAATATAATATGTCAGAAATGGGTACATCAATTGACACACTTAGACAATCTGAGGAAGACGAAGATAAACTTATTAGAAATATTAAAGAAGATTATACTGAACAAATTGTACAACCTCAGCCAATTTTGAATAATGATCCAATTATATCTGAGATTCAGCATCAGCGTAGAGAAGAGATTGAAGAAATATTGCCGCCACAAGAATCACTCCTTTCAAAAATATATTATACAGTTAAAGATACTGTAATTTTTTTAATAATTTTTATTACATTTAACTATGAACCAATAGCCTTGGTTGTTGATAGTTGGATGGAAAGAATAAATGTACCATATATCGGTCTAGTTATTAGAGCAATTATTGCATCAATTGTGTTCTTTTTTATCAAAAAATTTATATAATATAACTAATATATTATGACAAATACTTATATTTTAATATTATCATTATTATTACTTTCAACAATTAAAAATATTAGAAATAATCCTCTATTAAAAAATATTTTAGGATTTATTTTAATTATTGTATTATTAATGAAACTTAAATTAAAGAAAAAATCTATTCATCTATTATTAATTAGTTTGGGTATTTTAGTAGGTTTAAATATACTTGAAAAAATATTTAATAGAAATCAATTTGAATTATTTGAAGATAAAGATGATGAACCAGAAGAAACTGATAATGAAGATAAAAAAGATAAAAAAGATAAAATTACTATTGAAAAGATGATAGATGATTTAGATAAAATTAAAACAGACGATATTAGTGACGATGATGATGATGATAAAACAGAAACTAAGAATCTTGCAGAACTTAAACCATACCAAGCACAGCGAGAAACATATCAGTTAATTGAAACAGTTAAGAACTTAAAAGAAACAATGAATACATTAGGGCCTACATTAAAAGAAGCTAAATCTATATTAAGTACTTACAAGCAATTCTCATAAAAAATTATAACAATAATATATATAATGAAAATATTATTATCTATATTAATAATTTTAATAGTAATATTACTATTAACAAATAACAACAATAAAATTGAACAACCAACTATTATAATTAACCAACAAGAGGAACAACCAATTGCTGACCCACAGGAAACTAATTCACTTGATAGAATATTTAATCCAGTAAGGTTCCCTTACAAAACTGTTCCATACTTTAATGAAGGAATCTATCCTAATATGATGTTACCATCTAATGTAATTGGTTGTGGTGGAAGAGGTATTCCATGTCTAGGAGGTACACAAATACCAATACGTAATTCTTTACCATCACTCAATATTTCAGAATCATCTATTGTTCCAGTTAATATTAGAACGAGAGGTCCCAGAGGAGTTCCCCAACAAGTAGGTTCAATTTCAAGAATACTTAGTAATCATAATGAAATATATCCATTATTTGGTAGAAAAAAGTTTCCCAATGATACTAAATGGGATTATTATACCATATTAGACAATGGAGTAAAAATTCCAGTTATTAGAAAACAAAATAATTTTGAAGTTGGTGAAAATGACAATATTACACTAAAAGGAAAAATGGGTGTATATTCAGTTTCATTATATGATGATGATTTTCCACAATATATTCCTTATTAATTATATATGGTGGATAATAATTCAAATTATCAATGTATAAAAATTACAATTATACCACCGAGCATAATTGCAATTGGTTATGTAGTAATATATAATGATTTAATTACAAACTTCTATATTATTACACCAATTGGATTTTTTATAGGAATGTTATTAATATATTTATGTCCACAAATTGCGTTATCTTTATTCAAACGGCCAGTGTATTATGAAGATCTAGTTGATAAAAATGGGGGAAAAGAAATACAAATATATCAAACATTTTTTTTTATTTTTAATAGTATTTGTACCTCATTATTAATGGCATTATTTATGGATTATATTATTTTTAAATATAATTATACATCTCTAAATTATTTTGAATTAATTGGTGTAATAGGTGGTATATTTGGTTTATTTAAAAAATGGCAATTAATTTGTGGTTCATTTTTAATGAAATTAATGATACTATGTAAACGACATAAACTAATGGATGAAAATATATATAATTTAGAACTGAAAACATTAGATATGGTTTAATTTTCTAATTTATATTTTATATGGATTTCAATATAAAATATAACAGAGTCCCTCTCAAAGCAAATGATATAATACTTGGTGATCGACTTGGTGAAGGGTCTTCTGGTATAATATATGAAATATCTGAGGATGCTGTTATTAAAATATTAAAAGAAGGACATCAGTTTGAGTATGATTTCTATCATTTATATATGAGAGATTTAAATGAATCATATATATCAAATATGATTGGTTTACCATTAGGGTATGGTAATATTAATAATACTCAACCATTTATAATATTAAATAAATATAGTAAATTTAATATTAAATATGTAAAAGGAACAACACTGGAATTAAAATTAATACGATTAATTTATCAATTGTTGGTTGTAGAAGATTATTTAGAAACAGAATTAGAATTTGTCAATCTTGATTTTAAATTAAATAATATAATGTTAGACATTAATAATAATATTAAAGTTATTGATTTTGGATTAATTAAAAAATTTAATAAAGATGATATTTTTTATTCTTATAAAAATTATTATATTTGGCCATTGGAACAGTCACCAATTAGATCTGTACCACTTTATAGTATTTTTATTTTAATATCTAGTTTATTTTTAGAATTTGAGATTATTAATAATAATACAACTTTATTTATTTTAAATAGATTAAAAGAAAACTTTAGTAAACAATTTCAATATATTATGAAAATATTATCTGATCTACAATATGATTCTAAATATATTATATATAAAATAAATACATTATACGCTTTCTTTTGAAATCATCTCATACACCTCATCAGGTACAGCATTACAATCACTTATTATCATATTATATAATTCATTCTTTGATGTTTCTTCAATAAAATTATTAATATTAGTTATCAATGTATTATCACAAATAATAGTATCAGATATTTTAGATAATTCATTTAAAAGATTTACAAAATATATATTTATTTTAGGAATGTCTAATTTCAAATCATCGTATTCTTGAATAATTGTATATAGTGATTCTTTTATACCATCTATATTTAATAATTCTTTATTATAAGAGTCCTTGATAATATCAATATATATTTGATATTTTTGATAATTATAAAACATTTCCGATAGAATAATTTCATATGAATTATTTAATCTTTCTAACAATCCCTCCAATGAAATATTCTTTTTAATATATATATTAATATAATCATCATACTCTAACTCTTCTTCTTTATCAGTATTAGTTGATAAATTACATATCTGATCTGCAAAGAATTTGATTCTCTTCTCAAGTTCCATCTGATTTATTTTTTTTTTAAATAACATAATGTAATAATTAATATTATCATAATTATTTAGAATAGGTAGTGAGTTATATAAATATATGATATCATGAGTTACTATATTTTCACTAAAAATAAAATTAAAAATTTGATTTAAATAAGTAGAATTAATTTTGTCACAATTATGTAACTTGAACATAAATTGAAGAATTGATTGTATTTTAATTTTTTCTTTATAGATAGCGTCGCCTACTATCTTACCCTCTTGAATTTCTTTATAAATTATATTCTTCTTTTTGAATTCAGAAATAAAATAATTTATAAATTTACTTTTATATGATAACTTATCATTTACATCTTTTGTTAAGTCTTCTTTAGTATTAAATGGTCCATATACAGTTGTTTCACTATTTATATTCCAATAATATTTATCTGTTTTATTATTAATTGAAATATAATTATTATATATATCAGTAGAGTCCCATAAGATATCACATAAATGAATATAAATATAATGGAACTCCTTATCAAATGTACATTTTTCCATAATTTCTTTATTTAATATATCAAATACAGAGAGATTATCTAATGATTTAATCTCAATTAGTAATTTATTACATAATTTTTTATAATTATGTTCAGTTAATTTATTTAAAATAGTTTTAATTTTATTACTAATTTCCATTTTGATTTTTGGAGTCCATACATTGTCACCTCGTTTAAGTTTAACATATTTAGAGGATCTTTGGAACTTCTGATATTTAGGAAATTTGCTATATCGTTTGGTTAGACTAAATCGAGGTTTTTCTTTGTCAAGTTTAATTATTGAATTATAATCTTTTATAAATAATTCTAAATCAGATAATTTATCTTTATATATATCTAAATAGCTTAGTAAGATTGGATAAGGTAATACATTCATATAATATAATTATATAGTTTTTATTATTTAAATATGAATTAATACTTAGATATATTAATGAAATCTATTCGTTTTGCAAAAAAAAATGCAATTTTAATTAAAGATATGAATATTAAAAATACTATTCATTCTAGGATCAAGAATATAACAAATATTTATAGTAATTTCAAAAATTATAAATATTTAAATGATGATAATAAAAACATAGTTATTGATAATATTACAGATTATAATTTCACTCCTGTTTCATTCGGTAAAAAGTTTATGTTATTTTTAACAATAATAGAAGATAAAAAATATACAATAATGATTAATAAAAAAAAAAAAGATTTAATTGCTATTGACCTAGAATTAAATGATGACCTATATAATAATACTTTATTAGACGGTGAATTATTTAAACATGAACATAAATGGATTTATCAAGTAAATGATATATTTATCTATAATAATGTAAATTATCGATTTAAATCATTAGAGATAAGATTAGATGTATTAAATCAGATATTTAAAAATAATTATGATTTTGATACATTTAAAATTATTTTAGTAGAACCCTATACATTTAATTATTTTATGGACTTTATTAAGAATAAGAATACTATTTTAAATTTCAAAACATCAGGTATTTTATTTAAAAATATAAATAACAATGATAATTATTTATATATTTTTCAAGAAAATCGAACAAAAATTAAAAAATATATTTTTGATGTTGAAAAAACAGATTTACCGGATGTTTATAAATTATTTTGTATGAAAAATAATAAAATAGTAGAACATTCTATTGCGGCAATTCCAAATTTAGAAACTAGTAAAAAACTAAAAGATTTATTTTCAAAATCAGATAAAATTAAGAGATTTGAATGTAAATATTACAAAAGCTTTAATAAATATGCTCCTGTGAGTTTGACAACAGATAATTTAACAGAACTAAAATAATAATATAAATTATATATATATATGGTTAAATATACTACTGCTGAATTTAACAAAGATCTTAAAATATTAGACGGTTTAATTACTAGACATAATAAAATTATGAATGGAGGTGGTTACAGCGATGCCAAACCTTTATCTGATGCTGGTGAAGCAAAAGTATTAGAACATGTTGGGTATCCAGACCAATGCTCTCCGACTGTAAATCAAGTCGTTCAGAATGGTGGTGCTGCGGTTGCGATATTACCACTTATTTCATCTATTTGTAAGATATTAGCACCAGTTGGTAAAACCCAACTAATTACAACAATTGTTTTATTAGCTCTAAATGAGCTAGGTAAAAAACAGAAAGGAGGTGGTATGATGGATTCCTTAGGAAGAGCATTAGCTCCATTAGGTAAAAACCAATTACTTGTATTAGTAAGTTTACTTTTAATTAACTACTTCATGAAACTTCACAAGAAGAGATCCAAGAAAATGCGAGGTGGTAGTATAGTACAGCTTTCTAAATTATTAGGAAAAGCGTCCTCTTCCAACGCTACAATCTCATCATTTTTATCAGCCTTGAATAGTGGGTTGTCGGGTGTTAAGACTGGTGGTGGTGCAATAACCGGTGTATTGTCACAAGTTCATAGACTTGCAATGCCAGTGGGTGCATCATCTTTCTCTGTTGCTGCTATTTTAGTTTTATTAAATAATTTATTTAAAAGAAAACTTGGTAAACAGCGTGGTGGTGGCAGTTTAGCTGCTATTGTTAGTGAATTATCTGCTATATTAACCCCACAGGGTTTATCAGCATTCTTAGCAAGTGTTGGATTAGTTGTTGTGGCAACAAATAAGAAAACAGTTAAGAAAGCAGTTAAGAAAGCAGAGAAAACGGTTAAACGTGTTTCTAAATCAGCAAAAAAAACGGTTAAAAAAACAGCAAAAAAAGTTAAAAAAACTGTTAAGAAATTATAAATACATTTTAAATATTCATTAATATAATAATTTATATCAATGGAAGAAACTTGTAGAACAGCATATCAAATATATTTAGATCATAATGAATTAATTGAATCTAAAAATATAACAAAACGAAAAGAAACAATTCTTTATTTCATTAATTCTTTTTATTTACGAGGTGAAATATTAAATTATATGGATTCAACATATCTTTTAATTACTTTAAAATACTTATGTAAAAATATTTCTTTTCCAGAAGAATATTTATATGAAATAATTATTTCATTATCTAGATTACAATTTTTTGGTATAAATCAAGATAAATTAGATAATGCAATGAAAGAATTATGTAATTAAATAATTATATGAGTAAAAAAATAAATAATAAAATTAAAACTATTAAAAATAAAATAATTGTTAATAGAAATAACAAAGATATAAAAGATTTTTTTCCCAATAATACTATTAAATTAAATAAATTACAATTATCAAATGTTGGACGTTATTCTGTATCACACCCAAAGGACGCTCTAACTACTGCAAATATTATTGCTTCTTATTTTAAAACTAAAAATATTACTATAACTGATGCAACCGCAAATAATGGTGGTAATACAATAGCTTTTGCAAAAACATTTAAAAAGGTACATTCAATTGAAATAGATAAAACTGAATATGATATATTAATTAATAATTTAAAAGTATATGGTATCACAAATGTTGATACAATTAATGAAGACTACACTAAAATAATGTTGACATTAAAACAAGATGTTGTTTTTATGGATCCGCCGTGGGGAGGCCCAAGTTATAAAAAGAAAAAATTACTTAAATTGAAATTAGGAGATCATTTTATTGAATCACTTATTAATCAATTAAAAGATAAATCAAAACTTATTGTATTAAAGGTTCCATTCAATTATGATTTTAGTTATTTGTTTAAATATTCAAAATATACAAATAAGTTCCATATTTACAAATTTAAAAAATATGTGGTAATTATTTTATTAAATAGAGATCTTAATAATTCTGGTTTAACACAATATACAAATTTAAATAAGAAGCAAAACAAATCCACAGTAAATAAGGAATCATAATATAAGTAGCTACTTTATTGACTTTGTAAAACATGATCATTGATACAATTGTAAAAATAATCATTAAATATACATCTATTAAAGCCCATACTGGTTTATTATATACAAAAAAAAGTGTTGTCCAAATAAGATTAAATACCATCTGAATTGCAAAAAACACTAATGGATAACAAAATGGAAAACATCTCTTATTCAACCATATAATTATAAAAGCAATAGTTAAAATAGTGTATAAAATAGGCCATACAATCTTAAAAACATATGATGGTGGTGTTAAACTTGATTTCTTTAATGAATTATACCAATTCATATATATTTATAATAAGATAATTAATAATCATCTGAATCAATTGTAATACGAGCATCATATTCTTTTCGAACACAGTCTCCTTTACAGGTTGGTCCACAAAATTTAGATAGTGTGTTACGAAATCGCATACCACCACCACAACCATCAATGTCGGGAACACGAGGATCCTGGACTGGCTGATAATAGTCATATTCTTTTTCTACTCCAAGCTTCTTAGCACAATCTCGTGAACAATATTCAACTGTTACAAGAGTATTATCTTCGTCGTCGCTACATAGCCAATGACAATGTCTCTGATTCTTACAGACAACACCACCAGTAAAAACTTCACCACGTGATCCAATAGATTTCATTTCTAGATAATACATAGAAGACCAACAGACAGTGCAACATAAAACACCATCCTCAGTTGAGGGGGAAGAATAATTTGAGAAATCTCCGTCAGCAATCATTGTTGAGTTTATAAGTCAAAATGATTAATTATATTTTAATTAATCGTTTTTAAATCTCTGACATAATATCAGCCTGTTTAAGCAGGTTTTCAAAATCAATATCTTCTTTGAAATCCGGAGACGGTATTTTTGCAAATGGGTCACTTAATGAGCTTTGTCTAGCAGTACTCATATCATGATGTTTACTATATGTTAGTGTGTTTTTTCCAAACTGTTGGTCTAAAAGAGCAATTGCAACAATCTCCTCAGCTTCTTTTACAGCTAATTGGGCAGCTTGAACTGCTTTATTGGCATGATAAATTAATTTATTAGCAGCTCGAAATAGTTTAATTCTTTTTTGATATGTAAAAATAGTTCCACCTGGATAACCACCGGTATGATTCTCAATAGTTAATTTTAACATTTGATACTCTTTATATATATCGATAATTTCTTCTAATCTTTTATTTATTAATAATTTTTTTTTAAAATAATAATAATCATCTGAATAATCGATATCATCCTCATCGCTATTAACTTGGTCTAGAACAATACACCTCTCAATTATATGTGGTAATATATCCTGATAACAAATTCTAGTGAAATTAAAATTAACAGAATTGATTAATTCAGAATTTAATTTTATTTTTTCTGATTCATATATATTATCAAGTGTATCAAATAATATATAACATCTATTACATACTTCTGTTAAAGGTTTAGATCTTCTTTTTGAACCTTGTAAAGGTACAAGTGAACTCATTTATTTTATAATAAGCATTAAAATATGAATATTCATTTATATTTCAATTTTAATCAATTTTAACTTTTTCAATTTTATCAATAATAATATTGTATATTCTTGGTAAAGTGTGGGTGTTTTTACCATCTTTGGCACACTTTCGCTGCTAACTAGATTGAATGATTGTAGCTGAAAGGTGGGTCATAGTAGATGATAATAATATCTACTACATACCTTAAATTATATCATTTTTATTCTTCCGGGAAACAATACTGTTTGAAACTGGGCGTATTACAGAGGTTTTGAAGCATTGCCATTGTCTTAGAGACCTCTGGTAAAACAATGCTTAGATCACTAAGCGTTTCTTTACCATCTATCATCAATTTCGAGACATCTGAGTAGATAATAGTACATGATATTGATAATGCAAAAATCATTAAACAGGCAAATACTGATGAAAATGCTGTTACACCACTTAGCGTTTTAGGATTACATACCCAATCAAGTCCTTTTTCAATTTTAGACTTTCTAATGGTTGGTATTCTGGGCAATCCAGCAGTTAATGGTTGAGTTCGGTCATTTGGTTGTACACTATTACCACCTAATACACTAAAATTATTTAAATTAAATGCCATATATATATATTATTTATGTTTACTTACCTATAAATAATATTTTAAAAATGAAAATTATTTAATAATATTATATTATTAAATATTATATGATTTAAAATGAATCCTCTTACAAAAAAAGAGATTTATAGACTGATATTTGAAGGTAACATGGTAGAATTCCTGATTAAAAATGGCATTAAGGTACAGACATACCCTTCTAATAAACAGATTAAAACTTATTATGTCCGATACGATAATGATATCGGATATGCTGGATTAATCCGTGATAAAGAGGACTTTAATGTTATTAAGAATCTACCTTTACCATTGTATACAATTAATACTCGGTAATATTAAATATATTTATAATATATAAATGACAACTTATATATGTAATCTTAAAAACTCAGTAGCAGATACAAGAGATTATATTTATATTGGTAATGTAAATAAAATTCCGGAGATTCTAGATTATAGAAATGAATTACAACCAATACGCAATCAAGGATCCCAAGGAACCTGTTTTGCTCAAACTGCTGCATGCGTAAAAGAATGGCAAGAATATAAAAATAATAAATTTATTCAATATTTTTCACCACAATTTTTTTATAATAATCGATTTAATAATTACGACAATGATACTAATAATGATGAAGGAATGTATAGCCGAGATGTTATGAAATTACTTAAAAATATTGGTATATGTAGTGAAGAAATATATCCATATGGAAAGATTGAAGATAAATCTAAGATATCATCTGAAATATATCAAGAGGCAAAATTGAATGTTATAAAATCATATGCTCGTATTAATTCATTGATTGATTTAAAAAAAAGTTTATATGAGAATGGTCCATGTTTAATTGCATTCCCAGTTTATAATTATAGTAGCCAATTCTGGATAAATAATAATAATACAATGAAAGGTGGTCATGCAACTACTGTTGTTGGATACAATAAAGAAGGATTTATTATTAGAAATAGTTGGGGTAAAAACTGGGGAGACAACGGATATTCTATATATAAATATACAGATTGGAACTCTCATTGGGAAATATGGACAGTAATTGATGAAGATATTAAATATAAAAAAGAACCAGAACCAGAACCAGAACCAGAATCAGAATCAGAATCAGAATCAGAATCAGAATCTATATGTAGTAGAATATTAAATATGTTTATTAAAAGATAGATTCATTTTCTGATTCACTATTCTCATCATCAGATGATGAGGCTGGGTCACTCAGATTAATACAATTTTTGAGTTCTAGATCTACTTCAAATGTTGACACTTTGTAATCTTTTTTTTTATAATAATTTAATCTTTTAAAACGCTGATTTTTAAAGGTTGAAAAATCATCAACAATATCAACAATTAAATGTTTTCCTTGTTTTTTACGTAAAATACGACCAACTGCTTGAACAATATTCGATTTTGGTGTTGCTAGAATTAAAGTATTTAATGATTTGATATCAAGTGCCTCACGAGCAATATGAAAAGTAGCTAAAATAACTTGTTTTTCCATTGACAATTCTCGTTCCCATGATTTCATACCACCAATGAAAAATCCATAATCACACGTATCTTTAATTCTTAATTCAAGTTCTTTTAAGAGTGATATTCGTTCGCTTAGTAATAAAATTTGTCTACTTTTATCTTTTGTAATCTCTTTGATTTTATCAGCAATAAAATCAATTCGTTCCGAATATTCCGCAACATTATTAATCATTCTAGCAATTAATGGTTTCTTTTTCCAATTTAAATCAATTCTTTTATAATCTTTATCTGCTGATTTAATAATATATTGTTCTACTTGAACATCAAATTTGTCACTAACGACTGATTTATAAAAAATATCACCAATATACCATTTAATGACTTTTGTTAATCCGTCTGTTCGTGTTGGAGTTGCTGATAGTCCTAACATGTATTTTGAATTAATTTTTTGAAGTGCTTTTGAATATTCTTTTGTTGCAATATTATGACACTCATCTACAATTACTAAACCAAAACTATCAAATGTATCTTTTTCATATTTTCTTGTAGCTAAACTTTTTAACATAGCAAGTGAAATATCATAATCTTCCACTTGAACTTTATCTCTTTGAATCTTTCCAACTTTTAAATGTGGTAAGAATTGTTTAATTCTTTCAATCCATTGATCCATTAAAAACTCTTGATTTACAACAACTAATGTTTTTTTCTTTAGTTGAGCAATAATATAAAGTGATAATACTGTTTTACCCGCACCACAATGTAATGATAATAATCCACCACCAGTTGTTTTTAAAACCTCTAATGTTTTATTAAGTGGTTCCAACTGATTGTCTCGTAATTCTCCATCAAAATCAACATCAATATCATCTCCATCTGGAACTCGATTTTCGGCTTCTCCAAACTTTTTAATACCATAAAATTTAGGTAAAATCATTTGTTTTTCACCTTTACGATACACTTTAAACGGTTTGGCTTTTCCACCAAAGTCCTCATTTATATTAGGTTTAACTGTTAATTCTTTTATAACTGAATCAATTGTTTCCTCAGAATATTCACTAATTGTAATAAAATATCCACGTTTAGTAATATAGTTCGGCATTATATAATAATAGTAATTAAGGTATAAGTGATGTTTCCATTGGAATATTCTTCTTTTTATTACAACACGAATTACCACAAATGTAACAACCTAATTTACCACATTCAACTAATACTCTACAACACACAAACATAGTTAAAAATACACAGCAAAATAAAATATAATGTAAGATATCTATCATTATATTTATGTATAGACTAATGTGTAAATATTAAAGGTTTATTATTATTGGCTAATTGGTTTGATCTAAATGAGTTCTATTTACTAATATGTACTTTATTAATAATTTAACTAATTTTATTGTTACTCTTGCAATAGAAAACATACCTACTATTAATAATACATAAGAAATAATACGAGTAATGTGAGAAATAGAAGATTCTTTATCATCTGTCTTCTTTTCATCTGTTTTATTGTTTGTAATACTTTTCAATAATGTAGGTGTTTCTTTTTTATTGTCATTAGAATAATTCTTTTCACAATATTCTTTTATTTCATCCTTTGTTTTAGGACCAGCTCCAAAACATATCTGTTTTCGTTCATTTTCAGGAACGGTGTAATAGAAAAACTTGGTGGTTTTATCAAACTTTGTTACTTTTTCAGTGCCTCTAAGTTTATAGTTCTTATTTGATATTTGAAGGGCAGATGTAAAGATTTGATTGATATAGACTGGTTCAGAAACAATAACATTTAATGTTTTATCTTTGTTGGATAAATAATAGATATAATCTTTACCAATAGCTTCATAATTTAATAAATCTTGTGGATTAAATCCATCACATGTTACTTTTTTTTCTTGTTTGGGTGTATTATAATTTATGATAGCTTGTTGTAAACATCTATATATTTCTGTTGTAACTGGATCATTTGTACTGGTTGAATGTTGAAATAAAACTACATAAATATTCAAATACATATCTTTCTCTTTATTATAATGTATACATACTACTTCACCCTGTGCTGGATTATCTAAATCAAATGTATGAAGACTTGGAGATGTTATAATAATATCTTGTAATGTAAAATTTACTGAATCATTTGTGGTAGGTAATCCATTAAAACTAACAGTACTTTCTTTTTTATCATCTAATAGAATTTTAATATAGTCATCATCGCCTTTTGTAATTTTTAATGTATCAATATCTTTATAATTAAATGTTAATTTGCAACTATGACATTGATTAAATTTATAATAATCTACATTATTCTTATCATTTTCTGGCGATATATACATTATTTTCCTAAAATCTAAATTATTAGACATATATATATTATATTACTTTTTATTTCTTTTATAAAACTCATCAAAATAGTTATTTTGTCCGAATTAACCAACCCCTAATAAGTGGTTGTATCTTTTTTGCAATCGATCTATATTTTGAACGATCTGCAAAAGACAAACAACTTTTTCGAGGTTGTTGAGTAGCCCATTGAGCTTTTAATTTAAATGGAATATTAACAATAGTGTCCATTAGATCTTTTTCAAACACATCAAAATTAGATGGTGAAATCCTCCGTGTTAATTCTTTATTAGTAATTGATTTGTTCAATTCAATTAGCATTAGATTAATTTTACCAATTTTATATGCTTTCATACCTTCATATGCTGCCACCTGAAGTGTTTCTCCCCGACCATTTACAGTAGTTGGACTACTGTAATCAATAATCCCTTTCAGAGCTTGAACAAATGATAGTAGTGAATTAATAGAAAGATAATAAGCAGCCGTAAATGCTGCTGAAAACTTCCCAACTCCAATTTTAAATTGAAGAATCTCTGGATAATCTGAACCAGAAAGACTTGCAATTGTAGATATAAAAATATCACGTGTTTTAGTTAATACCTGTTTATTATAGGGGATATTTGTATTGAACGCAAGTACATATTTAATAGCATATGCCAAAACTTCAACCTTCTTAGTTGGGTTTCTTGAAATAATATCTAACAAACGTCTTACAAGATTGTCTTTGTGTAGCTTTTTAGAAAGAAGCATAGTAGTATCCATAGTATCATGAATCGTATATCGATCACATAATTTATTACAGATCTGATGTTTTATATTAACAGGTTCTATAGTCTTAGACCTTTCAACATTTCGTTGCCATGATTTGGCAGGAAGCTGACTATTACGACTGTTTTTTTGGTTACGAGTGTTTTTTTGTTTACGGACTTGTAGCCATTTTTTCATATCACTTCGTGATTCCTCACACATAATGTTTATATAATAAATACAGTTACTATTACCAAATAAATTCAATTTTAATTAGTGGATATGGTTGTGTGTAATTTAAATATAATTTATATACTTAAAATATATATGAAAATCATACAATTGATTATTTTACTTATAGTAGTTATAGCAGTTGGATATATTATAGGATTAAATATTGTAAATGTTGTTGATAAACGATTAGCAAACATATCTATTAATATCCCTAAACAAGATTTAGTACTAAATGTAAATAACGAACATAGGGAACCAATTATTGAATCTTTCTCTGATCACACCTACTTAAATGAATTACATGAAGCTGATTTAAAACCTATTGAAATGGGAAGAACAGATCCAACCTGTTACTACAATCACACACATAAGGAGACACATAATTGTAATTATGGTGCTACTAATTTTGGAGATCCTCAAATAATGTCAGATGTTGATAGAAATGTATTCAAATATAATTTTGATTATAATAAGTGTACCTTACAAGACTATGTTAATTGGTTATACCTATTTGTTAAAACCCCACATGAGCTACCATATAATCATGTAGTAAATCTTAAAAAATTACTAAATAATAAGAAAATTACAAGAATTCCTAAAATAAACTACCAATTAAATGCAGGAAACTATTTTAATAAAATACATAATCTAGGAGTAGATGGCTATAAGTCTAAAATATCATTAAATGGATTTAATATTAATAAATACAGTGGTAATAATTTTTATAAAGTATAAATATAGTTTATTTATGATTAACTGTATTAGCCTGACATTTAGTGGTTTCAGCAACATACTTATAGCATTTATTACCGTGTTTATAGATAGATTCCTTCATACGTTTAAGATTGGGGGCACTATATACAATACATTTTCTATCCTTACATGCTTGTCTAAATACACAGGCTAGTCCAAACCCCCAGATAATAGACATTAATATAATGCCAGTTTTACTTTCTAATAATTTCAATAAATTAAACATATATACTAATATATGGTTAAAAAAAAAATGAAGATAAAATATATTTAAACTGTTATTTATATAAATAATTAATAATGCCTTCATACTACTCATCAATTTCAAAGACAATGACTGCTACTACAAAGTACTGCGGGGAACCAAAAGTCGTTTAAGAGCAAAGTTTTACCAAGTGGTTGTACAAAACATGCTGAGGTAGTGCTTTTAGAGAATATTCTAGGGAAGATAAAATCTGGTATAATTCATATTACAGTTTCAAGAATACTAGCTAATGGTGATTATGGTATATCGATACCATGTACTACATGTATTAAGACGTGGATTCCATGTCTTCTTCGAAAGTATCCAAGAGTTAGAATCAAGTTTACCTTCTATGATGGCGATAATTGGATAACAATGATTCTAACTGATCTTATAGATTCAGGGTTGACCAAGATATCTAGCGGACCACATCGAAAGGTTGTATCAGTTTAAAATAATGTAAATTTTTTATTTAATTTAGCATTATCAACCTCTTGTAAGTAATTATCTACAATCTTACTTTTATCTGCTGGACATGATACCTCATTTGCCTTATATTTATAACAAACATCATTAACATCCTTATAAACTACTTTACCAGCATTCTCTGGTGTAGGATATTTTATAATAACCTCTGGTTGTGGTGTAAATAAATAAGCAAATAATAATCCAACTGTTAATGAAATTACAAAATAATATATATTTAATTTAAGCATATATATATTACTTTAAATATAAATTCACAAAATAAACAGATAATATTATTAACTATTCTTTTTACCGGTTTTTTTAGTTAATGATTCTTTTACCGTTCCTTTTTTATTTACATAAAAGTCTAATGAATTGTTTATTTCTTTTTTCATTTTATGATTCTGTTCTAATAAAGTTGATAATTTATTTTGTGTTTGTAAATATTGATATGAATAATCTAACCATTTTGAATATTTATTTGTTCCACTTGCTTTTTTCTCTTTAATAAATAATTTTTGATATTTTTCTTTATTTGATTCATCTTTATCGTAATTTTCTTTTCTTAATTTAAATAAGTTATCTAATGTATCCTGTACTTTTTTAACCTCCTCTTTTAATTCTTTCATTTTAATAAATTCTTTTTTAATAACTTTTACATATTCATCATACGTTGAATAATCACCATTGTCATATAAAATATCTAATTTATCAAAAATATTTGTAAAATCATCTTTATTAATTACTAAACTCCAACCGTCACAACTTAATTCATAAGTATTATCAGTTTTGTATATTTTTTTTGGTATATTTTTTTTACCTGGACATTTAGTTGTTTTATCCCAATACATTTTTAACGCATCTGAGTAATTCATATAATATATTATATATTATATAAATCTTATATTAATTTAATTCATTTCTTGGATTTCTTGGATTTCTTTTTAGCGACTGATTTCTTTTTTTTGGCTGTCTTTCCTTTCTTGACGGCTACTTTAATTTTCTTTTCAACTTTCTTAAGTGCCTCTTTTAATTTCTTTAATTCTTTTTTAGCAGCAGTCTCTTTCTTAACGGCTGCTTTTAAAGCTTTCGTTGGTACCTTCTTCTTGGTTGTTGTCTTCTTCTTCTTGGTTGTTGTCTTTTTCTTCTTGGTTGTTGTCTTCTTCTTCTTGGTGGTCTTCTTCTTTTTGGCTACTTTTCGCTTTTTCTTACCGAAAAGGCTAGTTAATAATCCACCACCCTCTGTTACAGTTGCATGTGTAAGTGATGTTGGGTCAAATCCATCTACCATTATTTGTATAATAATAGATTAGATTTTATTCCTTATAAAACTCTAGTGCTCTAGCAGAAGGGTCAGCATTATCACCACAAAATGGATGTCTCCAATAATATGGAACCAATTCAACGGTTGGATGAAAATTATGATATAAATATCTATACATCATTGATTCCTTGTCATATGGAATTACACTATTTTCTGATTCATTAAAAGATTTAAGTAATTTTTCATAATTCTCATCTGTTAATTGTGTGTCTGCATACTCTTTAATAATTTCATACCAACTTCGTGTCTGTGAACTAACTCCATCACTGAATGCTTCTTTTCTTCGGTATAGAAGATCTTCTGGTAAATATCCATCAAATGCCTTACGTAAATAATATTTTTCCATTTTATTATCATCAAATGTTTTATATTTAGATGGTAGTCCCATAACATACTCTACTAAATCTTTATCAGCAAATGGTACACGTGCTTCTAGTCCAGCCCCACTAATTGAACGATCTGAACGTAAGACATCAAATAAATGGACGTCTCTAACAATTTTTTCATTTGCTTCACGGAATGCTTCATCCGACGGTGCTTTCATAAATCCACGATATGATCCAAAGATTTCATCTGCTACATCCCCACAATAAATAACAACATCATCTGTATGTTCTTTAATGTATAAACTAACTAAATGATTGCCAACCGATGCACGGATTGTAGTTGTGCAAAAACTTTCTGTTATTGCTACTGTTTTTGGAATAGCATCTAAAAATTCTTGTTCAGTTAAACAAATCTCATGATGTTCTGTTCCAAGATATTCAGATGCTTTTTTTGCCCAATATAAATCAACACTTCCCTGAAGACCAATACTATACGTTTTAACTTTACCCTTCTTATAATGTTTACATACGAGAGCAGTTACTAAGGTACTATCTAATCCACCAGACAATAGACATCCAACATCTCTTTCACTCATAAGTCTTTTTTTCACAGCTGCTGTTAATTTTTCTCTAATATTTCTACATACCTCTTCCTCATCATCAATTGGTGCTTCCGGATAATTAAAATCATAATATGTTACAAACTCTTCTGGCATAGATGACGTCCAATACTTTCCTGGTGGAAATTGTTCATAACTCTTACAAAAATTAACACCCTTGGCTTCACTGCAGAATGCTAATTCACCTTCTACTTTTCCCATAAACAACGGTCTAATTCCAAGTGGGTCTCTTGCAGCAATAACTTCATCACTTTCTTCATCGTATAACATAAAAGAAAATACCCCATCTAACTCTTCGAGTGTTTTATGAATACCTAGTTTTTTATATAAATGAATAATGATTTCACAATCACTATTTGAATAATAATCATCTTCTAAGTTATATTTTTTAATTAATTCTTTGAAATTATAAATTTCACCATTGCAAATCAAATGACAATTTTTAAGTTGAAATGGTTGATCACTTTTTGTGTCTAATCCATTGATTCTAAGACGATGAAATCCAAAAAATAAATCTTTTTTAATAGTTGTAAATTTACAATTATCTGGACCACGATGAGAGGTTTTAATAAAATATAACAACAGTTTATTTAACGGTTGTTTATCACCAAGATAAGCAAATATTCCACACATAAATTATATTATTTAGTATAATTTATATTTTAAGTATAACTTTTTTGATTTAATAATACTTTATATATTATTGATTTTAATTGATATAATGCAATTGTAACACTTATTAAACATATTAATAAAAAAGATGTTTTAACAGTTTTATCTTTGAAAATGGTTTCTATTTTAGGAGAGTTTAAATGAGTTGATACAATAAATAAAATAAATGATAATAATATTGTTGTAAAAGAAGACATTATAATATGAATAAAGTCATGATACCCACTTTGTTTTAGAAACGTTACAATTGCAACACTAATTCCTGCTAAAATACCTAAATTAATTAATACATAACTCGTATGATTTCTTTTTTCGGTTCTGAAACTAATATATGTTAACACTAAAAATAATATAGTAAATAAAATAGTTTTAATAAAATTACCTTTGAAAAACACTAATAATTTTTTGAACACATTATTATAGTCATCTTTCTCTTTTAATGTTTTAAATAATTGATAATCAACATTTAATACAAAACTTTTATACAATGTAAATAAAATTATAATTATAAAACTAAATAATAATGGAAATCTATTTAATTTAATACCAAATAAATAATCATCACCAAAGTTTTTAAAAACTGTTCCAGACAAAACAATATAAGAAAATACTACAAGCTGAGGAATTACAATTGCAAATAACCATATTACAACAGAATAACCAACAACATTGATATAACTTTCAGGACCTTCACATATTTTGTTTTCAGATAATAATCCCATATATAGTATTAAAATAAGTTTTTAATAAATAATACTAACAATGTTATAACAAATACTATAACACTAATCATTCCTGAATATAATCCATCTGATATCATATCTAATGGTTTTTCGAAAGTTGGACTAATTTCTAATATTTTAATACCAAATACATTTCCAAATTTAAATATTTGACACATTAATGTAAATAGTATATTAATTATATATTTTCTAAGAGGCCTTCCTTTAACAAATTTAATATATTTATCTGCGTATTTTTTAAGTGTTATTGAATCTCTACCATTCTTTTGATAATTTTTTCTAAATTTATTTAATTTTTCAGGACTAATTGAAATATCAGATGCTGTTTTTCCAAGTAGTTTATTAACCCAAACCATAAGTCGCGCATCAGTAAACACTTCTTGTAATTCCGCACCACTTCCAGTTCCAGTAGATATTCCTTCAAATAACTCATATAATTTATCTAATGAATTAGAAGAATTACAAGAGAAAAAATAATTATTCAGCGGATCCCCTACTTCATCTCTAAATAATCTAGCTATACTCCACAGCATTTCCACCCCAGACCCAATCGCTGCTAAATATCCATCAATAACTTCCCCTAATATGGGAATAGATAATACAATTGTATCCTTAAATGCGGTTAATCCCATATCAATTGCATTCAATATAGGATTAAATATTTTAATTTCAAATGGTGCTTTATTTTCTATAAACTCAAGTAATGCATTTGGTATTCGTAATACATAATAAATACTTGTATATACTGCCGCCGTAATAAATCCTACCCAACTGGCATTTTTAAGACTATCACATAATAATTCTGTATCATTTTCTGGGGTACCTCTAAATTGATTTACTATTTTTTTTGAAGTATATAAAAATATTAGAGACACCAGATTAGCAAATATATATACACTATAATATATTAGTACAATTGAGAATATAATAAATATAATTGTCATCATTGCCTTTAATAATGTATGACTAAATCTCTCTGGTATTTTACTTGCACTAAATACTCCTGAACAAAATGTATTATTTAATAATTGTCCTGAAATAACATCACGTATAATAATAAATAAGAATTCAATCACTGTAGTATAAAGACCAGTACCAACAGTAAGTACAAAAATTAAATATAGAATTACTCCAATTACTATATTTAAAATTAATCCACTATTTTTTTTAACACCTTCTGGTTCACCACCTTTAATTCCATTTAATATTAATTGTGATTTCTCTTGTATTCCATAATAAGCAAAATTATATTTTGTCGACAATGTAATACCATTGTATTTAATTATACCATCTCCAAATGTTTGATTAATGATATATATTGATTCTAATTTATTTACATTAATTTTTTTATTATCAACATATATTAACATATATATCATTAAGTAATATTTTTCTTTATTTTAAACAAAACTTATTATTCTAGATTTTATAGTATCATCAATTAATGATTCAATATAATTATATTTTATTTTTTTGTCAAATATTATATTATTATATTTATGTTTATCTAGATATTTATTTTTAAATTTATCAATAGATTTAATACAATTATTATTTAATATTTTATTATTTTTACTACTAATTATTAAATGATTATCATCTTTATATTTATTTATAAAATCTCTAATATAAATATTTTTATTCTTGGATTCAAGTGATTCCCTACATATTGGACATTTATTATTTATATTAGCAATTTTTAAAAAGCATTCATTACATAAACTATGTCCACAATTAGTATAATATAATTTTTTTTCATCAAAACATATCGGACAATTATCTATACAAAATTTATTATTATAATATGTTTCACATTGAATATCTATATTAGTTAAATTATTTATAATATATTTCCTAACTAGATTATCATATACTTTATTTATTATTTTATCTATTTTTATAAATCCATTCATAATTATTCTAAAATACTCTAATTTTATATTATTGGTTAAAATAATTACAAACTTACATTTTAGATTTCTTAATAATTTATTTGTTGGTGGTGGATCACGTAAAACGATGACTCTATCTGATAAGTCTTTTTCTGATTTAATATATTTATACAATTTCTTATAAGATATTCCATTATCATAATCATTCTTATAATTGGATACATATAAGAAATTATTATTTAAGAAATTTTTGTATTTATTTGTTACTATAATAATTCCATTATAGTAAATTTGTTGATCTGAATCATTTATGTTAATAGTTAAATATTTATTATTATTAATTTTATTATTAATATAATTATCATTTGGATAATATAATTTTATAGTACGTTGCATTAATATAAATATATTTAAATTATTAGTATTAAATATATTTAATAATGAAGTTGGATGTTGTAGAACAAAAAAATATAAATGAAAGTAGAAAAAATCTATTAAAAAAAATAAAACATAAAAGAAAAGTAATGAAATTAAAGCGTCAAAGTAAACATGTTAAGCAACAGATTGTTAAAAAAGTTCAAGATAAAGTTGGAGATGTGTCTAATGACGTTGATAGTTTAAATATATCTTCAGAACTACAGACACAGCTTATTGCTGAATTGGCAAAATAAATATCTTACTTATATAATATATAAAATTATGAATAATAATGTAGCACCTAATGTAGCTAATGCAGCTAATGTAGCTAATGTAGCTAATGTAGCTAATGTAGCTAATAATAAAGTTGTAAACAAGAAAAAAATCACAACAGAGATGTTAATTCAACAGATAACAGCTGTCATGGAAGACAGAACAATTAATTTTGAAAATAAAACATTTTCAATTGTTGATATTATCAAACCACTTTTACCTAAGGCAGAACAAAAAAAAGTAGAAAAGGTAATGGCCAACAGAGCAGCCGCACTTGCTGTTCAAGCCAATGCTCCAATGAACAATGCATTAGCTAACAAGGCTCCTGTTAACAACAGTTCCAATAACGCCAATAAAGCCAACAACGCCAATAAAGTCAATAACGCCAATAAAGCCAACAACGCCAATAACACTGTTAATAATCCACAAGAAGGTGGTCGTAAAAAGAAAACCACAAAACGTAGAAAGAAGACTGTTAAGGGTCTTAAACGTGATAAGAAATCAATTCAGAAGAAAATTACAAAAGCTAAACAGACAGTTAAGAAAGCTGCAAAAAAAAAGAAAGCTCTTAAGAAAAAATGCTAATTAGTTTGTGCGTCTAATTTTTCTAGAATCTGTAATAATAATTTATTATGTGTATCAAAATTTTGATTTAATTTATTAACACATTCACAAATATTATTTCCATTATTATCTTCTAACATAGTTGATAAAACTTGATACATACGATCTTCTGTTAGATCAATCTCTTCTACATCATATTCAGACTGAGAATCAAAATCAGGAGTACTTGTTTCTTGATGTGCCATTATTTTATATTTTGTAGATAAAAAATATAAAATTTAAACTTAGGTTATATTGACACATAGAAGTAAAAATTAAGAATGTATAAATATATATAATAGATAAATTAAAGAAAGAGAGCAAATAATTATTAAGTTAAAAACATTATAATTTGATTTTTTAATAATTGTTTCACAGACGTGATCTTCAATATCATACGGTATTCTATTAATTATCATTTCTATCATTCTAATTTATATAATATATTATCTGTTTTATATAAAAAAATATCAGATTCACCGTCGTCTGTTATAGTAGCAATCGTGTAATTATATTCATCGTCGTAGTTATAAAGAGTTATTTTTTTTTTTAATATTTCACCTATTATTCTAAGATAAATATTAGTATTGTAACTAGTTTTTTTATTATTTCTAAATTCGCTTTTTATATTTTCAATAATATCTATACCAATATCATATTTTTTAGCAATATCAATTCTGTTTTTTTTATCTAATCGGTAGGAAATAAATCGTTTTAAATCTTGTTCATTTAAATTCATATCCGATAAAATGTCAGTAATATTAGATATTCTTTTTCTATTTGATACGTTATGTTCTACTTTAATTTCTTCTGGAATATTATCAAACTCTTCTAAAATAAATTCTTTTTTAATATCATATAATTCTTTAAAATGAACATTTACATATACATTTCCATATTTTGAATCATAATAAGGAAACTGAACGGGGATCTCAAACATTCTAATATATTTCTTTTTAATTATATCATCATATCCATTGGGAACCATTTCGTCAGCCTCAATAAAATCTTTATATTTACTTAGTGAGTATTTTAATGGATCTATGCCAACAGTTTCACCACCAGTCCACCAATAACTATTTTCAACATGTGGATTATCAAGATATCGTACATGTATATATTTATTATTAAACTTTACAACTGTACCTATTAAATATTGTAAGTAGGGTTTATTTATTTTAAATAAATATGTTTTTCGTTCTCTTAGGTCTTTTGTTAATATTTCACTTAACAGGTCATCGGTAACTTCAATTTCTATCATATTAATAAATATATTTATATTTATTAATTTATATTTACGCAATACTTATATTAAATATCAGTATAATTTAAATACATGATTAAATAATGAAAAATAATAAGCAACCATTGCAGAAATTATTACTAAATAAACTATTAATGCTCTATTTACTGGATTTTTACTATTTTTGAATTTAAATATTTTAGGTTTTAATATAATTATTAATATTAATATAACGGAATATATAATAATGCTGAATAATACCAATTTAGAAAATATCATCTTTAATATATATAGTATATTAAATGATAAAATATATTATTATTTTACTAATACTAATTATTTTACTATACACATTACAAACAAAAGAACAATTTTATAATTTAAATTATTTGAAACAAAAATATATTTTAGATAATATTAATATTGGTTATTTTGTTGATAAACACTCAGAGAATGATGATAGCAAAATTGTTAAGTTTTTAGCAAAAAATCTAATAAAAACGAATTTATTGGTTTATACAACACCTGTTAAATATACTAATATTAAACAGTTAATCGATGCAGTAATTAATAAAGCAAATTTAACAGACTATATGATAATTGATGATATTGTAATTAATAATAAATATTTAAATAATAGTGAGAATGTTAATTATAGTGATTTAAGATATATAACTCCAATCGAAGTAAAATGTATATTCCCCTTAGTAAATATAACAAGTCGGATTGGTAGTATGTACGATGTTAAGAGAATTGGTATATTAGAAGGTAATGATAGAAACAGGTATGTTGCTGAAAACTTTTCGTATATTATACGGTACAAAACATTAGCAAAAATGGAAATAATTATTTACAAAGATTTCAACTCTTTAATTAATGGTTTAAATAAAAATAATATTGATGTAGCATTATATTTGAATTATGAAAAAAATGAGATTATTAAAAATATGTTTATGCGAAATAAAAATATTAATATTGGTATTTTAAATAATGATTTAAATTATGATTTAATCAATACAGTTTTTAAATGTTATAACCAACAACCATTTGAATTACGCAATGTTAAAAATTATTTACCACGAAAAATAAAAGAAAATTATTATACACAATATTTATCAAATATTAATATATTTACATTTCAAATTTCATTATTTACAAATATGAACACTAAAAAGAAAACTATTTATAATATTAAAAAATATTTCTATTATAGAGAAACTAAAAATACATCTAAGTTTTCTAATTTTTCTAATTATTTTCTTAATCATATTGGAGTAAATAATTTCCTAAAAGAAACTGGAATTATTAGTTATAATAAAGATCCATTATGTACTAATATAAAAGGTGAATGTACGCCAAAATTATTAAATATTGTAAGAAATCAAATATTCTAATATATAAATATAATTTAATAAATATATTTATATTATGAAAGTTACTAACACATGGAAAAATAAAATTAAAGAAGGTAGGCGTCAAGAGAAACTTCAATGTATGTGGGATACATTTAATAAAGTAGTTAACTCTACCATTGTTAATAAAATTACACAGTCTGCTAATCTAGAGAAAGATTTAAAAAAAATCGGTGATAGATTTGTTCAGCAGTGTAGAACATATAAAATTGAAAAATATATTATTCTTCATTCAAAGCCCTATATTGTTCTAACAAAACTTATTCATTGTTATAATTATGAAAGGATTGGACTAGTAGTTTCACAGATCCAGCGATGTGGAAGTAAACATACAGAATAATTATAAAATATTGGTTAGATATACAAGAATAAACACAATATATCTCGTGCACCAACGCCAGTAAAACTTCCAAAATGATGTGGTCCACGTGGACGATCGTGCCAGTCAGTATCATCGGAATCATCTCCCCAATCACCATCCATTACAAATTGTTCATCTGTTTCTGGTCCTGGTTCTCTCCACATTACCAAACATCCATACGTGTCATCTTTATTAGACCAACAATTATCGACACGTTTATTATCTACATAAAAGCTATCTTTGATAGATTTATTTTTACGTAGATATATAATAATAGTAACACGACATGAATCATAGTGTGGATCTATTTGATATTCATTTGTAATATTATATTTAATATAATGAGCTAAATATTGATCATTAATTGATGTATTAGGTAAATCGGTAAATGCATAGATATCTTTGACAATATTAGGGGGTATAGTAATAGTTGTTCTTTGACAACTCTTATCATATTTATTCCATTTAAATGTTTGTGAATCATCTACATATGAGTTAATCATATCTTTTGGGATATGAAACAGTGAATGTGGCATAGTTATTGTATATTGAGTGTTATTGTAGATATATCATTTAAAATCAATTTTAATGATTATACCTTTATTTTTTTATAAAACAGAATATTCTGTTACATACTAAGGACGCAAGTCGGGCTATCCTAGAGCGCTTTGAGCCACGACTGCACCGCGGCGGATTGCGCGGAGCGGATGAACTCAGGGATGAACTCAGGTTTGTAGGAGAGACACGGCCTCGTGAGGTTCGTCAGCGCAACGATCGATTCCGGGAGAGCAGTGAGCTGGTTGCTGTGGAGGTACAGAAGGGTCAACCCCGTCAGTGCGCCAATCGATTCCGGGAGAGCAGTGAGCTGATTGTGGTCGAGGTGCAGATGGGTCAACCCCGTCAGTGCGCCAATGGAATCGGGGAGCGTTGTGATCCGGTTGTCGCAGAGCATCAGCGTCTTCAATCCCACCAGCGTACCAATCGAATCAGGAAGCGTCGTAAGCTGGTTATTGTCGAGCCACAGTTCCTTCAAGTTCGTCAGCGCGCCAATGGAATCGGGGAGCGTCGTGAGATGGTTGTCGCCGAGGCTGAGAGTCGTTAAGCCCGTCAGCGCGCCAATGGAATCGGGGAGCGTCGTGAAATGGTTGTTGTTGAGGTCGAGCTTCTTCAAGCCCGTCAGCGCGCCAATCGAATCGGGGAGCGTCGTGAGATGGTTGTTGTCGAGGCATAACTTTACGAGGCTCGGGAGGCTCGGGAATATGAACCTGCTGATCTCATTTAACTCTGGGGAAGTGAGGCCCGCTATCATCTCCACAATACAGAGATTGGGAAAGCGGTGCAGTGCCAATCCCATACATTCAAGAGAGAACGGACCCGGGAATCCACCCGGGAATCCACCGAAGTGTTTCCACTTAAACTCCGCGGTGCGCCGCATCAAGTTCGTCATGTCGAAGAACCAGGTGCATGTGAGTGACATCACGAACATGAATTCCTTTTTTCCGATGAAGGAGAAAATTTCAGACGACACATCAACGTCGGGGGACGTGACGGAGCGGAGAAGGTTCTCCATATGGGATAATTAAAAACTAATAATATCTATTGATGTTTCAACGTGTCATTTTTAATAAATTTATAAAAAAAGCATTTATATCAAAGATATGATATGTCATTTTTAATTAATAATATATTATTTATACTATTAATTTATTTAACTTATACTGTATTCTGATCAAGCCATTTAAGCATCTTACCGACATCTGGAACACCAAGACCAGTAACTGGATCATAGCCATTGTTCGATACAAATCCAAAATCAGAACCACCATCTTTCCTTACATCACAACAACTAAACTCCGTACAGTAATTATGTCCTACAATACTACTATTGAATACATCATCCTCTGCCATTCCATAAAGAACTGGTGCAACATGTCCAAGAAGATGTTTTCCTTTTGATACTTGGTGTGCATTTAGAAGACTTACAAGTGATGCAAAAATAGGCGATGAACAACTTGTTCCATCAACTGGTTGAAAGGAATTACTACTATCATATGTTGGACAATTATGTCCTACAACTGCAACATCTGGAAATGCTCGGCCATTCTTATGAAATTTATTTGGTAGTGGAACACCTGAATTAAGATATGCATCTACCCATTTCTTCTGCCATTTAGGAACAGTAGAACTATTACTAAATCCACCGCCTGCAGTCCATCCAATATTATCATTTGAAATAGATACCTGTTCTGTTCCATTGATACACTGATTTTCTTTACAAATAAGTGAAGTCCATTTATGTTCTGTTGTACTATTTGTTACAAATGTAGCACCGACACTTGTTACCCATGGAGAAGAACCAGGGAATGCGGCATTTACTGGACGAGTTTCATCACAACTCTCACTTGTTCGTCCAGGGGCACCAGCATCACCACTTGAAACAAAAATACCAACTCCACGAAGAGCAAATTTGGCATATTCAGTATTTACACGTTCAACATACTGAGCAGAAGTGATGTTTACACAAGTTGAAATATCACACTGCTTATCTTCTGCCCAACCCCAAGACATTGAAATAACATCTGGAACAGAACCATTGTGATGAAGAAAGTTTACTGCAAATGTGTAAAGCCAGTTTGGACTTCCCCAAAACCATAGTGTTGCATTTTCAGACACCTGTGATGCCATTTGAAGATCAAGTTCTGTTTCTGTATCTGAACCACCATCATTGCCTACTGTATGAACAGCTGTAACCGGGTTTACAGTTTCGTTATTATAATACTGTGATGCATTAAGATTTACTGGATCAAATCCAGAACCATTCTGATATTCAATAAGTCCAATAGAACTCGAAAGATTCATATCAGTTGGAATATTGTAAAGATTCTGAAGAACCTCCCGTGAAACAATTCCTGTATCAGGTGTATACTGACTATGATTATATTCTACTTCAAAAATTGGTGGACCTTCAATAAAATCAATCATATTAAGATACATATCTGACTGGTTATTGAGATAAAATAGTTCTTTCAGATCACTGGTAATTTCATAATCAGATACACATCGTAATGCATCGCCATAATCGTGTGTAACTGTAAGACCTGTAAAATTACTTAACCAATAACTAAGACCGACATTCTTCTGTTTTGATGGTGATACAAGAGTATCAATCTGTTCTTGTGACCAATATTTACCATAATTTGGTGATCTGAAATCTGAAACATCTTCTGCATATTCATATAACTTATCAACATTCTGTTGTTTAAGACCCACGGTATACTCAAACATACCATTAACGACTGAAAATAATGAAAATAAAACTGTAATAAAACTCATACTTATAAATTATAATTTGGTGTTTATCCTTTAAATGATTGTTTTATTATAAATGTCAATTAAGACTCCAAGGACAGCTTTGCAACAAAGCCGTCGTAAGTGAGCTCCCCGACCTTGGAGTTATCACTCGTATTTGTGATGGTCCATGTGTAAATTCTCACGCGGTGAGCCAACTCACGTGCAAAGTCTTTCAAGGAATGACCCATGCCAGGTCCTTCCTTCTCAGTCGCAACTGCCATGAGAGTCAACGACTCATTCTTTGAAATGTATACAAAGAAAGTGTACCCCGGTCCGTCTAACGTATACTGGGTAGCCATAATCTTAAGAAAATGAAGTAACTGTGAGTAGTAATTACTAATAATCTAATAAACTTTTAACAAATCGTTTTTAAAATTCAAAAATACTTCTTCAATCCTAATACATTAACCAAATAATAATAGATTAAGCCTAACATAAACCATACGCCCAAACTAGTCAATAAAACAAATATTATATTATCTCCAAAATGTAAAAAAAGTTTAGACAATGTTAACGTAACTAAAAATAAAATAATTAACGCAAAAGTGGTTTTTAATAAAAAAGTTGATATGAATGTATTATCCTTACCATTCTTTCTCATATAGAATATTGTGGGTAAAAGTGTAAAGGGATACACCCAAAAAATAGATGCAGCAAGGGGACTAAAATATGTTCCAATATAACTAGTTATAACTGTTACTAGTCCACCTAATATAAAATTTTCAATTAAACCGAGTATCTTCATATATAGTTAACAATTAAAAAAATTGATTATTTTGATTATAATAAGTATAGTATATTATTATAATAATGGATTCAATGAACACTGATTTGATTACTCTTACCAGTGGTCGCCACAGTAAAATCAACCCTAAAAAGACGACATCTAAAAAGACGACATCTAAAAAGGAGTTCTCTACATCAGACAATGATGTATCAGAGGACCGATACGAACATACATTAAAAGAGTTACACTCGATTGGTTATGTTAAGAATCGTCGCAAGAATCATCTTCGAATGAAAATTAAGGAGCGTTCATCCATCAAGAAGACCTCAAAAGTCTCACGCAAAGCATATAAGTAAAATTATTTCTTGTTATTTATAAAATCACTTTGGGATAAAATCACTTTGGGATAAAATCACTTTGGGATAAAATCACTTTGGGATAAAATCACTTTGTGATAAAATCACTTTGTGATAAAATCACTTTGTGATAAAATCACTTTGTGATAAAATCTTTAACAGTTATTAAGTTAATTCTTTCTTTTTGTCTTTCAAAATTGGTTCTTTTCTTGAAATCACCGGTAAACGCATAATCTGGTGATTTTCCTTGTTTTTTCTGTTCATCACAACATTCACCTAAATATGTAACAGACTTCCAATCTTTTGTAGTACAATTATAACAATATGGTTTCTTATTTGGTTTGTAATATCTATAACCAATTCTTTCCATATTTATTGGTAATTCACAAGTTCCATTTGTACATTTACCAAAATCATTATCATAATTAGTATTTGCTTTATAGAATAAACAATCTTCATTCTTTTCACATTTTCTATCCCACAATCCTTGTGGTTTGGGATCACCATAGAATTTAAAACTATTCTCACAATCAAACTTATTTTCAGCTTTAATTAAAGTATTATTTTTTATATTAAAACATCCAAAGTTATACTTGGAAAGCCTAGTAAATAATTTATTTGATTTAGTCGGTGTTTTTATTTTTTGAAATTGCTGATTAAATAATTGCTGATTAATTAAGGTTTTATCAAAACCAGGATTAAGATTAAATTGATCTGTATAGTAATAACCAATGAACTCGTATGAATCAAATATAACTTTCTTATTTTTATCTAATGAGCCTCTAATATATATTGTGTAGCCATAATAACCATTAAATTCATATAATACAAACATCATACCATACCTGACATCTACATCGCCCTCATAATAATTAACAAGTCTGTAACTTTGAATGACAAACTGGTTCTCAACAATATTGTAAAACTCTTTAGTAAAATAATTAAGTAATTTATTATTTGTTTTCTGTAATTGAAAATTAACATAAATATCATCATCAATATCAATATTTTTTCTTTTTCCGCCAATATATTCGATGACATTTTTTTTAGTGTATCCATCATCTGATAATTTAAATGAATACTTATTAAAATATTTTTTAAAATAATCTAATTTTAATATCTGTTTAATATTTACAATTGTTTTTTCATTCATATAATCAATTGTAGGTATATCATAAATATTATTTGAGTTAGCTTCTTTTGGCATTCTCATATATTTATTATTCATAAATCCCTCTTTTCTAATTTTTAAAATTACAAATGCAACGATTATAATTAATATTATATATGTCCACATATAATATTAGGTGTTATAATTTTTAAAATACTATATAATTATATAGTATGATTTATATATTAGCTATTACCAATATTACAAAATATTGGCATTTTCCATTTTATCTTTTTGCAAAGTGTATATCTGAGGTTTTAACAAAAAAAAATATAGAAAATAAAATTGTAAATCGTATATCACATAACAATGTAAAAGTTATTACATTTACACCTTGGTTAAAAAGTATATTACATAATAAAAGCTTAAAAATATTATTTATAAATAGTGAATCTGTTACATCTGATAAAAGTATAAATAAGTATATACTAAATAGAAGTCGTAATATTAAAGGTATATGTGAATATAAAATGTTAAATTATTTATTTGATAAAAAAAATATAAATAAAAAGACAATATTTTTACCACCTTTATATTCTCCTATTATAGAACAAATGTACAATAATGTTAATACAATAAATAGTAAAAAAACAATTGATATTTTATTTTATGGTTCAATTAATACTAGACGAAAAAAAATATTAGATTATCTTAAACAATCATTTAATATTAAAATAATAAATACTTCAAATTATAAACAATTATTAAATTATATTCATAAAAGTAAAATTATTTTAATTCTTCATTATTATGAAATGAGCAAATCACTAGATTTATATAGATTATTTTATTTATTACCAAATAAAGCATTTGTTATTCATGAAGATATTTGTAAAATTGAAAATGCAATGAAAATGAAATATTCAAAACTTATTTTTTCTAATATATATAATCTAAAATCAACTTGTAGAAAATATTTATCTATGTCACAAACACAAAGAGATTGTATTACAAATGGTATATATCATTGGTACACAAAACATCATACTTTATTAAATAATTTTCCAACTAAGTTTGTAAATCATATGTAATATCTGGATAACCATCGCCGGAACTTTCAGTTCCCTGTGGCATCTCACCATAATCATTTCCCATCTCTAAAATCTCATTTGTTTCATGTGGTTGAGTAGTTAAAAACTCATCTTCCATAATTGATTCATCTGTTTTAATCTCGCTATAATAATCTTCTTTATATGATTCAATTTGATCGTCAGTTGGAGCAGTACCATGTTCTTTTAGATATTCTTCTTTATATTGCTTAGTTAATGTTTTATCCATATCATCTGTTTTCTCAATATCCAAAACAGATGGCTCATCAAATGTTTCAATCATAAAAGAATCTTTTTGATATTTAACTCTCTCTTTTATTTTTTCAGCGTATCTTTTCTTATTATATAATTCCATTTCACTATCATTTAACAATATTAATGAATAATAATTATTAAATTGTTTCATTGATTCATAAATATATTTTAAAATAGTAATATTTTTAGTTGAAACAATTCGATATAATTCAGTAAATAATAATTCGTGTAATAATTCATATTTTGTTTCTTTATTAACTGATTCAAGATTTACAAAATCTGTTAAATAATCCATTGAAAATCCAAAGTTTACTTTATCAAATACTGTGCTATTCCCCATAAACTTATATATGTAATTTATATCAACTAAAATATCTTCCTGTAATACTTTTGATACATCCAATTCTACATCTTGTAGCCTTGTAATTTCTTTTTTGATTTTATTTTTAATTAAAAATATATTTTTTTTCAAATATATATTAATAAATAATAATATTCGTGATATCGATTTACTTATAATTTTTTTAAAATTGATTTCAACTTTTTTAATATCGGGGAAATTTGATTTTTGTAAAAGAGTAAATAATAAATTATTAGAGCTATTCTTAATAGTATTCTTAATTAATTTTTCATAGTTTTTGGAATCTTCTTTACTCTTTTTAAACAATGTTACAAATTGGATATCCTCATCATCATCCCAAACAATATTATAATTATTTGGTTTAATAAGATCACCAATCACATGTAATCTTGTATATGATCCTAATGTTTCTGTATGTTTAACTTCAAGTGACTTATCATATATTTTTTTATATTCAGGAGTTTCTTTTTCAAATAAAGTATCATATTTATCGGATGGATCTGTCATACAACATGAATAACCACGATCTTCAATATCTAAATTACCTAGTCTAGATTTAGTTTTAATAATAGATTTAATTATTTCTTTTATTTTATTACCATAATAACTACCTTTTGCTAATTCACTTGGGTCTTTTCCTAATTTATATTCTGGTTTTATAACTATTTTTTCAGTTACCTTTAGATCTGAAACATTATCTATATCCGATTGATATCTTAATTTATAATTTTCATAATATCTTTCAAAATCATTTCTAATTCTTTCCAAATCTTCTTTATACCGTTTCTGACTTAATTCACCAATAATACATACCATATAATCAATTCCACTCTTAAATCCATCAAATACACAGCTTGTATTTGATACAGTCATTCTATATGGTGGACTTGCTTTTTGATACGAAACTAATAATCGACTACCAATTATTGCATATTCATTTCTATCGTATATTTCTTGAAATCGTTTTTTAAACCATCCAGAAGATTCATATTTATCAATAATAGAATTAGATGAACGTTTTTGTTTTAATCTCATAAGTTGTTTTTTTTTAAATTGAGTATACGGAATGATTGTTTCAATTGAATTATTACAGTCAACGATTACTTTATAATAATCACTTCTTTTTATTTTAATGCCTACTTTTTTATTAAATGTTCCAATTAATATTGCTAGTTGATTAATATGTTTAAACTTATCAACATCTAATTTTAATTCAAGCATATCATTTTTAAATAAATCTGAATTAGGATTAATACTATCAATTATTTGATTCATATGTTTAATTTTATCTTCTTCTGTTTTAACTTTCAATAAATCTGATTGAGTTAAACTAGTTGAATGAATAAGAGACGCACTTTTAGTATATCCAATAACATCGTCTTGACTTTCTATTATAGAAAGTGTTTGACCACAGACTTTACATATATTCAATTCACCTGATACATCACCCGCATCACTATATATACTCATCATTTCGGTTGTTAGTCTTGCTTTTTCTTCTTCAATATCAGTATTATATATCTGTGATAAAAATTTGAAATGTCCGCACATCATTCTTGATGAATATCGTTTAGAATAAAGGTAACCATTAATTATTATTCCATCTAAATTAATTAATTTATACAATAAATGATTTCTGTTTGATTGATCTTTTAATGATAATATTTGTCTGATATAATTATTTAAATTTTGAGATTCATTTAAGTCTATATTGATATCTTCTTTATTATTTATATTTTCTATCTTAACTGTTTTACTAGTATATTGATATTCTTGTTTATGAGTTGGAAGTATGACATCTGATTTAGATAATACTGTGTCATAGATAGCCTTTTTAATATAATAATTCATAAAGTCTTTCGACACACATTCATTATTTAATAAACTCATATCTTTATCAAAACAGTTCATATGTCTACTTTGTATATGTGGAGGCAAATCCTTGATAAAGTTCCAAGAACTTCCATCATATTGATATTCTTTTGATTCTAAATATTGAATATATAATGCTTTATCATCTTTATTGAATACTTCCTCCGATATGTCCCATTTATTTGATTTAATTGATTTATACACTTTATTATTACATATAATTCTATCAGATGGTAAGTATGATGAAATATTTAATTTATTTTCAGCCTGAAGCTCATCTATATTTTTATCAGAAAAAAACAATATTCTAATTTTATATTCTAGTGGGAAAGTTTTTGGTATTTGTAATGTATCAATCTCTTTATCAATTTCTGTTTTATCAATATTATACGTTTCTAATTTTAATTCATTTAAGAATAATTGACCATTATCTGATTGTCTATAAATCCAGGCAATTCTTTTTATTAAAGTATCTTTCGTATTATTAAGTAATGGATATACACCATAAAATTCAACCAATTTTGGAGTTTGTATGTTTTTATAACTGTATATAGTATCTTTAAACTTATCTGGTATTGACTCTTCTTTAGAAGGAATATATACTTCTTCTTTTATTTTTTTACTATTTTCATTTAATATTCCATTTACATAATCTAATTCAGCAATATTAATATTAGTATAATCAATATTATATTGTTCAACTCCTGCATTAAACTGATTAACAAAAATAGAATCTTTTATTCTTTCATACAAATTACTCAAAATAGTGTTATAATCTGGTATAATCTGTTCAAGTATTTCATTTAAATCCTCGTGGGTTACATTGAAAGAATCAAATAAATATAGCTTATTTGTAGTCATATTTTTATCAACAACTTTATCAAAAAGTATTTTTTTATTTTTAGTAATAACTGTCTCTTCATAATTTAATTTAGAATCAATATATACAAGTCCACCACTTTCATTTTTAAGTTCTCGTGAATCAAACTTAATTTTAATAATATTATTGTCAATAACCTTTACTTTATATTGACCAATGATATTTTTTGTAGTAATAAATATAGTTTCATTGTTTATTAATTTATGATTGTCTAATTCAAGTGTTGTTTCTTTACCGGTTTTAATATTTAATATTGGTAATGTACGAAGTTTCTTTTCCAAAGTAAAATCATTAATTTTTAGAATCATAAATCCAACTATATTTATTTCATCACCTTCAATTATTTTTTTTTTTATTGGTATATATTCATCATTCTCATCCTTTTCTAATAAGTAAATATATACAGGTTTATTTACTTGGTGTGCACACCAGTATTTTGTAGAAATATCATAATATCTGAGTGCAGTTGTATCACTGGTTGATTTTATTTTATAACCTGTATTTGAATAATCTATCTTATAAGACTGTACTAAATCATATTTTAATTTATAATATTCGGTTAAGGTTAGTTTATTATCATTGTAATTTTCCTCAATCTCATTTATTTTTTTAAGATACTTTCTGATATCTTTCATTTCTAATCCTGCTTTATTCATAAGTGTTTCTTTTAATAATATTTCATTATTTTCATTATTATTATTATTTTCTTCTAGAACATCAATATAAATATCTTTTTTATCTTTCACAATTGGAATTATCCAGGGATAATTAAAATTATTATTTAATATATCTGTTTTAATTTTGTTCTTTCCATATTGTATGATCTTATCACCAAGTTCTTTAATTGATAATATATTATCAAGTTCTGCTTTTATTTTATGTTGTATATATTTTGATCCTTGTTTTGTTATAGGATATTGATTTAATAAATAGTTTTCAATATCTTTAATATATACATCCGCACCATAAACTCTCTCATGTTCAGGTATATTTTCAGTATTTTGGAAAGTAACTATGTTATTGTTATTATTATTGTTAAATATATTTATTTCATTATTTGAATTACTCATATATATATATTATGAATATATATATAATATTTATTCATAACTTAATAATTTCTTAAATTATATTATAGATGTTTGTTACTAAGGCCATCATTAATATAATTAATTACATTAAGCATAAAAAAGATATTAAAAGATTAATATTATCAATTATTCTTGGAATAATTAGTTGTTACATTTTCCTAAAATTATTTAATTATTTTTTTAAAGGACCTCTTATATTATTAGTTGGGAGTATATTTGGACTTTATATTTATATATATGGAAATAATCATAGAATTACCACTCTTTAATCATTGTATCAATTACTACTACAAGATCATTAATTCCTTTTAACATCTCTTTGTCTGTGTCATCGGCCAGAACTCGAATGACAATTAATTTATCATTTGGATGAGGAATATAATACCCAGCATAATTTACACTAGTATTATTATGTAATTGATAGGTCATGATATTACCAAGAGTATCATCTTCATTAAGAATCTTATAATCAATCGCATTTTTCATATGTTTTGATTCTGACTTAATAACTTTTGTTATATTTCCTTCAGTGATATATCCTTTTAATAGAAGTAATTTATTTTTTAATACTTCTAGGGCTTTATTTACTATTTTTTTTGATTCTAATCCACCAATTGTTTCAACTTCAAAATGATAACATTCTGGTTGGTCATATTCATTCTTTTTATAATATCTTTCTGATTCTCCTAGCTGAAACTCTAATTTATCATCTTCTGTTTCTAATTTTGATAATAGTTCTTTAATTTTAACATCATCTTTTTCAAATCGATAGAGTGATACACATGTAGGATTAAATACAGAACCATCTTCTTTATTGGTACTTAATTTTAGCTTTGCTTCAAAATGTAATTTATTTGTAAATTTTAATTTTGTGAATAATGCATCTGGATATACAAAAATCTTATCAGCAGAAACTTTTGTACTATTTTCATACACTTCAATATCTTTTGCATAAATTTCTTTAATATCTAATTCATTATTTTCAATATTTAATTTCAATGTATAATCAAGAAATTGGTCTGTATGTTTTACCGGTAAAAATGATAATCGTTCTTTAATAAAATCATTATGTAGAACAGTTCTATTGTTTAAAAGATTAATTGAATCTCTATCTATTCCAACTGAATTAATTTCTGAAATCATAATACGTCTAACAGCATTAGCAAACGGAATTGGTATAGTATTATTTATATTTTTAAGATGAAATGTAAGTGTATTATCTTCTGACACAATATTTGAAAAGTATTTTTTTACCATATTTATTAATTTATATAATATTAATATTGTTTTAAAATCATTTTTTTATATAATTCGTTTATGTTCCGAATTAGTTTTTGTGTATAAAAGATTATATAATGGCAACTCAATATATTTTATTAATTAGCGATAAATGTACATTCTGTATTAATTTATTAGAAAAATTAAAAAAAATACCTAAATTAGAATCAATAATTGTAAAACAAAATATTCATAATAAGGATGTATATATACCATCTGATATTAAAACAGTTCCAGCATTAATACATAAACAAGATGACAATTATACGACATATCAAGGAAAAGAAGTTTTCAATTGGATTGATTCTCAAATATCTAGATTAAAACCTGTCAATGAAATTGTATCATATGATCCAACAACAATGGGAATGACAATGTCAGATTCATTTTCAAATTTAAATGATACTAATCCGATGTCACATTGTTTTCAATTCTTAGATAATAATTCTTATAATAATAAAATTGATATGACTCCACCACAATCAACAACGACCGATAAAAAAGCAATAAATGATAAGCAATTAGAAGAATTTATTAGGAAAAGAAATCTACAAATTCCAAATGAGGTAAATAGAGTTTAAATATATTTAAAATATTAGGATTAATATTATAAATAGAATGAGTAATGTCAAAATGTTTAATAATCAGATTACTTCTCTGATAACAGAATTAATTAATTACTTTAATGATAATAAAATGAAGATATTAAAAGAAAAAATACTACTTGTGAATAGTGCGAATCCCACCTTAATTATAAGACTTTTTTTCAATAATGTTTATAAGTTCAAAGATAATATTATGAAAAAAGAAGAAGATTTTTTTTTAAAACAATTAACACAAGATAAACTTACAGATGTATATAGTAGCAATAAAGAATTAGCTGATAACAATAATATAAATATTATAGATGTAATTAATTTAAAAGATTATTGGACGACGTTACATAATGAGGATAAAGAAACTATTTGGAAATATTTTCAGGTATTAATTATTTTAACAGAAAAATGGGCACTACAAAATATTAACACTACATAAAACTTTACTAATATTTTTTAGTATAAAAAATGAGTTTACAAGATTTTAATACTATTTATTCTGAATTGATTACTGATCTTAGAAATACATATTCATTAAATATTTCATTGAACGATAATGCATCTGATAAACGCTATATATCTCATTTTATTAGAAATATTATTCCGTACATGGATGATATTTCTTGCATGAACTTAGATGCACTTAAATATAAACATAAGAATCTTTTTATTGTCAATGGTGTTAAATTTTCAAAAATATTAAAGAATCCGAAGTTTATAGTAGATTCAAAGACATTATGGAAATATTTTCATACATTATATGTTCTTTGTTATAAAGCACCAGAAACAAAAACATTATTGAAAAATTATGAGGACATTGAAAATTACACTATGATATCTAGAAATTTAGAAGAATATTATTATAATACTTTTTTAGATAATTTTAAAACTGTATTGACAGAACATACCGATACAGATACTGAAACAGAAGAAGAGTCCTCTACATCACCAGAAGAAAAAGAAAAATCAACAACGGATGCTGAATTGCCAGATTTTTTACAGAACTCTATAATTGGGAATCTAGCTAAAGAGATTAGTGGTGAAATTGATACAACACAGTTAGAAAATTTAGAAAATCCGGCTGATTTATTTTCAACAATGTTCAGTGGAGGTGCTATGGGTGGTGGGTTAGGTAGTTTAATTGGTTCAGTTGTTGGTAAATTAACTGAAAAAATGGAATCTGGTGAACTTGATCAAACAAAATTAATGACTGAAGCAGCTGGAATGATGGGAAGTTTAAATCTATTTGGTGGTGGGGGTATGTCAAATAATACACCTGAATCATCTGATGCAGTTGAAACAGAACAGCAAACTAATACTAAATCTAAAAAGAAGAAGAGAAGGCGTAAGAAGAAAAAGAAAGCAGTGAGTGAAGAATCATAAAAATAAATATAATTAATATACATATATGTTCTGGACTAACAACTTATCAATATTATTTAATAATAACAATTATCTTAAGTTTTTCCCAAATGCTGAAATGACAACAGTTGAAAAATTAAACTCTATATTTAGATTGTCTATATATCTTGGAATTGCATTAGTTTTATCTTCAAATAACTATAAATTTTTTTTTCTACCAATTGTAATTGGAGTACTAACATATGTGATAAATAATAATTATTTAACAAAAGTAGATACTTTCTTTCAGAAATATAACGATGAACGTACAAAACCAACTTTTAACAATCCATTTATGAATCCTAATTTAATTACAGATGAACGCACTAGACAACCGGCATGTAAACCAACAGAAGATATAAAAGAAGAGATTGAAGATAAATTTAATACCAATTTATATAGAGATGTTGGTGATGTATATAATAAATCACACGGTCAATTAAATTTTCATACAGTGCCTTCAACTACTATACCAAATGAACAAACAAAGTTTGCAAACTGGTTATATAAGACTGGACCGACGTGTAAAGAAAGAACATTAGATTGTACCACCCAATGGTAATAAAATATATTTATTATATTATATATATTATATAATATGATCCCGACACCAACAAGTGATAATTCAGAAAGACTTAAACAATTAAATAAAATGAATCAAGGTCAATTTAATTATATGACATCTCTTGCAAAAACTCCATCTAGACAGGATTACCAGGGAGCAGTAAATGCTGGTATGTACTTAGCTTCTAATCTTGTAGGAAATAATGAAACTAAAATAGTTAATGAAGGTTCTGAGATGAGAAATGGTATTAAAGGTAATATTTCAACAAATGATAAAGATAAAACAACAAAATTATTACAAGCACGTCCTTTTGCAACAACCGCAAATTTATCAAAGGGTATGGTCCCAGATATGGAAAATGATCCAAATAATAGAATTGGTAAAAACACAAGACAGTTTAAAAAAAATCTTGATTTAGCTGGTGTAGAAATCAATAGATTTATTCCTTTAGTTCCAGAGGTTCAGAGAAGTATTGATTATCGTGAGGCACACATTAATCCAGTTTATTGGACACGTGGTGGAACAAGTACTAGAAATTTTGTACGCAACAGTGATTATAATAAAAGTTGTGGAAATAAATAAATATTAATTAAAATCATATATTATAATATAATATATGAGTTGTAATTGTTGCTGTGGCAATAATAAAAGTAATAATCAAATAAACAATTATAATAACTGTACACTTGATGAATCTAATTATATTGATAATCATTTATTTTTAATATGGGGATTGGATGGTATAGTTGGTATTATTACATATTTCTTGGCATTTCCAGAATATTTACAATCTATTTTAGAATTCTATAATAAAATGGAACAAGCTAAAATCAGAGGACTAGTTCAAGTAAGAATTAACTGGGGTTCACCAAGTGATGGAGAAATTATCTGCGGTGATTTAGATTGTTTTTGGAAAATGTATAATCAAAAAGGTTATTTTTACAAGACAATCTTATTAGCAGTAAAATATCAAGAGTGGTTTATTATAACACACCGACAAAAAAGAATGGGTATTCATAATTGTTGTTTATTTGATGTTCCATTAACACCTGATCATCCAATTAATCCAATTCAAATATGTGGATGTAATACAACAAATACGAATAAAGTTAGTATACCGGATGAAAGATTTCAATTTATTCTACAGAATTATACAGATTCTAATATACCATCTGGTAATTTTAATAATAATACTGTATCTAAGGATGATTTAGATCCTATTACAAATATAGCAATACTTAGTAATGTAGGTATGAACACATTATCTAATCTAATAGGAATTGAATGTATAGATAATCTAAACTATTTACAAATTAAAGATTCGCCAAATAATTTAACAGTAATTAATTTATGTAATAATTCAAACTTGATAAACTTAATTCTTAATAGTAATTCAAATCTTAAACTACTAATATTACCACAAAATAATTTAATAGATGAATTAGATTTGAAAAATAATTTACAAAATTATGGGTCAATTAATCCAATAGTATTAGATAATGTTATTAGTATACCGTGTGATATTAATACAACAAATGGTCCATATATTAGTTATGCAAATACTATATATTCTCCGGGAGAATTTTCGATTCAATAAATATATGCTATACCAACTGTTAGAAATCTCATTGTGGGTAACTCTGAAAAGTGTAGGATTAATGTATCATATTGGTAGTTTTAGTTATAATTTATTTACACGGAAAAGAATTAAAGATATTAAGATTTCCTGTGACAAAGCTGTACAGACAATGTGTGGAGAGTTTTATTCTGTGGAGTTGTAAGTTTTTTATAATTTGTATTACATATTTCACATTTATCATAAATTTTTTTATTTTTTTTTAATTGTTTTATCCATTGATTGTGACAATTTAGATGTGTCCACAGGATCGAACCTTTACAATCACAGAATGAATATAATTTATTGCCAGGTGTTTGGGTATCATAACAAAACTTACATTCAGCGTCAAAAAATAAAGGATTATTTAATCCAATACATTCATTTCTTTTAAAAAATAAATCCATTACTATATTTATTATATTTATTATATTTATTATATTTAGTATATTTATTTTATTATATATAATTATATAATAAAATATGTCATCATTTGGTACATCATTATCAGAAGCATTTGGAGTAGTTGAAACATTAGAAAATCAGGATAAGAATTCCGGTGTTCAGAAATTAGAACATGAGCAAAAACATATGAATAAAGTTTGCAGTAAAAAATGTTTAAGTGTATATGAATCAGGCAATCCTTCAAAAGAAGATATTAGCCAATTTTGTTCCCCTGGTTGTGTAACAACCTCGACGAAATTTAGAAAAAATATGGTACCAGACGGTCTTAGAAATAATCCAGACGCCCATGCAACAGAAACAGCATTAAAAGAATCTTTCGCAACAATCGAAGGTATGCACCACCGTCATCCTCGTCCTGGTCCACCACACCACGGTCCAATGAGACCACATGGTCATCACGGTGATAGAAGAGTTGAAATTATTCAGGAAATGGTTTCTACAAATGTTTTAAGAAATATTAGAAAGAACTTAGACTTAGTATTATTATTAGTCGTTCTTGTTATTCTACTTGTTGTTGGATTAGTAGTTATGAGAAAATAAATCTAATACTGTATATATATGGCAAATCGTAAAGCAAATAATTTAATATATGATAAGTGTTTTTTAGATGCAAAAGTCAAAGAATACAATGATTCATTAAATTATGCATTATATGATGGTAAATATTACAACAGTTCTAAATGTAGAATGGAACTTGGATTAGTTGGAGGAAATAATGTATCACTATACTCAGGCAATTTAGTTGATTTAGAATCTAATTTATTAGGTATTCAAAATACAGCCACTAAATATGCAACAGAACAAAATATGTTAAATGTTAATTTAGTTCCACAAGATTCTTGCCAAATGATTGACTATTCGCAAACTGTTGTACCAGCAGGTAGATATTTAAATTACTGTGGGTTCACTAAACCGAATTAAGATAAAACTTCTTGATAAAATAATATATATATTAATATATATATAGTATTATGAGTTCAACAAGAACAATGTATGATAAAACTACAACAGCAAACTTCTTAAAGTCCTCTCGTGGTCCAGGATTTTACCAAATTGATACACCAAAAGACTGCAATGATTGCTTTCAAAGTAATCCATCAGTTAGATTACAAAAAAATGGTGTCAGTATTCAGAGACCAGACGAAGAACGATTCTATGCTGGACCAGTTGACATTGAATCTGATTTATTAGGTGTCGGCCATGGTGAATCAAAAGATTACACTCTATTAAATCAATGTGATAACCCAGATGACCAATATTCGTGTGTGTTTGGTGCAGGAAATGGTAATACAAATAAAGATGTATGCCTTCTAAGAACCGAAGACACAAGATTAAGTAATCCAGCAGCAAATCTTAGAGGTACTTGTACAAACAGATTTGACCCTTTATGCTTAGATCCCCAGAAAGGAGTCATTCCCCAAAATATATATGATATATCATCTAGAAATGTTATCAAGGATAATTTCAAACCTTGTGTAGCAACACCAGCCATTAACTCAATGCTTCCACCACAAATTGATCTCCCAGGTGTTCAAACTATTATTGGTGCGGTAGGATCATACACAAGACCACTTTACCAATATGATAAATGCGGATAAATAAAATATTATTACCTTATATTATAAGCTAATAATGAATAAATATTTATTAATCTTTATATTTTTATTATATAATACAATAGTAATTAATTATTTTGATAATAAATCAAACTTTTCACCATATATAATAGTACCATTAATTAATGCTTTATTAGTTAAATATTATTTTGGTGATTTTGATAAAGGATATATGTGGAGTTTATCAGATATTTATTATTGGTTTGGTATTGTTGTGGTATCTATTATTATTTTATCAGGATTAAAATATTTAAGATATAAATTATAATATATAATTATATAATGGTTGAACCTTCATCTTTTTGTTGTATTAGTACAATTGGTTGTGCAAATGAATTAGTTGGTTTATTATGTTCACTATCAATTCATAATACAAATGCAATTATATATTGTATGGTTGATAGTAAAACTGCTAATATTTTAAATGAATTATCTTCACAAATATATCTAGATATAAGAATAATAAATACTTTAGATAAATATAGTGGTAAAAATAGACCACAAATGGAAAAAGAAGGAATTTGGTCTGATTTTCAAATGATGAAAGCAGAAGTAATAAGAGAAACACTTAAAGAACAAGAAGATACTTTTTTTTTAGATGCTGATATTTTTGTTTTAGATAAGTTATTAATACCCGATAAAACAAAAGATATTGGAGTATCACCACATTATATTCCAAAACAAATTACAGATATATATGGTTATTATAATGGTGGTATGATATGGGTTAAAAATAAAAATATACCAGATGATTGGATAAAATTTACAAAAACATCTAGATATTTTGACCAGGCATCAATTGAGGATCTTGCTAATAAATATTCTCATTTTATTTTTAATAGACAATATAATTTTGGATTATTTAGGATATCATATAATAAGAATACTATTAATGATTTGAAAATACATAAAAATAAAATATGTTTTAAAAAAAAACCAATTAAATGTATTCATATTCATTTTACAAATAAGAATCATTTTAAAATTTTTGGAAATATTATAATTAATTTATTAAAAGAATCAAATAAATATAAAGAATTAATATGTATTGAAAGAATTATTAAAGATTGTTGGTATATAACTATTCCAAAACAACCAATCTCTGGAATGTATAATCATGTTAATGATACATTTAGAGAATTAGCACCATTATATTCAAAACATAATAAAACATTTAAATGTTTTCCATATAAATCTACACAATGTTGGTTTATGTTACCACATATTTTATTATATGATCGCCCTACATTAAGATGGTGTAATGATGAAATTAAGAATGCATCATTGATATTATTAGGTAACTGTTCTGAAACAGAAGCAGAAGAATTAAGTAATAAATATAACATACCTGTTAAACCTTGGATTTTTTGGCCAAGAAAACCAAGTTTAGTTGAAAAAATAATAGATGAAAATATAAATCTTTCATGGGATGAAAGAATACATGAAAGTACATTTATGGGAGGCTATACAACAAAAGTTCAATTAGAGTTTAGAGACCCAGTTAAACTTGGATGGGATAAAGTAATAACTAATTTCTATTTTATAAAAGGAAATAATTATAAATATACACATGAAGAATATCTAAAGGAATTACGTAAAAGTAAATATGGTTTATGTTTACGTGGATTTGGAAAAAAATGTAATAGAGAAATGGAATTATTAGCTATGGGTACAGTACCTATTATTACAGCAGATGTTTCATTATATTTTAATGATCCATTAATTGAAAATAAACATTATATTAGAATTGATAATCCAAATGATTATAAAAATAAAATTGATTCAATAACAAAAGAACAATGGACAGAAATGTCTAATAATTGTAAAAAATGGTATATGAAAAATATACATAGTAAAAATGGATTAAATGAATTAATAAAACAAATATTATATAATTAATTATCCTTATCATGAACCTCTTTAATTGTAACTGTTGGAGTATCTTTTAATAATTCTTCTTTCCTTTGTTTCCAAACATCTTGATATTTGTAAAAGGGTACATTTGTATACATATGATGAATATTATGATAACAATGATTTTGCATTAGAACTCTTGTAAACCAACTAAAATCATCTTCTTTTAATACACCACTTATTTTATGAGTAGTTTTAACTAGACTACTACGATCTGTAATATCACGCTCAGGTAATTTATGGTGGTTATAGTAATCTAAAAAATAAGAAGACATAAATAGTGATATTCTCAAAGGTATCCAATATTTTAATATATATTGAAATCCATAACCATTATAACATAACATAATAATTGATCCAATAAATAATAATTGTGTCATTATCATCTCTATAATTTCATTAATAGGTCGTTCATGAATATGTTTAATATAAAAACAATTATAATTATAATCTAAAAACCATCCATATTTTATAATATCTGTGAAGTTTTCATAAAATAAATCAGGATCAGTTTCCTGATTGGTATGTTTATGGTGATATAAATGAATAAATTTCCAGGCTGGATAAGATGTAGAATAAATTATTGAACTACCCCTGCCAACAATATCATTTAAATATCTATGCTTACCTGATGCAATTAAATTATGAGCACTTTCGTGAAAAGGTGTGAAATTGATATATAGTGATAAGGTAGCAAGTCCCAGATAAATTGGATAATTAATTATTGAAATGGTTACTCCAAATATAAGGTAAAGGAAAAAAATAGCGTTAAATAGAAATATATTAAATGTAATATAATGTATTTCTGACATATATATATTAAAATTATAATTTTTTTAAATATGGATTTAAATTCCATAATACGCAAGGGTAGAAATACTAAACTGTGAAATAATATCATAAATTGGAGAATTGTTTTGGTAATGTAATTTTACATTATTATATTCTGTAATAGGAATATTAGGGACTTTTTTCAAAATATTATTTATCAGATCAATACTATTAGGATGTTTAGTATATAACTTATGTGCTGCTATAATGGCATCTACATAATCGGTATGTTGACAATGGCTCATATCCATTACCTTTTTAATAATAGCTTTACTATTTGTCATATTTCCAAGAGGAACTATATTATTAAATATAATAGGCAAATGATGTGACATTATTTATATGATTATATATCCAAATAATAATAAATATAATCAATTTTTAATATGCTTAAAACTGTGACAATATATTACATTATATGAACACACTAGAAGAACACGATATTACAATTAATGAGGAGATTACTGCTGTAAGCAAGTTTGAAGATATGGGTTTATCAGAAGAAATGCTAAATGGTCTATATTCATTTGGTTTTGAAAAACCATCACTGATTCAACAGAAAGCTATCTGTCCAATTATATCTGGACGTGATATTATTGCCCAATCACAGTCTGGTACAGGTAAAACAGCTACTTTCCTTATTGGTATTTTACATAAAATTGACCCAAGTGTCAAAAAATTACAATCTATTATTTTAGCACCAACACGAGAACTTGCCAATCAAATTTCTAATGTAGCTGTGCAAATTTCTAAATACATGAATATTAATATTAAAACAGTAATTGGTGGAGTAAAAAGAAGTAAATACTCATATGATTATGCTGATGTAAATCATATTATTATTGGTACCCCTGGTCGAATTAGTGATTCGCTTAATAGAGGAACTATTAATGTAAGTGACCTTAAAATTATGGTACTCGACGAGGCAGACGAGATGCTTTCCCATGGTTTCCGAGACCAACTAATTAATATTCTAAAATATATTCCAACAGAATCTCAAATTGGTCTATTTAGTGCAACAATTCCACCTGATATGATGAAGATTACTAATAAGTTTATGAATAATCCATTACAAATTCTGGTTAAGAAAAATGATGTAACCTTAGATGGTATTAAACAGTATTATGTTGCTATTGAAAATGAACAAGAAAAGTTTGAATGTATTTGTGCACTATATAGTACTATTAATATCACACAGTCAATTATTTATGCAAATTATAAGAAAACAGTAGAATGGCTTACTAAAAATATGCAAGATAAAGATTTCCCAGTAGATTGTATTTGTGGTGGAATGAGCACAGAGGAACGCTCTGATATTATGAAACGATTTCGTTCAGGAGATATTCGTGTTTTAATTTCAACTGATCTTCTATCACGTGGAATTGATGTACAGCAGATTTCATTAGTAGTAAATTATGATATTCCATTTGAAAAGGAGACATATGTTCATCGTATTGGGCGAAGTGGTCGATATGGGCGTAAAGGTGTAGCTATTAATCTAGTTAATCAGAAAGATTTTCAGCGATTCAAAACTATTCAGGAAACATATGAAACCGTAATTGAAGAACTACCGGAAGATATTGCTAGTTTAATTTAAATTAATAAATATTATATGTATACTATTATATATTATGGAATACGTTGTTGTTGCTTCTATTATATCGTTAGGATATTTATTAAGTACAAAAAAAATACATACTAGAAATGTTGTTGATAATGGGGAAATAACAGTTAGTAAATTACCCAATCAGAATAATCAAACTGAAATAATTGAAAGAGACCTTCATAAAAAGATGACCTCAAATTATAAAAAGGTATTTGATAATTATGATACCAGTACAGTTAAAAATAAAAATAATATTATAATGCCAGGCCCACCAAAAGCATTTGGTATTGCAGAAACATCTAGATTTAATCAAGTAAATACTAGCACTGTTCCAATTGAAGCAAATCATTTTGAAACAAATAATTTAATTAATGAAGTTAATAAACGAGCTGAAATACCAAAGTTTGAAATATTTAATAAACCTGCCGATGGATCTGAAACCGGTGGATTTGGTGGAATATCATTAACTGGTGAGCCAATTCTTAGAGAAAATTTTAAACATAATAATATGGTACCTTTCTTTGGAAGTACTGTTAAACAAAATGTAGATGGTGGAATGTCAAGAACTAAATTTGAGAACTTTACCGGTTCACAGGAACATTATAGAAATAAAAAAGAAGTTAGAAATATGGGGGATATAGGAACGAATAATTCATCGCAACCATATGGGTCACAGTCATCCACTGATTTCAGACAAGATCGTATGAATATTTCATTAAGACGAAATAATGTTGCCCCAATTGAAAAAATTAATGTAGGTCCAGGTTTAAATAAAGGTTATACTTCACAACCAACTGGTGGATTTCAACAAGCTGAAACAAGAGATTATGTATTGCCTAAAACCACAGATGAAACAAGAATTAATAATAATCCAAAAGTCAGTTATAGTGGTAGAATTATATCAGGTAAAAGAATTTCAGTACCTGGTAAAATTGGGGTTGTATCTAAGAACTTACCTGACTCGTATTATATCAATAATCCAGATCGTTATTTTACAACAACTGGTGCTGTATTAGGTCCAACTGTTAGATCTAATATATTAGTCAAGCCAACTAATCGCAAGAAAACAAATAAATATCATGTTGGTCCAGCAACTAACGTACAAGGTTCTCGATCAAAGAAACGTGATATTAAATACAAGAAGGATACTAAACAAACAATGTCTGGGTTTGGATGGAGAAATCTTGAAGAAGCTGGTAGATGGATTGCTGAGAAGTTCGATTATGGTAAAGATACTACAAATATGAAACATACTGTGCGATCAGATTTAGCAGATAAAAATAGATTAGGAAATGCAGGTGGTGCAACTAAAAGTACACTACATAATAAGAATCTTCGACAAACTAGAAAAACAAATTGTATTGGTAATCCACGTCCAACCGGGAATGTTGAGAAATCAGATTACCGTGGATATGTCAAAGATCCAACTGATGTAGCACGAACAACAATGAAAGAAACATTAATTGATAATGACAGATATGGTGTTGTTGCACCAGGTAAAAATAAGAAGACTGCTTATCAGAATGTTAAACATCACGCATCTGAAACACATCGTGAAACAACATCTATTAATTATACAGGCAATGCACATGGAAGTAATGCTGAGGAATCACGTGAAGCAATGTCTAATAGTTCAGTTAAGAGTTCACGTGACATAGTCTCACGTGGTAGAAAACCAACAAATAGTGGAGTAAAGAAAGCCGTCGGCGGTGATAAAATCAAAATGACCACAAAGAAGTTAGGTGATCTTAAAAATAAGAGTATTAATAAAAGAGGAATGATGTCGACCAAGACATATAATTCATTACCACAAACAGAAGCGTGTGGTACAACAAAAGGAAAGAATACATTACCGAATGGTCCATTACAACAAAGATTAGATCCATCTATGTTAGATGCATTAAAAAATAATCCTTATAATCGTTCAATTTAAATATTTATAAAAATATATTAATATATATTTTTATAAATAAATTAATTATTAACCGGTATTTAAAATGTTCAAAGATGTTAAAAAGAATCACAATATGAGTTTAATAATATATTAAGACTATTAGAAGTATCTAATGTATTCTGTATCTAACATATTTTCTTTATGAACGGTTTGGAAAAAACCATAGACTAATAAAAATATCACTTTTAACAGAAACTTCTATTTATACTTATATTAGAGTATTTTTGTTAGGTAATTTTTTATTACATCATTTGACTGATATAAATCAAGGTATGTCAATACAATTTTTCATATTATATGGATTAAGCTGTTGTTGGAGTTGTAATTTATGTATTCAATTATGAAAAAATGAAAATAATTAAAATTAAAGCATAAATCATAAACCACCAAATAGAAAATTTGGTGAATTTAAATTCAGATGATAATTTATTTACTGTATTATTAATTTTATTAAAATTATTGTTATTGTTATTATTATTGTTATTGTTATTGTTATTATTGTTATTATTTTTATTATTTTTATTATTTTTATTATTTTTCTTATTATTTAGATTATTTAGATTATTTAGATTATTTAGACTATTCAAATTAAATGTATTATTTGAAGACATATATATTATAATTAATATTTAATATTGCGTTTTTAAATTATAATATTTATCTATTAAATATTTTAAATAGAATGAATATTAATATGGCTATATTGGTAGATGCTAAAAAAGAATACACAATACAATTGAAAAATATGTTAAAACCCTCAATATATAAGTATTTTGATAATATAATTAATAATCTTAGAGGTAAAGATATACTCAAAAAATTTCAAGAACAATTAATAGAAGTTCCATCGTGGAGTAACAGTATTCTAGAAAAAAGAACATCTGATATTGCAGAAAACTATGACGTTGAATTAATAGATGAGTTATTGACTGCTATATTTATAAGTAATGTTCGTATATTGACTGCTATTAAAACTCAAAATGTATCAGATGATATTAACATTAAAATACCAGAATTAAGTAATTTTATTCATAAATGTTATCATGAATCTGCAAAAGAAATATACAAAAATCCATATATATTTTTGAAAAATAATCTAAGCAGTAGAAAAATACAAGAAAATATGAGAATTACTTTAGATCTAATTGATATGTCAATAGATAATGCAATTAGATTATTATTACCTTTAAAACAAATCTTAAATACATATGTGAATAACTCATTAGATATTATTGATAGCGATGAGGAAGAAGAGAATGACATTGATGATGAAGACCCTATTGTAGAAGAGAATGACATTGTAGAAGAGAATGGTGTTGATGATGAAGACCCTATTGTAGAAGAGAATGACAAGGTAGAAGAGACTGACTTTGTAGAAGAGAATGACCTTGTAGAAGAGAATGACCTTGTAGAAGAGAGTGACGTTGTAGAAGAGAATGATGTTGTAGAAGAGAATGACGTTGTAGAAGAGAATGATAATGAAGAACCTATTGTTGAAGAGAATGATATTGTAGAAGAGAATGACCTTGTAGAAGATAATGACATTGTGGAAGAGAATGACGTTGATGATGATGAACCTATTGTAGAAGAGAATGATATTGTAGAAGAGAATGATGTTGTAGAAGAGAATGACGCATTTGAAAAAAACATAGTTATTAATGAAGAGATCGTTAATGATGACGAAACACCAACCACTAGTTCAGAGAGATATGTAAATACAATTGTACATACTGATACGATGAGTGATATTTTTAATATAGTCAAAGAGGAGAAAAAGAAACTAAATAAGAATAAAAATAAATTAAAAAGAGGTATATTTTATAAACGGACAAAGAAAACTAATAAAGATGAACATTCCTTCTTTTAAGTTAAAAAGTAAATTTAATATATATTATTATAATTTATATAAAAGATGGAAAAAATTATTATTAGTATTATTATTTCATCATTAATTACATTTATAATGTATTTAGATTCAATTGCTGCTAATTACAATAGAACAAAATCATACTTCGTAAAATTATTTATATTTTCATTCATAGTATGCTTTGGAGTAAATTATTTTATTAAAAAAGGTAATCTTATTAAAAAAAGTAAATTGTTAGGCGGTGGGGAAGTTATGACAGGACTTCCAACTTTTTAATTGCGTAAATAACAATTATAATAAAATAATTTAATACTGTATATGAGTATTAAATTAAAAAAGTTTGATATGAGTACAATTGCAGACCATCAAGTAATTGTAATGATAGGTAAAAGAGGTACCGGTAAATCATATTTACTTAAGGATTTTTTATTTCATAAAAATGATATACCGGTTGGAACAGTTGTATCTCCTACTGAAAAAATGAATAAATATTTTTCTCATTTTATTCCTCCGATTTTCATACATGACGAATATTCAGTTGATTTAGTTAGAAATGTTTTAAAACGACAGGGAGATATTATTAAAAAAATAAACAATGGTGAATATGGAGACGATGTTGATCCACGAGCATTTCTTATTTTTGATGATTGTTTATATGATGATAAATGGACAAAAGATAAGAATATGAGAGCAATTTTTATGAATGGTCGTCATTTTAAATTAACCTTTTTATTAACAATGCAATTTCCATTAGGTATTAAACCTCATTTACGAACAAATATAGATTATACTTTTATTTTGAGAGAAAATATTGTATCGAATAGAAGAAGAATCTATGAACACTATGCTGGAATGTTTCCATCATTTGATATTTTTTGTAGAATTATGGATCAATGTACTGAGAATTTTGAATGTTTAGTTATTCATAATAATTCAAAAAGTAATAAAATTGAAGATCAGGTTTTTTGGTATAAAGCCGAATCACATGAAGATTTTAAATTGGGGTCAGATGAATTCTGGAAGTATAATAATGAAAATTATGATGATACCGGTGAACAAGATGACGAGATTGATTTATCAAAATATGGTAGGAAACTATCATTCGATGTTAAAAAAATATTATAAATATATATATGCCAACATTACTCGAGGGTAAAATAACAAAAAAATATAAAAATTATAAATACGGAATTGGTATTGAACACGAAATGTACATTATTCATTTTCCATTAAAACCTTCCTCGCAAAAAATAACATATATGATTTTAGCTCCAACAGAAGGTTATCAAAATCTAATACTAAATAATCAGGAAAAATTATCTGAAAAAGATTTAAAATTAATTAAAAGTATTCCATATGAACCAACTGGTAGAATCTGTAATGGTAAAACAGCTCTAAAATCATTACCTGGATCTTGGTCTGACAAAGAAAGAATGCCTGAGTTTATTACAGATGAACCAATATCAACTATTGGGAAAAAAGAAAAGAAAATGTATCAATATTCAAAACAGTTAGAAGGATTTCAAGAATCATATACTAGTATTTTAAATAAATATTTAGATATTAATCTTCGCCAGAAAGCAGACACATACGGAACTTTACTTGAGCCTCCGTTTGGAATGTCTAGTTATATAAAAACAAGTGAGAATTATAGAAGTAAAAATTATAAATTACGACCAAAATTATATAAGGATTATTGTGGAAGTTATCACATAACATTAACCTTACCTTATAAAAAAAATATGAAATTGTCTAAATTTATTGATATTCATAAAAACTTTGCAAATATGATTCAATGGATTGAACCATTAATGATAACTGCCTTTTTTTCAGCAGATGATAAATCTATGGGTACATCAAAGAAAAAAGTTCGAGGGTCGTACAGAGTTGTTCGAACTGGATGGGGAAATTTAGCCGGGAGTGATGTTAGAAAATTAGATAAAGGTATTGGACGATATTCAAACATTCCATCATATTGGCGAAAAGGACTTACATTTGATGAGCAAAAAATGATAAATTATTGTAAAGATTTATCACCAGTTCTAAAAAAAAGAGAACCTGGTGCGAAAGCTGGGTTTAGTAGTAATTTTAGAACATTTGGTAGTACTGATCCAGACAGACCAGAACATCGTGAATCTGGTATTGGAATGACAATTGGTAATGGTATTGAATTAAGAATATTTGATCATTTCCCAATTAAATATTTAAATTCATTACTTCAGTTAATTTCATTAATTGCTGAAAATAGTAGAGTTCATAAATGTACAGACTATGTGTATAAAAATAAAGGTTGGATACATGCAGTTAAAGAAATAATGAAATATGGATGGTGTGCAAAATTAACAAATGGTTTTAAAAATAAATTAAGAAAAATGTTAGATATACCATTAGCAACGTCTTCATTAATTGCATATGATATTATGAAAACATTATATAAAGAATTGTATGATAAAAATAGTAAGGGTGATTATTATATTATATTGGTAGGCGATAATAAGAAATATATAGAATTGCCAGAAATTAATAGAAAAAGTTTTGAGTTTGGATTATCAATGAAACTTAATAATAACAAATCACTATTTAAAAATACATCTCGTTTTATAAAGAAAATAGAAAATACACGTGAAATTGAAAAAATTGAAAAAGAATTTTACAAAATATTTTCTAAAAAGAATTGGGACAACTGTTTCTATCAGTTTATGTTCTATTTAGAAGCATTAGGTGTTTTAAAACTTGAAACAAGTATTTCATCAAGTATCATTGCAATTTATAAATTTAAAAATACCATAAGTTTTCATGATATTAATAGTTTTATTGCGCATCAATTTATAGATAGAGATATGGAAGAAGCTACATTACCTCATTTATAAATTTCTTATCCCTGGTGTTTTATCCTTAAACATTTTACCAAAAATCATTGATACTGGAACTTCATCCTCCATCTCTTGTTTGAATGTTTTCGGATAATACCGATATTCTATAATTGGAGGAGGGCATTTCTGATTTGTTTTAATGTACCCAATCACCATAAAAATAATTCCTATAAATAAAAATAATAATATAATAGATTTCATTATATATTATTATTTAATATTTAATTTTCACTAACAGTTGTATCATCCTTTACAGAAGCCTCTTCTGTAACAGTTGTATCATCCTTTACAGAAGCCTCTTCTGTAACAGTTGTATCAGTTGTATCATCCTTTACAGAAGCCTCTTCTGTAACAGTTGTATCATCCTTTACAGTACTCGATTCTTTACGAGCCATCCATGGATCTGAAAAATTACCACCCATAATAGAGTTTAGTGATTTATCTTCTACAATACCATCTTTAATATTTGCAATATCACGAATCTTATCGATATCTTTCTGATCATCTTCTGAAACAACAGGACGACTACTATTTTCTCTTGCCATTTTAATTCTTTCTTCTTTTTGTTTTTCAAATACCTCATCGTGCTGTTCTTTATTTTCTTTATACTTTTTCATTAATGTGTTAAGTTCTGTATTAGTGTATTCTTGGTCTTGAACTTCAAGGGATGATGGATCCCATGGAAGCCAATAACCAACTTGACCAACAAATACATCAAAACTTTTATCTTTTTTCTGTAGAGATTTTGCACGATATTTTGCTTCTCTTAGAGTATCATAGGTTCCTCTAATTTTTACTGTGCGCATACTCGTTTTAAAATCAACAGTTTCATCAAATGATTTATTCATATCATCTTTATTATTCATTAGGAATCCTTCATAAAGCTCATCTACAATTTTGTAAGTAAAATTCTCATATCTAGATAAAACTTCCTGATTCTTTAATAATGAATTTAAAAATGATACCATGTAAAATTTATTTTTATCCTTAATCATTTTTTCAGGAGATACAAATGATAGACAAACATAGTTTTGTCCAGGAATGGGTGTATCTACAGATAGGAAATCTTCTTCATGTTCTTCAGACATTATTATAAATTATATTATACATAGTATGTTTTAAGTATATTTTTTTTCTATTCTTATAATATAAATGCTAAACTTAGATTTAATGGAAATTGTAAGAAGAGCCCTCAAATACATTGTAGAAGGTGTTGCAGTTGCTATTGCCGCATGCTGCCTTCCTAAAAAAGGATCACTTAAAATGGAAGAAGTATTAATGCTTGCCCTAACTGCTGCCGCAACTTTCGCAATCTTAGACATGTATGTTCCATCTATTGGAAACAGTGCCCGTTCCGGAGCTGGTTTCGGAATTGGCGCCAACCTTGTTGGTTTCCCACGCTAAATAAATCACTTTAAATAAATAATAATAATCTCAATAATTATTATTATGAGTAAAAATAATTCAACAAGAAACTGGAATAAAGTAAAACATAATCCATTATGTACATTAGAATGTGACAATGAATTAACAAAAGGAGAGTCATTAAATACTAATTCATTTAGTGGAAATTGTAGATATATTTGTACAAGAGTTCCAAAATTAATTTATAATTTAAATAAAACTAATTTTAATAAACAGCACTGGTATTCATATTTAATATTAATAGTTTCATTAATTATTATTGCTAGTGGATTAATATTAAAGTTTATAGGTAATTTTAAAAATAATACTTATTTGAAAAATATACCTAATTTTGGTATGATTCCTTTTGGATTATTATTATTATTTTCAATCTATCTTTATCCATTAGTTGATGGTAGTGGAACTAGAAATAAATCAATTATTATATTAACATCGATATTTATTACAGGAATTATTCTTTTTTATTTATTAAATACATTAAATAAGGAACAAATAAATATAAATATCCCATGGGAAATAATGATTAGAAGTTATAAATTACAATTAGCATTAGCTATTATTACATTAGGTGGTTTCTGGGTATTCGCACGAAATATCACAATTCCAGCTTTAATGATTTTTATTATTGTCGGATTGAATATCTTAACTTTATTAACTAGTGGAACAACATTTATTACAAGTATTATTGATTTTATAAAAAAATACAAAGATTTAAAGATAAATACAGATAAAATCGAAGATAAAACTGAACTTATTTTAAATCTTATTATGGGTGTCATAACATTTTTAATAGGAATTGGACTTATTAGTTATATTTGGACAAACACAGACAATACATCTTCTAACATATTACGAACGATTACCTTAATATTACTAATTGGTTCCTATATATTAAGTTTTATTGAACCTACAAATTATGAATCAATTAATAAATTTATTATATCTATTGTAGCGGGTAATTATGTATTAGAAAGTTTAATCAATAAATCAACACCCTTTTTAGATAATAATATTTATAAGGATTTTGTTGATAATTTAAAAAAAATAGTTAGTGGTGATACAACCCCAACCACACACTCAATTGAAATGACCCCTATGTCACAAGTTGGTGGTGGTGGATTCATATCTGAAATATATACAGTTGTAAAATACACAATATTATCAGCATTTATGAATGATGCTACTATTAATACATTATCTCCAATATTTACTAGAACTTTATTTTTAGTATTTACAAATGGTGATGAAATGTATGAAATAATTAAGAATATAATTGAAGTCATGTTAGGTAAATAGAAAAAACATAATTTAATATAGAATTATTAATGTTATATTATTTTTAACAAAATAATATACCATATTGATATATAGAAGGATAATGTCCAATGATAAAGAAGTATGTGAACCTCCGCCATTAACTTCCGATCAGCGTAATCCATTTAAAACATCTGAAAGTAAAAAAACAGATACCTGTCCAATGACCAATTTTCAATCTCTTATAGGCAATAAAGATACATTGTGGCATCACTTTAGTAAAGGACCAAAACATATTGAAGATTGTTGCCCAGATGGTGTATCCGCATCTAATTTATCAAAATGTTTAGAAGATAAATGTGGATTTGTTTCGGATCCATCATTATGTCGTAGTGTTGTAGAAGGGGTTGATTTTAATTCAACCCAAACAATTGATGAACAAATTAAAGAAAAATTAACAGGTATTTCATCACAAAATAAAGATGAAATATATAGAGCTGTTATCGAACAATTAATGTGTAATAATGCAATATATAGTTTAGATAAAATAAATACCTCTTCTAAAAAATGTGATAAAGCAACTAATAAGTTGGTAACACCAGAGGATAAAAGTCTTCAAAAATGTATTGATGAATATGAAAAAACTCCTGATGCAGAGAAATTAAAAACATGTGTCGATGGATTAACTGATAAAACTTCTACAACAGATGATAAACCATCAACAAATTATTATCAAAAAGATATTAATTGGACAAATGGTATCAATACCGCCATTGCTTTATTAGTTATTTTAATAATTGTTTTTATGTCATTGTTTAATAATAAGAAAATAAAAGGAACAACACTTATAATAATTTCAATAATTATTGGGATTATCATATTAGGAGGTGCCACATCTATTAATTTTTGGTCTTCTTCGTTTTTAGAAAATTTTAATATTATAGAACATAATGATAATAAAGGTGTATCAGATGGTATAAATGCCAAACAATTCTGGATATTTTTCGCAGCAGCAATATTATTTCTTTGTATATGGACAATTGTTACATGGGTTGGGGGTGGAAAAACAATAAATAATATATACATTTTTATTTGTAGTGTAATTATGATTGTTTTATTACCAAAAACTCTTTTAAGTTTTTCAATATTAAATTTAGTACTTTACTATGTAACAAGAACCAGCCAACTTTTAAAAAATATTTCAACCTTTATAATTAAAAGTGGTGTTTTTATTTTACTTTATTCAATTGGTAAACTTATTTTAAATATGTTTATGAAACAAAATCTAAATAAACAACAACATAATTTCTTAGTTACTGAAAATATACTATATATTATAATAATTGGTTATTTATTATCTTTTATATTTTCAGGAATAAATATAATAAAAACTATCAAGAGGCTGTTCACCTCGACATCATCGACAAGATCATCAACAATATCATTAATTTTTAGTATATTCTTAGGGGGACTACTCTCACTGGTTATTGGAGCCCTATCATCCTTAGGAGGTTTTACAAGTATATTTAATTCATTAACAAATGGCAATTTCTTTAAAAATAAATGTATGATTGATAGTAAACATTGTGATATTAATTGTGATAATAAGAAAAAAATAAAATTATTTGGATTTGGATTTATACCAATGCTTATTATTTTAAGTATACTAGCAGTTTTATTGTTCCGAAAATGTTATTCAAATACAGGACTTTTAATTGGATTAATTATAGTAACAGTGTTTTTAACAGTGGCAATGACATCACTTATGATATTTTGGCCAAGTAATGAAGATAATAAAGATAAGAATAAATCTTCTAGTTATTCAACCATAGAAATATTAGCTATTGTTATTGTTATAGTTTTATCGCTTGGTATTAATATACTTTCATCAATATTTAATTTAAGTCCATCTTCAAGTGAATCAAAAAATTTATTTTCAAGAACCAATAATACTAAATCAAACATCCTTAGTGATTTTATCACTGATTATATATTCTTTCTTTTACCCAATTTAGATTATATAAATACTAAGGAAACCAATGATGGATCAGGAACTGCATCAACAAGTTGGATACAAAGTCTAAGAGCATTAAATCCACTAAGACGAATTGGGCGAAGATCAAAGAATAAAAATCGTATGAGTGGAATATCAAATCTATTTAGTTCTCATTTATCAAACAAAATCAGTGAGAGTAGTTCCGAAATAATGTCTGCAAAATCTTAGATACTTCTAACAAATTCCCATTTTAGAATATTACAGATTTGTTTCCAGATTTTATCTTGTTCATGTAATTTCTCACGACTTTTTAATAGAGGAAAACTGAATTTTAATTCATCAATATCTAATAGTTCAACAAACTTATGTAAAACATAGTAATAGGATAAAAAATTTTTTCTATTACTAGGACAAACTTGTCTAAATGGAATTTGTATCTCTTTGAACATTAATCTTAATTTCTCTTCTATTTCAGGACTTAATACAGGAGGAGGTAATCCACATAATCGATTTATGATATGAGGAATATGCTCATAATATTTATTTAATTTTAATTTCTTTAGGTATTCTTTAATTTTTTTATCATTTAATAAGGCCATATTTTGAATTCTTTCTTTTTTAATTTCAATTATTAATTTATCATACACTTCTTGTGGTATTTCAGTAGACTCTTTTCCCTGAAATTGTGCAAGTATTTCATTAAAATGGTTAATTCTTTTATATGCAAAATATGATATTTCTGGTGGTGGATTTTTAAAACTAGGTTTATTAGATTCTAGATAAATAGTAGATACATGTCCGCATGTATTACAAACAACATAACCTTCATCTTTTATAATTATACGTTCCTCATTACATTTCTCACAAATAAGAATTGATTTTTCTAAATTATTTTTTTTTATATAATTTTTATCTGTAACAGTTAAATATTTATTTAGTAATTTAGCTTTTTGAAATGATTCACCATAATTCATTAATTCACTTAATTTATTATTTTTATTAGAAGGCGATTGTTTATCAGCATCTTCATCATCTCCATCATCTTCATTAAAATAATTAATTATACTATTTTTTTTTATATCAGTCATCTTTATTTCATCTTTTACTTTAAAATTATTAATATTTTCATAATATTGATATAATATTGGAGCTGTATTAGTATAATATTCATTCATTTCAGTATTGTTGTCAATAGATTTAATCTTTTTTCTGTAATCTTTTAATTTATGTCTTAGACACAATTTCCTTTTTAATTGTACATCTGTTAAAAGTTTAGGTTTTATATTATTTAATTTTTCATATTCAATTTTGATTTTTTTATATTCTTGTTTTAATAAGATATTTTTATTTTTAATTTCTTTGAAATAGTTGATTTTCTTTTCATGTTCTGCATCTAACGTAATTCTATTAGTATTTTTATAGATTTTATCACTTTTTAATTTAAAAGTTGACATTATACTATATTATATTTGAACTTCTTTATATTCGTTAAAGAATTATTTGTTTATTCTAATAATAGAATTATAACAATGAGTAATATTAAACTGCCGAATGAAAAAATAACAAAACTTATATTTACCGCATTAGAAGACGGTTGGGAGGTTAAACAAATTAAAAATAAAGATAATAAAAATCATATTACAATTAATAATAAAATGTATGAATTCACAAAACAAAATAATAAAATTAATAATAATGAAAAATTTTTAAAATATTTTGAAAAAATAGTTGACAAGTGTAAGCAACCTAAATAAATAAATAAAATAAAATTATTTTATGCGTTTTAGGTAAATTTTTTTTCTAAACCTATAGTATAAATACAAATGGGAGGAGGATTAATGCAATTAGTAGCTTATGGCGCACAGGATGTTTACCTCACAGGTAACCCCCAGATTACATTTTGGAAAGTCGTCTACAGACGCCACACAAACTTCGCAATGGAGTCCATTGAACAGACTTTCAACGGTCAGGTCGATTTCGGTCGCAAAGTAACATGCACAATTAGTAGAAACGGTGATTTAATCCACCGTGTATACCTTCAGGTAACTCTTCCAGAAGTTAATGTACCAACTCGCAGCGCCAACAGTGGTGTCGTAACATCTGTTATCACCTCTGGCAGTGGTAATAGTGACAGTGATCAGTGCTACTTCAGATGGGTTAACTACATCGGACACGCTCTTATCCGTAGTGTAGAAGTAGAGATTGGTGGCCAGAGAATTGACAAACACTACGGTGATTGGCTCAATATCTGGAATGAACTCACCCAGGAACCCGGTCACCAGGTTGGTTACGATAACATGGTTGGTAACAACCTTCTTCTTACCGGCGCCGGTCTCAGAAAAGTTGAGGCAACAACCCTCTATGTACCACTTCAGTTCTGGTTCTGCCGTAACCCCGGTCTCGCACTCCCACTTATTGCCCTTCAGTACCATGAAGTCCGCATCAACATGGAGTTCCGTAACAAAGAAGAATGCTACCTTGTTAACTCACAGGGAGATGGCACTGGTATGTGCTGTGTCCAGAACTGTGCAGCTGGCAACAGTGGTGCGGAATGCATCTGTGTTCCACCACTTCAGTACGCATCCCTCTTCGTAGATTACATCTACCTTGACACTGACGAGCGTCGCAGATTCGCACAGGTTTCACACGAATACCTCATCGAACAGCTTCAGTTCACTGGTGATGAATCAGTAACCTCAACAAACGTCAAAGTTAAGCTTAATTTCAACCACCCATGCAAAGAGCTTGTCTGGGTAGTCCAGAGAGATGACGTTTCACAGGAATGGAAGCAGTGGAGCAACTACACCGACGATGTTGACCGTGACGGTAATATCGAATCCGGCTTCGCCGCAGAGAGTTTCCCACTTCTTCTTGGTGCAGGAAGTAATCTTAACCAGGCAGCAGCACTTTTCGGTGGTGCCTCAAATATTAACCTTACAGCAATGTCCGCAGAATTAGGTTTAACTGAAGCTCAGCTTCAAGCCGCACTTGGCGGTAACTGGGCAGCCAATGGCCCAGGTTCAGTCGCAGCCTCTGGTTCAGCCATTAACATGGGAACTACTGATGCCGGTCAGGGTGTTGACCACGCAGGTATTGGCCCAGTCCGTGCCGGCCGTAACCCAGTTATCCGTGCCAAACTCCAGCTCAACGGCCACGATCGCTTCCAGGAACGCCTCGGTTCATACTTCAACCTTGTACAGCCATACCAGCATCACACCAATGTCCCAGCCACAGGTATTAACGTATACTCCTTCGCCCTCAAGCCAGAGGAACACCAGCCATCCGGAACATGCAACATGTCTCGCATCGACTCCGCTGTTCTCCAGCTTCAGCTCACACCTAAGGCAGCCGGTCAGTCAGGTACAGGCCACAATGTCGGCTCCAAGATCCGTGTATACGCTACCAACTACAATGTACTTCGTATCATGAGTGGTATGGGTGGTCTCGCATACTCTAACTAAGCTTTTTAAAAGTGAAAATAAATATTAATAATATTTTACATAAATATTATTAAACAATGGTAGATCCAAGTAGCTTACTTGTGTTATCCACATTATTAAAAGGAAATAGCTCACCTGTTCAGAAAGTAATTGAAAGTATATTTTTATTCAAATCAATTATTGATTTCAATGTAAATAATCTATTTACTAGATTAATTAAATGGGTTAAATCATACTGGTATAAGTATCGAAAAATTATTACATATAGTTATACTATTGGAATTGGCTTAAAAGGAAAGGAAGAAACCAATGCAAATACCGCACTACAAGCTATTTATGATTTTATTATTAAAAACTGTAATGTAAAAGATATTATTCAATGTGATAAACGTAGAAGTGGATATTTCTTTGATAGTATAAATGATAATACGAATATTATTATTCCTATTATGAAAAATACTCTTAAATTAAAGGATGATATTTATTGTTATTCAACCGAAACTGACTTAGACTTGGCTGAATCAACTAATTATATTGAATTAAAACATGTTAAATTACATATTTATTCAGATACATTATCTCAGCAAAATATTTCATCCTTTCTCAAAAATATTATTGATATTTATGAAGATAAGAAAAACAAAGAAGCCTTTGGTACATCTCTTAAGATTCTTTCTTGGAATAATTTGTCCACATCAGAAGAGTCTGATGAAGATGATTGTGATTACCAGATTTTTGACAATGAATCAGCTATCACCTTTAATAACCTAATTTTACCATATCAAACAGATCTGACAATTAAACAACGGTTACAATATTTTAATGAAAATAAAGCAGTTTATGTATCGAAAGGTAAACCATACACGTTTGGACTGTGTTTATTTGGACCACCTGGAACAGGTAAAACTAGTTTCATTAAAGCACTTGCTAATGAAACTAAACGACATATCTGTATGATTTCATTCGATGAATCAATGACATTACCAGATTTACAAAAAATATTTTATTCAAATATTAAAAATGGTAAGAAAATTAGTCCTAAGGACTTAATCTTTGTTATTCCAGAAGCCGATGGACACGATATCTTTTTAAAAAGAGAATATCAGTCATCCACAGAAGAATCAACAATCGTAACAGAACTATCATCTAACCGAGATGATTTTAGTAAAAAAAAGAAAAAAGGTGTGACACTTCAAGATTGGTTAAATATCTTTAATGGACTAGTTGAAGTAACTGGTGCTATTTTTGTTATGACTACAAATCATGTTGATAAATTAGACCCCGCTCTAATTCGACCAGGTAGAATGGATTTAGTTATTGAATTAACTAAATGTAAAACAAAAGAAGTTGAACGAATGATTACATATCTATTTGATTTAGATAATCCAGTTTCATTAGATGTAAATATCGATGACAAATATTCACCAGCAGAAGTTAATGAACTTTGTTGTCAATATTCATCTAATTTAGAAGGATTATTATCATTTCTCAACTCAACTTAATTATAAACTGCTGATATAATTGGTTTTACTACCATTTCAACATCCTCTTTTTTACTATCATATGCTTCTTTTTCTCTCTTCTCTTCTTCAATCCATTCTAATGTTTCTGTTATAATTGTTTGTAATATCTCCTTTTCTTCTTTACCAAGTTTAGCATCTATATTTGGTAAACTATTATTTAAATTATATACATAATTTTCTAAATCTGTTTTAGATTTAACTGTTTGTCTATTTTTCTCATCATCTTCTTTAAATTTATTTGCTTCCTCTAACATATTTTCAATCTCTTGTGGTGTTAATCTACTATTGTTATTCTGAATAGTTACATTATTTTTAACATTTGTTATTTTATCCAATGCTGAAACATTTAATATTCCATTTACATCAACATCAAATGTTACTTCAATCTGTGGTGTGCCTCTTGGTGCCGGTGGTATTCCACCTAATTTAAATTCACCCAACTGATGACAATCCTTTGTCATACTCCGCTCTCCTTCATATACTTGAATTGTTACTGCTGGTTGATTATCAACATAGGTTGAGAATACCTGTTTCTTATTACATGGAATTGTACTATTTCTAGGAATTAATACTGTCATTACTCCACCAGCAGTTTCTAATCCTAAACTAAGAGGTGATACATCAAGTAATAATATCTGATCTAATTTTTCATCTGATTCACCTGACAACATTGCCGCTTGTACTGCTGCACCATACGCGACACATTCATCTGGATTAATTGATTTACATAAACTTTTTCCATCAAATTTATTTGATAACATCTGTTGTAATTTAGGGATTCGTGTTGAACCACCAACTAAAACAATATCATGTATTTGTGATTTATTCATTCCAGAATCAATTAATACTTGATTAACTGGTCGTAAACAGTTTTCAAAATGCTCACTGCAAAGATTTTCAAACTTTGCTCGTGTAATATTATTATTATAATCCTCGCCATCAAACAATGAATCAATATCAATAGTTGCAGATGTAGCAGTTGATAAGGTTCGTTTTGCTGTTTCACACGCTTTTCTTAATTTTCCAATTGCTTTTTTACTTTTAGACATATCTAATTTGGTTTTCTTTTTAAAATCTTTCATAAAATATTTGACTAATATATTATCAAAATCTTCACCACCTAAATGTGTATCACCAGCAGTTGCTTTTACTTCAAATAATCCATTATCAATTGTTAATAATGTAACATCTAATGTTCCACCACCACAATCAAATACTAGAATATTCTTTTCTTCATCTGATTCATCATTTAATCCATAAGCAATTGCTGCGGCTGTTGGTTCATTAATAATTCGTAGAACATTTAATCCGGCAATTGAACCTGCATTTTTTGTTGCTTGTCTTTGATTATCATTAAAATATGCAGGAACTGTTATGACTGCATTTTTAACTTCTGTTCCCAAATAACTTTCAGCAATCTCTTTCATATTAGATAAAATCATAGATGAAATCTCTTCTGGTCTAAAAAGTTTATCTTCATCATTATATTTAACCTTTATTTTTGGTTGATTATTATCATTTACTACTTTAAATGTCAACTGTTTAATGTCTTCGACTAGTTTTGCATCAGTAAATGATCGTCCAATTAATCGTTTAGCATCATAAACTGTATTTTTATAATTTCGTACTGCACCACTTTTAGCACTATCACCAATTAATCTTTCATTATTAGAAAAAGATACATATGATGGAGTAGTACGATTACCATTTTCATTTGGTACTATTTCAACTGAACCATTTTTATAAATACCAACTGCCGAATATGTTGTCCCTAAATCAATTCCAATTGTAGCCATAGAATTATATATAATTGTATGGTTATGTAACTTTAAATAAATTTAATATATATATATATATATATGTTTGACTCAAAAAAATATTGGAATAACAGATATATAAATGGAGGAAATTCTGGTGCAGGTAGCTATAATAAACTCTCTAATTTTAAAGCAGATATAATAAATAATTTTATAAAAAAAAATGAAATTAAATCAGTAGTAGATTATGGAGTTGGTGATGGTAATCAACTAAAATTATTTAATACAGAAAAATTAATATATACTGGAATTGATGTAAGTAAATTTATTATATCCAAATGTAAAGAAGAATTTAAAAATGACAAAACAAAGAGATTTATTCATTCTGATAATATAGATAATGAATTAAAAGGAGAATTGGTATTAAGTTGTGATGTTATTTATCATTTAATTGAAGAACAAGTATATAAAGAATATATGGAAAAATTGTTTTTAATGTCCAAAAAATATGTTATCATTTACGCACCGAATTTAAATTATAATGAAGCAGTTCATGTAAAAAAACGTGAATTTGTTGAATATATTTTTAATAATTATATAATATTTAATCTAGTAGAAAGAATAAAAGGAAATATAGGATGTCCTTTTTATATATTTCAAAAAAATGATACATATACTTCAATTATTCCAAAAAATATTTTACAAGTAACAAAAAAAAATCCGGTTGATAGTACTATTATAAATAAAATAAAAATGTTTCTGGATGATTATAATTATTATTGGTATAATGATGAAAATATGTATAAATATATACAAAATAATCAATTAGAAGAATTCCCTAATTTAATAAATCATATTAAATCATTAGCAAAAGGACAACATAAAGCAGATATATTCAGATATTATTGGTTATATTTGAATGGAGGAATTTTTATGGATGATGATTTAATGATAGAAAAAAATATAAATTTCAAAAATAATACTTTTATTAGTGTTAAATCATATCATTCAAATAAAAATATATTATTTAATGGTTTTATTGCTTGTTCAAAATTTAATCCAATTATTTATAAAGCACTAAAAAAAACTTACCATACAAATAATAAAAATTTAATAAACAATTATCATTTATTTTGTGCTCAACTTTATATTATATATCAAAAATTATGTTCTAATCAAAATACTTTTTTACTACAAGAAATAAAGCATAATAATTTTAAAGATGGTGTAAAGATTTATTATAATGAAGATCATATATTAACTCATTGGTGCTATAGTAAAAAGATAAAACTATTAAATTTTGATGGAAATTTGGATATTAAAAAAAAATATAAAAATAAATATGTATTTATTCATAATATAAAAAAAAATGGAATACAAATAAATAATATTGGAGATTTATATTCTTCTATATATAAAATATATCAAAATATTACAGATAATTATGAGGTTATGTGTCTTCATAATGATATACAAATAGATAATATTACCAAAGAAAAATTAAAAAATAAAACTGCTATAATAGGTGGTGGTGGATTAATAGATTTAAAAGATGAATGGAATAATAAAATAAATTTTATTATAGAGAGTTCTAAAAAAACTTATTTTTTTGGTCCAGGTTATAATAATGAAAACTCAACTATCAAAAAGAAAATAAATTTTAATCATAATAAGGTAGCCAAAATAGGTATAAGAGATATAAATAATAAGTATGGCTTTGTTCCATGTCCAAGTTGTCTTTTGCTAGAAAGATATAAAAATAATAAAAATATAAGAAAATATGGAATTGTTGAACATTGTCAAAGAAAAATACCAAATATTAATGGTATTAATGAAAGAATTAGTATGATTTATGAAAATAATAAAAGTATTGATACTATTTTAAAATTTATAAGTTCTACAGAAAATTTAATTGTTAATTCTTACCATGCTTATTATTTTTCTGTTTTGTTAGGGAAAAAGGTGTTACTATATAAAAATTGGAGTAATAAATTTAATAATATTTTTTCTCAAAAAATTGTTCTATACAATAATAAATTAAATCTTGATAGTCAATTTTCTAGATTAGAAATACATTCAGAATATTTAAATAAATATATTTTAATCGTGAAAGAATATATTAAAGATATTTTAGATCCAAAAATACCAGTATTTATTTCTCTAACCAGCATCTTTAAAAAACAAAATAGTTTATTACAAACATTACATTCTATAATGAAACAAACAAAATTACCAGATAAAATATTTTTATATTTATCAGAAGAACCATATATACTTGATACAGGGTTTAAAGATAAAAAGATTACAAACTCAAATTTGTTAAAATTCATTAATGACAATTCAATGATAGATATAAAATGGGTAAAAAATACAGGTTCGTATCGTAAATTATTACCACTATTAAAAGATAAATGGGATGAAGATTGTATAATTATAACAATTGATGATGATACTATTTATAATACCCATTTAATTGAAAATTTAGTAAATGATTATTATAAACATAAGTGTGTTATTGGTTATAGAGGATTTACACCATCATTTGATAAATTTGAAAATTTTGATTATACAAAAAAAGGTAAATTACAAAAAATATCATTATATAATTTTTTAACAGGTAAGGGTGGTATTTTATATAAACCTGAATTTTTCCACAAAACTAAAAATTTAATATTTAATGAAGAAATATATTTAAATATATGTAATAAACAAGATGATCTTTGGTTTTATATAGTAAGAATATTAAATAATATAAATTGCTATACAGATAACAAAAATTATATGATAAAAGATATACGTAACGCTGGATTATTTTTAAATTTTAATAGATTAAATAATAATAATACAATAGTATTTAAACATACTATCAAAAAATTAAAAGAATTAGATTATAAATTTTAATATTATATAATATATATAATATATATAATGAAACTTAATTTAAACAAGCTTTCCAAAAATTGCAAAATCTTATGTGTTGTTTTTATTGGTGTAATTTTAATTTCACTCTTTGCTCCTAGAAATTTTATGGGTATTAAATTATCAGGACACATTGGTGATCTTAGTGGATCAGTTGGTTTTGAAACATTCGCTGGAAAATTACCAGAAGGCAAAGCTTTAATTAAAAAAGCTGAAAGTGCTCCTACATTATGCATGTGGTATGCTCCATGGTGTGGATGGTCAAAGAAAGCATTCAAACCTTTTGCAGAAGCAGCTAAAAGTAATCCAGCTTGTTCTTTATTAGCAGTTAACTGTGATGAACACAAGGATCTTGCTAAACAACACGGTGTTACTGGATACCCTGATATCAGATTATATCCAACAGGATTAAGTGGCGACCACATCGCTCACACTGGTGAGAGAACTGCTAAGGGACTTCTTGATTTTATTAAAAATAACCTTTAATTTCATTAATCTAAATTTATTAAGGAAAAACTTTTCAGTTTCTTCAAATCCCTGATTCAACATATTGTGTTTTTCTAACATATTATAATCAAAATTTATCGAATTTACATCTATAATCGATAAATCAATTGTTCTATCTTTATATTTATTATATAAATTAAAACTATCTCCTTGACCCCCCATTAATACACCAATATATTTCATAAAATCATTTATATTTTCTGTTCTAGACATTCCTAATATAATACCAAGTGTTTGATTAATATCATCCGATATTTCAATAGGATAATTTAAATATGTACCACCATCCACATAAAAAAAACCATTATATTTAATTGGTTGAAATAATAAAGGCAGTGCAATAGAAATTAATAATGCTGTATAAATTGACATATTCGGAGTTTTATCTTTTGAAAATATTTCTGTTTTTTGTGTATTAATATTTGAACCAGTTATTACTAATTTCTTTTTTGTTATTTTATAATGCTCCTTAAAAGTACAATCATACGGTATATTTTTTTGTTTTCCAACTGACATTAATATTTTTTTAACATTTTCAGTTGAACATATCCCATACACATTTATTATATTTAATAAATCTGGTACTAAATAATCAGTAATATCTATATTTATAAATATTTGTTTAGCTTCTTCAACAGTGTAACCAATCGATAATAAAAAACATAATAATGAACCAACTGACGTACCAATATATGATTTAAACTTATTCAAATTATAATAATTATTTATAGATATTAATGAACCAAGTGCAATATAACCCTTCATTCCACCTCCACTTATTACTAAATGTTGATATGACATAATATTATAAGTATGTTTTATATTTTAAATGAATTTATAATGATCTTCATAGAAGACGTAGTGTTTTCTATGATATAGAACATACACCACTGTCTTTTTTCAGAGTAATACGTTCAGTATCAGGAGAAAAAGGGGTGTAGTGAACACCACATGGTGCTAGAAGTGATCCAGTAACAATGCCCGTACCGGAAGGCAATTTATAGCTTTCTTCGTATCTGGGGATTTCTACTGAAGGACACGAGTATGCAGATCGTTGTGCTTCAGCTGCTGCTGAAAATGCAGCTTCAATTGCATCTGTTAACGCCTTGGAACGGGCTTGTTCCATTAAAGTACATAACTTCAAGACCTTGTCTCGGGTCAACTGTTCATCAGTTGAATCCAGTCGACGCTGATACCGTTGAGATTGAATATTTGACAGTCGACGCAAATCGAGGGAGTCAAACTCAATAGCTAACGGCGGTAAATCTGCATCATAGCGTATTGCCCGTTCCTTGGATGAAACAAGGTGTAATCTAAACTGTATTGCACGTGGATCGGCACATGGATCGACTAAACCAGTTCGACGTCGAAATCGAAGTTCCAAATCTTGGTTCATTGTGGTGAAGTGTGGTTATAAAAGTAAGTATAACTTGTAGTCCATTAACCGTATCCTTTTTATTTAGGAACATCTACACTAAAATGTTCATCAAAGGTCAATGGTCCTAGTCGATGACGTATTTTATACTTAATATACGCAATTCCATTTCGGAACTTTACATGACACGCACCTAAGTGTATCCATTGTCTTTTTTTAAGTGATAGATTTGATGAATATTTATTAAATCTGATAATTCGACGATTATCACTAAAATAGCTATGCTTATGCCACATTGATTGTAGTTTTATTATTGCATTTATTTTTGTTTTATCTAAATATACTTTAATAAGATCAGTAATGTTAGAACGTTCTTTTAGACATCTCCACCCCATGCCTATTCTCCTATTAGTAGACAATATTAGAGTATATAATTGAATATTACCATTATCAAAAGAATACATTAGATATAATAATACTTCTAATTTAAAATAGTATGTTTTTCAGTTTTAAATTCTAATAAATAAGTATATGGACGACTACTTCTCTATTAATGTTAATCAAATACAACAACAACGACATAACAGAGACACGGTTAAGTTTAGCACGTATAAAAAAATACTAGAACGATGTTATCTAAAAATTAAGAGCTGTGCAGAAACAGAGGCGACCTACTGTAGTTTTACTATACCAGAATATATTTTTGGTGAACCACTGTTTAATGCGGCTATTTGTTCTGATTTTATGGTACAACATCTAATGGATAATGGATTTAGTGCTAAATTCATTAATCCTTGTTATATCTTTGTATGTTGGAACTATGGTGATACAAAGAAATATGATGGTTTTAGAAAAACCAATAAAAAATACGAAAAAATTAAACCTAAAATGATAACATATAATAAAAACCCAGTTAAGGTAAATAATATATCAATTGATACAACTCCACAGGAGAAATACAGATTTATAAATGAATATGTACCCGTCAAAGGCTTACTCTACAAAAATAAGTAAACTTAACGTAATCTAATTTTAATACTAGAATCTAGAACAAAAATTATAAAAATACCTAATAAAACTAATAAAATTAGATCATTATTATCTTCTTCAAAATCAATATTTGAAAAAGATTCTATTTTCTCGTCTCTTTTGTCTTTTTTTGATGTTTTCATATTTTCATAAATATCCAACATTGTATCAAAGCCTTCTATATTCTGTTCATAAAAACGATCATTAAATGGTTCCATTTTCTTATGTTGCCTCTCTACTTCTTGTTCTTGTTTTTTTTGTTGATTGTGTATATCTGATGTGAAATTTTCACCCCAGACTTCTTTTAAATCTGCTGGTTCAAAGAATACCATATATTTATAATGTTAGGAAAAAAATTCAAATAATTATACAAAAAATGAAGTTATTTTTAATATAAATAATTTTATTCTATTTATATTATGTCTACTCGACTATTCAAAAAAATATATCATACTAGATTAATGAATGAACAAATTAGTTTCCTAACGATGATACAACGATCCTATAGTAAATATCTACAAACAACATCACGAAGTAATGGCAAAGTTAATATTATACATAAGTGGATTAAAAATCAGTTGTCATCTTTTTATGAAGAGAGTCGATATGTATTATCAGCCGATACATTTATTCCAGCATGTAATGCCCGTGGTAGTAAAAATACTGATATTGTTGTATTTGATAAGATAACTAATAAATATATTCTAGGTGTATGTGTTAAATACGTGTGTAGCAGTTATAGTAAAAATAGAAATAATTATTTAGAAGGTATGATTGGAGAAGCTATCACTATTAAAAAAGCAAATCCAGGAATTAAATTAATATCTTTTAATATATTTCCGTCTGAATGTCCACACTATGATAAAAATGGTAAGATTCGAAGGTTTGAATCAATTAATTATGACAATCATCTAAAAATATACGAATCTTATATTTCAGATAGATTTTATGACGAATTAATTATTTACCAATTAGATATAGATTATGAAAAACATAAAATTATAGGATTAAATAGAAATACACCATATGTTAATTTTTCTAATCTTATTTAATTATAATACTTTGACAGGATATAATTCTGTTAAAATAACAGATAGATATTTTGAATTAATTAATTCATAAAATTGTTCTTTTAATTCTTCCTTTGTAGGTTTCCTAGACTGTGCTTCTTCAAACTGAGTAATATATTCCTTAATTTCTTTTTTATGTTTTGTAATTCTATCTTTATTTGTTACTATCTTAATATTCCTAGATGATAAATCATTTTCTTTATATTTGAATTCGTCAACACTAACAAGAATATCACATATTTCTGGTTTTGCAACCCTTGCAAATTTCTTTAATTTAAGTTCGTGTTCTTTTACTTTCATAAATTTAATTAATTCACTTTCGTCTTCATCTGTTAATTTCTTACAATTACAGCAAAGTACCGATGTTAGTAATCTAAATACACCATATTTACGATCACCAAATGACATTTTAAATAATTTTAGTGTAGATGTTGGTATATTAGGACTTGTTTCAATTAATCTATCATATTCTTCATTACATCGTTTCAACATTAATTTTGGATCATCTCTATCATCTGGTGCCTTTGCTAATTCAACTTTTATAGCTCTATTAAATTTCGCCCATGCAATACTACTAACCCGATGTGCTTCATTTAATTCTGATATTTTTAAAAATTGTGAAATAGTTGTAACAATTCCTGCAAAAATATTAAATCCACCAATACCCATTGAATAGTATTTTTGATAATCTGTTGGAATATGTTGAGATGCAAAATTAGCAGTTCCTGTTAATGTAGATATTATAATTACGGGAATTGTAAACCACATATTTCTACAAGAAAACTTGGCATGTGCTCTATTATGTAACCAACGATAACATGTTGCCTTATCTGCCCAGTCTACTAATATTTTTTCATCTTGTTCCTTCCATATATTAATTATATTTTCTGTATTTTCTGACATTAGATATAAGTTATTTGTTTTTCTTTATATAAATTATATGGATCTTAATTCATTACGAAATAATTTTAAATCTATTTTAACTATTAAAAATAATATTAATATTTGTAATAATAAAATATCTCAAAAAATAAATCAATTAGAAAAAATCTATAATACAATAATTGAAAAAAATAGAAAAGCTGATTTTCTAATTGGACTAGATACTTTTCATTTTCAAAAAATAATATTAAAATATGATCAGAAAGACCTTGATAAATACTACAAATTAGTTGTGAATAGGATTTATTCTAATTATTATAAATTATCAAAAATAATAATTAAATATGTTAAGAAAAATATTATTCACAAGAACTTAGAAAAAACCCTAACTGATTTAAAAACTTTTGAAAAATATGATAATCTAGATATTTTTAAAGATTATGGTTTTGAAAAAATTAGTAATTTATATAAGGACATTCTTCGACTTATTTCGATCATGTCTGAATATTGTGTAGAGAAAGAAATTGAATTAGCCACTTATAAAAAAAGTCAAAACTCTGGTATTAGTATTAATAATTTTGTTATTACTCTTGAAAATGATATTCTTACTGTTAGAAATCAGATTAAACTATATGTCAATTATATTGATTTTTATATTTCATTTCATTCAACCTATTTGAAAAGATACCTAAATAAATTAAAATTAGCTTTAACTTACATTAATAAAGATATTAAGTTAGAAGTGGTTGAAGAGAAAATTGAAGAGAAAGATCCATTCAATATATTAGTAAAAAAAATAGAAGATGGTAATGAAACTAGTGAAGAATCAGAAGTAGAAGAATCAATTACAGTAGAAGAAAATATAACTGCTATTATTGAAAGACCAGATATAATCACTGATATAGTTGAACATATTGTAGAAACTCCTGTTGATAGCAATGAACAAAATAATTGGACAGTTGTTAAAAAGAAAAAGAAAAAGAAACGTAAAAAAAAGAAAAAATAAAAAAGATTAATATATAATATATGGCATCAACTGATATAGATTATACAAATCCTCGTTTTATAGATGAGATTGCAACAAGAGTTGTTAATGAATTATTAGAGAAGAGAATGTATATTTTGGCAACTGATTCATTGAACGATATAACATCTGCTGTTCTTCAAGATAGAACACCAAATCAAAAAATATTATGTGATATAGTTGATAAAGGTACACCTGGTTTTTGTACATATAGTAGAAAGGAAGATATGAGTGCAATTGGACTTAGTGGTGATTCAACTGGTGGTTCTAAAAAACGAACTGTTACTATTAAATCTAATGTTTTACCTAAAACAGTTAAAGGATTAAAAACTCGCAAAAAATTATTAGAAAAAAGAATTAAAAAAGCAGAAAAGAAAGTAAAATTGTAAAAACAGAATTGTAGATTAAAATAATATAAAATAATATAATTATATTAATTATAATTATATATGAGTAGTTCAAACCCGATGGACACATGTCTAAGTATTATACAGACTAATTATCAAGATCAATTACAACATCGTATTATTCAAATATTAGAAAATATTATTGGTGATCCTGGCGATCCAATCAATCCAATCAAAACTTATTTAATTACAGAAGATAGTTTAGATATAAGACCACTAGTTGGAAAGAAAAGAAAATTATGGCAAAGCTTAATAATTGATAGATCAGGATCAGGATCAAGAACATCACCAGGAGGACCACAATTACCACCATCATCACCATCATCACCACTATCACCACCACCAGAATCATTAGGACACCCAGATCCGGATTTCAGACCTCATGTACCAAGGTTAATATCTCCAGGGTCAATATATCCAGATACCCTCTCTAATTCAACAGCATTCACACAAGTACAAGCCGCCACTACAACAGCAACCAAACATGCACGAAATGCACAAGCAGCAGCAACAAAAATACAAGCACAACAGAGAATGAAACATTCTCAAGCAATAGCAGAGGGAAAACGCTTACTAGAACAAGAACGCAGCAGAGCGGATGCTATTAAGAGGGATAGTGGTCTACGAGAGATTAATTCGTCTGGTATTAGTATACCTAGTCTATGGAATAGCGTACCCAATGATAGTGCTGGAGTTCCTAATAATAATCCTCCTGCTGCTATAAATGTTGATAATAAACGCGAAGAAGACGCTCATCGAGAACAACCGTTACCAATTAATCATATTCTTGGTCCAAGTCCAATGCATCCAAATTATGATCATGGAAGAGGAGCATCAAGAAGAACAGTAGCAGCAGTTGCAACATCAAAAGTACCAGCAGCAACAGCAGCAGCATCAAGCAACTCTTCTAATTTGTTGTCCGGTCTACTGGAGTTTAATACGACAGTAAAAAACGGTAATCGTAGTGAGACTATTGATGCTGGTAATACTGCTATTGATGCTGCTGCGGCTGCGAGGTCTGGATCTAAACCTGAAGGATTTTTAACACGTGTGACTGATGGTTTAAAAGGACTGGTAGCCAGATTAGAAACAAAAAAAACGAAAAACCTAGGAACTCAGGAACAACAAGTCGCACTAAATAATATCAATGGCTTTGTGAGAATTTTAAAAAAGAGTAAAGCTAATAGAAAAAGAGAAGAAGCAGCACAAGTAGCAAAAGAAGCAGCATTAGCAAAAGCAGAAGCAGCAGGAACAAACAAACCAGAGATATTTTCACAAGAAAATATGACTGCTCAATACCACAAACAACAACACAACCAACAAAAGCGTGAAGCTAGCCGAGCAAAGGCATCACTAGCATCACTAGCAGCATCAAAAACGCCAGGACCAGTATCAGGCGCCGCAGAATCCGCAGCACCAGCAGCAACATCATCCCTACAGCCTAGTCGGACTGGTATATTTGCTAATATGGATAATAATTGGAATAATGAAAACAATAAAAATAAGGAACACATTCCAAATAAAATATTTTCCGGCTTAGACAATGAATCAGTAACAGCAACAACAAATACATCAAACTTTGATGTTTTGAAACATATGAAGAAATACAAGAAAGCAGCAAAAGCAAAAGCAACAGAGGTAGCAAAACAACAAGCACAAGCAAAACGGTTGGGATTATTTCCAGGTAATTCACCAAATGACGGAGTGGATAGAGTAAAGCAGTATAATGCTGCCCAACAAGCAAAAGCAAACAAAGAAAAAGCATTAAAAGCTGCACGCGACGCAGTCATCGATGAACATTATAATGCCAGTGAAAACGCAGGACAAGGAGAAGAAGAACGAGAAGCAGCATCAAAAGTAGTAGACGACGGAGAAGATGAAGAAGATACAGTCGCATTAGGACAAGAAGAAGCAGCATCAGGAGGAGTAGCAGCAGCAGCAGCAGCATCCGCATCAGGAGCCGCAGCATCCTCAGCAGCATCAGAAACATCACCATGTTTAATATTTATCAACAAACAATTGAAAGACAACGGCAAAATAGCTAGACTACCGATATTTAAACCGCTAAAAAATCCCCGGAACAATGGATATATTATAATGAGCAATTTTATTCGATTTGTTGAAAATCAAATCACTCTCGAAAAGTTTAATACAGAAATGAAAAAGGCTAAAATTACCCCACAAATAATTTTATCCACTCTTCCAATTATACGCCAGTTATTCAAAAAGCTTGATATTGATATTTCAAGTTATGGAGTTTCGAATATAAGTCCTAGTCCTGATCAAATATTATTACTTGAACAACCCCCAATAAGGCCTTTCTATATATCATATTTTTATAAATATTTAAATATAAAGACTAACGAAAACTTATTAGAATTATTACCAACATTAATTACAAAGAATTGGAATACATGTTGTTATACCTGGATAGATTTATTAAGAAATATGATAACTCGATCGAACCCATCTGTCGAATCTGTATATTTAATATTAAAACAAATTATTGATATTTATCTTTACCCTGTAATTCTTGGTGTTAATACTGGTGATGCTTCTGATGCTGCTGCGGCTGCTGATGCTGGTGCCGATGATGAGGATAATACTATTAGTAAAATTAGTAAAATAATTATGCAAAAAATTATTAAAACGTTATTAAGACCAAAAAATAAACCACAAACAAAAAAAATTATAATTATAGGTATTAAAAATTTAGATAGCAAATTTAAGACGACTTATATTAAAACATCTGAATATAAGTTGTTTAAATGTATTTTATTCAAATTAAGAAATGGGCATATTAAGTTGCAGTCACATAATAGTAATAGATATGCTAAGGAAATTCAACAATTAGTACAACAATTGCAACAAGAACAAACCGACATGACCAAAAAGACAGCTTTATTAAATAACACGAGTAGGAAATTGGCGCAAGCTGGTTATGCTGGTGCTGATGCTGCTGCAACCGGCGGAGGTCCCCATCTCACCCATCTCAAAATTGATGATATATTAGATGATAAAGATAATTTTATGGATCCATTACAACTTAAAATTGCAGTGCAATTAGGACAGGTTCATTATGATTTTGAAAATGCCCGAACTTTATTGGCTCAAACCCCACTAACTACTAGAGGAAGCGGACCAGAATCAATTGCAGCAGCAACAAAAACACAAACACCAGCAGTACCAGCAGCATCAGCAGCAGCCGTACCAGCAGCCGCACCAGCAACCGTACCATCAGCAGAAGAGGATCTTAAAAACAAACTAGTTGAGAGAATTGTAGCAGCAATTGATCGTAGTCCAATTCCAATAAAGTTAGAAATTAAACAGTTATCCTTTTCAAATGTACATAACATATTAAACAGTTCACCATTATTATCATCATCAAAAATATCTGGTGGTTCTAAAAAAAAATCAAGAACAGTAACCATTAAATCTGATTCCATGCCAAAAACAGTTAAGGGGTTGAAAACTAGAAAAAAATTATTAAAAAAAAAGATTAGGAAAATGAATAAGAGAATAAAATTAAACAAAAAAAGAATTGTAAATTAAAATAGTATAAAATAATATAATTACATTAATTATATTATAAGAAAATGGCAGCACAATCATCATTATCACTATCAAACCCACCGAATTGGCCAACTAATGCTCCTGCTTTAGATGATGTAATTAATGCATTAGCAAACGAATATGTTAAAAAAATTTTAAAAACACCTGTAATAATGACTAGAAATGATGATGGTCCGGATGATGATAATGATCATGGATCATCAGAAACACCAGCAGCATCAGCAGCATCAGCATCAGAATCAACACCATCATCATCATCAGCAGCAACAGCATTAGCAGCAACACCACCATCATCACCAGCAGTAATACCATCCAGTAATACAGACCACGCCGCAAAATTAGCAGCTTTAAAAGCACAACACGCCGCAGAATTAGCAGCAGCACGTGCAAATACACATAGTGCACGAGAAGCAGCAAGACATATTGGCCAATTAGCAAAGTTATATGATACACAGCTAAGAAGTCAATCAGCATCATTTAGACGAAACCCAGTATCAGCAGCAGGATCAACAACACCATCATTATCATCATCAGTAGCAACATTACCATCACCATCACCCGAAATGGACATTAGTAATATGAATTTGAATCCTATTGTTCATCATAGAACAAGTAATAGTAATAGTAATGATTTAAATGAAATACCAGAGGAAATACCAGAGGAAATACCAGAGGAAATCGCATCTGTGAATAGTGCAGCAGCACAATCAGCATCAGTAGCAGCAGCACCAGCAGCAACAGCAGCAACAGCAGCAGCAGCAGCACAACCACCACCATCAATAAAAGGCGGTTCTAAAAAGAAACGAACCGTAACCATTAAATCGGACGCTATGCCTAAAACAGTTAAGGGATTGAAAACTAGAAAAAAACTATTAGAGAAAAAAATTAAAGATGCAGAAAAAAAAGTAAAATTAAATAAAAACAGAGTTGTTAGATTAAAATAAAATCCTTGTGATAAAATAGTATAAAATAATATAATTACATTAATTATATTATAAGAAAATGGATATAGACCAACTTGTAAAACACTGTATGAATAAGAAAGTATTAAATTCTACTAATTTTCAGGCAATTCTTGATAGTATTACGATAAAAGCAGTACCACCAGCAACAGCAACAGCAGAAATAGGAGCAGAAGCACCACCACCACCACTAGGAGCACCACTAGTAGCACTGCCCGCACCAGCAGAAGAAGTATCACCAGAAGCAGTACCATCAACATGTCGTACCTATAACATAAGAGATGAACTATGTGCTAAGATTAGCACCGACGGGAAATCTTATGAGTTACCGGAGGGAGTATTTACGCGCAAAAAAAATGAAGGTAGTGGTGATTGTGGATATTATAGTTTAATAGATGCACTACAACGAATAATAAAGTCGAAAACAATATCAGAAATACAAACTTATAAAAATGCTATAGTCGCATTAAATAACATGTGGGCTGAAACGGTTGGTGCAAATACTAATAATTCATTATATTCTATAATACAGAATCTTAGAATTTGGTGTGCAGAAAATGCTAAATTTCCATCAGCTCAAAAACAAATGGGAGTATGGATGACAACTGCTGAACTGAAATTATTTTCTGAATGTGTACCAATTCAAATAGCTTTTTGGAATCCTTTTGGAACAGGTTGGCAATATTTTAAACCAACACCAATACTTGGTGCTGCAACTAAGACGCAGGACCCACTCGTTGTGAAGGATGAGTTTGAACCTTTTGATAATATAGTAGATTATCCAACTATTTTTATACAAAACATCGGTAATATGCATTTTGAGGCATTAGATGTATCTGTTAATGATGCAATCTGGATGCAAAATGATCAGAAGACAAAGAAGAGAATTATTGAGGTGGCGATGGATAATCCTTCAGTTGAAGCAAGAGATGTTCAAAGATCTTTAATGAAGCGACATGGTCGTACACCTTATAAGAAGAAACAGTTAGAAAAGGCTATGATGGATGAGCAATTACAATCGTTTGAGGGTCTGATTCGGAGTATATATCCTAATATGCCAGAGTCTAAGGTAAAAGACTCCGCACAGGCACAGGCACAGGCACAACTTCGCAAAAATCAGATTACCCGCAATGAAGCTATGGCTCATAGCATGGCAGCATCAGAAGGAGCAACACCAGCAGCAGCAATCGGTGGTTCCAAAAAGAAACGAACTGTAACCATTAAATCTGATGCAATGCCTAAAACAGTTAAAGGATTGGAGACTAGAAAGAAATTATTAAAGGAAAAAATTAAAGATGCAGAGAAGAAAGTAAAACTTAATAAAAATAGAGTTATTAAATTAAAGTAAGTATTAATAACCAAAATAAGACATAATACTAGAAAAATAAGTTGGATTAATTGCTTTGTACATTTCTTCGGACCATTTTTCATGATGATCTAAATCTGGTGGAGCATTACAATACTCCCAAACAAAAACACCTCCAAAATTAGGGTATTTCTTTTTAACACTTGATATGACAGCACAAGCATCTTTCATATCAATATCACCAGACAACATACCCATTACTACTTTTTCTGGTGGATATCCATTTTCCATTATAATATCATATGTGTCTAATGAGAAATCACCATAAAATTGTCCATTAAAATATGTTATAGACTTACCAAGAACATTATAAAGAGTTTTGTAAATAAATCCACCCATTCCTGGATTATTCAACATCAATGTCTCAGCCAATGGAGCCATTGATATAATAAAATTATTACCATAATTAGTTTTTAAACGATTAATCATCATAATTACATTTTTGATGTCTACTTCTTCTTCAATATCTAAATCAACACCATCAATATAAGGGAATTGTTTAATTGTGTCGTGTAATAACTTATAATATACTTCAAAATTAGAAAATAATGCTCCATATGCCCCACCAGCACCACCAATCATAAATATAATCTTAATACCTTTTTGTCGAGCTTCTTTTATTTCTTCCCACAATGTTTTGAATTTTTCATTATTTGGTGGAAAATCATTTAAATGAATGTAAGGTTGATTATTACTATCTAACCCAAAATGAAAAGAAGATAAATGAATATGTGTTACCTTAATGGGGGTTTGATCTAATACAGGTCGTAATCCAACAAATGTTTGATAATAATAGATGATTCTATTTGACATATATACTATTATAAATTATTATTTATGCCATTCTTATATGATACAAAAACAGTGTACCATAAAATAACATTGATCCTAATGAAATAATAGCCATTATAGATAACATTGTTTCCATAACAATGTCATATCTTTCTATATCAATATCATGTATGCGTAAGTAAGTCATTGTCTAATACTATAAATATTTATAGTATTAGTTTAATTATATTCATTTTTAAATATCAACCCCATAATCTTCTTTATAAATTTCATCAACTAGTCCAACTTCAATACATTTTTCAGCATCCCACCAAATATCTTTTTTTAAGATTTTTTTTAATTTTGGTTTGGTTAGATCACTGTATTCCGTGTATAGTTTATAAAGTCTTTCCATTAATGCCTTATTATTATGGTGGTCATCTTCTAGTTCTGCCATTGTACCCCACATACTACTACTTAATTGATGAATGAGCATATATGAATGTTTTGTAATATATCTTTTTTCACCAACAATTGAAAGTAAAGTTGCAGCACTTGCAGCAGTTCCTTCTATAATTGTATGAATTGGTATATCAGAATTAATTATTGCGTCAATACCAGCCATTGCTTCAAACAAGTCACCCCCATAACTATTAATATGTAGAAAAATAGGCTTTGGTGTAATTTCAAAATTAGTAAATTTATTTTTAATTTTATGTAGCTCTATATTTTTAATATGAATAGCATGAATTAAACATTGAATACTATCATTACAAACATCTGCATTAAACCAAATATGATTATCTACTACTTTAATATCTGAATTGTCACCATCGTGTTCATCATTATTATCTGGTTTATTATCTGGTTTATTATCTGGTTTATTATCTGGTTTCTGTTTTTTATTAAATTTATAAATAATGTTAGATCGTCTTTTCATATGTTTAACTATAATGATTTCTATTTAAATATTATTTTTGGATTAATAATTATTTTTGGATTAATAATTATTTTTGGATTAATAATTATTTTTGGATTAATAATTTTTTATTGATTACTTCACTCTTACTAACATGTTGTTCATTTATAACATTATAGTCTTTCTCATTATATGGTTTAACATCTTCTAATAATTTATTTGAACCAATTTCATCAATATAAATATTGTTTGTATGTTGTGGCATTAAATAAGCACCTACTGAATTATCAACTGTAATTGGGTTTTCTGTATATATTTGAATACTGTTTCTAATCTGTTTATTAACTAAGCTAAAAAGTTCAATTTCAACATTGCCATACACTTCATTATATGTTTTTACTTTTACTGTATATACAACTAATGTTTTATCATAATTTGCAATTTTTTTATATGTGTCTTTTGTTGGTTTAACTACATTTATTTCAAAGTTTTTATATGTTGCGACACCACCCTTTTTATAAAGATGATCTAGTGTTATTTCTCCATCTGCTGCTTTTAATGTTCTATCTTCCAAATTAACAATTAAATAATTATTTTTATTTGATATATAGAAATTTCTGAAATAATATCCGTCAATTGTTATTTTTCTTTTTTCTAAAACAGTACGATTATACTGAAGATGTTGTTTTAATAAATCTTTCTGTTCATCAAAAGTTAATTTTTCAATACTCATATCAACCAAAAATCTATTATTTAAATCCTCTTTTGTGGAAATAAAACGACAGTTGCCCGGAGCATCTGGTAATTTATAAACTGGGCCAATTAATGGATGGATATATGGATCGCCACTTCCACCACTACCACTTCCACCACTACCAGATCCACCACTACCACTTCCACCATATAATATAAAAAGAGAGTCTTCTATATTTAGTTTACCGCCATCATAGTGTTGATAACCAGGATGACCATAACTATCATCTGATGGAACTGGTGGGACACTAGATTCATCTGTATAAGCTTCGTTAAAAGTAGATGTCTGATATGTTGATATGTGATTTTCATCTTCACTTATTTTTTTAACCATATAATGATATATTTTACCGTTGTATCTAAACCAATATTTAACATAATCACCTATTTCATCAAGTGGAATATATAATTGCGTATTTGATGTTAAATTATAAAATCCATTTACATCTTTTAAGTATACATCACCAGTACTGGGCCACTGATCATATCCCATTGAGTCTCTTAATAGGCTAATTTTTAGATTCAAAGGGTTATCATTACTTGTATCTGATTTAGAGTTATTTAGTGCCAGCTTCAACATCGCATGAACTATTTTTGTTTTGTTACCACCGTCAGCAATGTCATTCAGGTTTTCTGTAATAGTTTTTAACTTCGAATTAATGGCAGCTCTGTCAGACGCAGTCGCAATATCACCAGCGTAGGTCTCAATGGTAGATTTGATAGTATTATCAATATCAATGTTACCCAGTTTAGCACTAATAGACTCAGTTATCGTCGTTTGTTGGTATGCCATTGTAACCTCCTCTTGTGTCATTGCGCCATTGTAAATCTTTAAGAATGATACTTCACCCTTAAAATATTCATGTGAATCAGATGTACCCTGAGGATTACTACCAATAGAACATTTAGGGTTGTTCATTGAATTTGGTATGTATTCATCCCCATCTGCCACTTCTACACCATTAATATAGAGTCTGTTAGATCCATTGTCTCCAATACTCGCCACTATATGCAGTCGCTTATTAAGTGGTATATTATAAGCCGTGTGGGATTGGGACAAATTATCTTTCCATATAACTAAGTTTATTTCAGCGAGTCTATCCTCTGTATATATGATAATACCTTCCTTAGCACCGTTCACAGTCTGTTCACATGCAAAGTAACGTTGATAGAAATTAAATCCATTAAACATGACAACTGCTTCAATCGTTGTTGAACCATCAATCACTATGTTGGTATTGTTGTTATCGGTACCTAGTTCTATATATCCCCCCTCTGTTTCATCGGCCGACGTTTCGAACACAATACCCGTTTCTGTGCACTCTGGTAGATCACCCAAATTTGACTTTCTTAGTGTCCCTTCGACGTTTCCGATAGAATCAACAACAGTAGTTGGTTGTCCGGTTGTATTTAGATTGCGTAAGTCCCAATAATAACTAAGAGTAGCTGGTGGTGGTGACATAGGATCCATAAAAGACGATACTACTAATTCGCCGTCAACAACCAATTGGGCGTTACCATCCTTATATGGATTATTAGTAATATTATATTCCGGAGACACACTATTATTTGCAAATAATTGAAAAGAAATTTCCCCTGGAAAATATCCACCATCACTAAAATATATATTATAACTTCCGGTTGGTAGATTATAATATATCTCTTTTTCATCACCATCGTCAAACGTTATTTCATGATTATTAACGGTACTGTCAGTATCAGTATCAATTACCATAATAGCTCCGTTCCATCCATCACCATCTGAATCCATTAACTTTATTTTTAAGTTATGAATAGGAACCATAAAAGACGATACTACTGCGCCGTTATCAACCGATAGGGCGTTAACATCCTTATATGGATTAGTAGTAATAGTATATTCCGGAGACCAATTATCATTTGCAAATAATTGAAAAGAAACTTCCTTTGGATTCTCTCCCGTATTCAGAAAATATATATTATAACTTCCGTTTGGTAGATTATATAATATCTGTGTCTGACTACCACTCTCTAATGTTAAACTACTGTCCACTATTCCATTTTCATTTTCAGGGTCAGTATCAGCATCAACTACCATAACAGCTCCACCCCATCCATCACCATATGAATTCATTAACTTTATTTTTAAGTTATATGTAAGTACATCTAAAAAAACACCGACAATCGTTAAATTATCATTAATCTCCAATTTGGAGTTATAAGCGTTACTATATGGATTATTATTAATATTATATACAGGAGACGCATTATCATTTGCAAATAATTGAAAAGAAACTTCCTCTGGATAGTATCCATCAGGCACAAAATCTATATTATAATTTCCGGTTGGTAGATTATATATTATGTATGTTTTACTATCCTCTGTTAATATTGATCCAGTTTGATGCGTGTAATCATCCATGTCATTCCCAGAGCCATTATTAAAATCAAATACCCGAATAACGTCGTCCCACCCATAATCAGATACCCCCGGTAAACCAGTTAACTTTATTTTTAAGTTATGAATAGGATCCATAAAAGGCGGTACTACTGCGCCGGTATCAACCAATATGGTGTTAACATCCTTGTATGGATTATTATCAATAGTATATTTCGGAGACCAAATAGCATTTGCAAATAATTGAAAAGAAACTTCATCTGGATAATCTCCCACCGTCTTAACATATATATGATAACTTCCGGTTGGTAGATTATAATCTATCTCCTTATCACTACTATCACTACTATCGAGTGTTAAACTACTGCCCACTGTTCCATTTTCAGGGTCAGTATCAGTATCAATTACCATAACAGTTCCGTTCCATCCATCACCATATGAATCCATTAACTTTATTTTTAAGTTATGATCACCCATGTTTATATATATATATACAATACTATAAAAGAAAATATCCTAATAAATAAATCTACTTAGAATTATATATATATATATATATAGCACTCGTGTATGCGTATAATTATCTTACGTCACGGCAAAAGATATGAACCACCTACATTCAATACAACTTTGACAAATGAGGGATTTATACAAGCAGATGGATTAATTGAGAAATTAAAGGATTTAAAAATAGATGTGATTCTATGTTCACCATTTATTAGAACAATTCATACAATATTTCCATATGCAATGTGGAATAGTAAATTAATAAATATTGAAAACTCCTTAATGGAATATCTTGATTTAGATATACATACACTAGAGTCTATACAGTATAATTTTGATACTTATGGAAATTATCTTAAAATGGGACTTAATATTCATTATAAATCTTTTTTAAAATTAGAAGATGTTAAAATTCATGAAACAGAAGAACAACTTCACACACGAACAAAAAACTTTTTAGAATATATTAAATATAACTATAACGAGGATACAACTATATTACTTGTTTCTCATATGAGTACATGTAATTCATTGAAAAAATATTTTATACAAAATACAGAAACAGAAGATCGATTTGATATGGGATCATACGAAGTGTATGAATTATAATAAAAAATGCTTATTTAAAGATTTAAAAATATCTTTAAATACTTAATTATGTCACTAATTAGTTATGATATTACTGATAATTTTAATAAGATTATAAAAGAGTTGATAAGTGATGGAGAATTAACAGAGTTGGATCACAAGGTGATAAGATATTTAAAATATATTAATGAAAATAAAAATAAATATCCATTACCAACCAAATTAAAAATTATTACACGGTCAACCGCTGCTAGATTTTATTATACTGATGAAAGTTTATTTACAGAAATTGAAAGAGTTGCAACATTATTATATAATGATATCACTAAAAAAACAAAAAATAAAATAATTGCAAATGTAATTGGAATGCAATATAAGGATTATGAATTTAATTATTTGAAGAAGAAGAAAAAAATCAAAAAAAATCAATTCTATAATTGTTTTTCAGTTAAAATTAAAGCAACGCCCAATTCAACTGTTAATATGAAATTTTTTAATAATGGTAGTATTACAATGACTGGTTGTATTGAAGATGATAGTGCAAAAAATGCATTAAATACTATGATTGCGTATTTAAAATATCATGTTAAAAAGTTTGATAATCCAGAGAAAATTAAAACAATTGGACACAAGGATTTACGAACAACAATGATCAATAATAATTTTTGTTTAAACTTCAATATAAATAGAAATAAATTATATACATTATTGAAAGATAATTATGAGCTTTTTATCTCATATGAGCCAGAAAAATACCAGGCAGTTAAAGTTAGTTATATGTTTAACAAATCTAATAAATATACTGATGGAATTTGTTATTGTAAAAAGAAATGTAAAGGAAAGGGTTGGGGATTAGAAGATGGTGATTGTAAGAGAGTTACGATAGCTATATTTCAATCTGGTAATATTGGAATTAATGGTAGTAGAACAATTGAACAAATTGAAGAGGTTTATAATTTTATCAATACAATTATGAAAGAGCATTATAGTGAGGTGATTCGTTTTTCAATTTTAGATATTGATAAATATGACACCCCTCCAAAAAAAGTAAAATTAAAAATTAAAAAGGTTTAAAGAATTGATTAATAATTATAAGTATTCAAATGAGCTCGGAATATTTATTTAGCTTCAAAACAATACAATCAAATGTAATAAAAACTCTAGGAGAAGCATTGAAAGAAATATTAACAGATGCTAATATATCCTTTAATAAATCTGGTGTAAAGATCTGTGCGATGGATGCAACGCAAACTGTTTTAGTACATTTAAAATTAGATGCAGATAATTTTGAAGAATATGAATGTAATAAATCCTCTGTAATTGGGATTAATATGCAGAATCTATTTAAATTATTAAAAACCATGACAAATAATGATACACTTTTTTGGGGAATTAAAAAAGATGATGTTAATTTTTTAATTATTAAAATATATAATAATGATAAAAATATAACAAATACTTTTAAATTGCCTTTATTAGATTTAGATAATATTAATATTACAATCCCTCCTGCAGAGTTTGATTCTATTATAACATTACCATCGTCAGACTTTCAGAAAATATGCAGGGATATGCATAATATTTCTGATACAATTGAAATCTGTAATGCAGGGAATCTACTTTATTTTAAATGCGATGGTTGTATTGCTCAACAAGAAACAATTATGGGGGGTTCATCGGATGATATTGGATTACAATTTGTAAAACAGTCAGATGATAAAATAATTCAGGGATATTATAATTTAAAACATCTAGTAATGTTTACAAAATGTACAAACTTATGTAATACAATTGAATTATATATGAAAAATGATTTTCCAATTGTAATTAAGTTTCAGGTTGGTAGTTTAGGAACATTAAAATTAGCAATTGCCCCAAAAATAAATGATTAAAGATATTTATATTTTTCATGACAACCACCATAATATTGTTCAATTGATGTTGTTTCAATATCAAGTTTTAAATGATTCCATATATTTAATGTATTTTCCAATTTATTATTTTTCTTTTCCATAATTTTAATTTTAGTTAGAGTTTCTTTATCTAAAACTCCTGAGATTAACTTATATGAAAAATAAAATAATTTAGAACAATTAATACAATAACATTTATATAAAAAATTAGGGTATTGTACTGTTAATATTTTAATTAATTTTATTACCGTATTTAATATTTTTGGACCAATAGTTAGTTCACATTCATCGAAATCATATACTACCATTAATTTCTCGTATTTTTTTGATTTCTCCATAATAAATACAACAAGTTTAATAACATCATCAATATCAATATAATTATTAATATCGATATTTGACACTTTACAGAACAAAACTGGATATTTATTTTTAGTAAATCCAGCATAATACCAAGATTTAGTATCCAATAATTTTTTAATATTCTTTTTTTTTATTAATTCAGGATTATATTTTTTCCTAAATTGTATAATTTTATTAAAATGTTCAGTTGAAGTACTTATATCATTTTTATTAACATATAATACATCTTTTAATAAACTTTTTTTTGTTAAACTGTGTTTTATAATATTTAAATCATTATTATAGGTATTAATAATATTAGTTAGTAGTAATTCTTCTTGTAAACCATACATATATAATTAAAATTATTTTAAATTATATACATTTAACTTATTATTAAATAAAATTAGATTTATCTGTACGTTTAAAAATATTTGATATTTGATATTTTTAAAAAGTTATTTATTTTCTACCACGTCCTCCACCACCACGTCCTCCACCACCACCACGTCCTCCACCACCACGTCCTCTGGTGCGACCAGTTCCAAGCATACGTCCTCTGCCTCCAACGCGAATACCACCTGACCGATGGTGCCGGTGAGGGTGTCGGCGATGACCACGATGTCTTCTAAATCGTCTGAATGGCCTTCCAGTGTATCCCCCCCATCCACTGTAGTATGGCCACCATCCAATTGGATTATACCACGGATATGTTACAGTGTATAGTGGTTGTGGTGCTCCATTGGACCAAGAAACACAATCTCTTCTAAATAATGGACCTCCTGCACCTCCTTCTACACAACTACCTTCACCACTTTCATTGATGCACCAGCCACAGTTATCACACATTGCACAACTTCTTTCATCTTTACCAAATGGTTTCCAAGCGGATTTGCCACAACTTTGACACATAAAATTTTCGATAGTCTCATCTTGGCATATTAAACATAAAATTAAAATAACAATAGAAATACCTATAACATATTTATTTAGATAGTGTTTCATTAATTATAATTTATATATTAGATTATTTATTTATAATTTCCCAATCATTTTCTAATTCTTTATACAATTTATTAATCATACTTTCTATATCTAAATCATCCAATTCTTGTACCAAATTAGTAACATATATTTTTATATTTTTAGAATTATCGATTGCTTTCTTGATTGCATTATCTTTAACATCGCTTTTAAGAGCATTCATTAATATTTTTCTATTATCTAAATTAAAATATATATCTAAAAAATCACTTATAAATATCGAATGTAAATTAGCATCTGTTGCCGCCGAGTTTGCTATTTGAATAACATTTTTTTTATAATTATCTATTTTATTAATAGTTATTATACTAGTATTAATAGCTAAATTAGCTTGATACGCTGCCTGAGTCGCATATAATCTTGCAATATCTTCTGGTGGAAAAGAAAAATAATATTCTAAAAATTCAATACATTCATTACTCATTATATAAGTATATATATTTTGTAGAAATGACATACTATATAATAAAGATAAGTAAATTTAAATTAACCGTGGCGATGATATTTACCTAATGAATTTCTCATTGTAATAATATTTTTTTCAATTCGTGTATTTTCTGGTTTTGATAAAACAATAGACGGATCAAAATCTTTTACTGATATTTCACGATCTCTTTGCTTTTGAGCTTTGTCAAATGCAACACTTACGTCGTAATAATGTCTCTTATTTAATTCTTCTTGTGATTGTTCAAAATCAAAGAAATTAATAAATGGTTGTAATGGAGTACAATTTTGTAATTTTGTTTGAACAACGTCACAGTGTGGGTCTTGTCTTACATAGGATACATTTTCAAAATCAATATTATTTTGACCAGGTAATGTTGTACCAAACTTAACTTTATTGTCATCTATTTTTTTTGTTGGAATCGTATAATCTATTTTAGACATTATATATTATATAAATATTAATCTTTATTATTATTTATGTCTTTTTCTCCAACAATATTATGTACGATAGAGTTAAATAATTCAAAAAAAAAAAATCATAATATCTTAAATAATATTATAAAGTTTTATAAATTAAATTATAAAATTAAAATTATTTATTTCGATGAGGAATATAATAACATAATTTACTCCCCAGTAATAACTAATAGAATGTTAACTATTACAAAATCTTTTTTTACAAATATGTTTAATTTATATAATATTAATATTAATAAAATTGATATATATAATCAATCAGATATTCATATTAGTTCCAAGTGGAAAAAAGAATATACTAATATATGTAATATTAATTTAAATTATAATAATAGATGTTTAATAACTGATATTAAAACTCTTGGTATTGAATGTTTATTAGTTGATAAAATGGATGATACTAACATATATTTAGTTGATAAAGTTTCTAGAATTGAATATGAAGTATTTACATAAATACTATTACTGTTTTATGTTTTTATTATGTTTAGCTAGTAACTGTTCTTTCATACGAATATGTTTTTTTGAATATATACTATATCCTTTCTGTGTATGTTTTTTATCTTTCTTTCGTTCTCTATTACTCTGTGTTTCTTTAAATGGCATTATATATTTATATTATAACTTATTTAAATATATTCAAGCTTGTAAAGCTTTCATTGTTTCAAATACATAAAAAATAGAAGCATTTACAATAAAGGATCTCATTATAGTTATATTTAATCCTCTTATATTATCTTTTAATGTAAAGTTTTTAATAATATCTCTATATCGTAATTCTGGATATGTTTGTTTTCGAGTTTTAATTACATCTATTGGATACGTACATGTCCAATTGATTATACCTGCTAACCCACCATTCAAAAATGGATTATTATATTTGTCTTGTAAATAATTATAACTTCCAAAATAAACACTAAATGCAATCGCTTCTCTATAATATGTCGCACCCCATCCAGTTAATGGGTTTAATTTACCTTTAAACATTTCTCTAATCATATCACTTTCTTTTTTTATAAATCGTGTTTCTTTCTGAATCTGACATTTGATTAACTGAGGAACACTTATAATAGGTGATAAAATTGAACCACTTATATACCCACTTACAAAATGATTTTGGTATGTATCATAAAAATATCCATTTAACCCAAATATTAAACTATTAATAACAGAATTAATCAATAATGGTGGTCCATATCCTTTATAAAATCCTCGTAATCCTTCATTTCTAAAAATAGAGATCATTGTGTTTCTTAGAGTACTTGGTGATGTTTGTAGTCTTACTTTGACTGTATCAAATGGATGACCTATAATAGTTTGCGTCATACCAGCAACAAATCCTGATATTAAATCATTCATATATAACTATATTTATTATTATTTATAACATTTAATTGACCGATTTAGGGTCATATCCATCTGATGTCCAGCCATTCATACGATTCTTCGCCCGACGTCGGTAACAGTTTGGACATTTGTCAATTTTAGAACACTTACTGCAAAAAAAGCACAGTGGGTCAACTGCTGCTCGTTTTGGCATTTTATTATTATTTAATTGTTATTTATAATATTTTTTCAATTTTAATTTTTATAAAAGATCCGTTGGATCTAAGCCTTAACAGGGACACAGTTTTGGCAGCGCTTGACGCAGACCCATTTCTTGAGAGAGCTGTTGTACTTCCAGTCTCCATAGGAGGCACAGTTTAGACATTCATCGCCGTCAATTGAACAGAATACTTTTTCATAAGAACCAACAATCTCAATGGAGCCCACCACCGTCATCTCAGACGTAATGACTATCTGTGTGCCATTGTAGAGATCAACCGTTTTACCTGGGTAAAAAGGTCCATAGGACTTGATTCCATGACATTCGGTATCGGAGCGCAGCAAATAACGTTTAAAGGTTGATTCGGACATTGTCGAGAAAGTAGAAAGTAGTAATAACTATATATTCTATTAAATTGTTAACGTATCATTTTTATTTTGTAATAGAATCAAATAAATCCATCTGGTTAGGTGTGAATTCAGAGTTTCTAGTAACATTAATCGCATATGCTCTATTAATATATTCTTCTTCATTATCATTAATTAGTAGTCTTGTGCCTCTTGCAATACCCATAACAATTTTATGATATTGTACATTAGCTTCGTCTAGTTCTTTCATCGTATGAACTCTTAGGTATTCTGGTCTGGCAGTTGTTAATAGAATATAGTGTCCATTATCATAAGCCTTATTAATAGCATTAATATTTTCAAATATTTTGTCTGGTTTGGTTGACTTATATGTGGTAAATTTTCTATAATGAAATAGAGTTCCATCAATGTCACAGAATAATGTAGATTTTTTCATATATAAACTATTAATTGTATATATTTTTATATGGAGTTAGATACAGACTACTCTGGAAACTATAAAAACCAGCCTAAGATAATAAAATTAACATATGATGAATCAAATCATTACTTTAATAATAAGAATGCCTCAAAACAATTCTTATTAACTGATATTGGTAAATATTCTATTTCTAAACCACATTTAGCAGACTGGATTGTACTAAAAATGATAGATTGTTTGAAATTAAGTATAGATGATATTAAGAATAAAATGACTATAACTGATGCAACGGCTGGGTTAGGAGGTGATTTATTTACATTTGCTAGATATTTTAAGAAGGTAAATGGAATAGAACAAAACTTAGTACATTTTAATGTATTAAATCATAATTTGAAACAGTTAGAATATGATAATGTAACTCTGTATAATGAAAATTATTATGACACTTTTCATAAAATAGATAATAATATTATATTTATTGATCCTCCGTGGGGAGGTAATAATTCTAAAAGATATAAATATTTGAATTTATATCTAGATGGTAAAAATATTTCTATACTTATAAATAATTTATATAAAATTAATATTGAACATTTGTTTTTAAAAATACCATATAATTTTAATTTCTCTTTACTTTTACAATCAGTCTTATATAATAATATATCAATTCACAGATATAAGAGTATTTATTTGATATATTTATATAAGAATATTTAGAATAATACAGATGGTGGTCTGAACCCTGGTCGTGCGGCAGTATTAGTTAAGTTAGTTTCTGTGAAAATTCTAAATTCATTTATTTTATTATTATCTTTTGAATTATATTGTTTTGGAATAATATCTCTAATAGAGAATGATTCACACATCTGACCAATTGTAGTTGTAGTACAAGCATCACATGAAGAGCAACCATTTCTATCAACTGCCAAGTCTCTATTATCTAGAATTACAGCATTTGCATCTTCAGTTAATCTATTTCTGTAATCAAAACTTGTGTGAATATCTAAATCAGTCATAAGAGTCGAATTAGTAATTGTATTTGAGCGGTAATCAGTAAATTGACGTCCGTCTGACATTAAAGCTGGACAATCTTTGAATTTATTATTTTGGATTTTAGTAGAATTCATATATATTATATATAAGATAAAAATAATATTTATCTTATATAATGAAAAATTATGATTTATTTGAAGATTTAGAACATTACTATGGTAGAAAGAGAACACAGTCATATAAACCGTCACATGTTTGTTATTGTTTTTACTTGTACTGTAAGAATTATAATAAACTTGAAAAACTATTAAAAAATAATATTAGATCTAAATTATGATTTAATTACTGTCCATCTTTTTTTACCTTTCTTATTAACTTTTAATATATATTCCTTATCATCATTATTTGATTTTATAATAGTACCTTCATCAAACTCCATTGGATCCTCAGATGGTTTTTTACTTCGTGGTTTTACTATAATTTCCATATCTTCATCACTAGTTACTTCCTTTAGTTCTCCCCCAAGCATCATTATTGAATGCATTAAATTAATATCAACATTTGGCTGTGATTGTTCTAATTCTGAACTATTTATTTCTTCTAGATCATTCGTCTGTTCCTCAGTAACATCGTCCACATCCACATCCACATCCTCATCGCCATCATCCTCCTCATCATCCTCCTCCTCATCATCCTCCTCCTCGGCATCATCCTCCTCATCTACTATTTCTAAGTCTTCATGTATTACATTATTCTCAGTTACTATTTTTTCTTCGTCACTTTCTTCGTCGCTTTCTTCGTCACTTTCTTCGTCACTTTCTTCGTCGCTTTCTTCTTCACTTTCTACTTTTTCATCAATGACTTCCTCTTGTTCCATCTGCGATGATTCTAATTGTTCCATTTTATTTTCCACAATATCATTAAATGATGTTCCTAAATAAGAAGATGTAGAAGGAAATTGTGTCATTATTCTATTTTCAATAAAATTACGTAATGCTGACATATCTAATTCCAACTTTTTAAGTTGCATCTGTTGAGTATTCATTTTCTTATAATTAAAATAAATAATTCCTAAAACAACTATAATTAGAAGAGATAATAATATCAATATAATATTTTGCATTATTTAATATTCTAATAATATTAAATTAGTCTGATTTAAACGATTGAAATATTCTCTTAGCATCATCAATGATCTCTTTATCGTAATTATTTTTCTTAAGTATGTCGATAGCAATACCTTTTTTTGAAATACCCTTCTTGATCTTATACGTGTATTTTATTTCTTCATTTTTGGTAGACGCAGAAAATTTATAATTTTTAAATCCAATTTTATTGGTATATTCTGGTAATTTATCATAATGTGTTGTAATTAATACTCTTGTATTCTTAGATTTATTTAATCTATTTAAAATTGCACATGATCCTGATAAACCTTCTTTATAATTTGTAGATGAAAATAATTCATCTAATACAATAAATGATTTCTTATCTGAAATATTATCAATAATACTCTTACATTTATTCATTTCTGCTTCAAATAGTGATTCTTTATTTAATGTGTCAGGCATATTAAGATGTGTTTTTATATATTCTATCGGTGTAATAACTGCTTTTTTAGAAGATGATACTCCCAATGATTGGGATAATATAATATTAATAGTAACTGCTTTAATAAAAGTAGACTTGCCCGCAGCATTAGGACCAGTTATTGTAATATTATCTTTTATTTTAATTGTATTTTTAATTGGCTTTATTAAAGCAGGGTGGTATAAATCTTTAAAATAAATATATGGAGTTTTTGATTTTTTAAATGTTGTAAAGCAATAATTTTCTTGATTAATTAGATGATTAATACAGAATATACAATCAATCTCGCCAATAAATCTAAATAATTTACTTAATTCTAAATTATTTCTTACATAATTAACAGTGTATAATATATCTCCAAGTTTTTCAATCATTTTAATTTTTGGTGGAATATTATCTAATTTATTTTGACAATTTAAAATATCTGGCGTGTCAAAATAATCTGAAAATTGTTCAATTAATGTATTTGATGATTGTATAAATTCTTTAACAGAGATTAGTTTAGAATGTAATACATTTATCATTTTTTTTAAATCAACTGATTGTTTAATCTGTCGATAAAATGAATAAATATAAATACCCGCATACATTAGAATAGTAAATATTTGTTTATACGACTTAATACCTGATACATATTGTTTAACAATATTTAAAAAAAAACTTACTGGTAGTTTAATACCATAACATCTAAGTAATATATAAGGAACTAATATACTAGCAATTGGACCAATTATATTTAATAATGGATTAATATAAATATTATAAATTGATGTAACATTCAATATTAATTTATTATTATTTAATAAGTCATTTATTTTATTTATGGGTAGATTAAAATATAATTGATCGAATATTTGTTGTAATGATTCATCAACTTCTTTATAGAACCATAATACATCATCTGTAATAGTATTAATACTTGATAAATCAGTTGATATATTATTAGTATTAATATAATTAATTAATTCTTTATTTCTATTAAGTCTACCTTCATTATAATTATAATCTGACAATTGTTCTTTTAATATGATATTTCCAAAAATAGTTTGTGTTTTATCTATTGAATTAAATAATGTATTTTTATCTGTATGATTATGATTTGTGAAAAATTCTAATTCATTTAGATTTGTATCATTTTTTTTATTATAATTTAATAATTTATTAGTTAATAATGTTTTTTCATTAGATTGTATTGAATCAATTTTTAACTCTTCGCTTTTACCAAATAAATAATCCAACATAGTTATATTAAATTATATATTATTATTTAATAATATGAACTTAATATGTTCAAAATTATTATAATTTATAATAATATATATTATAAATTATGTTTACTATTAAATTAAATGAAGAATATGTAGACACTGCAAATGATTTATATCAATTGGTTACTATTTTATTAACAACACATGTAATATTATCTTTACATACTGGTGGAAAAGGTTTAAAATTAGGTTTAGGTGGAAGTATGTTTAATGATGATTTTGTAATGATACTTGGTTCCTTAATGTTAGGTATATTAGCATATGAATTAGTTTATTCAAAAGTTATTATATTTACTTAAAATATAAATGAAAATTGGAATAATTGGAAATGGATTTGTTGGAAAAGCTACACAATTATTAGAATGTGAAGAAATTGAAATATTAACATATGATATTACTCCTGAATTATGTATTCCACCAAATATTAAATTAACTGATTTAGTAGATTGTGAAATAATATTTGTCAGTGTTCCAACACCTATGCAAAAAAATGGCGAATGTCATCTAAATATTGTTGAATCAGTTTTAAATGATTTAAATGAAATAAATTATAAAAATTATATTATTCTTAGATCAACTGTACCAGTTGGTACTGCAAATAGATTAAACTGTTTTTTTATGCCTGAGTTTTTAACAGAAAAAAATTATGAAAATGATTTTATTAATAATAATGAATGGATTTTCGGATTATTAAATGATACAGACGATTTTAAAAATAAAATAATAAAATTAATTCAACTGGCTCATACACATAATAAAATAAAACATAATACTGTTACATTTTTAAGCAATAATGAAGCTGAAATGGTTAAATTATTTAGAAATTGTTTTCTAGCAACAAAGGTTTCATTTTGTAATGAAATATATGAATATTGTTCATTAAAAAATATTAACTATGATAAAATGATAGATATTGCCTGTAATGATAGACGAATAACACATAGTCATATTAATGTTCCAGGTACGGATGGTTCTTTTGGATTTGGTGGAACATGTTTCCCAAAAGATATATCAAATCTTAATTTTCAAATGGAAAAAGAGGGAATGAAATCGTACATCTTAAAAAATGTTATTGAAAGAAATAATAACAAAGATAGAGAACACAAAGATTGGGAAAAAAAGAAAGGAAGAGCTATTATTTAAAAATTGTATTAAATAATAATATATGAATAAAGAATTCTGTACAGGTAATTATCAAATTAAGATTTATAAGGATATTGATGAACCATTAAAATATTTTAATGTACGATGTTCATTTATTAAAGATTTAAGTCCAAAAAGTACAACAGAATTAAAAGAAGCTATCAATTTATCTTATTTATATAGAAATTCAATTCAATATAATTGTCTATATTCATCTAATCTTATGAAAAAGATCAAAAAAATATAACTAATATACACTATATGTATCTATTATTAATAACTATACTTTTATTAATTGTAATTATTGTATACACATATTTAACTGAAACCTTTATTATTAATAAAGTAGATGAAAATTGTCCAACGCCCTGGAGAAAGTTTAGAAGGTATAAAATTAAAAATAAATGTTTTATTAATAAAGGAGTTTTATTATTTAATGCACCCGATCAATGTTGTTCATCCATTGAGTCCCCAAAAAGTAATTGTAATATTAATGATGTAAATTGTGGTATATGTGAGATGGATAATAAAACATATTATCTATCTGGTGATAGAAATAATCCCTTTAATAGATTGAACACATACTGTTACCCAAACACAAAAAATAATTGGAAAACAAAAAGAATTATATTATAATTATATATATGATTGAAAAAAAATCAGTGACTGCAAAGATTTATTTTTATATGATTTTATTTATTATTTTTATATTGGGACTATGGTATTTCTGTAAGAATTATTTGTGTTCATTAATTAAATATATAGTATTAATTGTAACGTTACTTGTAGTTATATATAATGTATATGAAGGAACTGCTACAATGAAAAGTTTAAAATCTATCTTATAAGATATATGAATAGATACATTACATACTTAATTTATATTATTATTGCTTTTATAACTGTGGTTGGTGGATTTTTAATATATTCATTTGTTAAAAAAAATAATGAAAATGTTCCTGGAAAAGTATTAGATATTGCTCAAACACTTTTAACAATACCAGCTCCACAATTAGCTTTTTATGTAATTGTAATGATTGCATTGATATCAATAGTTATATATAATATTTTTAAGCCAAAATATGGATTACCCCACGATGTAGTTAAATTCTGTTATAAGAAACCATTTGATACAAGAACCATTTATATGTTTAAAAATAAACATCCCTATATACCAGGAGAAGCTCTTCCATTCAATGAAAATACTAGTTCATCATATGGTATTTGGTTGTATATTTCTGGTGTAGATAATGGAATAATGAAAAATAAGAAAGGAGCCTCGTGGATAAATACCACAGGACTTAAAAAAGTTTTAAGTAGAGGAACTTCACAAGATTCCAAAATAGGAATATATATTAAAAAAGATATAAATGATATGAAAATTAAATTTAATACAACTAATAACACCCCTGAAGAAATTGTATTAGAAAATATTCCATTAAATAAATGGTTTCAAATTATATTAACAATAAATGAAAATAAGAATATCAATTTATATATAAATGGAAAATTAATCAAAACATATTTATTACGTGGTACATTAAATATTGATCAAAGTATGAATATATATATGGGCGATAAAGCAGGAAGTACTGATAAATATCCCGGATTATTATTCAAAGGATTCTACTCATCCACAGCATTACCTAGTAATGTTATTCAATCGATATATAATAAACAAAAACATCAGGTGATTAGTTATTATAAGAAATATTTAGAACCTAAAATCAAGAAAAGTGATAAACCTATATGTGTTCCACAAAAAAAATAAGTAGGTACAAAAAAAAAATAGTATAATAATATATACTTGTATGAATAACAATAACAATTTTAATTTTAATAATAATAATTTGAATAGTGTAAAACCCCCAAATAAAAAGAGTTTGAAAATACCAAAAAAGTTTAAGGGTGTTAATTCAACAGTAATGCTCGTTATTATTGGTATTTTAGCACTAGCACTAATTGTAGGTATCTATTTTATGTATAAAAAAGTATCAAAACATTTATATTCAAATAATCCAATGTGGATTTCAAAACCAGTTGATGCATTTAAAGTAACAGATGATATGAAAAAAGGTTTTGTTGTTCCAGCAACTGCAAATCCATTAAACTTTTCATATAGTACTTGGATTTATATCAGTGATTGGAATTACAATTTTAATAAAATGAAAACAATCTTTTCAAGATCAACTAAGAGTGGTCAAACACATGAACCAAGTCTAATGTTGTCATCGAAAGTAAATACATTACACGCGGTCATTAGAACAACAGAAGGTAGACCCGAAAGTTGTGAGGTTAGAAATATTCCATTACAGAAATGGGTTAATATCTGTTATGTATTAAATAATAGAAATGTTGATATTTACATTAATGGTCGATTAGAACGCTCTTGTGTATTAAAAGGAATACCTGTTATTAATAGTAATAATAATGTCTATCCATTAGGAGCTAATAACACATCTTCCTCTCCTGGATTTTATGGACAGATGTCTAGATTCCAATATATCGCTCATGCATTAACCCCAGATGAAGTTGTTGCTATTTATAGTAGTGGTCCATTTTAAATAATAATATTTTTATATATAATAATATTATATTATGAATAACAAATCAATAATTGTATTCGGAGTTGTAATAATAGTTGCAATATATATTGTATATACTTCTATAATTGGTTATACATCCACAATGAATAGAGAACCAATTCTAATTTCTGGAAATAAAACAGGTTCAACACCATTACAGATACCAGCCAAACGAATTCAAAAATCACAGGATGGTGAATATGGTGTAGAGTTTACTTATTCTTTTTGGTTAAATCTTAATAATATTAGTAAACATAAGTTCCAACATATCTTTCACAAAGGATTTATTGCAGAACCAAAAGTATCAACTGATAAAAAACAACCAGTCTCTATTCAGGCCCCAGGTGTTTGGTTAGCAAAAGGAAAAAATAAATTAATAATTAATATGAATACTTTCAGTTCTGTTAAGGAAACTTGTGAGATTAGTAATTTACCAATGAATAAATGGTTTCATGTTACAATTGTATTAATGAATAGATATATTGATGTCTATATTAATGGTCGATTAAAGAAACGTTGTAAATTAAATGGTATTCCAAAACAGAATTACAATGATTTATATATTAATATGTTTGATGGTTTTAGTGGATTTATCTCTAAGTTCAGATATTTTGCACACGCATTACCTTATTTTAGAATCGCACAAATGGTAAAAGATGGACCAGCAGCATCTAACTGCCTTGATACAGGCGATGCCGTACCATCCTATCTTGCATCTGATTACTGGTTACAACAAGATTATCCTGATACACCAACACCAACACCAACACCAACACCAACACCAACACCAACACCAACACCAACACCCGTTCCTGGACCATCAAGTACTGATAGTTATGTATGTGTAAATGGTATGTGTTCTGCTGCAATGGGGGGGAAATACAAAACTATTGATGAATGTAAAAACAATATTACGGATGGTAAATGTCTTGTGTCATCTAAGGGTTCATGTGAAGGACCTGGTATTGTAGACGGTTCAATATCATATCAGTGTAATAAAGTATTAAAACAATCTGATTGTATAACTGCTTTACCAAAAGCTAATTGTAAATGGGTAGAATCATCATCAAAACTAGATAAACCAGTTAAGAAACTAGATTCTTCTCTTTTGTCATACAAAAAAAAATTATTCGGATAAATATATAATGGGTAATTATAATTCAAAAAAGAAAAACTCAACATTAATAATTAATAATAATTTAATTATTAATATAACTGTAGATAGAAAAATATATAATAAAAATAGAATCTATCTTTTTTCATTCAAAAATAGCTCTACATTTATGATTTTAATACATTATAATAATAATAATAAATATTTAAGAAATATATATCCAATTAATTTTCAATGGAATGATACACAGTTTATAATAAAAATAGAGGATATTAAGATATATATGACAAGCGATGGTTATAAAAATATAAAAGATTATTTCAATAGTCATTATAGAACCCCAGTAATTTAATAACATATAACTCGTTCTTTATCTACTGAACAATCATAATTACCACTCCTTGTATTATATGAAGCACAATTTTTTTTAACATAATTATCAATCTCCTCAGTTTTAATACATTGTGATATTTTTTTATAATCACCATATTTGTTCATATAATTTTTATATAAATCAGAACAGGTTGCAGTACTATATCCAACCGGACATAAATATTTACTATATACTGTATTACTCTTAACACCATAATTTGGATTTTTATGTTTATCCCAACCTTCATCGTTACATATATCATCAAAATTAGATAATTTGGGATAACATTTAGTTACAATTTCATTTGATTTAATATCAGATTCTTTTTTAGTACAACGATATTTAACTTTATTATCTGAGCATTTTATAAAAGACTGATCATAATTTTTACCGTGATTTTTTCTACAATAATGTTCATCTTTATTTACACATTCACCAAATCCATTATAATCATTTTTGGTACATTGTCTGATTTTTTTCTTATTATTTGTACAGTTTTTGTTTTTTTGTGAGTACTTTGTATTGTGTGATATATCTGAATGTGCTTGATTTGATGATGTTGACGATGTTGACGATGTATTTTGTTTTCTTTTTTTTTTAAAATCATTAATTGTAATACAGTTATCATTTGATCGATAACCAAATGATTTATTTTTAATACAAATTCCCATTCCTAGATATTTTGTTGAGTTAGTTTCCTTGAAAATATTATTACCAGGTATAATACTAATAAAAGTTTCACATCTAATATACATTACGAGTAAAATACATATTATAATAAATAATAATAAATAAATCATTATATAATTTATTTATATTTAATTTCCTAATAATTTGTATAAATTATTAATTTCGAATAAAAATTGTATTCCTTTTGCATTTTTAATTTTATTAATATTATTTTGATTTCTTATATTTTTATCTGGATATATTTTTAATAGTATTAGTAAAAACTTTTTAAAAATAAATAAATGATCAATATGTTCTTTCATAATAATCTTTAAAAAATTTAATATAATTCTATTATCAACCTTCTTATATAATGTATTACATGTCTCAATAGATATAGATTTATTATCAAGTCTTTTATTTACAGCATTATGAAAAATAAAACACCAATTTATAATATCATTTTTATCATCTAATATAATTGGAGTTTTAGTAATATATGATTGATAATGTTCTCTACAAACTGGACAAGGTATTATTATTTTCAAATAATTAAAAAAATCCTGATAGTGTATTTTATGATTCTTATCATATGTATATGATAATGTATGAATTAAGTACCAAAGCGATGGACCCCAAATAGTTGATTCTATCATATAACTTAATTAGTCAAAATTAATTAGATATTTATCCATATTTATTAATGTTAATTTCTTATTTTTATTAATACGATAATGTGTATATTTTTTATTTTTATCGTATTTTTCTGTTGCTGACACCGTGTAATTAAACTCTTTTAAAATTTGTTTTAAAATTGTCACTGTTCGATTAATAGTAATATTTTCTAAAAATATTTTTGCTTTACATGGCAAGTAAAAATCAGATATATAAAAATAAAATAACTCTAATTGTTCAATTGTATTATACTCTAATATTTTTTTTTTATTAAACTGATGGTTATTTAAGTTTTTAATTTTATATATTTTTTTTATGATCATTAACAATTCTGATGTTAATGGTTTTCTAAACAATTGTGTGTTATATGAATTATTCATATATATAATTAAGAATAGTTTATTTTTCTACCTTTAGTGCTTAATATATCAGCAGTATAATTACTATTAATCAATAATATTAAAATTATTTACCCAAAAACCAAGACCAATTTATTCTCCAGGTTGAGTGACATTTATGTTTACTATCTTCTATTCTACAAACTTCATCACCCCAAATAATTGGACCAATTTGTGCTGTACCAAACCACAATCCCCCTGTTTGATTCAATTTATCTAATAATTTCCATCTTTTACCACCACCTTTTGTTGATACAACTATCCATTGTTTCTTATCTACACCAGTTTTAATAGTTCCTAATTTAAAAGATTTTGAAGATTTACTGGGAGCTTTTCTAACCATATATACTTTACGGTTTAAATAAAATATTTATAGCTGTGCAACAAAATTATAAAATGCAGCATCACTTGGCACACTGTATCCAATTCTCCCAGCAATTGCTGTATAATCTAGTTTAATATCATTGAAAGTGTACGATGAACCCCTCTGTTTCCAATAATTAGCATCTAATCTTAATAATGCTAATATATCTCGTGTACAACTTCCCCCCAGGACACACATATTAATAATTCTATTTTTTGGGCGATTATAGGCTTCTATTGCTACTGCGATACTATTTAATGCTTCATTGCTAATACTCATCTATTATATATATATATACTATAATATAAAAAATTATATTATAGTATATATGAATATTGAAAAAAAGTTTAAACAATATGTACGAACTAGACCTACTCTACCTAAAATAAAAATAACTAAAAATAATTTATCTGAACGCAAAATTGCTATTATTGTTCCGTATAGAGAAGATAAAAATCAAGATAGGAAAGGTCAACTTAAAAAGTTTTTAACATATATGCCAGTATTTTTAAAAAGAACAAATTATAAAATATATGTAATTGAACAATCAGATGATGGAAAAAGATTTAATAGAGGTAAATTATTAAATATTGGATTTCAATTAGCAATCAAAGATGGATGTACAATTTTAATCACACACGATGTTGATTTATTACCCAATGCTGAATTATTACCTTATTATGCTACTTATCCAAAATGCCCTATTCATATTGCTAATGTGTTAAAAGATACTCCTAGATATAAAGTTTCACATACAGTTGGTGGAATACTTTCATTAACACCAAAAATGATTAAGAAAATAAATGGATTCCCTAATAATTTTTGGGGGTGGGGGAATGAAGATGATGCATTATATAATCGTTTGGAAAAAGTCACAAATAAAATATGTTTTCCAATAAAAGGAAAAATTACAAAATTAGAACACATAGATACAAAAATATTAAAATATAAATTAAATCCAAGGCGATGGGAAGATATATTAGATGATATGAAAAATTGGAAAAAAGATGGTATGAATAGTTTAACATACAAGTTAATTAAACAGACTGGTGATATTTATTTAGTAGATATATAATATATGTATGCAACATTTCATTTATTAATAATGAATGAATCTAAATATATTGATGGTGCTTGTATATCCGTATCTACATTCAAAGAATACGGTAATAAAAATATAAAACATATCTGTTTAGTTGATGACAGTATCAGTAAAGATGGAATCAAAAAATTAAAGAAATATTTTGATCAGGTTGAAAAGATTGATTTGATTCAAATTAATAGTAATTTTAAAATTAATTCAAATAAAAAAAAAGAAAGATACGGTAAATGGATTGATGTTGCAGCAACAAAATGGTCTATTTTATATTTTGAACAATTTGATAAAGTATTATTATGTGATGTTGATACTTTAGCTGTTTCAGATTACACTAAAATATTTGATATTAAAACACCCGCATGGTGTTTCTTTCATAAAAACGCATTAGATATTAAAAGATTATCCAAAATTATATCTACAAAGAAAAGTGGAAGTTATATAACTGATAAATTTATAAAAGATTATACTGGATTTACACAAGATGAAATATGTTCAAAACAACATAAAATGAAATTTATACCAGTGAATGGAAGTATGGTATTATTAAAACCGTCTAAAAAAATCTTTAAAGAAATGTTTGAATATGCTAAAAGTAAAAAATTTGAATCTGTTTCATTAAAAAGTTTTCCAGATGAAAATTTATTATTTGATTTCTATTATTGTCATCTAAAAAAAAGAGTATATTGTATTGGACCAGAATATTTAGTAACCGAGTGGAGACTAAAAGAACCAGCATTTTCTAAAATAGATCATCCAATTATTTTTAATTATGATTCAACTGAGAAACCTTGGAATAAAAATAATAAAAATTTATATGAAGAGGAAAAAATATGGAAAACCCTAAGAGAAAAATATAATGTTTAAAATAAATAAATAAGTAATAAGACTGGTATCATAATTCCAACCACATCCATTACTGGATGTGTTATAAAAGTTATTTTATTTCTTTTTAAAATATATTTCAAACTTTCATACATTAAGATTGCAATACATATTCCACTTGATACCATTAACAATTTACTATCTAATTCAGATATTTTTTTAAATCTATTCTCTAATGGTTTTTTATATTTATCAAAATTAATATAAATACTGTAATGAATAACTCCATATAGTAAAGCTAGTACTATAGATAATAAAATATAATTCATATATAGGTTAAATATATTATAAAATAATATATATAATTATTAAAATGGGTAATAATATGTCAGCATATGAAATATTAAGTGTTACCGAAGAATCTTCAAACAAAGAAATTAAAGAACAGTATATTAAAATGTGTAAAGTGTATCATCCTGATAAGGGTGGTAATTCTGAAATATTTAATGCTATTAACAAAGCATTTCGTACAATTATGACTGAACGAACAAATAAACAATCAGAGAGAATAAATCGAGATGTTGTAGACAGAGAATATCAAGATTTACCTAAAAAGTTTCAAAATGTTCATATTAGTAAGGATAATTTTAATAATAAGAAATTTAATAATGTTTTTAGAGATTATAAAATTGAAAGTGCTTATGATAAGGGATATGGTAATGAAATGACAGACTCAAAAAAAACAAGAGAAAGTATAAATATTGAACGATTACAATCGATGGATAACACAACATTTAAGAATCAATTTCAAAAAAAATGTACCAAAGTAATTGAATATAAAGACCCAGAACCAGTATACTCAAATAATAAAAGTAATTATGTTGAACTAGGTGTTACAGATATTAATGATTTTACTGGTAGAGGGTTCACCGATTATAAAAGAGCATATTCAGAAGATTTTTTTGACTCTACAAAAATACAGAGAGATTCCTTTAAAAGTGTTAATGAATATAGAAGTGCCAGAGAAACTCAAAATATGAGAATTACTCCAGAAGAACAACAACGATTACAATTAATAGAAGAGCAGAAAGAGCAGAAAGAACGAGAAAGATTGCGAAGAGTGAGAGAATATGATACCTTATATGAACACCAGTTCAATAAATTAAATAAAGTTTTTATAAAAGAATAAATTAGGACAATACCTCATAGATATCATCATCTTTCTTATTCACTTGCTTAATAATTGCTTTAACATTATCTGCAAGAAGATGATTATTAATTGTTTCAATATTCGATGTAACATCAATTATTCTTGATGAGATATCTGATACCCCACAATTAAATAATTTATTCAGATAGCGTAGAATGACTACGCTTTCATAGTACCTTGTGAGTAATTCTGCTGAATCAGCAAATGACGGACATAGTTCAATAATATAATATTTAATATAATTCATTGAATATTTAACAAGTTTTTCAATATCATCAACTGATGATTTAATAATTTTAAAACTAAATGGTACAATAATATCTTTAATAATACGATACAACATAACTTTGTCATTAACTGTGCCTACTAATGATTTCAGTGATTCAGCCGTTGTGATAATCAAATTTTCATTCATCCATTTGAAAAGACGAGGTCTGTTGTGATGAATATATCCACCAAGATAAGCAAACCCGACTTCAATATCTGGAACATCTGCACCATCAATTACAACATCTTCTAGGGTTTTTGTATATTTTCTGGATTTACCATTAAACTCAAATCCGTATTTTTTGTTGATTTTCGGTAGAATAAACTTAAGTAATTCTAACTGTTCTTGCGAGGTAATTCTAAAAATAATATCATCAACATAAACAATCATAAACTCTCTAAGTAAAGTCGTATCATCCGTTTTAAAAGTATTATCAGGAATATATTCGTAAATTTCACGAATATATGCATTCATATAAATATTAAATAAAATCTGAGAAGATGATTGGCCAATGATAAGACCATGATTAATATTAAAACTATTTAACTCATCCTTGTAATATCCCGTAAGATTTTTCAAGAATAGAGAAACATAGCGAATAATATAACTTGGTACATTGTCATTTTTTAATATACTAATCAATTTTACATGACTAACATTTAGGTAGGCTTCTTTAATATCCATAAATAATATTAATTTTACTGTATGTTCTTTTAAATCCATACATTTAATGTCATTAGACACTGTGTTACATGCTTTAAAAATAGCATCAGTCGAATAAAAAATTTGACTTTTATGTAACATTTTACTATCCGTAGTATAAAGTCTTTTTAATTCATTTCCAATAAATGAATCAAATACCTTTGATACAATTGAACTAAGTTCAGTCATAGGACGATAAAACTTAAGTTGACTTCTATCGCAGTCCAAGTATCTTTTCTTTAACTGAAAGAATACTTTACAGCAAGCTAGATCTTCATAATATGAAGTAAGTCGATCACTATCTGATTCATTACAAATCTCTTCAAAACAATTAGTAATTAAGTTGTTAAACAATTTATTAGTCATTAGGAAGTTAATTCTATTAAATGACATTTTATATTTATCCAACTTATCATTTTTTTTTGTTTTCAAATATGTCTTTAAAAAAGATTCACCTGCTGAATTAGTAAATGTTATTTGATCAATTTTAGGTAGATCTAACTCATAGGTTCCTGCAAATTTATCACTCATATACCAAAGGATTTCAGAATCAGCTAATTTCGGAGAGATAAATAAGTTTTTTTCTTTTTCAGGTAATGCTATCAGCATATCACTATTTATCTTAGGAGAAGGAATATATTCATTATATTCTTCAATAATTTCACCACTTACTGTCATAAGCAATGTTAATTTATCGAGTGGATTATCACCTTGTGAACATACTTCACAAAACTTAGACAAAATCTTCTCATGAATGGAGAGGGGATCTGTAAAGGAAAACATTTTTTAATATGCGATGTATTAATTAATATTAAATAATATCAATTAATATTCAATTTTTAAAATTGATTTTTATTAAGATAACATTATAATTCTATTATTAATAGACGAAATGTCTATATTTAATCAATTGCTTCAACGACGCGCACGCCAAGGAGACAATGGTCAACATCGCCATGGAGCATTTGCGGTATCCATAGGTAAACGTCAGACATATATGTATGGTTTTAATCAAATCCGAGCCAATAATAAATCTATTCATGCTGAACTTGATGCACTCCGAAAGTGTGGTAAGGGAACCTATGACATATATGTGTGTAGATTGAATATGGGGTGTTCGTGTCCTTGTCAAAATTGCATTGAACGAATGATACACCTTAAAAAACGTGGTATTAATATTAGAAGGATTTATTATACTGATGGTATAAATGACGACGGTACATTGAAAATAACCAGGTCGAACTTTTCTGAACTTTATGATAAGAAAGATACTCTACAAATATCACAGGGTTATCGTGTTTGAATAATTATAATGTTAAAATTGAATATTTTATAATATAATATAAACTATATTATAATTAGACAACTATGTCATCTGACGATGAACATAATATTAGGATGTGTATTAAACGAATAGAATATTCTGATATTGAAGATGATAGCGACGACGATGAAGAACATGAGCTTGACTTATCTGATATTTCGTGTATTAATAATACTTTTGAAAAGAATATGACTGTATTTATGATATTACGAACAGCTAGTACAATTAATATGTATAGAGATACATATTCATATAGTGATTTATTTAGATTAACTCCAATTTTTAATAAATTGGATATATTCACAAAATTATTTGATTCAATGTATGATATTGATGAATATATTGAATCTTATGAATTTATTAAAAATAAGTCATTGGATATTAAATTTAATATTAAACTAAATGATTTAATAGATGAGAGTTTTACACTTAATTTAAAACATAGCAAATCTATTGATATGAAGACACCTTCTATTGACAATGAAGATGATTATGAAGAGGTAGCCTATTAGAACTCTATTAATTTGAAATCAATCAAACTTCTATTTTTTTTTGTACCGGCTTGGGGGAAATTTATAATAACACCATATTTAATCTGAATATCTATTTTTAGAAGTTCTCGATAATATTTGGTAATTTGTGCCACTTCTGTTTGTTTTGGTTCATTTACAACTGCTTTTAACTCAATTAAAATAGGTATAGTACTATCACCTATTTTATGAATAAAAATATCAATTCTTTCTTCGCCAATTGTATAACTCGTACCCATTGTATCAGTGTACATAATTGCCAATCTTTTCTCAGTTTCATAAATAATATTATTATTTCTTAATTCAAACTCCATACATCTTTGGTAAATATATTCTGAATGAGAACTGCCCAACTGATTAAATATATGCTGTGCAATATCCTTTATTTGTTGTAATTCTGGACTAAGCTGAAGTTCAGGTAAAAGTGAAATTGAATTTCCATTAATCATACATTTATAAATAGCATTATATATTTATATAATAGAATGGATGAACTTGGTATGAGATTTTCTGGTAAGATGTTTGATAGTTTTATTTGTAAACATAATGGTCGGATTACTGCTCTTCAAATACAAGAAGAGTTTAATATTGATTCATTATTATTTGAACAATTTATGACTGATCGAGTAATTGCACACCACTGTACCTTTTTTTCTAGATATGGTAAAATATGTAAGAAAGACGAAAATTATATTTTTCCAAAACTTCGGAGTGAAATCTGTCCATACTGTTTAAAATAATAATAATTATAATTTGTATATGGCAGCAGAATTTGAAACACTAACTCCGTGGTATTTAATACATGTAATCCCAGAATCAACAACCACCCTACAAATATTAGAAGCAATTGTAATTGATTATAATGATGATTATCATAAAATACTTGATTTTACAAGTAAAATCAAAAAATTATACAATACAGTTAATCGGAATATTCGTACGACGTATGGTAGATTTATACCAGATTGGACAACTCATGCACAATTTAGCAATATAAATTACAATGGTAAGAAAAGAATGTTTTTATATATTCAATTAGTCAATGACTTATCCTATAATTTTAGTCAAATTGTAAATATATTACAAAAATACAATGAATATAATAATAAAAGATATCAGCTAAGACAGCAAAAAGTTAATTCAAAATGTTATGGTAATTACCACTATCCTTATAATAGTAAAGAACAAATCGCATATTTTGTAGCTCATTATGATCCTTGTCCCAACGGTTTATGGTTATAAAAATTGATTTTTAATATAATTAATAAGAATATTATTAATTATATTATGATTGCACTTGAAGGACTTATTGCTTCTGGTAAATCAACTCTTTTACACAAAATTAATGAGATCGGTTACGATATTTTACCAGAGCCAACTGACGAATGGACTAAAAATGGTTGGTTAGATGATTTTTATGAATCACCAGAGGAATATGGATTTCCATTTCAAATGCAAGTATTACATAGTCACCTAACTAATAAATCTGTTACATCAAGTAATTATTTTACAGAACGAACAGCTTATACATCACATAATTGTTTTGGACGACTACTTTACGAAGACGGGTTGATTTCACGACGTAATTTTTATTTAATGAATGGTTTTTATGAATCATTTAATCAATTACCCAAAAAAATTATTTATTTAAAAACAGATCCTGTCACCTGTTTAGAACGAATTCGTACAAGAGGCAGAGAAAGTGAATCTAATATGTCAATTGACTATTTAAATAAACTTCATACTAAATACGAAAGATATCTAGTAAATGATGCACCTGATTGTGAAATTATTACACTAAATGGTAATTTAACTGAAACTGAATTATTTGAAAAAGTAACTGAATTAATTAAAGGTGGTTTGTTTATTAATTAACAATACTAATATCGAAATCATTAATAAAACTAATAATATAAAAATTATACAAATTATAATCAAATAAGGAAATAATTTATCTAAAATATAACAAACACTTGTATCAAGAACATATGTTTTCAAGATATCTTGATTTTCTTCTTTTTGTATTTCAGCTAAAATACTATCAATAGTATTTTTAACGAGTTTATTTATCATTCTACTATTTTTAATATATTAAATAGATTTAAAATAAACTTATAATTATTATATATGACCACTATTAATTACTTGACATATGATTTTAGTAATTATAATGATGTATTTCAAATATTAGATTATAAACAATTACTACCCTTAAGTCATTTAGTTGATTATGATATGTTATTTAATGAGTATGATTCAAATATTGGAACCCCAACGGATTTAATTAATTATTTAAATAAAATAGATCCATCTATACTAACTGATATTTGTTCATTCTTGAATTCAATTCCAAATAATATTCAAACCAGACAAAATTCAGCAATTAATTGGCAATGTCCCGGAACAGTAACTGTTATATCTGGACGACAAAGGAATATTAGATTATTAGGAGAAACAAATCAGATAAATAATAAAGTTAAAGTATTATTTTTAATTGCTCGTGCATATTGTCACCAAAATTATTGTGGACAATTGGTATTTAATCATTATGATTTATGGGATAAATATTGGGGACCTGGGTCACATTCATTATTTCCTGAACAAGTAGATTGTAGTAATATTGATATTACATCTGAATATGATACAATAACTATAAAAGATAATAATACATATACATATGGATATGAACGTGATTATCTAATTAAAATTGTTAGAACTGATTTAAAACATGAATATTTCAAATCAACCAATTATATTATATTAAAACAGAAAGAACAAATAAAATTAACAAGTTTAGTAAATGGAATATATGAGATCTCTATTGCTATATCATACACGAATGAAATAGATGGAATAAATGATTATGTATGGAGTGAATTTTGTACTTCAACTGTACAACCTAAAATAAAACTTACAATACCAGGATATTTACAAATTGATAATGAAGTATATTGGGAATATCACTTTGTTTTACCAGCAGATCATCCAAATACAAAAGGTGGTTTGTCACAATATTTTGATAAATATCAAGGTAAAATGAGAAATTATTTCTTGACATGGTGGAAAGAAACGGCCGATAGTAATTTAGATAATGGTTCAGATACATTAGGAGGAGCATCATTAGAAAATTGTTCATATGACTTACGTTATACAACAGAAAAACCAAAAAAAGATTCAATTTGGATATATTATAATAATATATCATTTAAAAGTAAGACCAATTATACTAAGCTTTTACCCGCACCTGGCGATGATCCACCTTTTCAAGACTTAAACGAATCAGATTATCAAAAAATAACAGTTTTAGGTTATCAAAATATTTGGGTTCAAATGAGAGTTAGAAATCAAATTGGAGTACCTGATTGGCCAATAACTGATGGATATCCAACAGGACTACCATTAAATATATATAATGCTTTTGGTGATGAACTCTATGGCTATCAAATTGAAACAAATACACCACCTTATTTTAAAAATGTATTAGTTACAGATTCAAATTGTGAATATCCTTATACTGTAGGAACTTTTTCATGGGGTGCACCAGCAGATACAATGAGTCCAGTTCAATCACTTGCAGCATTATCTAACCTGTTTAAATTGAATTTTGCATTTAATAAGCCAACTACTTGGTGGGCAACTCAATATGATGATAATACATCAGATTATCAGAAAAATCATAAACCCAATATTAATCCATTATTTTTAATATTTCCTCTTATAAATACTATAGAACAACTCTATACAGAGTTAGATTATACAAGTAAAATTAATAGACATATTAATAATTCATTAAAAAATTATTCAACTCGACCTTATTTTATTTTCACAAATGAAGATTTTATTCAATTAACAAAGGATGAAATACCACAATACCAAGTACTACTATCAAATAATACTGCCTATCCAAAAAAATGTTATTATAATAAATTACCAACATCAACTGGATTTAATTTCATTGATGGTCGAACATATAAATCCATAGAACATCCATGTACAACAGTAACATTATCAAATAATAGTAATGGTTATTATAGAAAATCAACAGATTCAACTGATAAAAGACCTTATATACAAGAACTTTTGATTGCTGGACACACTTCTAATTTAAAGTATGATTATGAAAGTGAATCAGCAACTGGAAAGATATTTATAGATTTTTCAGATATATCAATTTCTGAATCATTACCCGAATCACCTGTTTATATAGGAATGAAAGTACTTAATTATAATGATCTTAGAATAACAAATCATCGATATCCTTATGATCATACATTATCTGCTATAAAAATACCACCTTTTAATATCGAAGATATTGGGTCACCCTCACCAGAAAGTCCATTACAAATTATGAATACAGATGTACAATATAGTATTCCAATTCCAATACCCATAGAAACACCATCTGTTGAACATTCTTTTATAACATACACTTATACTGATAATATAGTAGCTAAAACAATTACTGTTACTTTTTCAGATGTTTTTATTGCCGATTTAACTGGTGTTAAAATAAATGTATATACAATATGCATTGAAGGAAATCCTATGGGGCCAATGTGGCCAACATATGATCCGGTGATATTGGTAAGCAATCCAACACCAACACCAGTAACATATACTCTCAATGTAGATGGTAAGATAATATTAGATAATACGAATCAAGATTACGGTTCAAATAAATCAAATATTTTTTATATGGAATGTAAATATCTTGATACGGTTGCCCTTAGATATTATACTTTTAAAAATACAGAACAAACCAATTTTGTAATATCTAATTTTACTTTAAATCTTTCAACAATGTCAACCTTTCGAGATAAAGATGATCCAGTATTTAAGGGTAATGATTATACATCTGTTACAGGGGTTAACTCATTGCCTTTTAAAAGTACTTTTTTATCTATAGAAACATATTATGATTCAAATGAGTTACATGATAATTATGTTTTAGATTTACATTGGCCATGGTATTTATTAGAAAAAAAATCAGATGGTATTACCTCTCCACCGCCCCTAAATTATTTTACCAATATATTAAAACAGATTTCAATAAATAATCTAAACATCTATTTTTTATATATTAAATTTTTGAATGATAATATTTTATTTAATATAGATTATCTTAAAAATTATATTGGTCTGGTTTCGACAAATGTTGCAATTGGTATTAATATTGGACCATCGCCAATTGACTCTGGATTAATGTATGCACGTTGTCCAAATATTCCAACGATACAAGTTGGTAGTGGCGGACGTATAACTGCAATTCGTGCATTGCATTGTTCATTGTATTTTAGTACTGATATATTTAGTGGTAACAACAATAGTAAAGTTACCCAATATACAATACTTAACCACCCACCTCCACCACCACTACCATCAGTACCGCCATCACCACCACCATCGCCACCCACGCCACCTACAGGAGCAGCATATGTAAATGTTCTATATCCGATACCAATATAAGTTTAATCTTATTTAAAAATTAAAATAATATATTATAAGATAAAAGATGGATGTTTCTAAAATAACATATACAAATAAAAACTTTATAAAATATAAATCAAATAATTTAAAAATTAGAACACCACCTATTAAAATACCATTTGGATTAGAGGAGTCTTATGGAAAAAAAATATTAAAATTACAATTACAGGATTATAAAACAGATGATAATATGAAAACATTTTATGAAATTGTTAGAAATATTGAGACGAGAAATATGATTGAATTAGGTGTAGATAATAATATTTATAAAAGTGCATTATATCAGAAAGGAGATTATCCACCGTTACTGACAGTTAAAATTGAAGAAAGATATGGAAAAATGATGTGTGAATTACAACCAGATAAAGATGATCCTTTAAAAACAATATATAATTTACAAAGAAATGAAAAACTTATACTAGATTTAGAGTTTGAAAGAGTATGGGAATATAAAGGAAAATGTGGTTGTATTATTAAAGTAAAAAAAATAATTTGCGTTAAGGATAGTGTATAATTTTCAATTAATTTATTATATGGATTACAAATCATACAATGAATTAGAATTATCAGAAATAAATTATTCACAACCATATAGAAAATTAAATTGTTATATGGCTAAACCAGCAAGTGAAGTAATAATATTAGGAAATTTATTAACTTGTTTAACAGATGTTAATGTGTCAGAAAATAGATGCTATCTTAATTTGGAATTAAAAAAAAGATTAGATTCACAATTAATTAATTTTTTTATAGATTTAGACGAAAAAAATATTTGTGAAGTATTTAAACATTCAGAAATGTGGTTTGGTAAAATGATTCCACTAGATGTTATAGAAGATTTTTTAACATCATTTATTAGAAGAAAACGAAATACACAATTTATTAAAATTAATATACATCCAAATATGTTAGAAAATATTGAATATATAAAAAAAAACAATAAAATAGTACCAATTCTTAAATATAATGGTATTATAATTAATAAAAATCAATTTAAAACAGAATGGGAATTAATTGATTTTATTAAAGAGGAAGATTACGATGCTGGTTATGACTTAAGTAATTTTAATGATATTGAGTATACTGATAATAATAATTTAATAAATTTATTACATGATACCATAAATAATGAAACTTCAAATATACATTCAAATAATAATTTATCAAATGAAGAAACTGTAGAAGAAGAAAATATAGTAGACGAAACTGTAGCAGACGAAATTATTGAAGAAGAAAATGTAGAAGATGTAGAAGATGTAGAAGATGTAGAAGATGTAGAAGATGTAGAAGATGTAGAAGATGTAGAAGATGTAGAAGATGTAGAAGATGTAGAAGATGTAGAAGATGTAGAAGATGTAGAAGATGTATCAGATGAAACTGTTGAAGATGAAAATAAAACTATTATTTTAGATGAATCTAATAGTATTAAAAATTTAAAAAAAAAAGAAAATAGAAAAAAAAAAAAAAAAAAAATAATTAAAACTCATAATAGAAAAATAATATATTCATAATTAAAAATTTAAATTTTTTATATATGTTAGTATATATAATAAATGATTAAATTATCAGGAGTAACAAAACTTTTATTAATCCTTGTTGCTGTTATAGGCGTATTAGTTGGTTTACAATTTTTATCATCTGGTAGAGTTTCAATCTTAAATGACGGAGCTGTTTCAGCATTGTCGCCAGAAATAGAATCAGTAAATGCAGCACAGGAAGAAGACAATGAACAACCCGCACCAGTTGGTAATATGGATTCAATGCAGGAGATGGACAACGCACCATCTTCATTAAAGAAAGATACATTAGAACCAAGTGAGTTACTTCCATCAAAAGTTGGTGAATGGGCAAATGCATATCCAGCCGCGACATCCGGATTAAAAGGCAAGAACTTTTTACAATCAGGTCACCACGTTGGTGTTAATACTGTTGGTCAGACACTCAGAAACGCAAATATGCAGCTCCGATCAGAACCACCAAACCCACAGGTCAAGGTTTCGCCATGGCAACAAAGCACCATTGAACCAGATGTAAATCGTAAACCAATGGAAATTGGCGGATGTGCTTAATTATTTTATAAAAACTATATTAAATATATATATATATATATTTAATGTCATCTTATTACGTATGGATTGATTTATTAATGAATTATAATTATTTTAATACACAATTAGGAAATATAATAACAACATTGGAACAATATAATGTTCATAATAAATGGTATTGTTTTTTATTCGATACATTAAATTTAGATACTGAGGAAGATATATATCAACAGAAAAGATATTATACTAATGATGTATTAAATGTATTGAGAAATAATTTTGTACCATCTTCATATGCTGATCAACAGTTTATGGCATTAGTTTTAGCAAAAGATGTTATATATGATTTTTTTAAAGCCATACCAAATGCTTTTGATAACATTCAATTACGTCCATGTTATTCACTTGTTTATCCAGAATTATTTCTTGATAATTATTTTAATATAATAGGTGAACGTGTGACTGAAAATATTTGTGGTTATGAATTACGTGAAGCAGTTAGAACTATGAATATATCACCAGTTACACCAGAACCACCAATTGAATGTTTTTATGAAGCGGTTGATGATTTTACTATTCATACAAATTATGATGCAACTACTGAAAGATATTACATATATTGTTCTTGGATAAATCCAGACTCTTATTATGTAGATCATTGTGTTCCACGTGAGATAGATATGTATATGAATACAGAAGAAGATGATTTCTTATTTGATAAAAGTAAATCACATCATATGAATCATTTCTCTCCCCATTTCTTACCAATTATACCAGACCAATTTAAAACATATACAGTTAGAGTTGTTACGAGGTGGCATAATGGACATTCAAAACAAATAACAGAAACAGTTGGACCTTTTATACCAGCTCCAACACCACCACCAACTCCACCTACACCGTCAACATCCTGTGGTGATTGTGCAATATTAAAAAAATGGTATGGTAATTTTAATACTGCACCAATTTCAGCATTAAATGGAACAGGTGATAGTTGGGGATTTAAGATTGATTTAGACAATAATATTCCATATAAAGATTGTATTCAGTATTGGGTTATTAATTTATATAAATCCTCTGCTCCTACAATTAGTACTTTTACACAACAAATTAATAATTCTAGTAATGGTTTAAAAAAGTTTAAACTACAAAAACATTCTGACTCAAATGATCCAACAGATGGATATTATCATATATATGATTCAACTCTATTACCAGAAACTGATTACATTTTAAAAATACAAGTTATAACAAATGAACATGCAGTCTGTATAAACATAGATCCAGAAGAAATAAATATAACGACTGGTAAATCAACTGGCTCTGGACCACCAGGACCAACGCCACCAACACCTCCTCCAAAAACAGACTGTAGTAATACAAAACAAACCCTCTGGTTTGGTACTATAGATAATCCAGTTAGTATTAATGGTCGTGGTGATTCGTGGGGATTCCAAATGAATTGTGATGGTATTATATCTAATAAAAGTTGTATAGATCATTGGATAGTAAATATATTAGAAGAAGAAACCCTTAATCAAATATTTACAATCACCATTCCAGAATCACAGGGATTAGGACCAATTATATTTCATGCAGGAACAGCAGTAGGTCAGAATGAAAATCTATTTGGTAGACAGTATTATTATTCAGTAAATGGATTATTACAAGAAACACCTTATATTGTTCATATAGAAGTAGTTCCAAAAGCATCATCGCCTAAAATACAAGATATTATTAAAAATGCAAAAACTGGTAAACAAACAGCTCCTCCGACACCAACACCAACACCAATTGGTGATGCTCCAGAATTATATATAACAACATATGGACAAGCTTCATTTTCACCATTTAAAGGAGATGTTAGTAAGACTATCTTTGCTGATTTCATGGGATTAGATATGATAAGTAAAAAAAATATATGGAAAACAATAAGAGCATGGCATAAAATAGCAGCACTTGATTATATTAATTTTGTAGTAAATAATTCTAAATCAAATATTGTTAATATTATGTGGAGATTAAGTGGTCATCGTATAACACCGCCACCAACAAAAGCATTAACAAATAATATTGTAGAAGATAAAAATTTATTTGTAGGTGATACTATTTATTGTGCTCCAAATGGTGCAACTGATTTTGGATTACCGGCAAGTGCAGCTGGATATTATGATGATGGTGATTTATCGTGGATAGGTTGTCCAATTATATTAGACTTTTTAATACCACTAGCAGAAAAATGTAAAAGTTCTAAACCCGAAATAAAATGTCCTGAAATAACAATACAAGTTTATCCTGATCCGGGAGCAGCGACTTATATGTGGGATGTAGGAAATTATGGCAAGGATAAAAATGATACTAGAATGGGTCAATATTTTAATGATGGTGATGGAACATCTACAATATCATTGTATTATTATACTCAATATAAAGATGATTTTACAACAACACGTGAATTACAATCGTGGTGGACACCAGACAAAGGAAATAATTATATTTCAAATGGAACTGGTAATTGTACCGGACGTCCCCCATATTATTCAAATCCATTAGATCATACATCAACTAATTATACTACACCACCTACATTTAATGAATGTGATTATAATGGTTCAAATAATACATATAAAGTTGATGCTGATTCTAGTGCTATTGGATACCCATTAGATGATCTTCATCAGTTTTACATATCTATTTATTATATAAATCAAAAAATATTAGAATATAATTGGTGTATTGACAATGTAGTTTCTTATAATGGAAAAATAAAATGTCCACTAATAACACATATTCACTACGATGGTGAAGGTGGGGCACCTTATACCGCGGTATATAATGATAAACTATCAGAGAATCCATTAAATAATGTACTAACAGGTGGTTATCCACAATGTAATCCAGATGGTGATATCAAACTTCCTGCAGATCGAGATAGTAGTTCAATACGTCCTGTATTAGGCGATCCAGTCTGTAGAGGTTATGCTAAATATTTACATAATAAATATATGCCAGCGGAATGTTTACCTGAGTGGAGATTGGGTGGTGGTACAAAGGCAATGTCATTCACTCCCTCTGGGCCCTCTGGGTTAAAAGTACCACATTCAGATGATATTTTATGGGATCAAAGCAAGGCTTGGAATATTGGACAATCAAGAAATTATCATCAAGAACCAAGTGTTACAAATGGTGGTTATACAAACTTAAGTAATGATTTTAATTCTGTAAAGCATTGTGGAAGTGGTCATGATGGTATTCAAAGATATCAATATGGCACAATTGCATATACGGTTGCAGCTTTTAGTTTTGATAGTAAAGTTACTGATCCATCTCAATTAGATCAAGGTATTATTGAATCATTTTCAGAAAATTATAATATAGGTGAGGTTGAACCACCAGTTAGTAAAATACCTGCACCAGGGACTGGATCACGTCCATATAACGCAGATGATTTAAAAGCTTTAACATCTAATACATTAAATACGAATGATTTACCTAAACAAGGCAGTGGTGAATTAATTATTAATAAGAATGTACTAGTACAAGGAATAGATTCAAAAGGTAAACCAGCAATGGTATTTACAAATGGATTGGGTAGTGCATGTATGACAGGTAAATTTTGCCCAGATTGTTCAAATTCATCTATACAATTCTGTGATACTACATGTAAAACAATATGTGGCGACGTTGGTGTTGGTGTAAATTATGAAAATACTCAGTGTGTTAAATGTGTTAGAAATACTTTTTGCAAAAATCAAATTACTAATACACTACATTCCAGAATATGGGATTCATATGGTACAAACTTTGAAGGTTCTAGTCAAACATCCACGGGTACATCACCAGCAATGACAGATATTTATCAACGGTTTGATGCTATTTACTCTGGTGTTATTCCATTAGATGGTAGAGGTTATAAATCTCCAACAACTGGTATTAATCCACCGCAACAAAATCCATCAAAGAATACAGATGGTTTTTATTGTCCAATTGATTCAGAGTTTATTGATTTAGATACAGGTAAAATAAAATTAAATGGTAAATTGTATCCTAGTACACAAACTCAATCTATTATTGATGGTAAATCTTTGGGAACTGAAAATACAATAGATATGATTGGACCACAAGGTGAGATTTTGACAATTCAAGCTGCATATAGAGGTGCAGTTTTAACACCAGATCCTAGTATATCAGGTCCCAATTGGCCAGTTTCATTTTATCCACACAATCAATCTAATTTACCAGATGGTGCATTATTTACAATGAAAGGTCAAACAATGTGTCAGAAAGTATTTGAAGAGATGGTTGAATGGTGTGATAAAAATGACAGTAAGATTTATACAACTGATAATTGGATAATTAAGGCCGATGATAAGTGTTTTAAGAATATAGGATATGATGGTGGTGTAGGTGGTGCATGGGGTGATAACTGTAATGCATTAGGTGTTTTACAAGACGAGGTTTCAGGTTTTACATATATGAATCAATTAATAAAAGCATTAGGAAATATAATGTGTGGTCCAGATAATTGTGGGAAAGCAAAAATTGCAATATATTCATATGAATTTATGCCGGTTGCGTGGTCTTTACATATGAATGGTTAAATAATATTTATAAATAAAAAATTATATTTATAAATATGGAAAGATTAGGACCAGATTTATGGTATTTTTTACATTACATGTCACTTCATAATCAATTAAATAAGGATTTTTTATTATTATTTGGTCAATTATTTAAATGTTATGCGTGTCAGGAAGATTATTTAAAAGAAATTGCTGAAATAATAGAAGATTTTGATATGTGGTTATTTCAGTTTCATAATAAAGTTAATGAAAAATTAAATAAAGAGTTTTTTGATATTAAAGATTTACTATTATATGAAGAGGTTAATTATATTAAAATTACAAATGCATTAAAATGTTTATATCATAATAACTCAGATTCATTGGGTGATATACAAAGATTTAAAAAATTTTTAAGACAGGTGTATAGATTAAAACCTTTTTTATTCAATGAAGAAAAAATAAATACAATGTTTAATGAGGAATATTTAGGAATCTATAAATTATTCCATACATAATAAACTATATTATCAATATTTTTTTCAGTATAGGGTATTAATTTATTATTTTTAATAAAAAAAAGGGTAGGATATTTTTTAACTTTAAATGTATATAATAATTTATCATTGCCTCTTGTAAAATCTTCAATATTAATTGCTGATATAACAAAACGATCATTGAAATTATCAGCTAATTCAATCCATTTATCTCTCATTTTTTTACAATGAATACACCAAGGAGCATAAAAAGATACAAGTCCATTTTTATTTTTAAATGCTGGATTAATAATTTTTTTATCTTTAAAATCATCAAATGTTAATTCCAAAACATTTGTATTGTTGTATAAACTTAACATATATCTAATTAAAATATATTTAATTAAAATATATGATACTTATAATTATATCTTTTATTCTCGGAACTATAATTGTATATCTTAATAGTAAAAAAGTAAATTATATAAACCTGATAGTTATATCTATAATAATTTATATTATTTTATTATTTATTAAATTAAAAATATATAAGATAGAAAACTTTAATTGTAAAACAAATAAATGCATTAATAAAACAGCTGTTATTCAAAATAAACAAATTAAAGAAAAAGATACACCATTAATGCCAATTATACCAACACAAAAAGCATTAAATCAAATCAAGAAAACACAATCAATATCAACACATACGTTAGATAAAACTGAAAATAAATCTTCTAAGATTGAGTTAGCACCTAAATCAAATATAGAAGAAGAAATATTAAAAAAGATTGATATTCTTAATACAAAAGTTAATAATCTGATTCAATTAGAGGGTTCTCATAATGAATATAATATAAACGAAATGCCTCACTATAACATCGATAAAAATAGAATACGAGATGAAAACCAACAAAAGAAAAGACTAAATGTTGGGGGAACTCCAAGACATATTATGGGGTATTCATATGTTGATCCAAAAGACTGGACAGATATTAATAGAAGAGGTACATTAAAACATAGTTTTAATGAAAAAGATTCAAATCCGTCGGCACATTCTAGATTTTTTTCAATTTAAGATAATATAGATGAAAAATATAATTAATTTTTTATTAATTTTTGTATTATTATTATTAATTACTTATACAATTGAAATTGAGAAACTTGAAAACAAATTAGATACGATGGAGAATAACTTAAATGATAATAAAATAATAAAAGTTGCAGGCAAAGAATTATATTTAGGAATCAATCATCCAGAAATAATTGTAAGTGATGTAAAAACAGAGTGGAATATGATAAAAGATCTTGATAATATTATTTTAAAAAAAAAAAATAATACAAACTCAAGATATAATTATTATTATTTAGAACATCTTAATAATACTGTTCAATCAAGTATTTATAAAAATGGACCTAACAAATTATTCAAAATTGAAAAAAAACAAAATGGGTTTAATATAAAAGTTCCAACAATTAATAAATATTTATATATTACTAAAAATAATAAAGTAGAATTATCAGATAATAAAACTCTTTTTCAAAATTAAAATATCAATATATTAATATATTTTATGAATTATATATTAATATCGACTATCATAATACTAACAATTGTTATATTAGCAGTTTATTATAAAACTCCAATTGAATCTTTAGAAAATAAAGAAAAAAAACCCTCATTTATCCATCATAATACACTTTTATTTAAATTAGATGATAATATTAAATGGTCTTCAAAACCAATTACAGAAGATAATTCATTAGTAATTAATAAACAAATTGGTACAATTGATCTTAATAAAAAAGTAGAAAATGATTTTACAATAATTGCAACGGTTAAAACATTGGGAAAAGATCAAATGAAATTTAATAATATATTATCCGCCTCCGGTAATCAAAGTACTGGTCTTGATTTTAATATACCAAATGAATATGGATCAGTTAATTTAAAGGTTGGTGAAACTCGTTACAGAAATAAGAGGAATAGAACAAATCATTTTAATACATATGTTTTAACTCATCGTGATGGTGAAACAGAGTTTTATGTAAATGGTATTAAAGATGATATTAAAATTAATCCAGATGATAATAAAACATTAGTATATTTTAATACAAATACTTTTACAATTAATAAAAATAAAGAAGGTCAATTCTCATTAAAAGATTTACGTATTTATGATAATTTTATGACACATTCGCAAATTAAAAAAGAGATTAAAAAAATTAATCAGGAAAAAAAGAAACCTAAAGAAAAAAAGAAAATTAAAAATGGTATGAATAATGAAATCATATCATATATGAAAAATGGTAATTATTATATCTATATTCATAAAAACTCAAAATGGTTTAATAAGTTCCATAAATATGGACCAATAAATTACGGACCTAATAGAGAAAGAGCCGAACAGTTATTTAAACAAAACTTTCCTGGTATATCACCACCAAAACATTTAGATCAGTTGGCACCAAATCCAAGTGCTAATTTATGCAATTTTATAGGAGATAAAAATAATCCATGTACAACTGGACATTGTAGAGACACAGAATGGAATAAAAATCCATTAGAAATTAAAAAACTAACTGAAAAATGTAAAAAAAATGTAACAAGTTATTGTAATGAGTTTTCTAATAAAGATCCATTTTGTGTAGCTTGGTCAAAAGAATCGGATACATATAACACACGACATTCTAAAAATATTAGGAGAGTGTTTGGAGAACCTCAAATAATTTCAGAAATAGATATGAAGAATTATATTAGGAAAGATCGCATTCCGTGTTGGGGATGTGATCTTGAATAGAGTCTTTATTTCCAAACATAACTAGTCCAGTCAATATTACTAATGAGGTACTGTATGTTATAATTAAAATATTAAATACGTTCATTATATCATATATATTGTTTTTCTCTCGCCAATGTAAACGTATTATAAAATCTTATATTATCATACGGTTTTTTTTTATTTAATATATCATTTATATTAACTAAACTCCATTGAATAATCTCATCATTCATTGATGTAGTGATTTTTTTATTTTTAGGAAGAGATTTCACTATATTTTCATTTGTATATGCTACGTATATTTTAACTTTACCCACCATAAATGATTTATATTTATTTTTAAAAAAATGTATTTTTGGTAACGATATTGTTACCTCCTCTTTAAACTCTCTAACCATTGCTTCATAATAGGTCTCATTATTGTCAACTAATCCACCGGGTAATCCCCACGGAGATTTTGGATAGTACTTACTATTATGTTTTAATAATAATATTTTATCTTTTTGTCTACCACATATTAACATAATTACAGAAGCTTTTTTAATCATATATAATATATGCCCAATAATTGTTTAGGATATTTACTTGATTTATTATTTTGTAGAAGTGTTGAAAATGAGTATATGATGTTTGACACAGAATGTCCATTATGTTTAGAAAATAAAAAATTAGAACAGTGTTGTTTATATTGTGTTTTTGAGTCTTGTAAAAAATGTAAATATGAATGGTATTCTAAAAATAATACCTGTCCTATTTGTAGACAAAATAATGTATTATAATTATATATAATGGTATATATTAATTCATTTTCAATTATATTATTAGCAGTATTAGTAATTGTTTTAATATGTATAAATAGACAAGAGTTTATTGAAAGATTCTCAATATCATCTACAATTGATCAAGATGCCGGAGCATCATCCTTATATAATTGGGGATATCGACCAATTCCAGATAATAAATCACCAAAGGATAAGAAACATCACAAACATCCGAATCATCATAAACATCCCAAGCAACATAAACATACTAGTTGTAAAAATGCAGATATTACAAAAAATAAAGATATTGATTTATATGTATTAAAGAGTAGTGTCCCACCATGTCCAGATCTTAAAAGGTATATTAAAAAAAGTGAGATACCTCCTAATATCGATATTAAAGATTATGTATTAAAAAGCAGTATACCAAGTTGTCCAGATATGAAAAATTATATTAAGAAAACGGAAATACCAGCATGTACAAAAAGAAAATCAAAATCAAAGGAATGTCCAATATGTCCAACCTGTGAAGATATGAGTAAATTTGTAAGTATTGACTATGTTAATAAACATTATATTAGAAAGAATGAAATAAAAGATTATTGTGGAAAAATGATTAAGAAACATAAACATCCAATACAGAAACAATTAATGAATCAATCAGTTTTTTCAAAATTATTCACGCCAACATTGAACAATGATAAGAATGATAACACTGTTAATAATTATAGTCCACCTGATTTATTACAAAATCCAATGAATGTTGATGGAACAACACTTATAAATACTGGTAATTGTCCAAATTATTCAGCATTATCTAATGCAAAACACAATCCTAAAGGATATGCACCCGGTCTATTTAAAAATTAAATAAATAATAGAATAATATACTATAATGCCAAATGGACTTATGCAATTGGTGGCATATGGAGCACAAGATTTATATTTAACGGGTAATCCCAAAATGACTTATTTTAAATTTGTATATCGTCGTCATACTAATTTTGCAATGGAATATATTAATTTAGAATTTGAGACAAAACCTCCGTTAGGATTAAATAATAAATTTCAAGGGAAAGTTAAAATTGATAGACACGCTGATTTAATTCATGATTGTTATTTATGCGTTGATTTCCCTGAAATATATGCTGAATATATTTCTGGATTTAAATGGATTAAATATCTTGGCTACAATTTAATTCATTATGTAACATTAACAATTAATGGAGTTGAAATTGATAAACAGTATGGCGACTGGTTAATTATTTGGAATGAATTAATATTATCTGATGCAAAGAAAAGAAATTTATACAATATGATAAATGTAGATGAACGAATATATAATTACAAGGAAATTGACTGGGTCCCAACAACCACAACAGTTCCAGGAGATACTTTAAATAGTACTAAAAAATGTCTATTATATAAGAAAAAAAGATTATATATTCCTTTATTATTTTGGTTCTGTACAAATCCTGGATTAGCACTACCTCTTATATCATTACAATATAGTGAAGTATATATTAATTTTGAATTCAATGAATTAAATAATTTATTTACATTATCACAGTATAATTTATCTGAATCAAAAATGAGGTCTGATCAAACAAATGGAATTAATTTATTTAATACCAATCAACAAATAACACAAAACTTTATTGCCCAGGATTATTTTAATAAATTATTTAATCAAAACTCAAATAATACATTATTATATTTTATTGGAAAACTGCCATTGTCTACAATTTCAGAATGGAATCCAAATATTCATGTGATTGGTAATTATATTTATTTAGACGACGATGAAAGAGAATTATTTTCGAAATATACACAAGAATATTTAATAATGCAGACTCAACGATTTAATACAGAAGGATTAAAAACCGGAGCACAAACAGTAGAATTAAAATTTAATCATACAATTAAAGAATTAATTTGGGGATTTTATCAATTAAATCGATCAGATTTTAATGATTATACTAATTACACCTATCTAAATTACAATGATAAACAAACACTTCAAAATATTAAAAATATAGAAATTGATGATTATACTATCTTACAACAACAATTTAATGAATATTTATTTGGACAATCCGGATTATTTATAAATCCACAAATAAATCGAAAAAATAACTCTAATTCATTATATAATATAATGGAAGATTTCAAATTAAAAATAAATGGAAAAGATCGTTTTGTTGAACAGGAATATGGATTCTTTGAGAACTTAGAACAGTTTAAATATAATAAACAATATTCAAATATTAAGGAAATATATAATTATTCTTTTGCATTAAATCCGAATGACATTCAGCCTTCAGGTACATGTAATTTTTCAAGACTAAATAAAGTAGAATTATTATTTAATTTAAGAATGAATTATGAATATGAGGATCTTGATATAGGTGAAGCAATAATATTTCCAGAAATTACAAACTCTCAAAAGAACTCAGATTTAAATAAAAATACTACCGGACATGAAACGGCAGTATTGCCCAATATTGATCAACAGTACGGTATGTTTATTTATGGAACTAATTATAATATATTAAGAATTATGGGTGGATTAGGAACAATTGCATTTGCTAATTAAAAAATATTATTATAAAGAATTATTATTATTATAAAATATCAATGAAACGAAAAAGAAATCCAAATAGTGACAGTTCTGAGTTTATAGAAAATATGTCAGATTTATCATTAGAAAAAGATTCAAAAAAATCTAAATTTAATCAATCTATTTCTTTAAAAAAATTAGACGCAGTAGCAATTAATGATTTATCATTAGAAGAATTAGAAAAATATAGAAAAGTATTAAAAAAAAAAATAAATAAATATTCAGATTATCTTGAAAAAATTGAAAATATATTAAATCTATATATATAATATAATGTCTGAAACAACATTTAATTTAGAATATTTCTTATCTATTTTCCTAGCACTTGCTGCTGGATATAGTGTTCATCGAATGGCACCTTCTGCAAATAGTATAGTTAAATTTTTTGTAATACCTCTTATTGTAGCATATGCCTCATTAACATTATTCAATATGGTTTTACCAAAATTAAATAAATATGGTGATTTAGTAGGCAATTATGTTGAAATAAATGCATTAAGTAGTATTAATTCAATGAATTATTTACAAGTATTTCCACCAATTTTGGCAGTATTCTTAATATTTATGGTATTAATTTACAATAAAAATATATAAATAATAATTATTTTATCACAAGGATAATAATTATTTTATCACAAGGATAATAATTATTTTATCACAAGGATAATAATTATTTTATAAGACAATAATTATATGAATAAAGAAATTATTGATATAATCAAAGCGAGAATACAAGACAACTCATTTATTTGCAAACATAGTTTAATTTTATCTTTCTTATTAACAATTCTTATTTTATTTCTAAGAAACGGGTTAGCAATTAACAAAGCAATGGATGTTATTTTCCCAGCACTTTTATTTATAATTATTTACGTTGTTATGAATAATCTAGCATATTGTACAACATCTGTTGATATAATTAAAAAATTATACAGTGATATTTTAAATGTCAGACAAAGTTACAATGATTTAGTAAATGATGAATTATTTGAATCAATTAAAAATATTGATGTATTAAAGAAAAAACAAAAAAAAATATCGGTAGAAGTTAAGAAACTTGAAAAAAAAACAAAGGATGATACAAAAGAAAAAGAAGAGTTCAGTTTAATCAATACATTAGAAGACGACTTAGCTTCTTCAGATTTTACTGATAATAATATTGGATGTTTCTTAGCCAAGGATATTTTATGTTCTGGTAACCCTAAGCCAGAAAATATTGTAGCACCTGTTCCTGGACCACAATGGCAAGTACAAACCGCAACAGCTGTTTCTAATAGATTATCATCTGGACAATATGTTTCTGCAAATTGTTTAGTATAATATATTAGATTATACATATATGAGAAGAACAATTTTAATGATACAAATATTTATTTTATCTGTTTTCACATTTGGAATAATTTATTATATAGTAAGTTTAATTGATAAGACTGCTTTTACTATTAATCATCTTGCCAATAGAGAAATGACTTTATTTGAAGCAATATATTTTAGTTTTATAACCCAATCAACCATCGGATATGGCGATTTTTCTCCAAATACATCAATTGCAAAAACAGTAGTGATTTTACATATTTTAGTAACTTATATATTATTTGGTCTTACTGTTTTGATATAATTTCAGTGAATAGATAATTATCAATTGACTTTTTTTTCCTAGCAACATAATATTCAGAACATTTATTTAATAGGGTGGATGATGTTACATCTATTCTTTTTTTCTTTTTATTAATCAGGTAATTTATATCATATATTGAGTTTTGATTAATATAAGATAATCTGTAATTTTGAGTTTTAATTATTTTATTTTGAATTATATCAATATCTGAAATATTTGTTAATATACGAACTATATCATCATTTTTCTTCTTATAAAAATTATCAAACACCAATAATGGAAGAATCATAGATATAGTATTATAAATAACATCAGATTCTATATATGTTAATCTATTATTCATAAATTTATTAGCAGCAGTATATAATTGGTATTTTGGATCTTTTTTTTTTATTGTATCTTTTATTTTTTCAAAAGATTCAAGTGTTAATTTATTATTTTTATTATTATTAGAAATATAATATAATACATTTATAAGTTGTCGAATATCATTATCAATATAATTTAGTAATAGTAATTTAACATCAATATCTATTTTTATTTTTTGTTTTTTAAATATTTTATTTGCAATACATTCTAATTTATAGTTTGATGGAGATGGTATAGTTAACACTACACTATATTTTTTGAGAGTTTTTATTGTTTTTGTTTTAAAATTATTTTCAATACAAATAATTGGCGATTCAATTTTATTTTTCCCTTTTCTATTCTCTTTTAATATTTTTGTTAATGTTTTTATCTCAGCTGATGATGATTTTGAACTATAATCAATTTTAATATTATCTAATATTATGCCTTTTTTCTTTTTTTTATTAAACATCTCTTCTACATTTCTATAAGTTAATGAAAATTTAAATAATTCATCTATTTTAATTTCATTTTGTGTATTACAATCATATATCATAGATTCATAATTATAATGTTTCATAATCAATTTTGCTAAAAGTGATTTACCTGAACCAGATGGTCCTTGAATTAAAAGTAATTTAATTCCTTTTTTTTTATTAAGTTGATTCATCCAGTCATCTATTTTAGTTAATTTATCAGAACTCAACATCAAATCAGTTAATTTGTTTGGTGTATATTTATCAAACCATGATTTATTCATATTATAAAGATATTATTATATTTTTATAATTTTTATCATTTTTTATTTTATTATTTTGAACCAATTGGACTAATTATTGTACCATCAACTAAATGAATTGGATCACGTGCTCCTTTTTGCCCAACTGCTGGTGAATTACTAAACCAATTTTTAACACACGATGTAATTGTATTTGAGATAGAATCAGCTTTAATATTATCAGTATCTTTTCCACAACCAACTGTTCCTGTTATTGTATCACATGACCCATTTGTATTACACAAATCCTTAACATCAACTGATTTATATGCTGATGGTGATACACCAGATTCATCTGGATTGTCATTTACATTTTGATTATTCACTAAGGCACAGAACTGTGTATCAGCTACACCACAACCTTCTGGAATGGTTGGTATTTTTTTACAATTTGCTTTTTGATTTCCCCATGTATATTTACCAGAAGGACAGTAGTCAAGATTTGTTGGTATTTTTTCACCGCCTTTACGAGAAGGTGTGTGGTGGGGATGGTTGGATTTCTTTTCGATCCATTTACCATTATCATTAACTTCAACTCCTGTTACAGCTGGATCATCAAAAATACTTTCTGTACTATTATCATCAAATGCCCAAGGATCATCTTGATGTTTCTTAGGTTTCTTGTTATTTGAATGACCTGTCATTTTATGATATTGTTGTTCAGGCGTGAGTCCTTTTCCTTTTACTGTCCCACCAATATGAGCACAACTTTCGTTTGTCATCCGTCCGAATTTTTTATCATCTCCCACGCACATAAAATTACCATCGTTTTGTGCTCTTTCTGTTCCAATATCATCTAATTGTGATATTGCTTTACACGTTGGTTGTTCTCCCTGATTAACTATTACACATCTTTTTTTGGTTTTTTCTGATAAACAGTCATTGCTATTTTGATTACAAAATAAATTATCTTCTGATTCTTTTTGTAAAGAAGATTCATTTTCCATCCCCTCCATGTTTTTCCTACAAGATATTAAAATAATAGTACCTATAAAAACAACTAGTATAATAATATATTTTTTCATATATTATTATAGTTATATTTAAAATTAGGGGCAATTAAGGTCTGTCCAACTCGCATAAATACCTTCTTTGGGACCACAATTCAATCGCCAATCGCAACGTTGTTTCAAAGCATCACCAGCTGGAGGCCATCCTTTAATTTCTGGAAATGTTTTAGTATTTTCATTATCAGAATAACATTTTTTATCATCCCGGACTGTCATATTATAAACATTCTTACAATAATCTTTACCATCTTTTGTAGTAGTATGAATCCATTGGTCCGGACATACTCCTCCAATATACTGCATATAATCTTTTGAAGGAACCGTGTTAGTTTTAACATTAGGATTTCCGTAAACCTTTTTCATTACTAAGAAAACAATATACACTACTATTATTAAAACTCCTAATAATATTTCACCGGTTAAATACCAAGTTAAAACTGCCACACCTAATACAACTAACCATATAAGTACTTGGTATACCCAAGATGGTATATTATAACTACATTTTTGTTTTTTAGTATCCCAGTTACATTTCTTATCTCCTTCACAGCAATGGACGTTTGTTCGTTTAGAGCACGTATCGCCACATGGAGCAACCATTGGTTGATTAGGGGATATTGGTGTAACTGGTATAGCTGGTGTTGGTTTTACATCTGGGCAAACCGGACAAGACATTATATAAAATATATATAATATTATTTTTTAAAAAGTGGTAGTAACACTTCGTAATGTTTTAGAACCCTTGTTTGATATATTTATTGATCTATCAATAGGCATTGGCAAATTTTCAACATCATGTAAATATCCATAATATTGTTGTACCTCAGCTAAAATCTGTGGAGAGCACCAATTAACAACTAATTGATTTAATTTAGTAATTTGGTCTTTATATTTACAATCTAAATTAAGTGAATGTTGTAGAAAAGTAGATCTCATTACAATTTGTATTTCAACATCTGATTGTTTATCAATTATAAATTTTTTATCAGAAATTATCCAAACAGTATATCTAATTAATTCCTGAACATTATTAATATTTTCTTTTGAGAAAAATAATGTACTTAATTTAGAATTCTGTTGAATACCTTGTAAAGCTTTACATTTAAAATTATTACTTGCCTTATTATTATAGAATAATGGCAGACCTTCAAACTTCGATGCTTCATTTATTTTAATAACTCTTCCGTTTTCCATATATATAATATTATAGTTATTTTTTTTATAATATTATATCGCTAAAATTATATAATGTCATATGAAGATGGCGGTGATTTTAATATTGATCAATATTATTCTCAATATGAAAATTTAAATAAATATAAATGTTCATACTGTAAATCAGCACTAGAAAGTGATGATGATTGTCAGTGTGGAGATATTACAACAACAGAAGAAGTAATTCAACTTTTTAATGATTCTATATTTTCTACTAATAGATTTGTATCAGTTTATTCTAAATCATTATTAGATGTAGTATTATCATTTTATATTAATTATAAACACCTATTATTACATAATAAGAATTATAAAGGTGTATTATCCTTTAATGTAGCTACCTGTAATATATATGGTCGTTTATGCTGTTTTCAAAAATTATTAGCATTACGAGGAAATTTCTATAAATTAATGTATAGTGGATTACAATTTTATTTATGGAGAAAAAAAAATATTAATATTGGTAATACACGTATAAATTATAATTATCCATTTAAGTTAAATTTTAAAAAATCCCAATCTGAATTAGATAAATATGAAAGTCTATTAATGACTGTTGAGGTAGTAGATGAATTTTTATTAATGTCCGTTGCTGATACACCTAATATATCAAACTCTTTCTCTGAAAAATTAGTAACTATATTACCTGGACACCATACTCAACATTATGTAGACGCAAATAAAAAATATTTATTTTATTATAATAAAATTTATGACAAAGATGATAAAATAAAAACATTAGAAGAAAATAAAGAAAATATAAGAGATCATTTAGTTAGTATTTTTAAGGAATTTTTAGCATGTGAAACTGTTTATGTTAAATATTTAGCTCCAAATTACTATCAAGTTTCACGTGATGGAACTTTTGGACAAAATCTAATGAGTATGGAAGATATTAATTTTATTCATAATAATCTGATCAACAATATAACAGAAAATTATTTAATTAATAATGATTATTTTATTAACTCTGCATATATTAATTATATATATGAACTAGAACAACTCAAATATTTAAATATTAATTTAGAATATATTCAACAAATATTATTAAGTTTTACTAAAATCAATCAATTAACAATAAATAATAGTAAAAAAACAATATTGATTACTCAATTAAAACATCAGTTAGAGTTATGTATTAATAAGGAATTAGTCAAACATAATCTTGTATCTGGAATACAGGTAAATATTTGTAATGCTATATCACGAACACCTCATCCATCTTATTATATATATATAAATTTATATGGCAATATAACTTGGGAAAATGAAATGCCTGTGTATACTAAAGAAAACTTAATGAATATTAAGATTATGAAAAATGTAATGAAGGACTTAGATTTAGTGGTTACAAGACATACTAATATAACTATATTGAATGATTATATAAATCAAATAAAAGATTATTTAGGAATAACTGATAATGATTGTGGTTGTTAAAAAAATAATTAATAAATTATCACTTATAATTTATTTTATGGAATATTTATAATTTATATATGTATATAACTTATAAAAACAAAATGGCAAACTTAACTACCACAACATACACCCATTTAATTAGTGCATTAACAGCAGATGTCACAAATAGCCACTCGGCGAGTCTCAGCACACCAGATGAATCAGCCATCGTATCAAAGGAATATTATGCAACCAGGGATTACTGGCTAACAGTACCAATGGCGGACATTAATAATGCATTAATAAATCTTATCCCATACGATACTGCTGACACCGCCGGTGGCACCGAGGATGTTCAGGGATATGCTTTCAATCAAACCATCGTAGGTGGTAAGAAAGGAGCACATTTCATGAGATACGTTTTATCAAAATGTACTGTAGCAAATGATCCTATCAAGACAGGTAAATTAATTGAACCTCTTGATTCTGCCCTTGAAAGTATTGAAGAAACGTTTGGTGACGCTGAAATCATTATACAAGACAATATGCAGGAGATATATGATGAAGATTCAGGTTCTTTAACAAAGCTTATTGCTGGCCTTGACGCCACGACCGTCATGGTGGCGGACGAGACTGTGGGTATGAGCGACACGTTTACCTATGGTGATACAAATGACGAATCTCAAGGTGAGTGGGGTTTGAGTAAGCAGACAGTTTACTGCTCCGTAGCCGCGGGTGGTACTGCCCAGGAATTATTTCACCAGATTAATCGTCTTTGCGCAAACGAGGCATCATCACTTGACTCTAGCACAGGACGTGATCGCGCTGTTGATGCATCTAACCAGTTTGTTGTCGGTGATGTTTTATTTTTAGGTGATGGATCAAAATTTCAAACACAGCTCAGTATGAGCAATAATACCACCGACCATCCTTCCGATTCACAAATCGCGAATGAGGTCAAAATTAAGGGGACTGCGGCTGACGCCGCTCAGGACTGGTCAACCTTTTCGCTTAACCAGGTTAATGAGATTTTATCAAACGGTTGTGTCTTCCTTCAGGTCGTCTAAATCATTTAATACTGAATCTTAAATTCAATAGACATATTAAAATCATAACCTTGTAAATCAACTAAATTTCCATATTCATTTAATAATTGAATATGAAAACGGTCAATATCAACTGGTCCAAAATAATTTCTACGACACATCATAATATTTTTATTTTCGTAATGTAATATATCTGAATCACAATTACATGTTATTCTTGCTAATATATTTTTATTTATAAATGATTCTGTTAAATTACCAATTAAATAATCATTGACATTATTATTAAAATCATTAACCATTAGGTAATAATATTTACATCCACTAATATGAGATAATTTAGGAGAATATTCAGCTAGTATTTTTGGTGTCTTCGTATGGTAATAATCATTCTTAAAACCTAATAGATATCCAAGAGAAGAATTATCAGTGCAATCATCAAATCTAATTTCATAACCAGGGGTTATATATTTGAACTCTAAATGAGTTGGTTGTGTAGAGCTTAAATCATAATTAAGTGTAATAGGTGAAATTAAAGTATTTATTACATCTTTTAATGTATCAACTGTATAATTATTAGATGGGATTGTATATATAGTGTAATCAGAATCCCCTGGGTATTTTATATATATTTTATTGTTGTTTAAACTTTCAGATATATTATGTAGGTTATTAGGTAAACAAATATCTAATAATGCCATACTAATAACATTTTTTAATTTATAATTTAAATTAATATTAAAATTACTAGTGCTTACTTTTTCATCTTCAATGGTATTATCTCTAAATCTAGAATTAATAACCATAACTTTTGTTATATTATTTTTATAAAAAGGATTTACCGATATTTCTTCAGATAAAGTATTATACGGCTGATTAATTAAACGTGTTCGATCTTTTTTATTAGCAATTTCACTGATTCTTGGTTCTATATTTGAATTAATTAATTTTTCATCACTCTTATTTCGAGTATCAACATTTCTTCTAATTGGTAACGGTTTTACTAGCTTTCTGTAATCTGATTTAATATTTGATGCCAAATCTAAATTTTGCATTAATCTGTCTTTGGCCGAACTGCCCTTAATATATTGATTTTCTTGAGTTAATCCTTTTTGAATGGTAACAGGATTCATATATGTAATAAAATTATAATATATTTAAATGATTTAAATAAGTTTTTTTAAACTTGTTAGATCATCTTTCCACATTTGTTTTGAGGTTGTTTCCAAAAGAACAGTGTGTTCAGCCTTTTTAATATCTTCTTGCTTTTTAAGCTCTTCAATTCTTTTCTTAGTTAATGATCTGATCTGCATATTAATTAAATAATCAAACGAATCATTGACTTTAAACAATTCCATATCTTCTAACTGTTCAACAATTTCTTCAAGTTCAATATTTAGAATCTTAATTTCATCATTGACAAATGCTAGAATAAACTTAACTTTCGATTCAATAATATTTAATTCTTCTTCTAGTTTTGCAATTAAATATTCACGACGTTTGTCATAAAATCCTAATCGAAAATTGTAAAACTCCTCTAAAATCTCCTCTGGTGAAGAATATTTCTGAATTCTACCATCTTGATTATACAAATGAATATTACTCATTGATGTATTCTTAGAATCAATTAAATTGAGCGATTTATATGCATCGCCACAATTTTTAGCAAATGTTAATGTAAAATCAACATCCTCTTCTGTACAATTAGTAACATAATCTGATAAAAATTGTTTCTTTTGTTTTTTATCTGGGGCTTGTTTGTCTACTAAAATATTTTCAATAAACTCTTTATATTTATCTGTCCAGCACCCAATAGGTAGTTCAGTAATATTTAATTTACCAGAACCAATTGATTTACAAATACCTTTTGAATAAAACTTACCCTCTTTTGAATAGATTTTACCTTTAAATTTTCTATACCATGGAATTATTTTTTTAACACCTTGTCCATCCATTAGACGAATTAAATTATTAATTAAATCTTTTGGATTAAACTTAGGTATATTTGTACTAAACCCTGTTCCAATTCCAGTTGCTCCATTGACTAAAATCATAGGAATAATTGGAAGATAGTAATGAGGTTCAACAAATGTACCATCATCGCTATTATATTCAAGTAATGTATTATCATTTGAATTGAAGATAATTGGTGTTATCTTTGACATTTTAGTAAAGATATAACGCGGTGAAGCAGAATCTTTTCCACCCTGTAATCTTGTTCCAAATTGTCCAATTGGTTCTAATAAATTAATATTATTAGATCCGACAAAGTTTTGAGCCATCGATACAATACAGTCATTAAGACTTTGTTCGCCGTGATGATAACAACTTGTCTCACTTACATAACCTGACAGTTGTGCAACTTTAATTTCTTTTGTAAGATTTCTTTTTAATACACTAAATAAAACTTTTCGTTGTGAGATTTTTAATCCATCAATCATTGATGGGATTGAACGCTCACAGTCATAGTTTGAGAAGTGAATAAAATCTTTATTAAAGAAGTCTTGACAACTAACCTTTGTAGCTTTCTGATCCAAAATCAATTCACGATCATAATTCATTAACCATTCCTTTCTATCATCAGCTCTTGATTTCTCAAAAGCTAATTTAAAACATTCTGGTTCATCATAACCATAATTAATTCTAGTATTGTGAAGTTCTTTAAAATATTCCTTGGCTTCGGCAGAAGTACTCGTACCTAAACCTTTGTAATATTTAATATTCCACTTCTTCATATCTTTAATTGTATGTTGCCAATTTTCATAATCTGTTAAAGTATAAAATGATTTAATCATTTTACCTTTTCGAGCTTTAACAATAGGCGTTTGCATAGATGTCATAAATCCATCAATTTCTAATAGTGATGGCCAGAATGTTTCTAACCAATTCATTACTAGACCTTTGATATGGGATCCATCAACATCTTGATCAGTTAAAATAAGAACTGAACCATATCGTAATGATGATAAGTCTGAATATACTTTATTGTATTGTAAACCTAAAATCTTTACTAATGATGTAATTTCATGATTTTCACTAACCTTTTTCTTACTAGCCTCTCGCACATTTAATAATTTACCTCGAAGAGGAAATACACCAAATTTATCTCTTTTTAAAACTGATAAACCAGCAATAGCAAAAGACTTTGCTGAATCTCCCTCTGTGAGAATTAATGTACATTGATCAGCTTTTTTAGTTCCTGCCCAATTGGCATCGTCTAATTTTGGAATACCACGTAAGGTAGACTTCTTTTTACCATCCATCTTACTTAATTTTGAATCATCTTTGTACTCTGATAATTTCATTGCTTTTTCAAGAACACCTGTTTTAGCAAGTTTTTCAATAAATTTATCTGATAATTCAATTGATGATCCAAACTTTGAAGGAATGGTTGTTAAATATTCTTTTGTTTGTGAATCAAATGATGGATTCTCAATGGTAGAACGTACAAAAATCATTAAATTATCCTGAATAACAGATTGCTTTAATTTCATTTTTTTACGTTTAATACCTTTTGTTTCAGCAAACTTTTGTAATTTACGACAAATGTATCGTGCCACGTGATCAACATGTTTACCACCCTTAAATGTATAAATACCATTTACAAATGATAAATGTTCAAATTTATCATCTGGACTAACTGATGCAACAATTTCCCATCGATCACTTACATTTTCATATAAACGAGGATATTCTTTCTTATTACCAATATATAAATCAACATATTTCTCAAATGTTTTTGTTGTAATTTTTTTATTATTAAAACTAACAGAAACACCTTTTGTAACAACTGCTGTATCATACACACGCTTACGAAATAAACTAATAATATCATCATCAAGTGTTTCCATATTAAACTTTTCAAAGTCTGGAAAGAAACTAATTTTAGTATATGGTTCATCACCACAATCTGTAATTCGAGGTTTGCATTTGTGACTCATATTATTTTTAAATGTCTGGATGTATTTTAAGTTACGTTTACTATCAACTGTTTCTATAACAAATTTCTTTGAAAAGATATTAGTTAACTTAGCACCATAACCATTTTTACCACCGGTAATTTTCTTTTCAGTCTTGTCATAATTAGTCGATGTCAAAAGATGTCCAAAAATCATCTCTGGTACATAAACTTTTTCTATGGGGTGTTTAACAACATCAATACCTTCACCATTATTATAGACTATAATTTCACCTGTTTTAGGTTTAATTGTAACCTTAATAATAGTAACTTTTAATTTACCTTTGTTATTTAAACACCTCACCCAATGGTCAATTGAATTTACTAATACTTCATCAAATATCTTATAGAGACCTAATGTAATATTAATATTTTTCTTAACCATTGTTTCACCATCATGAACCCATAATTCTACCTCTCCTTTCTCGACAGAACCGATATAAGTGTCTGGTAAATCTATGATATGTTCAAGTTGACTCTTCTTTTGATATTTATCTTCTATTTTTTTAGACATAAATAATATTGATTACTTATATCGTTTTAAATGGTAATTTTATTCATTTTTTTATGTATTTATGTAACTTGAATATCTTATTATAACACTTATAGCAGTATTTACATCGCTTGATTTTATAAAATAGATCTTTTCTTATACAATAGCCACAATATTTACACTCTTTTAAATCATCATTGCCCAAAGATAGCGGACATAACATTCTATTATAAAAATACAATCCCTGAAGGTACGTATCGCATAAATCATCTTTCTTCTTATGAGTATTCAAATATAATAACTGTTTCTGATTATTTTTTAAGAAATATTGGGTGTGTCGTATTGCCATTTTTTTTCTAATTGTGTATTTACTTTTATATTCTTTATCTAATTTTATTTCAGGTCCCTTATATACCTTTAACTTATTTGAGGCATTTATTAAAAATATACCTATCTGATTATCTTTACATTTATGAATCATATATATAGAATATAAAATCATCTGTATAGATTTCATAATTGGATTTTTTAAACACGGTTGATTCTCTATTAGTACATAATCAACATTTAAATATTTTTCTTTATTTACATTTTTAATTAATTTTTCTGAAATTAAATTAAGTTTTTTTTTCTTTGTCGATATACTTATGTCTATTATATTCCAATCAATTATTTTATTATCTTCAAATAAACAATATGCTAAATTTGTAATACCTATATCCCATGATATTACCTTCATTCTATATCTATGATTATTCATCTATTTTAAGCTTCATATAATCTTTCAATGTATTTTTAGTAATTTTATTTTTACGTTTTAACTTTAATGAGTCATTTGCTGATTTTATTAAATCTTTATTTAGTGGAATAAAAAGATCATCTTTTGCTTTATTATAATTTAAGATATTTTCTTCTATCTGTGGTATAATTGAGATCATGGGCGGTTTAATTATATTATACGTTATATTGTTTTCTGATTTTTTTCTAAATTGATCAATATCAAAAAACCCACCAAACATTTTCAAGGTCTCTTTTGGTGGAGCAAGTACAATTTTTTTATTAATGTCAGTGTCAATTAACTCTTTTCTTAATAAATGAAGTAATGAATATTTCTCCCACTTGGTAGTATAATTATCATTTATTGAAAATATATGACTTGCGGCACAACTAAATGAACAGAATGTACCACATAAATGAAATACATCTTTCTTTTTTTTTTGTGGTATTGCAATTGGTATATTTGTAAATGTATGACAACACCACATACAATGTGTATTTACTTTTGTTGGCCACGATTTTCTATTATTACTATCAATAAATTCATACATAATATGTTTTAAATTTTTTTTGATTTTAATATTATTATCTTTCATTATCAAAGATTGCTTGTTAGTTGGTTTTAATTTTTTGGAAATTGTCTCATCAATTTCTTTATATATAAAGGTAGATTGATCATATGCTTTAGGCGAACTAATTCTATCATCAGATAATTCTGGATCTTCTATACTGAGATGTAATATGGATGATTTTTCTAAAGATGGTTCAATAATATTTTTAGTCTTCTTACCTCTTTTTTTAGGCATTGTTACTAGAATAATATTATTTGTTTAGTCAAGCTTTAAATAACTTTTAAAAAGTGATAATTATATAGATAATATATTACTATATTATTTATACTATGAGCTTGCAATTAATCATTGGTCCGATGTATTCGGGTAAAACAACAGAACTACTTAGGCTATATAATAGATATAAATGTATTGAAAAGAAAGTAATTGTTATTACTCATTCTATTGATACTAGATATCGTGATGGTATTTGTTCACATGATTCTCAATGGTGTGATAGTATTTATCTTTCAACATTGTCTGAATTAGATGAAAGGATATTAAATAAAATGGATGTTATCATAGTTGAAGAATTACAATTTTTTGAAGATGCATTTGATGTTATTACTAATTGGGTTGATAATTGTAATAAAATAGTAATTTGTGCTGGATTAGATGGTGATTTTGAACGTAATCCATTTGGAGATGTTCTCCGTTTAATCCCACATGCAAATAGTATTACTAAATTAACAGCTTTATGTAAAAAATGTAATGATGGAACACCTGCTATTTTTTCAAAAAGAATTACAACAGATGATAAACAAACAATGGTCGGTGGCGAAGAATCATATGAATCTGTTTGTCGAAAACATTATTTAGAAGAAAAAAATATATTTGCTGTTAGTATATAACTAAATGGCTAATCAACTTAATGGTAAATATTTTGAAAGTGTTAACAAACCAGCCGATGTAAATTATAATATGGGATCAGGTGTTCCAGGCTCCTATGATGGTATTAAACTTAAACCAGCTGGTGGAAGTGATTGGCGACATTCCCCATCAGATAATAAATTATTAGAAGGTAAGTTTTTTGTTCCACAGGGCACGCCACTGCCACTAAAACATGAAATGCAATTCATGTCATTGCCAAAAGATTCAATGTTTATGTTTGCAAAAAATAAAGCAAGTCCAGAATGCTGTCCATCAACATATTCAACCGATCAGGGATGTGTATGCACAACACCCCAACAGAGAAAATTTATTGGCGAACAAAGAGGAAATAACAAAAATTTCCCAAATGGATCATTTTAAATATACATATGTTTCCAACTCTCATTTTCTTCTTCTTTTTCTTTTTTTTCCAATAATCCATCAATGTCTTCTCGTGTAATTGTATATGGAAAATTAATATTATCTATCCTATAATTTAATTTGATATCAGAATATCGCATTAGATTAATTTTCATTATCATTTTATCCAAACATCTTTTTAATTCACGAACACCTTCTTCATTTGTAAATGAGTTAATAATATATTTTAAGGATTCCTCATTTATAATAATACTATTTTTTTTTAATCCAATATTTTCTAATATGTCTTTTAATAAATAATCTGTTGCAATTTTAATTTTATCCTCTGTTTTAAAACCAGGAACATTAATGACCGTTAATCTATCTTTTAAAATTGAGTTGATTTTATGTGGATTATTATATGAAAATACAATTAAACATTTAGATAAATCAAATGGAATAGAACTAAAATATTTATCATAAAATTCATCATTTTGACTTGGATCTGTCAAATGTGTTAAAACTCCAATAATTTCTTCACCATGTTTTGTTTCACTAACCTTATCTAATTCATCAAAAAAGATAATTGGATTCATACATTTAGTTTCCATAACTATATTTGCAATTTTTCCACATACTGCACCTTCATATGTATAATTATGTCCAAGTAAATAGGATGAATCTGTTGCACCACCCAAAGGAATAAATGCAATTGGTCTATTTAAAGCTTTTGCTAATCCATTTTTAAGAATAGTTGTTTTACCAACACCAGGTGGTCCCTCTAAAGCTAATACAGCACCAGATGATTCTGGTTTAGAAATCCACCTTGCTAGAATTTCTAAAATTTTAATTTTTGTTTCTTCCTGTCCATAAATAGAATCTTCTAAATATTTATACGATTTTTTTATAAATTGATTTATTTTAATAGTTTTATCATTTTTTTTAATTGGCATTTTAATGTAAGTATTAAATGGTATTTTATTTAATAATGACATATATTTTTTCATTTTGCCATATTCTGATTCTCTTGATGACATTTTATTAAATGTATTAATTTTATCAATTATTGAAGATTTTGCAGACAATGAAATATTTGAGTTTAGTATTTTTATTTTAAGTGGCACATCACCTGAATTGAAATATTCCAATACTTCTTTATTTATATTTTTTATTTTTGTTCTCTCATCAATCGTTAATGTTTTTAAATATTTTGATTCATCTTGTGTATATGTTTTATGATACTTATCTACTTCTTCTTTTTGACAAGAGGGATCATCTTCTTCATAATCTTCATCATCTTTATCGTCCATAATTTGTTGATGAAGATTTCTAAAAGTCCGATTAATTAAGAATCTGGTAATATCAATTAATTCATCATCCGCACCCTCTTCTCCATTCTTATTCACATTAAATATAAATACATCATCATTATCAATAAATTCTTTATCCTCTGGTGTTTCTTCAACATCCGATTCTTCTTCATCATCAGTATCTTCAATATTTTCATCTTCAATATCTACTTTATTACTTTTATCACTTTCAGTAGAATTATATGTGTATTCTGAATCATCTGAATCATCTGAATCATCTGAATCATCTGGTATTTTTTTAATAAGAACATTAATATTTTCAACATCGTCCTGTTTATTTTTCTTATTTGGGGATGAATTATCTGTATCGTTATCATTTTTTCGTTTAACCATATATTTATAATAGATACTTATTTTTTATATAAATTAATAAAAAAAAGGAAATTAGAAATGATATATAAAAATATATAATGATTATATTATAATGTCAAAATTAATTTACAAACTGGATGATGTTGAAGACGTAGAAACTGTTAGGAAAGTTCAGTTCAGTATTCTAAGTCCAGAAAGTATTATTAAATCTTCTGTTTGCGAAGTTACATTACCAGAAACATATGATGGTTCTAATCCAAAAATTAATGGCTTATTTGATCCCAGAATGGGAGTATTGGACGATGGTCGAACATGTCCAACAGATGAGAATGACAATACAATGTGTCCTGGTTATTTTGGACATATTAATTTAGCATTGCCTGTATTTTATTATCATTTTATTCCATATATTATTAAAATATTACGATGTGTTTGTTTTCGTTGTTCAAATATTTTAATTGATAAATCAAATCCAATGATCCTAAATGAAATTAAAAAAAGGACAGGTAAAATTAGATTTAATTTTGTGTATGATAAATCTATTGCAAGTAAAAATAAAAAATGTCAATACAATTGTGGATGTCACGCAATTCAACCTAAAAAATACATTAAGTTAAACTCTGATAAAATTCTAGATCAAAGTAATATTGTACAAATTGTCGGTGAGTTTGATAAAGCAGTATTAAAATCAAAAGAAACAAATATTCATCAAGTATTTACACCAGAGTTATGTTATAATATTCTTAAAAATATTACTGAGGAAGATGTTAAACTACTTGGTCTATCTAATAAATACAGTAGACCTGAATGGTTAATTTGCAAAGTTCTTCCTGTTCCACCACCATATGTACGACCATCTGTTAAACAAGATAATAATATGCGTGCCGAAGATGATTTAACACGACATTTAATTCAAATTATTAAACAAAATAATCAATTACGACAAAAAATTACATCTGGTGCAGAAAAGAAAACAATAAATATTTATGAAGGTGCTTTACAATGTTTAATCGCTTCATATATCGATAATGAGATTCCAAAAGTTCCATCTTTAATTGATCGTTCCGGTCGACCATACAAAACACTTAAAACAAGATTAAAAGCAAAGGGTGGTCGTATGCGAGGTAATATTATGGGGAAACGATGTGATCGTTCTGCTCGTACAGTTATTTCAGTCGATCCAAATATTAGTATTGATCAATTTGGAGTACCCATTAAGATGGCTATGAATCTAACCTATCCAGAAATTGTAAATAAATACAATATTACAAAAATGTATGATTATGTTCGCAATGGTCCAAATAAATATCCAGGTGCCAAGTTTATTCGTAAATTAATTGAGAATCAAGAACCACGTGATTATTCATTAAAATACATTGATCCAACTAAAATCAAATTAGAATATGGTGATATTGTTTTCAGACATTTAGTAGATGGGGATATCGCATTATTCAATCGACAGCCATCTCTTCATCGAATGAGTATGATGGCTCACCGTATTAAGGTTGTTAATGATAATACATTTCGATTAAATGTTACAGTTACAACACCATATAATGCTGATTTCGATGGTGATGAAATGAATATGCATGTTCCTGATAGTATTCAGACAAGAGTTGAGTTAGAAAGATTAGCATTAGTTTCTACACAAATTATTTCACCATCTCATTCAACTCCAATTATTAAGATTGTTCAAGATTCAGCAATTGGATCATATTTATTTACAAAAAAAGATACACGAATTAGTGGTTATGATTTTAATAATTTACTAATGTTTTTAGAGTTTAATGATAATCGTATTGATGCACCAACTGATACAGTGGGTAAAGTTAAATATTGGGATGGTAAACAGGTATTTTCAAAAATTATTCCAGAATTAACACTTAAAATGAAAAATGACAGTGGAGAAAATTGTTATTTTGAAAATGGTGTAATGAAATATGGTCAATTAGATAAAGATCTTATTAATAAATATTTAATTGGAACTATTCATAGTATTTATGGTAATATTGAATGTAAGAATTTCTTAAACTCAATTCAATCATTAATTATTCGTTGGATGGTTGATCAAGGATTTAGTATTGGATTTGGTGATATTGTTGCACCCAAGAAAGTAAGAGAAGAAGTTAATAATGTAATTGATAAAGCGATCTCAGATGTATATGAATTAATTGGAAATATTAATAAAGGAAAAGATACTATTAATATTGATGCTTCTATGAAGAAAGCATATTTTGAAACAAGAGTTGGAAAGATTTTAGGAGATGGTGAAAACGACGGTAGAAAAATTATTGAAAATTATATTAAAGAAAATTGGAGTGATAATTCATTATATTCAATTATTAAATCTGGTTCAAAAGGCTCAATGATTAATATTCAACAGATCATGTCAGCTGTTGGACAACAATCGATTTGGGGTAGTCGTATTGGTGATGATTTCACTAATAGAAGTCTTCCACATTTTCCTAAGTTTGATGAATCACCTTCAAGTCGTGGATTTATTAAAAACTCATATGCAGTTGGAATGACACCAGTTGAAAATTTCTTTCACGCAAAGGCAGGTCGTACTGGTTTAATTGATACTGCAATTCGAACAGCACATTCTGGTTATATTTCACGCCGTTTGATTAAGGCATTGGAAGATATGATTGTTCGACATGATTACACGGTTAGAAATACACAAAATAATATTGTACAACTTAGTTACGGTGGTGATGCATTTGATCCAACCAAAATTGAAAAACAAAGTTTTAAACTTCTAGAATATAGTAATCTTCAAATGGGTGAAGAGTTTAAAATCTCAGATGATATTAATTGGAAATTAATTATTTCGTCGAAGGCATATTCTAAATTACAGACGGAGACTGAAAGAAATAATCTTCTAGATAATGAATTTAATTATTTGATGAGTTCACGAACCCTATTACGTGAAACAATTTGTAAAAATCTAGTACTTCTAAATCCAACTGATATTCGAGCACCATTTAATTTACGAAGATTAATTTACAATACAATTAAAAAGTTTGATGGTTCTAAGATTTCAGATTTAACTCCTAAATATATTATTGATTCATTACAAGGATTAGAAGATTCAATTCTTAAGTTTTTCAAGTTTGATGAACAATATACACTTCTTAGAATGTTAATTAAAGTTGAATTATCTACCAAGAGATGTATTATTAAATATAAATTAACTAAACAGATGTTTGATTATATTATTAATCATCTGAAATTAAAAATGTATGAAGCATTTGTCGCTCCTGGTGAGAATGTTGGTATTGTTGCAGCTCATTCATTGGGCGAACCTTCCACACAAATGAGTATTATTAGTAGTGAAAATGTAAAAATTGTTTATAAAAAGAATACAGAAAAAGAATATAAATACTATAATGGAGCAGTATCGACTTTCATTGATGATATCATTAATGATAAAGAAAATAGTATTGTAGAATTAAATGAAGGAAGTATTGAAGGGAAATTATCAGATGAATCTTCATATTATATTATTGGAGTTAATGAAACAGAGAAAACTGGATGGAATAAAATTTCACATATTAGTCGTCATATGGCAAATGGTGGACTTGTTAAAGTCACAACTAAGAGTGGTAGAACGATTACAACAACATTATCACATAGTCATTTAACTAGAAAAAATAATAAAGTAATGCCAATTAATGGAAGTGATTTAAAAACTGGAATGCGTATTCCAATTCTTAAAAATATCAAATATAATTTAGACGTAGTAAGTAAAGTAGGTGATTTTAATTTAACATTTGAGTTAGGATGGTTAATTGGTGTATATTTAGCATCTGAAAAGATTATTAGATATGATGTAAGTAAATATATTGATTATTTTAGTACATTAGGTTATGAAGTAGAATTACATAATAACAAACTTAAATTAGTAGATGATACATTATCGGATTTTATTAAGACAGTTTGTACTGATGATAAAAAGATTCCACAATTCACATATACGGCACCAAAAGAGTTTCAGACAGGATTTCTAAGAGGCTATTGTGATCAACAGGGAAATGTTATCAACAATAAAAGAAATAAATTACTACATATTTATTCCTCTAATTTATCTGAGGTTAAAGATATTAGCATTCTATTTAATTATTTCAATATCTTTACAACAATTAAAACAGTTAAGAATACATATTATTTGACTATTATAAATAAATATGTAAATTACTATCAAGAACAAATTGGAACAGATAATGATTCATTTAATAAAGAATTAATTGAGATTATTAATTATAATGATAGAAAGAATCAACATGATGTCGCAGACTATATTGATAAAATCCCCGCAATTGGTGATTTAGTAGCTGAATGTGGTAAAAAATTACAAATCACGAATCATAGTCGGATTTATGGTAGATGGAAGAGTAAAGAGAGTATTGGTAGACGAACATTACAAAAATATATTAATGAGTTTAAAGAGATTTCTATTAAACAAAAGATTAATATTGATGAATCAATTAAATATTTAGAACAGGCTGTTCAATCAGATGTTGTATGGGATGAAATTGTAAGTATTGATATATTAGATGATCCACAAGAATATGTATATGATTTTACTGTACCCGGTAATCAGACATTTATGAATGATTGGGGCGTATTAACACATAATACATTAAATACTTTCCACTTTGCGGGTGTTGGATCACAGTCAGTAGTTGTTACACAGGGTGTTCCTCGTCTTGATGAATTACTGAATAATACAAGTAGTGCAAATATGAAAACACCATCAATGACAATTTATTTATCTGATAAATTAAAGAATAATAAAGAATTATCAGAAGAATTAAAATACCAGTTCGAATACACTCAATTACGAGATATTATCAGTCAAACAGAATTAATTTATGATGGTCCAAAGATTGAAACTGAGGAAGATGAATTTTTATGGACAACATTTAATTTATTTAATAAGATCTTAAATGTTGAAGAAGAAAAAGAATTATCAAATTGGTCATTAAAATTATATTTTGACAAAGAATCAATCCTCAAAAAAAATATTAATATGAATAATATTAAAGATGCTATCTTATTTAACACAGTATCTGATGAATATATTACTTCACGAATTAGTGATAATAATTCAGAAACGCTGGTATTAAAATTAAAACTCACAATGCAAGAAGATGATGATATTGATTTTTATAAAGTCATTGAAAAACAGATTCTAGACATTACATTACGAGGTATTAAAAATATTAAACGTGTTGAGATGCAAGAGAAGAATATTGTAAAATACTATCCAGATGGTGTTGCTGAAACACAGAAAGAAATCACATTAAATACTGATGGAACAAATCTATTAGATATTATGTGCTGTGATTATATTGACAAAACACGAACTACAACAAATGATATTAATGAGATTTATAAGATTTTTGGAATTGAAGGTGTTAGAAGTAAATATATTAAAGAGTTCACGTCTATCTTCGAAAGTTATCATTTATTAAATAGACATATTGAATTACTAACAGATTTAATGACATATAAGGGTATTATTATGGTTATTCGTCGCCATGGTATTAATAAATCAATGGAACGTGGTCCAATTGCAAAAGCATCGTTTGAGGAAATTAATGATATTTTTCTAAATGCTGGTATTTTTGCAGAAACAGATAAATGTAATGGAGTATCAGCAAATGTAATGATGGGACAATTTGTAAAAACAGGAACAAACTTCAGTGATATTATTTTAGATGAAGAAAAGCTGCTCAGTAATGTATATGATGATTCTGAAAATCTTGAATTATCAATGGAAGATATGGAATCATTAGAAAAGAAAATTGATAGTACATTTAATGATGAACCAATTATGGATGATGATTTTGAAATTGGTATTTCAGCCTCACAATTACAAGAAACAACAAGTAAAAAAATTAAAAAGATTAAAGTAGTAGTTAAATAAGAACTTATAGTTATAATTATATGTTAAAACTTTCACAAAAATTATTTAACAAAAAATTAACAATTGCTGTGGCTGAAAGTTGTACTAGTGGGTTACTAGCTAATACTCTAAGCAATGTATATGGTTCAAGTAGATATTTAATGGGTGGTGTAGTAGCATATAATTCTTCTATTAAATATACTTTTTTGAATATACCCAAACATACAATAATTTATAGTAAAAAATGTGCCAATTTAATGAATATTGGATTACAAAAACAAATTAACGCCGATATTTATGTTAGTGTTACTGGTTATTTAGAACCACTTAATATTGAACTAACTAGTGTTGTTTTTTATTCTATTTTGTACAAGAATAAAAATCATAGTTTTAGAATGAGATGTCGCCCTAATTTAAATAGACAAAAACAAAAAGAGTTTGTTGTTAATCAAATCATATATACATTAAATTCTATATTTTAATGACATTGACTTTTTGAAACAATTATTTTAAATACTCCAGTAACAGATGAGCTAATTAAAATTAAAATCTTTTATTTCAATACATCTTAAGGATTTTTGTTTGAAATTGGCCCTGATATTTTTACTTTAGGCATATAATTATATAAACGATATTAATTTATCACGATACATTTCATCATCTTTATGAACACAATAGGCTTTATAAAATTCAGAAATATTACTCAGAACACCATTTACTCTGATTTTAGGTGGAGAGTGTGTATCAAATAACATTTTAAATAATGAAGATTTTTTAGTTTGTTTACTTCTCCAACAGATAGCAAACGCAATAAAAAATCTTTTTTCAGGAGATAAATTATCAACTGAGTAATTCTTAAGTTTTAAAAAAGCGTCAAACGCTACTTTAAAACCTTCTAAATCAGCAATATTTTCTCCAATTGTTAATTGCCCATTAATCTGTTCATTATATAATGTGTAATTATTGTATTGTTTGATAAGTAATTTCATTTTTTTATTATATTGTTGGGAGTTTGATTTTCTCCACCAATTTTTCATTATACCATTTTCATTAAATTGTTTACCAGTGTCATCAAATCCGTGGGTTAATTCATGGCCAATAACAGCTCCAATAGATCCATAATTTAATGCATTATCTGCGTTAATATCATAATAGGGTGGTTGTAAAATACCAGCAGGTAAAACAATTTCATTATAAACAGGTTCATAATAAGCATTCACTTTATAACAGTCCATTTCCCAAATAGAATTATCTATTTTTTTATCAATTTTAGGTAATATATAATGTAGAAAATAATATTTATTATATGAAAATAAATTATTGAGTGGGTGATTAAATGACTTCAATCCTTTGTAGGTATTGTATGTTTTAGGATAACCGACTTTATAATTTAAAGTTTTTATTTTTAATAAGGCATTTTTTTTTGTATCAGCTGTCATCATTTTACTATTTGTTATTTTTTGTTTAAGAGACTCTTTTATATTTTCAATCATTTTTATTACATTGTTTTTTTCTTTTTTTGTGAAATGTTTCTTTCTATATCTCTCACCTAATAATTCACTAACAGTTGTATTTATAAAATAAATCCCATCTAACCAAAGTGGTGATTTGTCTATTACTCCTAACATATTTTTACTAGAAAAATCAAAAATTAGATCACTAAAACTTTCAGATAAATATGGTGCGGAAAATAATAATAATTTCCATTTAAAAAATAATTTTAAATCTGTTTCTAATACTTTTTGTATATACTTAAAATAATTTAAATTATCAATTAATATCAGTGTTGGAATATTAAAATCATCCAATAATTTATTAAATTTATTATTTAATACTTTTTTTCTATTTACTTTATTAAATAGTTTTTTTAAATCTTTCTTCTCTATTGGTGTTAACATTTTTTGTGCTAGTTTTTTTTCAATTTGATAGATACTTGTTGAATCACACTCTTCATCTATTAAATTAAACATATTTTTAATTAATTTTTTATATTTAGATTGAATTGATTTATATTTTTTATCTTTATAATAAAATGTTGGTAATCCACTATTATCTTCTGTTAAAAAACAATAATATTTATCATTTTTATATAAATCAACTGATTTATTTAAATCAAATAGTGTTGGTATACCCAATACAAGAAATAGTTTTAATATTGTATAATTACTTGAAATATCAATGATATTAAGGTATTGATAAATTGGTTGAAATCCCATTTCATTTCTTTTTTTTATATTTGTAAAAGAATTATAATATTTTTTTATTATATTTTTTTTAGATAATTTTTTAATTATATCTTTTAATTGAAGATTAATTTTATCTTCTATTATTTCTGTATTACTTATTCTGCTTTTGTCTTTTGGTATATTTGTATGTTTGATCCAATTCGCATTTACATAGTCATAAAAATTATCTTGGGGTCTATCTTTGCCATATTTAGTTGATTTAAATATTTTCAATGACATATATTAATTAAAGTTATTTTAATTACTTATAATGAATATTATTTTATATGTATATAATATAATAACAATGGAACATCGTACAATTAAAAATATTATTAATGGATTCGAAATTAATTTTGATCAAGGTAATTTGGATAATACTTCAGCTTATTATGGGGATGCTGTTATAAGATACGGAACTCATCCTACAAAGTTTGAGATAATTACAGGGGCGGAATTTAAAGGAAAGATAGAAGTGATCAATGATGCGATACCAGAAGGCTCACTCATAGTAGACATTCAGGAGCTCTCAATGTTAGGAAAACATATATTATCATCATCATCATATACCGATGCCGAAAAACAAAACATTATTGCGGGAATTGGCACATTTATCCTAACAGCATATTTTCAAATGGAAATACATGTTGATGCGTTTAAGGAGAATCATTTCGGAATGTATGACGGTGAACCAATCACAAATAACATTGTCGTAGGAAAAAATAAGATTGATGAAACCGAGGTAGCTGATACTGGCGTATATCCTTCGGATAGGTCTGCGATTGAGCAGACTGACTATATTAAGAAAGCACTAGATATAACAGCACTCAAAAATAACGCCAATGGTGTTGGTGTTACATTATTAGATTTTTACATGATCATGTCTGAAGAGACTACTGTTGATATTGGTGAACTGACTAATCTTAATTATTATGTAATAGGTGGTGGTATATTTACATCTTGGAAAACAATGGAAACGACTATTAAATATAGTCTAAAAACAACTATAAGTAGTAGCGATGTGTCTAAAATAGATACATTAGTTGGTAGTACTACATCATTTAAAGAAACTACAGATAGTATAATTAAGATACTTGAGTCGGTTAATAATATTAAAACAAATTCTAATATAGACATTTATACTGAGGTGACTGAGATTGGAACTGATGCTAATAATAATGATACATTCAAATTTAAATTTAAGAATGTAGATTTTGATAAGCTTGACCAATCACATAAAGACAACATCATAAAAAAACTAAAAGAATATATAGGTAATCCCGATGCAACTATTGAATTAAGTTCGGGTTCTTTAGGGGTGGCAATTAACTTAAATAATTCTATCGGTTCCAATATCTGTTTTTTAAAAGGATCACGAGTGTTAGTGGATACACTTGGATATAAAAATATTGAAAATGTTCAGGCAGGTGATTATATCAATAAAAATAAAGTTTTAAATATTGTTTCACATAAATTAAATGGTACCATTGTTAAAATTAATAAAAATGCATTAGCCCCATTGGTTCCATTCTGTGATACTTTTGTAACACACGCACATAAATTATATTACAACAACAATTCTTTTCTAGCACAACAATTAATTAATGGTAATACAGTTACAGAAGTTGAAGTAAATGAGACAGTTTACAATGTATTACTTAGTGGATTTAAACATAGTAAAATGAGTGTAAATAATATTGAATGTGAAACATTACACCCATTGAATAAAAAAGCAATTAAATGTTACCAAAACTATGTATCTGAACAAATTAAACATAATAATTCTACTCCACTAAGAGCATACAGTATTATTCGCCAATTATTATAAATATAAAAATAAAAATATATTTTTATTATATAAAATCATTTTAATTAAATAATTTTATATATTTTTTAGAAAAGTATAATAAATTATTTGTATATTATATATGACATCATATTGCGAAATATTAGGTTGTAAGGATAGATATTCTCACGTATCTTCTATGCATCGGTGCGTTAAATGTAAACAGTTCGGTCATGGTATAATTGATTGTATTGATGCACAATCTGTTAAAAAAGCAAATGATATAATTGATAAAAAAATACCAACTGTGTTTCACTGTACTAAACCAGAATGTAGTAATCCATGGACACATATATCATCTTATCATATTTGTGAATATTGTGGAGGGAATCATTCAATTACTGAATGTAATTTAATAAACACTAAAGAAAAAATAATTGAAATAAAATGTCCACTGTGTAGAGTTGATAATATATTTACATCGTATATGAAAGTAAATGGATCTGATAAGACCTGTTGTATTTGTTCAGATAATATTGCCAATATTTATTTACCAGATTGTGGACATAACATAATGTGTTATTCGTGTGCAGAAAGAATAAGAATAACAAGTAATCAAAATATAATTTCAGAATCTGACTTACCACATGCTGTTATTCAAATGGTTTCTCATATTTTTAGTAATAAGATTGGTAAAATATATACAATTGTTAATGTTGGTCTTGGGAATATGTATTATGTGAAGCGTAATAATAATACAGATGAATTAATTGGTTATTTAATGTATTCTGACTCATGGAATGATGAACATATAACAGAATTATATCAATTTATTTATAATTATAGTTTTCTAAAATGTATTATTTATGATCCATTCTCGGTAGTTCAATTTTTAATATAATATATATATAATAATATATGTCTAATAAAAAGACAGAAAGTACAGATTTATTAAAAGATTATATTAAATTAATGTTTGACTCTGTAATATTATCATTGCAACATATTTATTATCATAAAAAAAAATATACTATTCTAATTTCAGGAATAATTATAGCATATTCTATTTATTTATTAAGCAATGCAATTTCAGTTGATGTTACTAAAGCAGAAGATGAAGCTGAAAAAGAAAGAGAAGAAAATATAGTAGATAATGGAAAACCAACTACTAATCAAAAAGATGGTATATTAAAATGGTTATATTATCCAAGTGATACTTTTTCCACAATGTTCGCTTCTCTTATTCATTCATTCTTAAAACCATTTAAAGTAGCTATTAATACAATTGAGGAAACATTAGCAGCATTGGCAGGTGATATTCAAGAACAACGAAAAATGATAAATTATATGCGTGAATCTATTAAAAGGACAACTATTGATACGTATACTAAATTAAATAATATATATCTTAGAATTAGAGCACTTATTCAGAGATTAGTATCAATTTTTTCATCACTTAGTTCAATGTTCAATTCATTATTTTTAGCACTAACTGATATTACTTATACATTTGAATCTATCTTGAATGGACCTCTTGGAACAGTATCTAGGGTTTTCTGTTTTGATGAACATACAAAAATGAATAATGGAAAATATATTAAAGATATTAAAGTCGGTGATTTATTAAATACTAACTGTAAAGTATCATCTATTTTTAAATTTTCATCATATGGTAATAAAATGTATAATTATAATGACATTCTTGTTAGTGGATCACATTGTGTATTTGAAAATAATAAATGGATTCGAGTTGCAGATAGTCTAATCGCAAAAGAAATTAAATACGATAAACCATTTATATATTGTTTGGAAACAAATACAGCTGAAATAAATATAAATGGTATTCGATTTAAAGATTATCACGAATCAACTGATAAAAAACTATTATATGATTATGAATTAATCAAATTAAATTATTTGAATACAGGTATTCTAATTGTTGAACAAAATAATAAAGATAAATATTATAATCCTGGATTTCATAAAAATACCAAAATAAAAACATGGAAAGGAGTAATACCAATATGTAAATTGAAAATTGGTGATACAGTGAATGGTTCTAAAATTATAGGTATTGTTAAATCAAATAATAAAGATATTATTTTATATAAATATAAAGATATAATAGTATCAGGATTAACAGTTATATATCATAATGATACGTATTGTTTTGTTAAAGATGTCGGTGAACGATTAGGAAATAATAATGATATTATTTATGATCTTTTAACTGACGATGATAGAATATGCTTTAATAATTTAGAATTTAGAGATTTCAATATTTATCAAGATAAAAAATTAAATGATCTAACAGATTACTATCTTGATAGTTATAATAACCTTGAAAGTATAATATTATAAATAATAATTTAATTAAATTATTATTTTATTTAAAAGTCAATATTAATTCCTGAACTTGCTTTCTGTCTTCTTCTACTATTTTGAGTAGTTGTTTCATTTAGATTATTGAGAATATTATCTACTCCACTTGGACCTTTCATTCTTGAACTACCAGATGATTCTGCTCTAGGATCTGGTCGTCTTCCCATCCGAGCATTTGATGCAACGTCTATTCCCTGAGACATCATATTAAACATTGGATTTGAAGCACCTCCCATATTACCATTCATTGTATTTAAGGTAGCCTGGGATAAACTTCTCATTAAATCTGGATTTTTCTTAAGTACTTCATCTAAACTGGGTGCATTATTCTTGAATAATGTATTTGTTAAATGAAACATAAATGCACTTCCTCCAACCATAAACATTAATTTTAATTCAGGTGCCATATTAATAGTATCTGAATATTTGTCGTGTAATTCTTCAAATACTTCATCATAATCATTAATGTTTTCCATCTGACTTTCTGACCATCCAGTAAGTTTTAAATCAAGTGGGTTAAACTTTTTATTTAAATATTCAGTACCACTCGTAAAACCCATTAGAACTTTTCTATACATTCGAATACTCTTCTCAACATCTCTCTGTCTTTTTACTTTATTATGTTCATATCTGATATCATCTAAATTAGAGGCGAGTGTGTATTTTCTAGATATTCTGTAACCTTGTCTTTCAAGTTTATCTAATTTATATAATAAATCTTGTTTCTCTGTAATTATATCTTCATATGACATTGGTTTTTTTGGCTCTTCAAAATCATCATCATCATCATCATCGTCATCATCATCATCGTCGTCATTATTGTTATTTGTAAACATTGTAGAAAAAGGATTATCATCATTATCATTATCATCCTCATCGTCCTCATCAGTATCATTATCCTCTACTCCAGACAAGTTTATATCAGGCACATCATTATCTTCTTCATCGGATGACATATCAGATGTTTTTTTAGGGTTCGCAAGAAATCCAAGACCATCTAAAGGGACTCTTGTTTTAGAAACAGATATATTGTTCACCGAATTTCCACTAGAGGGAGTTGAGGGTATCGTAATTTTACTGTCATCTTTCACTATACTCATTTATATATTTTATAAGAAACTATTTACTTAAATATTACGCAGTTTTATTGGAACGGTATTTTTTAATAGTATTTAATGCCTCCATATATTCTTTTTTTGTTATATCTTTTTTTTTTAAAAGTTGTTTTGGTATTATACAACTATTACTTGTTTCTTTTAATAAATATGTAAAAACTAATATAAATAATAATGTTATTAATAGTGCAATTTTAATATCTTTTGTGGCAACAAAAGCTATACAAAATACAACAAGTATTCGTACAATTTTTTTATCAAATAAATCATCGAAAAACTCTGGTATTTCCTTTGCAATATGTCTACCACCTAGATTCATTAAAAGCATTGCTAACCCACTTAATAGTTTACTATTATTTAATATACCTAAGTAACTCATATATTGTTATGTTATATTATAAAATTAAGTATGAGTCTTACACTTCTGGTAAATAGAACCACGGGGATCCGTCTTATCAATGATTCCTTCCATCATCCAATAGTAATCATTGTCTGATCCACGGGTATACCAATCTGTTTCACCACTAACTGGTTCACCAGAATAACCAGTATACACAGAACCATTGTACTGAATCTCTCGCTTAGATGGATTATTCGAATGTTTGATTTTGTCTGACATGTTATAGTATTTAATCTATTAAAATGATTTATATATTATATTATTTCGTTTTTATTTAAAACATAGAATATATATATGTATTATGTTTACTCTAGTATCAGAAGGTAATGAAAGTAAGTATATTATTTATAAAGATTTTGAAAAGAATATTAAAGATAAGAAGAATTGTATAGATAAATATGTTAAAATGTGGAATAAAATCAAGAAAATCTCAAATCCATATGAATTAATTCACAATATTAATAAAAATAATTATAAGCCTATAAGTCGGTCATATTATAAAATGTTAGAAATGATTTCTGATTATAATTTATTAGATAGTAATAAGAATAGAGTGGCATGTTTGGCAGAAGGACCCGGTGGATTTATTGAAGCTATATATAATTTCAGTAAGGTCAAAAATAAACAAGTCAGTATATACGGAGTTACTCTACCACCAGACAATGACAATGATATTCCAAAATGGAATAATTTAAAAATAAATGATTTTATAAATACAAAGATAATCTATGGCGATTTATGTCAGAAAAATGATATTACTGGCTTTATGAAATATATAGATACCAAAGTTGATTTTGTTACAGCGGATGGTGCTGTAGATTATTCTACTAATTATAATAAACAAGAACAATTATCATATAAATTATTCTTAGGGGAAATATTAACAACATTTATGATTCTTAAAAAGGGAGGTTCATATGTTATGAAAATTTTTGATACATTCCGTATAGTAACTATTAAAATACTAGGATTATTATATGAATATTTTGATGAATTTACTATTTGTAAACCTAAAACTAGTAGAGTATTAAACTCCGAAAAATATGTTATATTAAAAGGATTCAAAGGAATTAATAATACTAAATTAGATGAACTATTAGAATTATTAATGGGATTAAATGAAAATACACTAGATTTAAATATTACAACATTAACTAATGATTTTATTCATATTATAAATGAGTATAATATAAAATTTTATAATCAACAATTGAATTACTTAGATATAGCACTTAATCATGCTAAAAACTTTACAATGTTTGATAAATCTGAAATAATAATAAAGCAAAAAAAATTAGCAATAGAATGGCATAATATTTATGGTATTTAATTACTTATCATCTGGTACCTTTCCTTTAACATACTCATCATAGTATCTTTGTCCCATATATAATGAGGCATCATCATAACTAACATCCTTTTTGACTACCTTTTCTCTGACATTTAGCATTTCGATAATTCTTTTCATTTCAAAATTATGAGGATCATCTACTATTTTTGTAACTAATGCTGGATAGTTTTCGTAATATTCTGTGAATTTTTCAATTGTAGCAATTCTACTTACATTATTATTTCTAGTATAATCAAGTACTTCAAGAATCATCTTAATAATATATTCTTTTGAATCTTTATTTAATTTACTTTCATCCATTTTAGGAAGTGTTTTCTGTTCTGTGTTGTCTGAATTCATTAGTTAATATATTATAATTTATATTTAAATATACTATATGAAACGAATTTTAATATTTGTATTATTTATTATTATTTTATATTATTTATATAAATCTTCAAAAAATAGAACCGAATACTTTGAAGATTATTTAAATTTATTAGATAATATTGATGAAGTGTATGCTAAATTTTATAATATAGTTTTCAATGAAAAGTTTGTATTTGATTATGATTATAAAATTATTAAGAAAACATTAAATAATAATAGTAGACTATTAGATGCCGGAACTGGAACTGGTAAATATTATAAATATTTTAAGAATTATAATATAATTGGAGTGGATGTTTCAAAAGAGTTTTTAAAACATGCAAAAATTAATTCTCCATTGGGGAAATTTGTAGAAGGAAATCTTGTTAATCCCGGATTATTTAAAATAAAACAATTTAGTCATATTTTATGTTTATTAGAAACATTATATCATAATAGTTATAAAAATCAAGCAATTATTCTTAAAAACTTTTATAAATGGTTAGAACCAAACGGTTATTTATTCATTCATATATTTGATTATGGTAAATTAGTACCATCTCCTAGAAATTATAGTACATTATATGTTGATGATTATAAGAATCTCCATTCATACACAGAGTTTCCCAATTTTAACCACGATGCTTATTATATTAAGAATGATAATAATGTAACATACAAAGAAAAATACACACTGAATAAAACCAAAAAGATTAGAATGCAAGAAACCACATTACATATTCCTAAAAATAAAGAAAAAACAATTAAACAAATATTAGAAGTTGGATTTAAATTACATAATACACATAAAATGGAATTCTATGATGATACAGATATGGAATTATATGTTTTTAAAAAATAAAGATATACTATATAATGAGCGAATCAACCGAAGAACACGGGAAATTTATGTTAAAAAGAAATAAACACACAAATACAATTAAAAATATTTTTAAACATTCGAGTAATGAGAACTTTACAATGAGTAACTTATCAAAATACAATAAAACGATAATAGGATTTAGTATTGTTATTACCATTCTTATAACGATGTCTCTGTTATTTAAGTTTATATTGAAAAAAAAATATTTACCTATATTATAATATGCCTACTTATTCCGAAAAACAATTTCAGAAAGATTTAAAAGAACTTAATTCCTTAATTGGATCATTCAAAAAAGGTGGTGGTAGTTGCGGAGCTAAAAAAGTTCAGGAAGACTTTATGACCGGTGGTAAATCAGTTCCTGATGTACGCTCTTTCAGTCTTATTACCCTTGATGGTGAGAAAATTGTAAATGGTGGTAGATACGAAATCAAAAATGTTTACTCACGTGGTTCCAAAAAAGGCCAGACTGTTAAGAACAAGCCAACCCCGTTAGATGCTGCGAAGAAAGCCTTCACCTCTAAATGCAAAGCAATGAAATCAGGTAACAAGCAGAAATGCCGTATTACATTTGAAATCCAGGAAACCACACGTGGTTCAAACAAAAAGGTATACGGTCCATACTATGGCTACATGAAGAAACTTGACAAGCCACGTATTGTTAAATACCCCGGAAAAAAACCAGTTAAGTATTTTTACATTCCCCATGTAAAACTTGTTGGCTCAAATAAATAAATAATATAGATAATAATTATATGATATATAATTATTATACATTAATTGATTTCCCATCAAAAGGAGATACATTTGGAAATTATAAAGCTCGGTCACCATCACAAGCAGCTAAAAAAATAATTAATAAATTGGCAAAAATGAATGACATTCACAATAATAAATTAGCAAATACACAACTAATTGTTATTAATATTAGAAATACAAAATCTAATAAGGAACATAAATATGTTGGAACAAGAATAAAATTAGCAAATCCAATAGAAGTTATGTATCCCAACAATAGAATAGTCAAACACTGGTTCAAGACAGTTGTATCAGATTATGATAAATATTATGGCAATTAATTATATATGTCAGAAAAACAAAATAAGAATCTTAGTCATGTTTTAAAACAGATTAAAGAAAATAAAAAATATGATACCGTACAACCAATTAAAGAAGACTTCCAGAGTTATTCTACTTTTTCAGAGGTTCGAAAAACAATCCCCCAAAAATCAAATTCATTACTTGCAACTATAAAAAACTTTATTTTTAAAACTCAGTAAAACTTAATTAATATTGTAATATTTAGTGTGTTATAATAGTTATTTATAAATATATTTAATTAATATATTTATAATGGAAGTTGCAGAAGAAACAAATAATATAATTTATTCAAAAGATCCATATGTTTCAACATATGATAATATTTTAACAGATGAAGAGTGTCAACATTTTATTGATATATCAAAAGAATCTTTAAAACGATCATTAGTAAGTTATGGTAAAGAAGGTAAGATATCATCAGGTAGGACAGGATTTAATACTTGGATTAAACATGATCACGATGAAATAACTAAAACTATCGGAGAAAGAATTGCAAAAATTGTAAAGATGCCTTTAGAAAGGGCAGAATCATTTCAAGTAATTTATTATGGTGTGACACAAGAATATAGACCACATTATGATAGCTGGGAACACAATGGTTCAGAAAAAACACTGAGATGTATGAAATATGGAGGTGCACGAATTAAAACAGCTTTGTGTTATTTAAATGATGTTAAAAAAGGAGGAGGAACAAAAATAACAAAACTTAATATTGCCGTTGAAGCAAAAAAAGGTAGATTATTAATATTTGATAATACAATTAAAGAAACAAATATTAAACATCCTTTATCTGAACATGCGGGACTTCCGGTTGAAGAAGGAGAAAAATATGCTTTCAATTTATGGTTTAAAGAATGTAATAGTAAAATGTTATATTCAGAATTTAATCCAGAATATTATAAAAAAGAAGAATCAAAAATATCCTTAATAGAGTCAGATGATAAAGAAACTCTTATTGATTCAGATGATATATCTTTTACAAATAATGATAAAGAAATATTTAAAATAGAAAATGGTGATTTTATTCCACTTTTAAAAATAAAAGGAATTACTCGAATAAAACATATACATAATTATGTTAATGATAAACCATTTTATTTTATAACAGTTAATGATATCAAAAATATTATTGAGTATGATTTAAAATTGAATACATTAACACCAGATTTTAATATAATTATTATTGGTAAAAAATCTACAATTAAAAATAGTAAATTGTCATCAAATATTTTATACACATTAGATGAGCAATTAAATAAAATATTTGAAATTGGTGATGAAATTAAAGTATATATAGCAAATCCGAATAGAAGAATTATACATATTACTACTATTAATGATATATTACATCCAACTTTTGATATAAATAAATATAAAATTAATAATATTCATATTCCTTATCTTATTATTGAAAATGCATTAAGTAAAGAATTGTTAGAAAAAGTAATAAATTTTTATAATAAAAAAAAAAAATCTAATTCAGTAACAGAACATTCTCATAGTACCAAAAATAGATTACATGTACATCCTGATTCAGAATTAGAAAAAGAATTGGATAATAAAATATCTAGATCTATATTACCAGAAATTAAAAAAGTTTTGTATTTTGATATTAAACATAGAGAAACTTATAAAATATGTTCTTATGATGCTGAAACATCTGGGCGTTTTCACGCTCACCGAGATACACCAGCCCCATATCAACATAGAAAATATGCAATGACATTATTTTTAAATGATGATTATGAAGGGGGTGAGTTTCACTTATTAGAATATGGATTAAAAATAAAACCAAAAGCTAATACAGCATTTATTTTTCCTGGTATATGTACCCATAAAGTATTACAAGTTACTAAGGGTTCTAGAATGGTAATAATTACTTTTTTTGTTAATGGTGAAACTAGACCACAATATAAAATGAAATCTCATTTTTATGATGATAAAGGAATTATTGAAAGTGAAATTTATCCTTTATAGATATGAAAATATAAATTTTAATACCATTTTGTGGTATAGAATCCATATTTTTAAAAATGGATATAAAATTTTAAACGCAGTAATTAATATTTTTTGGTAAATCAATAATTTATTGATTTTATACTTAAATTATTAAATATTTATCAGGCTTATTCATTTGAAATTTTTGATAAGTCAATAATCTAGAAGTTCTATACCCACTAATTTCTTTTTTATTAAACATTTGACCTAATAACTCATCTAATGGATTATCTATTGAAGATAACTTATTTACTAATTTTTTAGCTCCATCTATTGTTATAATATAACTAGAAGTTAATCGTGGACACCCATTATCAATTAAAAATAAATTATTATCAATTGCCTTTATACCACTATATCCTATATACAAAATATCATATTTTAATGATATAGATTGAGTTAAAATTTTATTATAAGATTCATTAAAATCACTTACAAACTTACAAGTGTCTTCAAGAATTAATAATTTTTCTACATTATTTTTTATCATTTCTTTCCAAATATGTAAATGAGACAGCCATACTGAAACTTGTTCTAATCGTAATTTATATCTATTATTATTTATTAATCCATTATCTATATACTTATTGTATGTATCTTTATCTATCTTAAGTTTATTAAAATAGCTTACATTCATATTATATTTATCTTTAATATTTATATGATTATTATTATTAATAACAACAACTGATATTTCACTATTATTTATTTTTTTTGGTATTTTAAAAATATATTCTTTATCACATATTAATTCTTTAAAATAGTCTGTATCTTTAATAGGTTGATTATTCAATTTCTTTATTACTATATCATTTAAAAAATTTATAAAAAACTCTTTTAAAATACCTTTATATAATCCATATGGTACTGACATATTTGGCCATGAATTATATTCAATAATATATGGATCTAACTTCTTATCAAATATAATATCTATTCCAAGTACTTGGTAGCAATTATTTTTAAACTGAAATTGTCTTTTGAGTATACTGCATATATTAGTATTTGATATACAAATTTTTTTAATGGTATCTTTATAAAAAGGTTCGTTGTTATAATTACGGTATGTTATTTTGCTAATATCATGATCAATGTGTATTTTTCTATTATTAGAATTCTTATCATATATATGTTCGTGTACAATACAACAACCATTTGAAGTTATATAAAATTTATTATCAACTATTACTATCCAAACTCTAAGAATAAATTTTTTATTATCAATTAATAGCATATTTGGGACTTCTTCTTGAATTATATAAGACCTATTATCATTCTTAACATGTTTAGTTATTTCAGTTAGATTTTTATATAAAAATACATTTTTCCCACCATTGTTTCCAGCATATTTTAAAAAGTAATTTTTAGTATGAGTTTCATTATTTTGTTTAATATCATTAACATCAAAATATGTCTTAGGACTGTTTACAATATTATTATAATCTAGTAATTTGAAGAAAGTATATTTATTATCTATAAACGCCACATTTGACATAGTATAATTTTGGAATAATTTATTATATACTTTTGTATGTATATTCCATTCAAACTGAATATTATTTCCAGCTACAAATAATTTAGACTTAGTTAAGATATTTGAAAATATCTGATTTGAACAATAAAAATTAAATTTATTCCAATTGCCTTTATTATATTTTAATCCTTTTATAATCTTTTCTATGCAACCGGGTTCATTATGTATCGCAAAAAAATCATCTAATGTTCTTTTATTACCTAATCCATATTTATCAATGTCTTTTTTTAATTCTACATCATTTAATTGACATAACCCATAATAATAAGAAACTCTTTTCCATGATAATTTACCCCTTGTATAATTACTAGGAGCATGTATAATATTATTATGACTATCTATATGTTTTGTTTTACCATAATGAGTTGCTAATACATGTTTAGATGGTTTATATAAATTCCAACCATGTGTAAAAAGTCTAATTGCATAAAATTGTTGTTCTATTGTTTGATATGAATAAGTTAAATAGGGGTCATATGGTACTTCTTTTATAAACTTTGTTAAACCAAATAAAAATGCGGCACTAAGATAATAAGTCTTTATAAATGAATTATTATGACAACTAACTGATCCTAATTTTATAGAATTATAAGATAAAGATTGAAATAATTTTGTTGAAATATTTAGTGGTATATTTTTATTATACATTCTTTCAATAGATATTGGAAATGCAGTGAGAATAGCATTCGAATCATTACACTCATGTAAACAATTAATTGCAATTTCATCCCAATTATCAAAAAATCTTGTATGAGAATCTATTTGTAGAAAATAGTTTTCATCGAATATTAATTTACTAATTAAATATCTTGCATAAGTCGGTCCCTGTGCTTTTTGCCAATCTAGTTTAATAATTTTAAATTGTTTATTATCTTTATATTTATCTAAACATTTATCATCCTCATCAGATTGTAAACATATTCCAAATATTATATTCTCAGGAAATCTTGCTTTATTTAAACAATCTTCTATTGTATTTACTATATCATTATCCATAAAACATGCAATTGATACAAATATTTTTTTCATATATATATACCAATACGAAAGAAATATTCAGATTTGAACAATTCTCTAAAGTATTAAGATTTCAAAATATAATAAATGCTATTTTTTCAATACCATTTATTAATTAATAACAATGATCTGGAAAAATTACAAATCATTAATGTAAAATATCATTAACTGTTAATGTATATTCATTTAATTGATTATCTGTACAGTTAATATCTTTGTCTGAAATGTATTTTACCGGTATTTCTAAATCAAATGATTTATAAAAATCTCTATTTGGTCCAAGTAATTTATTTAATCTTTCTGTTATATCAACATCATTACTAACACATGCTAAAAATTCTTTTTTATATCCTTTCACATTATTTTCGATTTTCAATGGGAACTGAAAATCCTTATCAAAAATAACAGAATATTGTTTTTTATTATGTGTATAATCAATATCAACGTATTTCATATTTGGATATCTATCTTTATATTCTTTAAATGTTTCTAATTTCTTAGTATACGTAATATAAGTATTATTAGAATCATATAATTTTATAGAAATGTTGTCATTCTTTTCATTTCGGGTTGCCTTGTATAATAAAATACTATCAATTATGTCTGTCTTAAAATAATATAATCCTCCTACTATTGCAATAGCAGTACCCCAGTAATATAAACTATTCATATATGTATTAATCAATAGATATATTTATGTAGGTTTTAAAATTGATTATAAATGATATTTATAACCAATCAACTAATATAATAGATATGAAAACAGTCAAATCTTTTCCAAATCTATATAAGATAACTAAAAGTAAATACACCTGGTGCATTGAAGTAGTTGAAGATGATTCAAAGTATTTTATCAAAACAGCACACGGTACCATTGGTGGTAAACAAGTCCCCCATCTAAAAGAGGTCAACCGAGCTAAAAGTAAAGATACTATTAAGGATCAAGCTATTTTTGAAGCAAAAGCTAAATGGCAGAAGAAGAAAGATGAAGATGGTTATTCTACTGACAGCAGTAAGACAACTATTATTATTCGTCCAATGTTAGCTCATACTTTTGATATGAAAAAACTAGATAAGCCAGGACGAGCAGTCAACATCAAATTACCTTGTTTTGGTCAGCCAAAATATGATGGTATTCGTTGTGTAACTCATTTTAATGGAAAAGAAATCATTATGGTTACTCGTAAAGGCAAGCCGTTCCATTTTATGGATCATATTCGAAAGGATTGTTTAAAAGTTCTAAGTAAAAAGTTTAAAGGAGTTCAATCTTGGTATTTAGATGGAGAAATCTATACACCAGATCTTACATTCCAACAGATTACTGGGTTATGTAGGTTATCTAAAACTGTTTCAGAGGAAGATGCCAAAAATATGAAAAAACTAAAATATTGTATTTATGATTGTTTTAATACAGATGATCTATCTATTCCTTTTAGTAAAAGAGTAATGTTAATTGCTTCTTTCCCTAAGACAAAAACCATCTGTAAGGTGCCAACAACTTTAATTAAAACAAAAGAAGAGATTGAACCATTACACGATATGTTTGTTTCTGAGGGATTTGAAGGATTAATGCTTCGTAATATGGATTCACCATATCAAATTGATAAACGAAGTAAGCATCTACAAAAGTATAAGAAATTTGTAGATAGTGAATATGAAATTACTGGTTTCAAAGAAGGAAAAGGTGATGCAAAAGGCACTGTTGTGTGGCAATGTGTTACTGAAAGTGGTAAATCATTTTCAGTACGACCAGTTGGAACAACTGCACACAAAAAGAAACTCTTCGAAAATGGTGATGACTATGTAGGTAAGCTACTTACTGTTGTGTACCAAGAATTAACAGATGATGGATTGCCACGATTTCCAGTTGGAAAAGCAATACGTGATCCGGATTATTAATATTTAAATAGTAAAACTTATAATTATTATATGATTAATCCTTTAATAAAAGTAATAGGTGCCAGTTGTAAATATGGTCAAACAAAAGGAGGTGTTGAAAGTGCTGCTAGAATGTTGTCACGATTTTTACCAAATAAAGAAGATGTTATACATATTGATCATTTTGAAAATGACGGATATAATAAATTATTTTCAGCCCATAATAGATTTCTAAATATGGGACATAGACCATTGACAATTGGAGGAGATCATTCAATCTCACTGGCAACAGTAGCATCATCTATTAAAAAGTTTGAAGATGATTTAACAGTAGTATGGGTTGATGCCCATGCAGACATTAATACACGGCAAAGTTCAACTACTAATAATTTACATGGAATGCCATTAGGGTGTTTATTAGGACATGATAATATTTATAATCTTCCTACAATGAAACCAGAACAGTTAATATACATTGGATTACGAGACATTGATGATTATGAACAAGGTGTAATGAATGATTTAAATATTGAATCATATTCAATGGATCATATTAAACAAAATTCATTACCAGATATTTTAAAAAATATTTGTAATCGATCAGAAGTTATTCATTTAAGTTTAGATGTTGATTCAATTGATCCAACTATTATAACTGGAACAGGTACACCAGTACCTGGTGGTCTATCATTAGATGATGTTCATGATATTATTTCAATTCTATCATCTAAAATCAAAGCATCTGATATAGTAGAATTTAATCCGTTACTATGCGAGGATAATAATACTTTGTATAAAGAGATCAGGGATATTGCAAAATTGATTTACCTATTAGAATGATTTAAATATATAAATTATATGTTATAATATATAATGTCAATCATAATCATATTAATAATTTTACTTATACTAGTATTTTTATTATCAAATGATAGTAAATTTCACAATATTATAAATAAAAGAGCTGTTCCACTTATAGGAGTATTAGTTGTATTTTACTTTATATTTAATAAAATGGACATTAAATTACTATTATTAGCTATTGTTATTACTGCATTATTGTCATCTGATATTATTAATAAGAGATATCTTATATTGGATAATTTCAAAAAATAAAAAAGGACACGCAGAAAGTCCTGAAGAGTTAATTAGTTATTACTGCGAACAACCACTCTACTACCACAACTACCAAAGTACAACCCAGCAATCAACATGTCAGCCAACTACGCAACCCTCTCCGAGTTAAAGGATTACGCCTCTTACGTCATGGGACCTGACGGACAGCTTGTCCTCGCGACATCTGACCCAGCACTTGCTGCTGAGAATGCATACCTTGCTGATAGGGCAGCATCTTTGTGCATAAACTGTAACCAGAACCCACGAGTCGCCTCATGGCGACACTTGTCATTGTCTGGATACTGCTACAAGTGTGCAGGGAACTGCGATTGAGTAGAGTAAAACAGCTCACTTTTTTTCATAAAATATAAAAACAAAATAAAAATCAGTATAAACAATACAAATAATTTACACGCCAAGGATGAGTCTACCTATTCCTTTGCCGCCTCCCATTCCTCTCGGACGAAGTGTTCGATATATTCCCAGAATGTTTTGTAATAACGAACAAAAAAAGATTGAAGCTACTAGAAAGGATTATTGTACCAAGCTGTTCAACTTTATAAGATACCTGAACAAAAACAACAATGTCCATCACAGGGCGTTCTGGATTGATTCGAATGGTTCGACACATGAGGTGTTTGGGCTCAACGGTTAATTATAAAAAATGAAATAATAAATTACATATCTAATTTATTATTTAATTACACAAATTACTTTAAAATGTGGTCTTGTTTATCTTCATTATTACCAATTATTCTAATATGGCACTTTATTCTATTTAATATGATATTAAGTGCTAAGGAGGATATTAATAAGATGGATACTACTTCTATATGTATATTAGATGGTAATCCATTAACAAATACATTTGAGATTGGTAAGGTGTTCGAAAATATTCGTTTCGCTGCTCCTATTGAATATACCATAAAACCATGTATTATTGATCTATATACTTGCATTATTCCTTTAAAACTCGTTGGTACTGATACAATTTGTCCTTAATTATACCTTTACAAAAGTAAATCCATTATTCAAAAAACTTAATACCTTGTCTGTTTCAGATAATTTATTATTACTCTTATAATATTCTTCAAATGGTTTAATTGAAACAAGTTTTAATTTATATGAAGCACACATTTTAGTGAAATATGTAAAATTGACAAGATATTCTGTTTGTGATTGACCAAATGTATGATAATATGCTTCAATCTTAACTCCTAATTGTGGTTTTTTGAGATTGAATGTTCTGATTCTGTAATCCTTCTTAATACTCCATTGTACATTATCATCTGCATCTTTCTCTTCAACATATCCTTTATTCGCTTTTAATAGATTAAATACACGCTCTCCGTCAAAACAGGTTCCAATAAAATGACCACCAACTTTTAAATTATCAGATACATTTTGTAAGAAGTTTTTAAGTGTTGTTTCATTCTCAAACATGTAATGAAGTGCAAACATCATACTAACAACATCAAAAGAGTTTTTATTTGGAATGTATTCTTCAAGACGAAGTTTTGACATATCATCTTTTGCAGCACCATAATCTGGAAAAATAAGTTTAGTACTGTCCGCCCAAGAATAATACACATTTGGTTTTGGTTTTGGTTGATCTTTGTATCGCTGTTCTGCTTCACGTAATCCATCCTTGTCATTGTCCAATCCAATAACCTTTTTGAATTTGGCTGCTTTCCATTTATGAAAATCACCACCACGACCAGCCGCAAGATCTAATAATGTTCCATCATATTTACTTGTTTTAGCAACCGTAACAGAACTAATTAATTCACTCTTTACACTGTTGTGAAATTTACGCTGTCCTGTGTTTTTTCTATTTGTTTTAGTTTGTTCTGCATAATATGCTGTATCATCTTTAATTTCTTTATTTTTTGGTATTGAACCAGTTGAAATCATATTTTCAGTAATTGGGTTCTGTATTGTATTCCAAATTCTGTTAGCAATTGTTTCAAAATTACCAAACTTGGGAACACCTCTTTTATATTCTTCTGTCTTATCATAACGAACTCGCAATGGATTCCAAGCAAAATCTTTCTTGTAAATATTATAACCAAACTCAACAATTGTATCATCTTTAATTTCATCTTCTTCATTTGTTAAGAAGTCATGTGTATATACTTTATTGTTTGGTTTTACAAAAATCTTTGCTTCACAATATTTTTCTGGGTTCTTTTTATCTGGTGTGAATTTACCAGGCTTGGTTTTCTGTCTGAATCTTTTATTTTTTTTATTAAATGTATCAGCATTTGTACCGACATATAAAATTAATGTTTTGTAATTTTTAACAATTCGTTGTACACCATCATCGATAAAATGTGGTAAAACCAAATCTTTACCACTATCATCCTTTTTGAATTTAACAAGAAAATCAATTGAGTTTAATTTTTCTGGTTTCCATTTTAATAATTCCATCCATTTTGCTCGTTTTGTTTTAACTGGATAAAAACTATCAATTGGAATATAAATTAATCCATCAATATTATATGGTAGTGCGTCAGCAACATCTAATAATTCTTTTGATTTCTTAAAAATCTTTTCTTCATTGCCATACTTATATTCCTTAACTAAAACTGTTGTAATATTATTTTCAACAACTTTATTAAATTGTTTAATTAATTCTACTCTCGGAACTGTTTTTTTATTCTTATCTTTATTTGAAATATTTAATTTTCTTTTACGAACATCTTCACCCTTTGAGAATAATATATCATACATTAAAAAAATATTTTTATCAGATAAATACTCACCCTCAATTAAAGTATTATTCCAACCAGATACTTCAATATCAATTCCTTTATAATTATTATTATTGTCAATTAAACAGATATTTCCTTTGGAATCAATAAATAAACAATGTCTTTCACCGTCAGCTTTATATGTAACAGCATAATTATCAAGAATACTGATATTATCTTTACCCCTGGTTAAATTTTTGAGTTCCATTGAAACAGCATCAGCTAAAATAAATGTATCTGATTTTGTTATTTTTTTATAATCATCTTTTAATGACTTAATAGTTGTATTTGATAAAAGTGTTGTACCATCTTGAAGAATTATAATTATACTTCCAATTAACTCTAATAAATCAGTTAAGGTGTCATTAACATTATTAACCTCTTTGTTAATTTCAATTTCAATTTCATAAACGGATGGCATTTTTAAACAATTAGACTTCTTAAATGTTTTTCCTTTACTGGTTTTTACAGTAGTTAAGTCAATGACAAAATCTCTATACTCAAATGATAATCGATTTCTAAAACGATATGTTTTTAATTCATTATTATCATTGATTCTGTCATTGTTTAATTTAATAATTTTAGCATCAGTTACTGGTATTTCATCTTTGTAATTAATACGAGTGCTATAATTAATTAAATCAATTTTATCTTTTTTTTTTTTTTTTAAATTTTTTGCTTCAGTTAATTCGTTTTTAAGCCAGTGTAGTTTAATATTGTCAATGCCATCAATAGTAGTTCGAATTGATGATGAATTTGTTTGAATTGTTAGACTATCTGTATTTGTGAATGTTAATTCTAATTCATTTTTTAAAAAATTAATAACATCAATAAATGAGTGATGATTTATTTTTTTATCATCAAAGTTTGCACCCCAGATGATAGCTTCCAATTCTGTATCATCACTCTTAATATATTCCTCTAATAGACTAAGTAAAAGCTTATTAATATTAGTTGATATATCCATTATATATATATATGATTAATATTTTTAAATATATAACAATTTAATATTATGTATAAGTTCTTTTTTTGTTCTGTTTACTTTTTTATCTGTTTTTTCCGATTTTTTAATAGTCTCAATTCCAATATTCTTACAAAACTCTCTTAGTTCAGCAACTTTCATTACTGTAATATTATAATCATTAAAACTTTCCCAATTCAAATTACTATATAATACCTCAAGTATTTCACTATGTTCAATAAAAGAATATATACCTGTTTTATTATAAAAAATTGGTATATACTTATAATCTTTGTACTCCATAATAATAGTTGGTTTATATTTACTTATAATCTCTCTTTCTGAAAAACATACTGAAATATTATCTTTATTAAACAGGTAAATATTAATATCTAGAAAATTAACTATTTGTTTAATATTTTCATTTGTAATATCGTCTCCTAATAGAGTATCAAATGAATAATCTTTAATATTACTAAGCGTGTCTTTATATTTACGATAATATTCTGGATAATTAAATACGGTATATTTTTTGAATTGGTCTATTTTTTCTGATTTTTGTTCATTTGATAAATAAATAAACTTTTGATCTAAAATATATAATAGAGATTCATAAAAAGAGTTATTGTTTAGTTTATTTTCAATAGAATTAAAATTAATATCGGTAAATAAATTGTTTATTTTTAAAATATTACTATTAATTTTAAATTGTTCATAATTAGAATTAATACATGATATGAGTTCTGATAGCATGTATATATAGTAGTGATTATTCTTTATAATATATGATTATTGAAAAATTAAAAAAGTAAAGATACTCTATATTATATGGAGTCTTCTAAATATTCATCATTGTCTGAATGTTCTTCGTCATCTGATACATTCTTTGAAAGAGCTAATGGTAACATAACCTTATTTCGAACAGTTTTATAATTTTTAATTATTTTTTTTTGAGATAAATTATATTTTTTTTTATTTTTTTTCAATGATATTTTATCATCTGTGATAAATTTATCATTGTTGATTTTAATTGCGGGTGTTTTATTAAGTTCTATTATATTTTTTTTTTGAATCGCATATTTTTTTTTTAAATTTTTCTTATTTCTTTTTTTTAATTTATTATTTGTTAAAATTGAAAAATTGATATAATTAAATATTTCAGAAATTCTATTATCTGATAACTCTTCTAAGTTTATAAAAACTCCATTTTTATTTTTGGTATGATTAATTTGATGCTCTTTAATTATTTTATACACTTCTAATTGTTGTTCAATTGATAATTTGTCTCTATTTTTTAATATAAATTTAATATTTTGTGATTTATCCATATACTATTCATTACAAAAATTATTTTTCATTTTCATACTCATCTTCGTCTGTATCTATTATATCGTCATTATCTTCATCTAGTTTATTGATTTTAATATCTTCATCATCAGATTCAAGTTCATCATCAGATTCAAGTTCATCATCCGATTCAAGTTCATCATCCGATTCAAGTTCATCATCCGATTCAAGTTCATCATCAATTTCATCATCAATTTCATCATCAATTTCACCATCTTCTACATCAGATGATGTCTCTTCGGTGTCTTCTAAATAATCATCTTCTGATTCACCCATATCTTCAAACTCATCAATCATTTCTTCATCATTATTCATCAAATCATCTGTTAAACTATTTTCATTTTTTTCACCAGCGGTTACTTCTTCTAAACCAGAGTCATTAAATATATTAACATTTTTTTGTTTATTTTCAATTTTAAGTTTTTTGATTTTGAATTTCTTTTTAACTATATTTCCACTTAATCTTCCAATTATTAATGCAACTGTGTCATTCAATTGGAATTGTTTACCTAATACTTCAACTTCTATCGTATCACCAATATTCAATTCTTTGAAAATCTCTTTTGATTCATGATAATCTCGTGGTATAATAATAGACAATGGACCATCTTGTGCAAAAAGTCCTAATTTATTTATATTTTTAATAATACATTTTACGATACTTCCATGTACTGGATTACAAATATCTGCACTAAAAACTACATCAAATCTAATAGATCCTTTAAATTTAGACCCATCTAATTTACCAATTGTGCGTTTTATAATTTTAATACTATCTGCTTTTATGTAACCTTCTGCTACACATTTTCCATTATATTTATCTGTTATTTTTTTAAAAATAGAATCATTTAAATTTTTATTTAATAGACTTGGTTTAATATAAATTGATTTTTTTAATAGTAAGTTGTTATATAACTTTGAATCATCCATAATACTTTTAATATATATTTTTTTTATTTAAATAGTAATCATTTTTTCTATAAATTATGTATAATGTTTGATTTAAAATATATACTTTTATTTTTTTTATTAAAAAATCTCAAATATATTTCTATAAAAAAACATAAATCATTCTTTTTTTCCAGTATTAATTTATTGGATGAAAGTCTATTATAAATATTTTTAAGTTCATTAATTTTAATAGACTTACAGTCAATTCCTTTGAGAACTGACCGTTGTGATTTTTTACCAGTTAATGTTGTTGCATCTGTATATTTTTTTTTATCTAATAATTTAAAAGACTCATTAAATATACCAAATATCATATTGTAATTTGTATTATCTTCTTCCATTTTAAAAGTAGTTTTCAATAATCTATTTTTCTCAATTTTATAAAAAGTATCATATATTTTGATTAATGTTTGTTTATTTTTTTTTATTGAAAGATTATTAATAATATTATTTATTATATTATATTTTTTATCTTTATTCTTGAGAGCATTATTAAAAATATTGATTATTTCTTTATGATTAATTCTATCAAGTAAATATTCATATAATAAAATTTCTATTACATTTTTAGCAAAATACTTTATAAAATCATTATATTTTACAGTAATATTGTCATACATTTCAAATATTGATTCAGTTGGTTTGTTATTATTTATAATAACTGATTTATTATTTTTATTACTTATATGGTCTAATAATGAAAATTGTTTAACTTTATATTCAAGTGGTGTTTGTCGATAATATGTTGGTATATCTAAATATCTAATTTCACCTGGTTGAAATATATAATAATCACCTCTATATATTAAATAACCCTCTCTACCATATTTATCAAATATTATATTATTTTTATCTTTTAATAATTTATCTAATGCAATATAAATATATAAATCATCAAATGATTTATCTATACTATTTTTAATCTGTTCAACAGTATAATAAATATTAAATCTATATAGATTTTTAATATCTTTCATTATTTTTTTAATATAATTTTCTGCAAAATTAAGTGTGAATGTACTATCATCTGGGATTATATTTGTTTTGACTGATGAAATACATTTATAAGAACATTCTTTTTTATAATCACATTCAGCAGAAAATGGCTCAAATCCAAATTTATATTTGATTTTTTCACCACTTGCTGAAATCATTTTAATTGTTTTTGAAGTTGTTATAATATTTCTATCCTTATTTAATAAACAATCTGCGGCTACTTCTTTCATTATTCTTTCAATATTTTTGATTTTTATATCTTTTTCTTCTGCTAATCTATATCTATACATATCAGCTGATTCATTCTTACTATTTGTTATACTAGCATATTGAATAATTTCAACATTTCTTTCATCCTCTGGTAATCTAACATGTGAACAAGATCGTAGACCACGTCCAATAATTTGTTGATTACGAGATAAATTATACCACGGATCTAATATATGTACTTGTCTTAATCCTGAAAAATCAATACCTTCTGAAATAATTTTGGTTCCAATTATAATTTTTAATTCAGATCCATCCTTGTTAGTTACAGAGTTTATAATTTCACTTGCTTTTTGTGGAGTCATTTTAATGAAATCTGGTAAATTGGCAACAACTGTATATTTTAATGATTTGAATTTACTAATGTCTTTTTTATATTCAGTTGCTGGAATACCAGTATCAAAGGAAATTGGTGGTGATTTATTTTTATAATTTAATAAAGGCTGTTCATTATCTATTGTATAACGTTCAATGCCATTTTGTTCTAAAAATAATGCTAATGGTATAACCCCACTCCAAACATAATATGAGTATATCAGAATTGGTCCTTTTGATTTTTTAATTACTTTTAATAATTCATGGAACTTTGTTGAATAATCTTGTATATATTTCTCGTCTAAAAAAGAAGTTTCGCTACTTTTTCCTGGATTAATCAATGCTGCTTTATTATAACTAATTTGTCTTGTATTCTTGACTTTATTTTTTGATAAAATGAAAGTTTCTTCTAAGTCATATGCAAGACTTTTACCGTATGTTAATGTTTTTTTTGTTGGGTATACAATATTTGAAATTTGAATTAAATTATCATTTGTTGAAGATGTTTCCGCATTACTATTTTCTGTTATAGAATCATATAATTCTAACTGTTTTTTTTTCATTAAACAATTAAAAGTTTTAATATACCTTAATTTTTTATCTATATCAATAGGTTCACCTTTCATATTTTTATTATATGTTAATATGTTAGTGAATGATGGATATATTTTAACTGGATATGTATATGGATTCTCACCTCGAACATATGAAATATATCCATTCAGAGCTTTTATTATTTTTTCTCTACCACCAGGTAATAAATTAGCATTTCGTTCTTTATCAAAAATATTTTTTTGACTTATAATTTCTCTGTTATCATTTAATAATAATAAGTTTGATATAAAAATAATTTCTTGTGGTTTGTCAAACATAGGAGTTGCAGACATTAATATTAATTTAATATTTTTAGAGTATTTCATAACAGTCGTTATAATATACGGCGTTTGTTTATCTTTTTTATCCATTTCATTTTTTTTTATATTATGAACTTCATCAATAATTATAACAGTATTTGAATATTCTTTTTCAATAAACCTTCTAATTGTATCTGATAAGTCTTCTTCTTGTCCTGACCAACCAGATTTACTTTTTACCAAATTAGCAAACTTGCCATAACCATAAAATTTATAATTACTTTTTATTTTTTTATTAATTAATTTTTGTTTTTGTTGAAATGTTAAATATTTATCCTTTGTTGATAGTGCATATTTATTACCAGTACATTGTACAATTTCATCTGGATTTTTTTTTTCTAAATCTTTTTTTAAATCGAAGATTGTTCGTTTAAAATTTTGTTTTAATGATTTACTAGACAATATAATTATTTTTTTATTATATTTTTTGATATAAGATATAAAATTCTCAGCAATTGATATAGCAGAACAACTTTTACCAACACCAGTACCGTGAAAAATTAAAATACCATTGTATGGTGTATCAATGGACATAAAGTTTTTAAGGAATTTTTGTGTGGGAAATAATTTAAAATCTGAAGGATTACATATCTCCTCCATTTTTCTAGTTTCTTTTTCATAACGATTTTCATAAAATTCTTTTTTTTTATAGATTTTTTTTTGGAAATCGTTTTCATCATATGTCGGATAATAATCAATATTTTTCAATTTAATTTTGACCATATATAAATAATATATATTAAAATAAATATTTATATTTAAAACATTAAATATTTATATTATGTAAGATGGATAAAAGTATGAATATCAGTACAGGTATTTTGTGTTTATATCATGACAAAATTAATATTAAAAAATTACACTTTCATTACATTAACAATATAAAATTAAATATTGATAGTGATTCTTTTAATAAAATTGACAATGATTTAAAAATACTATTAATTAATAGAAAAGTATCACTTAATTTTATTGAGTTTTTAAGAGGAAAATATAGTATTTCTAATAAAAACTATATCAGTAAGATGATTTCAATGATGACTAAAAATGAGTTTAATATGTTGAAAACAATGAAGTTTTCTGATTTATGGATGTATGTATGGGGCGATATTAAATATAAAAATGTATATATTAAATCATTAAAACGGTATAATTTAATTAAAACATATTTAATGAAATTACCAGAACCCATATATGATGAACCTGAATGGGAATTTCCAAAAGGTCGAGCGGAATATCGTGAAACATCATATGAATGTGCCAATAGAGAGTTTTGTGAAGAAACTGGTTTAACAAATAATAATTATGAAATAATAAATATAAAACCAATTCTAAATGAATATATAGCTACAAATAAAATTAAATATATTAATAAGTATTATTTTAGTGAATTAGTAGTAAAACCAAATGAGTTTATAATTAATCCGTTAATTAAAGAACAGTTTAATGAAATTGGTAAAATTAAACTATGTTCATTACAAGAAGCTAATAAATTAATTCGAGAGTATCAAAAAGGAAAAATAACTATATTAAATAATATTAAAAATGTTTTTAATGTCTTATTTAATTATAATAAAAATTGTACCAAAAAAGAAATAGTAGAATTATTATGATTAATAAAATTAGTATTTTTGAAAATAAATTAAATTCTTTTTTAAATTCTTTTTTAAGATCAATTTTCATTTTTAATCTTTTTTCATATAAATCAATTACACGGTTATATGACATTCTTCCTTTACCTGTCAACGCATTGACTTCATTGTGAATATCAATTAACCATTCAACCAAATCTTTTCTTGAATCAAGTCTAATAGGATATTCCTTAAGATTTCTCTTTAAATGTTTCTTACAAACAGAACAAGGTAATACATATTGTAATGAGTGAAAGAAAGTCTTATAATTTTCTTTGTCTTTTTGTGTTGGCTTCACCGGATAATTTAATGATACCGTATGTAAAAAAAACCAATAATGAGGACCCCAAATATTTTGGTTCATCTATATTATATTGAGATATATTTTTATTAATAAGTGATCAGAACAGATACACTTATGGTATATTCTATCTAGTGGTATAAATAAAACAATATGAATATATAGTTTTATGTATCGGCAATGTAAATCTACAACTTATCAAATAGTTGGTATGAATTGAGTTAATTTATAAACATCTTAAGTATTTAATCAATCTCGTCAATTGTTGGTGCGGTTGATTCTTCCGGAACCTCTTGCTTTACCGAGAACGATTCGTCTGTGGGGACAGATTCATCTTTACCCAATTTAGCCATGATTGGCATACAAATTAGCTCAAGTTCTTTCTGCTTTGAAACATATTCTTCCATCGTTGCAGATTGGTTTGCATCAAGCCATTCATTTATTTCATCTGATTTACTTATAATTGTATTTTTATCCGGTTCGCTAAGCTTGTCTTTAATTTTTTCATCTACTATACTACTTTTTACTCGGTGTATATAATTTTCTAAGTTATTTTTAGCATCAATTACTTTTTTTAATAATTCATCTGCTTCTTTATGTAATTCAGCTTCTTTAACCATTCTCTCAATATCGTTTGCCGATAAACGACCATTGTCATTTTTAATTTCGATTTTCTTGTCTTTACCAGTAGAGGTTTCTTTTGCTGAGACACTTAGAATCCCATCAGAGTCAATGTCAAATGTAACTACAATTTGTGGCTGACCACGTGGCATCGGTGGAATTCCATCTAATAGAAACTCGCCCAAACAGTTATTGTCTTTAGTCATTCCTCGCTCTCCTTCAAATACCTTAATATGAACACCTGGTTGATTGTCTGCATAGGTTGAAAATGTTTGTTCTTTTTTAACTGGTTTGGTTGTGTTGCGAGCAATAATAGTAGTCATAACCCCACCAGCAGTTTCCAATCCAAGAGACAGCGGAACAACATCTAACAATACAACGTTTTCAAGTTTGTCATCTCTTGATCCAGACAAAATTGCTGCTTGTACGGTAGCACCATATGCAACTGCTTCATCCGGATTAATTGATTTATTTAATTCTTTTCCATTGAAAAATGCTGACAACATTTCTTGGACTTTTGGTATGCGGGTAGAACCACCAACCAATACAACCTCGTGAATATCTTGCTTAGATAATTTAGCATCCTTTAACACCCGTTCAACTGGTAGCATTGTTTTTCTAAATAATGCCATGTTCATTTCTTCAAACTTTGCACGAGATATACTAGTATTAAAATCAATTCCTTCAAATAAAGCGTCAATCTCAATATAAGCATTCATACTAGTTGACAGTGTTCGCTTTGCTTTTTCACAAGCGGTTCTAAGTCGACGCAGTGCTCGTTTATTAACAGATAGATTCTTTCCCTTAAACTTTCGTTTAAATTGCTGAATAAAATATTTAACCATCATTGAATCAAAATCTTCACCGCCAAGATGAGTATCTCCGGCGGTTGCGGATACTTCAAAAATACCCTCATCTAGTGATAGAATAGATACATCAAATGTGCCTCCACCCAAATCAAATATAAGAACATTGATTTCTTCATCTGATTTATTTTCTAATCCATATGCGATTGCCGCAGCAGTAGGTTCATTGATAATTCGTAATACATTTAATCCAGCAATTTTACCAGCATCCATTGTAGACGATCGCTGTGAATCATTAAAGTATGCCGGTACAGTAATAACTGCATTCTCAACTGGTTCACCTAAATAACTCTCAGAAATCTCTTTCATCTTGCGTAGAATCATACTTGATATCTCCTCCGGACTAAAGGTTCGTATTTCATTATTAAACTCAATTTCAATTAAAGGCTTGTCCATAGGACCACTAATAACTTTAAATGGCCATGTTTTAATATCTTGTTGGATATGTTCATCTGTAAACTTTCGACCAATTAATCGTTTCGCATCAAAAATAGTATGTTCTGGATTAATTGAAACTAAGTTTTTAGCAGCAGTTCCAATTAATCTTTCTGTGCCACGAATAGATACATAAGATGGCGTTGTACGGTTACCAGATTCATTTGCTATAATTTCAACTGTATTATGTTGCCAACATCCAACACAAGAATATGTTGTTCCTAAATCAATTCCAATACCTGTTCCTTTTTTTGATGTCATTATAAAAGTAAGTATATTATATATTTTAAATAGTTTGTTTAATGAAATCAATATGGTCTTTGCTCGACTTATAGTATATCCATTTATAATCTCCTGTATAATTAACATACTTAATGTGGACATTATTGTAATTATGTTCTATATTTACTTTAAATAAATGAGAAATTAAAAATAAGATAGGTTCAAAGGTAGAGCAAAAATAACCACTATATATATTTCTATGATTGTAATTTTCAATAGCTTGTTTATTTTCTTCCATTTGTTTATCTGACAAAGGTTCGTTATTCCATAAAACATCGGATGTGTTACAATTCTTAACTTTTAAAAACAATACTAAGCTTAATGGATTTCTAAATTTTTTAATATTCAATGTATCTAGATCTGTTTTATTCAAAGATTCAATGATACTATTCCAAAAACATGCCATATAATATACTATTAACTTATTATTATAAATAATAAAACTGAAAATAATTATTATTTATACTCGAGGTTTCAATACAACTAAGTATCATTAATATAATGAGATTTATGACTGTGATTAAAAATACGAATAGCCAGAGAGTTATTGGACTATTAGATAAAATATCAATTATTTTTTCTAATAATTTTGGAACCACTAAATCATTAAAATTTATTAAAGATACACCAAAAACGGTTGCTAGACTAAAAACGCAGAATAAAGCCACCAATGAACTTGTTCAAACACTTGTTCCATTAATTAAGAATGTGTATGCCAAATATTGTGATCCTCATATTTTAACTACTGCGGAAAAACATATAATTACAGAGAAACCTTTTAATGCTGGTGGTATTTCACTTCAGACTGACCGTAAAAAAGATATGGACAATGCTTTTCACCAGCTTATGTGCCATAGTCAGAATCGATGCTTTGCATGTGGATCTAAAATTAATATGGATACAAGGGTTCGTGCACACGTTATACCTCATTCAAAGATGAAAAAACTAATGTACTCTACAAAGGAAAAAATGTTAATTCCTGAAATTGTTACGGTACTACCTTGGTGTCAGCCATGTGATAGATTGTCGACTGACAAACTTAATACGACTCAGATCAAATATACCATAATTAATTGTCAAAAAATACTTGATAATACTGATACTCTTGAAACTCTTTTTAATTCCAAGGATTACAATAAGTATCATATATATAAAAAAAAAAATGAAGATGCTTGGAATACCAAGAGAACTCGTCGAGCTAATACAAAAATGTTAAACACATAAGAAGAGCTCTAATTTAAATCAATATTGATTATTATAAATTATTTAAATATTAATACATATAAGTATATGTATTAATGTCAAACCGATGCATAAGTTATAATTTCAAAGGTAAAAAATGTAGATCAAGAATTAAAGAAGGATACTTCTGTACATCACATACCCCTATCAACTATACTAAGGAGTTTGAATGTGATGTATGTTGTGAGATAATTACTAATAAAGAGGACATTACTGTATTTAAGTGTTTTCATATGTGCCATAAGCAGTGTTATGATATGTGGAATGATGGATTGTCATTCTATTCATCTGAAAAAAATAGTTGTCCATTTTGTAGAGAAATTATTATTAAATCTTCTAAGAAATATACACATACAGATTTAGATATGTATTGATTTATATTTAAATCATTTATTATATATAATAGTAATGGAAGAACCAGAAAACATTATTTTTGATCATACGTGGACTATGTGGTTTCATAAAGTCGAAGACTCTGATTATTCAATTGGAAGTTATAAGAAGTTATTTACTGTTTCATCAGTAAAAGACTTATGTATGTTAATCAATACAGTGCCAAATATTACGTCTGGTATGTTTTTTTTTATGAAAGATGGAATTGAACCTTTGTGGGAAAATGATGCTAATATTAATGGAGGTATGTGGACATTTAAATTGACTAAATCTGATTCAAATGAAATGTGGAAAATATTAATGGCTGCCTTGTGTGGGAATGTATTAACACTAAACCCAGAGAATATGAAACATATTAATGGTATATCAGTTAGTCCAAAAATTACAAATTGTATTATTAAAATATGGACAAATAATTCAACAAATCAAACATGTGATGGCTTCCTTACACCATTTGATAAATTAGACTATGTTAACTCATATTATCGAAAAAATAAAAAAGGAAACAAAAAATAATATAATAAAATATAATTATATAACACATTTCTTTATTTTATCACTTTACGCTCTTATTTAAGGATGATTCGTAAACAAGAACCCCTTCGGCTAATCAACCACTTTAAGTGGCCTAAGATCAATCTCACCCATCTCTCCAAGAGATCTATTGATTGACGAATTAGTAGCACTAAATTTTATAAAAATATCAAATAAAATATCAAATAAAATATTATATTGTAATATATGACTACTATAAAACTATACCCAGATTTTTATAAAATATCTGGAAAGTTAAATATTAAAAATATTATGAAAACAACTGATATTTTATTTGATTATATTAAACAGTACAAAAAAAAGAAAATACATGGATTAATCTTAGATAATACTTTCATAAATAATAAAAATATAAAATTAAAAGGATATTTTAAAAAATATCCATTATATACCATTTATGCATTAGATAAATCAAATATAAATAAACTAAATAAATTATATAAGGGAACTCAAAAAAAAATATCTGAACCTCATACATTTATAAGTATGATAATAAAGTTTTATGATTTGATGAATATTAAAAATTATAAACGAATATTAAAATATAATTTCATATTAAGTTATCCAATTCAAAACACTACATATAATGAAATACGTACAAGTCTTAAAATATTCAATAAAGTATATGATGTTTTGAAAAAAAATAATGATTTTAAAATATTAGATGATATAATCAAAGAATGTAAAAATAATATGAAGTAAAAGTATATATGGGATTAGTATTATATTTTACCTTAGGTGTTTTAGTGGTTAGTGGATTAATGTACTATGAAAATAAAACAAATGATTTAATTAAAATTGTTTCCACACATGATGGTCGTGAATATTTAGTACGTAATTTACCAGATAGTATTTATGCTGCTGATATGTTAGCAAATGTGCGTGAACGATTAGTTACACTATGTGAATACTTAGCATTAAAAGATGATAGTGAACGAACAAAACGATTATTACGTAAATTTAATCCAGATAATATAATGGAGGTCAAAGGTGGTAGTAAATATACATCATATTCTATTAATAAAGGTGAAAAGATTGTATTTTGTTTACGATCAAGAGATGGTGAAAATAAATTAATTGATTTGAATACAGTTATGTTTGTGGCATTACATGAAATCTCTCATATTATGACAAAGAGTATTGGTCATACTCCTGAATTCTGGAAAAACTTCAAATACTTATTAAAAGTTGCAGTACAATTAGACTTGTATAAAGAGGTAGACTATTCTATAAATCCACAAAAATATTGTGGTATGACAGTTACGGACACTCCATTAACCGATGATTCAATTTAAAGTTATTTATAATATAAAAAATATATCTTAATAAGATATATGTTTTGTGATTTAAGAATAAATAAACCATATTTTAGTGTTATTAAAAATAAAAAAAAATATGTATTTATTGGTAAAAATTATAATAAACCACTTATTAGAAAAATACAAGAGAAGAAATCTTTGTCAAGTACAGATAAATCAACAATAGATAATGATTATGGGGATTCATATAAATGGTATAATTATGAACATGATATTGAATTTATTAAATATAAAATATACATTGATGATCATATTGAAACATTAAAGAAGAAAATATTTGTTTCTATTTTTGATAATTCAGATGAAAAATATATTTTGCCATTTAATCAATTATTATACTTAAAAACCGGAAAAATTATTGGGGATCATTACATTAATGTTAGTGCTAAAGAATTACTTCCATTTAAAATAGATAATGTATTTGTTGACGAGGAAGGGTTTCCTAAAACAGTCGAATTAATACATAAATCAACTAAATTAGTATATGATCAAATTGATATTTATGATAAAACCCATTATGATTTATATTTAATTAATTTACAAGATGTTGTCAAACATTTAAAAAAAGAAAATATAATAATTGATAGTAAAGTTAAATATGGATATTTACGTAAGTTCTTTCCAAAATTTAAGCTTAATATTAACACAACTGCGTGTCAAACTAAAATAGAAAAATTAAATAATTATTTTGATAAATCAGAATATATTATAGATTTAATTAAATCTACAAAAACTTCTGGATATTGTAGTTGTAATATCAATCAAACTATTTTTGAATATAAAATTAATTTACCAATTGATTTAGTTGAATTATATTATATTTTTAGAAAAAACTTAAGTAATGATTTAGTATTTATTAAATATAAAGATTATAATTGGGAATCTCCTAAAATATCTATTTATAAACCAGCAACAACAGATATAATTAATAAAGAAGTATTATCAGAATGGATATATACATGGAAAAATGTTGGTGAAAAAATGATTCCATTTATAACAAGTAAAGGATTAATGATAAAATATTATTTTTATACATTTAATAAACAAAGAAAATATTTTACAATTAATTTTAATGAAGATGATGGTAATATCAAAGTAGAATTAAAATTATCATTTATCACAGATTATGGTGCAAATATCAAAGATTTAGTTTTAGTAATCAAACAGTTTAATAAAGTATTAGATATGATTGATAAAGGATTAAAAATTAAAATTAGTAAACCGTCAATAAAATTAAATAATGGTAGATTATTTTTATCAGATAATATTAAATTTAAGTTTATAAATGTTATGACTATACTGAAAGAAAATATTGAAATAACACCAGATTTAGAAGATTTTATAATGAAGTTTATTCCATTTATTAGTCCTTTAATAGAAGATAAAATATCAACAGATAATAATATTAGATTTAAATATAAAAGAGTTACTGATTTTCAAAATAAACCAGATATTTTTAAGGAACTTAAACGACTTGAAAAATTACAGGAATCTGAGCATATAATCATTTCAAAAATAGAAGATATGTTTTATAAAACAGAAGCACAAGCAAAAGAATTATATGATGAATATAAAAATAGAAGTGGCAGTAAAAGTATTAAGAATTATGGAATTGAATGCATTTTATCTTATAATAAAGTTAAATTTCAAGGTAACCCTAATGTTGAAACTATTACAATATTAAATAAATTTATGATGAGTGTATTATCACTTTATAAAAATTATAAACAATATTCTTCTGATAAATTATTCAAGAAATACTTACTAACCTATGATAAGTTTAATGTTGATATTGATATGAATAATAATGATGAAAATAATGATATGTATGATGAATATGGTAGTAATTTTAATAATATTAATGATGATTTTAATGATGAAAATAATGATATTGAAGAAATGAAAACAGAAAATAAAAATAATTATGAATCACCTGATATATTAACAATCCCAAAAGGAAAAATATCAAGTGAAGTTAAAATGACATGTAAAGACGCAATTGATGAATTAGAAACGTGTGAGGATATTTGTAATGATAGTTCTTATTATTTAAGAAGATTACAACGATTCGATTCAGATTTATTCGGTTATTCTCAGAAAGGATTCAAACGGTACTCTAAAATATGTCAAACAAGTACTGCTGGAAGATATCAACCAGTTATTTTAAGATATAATCCAGATAATTTTCCAAATGTCGACAAAAAGTCATATAGTTATACAATTAAGTATGGTACAGTACCAGAAAAAGAACATTGGTACATATGTCCCAAAGGATGGTGTCCATATTGCCAATTACCTATTAATGTAGATAAATTAAAACCTGGTGATATTAAAATCAGAAAAACATTCAAAGATTTACAATGTGCTGTTGCAAAATGTCCTTTTCAAATAAATAAAAATTGGCCAAATCACAATGCAATGTTAAGATATGATAATACTGAAAAAATAAGAGTTGGTGCAACAGGAGACGACGATGGTTATACAAAATATTTATATCCAGGATTTAATACTAAACAGAAACATCCAGAAGGATATTGTTTACCCTGCTGTTTTAAAAATAATCAACAAGATAAAAAATATAGTGCATATAAAACATTTAAAACTTGTTTAGGTGAAGAGATAAATAATATAAACAGTGATTCAGATAAAATAGAATACATTCTTAGTAAATCAGGTGTTATAAATGAGATTGGTAGATTTGGATTATTAAATCCAGTATTACATAGATTATTTGATTGTACGTGTGTATCTGGATATATAAAAAAAAATGATATATGTTTTGTAAGAAAAGGAGTTCCTGTAAATGATACTCAATCTTTTATAGATGCTATATGTGATTTAGTTAGTGAAGATAAATCAAAAATAATACCTATAATTGATTTCAAGAATTATTTAATTAAAAAATTAAATGATATATTATTCAAAAGTTTAAATAAAGGTTTATTAGATTTGACATTTAATTATAATGATAAATCATCATTAGACAATTTTAAAGAGTTTTTATTATCTGAAAATTCTATTATAAATGAAACTTTATTATGGGATTTATTATCAAGACCAGGCATATTAGAAACGGATGGTGTAAATATTGTAATTTTCAATAAAACAAATATATTATGTCCTGTTTCAGAAAATTGTAAAACATTTTTTAAAAAAGATAGAAAAACTTATTTTATAAATAAAATTAATAAAACATATGAACCAGTTTATAAAATTGAAAAATATTATGACTCTTTTAAATTATTTTGGTCATTTACAGTGGAAGATAATCCAGTGGTTGAACAGATAATTGATTTAATTCATAATAATTGTTTGAATAAAAAGTTAAATTGGCAAAAAATATTAAAGAAAAATAAAAAATTATACGACATTGAATATGATTGTACATATGAGAATGAAAATACTTATGTGCAAACAAGAGAACATTTTAAACCAAAGAAACAGATAGTAGATAATTATAATCGAATGATTGGTGTGGTAGTTGATTTTCAAACAACTAAAAATATTTTTATTCCAGTTCGTCCAACATCAATTGATGTTAAATTAGAAATGGATGATGAATATATTATTCATCCATTCAAGAAATATGTAAAAATATTACAAGATATTCAAAATAGTACTAGTTTACCTGTTGGAGTAAGATATAAAATAAAATCATATGATGATAATAAATATATAATTGGTGTTATTACTAATAGTGGTAGACGTATATTTGTGACAAAAGAATTAGATAAAGGTTCAAATATACCATCGAGAATAGAAACCTTTTCACAAGAGATTGATGATATTATTCATACTAAGATTAAAAAAGTAGACAAGCGAACTCTTATGCTAAGAATGATTAATTATGAAGAAGAAACTTTTCAACGAATTAGATTTGCTATTGCAAATAATCCAAAAATGATTAAAGAATTAAAGGAGTTATTGAAAATAGAAAGTTTAAATAAAAAAGAAGAAAAAATAAAATTATTATTAAAAAAATATATTCCTAAACTGATTAAAATTAAAACATCTATTGATTTAAGTAAATATGATAAAATCCCCAATTACCGACAGTTATGTGATAAATCAAATGATATACATTGTGAAAATAATAAAATTATTGTTTCAAAAAGAAATATGGTAACCGGTAAAGATAATCTTGATTTTATAATTATAAAACTAACATATGAGATTAGTAGAAATAAATTTAAACGTTCTGAAATATTCAATAATAAAATACCAAAGATTATTGATACAAGTATTCTGGATATTTATAAAGATGAAATTATTTTAGACAATGTTGATATTTTAGAAAGAATTAATGAACTATATACCAAAGTAATTAAAGAAGATCTGACTATTGTTGGTGATTTTGATTATAAACAACCTGAAATATTAGAAAAATACCCAACTTTATTAGTTGATGAAAGGTCTAAGCTGGAAGATTTAAATCAATATTGGTCTACTCGATTATCATCTGATTTTAAAATACATAAAAAATATTATATTCAAAGTGCATTATTTGAATCATTAATTATATTAACAAATGATCTAACCCCAGATTTAGACTACAATATATCAGACATTAAAAATGTAATAACCAAAGATATAAATAATCATAAGATAGCTATTAAGAATACCTTCAAAACAGCCAGTGTAGTTGATGCATATAAATCAACAAACCCAACTGTATTTAAAAACATAAATGACATCAATGATGTAATTATTACAATTAAAAACTCCTATTATCAGGGCTCATTGGTTGATATATTATTATATACGATATCATTCAATCTTGGCGTTTTGGTGTTATTCGATAAACCAGATAATACTACACATATTCATTTTGGTAAAAAAGACAAATATATGATCTTATATGAGGAAGTCATTGATGGTCAGCTTATATACAATATGGTTAAAAAGAATGAACAATACATATTTACAAAAAATATTTTAGATGATAAGTAAATATAAAAGTGATTAAATATAATAGTATTATAATAATAATATTAGTATAATGATGCATAATCAAATTAAACAACGCACACCAGAATGGTATACGCTTCGTAAAAAAATGATTACCGCTAGTAATGTAGCTGCTGTATTAGGATATAATCCATATGATTCAAAGATTTCTATTATTAAAAAGAAATTAACTGATATATCTATTTCAAATGCTGCTATGGCACACGGAGTCAAATATGAACCCCTTGCAGTAAAAGCATATGAAAAGATAAATAAATGTACAGTTGAAGACGTTGGCTTACTTATCCATCCAAATTATGAATGGTTGGGGGCTAGTCCAGATGGATTTATTAGAACAACTGATAAATTACTTGAGATTAAATGTGTATATACTCGTGATATTCATATTGTACCATACTATTATTGGATTCAAGTTCAAATTCAATTAGAAGTTTGTAACAAAGAAGATTGTGATTTTTTACAATGTAAGTTTGAAGATGGTGAATTAATTGATTCAACTTGTGAAACAATTAAACGTGATCGTGGATGGTTTGTAAAGGTATTACCTATTTTAAAAACATTTAATAAAGATTTACAATATTGTCTTAAAAAAAACAAAGTAAATTTTAAAAGAAAGCGTTTTTATAGTTACATTGAATGGGAAAACTATATTAGCTCTCATGATATTAAGAATTATATCAAAGATGATCCAATTTTAGATTATTTATCTAGATATGGTGATTCAAAAAAGAAAGACAGTCTATCTGTATATGATAAGTATATCACTGACAGTCTTCAAACTATTCGTGAACGGATTTTTAAAGGTATCTCTTATTCCACCACTATTTGTGTAAATAAATATTTGAAGAATTATGAGAGTATTAAACGAACAAAAGATGCAATTCGTCAAAAAGTAATTGTTATTATTCGACCACTTTTAGTACACGAAAATCATTATTCTATTCCTGACATGTTAGTTCGCAATGACTTTCTAGAACGATTATTTAATATTGTTCCAGATAAGTTAGACACAAACTATTCAATTGTCAAGATTACATTTAAGAAATTAAATATTAAAGATTATATTATTCAGAAAATGGATAGAGCAGTTATTGCTGTATCTTATTTAGATAAATGCATTTGTGATAAAGTTCAAAAAGCTAAAACTTCTGTTTACTTATTGAATAAAAAAAATAAAATTGGTAAATTAATTGTAGATGATAATGATAAATTATTAGATAAAATTAACAGAGGTGTCTCTTGGTTAACCGAACTTATTCGAGATGGTGAAGACTTTGATGTTTTAAATCCATCTCGTTGGGAATTATATCCTAATATGTGTAATCGTTCTGATTATGGATGGCATTCTCGTAAAAAAGAATTAGCTGATAATGCAAATGAATTAACTTCTATTTGGAATATTGGAATTAAAAAAAGAAAAGAGTTACATCACAGAGGTGTATTTAAATGGGATGACGTCGAACAAGAAGATGTCCCAGATAAAGTATATCAAATTATTAAAGCAAATAAATCTCGTAAAAAATATTTAAATGTTGTTAATACTTTACCTAAAAGTAAAAAGTATTTCTTTGTAGATTTTGAAACAGTTAATAATTTATCAAATGATAATTTCAAAGCTGATAGTTTGATTTATATTATTGGATGTGGATACATTGAAAATAATAAATGGAAGTTTAAACAGTTTAAGCTTAACAGTTATTCTCTAAAAGAAGAAAAAAAAATGCTTGACAAGTGGATTAATTTTATGTTTGGATTTGGAACAGAGTTTCTAATTTGTCATTGGTGTTCAGCTGAAAAAACATTTTTCAGACAAGCTCGTGACCGACATAATATGAAATATAATCCATTATCTGAACATTTCTTTGATTTATGTAAATATTTTATTGATAACAAAATAGTTGTCAAAGGTTCATTTACTTACAAATTAAAGCATATTGCAAAAGCTTTATTTAATCAGCAATTAATTGAAACAGATTGGGCTGATAATGAAATTGATGGATTGTCAGCCACATTATATGGTTGGTACGATCTAACTAATCAAGATAAAAGTAATGTAGCCGATACATTACATTACAACATGATTGATTGTAAGGTTATGTATGATATTGTTAAATTCATTAAAAAAGTGAAATAAATAATAGTTACATTTTATAAAATATATTAAGTATGACATATCTTAATAAATACCCTATTGTTATTTTTGATTTTGAAACAACTGGTTTAGATCCAGTTAATGATGAAATTATTCAAATTGCCGCAGTTTCATCAAAGGCTGATACAGATTATTTCAATGAATATTTAAATGTTGATTTTGAAATTACAAACTCATTTATTCACAAAATTACAAATAATTATTTAAATGAGAATGTAAAAGATTCACGAAAAGAGGTTTTAATGAAGTTTAAAAAGTTTATTACCAAATATGCCGATAAGGATGCTGTATTTTTACTAGCACATAATAATTTCCACTTTGATTCTAAATTTTTAGAGATTGCATTTAAAAAGCATAATATTTCATTGCCTAAAAAATGGTATTATATTGATAGTTATCCACAAATCAAATATGTATGCCCTGGATTTACATCATATGCTCTTGGAAAATTGTACAAACGATTGTATGGAACTCTTCCAGATAACCCACATAACGCACTAACTGATATTAAGATGTTATATAAAGTGTATCTAGATACCGTAGTTGATACATTATCAGAAACAGATTTCAAAAAGTTTTTGCTAAAAAAGAAAAACTTACGAATTAATAGTTCAATGGAAGCTTATTTTAAACAACCCATTGAATTAATGAATCTATCCACTTCAATTATTAAGATTTTAAAATCAAAAAATATTAATAGTTTGAGAGATGTTGTGATTTGTTATCAGTCTGTTGATGATTTTGACAAATATTTAACAACAGATTTAAATATTCAATCATCATATTACAAAAATAGAATTAATTTCTGGGCAAAACAGATGGCTCAATTATGATTGCATGTTCTTTAATAATTTAATCATCTTTCTAGTTTTAGCTTTAGCAGCCATTGGATTTGTTGTGTATAACTCTTTTAATCCACCAACAACTTGTTTATAATTAATCTTTTTAGAACCCCCCCTTAATTTCATACTGCGTGGCTTTCTAAGATTTAACTCTTCAAATACTTTTTCTAAATAATAACTCATTAATCCAAAACTTCTAGGAAGTGTTTTTTTAGTAATAATGACATAAACTTTTCGTTTTTGATACTTTCCATACATCTTTTTATTCTGTTCACTAGGATAATAACCTATTTTTGATTGATATTCTTTTGGTACAACTATACTGTTTGTAATCACAAACATTCCTTTTGTTACATCAGAAATGGGGTTGGGGTTGCCGCCGGTATGCGTGGATTCCTCAGATGGATATAGTGTATATAGTGGTGTGAGTTCTTTGATAAGTGTTGGTGACAATTTTGACAATTTATTTTCTGTCTCAGGACAGGACCTTATAATTTTGTTAATAATATTAAAAATATTTTTTTTATCTTTTTTATCAACTGTATCATTATATTTTTCTAATAACTTAGTTATAACTGTATTTAAATCATTTGTGTTAACTGAGCCAAAATAGGCATCTAAATTATAATACAATTTAGTATTACTTTTCTGATACCCTTCTAGTTCATCGTCGAGAAGATCAGATACAGTTACGGAGTGGCCGAATTCATCTACGCATGGTGATGGTGCTCCTGATGCTCCTAAGGCTGCTCCTGATGCTGCTGCTCCTGATGCTGCTGCTGCTGCTCCGGATGATGCTGCTGCTCTGGATGGTTCCCAACTAGTTGAGATACTCCTTAATCCTGGTGCTGTTGCTGGTGCCCTACTATTTGAGCTGGAACTGAGTTCTGATGTTCTTAGTGTTGCTGCTGTTTTTGATGCTGCTGCTGGTGCTGCTCTTGATACTGGTGCTGGTCTCCATGTTGCTGCTGCTGATGGTTCCCCACTAGTTGAGATACGCCTTAATCCTGGTGCTGTTGCTGCTGTTGCTGCTGTTGCTTCTGTTCTTGGTGCTGGTGTAAGTAGAGGAAAACCATGTGCTGCTGTTGCTCCTACTGTTGCTGTTGATACTAGTGATCTTGGTGATGCTACTACTGGTGGTCTTCTTCTTGCCCATATAGCATTAAAAGCTGCCTGTTTTGTTCTTTGGTTTGTTCTTTCTTTTATTTTATTTTTTTCATTCAATTCACCTTTATCTTTAGTTTCAAAAATCTGATTTAATTTCGCTTTTATATTTTTTTTTGAGCTTTTTTTTGTGATTTCTCCTTTTAAAACCTCTTTATTAAAATAATTCAAAGGAATAATTGTATCATAATCAACTGACATTCCATGTATCTTACCAAGCGGTGTTCTATTTAAAAGAAGAACAATTTTACATTCCTCTCCATCAGCCAAGGCTTCTAGTATAGCTTTATTTTGATCGAAAATTAAATCCTTACAAAATTGTGGTAATTCACCATTTGTTTTAAATTTGTTTAATATTTTTTTTGTAAATGTAAAATCACTGTCCCAAAAACCCCCATAAAATAATTCCATTGTATATTCATTACCTCCTTTTTCTATCTTAAAGATAGTAGTTGATTCAGTTGATGGTGTTCCTTTTTGAATTCTAACAACTGATATATATCTATTTACATATTTTCTACCTTGACCAGATAAATTGCCTGTACGAATATGCTTAACAGGTGATACTTTGATTGTGTTATCCTCTGTATCAATACGAGTTTTAAATCGTGCAAGAACAGCAGAACTATTACTAGATATTTTTTTTCGAGTTAAACCAAAAAGATGTTTTCTATTATTATTCTTTAGCATTTTTACTATATATATAAATAATGATATATAAAAATATATGATTATTGATTATTATTTTGACAACTTACTAAAATACAAAAAAAAATACGGCAATAAAACTGTTGTATTAATGGAAGTTGGTAGTTTTTTTGAAATGTATGGAATAGATAATTCTAAAACAAAAATTGGAAATGCAAAAGAAATTGCTACCTTATTAAACATTGCTCTATCTAGAAAAAATAAAAGTATTATTGAAAGCAGTAGAAAGAATCCACTAATGGCTGGTTTTCCGTCTCCGGTTTTATCAAAGTATATTCCTATATTATTACAGAATAACTTTACCGTTGTTTTAATTGAACAAACAACACCACCACCTAATCCAGAAAGAGATGTAACAAAGATTTATAGTCCTGGAACAGATATTGATAATATTTCCTCAGTGGATGAAAATAATATTTCATCTATTTTTATTGAGTCTATTACTAATCATACATCTGGAAAAAAGTTTGATGTGTGTGGTGTAAGTACTATTGATTTATCAACTGGCAAATCAACTGTATATGAGATTTATGATAATATTAAAGAAGATTTATATCAATATATTGAAAGTAAAAATCCAAAAGAAATTATTATTATTGACAAATCTGAAAATAATTATTATAAATTATTTAATCACAGAAAACATTATATTATTACAAATAGTAAATCAAAAGAAAAAATAGATTATCTTAATACCTTTTTTAAAAAGATATTTGATATTAAAAGTCTCTTAACTCCTTTAGAGTTTTTAGATTTAAATAGAATGATTTATGCAGCAACATCATTATGTTATCTATTACATTTCTGTTATGAACATGATGAAACAATTATCAATAAACTTAATAAACCAACAATTTGGGATAACACTTCTAATCTACAGTTATGTAATAATTCTTTATACCAACTAAATATTACTGAAGATCTTGGATTATTATCAATCTTAAATAAAACATCAACTCCAATGGGAAAAAGATTTTTACGAGACAAGATTATGAAACCATTTTACGATAAAAGTAAAATTGAAGAATATTATAATTATATTGAAACATTTGATGATAAAGTTGAACAACTTGAATCATTTTTAAACAATATTTTAGATGTTGAACGATTATTAAGAAGAATCAATCTTGATAGAATCCATCCGCATGAATTATATAATTTTTATTTATCAATTAATTATTCTGATAAATTATTTGATTATACAAAATCTTTTTATACAATTGATTTTAATTTAAAAGATATTATTCAACAGTTTAAAAAAGTTTATAATTTTGATGAATTAGCTAAATATTTATTAAATGATATTGAAACATCTATTTTTAATATTAATATTTATCCTGAAGTAGATGAAATTCAAAATCAGATTACAGACATTATGAATATTTTTGAGAAAGATTTAAAAAAATTAAATGATGTTATTGACAAAACAAAAACTAATGTTATTAAATTAGATTACACAGATAAAGATGGATATTATTATATAACAACTAAAAAGAGATATGAAAAAATTAAAGGTTCCAAATATAAAACAAAAGCTGTTGGATCAAGTTACAAACTTTTTTCAACTGAAATAAATAATTATTCAAATAAATTAATTGCATTGAAAAATAAAATTAAAATTGTAAATAAAGAATGTTTTATTAAAAGTTTACAATTCTTTAAAAGTAATAATAAAATATTGGATAAAACAATTCTTAATATTTCTAAAATTGATTACATTAAATCAAATACAAAATGTAAACAAGAATATAATTATTCTAAACCAACTTTTAATAATAAATTATCAATTGAAGGATTAAGACATCCAGTTATTGAAAGACTAGATACTGGAATTGAATATGTTAAAAATGATATATCTTTTAATGAACAAACTGGTATTTTATTATTTGGATTAAATGGAGTTGGTAAATCCTCTTTAATGAAAGCTGTTGGATTAAATATTATTATGGCTCAAGCTGGAATGTATGTACCAGCAGACTCATTAGAATATACTCCTTATAAGAAAATATTTACTCGAATTAGTGGTGAAGATAATATTTTTAAAGGAAAGTCTTCATTTATGATTGAAATGGAAGAGTTGCGTTCAATCTTAAAATATGCTGATAATGAAAGTTTGGTATTAGGAGATGAGATTTGTAGAGGAACAGAAACAATTTCAGCACTTTCAATTGTAACATCTTCTGTTTTAGCATTGTCTAAAAAGAAATCATCTTTTATTTTTGCAACACATTTACATAAATTAGATGAATTAGTACAAGATGATAATATTCAATTCTTACATTTACATGTTGAGATAACAGATGATAATATTAATTATATTAGGAAATTAAGAGATGGTATTGGTTCATCTTTATATGGAATTGAAGTAGCAAAATATTTATTAGAAAATGATGAGTTTATTAATGAAACATACAAAATTAGAAATAAGATTTTAGAAAAACCAGAATTATTATCAACAAAAACATCAACGTATAATTCTAAATTGTATATGGATAAATGTCAAGTATGTAGTAAAACAAATAATCTAGATACACATCATATTAAATTTCAATCAGATGCAAATGAGTTTGGTAATATTGATCATATTCATAAAGATGATTTATGTAATCTAATTGTTTTATGTGAAGATTGTCATAATGCATTACATCATGGCAATATTAATATCAAAGGTTTCAATTCAACATTGACTGGGTTACAAGTAATTAAAAGTAAAAAGAAACATACTAAAAATAAGAAATACACAGAAGATATGATTAAGATTATTAAAAAATATAAAGATAAAAGAAATAAAAATTATATTTTAGAATCATTACAAACAAAACATAATATTAAAATTAGTAAAACAACTTTAACAAAGATTTTTAATGACTCTTATTAATTATCTAATATAATAATATAATAAATGCTTTCTAATATCCCACTTGAATTAATCATTGGTATGGTATTACTTATGACTCTGGTTGTTATGTTAATGTCCTATGGATTCCATGGACTTCTTCGTTTCGGTAGAAATATAAACTATCTTGTTGCAATTGTATTAGCTGTAATTGCTGGTTTATTATTAGTTATCTTAGGTCTAACTGCTATTGAATACATTGCGGAGATTCACGCATCTGCTGAACAAAAAGCAGCAATGAGACGTAAAATGCTTGGTCTTGGGGTAGGTATCGTAGCACTTGGTGTAGGGGCACTTATTAAATATAATTTCGCCAAATTATATGGTGCATTAAATAAAGCACTTCCTAAGAATACAAAAAGAATTATGAGAAAGCGTAAAAAATAAATTAATTATCTATACTAATCTCTTTTGGCATTGATTCTTTTTTCTTATTTGATTTCTTTGAACTCTCAATCATTTTTTCAATTATGTCTAATCTTTTATTAACTGATGCAAATTCAGTAGATAATTCTTTAACTTTCTTTAAAACAATATGAGTTCTAATTTTTTCAGTTGCAACGGTCTGACTTAATTTTTGGAAAGAACTAATAGTATTACTTAAGGCACCTTTAATTTCTTTGATGTGGTATTCTGACATGTTATAATTAATTTAAAATAAATTATTATTCATAATTAAACTAATATAAAAATGATATTAATATTTATTTAAAATATAAATAAATATTATTATATATAAAATGATTATCCCAATTCGTTGTTTTACTTGTGGTAAATGCATTTCTAATGTTTGGCCTAAATATATTGAAGAATTAAATAAATTAAAAGATACTACATCAACAGAAGATTCTAAATCAATTGAATTCAAACTTCTTGAAAAATATAAAATTAAAAGATATTGTTGTCGTCGGATGGTTATATCATGTGTTGAATTAGTTGAGAAGATCTAAAAGTCTTCATTATCACTTGAGCTATCTTCAATATCTTCCTTATAATCTTTTGAGTTTTCCTTTATTAAATTGTATATTTCATAATATACTTTATTGAAATCTAAGTTAGTTATTAAATACTTTTCTGGATAATCTTCATAATCAAACTGTATTTTTTGGATAATATCATTAATAACTAATGAATATTTCATATCAAATGTATCATCTTTATCCATTATATATTATTTATAGGTCTTCCTTTATATGAATTATTATATATTATTCGTGCAAAATCATAATAAATATTATAATTTAATAATTTTTCTTCTAAATTATTATTATTTATTTGGGTAATCATAGTTTTTAATATATATTCTATATCATCCCCATAATATAATAGCCATTTGTTAAATGATAGTTTTGTAGTCATATACATATTTTAATGCTTATGTATTTAAATATCTAAACTTTTTTTCTTCTTAGTTCTTTTTAGTTTTACTTTTTGTGTAATTTCACGTTTACTAAAAATAAATTCAGTTACTTCTTTTGCTTTATTATAATCTCCTTTAAAAAACAAAGAAAGACTATTTTCAATATGTTTTTTATTAACAGATGAACTAGTTTTTGATGTAAAACATCGAAGCTTACCATCACTAAGATTGATATCTTTGTCATCTAGACCATTAGTTGTCATATAATGTAAGATATGTCCTTCTACTTTTTCTTTATCTTTTTTAATTTTTTTAATTATATCTTGAAACTCTTTAATTTGATTATCTAATTCAATATAATTTTTGACATCAATTTTAAAATCATCAGATACACTCATATTATATTATAAGTATCAAAAGGTCTTTAAATAAAATAATATCTAATTAATATATAATGTTCTGTATAAAACATCACGACGATTTAGTAAAATATCATACGTTTATAAAAAAAAATAAAAAAGTAATTACTGACAAAATAAAATTATTAAATAATAAAACATCAAAAATATTTATGACAAATTATGTATCTAATTTTAATTTTCATAATTTACAAAAACAAGCAATGTATATTTACAAATATGTAAAAGATAATAAAAGAATAGATGATAATGTAAAAGAATATTTAATTTTATTCGTAACTGCAAAAACAGACAAAGAAATGTTACAGTGTTTGTACACAATTATGAATGATCCAGACTTTTATGAATATTTATTAAAAATATCAAAACTATTATCAAATGTATCAACCTGTTTGGAATTAACTGTTACTGATAATTTAACTCCGTGTGATTTAAAAGCTATTTTAGAGTTTCACGATTATAAATTAACACCATTTAAGAAAACTTTAAAAATGTCCACATATGAATCTTTAATATTCATATCTAGATTTACAGACCCAACTGATTTATTTAATATTCAGTTGGGCGATAGTTCCAATTATAAAAGAGGGATGTATTCAATTAAAGAAGAGTTTAAACTTAAGTTTCCACAATCAAATCTCAGAGATTATTCAAGAGAAGATAAAATTGGTATTATGTTTTTTGCTGTAAAAAATATTTAAACACAGTCATGGTCAACCATTTCTTTTACTAACTTATCAAAATCATATTTTTTCTCCCATCCAAGTTTAGTTTTTGCTTTTGTACAATCACCTAATAATAATTCCACCTCTGCTGGTCTAAAATATTTTTCAGAAACAAATATTAATTCTCTACCAGTTTTTTCATCATAACCAATCTCATTAATTCCAGTTCCTTTCCATTTAATAGAAAACCCTTTTAATAGAAAAGCTTTTTCTACAAAATCTCTAACATTATGTAATTCATTTGTAGCTAATACAAAATCGTCTGGTTCATCTTGTTGTAATATTCTCCACATACCTTCAACATAATCCTTTGCATGGCCCCAATCCCTGGACGCATTTAAATTTCCTAAAATTAATTTATCTTTATCGCCCTTTAAAATCATATTTAATCCTCGTGTAATTTTTCTAGTTACAAATGTAGGACCTCGTCTAGGAGATTCATGGTTAAATAATATACCATTACATGCAAACATATTATAAGATTCTCTGTAATTTTTAACAATCCAATACGCATATAATTTAGAAACACCATATGGAGATCTAGGATAAAAAGGAGTTGTTTCTGATTGTGGTGTTTCAACAACCTTACCATATAACTCTGAGGTTGATGCTTGGTAAAATCGTGTAACTGATTCTAAATTAGCAGCTCTAATACCATCTAATAATCGTAAAGTACCTAACCCATTTACATCTCCTGTATATAATGGCATTTCAAAGGATACTTTGACATGACTCATCGCACCTAGGTTATATATTTCTAATTTTTTTAGATTAGGTGTTTTTTTAATTTGAGATAATATATTATTAATATTTGTTGAATCTGTTAGATCACCATACTTTAATTTTAATTTTGGATGATTGAAAATATGATCAATTCTTTTTGTATTAATGCTAGAAGACCTCCGAATAATACCCCATACATCATAATCTTTTTCTAATAATAACTCTGTTAAATAAGAACCATCCTGTCCAGTAATACCTGTAATTAGTGCAACGTTCATATACTAACTAATATATAATTAGTTAGTATATATGAACTTACTTATAACGGGTGGTAGTGGATTAGTAGGAAAGGCAATTGACGAAATTAAAAATAATTATAATTACAATTTTATATTTTTATCATCGAGTGATGGTAATTTGACAAAATTAGATGAAACAGAAGAAATATTTAAAAAATATAAACCAGATTATGTTATTCATTTGGCAGCAAAAGTTGGAGGATTATTTAAAAATATGAATTATAAAGTCGAAATGCTTGAAGAAAATATATTAATTAATTATAATGTTTTATCAATGTGTTATAAATACAATGTTAAAAAAGTAATTTCTTGTTTATCAACTTGTATTTTTCCTGATAAAACAAATTATCCTATTAATGAAGAAATGATGCATGACGGACCTCCACATAATTCAAATGACGCATATGCCTATGCAAAACGATTATTAGAGATACATTCTAGAATGTATCAACAACAGTATAATAAAAATTTTATTTGTATTATACCAACAAATATATATGGTAAATATGACAATTTTGATCTAAGTGATGGACATGTTATACCAGCTTTAATTCATCAATGTTATTTAGCAAAACAAAATAATAAAAAGTTTATAGTTAAAGGGACTGGAAAACCGTTAAGACAATTCATATATTCAATTGATTTAGCAAAATTAATTATTTGGACATTAGAAAATTATAATAAAACTGGTAATTTAATTTTATCTGTCCCGGAAGAAAGTGAAGTTAGTATTAAAGATGTTGCTACAATTATTTCTGAAAAGTTTAATTATCAAAAGCATATGATCTTTGATACATCTTATTCAGACGGACAATATAAAAAAACAGCTGATAATAAAAAATTAATGAACCAGCTAAAACAATTTACATTTACTGATATACATTCAGGTATATCAACTACAATTGAGTGGTTCTGTAATAATTATAAAAATGTTAGAGGAAATATTTAAATATATTTCTTTTCAAATAAACTCCAAATATCTTTATCTCCTTTTCTTGGCCAATAAAAATTACCAATATGTAAATGACCACCACCACCTTTAGGATGTCCGCCAATCTTACCTAACTGAGAAGCTAAATTACCTAAGTGTATTTTATTTTGTGGTTGATGATGATCAAGCATATGAACAACATATGCTTTTTGTGTATATTGCCATCCCCATAAAACTGCAAAGTCTATTTTATCTCCCATATTAGTGCAAATCTGTCTAGCTACTCTTTTGTATAAAACTGGATCATCATAATTTAAAACACCTACTCTATAACCTTGAAAGTTTCTAATTTGAGCGTTAATAGCAATTTGATATTTAATGTTTTCTTGAACCTCTTTCATATATTCACCAATGATAACCCAAAAGTGAGGAGGATCATCAATTGCTTGCCATATTTGATCATAAGTTTCAAGATGATCCCATTTCTTTTTTAATAAAGGATTTTGTAAAAATCTAAATTGTAAGGCACTAGATAATAAATCACCATATGGTAAAAACTTGGCCCATTTTTTACTATCAGATGAATCAACCATCATTAATACTTTTGGTATTTTCTTTTTAGGATAAAACACTTTCCAACACAAAGCACAACTTCCGTGTCCACTATTACTTGTTATAATAGTAACATTTTGTAAATTAACAGTTGGTTGTTCGTGATCATCAATTACAATAATTGATTTACATAATTTTGATAATACTTCATATAAAGAAGCATCAAACACTAAATCAACTACTAATAAATGTTTATCTCTTAATGAATTTTCTGAAACTTTATAAGGTAGTTTATTTGTTCCACTATGCTGACCGGTTCTAATAAACTCTATATTACCTTTTCCTTCTTCTTTAAGATAATTTTGAGCAATAGTTGCTGAAAATAATCCATCATTATTTCTTTCATTCCACCAGATAACATTAATATCTGTTTTTTGTTTTTTAGTTAATGTTGCTCCTTTTAATTGACTATTAAGTGTTGAATTATATTGGTTCTGTGTCTCATATGTATAACTGTTTTGTAATTTAACATCATTCATTAATTCAATATTTTTAACACAATCTTTAATTTGTTTGTTAAACTTACCCATATATTATAATTGGATATATTATAATTACCAGTTACATCCTCCTTTAATCATACTATCATTGTGTTGTTTAGCTACAAACTTGTATAATGTTAAAAATACTTCTTCAACTCCATCATTAATAAAATATTGATTAAAAAAAAATAGAGCATTCATTGTATTTACAATATCTTCATTCGCATAATATAAATCATATAAATAATCTTCCTCTGATTGGCCATCTTTCTGTTTAATTGGTTCAAAACCCTCCAACCAATCAGAACCATATTTTAAGACTTGGCTCAAAGGAATTGGTTTAATTGTTTCAAAAAGTGGTTTCAATTTTACAGCTTCATCATAATCAAAATATCTACTAACCTTCCATAATTCACGAAGAATAGTATCAACTGCTTTTTCTTGTAGATGTTCTTTCACCCCTAATTTCGAAAATGAAATTAAGAATCCTTCGAACTTGTGATAATATTCATCTTGATCACCACCGTCATTTCGAAAGTCACCTAAATCACTACGGATAGTGGAATATTGAGTACAATTTGGTTCCGTCCAACAATAGTCTATTTCACCACATAACTTGTTAAACTCTATGGTCTGTTCTAGTTTCTCTTTTTGATCATTCAGGTTGTTAGTTATTGATAATGGTAATGTAGTTGCATCAAATGAAGCAGCTGCTACTAACTTACTATAACTACTATAATTAATAAATTCAAAGGTTGATGTATGTAGAGGAGTATTTCCAATATAAACCATTTCCATTTTATTGTTATTTATAATCTTATAGTTATAGATAAATCACTTTTAATATATAAGTTAAATAGCATCATATTAAAATTGAATTAATATTTAATATATAATTATTAAGTATTAATATAATCCGTGTGATAAAAATGTCATATACCACTGAGAAATACATGAAAAGTTTAATTTCAGATAAAACTATTGAGGATTTAATTTGTCTTAATAATGTAGAAGAGTTTTTTACAAAATTTAATACTATAATTGTAAGTTCATATTTTAATTCAAGTAAACAATATTATGATTTATATTCTCATATTTATGAGACGTATAATAAAGATACATTGCCACTAACATTAGAAGGATTTACAATTATCTTCAATCATTATCAAGATATTCTAGAACAAAAAAAAAATATGAATGTTAATTATGATGGTGCTATCATTTCTTCGGAATCTTAAGAATCATATGAAATGGTAGGAACTTTACGGGTATATAATTAGACTCATACTCTGTTGTATCACAAGCATCGTCTCTCCAAACCCCAACAAAATCATCGGCAACGGTATCTAGAGGAATATAATACCACCAGTTATACACGTAATATAAAAATTCAAACATTGCTAGTAGTTAAATAATTCTATTAATTTAATAGAATTATGTATCATTTTTAATAAAATAGGGCAAATTGTTTATAATTCAACTCTCATCTTTTCAGATAGGCGTAAATTAATTTATTGGTCTCATCTTTTCAGATAGGCGTAAATTAATTTATTGGTCGC
>Ga0206125_10000028_pt1 | contig 211938 bp, 170 predicted proteins | sample Helgoland_Spring_4_FD_148598 | JGI IMG/M metagenome (GOLD analysis project Ga0206125, IMG submission 148598) | Pelagic subsurface seawater microbial communities from Kabeltonne, Helgoland, North Sea - Helgoland_Spring_Bloom_20160331_1 | ecosystem: Environmental > Aquatic > Marine > Epipelagic...
ATACATCGCAGCTGATCGCAGACAGCGGTCAAACCGTGGCGATTCAGGTGGCCGTGGTGGACATTACGGTTCCCGAAACGGTGGCGGCGGAGGTCGTGGCGGTGGCGGATACCGTGGCGGTGGCGGCGGTGGTCGTGGCGGCGGCGGTGGATACCGTGGCGGTGGCGGCGGTGGTCGCGGCGGCGGCGGTGGATACCGTGGTGGCAAATCCAGCGGTGGCAGAAGTGGTAACAGCGACTCCTATCGAGGCGAATCTCGAGGTCAAAACTACAAACCAAGCAAGAGTTCGAGCAAAGGCTACCATGGCGGCAAGAAATCATCTGGCGGCTACGGCAACAAAAGCGGCGGCTACAGCGGCGGAAAGAAGAAATGAATCATTCTTCTTCTGAACTTCTTGACTTAGCCGGGCTGAATATTCCGTAATCTTCGATAATCTCAGCAGCACCTGGAAGTACGGGAAGGACATCATCGGTCATGAGTCCAGTGTTTTTGTAAATTCGGTTGGCAAGTTGCTCTTTTTTCGTGATGCCGGGTCGAAGGATAGCAAATCTTTGACACAGTGAGCGAATGGTCTCGGGCAATCCACCCATGAGCAGGGGGACGCCGTTAATGGCGACGATGCCAATACCCATCTGAACATCCAAATCCTTGAACCATTGCCGTTGTCCACGTACAATGAACGAACCTTTTCCAACGTATTCTCCAGTTTGTGCGGTTTTGGAGACTTGAGCGGGTTTCACGCAATAAACAGTGCCATGAGCGCCTCCACCAGCCCATGCACGGCTCCAACAGAGAGCAAGTGTGGCAGCTTCTTCCAATTTTTCAGTGGTTATACGCTCATCGCCGAGTTTGTCAATAAGTCGGAATGCTGGAACATCTTCTGGAATATGAGCCGGTTTATGCTGATCGACAGCAAAACCTTGCGTGGCCCGAAGACTGCAACTTGGTGCTCCATGCAAGTCAGCGTGAAGGTACATGTCGGCACCTGAAAGATGCTTTTTGACGATGGAATCGTTGCCTTTTGCGTCTCTTCCACCAACCAGTAAATGCCCTCCAGTCAGCATGCTCCACCGATGGTTTTCAAACCACAAGCGCTTACTTCGCTTTACCTTGTTGAGTTTTCCACTTGCTTGCTGTTTTGCTTCCTTTTTCACGGCGCGTTGCAAATGCAAAACCGTGTCTTCCAATGCTTGAACAGCCCCCGATGTCTTGTCTTTTTGTTTGCGAGCAGCCTCAAAGTGACGTTGAGCATTTTGATGAACCGTTTCGTCAAGAGAAAGCGTCGCTTGCGGTCCTTTGGGTTGACCGTCTTCATCGGGAAGAATCGTCACAAAAGTTCGTTGTGCTGGATGAAGAGAAACGATCCACGGGATTTGTTTTGAATCCTTTTTGACTTGACTCCAGCCCCTTTCTTCAACGGCATCAAAAATTTGGCGTAGTAAACTTTCGATGTGCGTCCAATTGTTTTGAATGGTATGTCCAAGCATTTGTTGCTTCTCGATTTTTACAGAAAAGCCCTCAAGTGCTTTTTCTTGTTGCGCTTTCCGTCGTTCCAAACGCTCCACATCGGTGGAATGACCGCGGCCAGGTGCAGCGATGTCCAGTTTTTCAGCCTCTCTTCGAGCGAGTGCCATTGCATCGTGCGCCCCTTTCCAGGCATCAACTGCATGGCACAGAGATGGAAACGATGCCTTGGCCAAATTCTGATGACTTGGTAAAAGAGTTGGCGTGGCTTCACTTGCGTGTTTTTCATAGAATCGGTCTCTATCACCGTTTGGAGTGTGGCTCAGTGCCTTGTCTTCAAGTTCCGAGACGGATTCCTCAGATGTTGGTTTTAACAACAGATAACCTACACGGGTTTCTGCCAAGTCGTTGAGGAGCGAGTGAAGTGCCTCATGTATCTTTCCAGCATCTACTTCCTGGGTGTCAATGTTGGCTTCATAGCCGGCAAGAGAACATACGGCGTTTGCATGCGTCCCTCCAAGATTGACTTTTCCTCCGAGTGTAGAAACAAGGTCTCTGTCAGAGGATTGGAACATTTTAGTGAGATCTTTTTGATTGATTGTGTGAGGATCCATCGCAGCAGGAGGTGGGATGTAGGCAACGCCTTTTTTCAGAGTTCTTCCAGCGTATGAAGCGTGTGTGAGAGGTTGAATAATGATGCCCTCTTCATCGGTGAGAATGATGTTACCGTCTCTGAACACTTCCACATAAAGGTGATACTGACCAAACTTGGTGTCAAAATCAAAACAGAGAACACGGTCAAAGCCGAGTTGCCGCACCCCCGTCATTCGTGCATTTTTCAAGTGCTTTCTCAAAACCATCGCAAACGGAGGGGGTGTCATCGGCATTGGGCGGTCACGGTTCGAAGTGTAGATACGGGCGCCTCGCACCAATACGAGATCGAATTGGTCCATTTCTTTAGGATTGATTCTCAAAACAATTTGCTCGTAATGGGGCATGTATGCTTTTTTGACATAAGCCCCTGCGAAAGCATTCAATTCTCGGGCTACTGCACGAAGATCGAAACTCGACATTGTCGCTTTCATGTGCTCGCCCCAAACCAACCTGCAGTCGACGCTTCTTCAATACTCACTTGAATCGAAGTAGGACTTTTCCAATATTTTTCCCGTCGTGGAGGTATTGATGGGCTTTGGCTACGTCTTCGACATCAAAAACAGTGTCAATCACGGGCTTAAGCGCTCCACTGAGGACGCCTTCCATGACTCGTTGTAACTGTTCAAGCATGACCACTTCGTTTTTCCATGTCCCCATGTGAACTCCAAAAACACCTCGATTTCTCGTCATCAAGCGGAGTGGGTCGAAAGCAGGTGTTTTTCTCCATGCCAAAAATGATCGCAACATCGAACGTTTTGATGTCGGTGCAACAGCGGACATGCCGTAGGTATAGAGGCGTCCTCCTTCCTTTAACACTGAAAGAGAACGAGCGAGATTATCCCCTCCTATAGGGTCAAGAATATGATCGACACCCTGGCCGTCGGTTTCTTTTTTGATGATGGAAACAAAATCTTGGTTGTGTCGGTCAATTGCCCTCCCGCCATAAGATTCGATGATTTCGGATTTGGAACCAGAAGCAGTCGCCCACACTTGACTCACTCCCGCCCATTGACACAATTGCAATGCGGCAGTTCCAACACCTCCTGCACCACCATGGATGAGTACAGACTCATCTTGACCAAGATGGCCAAGGTGATGCAGCATATGGTGTGCTGTGAGGTAGGTCACAGGTATTGCAGCAGCGTCCTCGAGTGTTATTTCATCCGGTAGAGGCAAGACCCGTCGGGCATCGACCACAACATGGCTGGCTTGTCCTCCAGTTGACATGGCTGCTACAACACGCTGGCCAACCGTGAACTCCGACTCTTCATCGCCAATTGAATCGATAACACCGCTTACTTCGTAACCGGGTGTAAACGGATAAGGTGGGCGAGGTTGATAGAACCCAAGTCGCATAAGAAGGTCTGCAAAGTTAATCCCTGCAAAAGCCACTTTCACTCGAACTTGCCCTAATTTTGGTTCAGGCATTGGCATATCTGCAACCCGAATCGTGCTCGGAGAGCCGGCTTTGGTAAATTCAACTCTTCGAGCCATACTTCGACGACATGATGGAAGTGTTCTAAAGTTTGGTCTTGGATGTCATCCATACTGAAGATTCTTCAAACAACATGCCAGCTCGTTGATGTGACAGTAAATGCGAGAGCGTTTGGTCTCGAGCTAGTCCAGGGTGAGCGTTGGGTGTATCGGCATACGCATGTCGAGCAATTTCGGAAAGCGTTTGTTTTCCTGAATCAACGGCGTCATAAACGGCTTGGTGTCGAGCCATTCTGTGTTGGATGTAATGGTTGAATTTTTGTTCGGGTAGCGCGATTACTGGTCCGTGACTCGGAAACAAAAGGTGAGGGTCCAAGTTCTTTAGCCGTTCGAGTTGTTCAAGGTACACGTTCATGTCACCGGTGTGCGGAGGGATCAGTATCGTCCCAATTCCTGCAACCATGTCTCCTGCGATGAGTCCTGCTTGACTCAAAAGGCAGATATGCCCGGGATGATGCCCGGGTGTGATGAGGACTTGCCATGTTTGATTTCCAAGTTCGAGAACTTCTCCATCTTCGAGTATTCGGTCACATTTGACGGTCTTGGCAGTATATTCACTGCCCCATATTGGCACATCAAATGCTTCTCTTAGTAGCCCGATATCACCCACATGGTCGCCATGCGAATGGGTAAACATCATCGCTACAAGTTTGCCTTTGTGTCTGTCTACCGCTTTTGCCATGTCTTCCATTCCTTCGCGTAAATGCGATGCAGGGTCGACGAGGATAAAGTCACCTTCAGGGTCGCCAACGAGGTAGCAGTTGGTGTGGTCTGCAGGAGGCAATGTAGCCGTTTTTACCGGAACGACCTCAACACCGTGTGCAAAAAGAATGGAACGACGTCCCGGCAATCGCTCACTGATATCAAGAGCAGCAAGTTTCATGTCACGGTTTTTTCGTTCAAGGGTTCGTTCAATTTCCATCAAGAGGGTGACAACTGGAGGTGCCACTTTGATTTCATGGTTCGACCATCTCGACAGTATTTCGACGGGTGTCGCCCACAAGATTTCGGTAAATTCAGTCTGTGGTTCAAGATCGATAAGCGGCACATTTTCGATAGGGCCTGCGTGAATGTGCATGAATGCATTATCAAATTGAATTGGTCCAAACGGTGGGGTAATTCGATGGCTCAAAACGTGTATCGAGGAGGTGTCGTATGGAAAGGCACCTTCCAGTGCTAAGGGGAGATATCTGCTCTTGTCAGCAATAATTTCTTTGCGTGCATAAAGCGGCAGTTGGACTAAACCTTGCTTTGAAGGAGCGAGGCCCAATTCTTCACTCATTTCTCGAAGAATACATGCTGTAGCTTTTGCTTCAGAGCCATCAAAACCCTTGAGTTGGTCAATTGCTGATTGGTCTACGCGTGACAACCCTCCTCCCGGGAAGGCCCAGTAACCAGGGAATGCAGCCATAGTTTCCGAACGGAGTCCAAGGAGTACTTCTACGCCTTTTGGTCCGTCACGGGTCATGGTCATTGTAGCCGTTGGACGAGGGGCTTTACGCTCAAAATCACCGAACGACACGCCTTGCGGTACTTCGCTCATACATTTCGCTCTCGGCCAATGGTTTCAAGTCTTTGTTTCCTCTTGATGGTCATGCGTGAATCTCATGTAGGTCCAGCCGGCACGGTTTGACATGGCAGCACAGTCGATGGAGGAGGAACTACAAGAACTTGCAGCACTCGTTCGTGAAGCTGAGGCTTTGGGTATCGACCCGTGGCCACCTGAAAAAAACGAACGACCATGGGCACGATGGGCTCTTGGCTCATTCATGATTGTACTCATGCTCAGCGCTGTCTCGAAGGTTCTCTTCCGATTCGTCAGCATTTGACGTCGGGTAGAAATCCACCACGCTGTATCCAGTTGGAATCAAGATTGTTTCGTCATTCTACAAGCATTGCTGCACCGCTCAATTGAAGAAGGAATGGCTATTGGCACGGATGAACAGTCCCTTAGTGTAGCGGTCCATCATGGAGGATTCTGGTTCCTCCGACCTCGGTTCAAATCCGAGAGGGACTACCACCGCATCAATCCATCAAAGGTTTTGAATCATCAATTGATGACAGCGGTGCATGGCCAAAGTGGAGTTGTATACCAACAAAGGGTGTGGGGCATGCGTCAATGCCAAACGCCTCCTCGACTCGAAAGGGGTGCCATACGAGGAAATCCGGTTGGGTTCTTCAAGGCGAACTGATGTTGAATTCCAAGTTCGCACGAATGGAAGCAAAACGATACCTCAGATTTTCATTGATGATGAATGGATTGGGGGGTTTGAAGAACTGCTCAAATACGATAAGGCCAATGAGTTGGATTGGCGCTTAGGGTTGTGTGAAAGGCCTCATGTATCCCTGCTGGCCCGCCTTATGCGAATTTTGACGGGTAAAATCTACTGAGTATTGGATTATGATTCTTTCAATGTGAAACTCGTTACCATCTGCATGGCTTGACCGTGAGTAATTCGCCCGGAGTAGTCACGAACATCACCGTGGATGGTGATTCTTGCTCTGAATTCACAGGTTTCTGTTGTTTCTTCTTTTTGGTGATGCTTATAGAAATGAACGCCAACTTTGTATTTTCCAGTCGGAGCGTTCTCAATCCAAACGACATTCTCGACTGCGTTCTTACTCGTTGGTCTTACATTCATGTCCACGTCGAGTTCTCCACCGCATTCGCTCGTTTTGTTGTTGAAATAAATTCGTTCACCTGAAGGGCAGAATATATGCAAATCTAGATCATTGTAGTCGTCCCAGGCGAGGGAGATTTGAACTTCGCCGGTCTTCCCACCTTCTCGCTCAAGTCTTTGTTCAATATCGTCATTGACGATGGTGGATGTTTCAACAACTTGTATCCCACTGCCAATCTCTTCAGTTTCTACAAACGCAGCATGCTGGTTCAGAGGTTCTTCATTCTGCTCAATCCAAGTGGTGCGAAGTTCGATGGTAGAACCAGTGAATTGGTCTTCAAGCGTAGTGTCTTCGGTATCGTCTAACGGTTCTTTCGAAGATGTCGTATCAGGTGCCGATTCATCAAACAGGTCATCAACCAACAGCCGCAAAGAAATCAAGTTTTGATCTCTTTCTTGGTCTCTCTCATCGTATTCTTCTCGTTCTCGAACGGAGAGTTGGTCAATTTGACGGCTTGAGTCAGTTAATTCTGTTGCGCCGTTGCTTGATTCGTGTTGAGATTCATGTTCGCCATTGGAAGCATCTTCAGCCAAATTCTCATCCGATGTTCCTTTCGAAGCACTTTCAATACGTCTTTCAGTGGCTGAAGATTGTCCATCAGAAGCATGTTGAACGGCTTTACCTTTCGAATTGAGTCGACGAGGGGCAAGTGATTCCTTCGGTGCGTGCTTTTGTCTTCGAGCAGCAGCACTCAGCATGCGGTTTCGATTTTTTCTGGAGCGAATCAAAGAGTAGATTAAACCGACAATGACAGCGAGAGTAGCCAATGTTAGCTCAGTTGCCATCATCATCACCTAACACTTCACAGGGAATCAACTGTGAAGTGCGGCGTTGATTTTATCCAGAGTTTCCCTGTTTGGTCTCAATACCTCATTCGGTACATCCACCAGTGGAGTGTCTACGAGACCCAAGTCTTCAGCAAGCGAAGGCTTGGTGTTGTCGAAATACAGCAATCCAGTAACGTGTTTTTGACTGGCCTCAGCTTCGTGAAGTGCTGTAAGTGCAGCAACTGCACTTCCCGGGTCGTGTTCTGCAGAGATTGTCTCAAGGCGAATGGTTGAACCATCGTGCAATTCAATGTCTCTAAAGTGGCCTTCGGGAACTTCAATCTCTTCGACAGGGTTGAAGTGAGGGATATAGTCTGTCATGTGCAATGTAATTTCATTTTCCTTGACGTATCCATAAGAACGCATTGATTCATCGTTGTTGTTGAAGGTCACACATGGGCTGATAACATCAATCAATGCGAATCCCTTATGCGACATTGCTGCCTTTAAGAGTGAACCAAGTTGTTTTTTCGAACCAGAGAATGAACGGGCGACGAAGGTGCAGCCGAGGTTGATAGCAAGTGCGCACAAGTCGATTGGTTGAGTTTTGTTGGGTTCGCCCTTCTTTTTCTTTGAACCGATGTCAGCAGTAGCCGAGTATTGCCCTTTCGTTAGACCGTAAACGCCGTTGTTTTCAACGATGTAGACCATGTCCATATTTCTGCGGATGGCGTGGATAAGTTGTCCGATACCAATTGAAGCAGAGTCTCCATCTCCAGACACGCCAATGTACAGCAGATCCTTGTTGATGGCATAAGCGCCCGTGGTCACAGACGGCATACGTCCGTGAACGGTATTGAATCCATGCGATTGACCCAGGTAATATGCTGGTGTTTTCGAAGAGCAACCAATACCGGACATCTTTGCCACACGGTGCGGTTCAATGCCGTTTTCCCATGCTGCTGAAATGATGACATTGGAAATTTGGTCGTGTCCACATCCGGGGCAAAGTGAAGATTTACCGCCAGTGTAGCTGTCTTTTGGTTCGTTCAGAACATTCAGTTTGATTGCGCGTGCTGGTTTGTCACTCAAATGTCTCCCTCCTTTAGGGTTTCAAGAATGAGTTTAGCGTAGATACCGGCTCGAGGTGGTACCCCGTCGCTGTAAGCGACAGAGCGAAGTTTTGTAATAAGGTCGTTCGGTAACTCCTTTCGCAGAATGCCGTACATTTGCCCGTCACGATTGATTTCGAGGACGATTGTCATTTCATGACGCCGAATGAAATCTTCAACACCGCTGTGCAGTGGGAGTGCTCGCACTCTGCATTGGCTCACTTTGATTCCTGTTGCTTCAAGAATGTCGTCGATTTCTTGAATGGTGTTTTCCATACTTCCCAAGTAAATGATTCCAATCTCGCATTCATCTTCTTCTCGAAGAATTGGTGCAGGCAGGTCGTCACGTGCTCCGTCAATCTTACGCTTGAGTCGCTGCATGAGTTCAAAGTAATCATCTGGTTTTTCGGAATAAACACCCTTTGGATTGTGTCCAGTTCCTCGGTAGAGGATCGGGTCCATGCCTGAGCCGGGTAGTGTACGGTAGGGGATGCCATCGCCGTCAACATCGAGGTAGCGTCCGAATTCTTCAAACGCTTCAAACACCTCACGCTCACGAACGACTTTTCCTCGGTCCATGGCTTGGTCAGGATATTCGAATCCTTCACAGGCCCAGCGGTTCATTCCCAAGTCGAGGTCGCTCAAACCGAATACTGGGGTTTGGTAACGCTCGGAATAATCGAAGGCTTTCCAGCCAAATTCGAAACACTCTTCGACGGTACCAGGTATGAGGACAATATGTTGCGTGTCGCCGTGACTGCCTTCGTAAAGCATGGAGATGTCAGATTGTTGTGTTCGAGTTGGAAGCCCAGTTGACGGTCCAACACGGTTGACGTCCCAAAACACTGAAGGGATTTCAGCGAAGTAACCTAATCCAATGAATTCCTGCATGAGCGAAATTCCTGGTCCTGATGTGGCGGTCATTCCACGCCCACCGGCCCAACCTGCGCCGAGGACCATACCAGCAGCTGCGAGTTCGTCTTCTGCTTGGATGACAGCGCATGTTGCATTTCCGTCGTCGTCGGTACGCAATTGTGGTATGTAATTGATAATTCCTTCAGCAAGTGACGATGAGGGTGTAATTGGATACCAAGCCAGCATTTGGACACCGCCAAAAAGACAGCCAAGCGCAACGGCTTCATTTCCTTCAATGAAGAATTGAGGCTTTTCAATGACTCGCTTTTCAACAACATAAGGGTCGTTTTTCGAGAGGTTATCTTTGAAATAATCACGTCCAAGGCCTAATGCGGTAATGTTCAGTTCGATGGCTGTTGCTTTACCTTTGAATTGTTTTGCAACGGCGGCTTCGAGTTCTTCTTGGTCAATTCCGAGCAGTTCGGCAAGAACGCCAACGTAGATGATGTTGGTCACTAACTTTGCAATTTTAGGATTGATCTTTCGGGCCAATGCAGACATTGGGATGGGATACGAGACAACGTCTTCTCGGTTCATTTCCATCTTTGCATTTTCGTTCCATATGACTACAGAGCCAGGCTCAAGGCTTGCCAAATCTTCATCCCATGTTGCTGGATTGAGCAGAACTTGGATGTGTGTTCGGTTGCCGGGGGCTTGGTATCCGTTGTCAGAAAGTCGTACGATGTACCATGTAGGCAGCCCTGAAATGTTTGATGGGAACATGTTTTTACCGCTAACAGGAACTCCCATTTCGAAAAGAGATTGGAGGAGAATGAGGTTTGCAGATTGCGAACCGGTTCCGTTGGCAGTGGCGATGTTGATGGTGAAGTCGTTTGCAATGGTCTCCATTGTGTGTTTTCCCCTGAGAGTACTTCGGTGATGGTTCACTGGCCTCTCTTATGCTTGGGTTCAGCATACACCCTTTGAACATGTTGATGCGCAACTCCGCAAAAACCGAAAAAAGGACTTCCGATAACATCCACTTTTTTACGCGACGCTCAAAACCTTCGCCGGACTGGCGTCTTCATGGCGGACAAGGCGGACAAGGCTGCATCGAAAACTAGTGCATTGGATAAGAACAATCCTCTCGATTCGGAACAAGCGCGAAAGAAAGCTTGGACGAAGGCCGAGAAATCCATCGGTCTAGGTAAGGCGGAAGGTGCACTTTTGACCCTTCGGGAAGTCGACGCAGATGGCACTCATCCAACGACACTTCGCCTTGCGGGTGAAGCGACACGAAAAATCGCACAACGTGGAAATTCAAAGTCAGAATACAGAAAGGCAGCATCACTCCTTCGAGATTCGGTGAAGATGAATCCTAAAGATAAGAAATCGAATGCAGCATACAATGATTTGTTGAATGAAATGCAGGAAAAAGGGATCAGCCAAAGCACCTTGCCAAGATTGGTGAACGATGGAACCCCCACTCTTGCTGGCGTCTTTGCTTTCGCAGCTGGTCTTCTCCTTCTCCTCGCCGGGGCAGGATTCCTTGCGAATCCTTCTTCGACGGGTAACGAGGTCATCTTTGAAATGTCATGGACCAATCCGAACGGCGTTGTAGAGACAGGTGAGGTCACTATTGAGTTGTATGAAGATGCAGCCCCATTCCACGTGGCCAACTTCAAGCAACTTGTTAGCGATGGTCATTACGACGATACCATCTATCATCGAATCATTGCTGGTTTCATGCTACAAGGCGGTGATTTCACCAATTCTGACGGAACCGGAGGCCATGCTGTAGTTTGGTCTGGTTACTGTAACGGACAAGCTTCTGCCTCAGAATCTGACTGCGGCGTTTCGGAGTGGACCTTACCGGACGAAGCCGATAACGGCTACGTCCACGAACCGTATGTACTCTCGATGGCGAAAACCAGTGCTGCTCACACGGGTGGTTCGCAATTCTTCATCGTATCTCCGGGTTCCACGCCTTCACACCTTGACGGCGTTCACACCGTCTTTGGTAAGGTCATTGAAGGTCAAGATGTCATCGACAAGATTGATGCAGTCAAGACCGGTGGAGATGCAGGAAGCACTCCAACCGATACGGTGTCGCTTAACAGTGCCTCGTTTAGTGGCGAAAGTTCGCCGTGGTACCAGTTTTGGTGATTCCAATCCTTCCGCTGCGACCGGTGAACCTCGAGAGGGGTTTTCTTCATAGATGTCGGCCGTTTGGGTTGAGTCATGACGACTCTTGACCCCTACAATGCGCGACGAAGCCTATCGGTAGGTGGGGAATACTTTGCTCTCGATGGACTCGATGAGAATGGAATTGACACCTCATCTCTTCCTTACTCGATCCGAATTCTCTTGGAGGGTGCTCTTCGAGGAAACGACGGATTCTTGGTTCGTGATGAAGATATTCGCAACATTGCTGGATGGACTCCAAACGGTGAACGTGGAGAGATTCCGTTCAGACCCTCGCGTGTTATTCTTCAAGATTTCACCGGTGTTCCTGCCGTCGTTGACCTTGCTGCTTTACGAGACGCAATGGTCGAAATGGGTGGCGACCCTGAAAAAGTCAATCCACAGGTGCCTGTCGATTTGGTCATCGACCATTCGGTTCAAGTCGATGTTGACGGAGGTCACAGCGACGCTCTACAACTGAATTTGGACATTGAATACCATCGCAATATGGAACGCTATACCTTCTTGAAGTGGGGGCAGCAATCGTTGGATAATTTCCAAGCAGTCCCTCCATCTCGCGGCATTGTACATCAGGTGAACCTCGAATACCTCGCAAGCGTTGCCCGACAAGAGAACGGCGTTTGGCTTGCAGACACGCTGGTTGGTACCGATTCTCACACGACCATGATCAACGGACTTGGTGTTCTTGGCTGGGGAGTTGGTGGCATCGAAGCAGAAGCAGTGATGTTGGGCCAACCCATCTACATGTTGGCGCCGGATGTCGTCGGTATGCGGCTCAATGGTTCGCTTCATTCTGGCGTTACGGCAACGGACATGACCCTTCGAATCGTAGAGATGCTTCGGGAACACGGTGTAGTTGGAAAGTTTGTCGAATTTTTCGGCCCAGGAATGGTTGAATTGACACTTGCTGATCGGGCGACTATTGCGAACATGGCTCCTGAATACGGCGCAACGTGTGGATTCTTCCCCGTTGACGAGCGAACGCTCGAATACCTCCGCCTCAGTGGTCGAGAAGACGATGCAATTGCAGGTGTTGAAGCCTATGCACGAGCTCAAGGCCTGTGGTATTCAGCAGGAGATGCTGAGAAATCATACACCGCTACACTGGAACTTGACCTCTCAACTGTTCAGCCTGCATTGGCTGGACCAAAGAGGCCCCAAGACAGAGTTGACCTTTCGGCTATGAAATCCCACTTCCTTGAATCTTTGACCGCTGAACTCGGCCATCATGGCCACGGCCTCGCTGAAAACCAACTCTCCAACGGAGCAATTGTTTCCAAAGACGGACAAACCTATGACCTAAATCACGGCGATGTCGTCATTGCTGCCATCACTTCCTGTACAAACACATCGAATCCTGGCGTTATGCTTGCAGCCGGATTACTTGCTCGCAACGCTCGTGCACACGGCCTTGAAGTCAAGCCATGGGTCAAGACGTCTCTTGCTCCTGGTAGCCGTGTTGTGACGGAATACTACGAAGCATCTGGACTTCAAGAGGACTTGAATGCTCTTGGTTTCAACAATGTTGGGTACGGTTGTACGACCTGCATCGGGAACTCGGGTCCACTCCCCGAATCCATTGAATCTGCAATTGACGAAGCGGGCCTAATCGTTGGCTCGGTTATTTCAGGTAACAGAAACTTCGAAGGTCGCGTGCATGGTAAAGTCAAAGCGTCGTATTTGGCAAGCCCCCCGTTGGTCGTCGCATATGCTTTAGCAGGTTCGCTTGAAGTCGACTTGGCGACAGAACCCCTTGGCTACTCAAAAGACGGTACACCGGTGATGCTTGATGAGGTGTGGCCAAGCGATGAGCAATTGCAAGAAGCGTTGAAGGTCATCACGCCAGACATGTTCCGGCAACGGTATTCTGATGCCATGAATGAACCACGCTGGGACAGCATTCCTTCAGAACCCAGCCCCCTGTATCCTTGGCAAGCAGATTCGACATACATTCGATTGCCGACCTTCTTTTCTGGCCTTTCTGCCGAACCACAACCCATTACCAGCATCGAGAATGCTCGCGTGCTATTGAAGCTGGGAGATTCGATTACAACAGACCATATCTCTCCTGCAGGCTCCTTCCCAGAAGATGGTCCTGCAGGTAAATGGTTGGTAGAACGCGGCATAGCGAAAGGCGATTTTAATTCGTTTGGCAGCCGCCGAGGTAACCACGAAATTATGATGCGTGGAACATTTGCCAACGTTAGAATCCGTAATCAGATGGCTCCTGGAACTGAAGGTGGATTTGCAACAGACTTTTCCACCGGCGAAGTCACTTCAGTTTACAATGCAGCTCATTCGTATGAAGGGCCTAAAGTGGTGCTCGCTGGTAGCCAATACGGTACTGGTTCATCCCGTGATTGGGCAGCAAAGGGTACCTACCTCCTTGGCATCAAAGCAGTAATTGCAACTTCTTTTGAACGAATTCATCGTTCCAACCTTGTTGGAATGGGCGTATTGCCAATGACTTTCATCGACGGCGAATCTCATGATTCTCTAGGCTTGGATGGGACAGAATCGTTCTCTATACCTGTTACCAACGATGTCGAACCCTTGCAAATGCTTACCGTCACTGCTGTACATCCAAACGGTACGAGTTCAACCTTTGAGGCACAAGTACGATTGGACACCCCTGTCGAAGTTGAATATTACCGCAACGGTGGAATTCTCCATACTGTTTTGAGGCAGTTGGCGAAACAAGAATGAATTTGAGCATCAACTTGAATACCTTTGACGCAGCGGATTGAGAATGATGGCTGAGTTAAGAGGTCAAGTTCGCTACCGTTTTCGGGCTGATGAACACGATGTTCATGTTGTCCTCGAAGGTGAAGCGTCTTGGGTAAAGAAACATGTTTCTGACTTAGGACTTGAAGGTGTTGGATGGACCATGCCCATCGCTACCGAGGTTCGCCCTACCAACACATCTGGAATCGACATTCCTGAATACGATGAGGAAGATTTTGACAGCGATGACCCGTCAGCAATTCCTCAAAAGCCGAAAGATATGGGACCCACTCCTGACCCATCACGAATACCCGTGGTGCGTCGTCCAATAGGACAACTGAATCTTGCTGAAGAACTGGACCTTCTCGGTCTTGAAGCGCCCGTTCGGCCCGACCCAATTGAATTGATGGAAGCGTTGGAAGAAATGGAGCCACCTCGGCCAGTACAGGGTGCAATGAGCGTCGACCCCATGGCTGAAGCATGGCTTCGTGAATTGCTCAGTCTTGTTGTCCGAGATTATGGGATTACAGCTCTTAAAACTGAAGACATCGAAGAAATCGCGAGTAAACGCCTGGGTGACCGAGAAGGTACGAAACTCGAAGTTTGGTTGGAGTCCCTTTTCACCGCTGGAAAACTGGTCAAAGTTCACGGCGGAGATGCAACTGGATGGGGCCCTTCTCCTCGCTGGTTGTCTGGAAAATTCAGCTAATCACCCCTGACTTTTCTTTCATTTTCCCGAAATATATTTTTCGTTATTTCGAAAGCAATTTTCGCTTTACTGCGTAACAATTTATGGTTTTCACTTGAGAACTTGAAAGCAAAGGAATTAAAGTGCAACAGAGGTTGGGGAAGGATAGTGATGTTGATGATTCCCAAGAACCACCACCTCAAAAGCCGCGCCCTAAGCATCTCACTTGTCATGCTGATGTTACTTTCGACCACAGCTGCAATCGCTTCAACTGCGAGTGCATCTATGGCTCGCTCATACACAACAAACCGTGATCCGCAAGATGTTGCGATTGGTGATTTCAACTGTGACGGACACAATGACTTGGCAATGGCGACTGACGGAACCCACACCATCTCAATCCTTTGGAACGACGGTGCCGGCGATTTCAGCGAACGCCAAGACATTTGGGTCTCCAAGAACACCAGCCGAAACGCTGAGTGGGACGAGTTTTCCAATGTACAATTCATCGAAGTTGGTGAATTCACCGGTGACAGTGCTATCGACATCGTCATCTACCAGCGGAACAACCCTTTCAAGACCGATGATAACGGCGCACCTGCCGGCGATCCTGGAAACATTACCATCATCGAAAACGGTGGCTGCAACGAAAAATCATGGAGCATTGGCCCTCGATTTACTCACTTTTACGTTTGGGACTTGACAGTGGGCGACGCAGACCAAGACGGAAACGATGACGTGTTTGTTCTCGATTTGCTTGCTGACTTGGCAACACAACGGGTCGTCACATACCGTGGCCCAATGACCTCCAACACTCAAGGCACAATCACTACTCTCGGTTCATCTCAACAGAACCGGTATCAAAATTTGGAAGTAGGGGACTGGGGCGAAACCGAAACGGGTGGCCTTTCGGGCACCTGTACCGATGATGATTTGTGGCTTCAACGAGCGGAAGGTGTCGACTACACCACCGGTCAAGTCACCAACCCAGGAAACGACGACAACATGACCATCATCGAATTTAGTTGTCTTACCAACACGTATCCTGCAACCTACACATTCAGCGCTACGAACCCTCCACCAAACTCGCACGTCATTAACATGAACACCGTCACTTCTCAAGAGTTCGATATCGGGGACATGGATGGGGATAACGTCGTCGATGCCCTTGTTATGATGGACAGCAATCTCGAGAACGTTACCTACGTTACCTCTTCAGCAGTTGGCACATGGTCTTCACCGACCCTTGCTTACTTCGGACCTTACATTTCGTGGTCCGTGGCAATTGCTGACCTTAACGGTGACCAAGAACCCGATTTCGTTAATCCTACCATTGCTTACCAGCAAAACACGACGGACTCCGCTGGCGGTTCAACATCCTCGTTCTTCCTCAACTTCCCTACAACGGTTCAAGTGACTCTATCTGACGGGAACGGCGGCCATCTTAGCCCGCTCTCGTATGCAGCTGGACGTCGACCGAACGTTGTTGACGTCGGCCAATTGGCAGGATCCGCTACCTCTTCTGATGACCTGGTCATAGGGCACGCAAACTGGCGATTCTCTGGCTGGAGAGACAATTTCGGCTGGGAGGGTCAATACGACACAATTTCAGTGATTGAAATGGACAGCAAAGATTTGTCCGTCTCATCCATCGAAATCTCACCGGTTGACAAATTCTTTGGAATCGTCGGTGAAGGAACTCGTGACATCAACGTCACAGTCACCAACACGGGAATGGATGTTTTGAATGGACAGCAGGCCACTCTTGATGTTGAACTCAAAATAGTCGATGCAGCAAATTCATCCAATACAACGGTCTACGAGATGGATTGGGATGCTCCTGAGAACAAAGCCTCATGCAGTGGATGTACATGGTCTTACGAAGAATACATTGACCAAGCAACAATGTGGCATGAAGAAACCAACAATTCGGTTGGTGGGACATCGGGCAACAACGATCCGAACGTTTCAGCGAACTACAACAACCCAACTGACTTCATGTGGGCCGGATATTACGACACCAACTCCAGCGGAGACACATGGTCTGGATATGGACGAAACTGGGACGATGCAATGGTCTTGGAAGACGTTGACTTGACCGGTTCTGACCGTGCTTTCATGAGTCTTGAACTGTTCCGACACTTGGGACATGGCGTCCTTGGAAGTCTCGACCAATCTGGCAACTACCTCGCTGGTGATGTCTGGGATGACATTGCCATGATTGAAATCGGAAGTACCGAAACTGGATGGTCTACTATTTCGTGCCCACAAAGTGCTCAACTCGCTGGAGCCTGCGCTTCAGGTGAATCGATGTGGGGTGGATTTGACATGGATCGCATGTACAAGCAAGCTATTGGCGGCGCTCCGGAAGGAATCTACTACTACGGCGTTTATTCATTCGGAACCTACTACGGTTGGAATAACTTCACTGAAGAAGGCGATGGAGCATTCGACCTCAGCCCGTGGGCTGGGGAAACAATCGATATCCGATTCCGATTGCGAACTGGTTTCGAAGGTTCAATTTCTGCTGATAACGACTCGCAATGGACCGGTCGTGACGGATTCGCTGTCGACAATCTGACCATATGGAAGCAAACCACTGCGTTTGAACCAAACCCACAAGTCCAGCAAGCCAATGTACCACTCAACAATCTCGGACCTGGTCAAGAATTTACGACCTCCATCTCAGCAAACCTGCTGAACGATACGACGTATCGCATTTCCGCAGTATTGTCAGGAAACACTTGGGATGAACAGAGCCAAAACGACGAAATTGTTGGATACATTACTCCATTCAACCTTTACGACCCAATGGTCGAGAGTCTTGAGTACTTCAACCCCGGAGGATTGTATGCTGAAGGAATCTTTGATATCGAGGTAGAAACCAACAACTATGGAAACACCGCAGTTGATTATGATGTCAAGGCGACGGTCTATTCGGCAACTCCTTCCGACATTTACTGTGGCACCCCGACTGCACTTTGCGAGGAAACTTTTGAAGGCGGAGCAGACGGATACCGATACGAAGAGAGTCAAAACCCTCAAGGTGCAGTCTACAATGAGGACACCTGCCAAGAGAAAATATTCAACAACCACGCCTATTGGTTCGGACACCCTTGCGATACAGGCTCCAACGGTTACAGCGATGCATGGGCAAACGAAACGCTCACCATACCTGGTGTTGATCTCACGTCGATGAGTGGGGATTTCGTTTCTCTCAACTTCGAGTATTATGCTGACACATTCTACGGCATTGATTCGGATGGAACAAGTATTGTTGATGTAAACGACTATGCCGCAATGACCCTCGACATCCTCCGCGATGGCGCTACTTACAGCAGCGTAGTTATGGGGCAATGGAACGATTACAACGAAGACGGAACCTGTCAAATCGACGAAAACGGCGACAATATTGTTAACGAGTCTGAACCAATCGACTTTGCCGAAATCTCCTACATTGGAGACGATGCATCGACCGATGGCTCTGCTGGAAATTACAACGTGTTCTTCAACACCAACGACCTTGTTGCAACCACGAGTATTGACTTGACACACTTGTACGCACTCAACACGTCGTCAAGTGTCAGTTCTGACTGGGCATTTGAATGCACTTCACTTGCAGGTTCTACTGTAGACATTAACTTTGAATTCCAGTCCGATGACGATGGACGCAACGGAATAAACGACGGATTTAAGGGAGTTGCTTTCAACAACATCTCTCTCCAAGAGTTCACCTTCATCGAAGACAATGCATACACCATTTCCAAGACCAACATCGATGCTGATATGGCTTCAACCGACCTCGTTGCAAGCCACGAGTTCTTTGCCGGCGTTTACAAAATTGATGTTGAGACCATTTTCGACAACACCACGGTTGGAAAGCCCTGGTTCAACGATAATGAGTTGTCCCTTTCGAACAACCGTGAGACGGTGATTTTCAACGTTGAATCTGTTGATATCACCTTGGGTAAGCCAAACACACTCAACTGTTTGAACGACCAAACGCTTGAATGTGTTATGCCGATTGACAGTGCACTTACTCACGATTGGACCGTCAAGGCAACCAACGGAGTTCTTGCAGGTGACTACGTGTTCAACATGAACATCTTCGACATGACTGCAGGTTCACAAGCTCATACCACGACGGCTGGTCCTGCTCAATCTCTTGACTCGCACCAACTCATCGATGTGTCTTTTACTCCGTGGAACGGATGGCAAGACGGACACGAGTACAACATCAGTTTCGATGCTGAACTTGCGAATGGCAACCCGTCAGGTAACGTTCGTTACTTCCATGCAACCTTTGCTGATTCGGTAGATGTAGCCATTCTTTCGGACACTTCACCTCGAACATCTGCAATTAAGGAAGATTTGAATCTACTCGGAATGACCTACACTCAATTCGACATCAACGATTGGGACACTTACTTCCTTAGCGGCTGGTTTACTCACTACGACAAGATTGTATTGCCATGGCAAACTGATATCGCTGCTAAGGACATCGAAAACGGTGGACGAGGTTACTATCAGAAGTTGGGCTCAACAGCAAACAAGAACACCCTTGAAGGCTTCATGTATGCAGGTGGAACAGTACAAGCCCACCTTGGACCACAAGGAAGCCAAGTTTACGGTCTTGAACAAGGTTTGTCTGGACGACTTCCGTTTGGATTGAACATTCAGAGTAAGAACCTCGGAGAAACGCCAATCACATACGCAGAAACGAACTTCGCAGATCCATACCACCCACTTATGGAAAACGTTGACCTTGCGGCATTCCAAGGATTCGATGCATCCTCAACCGTTGCTACAGCGGTCCTGGACACGAACTCTCAGAGTGCGAACAATGTCCCAGAGCGTTGCGGTGGATACAGTGAAACCAAGAAAGACGGTACATTCCAAAGAATCATCCGTCAAGACGGAACTCTAGCACAACAGAAAGATACCATCTTGGGTGTTTGCAGTTACCAAGCCGGTGGACTGATTGTCTCGACAATTGACGTTGCAACGCACTCAGAGCGAGCAGACAGCACAACCTTGCCTCTTCTTGGAAACATGCTCAGTTACCAAGTAACACCCTACCCAACCGGATTCGGTGTGCTTGGTGATGGCCTTGATTTGCAAATCAACGGCGTAACTCCTGACAACGACCCAAGTACCGGTGGTTACAAGGAACATTACATCAAGAGCAATGCAGAACTCACCTTCTCCTTTGTTTCAGATACAACTGAATCTTTGAACACGGATTGGATTATCGATGGTCCAACCTCATGGACGGGTGCAACTATGGCAAGCGGAACTGCTCACACCTCGGAGAACAATCCGTTGATGATGTTCTGTAAGACCGACCTTGCATCTGCTACCGGTTGCACACAAGGCGAGCAATGGGACATCACGCTTATTCTTCATGACGCCCAAGGGCACTCTCGTGTGATTTCAGTGACTGTAGAAACCAACGACGTCTATGCAGATGCATTCAGACCTACTGCAGACGCAGAAATTGACATGCGTGATGAATACGCAGAACAGATCGACTTCTTGGGAACCAACACCATCCAGTCAAAAGAATGGGATGTTCACCAAATCCGGTTGAATGAAAACAACGGTGGAGTTACCGTGTATTTCGATGCAGGAAACTCTTCTGATGAAGACGCTCTAGATGGAAACGGTATCGAACGCTATGAATGGAAGGTTCTGTTTGACGCTCCGTATGGAGACGATGACTTTGATATCGAAGGCCACGAATTTATTCAGACTGCGGCCAGTGATGGTTTGTTTGCCTACACCTTCAGTAACTTGACAACCGATGCTACCGGCGCCTCAAACACAGAGATACGCATTGAACTGGTTGTCTTCGACGGTGCTGACAAGTTCTCTGAGAAGCACCGAATGTACTTCGTCGTCGTTCCAAACGACTTCGGTGACGATGAACCTGATGTTGACATTAACTTTGATCTCAACAATTCACGGGTCACCACGCCTACGATCACGGTATCCGGAACAGTTCTGTCAGGTGCTGAATCTCAGAACGATGTCTATGTTGAAATTGCGTTCATGGAAGACAGTTTCACTGCGAGTGCTATTGAGAAATTCAACATGGAGAACGACGAAACATGGGCGAAGACCAAGGTCGGATTGGGTGATGGAGACACGTTCTCTCTCACGCTCTCTCTCGAAGACCTCTACACCAACAAATCGGTTAGTCAGCGTGTCTTTATTCGCATCTATGAAGGTCAAGCACCTGATGAACGCCACGTCATTGTCAAATGGCAAGAATTCCAATTGGCTGCATGTCAAGGTGTCGATGCCCCTCCAGAAGCAGAAGCTGCTGGTGGCGAGTTTGTGTTTATCAACGGTGAATGTGAATGGTCTGGTGCTTGGACACTTGTCGATGGCAACTGGTCTCAGCCACAATCAAACACCGACGATGATTCGACGGAAAGTGCACTTGATGGACTGGGACTTCCAATTATGATTGGCGCTCTTCTGTTGCTTATTCTGGTTGGAACCATGTTCTTCCTCCGCCGAGACGGTGAAGATAATGCCAAGGACTTTTCAATGTCTGACAGCGGATTTGGCGGCGTAGTCGACCAAACTGAACAATACGTTCAACAGTTGATTGCTCAAGGCTATCCTGAAGAAACTGCTCGGGCCTATGCCCAACAGTATTCGACGCAGGCAGCAGCAGCGGCTCCAGCCGCAGCAGCTCCAGCCGCAGCGGCCCCGGTCATGGATCAGGCTGTGTACCAGCAGTATTACCAGCAGTTTACTGCTCAAGGATACGATGCACAAACTGCAGCAGCCTATGCACAGCAATATGCTATGCAGTATGCCCAAAGCCAACAGTGACCTTTTGATGCCCGTCTAAAGCGGTAGTGTTGAGCGATAGCAAGGTCTACTTTTGATGTTCAGGGAACTGATTGTATTACCTTTGATAGTACATTCACTTCATCTCAACAGTTTGGAATTCTGGCACAGCCATTGCTTCTATCAGCGTGTATGAGCACCTTCAAGCGGTCCAAGCGGGATAATTCGGAACGTGTTGATGTTCTGATGCGACCAGAAGTAATGTGCCTTGATATGATGCCAGTTGCAGGTGTTCTTCACACCAGGCAAATCAATCATACGCTCAACAAAAGCTTGGAGATTTGGGTAATCAATGATTCTTCGAAGATTGCATTTGAAGTGAACGACGTATACCAAATCAAAACGTGCAAGCGTGGTGAAGAGGCATATGTCAGCTTCTGTAAGTTGGCCTACACCTCCACCGACAAGCCATTCTCTACCTTTGAGGTGAACTTCCAATTCATCAAGACGAGCGAAGAGAGCTGTTACCGCCTCATCGTATGCGGCTTGAGTCCGAGCAAATCCAGATTTATACACGCCGTTGTTCACTGATTCGTAGTTTGAATCAATCATCGCATCAATCTCGTCCCGTAGTTCGGGTGGACAGAGTGAACTTCCATTTCCCATTCCTGCATCGACAAATGCATCGAACATTCGAACAATTTCTCGGCTTTCGTTGTTGACAATAGTGTTGTGCTTACGATCCCACAGGACGGGGACGGTCCCGATTCGATTGCTTTGGTTCCATCCTGAAAAAGCACGGTTGTAAACCCCTTCAAGACTGGTTTCACCGTTGACTGTGTCTGCAGTAGCCCCTTCTTCTTCCGGATTAAACGACCATGACCCGTCTGTGTTCATTCTCCAATCAACTGTATCTACGGTGATGTGAGCATCAAGACCGAGTAAGGTTCGAGTGATGAGTGTGCGGTGCGCCCAAGGACATGCATCCGAGACGTAGAGGTGATATCTTCCACTTTCGACGCCAAAGAGTTCGTTTGTACCGATACGGTCACGAAATTCACTGGATTTCCGTACAAATTTACCTGAATCAAAGGCTTCTGTCCATGCTCCTGCTTGTTCATCTGTCGGCTTCATGATAACTCCAAACCGCCGTGTCTAATGATGCAAACGGTTTCTCAAGCGAGTCCAGCCACTTTGGATTCAAATTGATTATTCTTCTTCAAACGGTTCAAAGGAATCTTCCTCACCTTCATCAATGAATCCTATTTCATCAAGATGAGAATCAAAGTCTGGGAATTTTGGTTTCCAATTTTTCGGCAATGGTGTGGCATCTTCAATTATTTTCATCGAACGCTCTTGCCAAGCAACAGGCTTTCTTTGCATGATGTACATGTACAACGTTGAGGTTCGAATGCCTTCATGGATGATTGAATAACCCGTATTTGCTTCAAAATTCATAGCGCGAAGAAGATTAAACGCTGGCCGGTTGATTTTATGAAACATATTTTTGGAAAATCGCATTCCGAACAATACGGTGCCGAATACGATCAGACTGGTAAGACAGAATGCACCCCATCCTTCACCGGCCAATTGCCTCGAAAAAATCACTACGGCAAACAAAACCGGAACCGTAGTAATCATGAACAGGAAACTTTCCGACACAGGGCCTTTGCCCATCTTTGATTCGATAGCGCCCCATCCATTGTGGTGTTTTTCCCACGGCTTGAAATGCTCACTTGGTTGAAGATTTGCCGCAGCAATAACTTGATTCCGCAATTGGTGAATCTTTGCAATTTGGCTCGGGCCGCCATCCATGTTTTCTTCAATGATGGTGTCAAGTCGGTACTTTGCCTCAAGATAATGTCCCATATCGGCGAGAAGTGATGCTTGTTCAACCAATGGTGTTACTTCCTTTGGCAAATGGTGTCGAAGGTCTTGCCACCATTGTAATCCTTCACTGAGGAGACCAAGTTCATCTGTCAACAAACGTCCTCCAAGCATCCACATTGCTGTTCTGTTCGGATCTAATTCGATGATTTTTCGAACAGCAGCAAGCGACTTTGCCGCTTGAATCAAGGAAGGCTTTTCTCCTTTCGGAGGGAGAATCGTTTCTGCACAAATTTGCCAGGCATCGATGTGCTCAGGGTCTAAGCTGACCGCCTTACGAGCTTCCTCGTAGGCTTTTTCAGCATCGTTCTCATCGTACGCTTCAACGGCGTTCAGGTAATGATGTTCAGCACTCATGCGTCTTCACCGCTCAATCTTCTCGTTCTCGAGTCAATGGTTTAGGAGGTCGGTTGTGGGCATGGCCCGGACCATTTCCTCGTGATTTTCGGAAGGTTCGAGGTTCACGTGATTTGCGTTCCGCTGGTCGATCATCGCCTCGAGAGCGATTTTGATTGTACGAATCTCGATTCTGACTTCCCCGTTCAACGCGGCGGTCGCGTCCATCTCTGCGTGGAGGTCGATCACCCTCTCTTCGCGGGGGTCGTTCTGAAAACTCTCTTCGAGGAGGTCGATCACCGGAATTGCGTTGAGGCGTTCGTTCTCGAGTGTCTCTGCGAGGTCCACGCCCTCCGCCTCCACCACGTGATGCACCGCATCGGTTGCATTCTGTTCGGAAGGCAAAATTAGAATTCTGACATTTGGAACAGTCCCAATCGCCATCGCGACGGTCTTCGTTACCACCGCCTCCTCCTCTCTCAAAGCGTCCACCTTGTCGGTCTCTGCTTTGGTAACCGCGGTCACCGCCCCGACTTCGATCGTCCCGGCCACCTCTGCGGTCATCGCTTCGACCACGGCCTCCGCCACCACCGCGAGGTTCTCCGCATCGGTTGCATTCGTTCCGGAATGCGAAATTTGAGTTCTGGCATTTTGGACAATCCCAGTCGTTATCGTTGTAGATTTCTCCACCGCGTCCGCCTCTGTTACCCCGGTCGTCTCGTCCGCCTCTACGGTCGTCTCGTCCGCCTCTACGGTCATCGCTTCGCCCACGGCCTCCACCGTGTCCTTTGGGTTCACCGCATCGGTTGCATTCGGTTCGGAATGCGAAGTTTGAATTTTGACATTTTGGACAATCCCAGTCGCTACCGCCACGGTTGTCACTGCGACCTCGGTCGTTTCGTTCAAAGCGACCGCCTTGTCGGTCTCGACTTTGGTACCCACGGTCGTCTCGTCCGCCTCTGCGGTCATCGCTTCGCCCACGGCCTCCACCGTGTCCTTTGGGTTCACCGCATCGGTTGCATTCGGTTCGGAATGCGAAGTTTGAATTTTGACATTTTGGACAATCCCAGTCACCACCGCCACGGTTGTCACTGCGACCACGGTCGTTCCGTTCGAAGCGCCGACCCTGTCGGTCTCTGCTTTGGTATCCTCCGTCATCTCGGCCACCTCTACGATCGTCCCTTCGACCGTCTCTTTCAGATCCTCTGCTACGCTCTTCTCGTTGCTTTTTGGCGCGGATTCCTACTTCGACACCGATGAGAGCATCAAGGTCGAGTTTTCGGTCAATGTGAGCCACGTGGGCAAGAGGAGCGTTGGTGTTCCCAAGGACTGCATCGACTTTGCCAATGTAAATACCAGATTCAGCATTGATGATAATCGATTCAAGGGCCGGTGATGAACCGGTGAACGAAACAAGAAAACCACCTTCGTGGCTTTTGGACTCAATTACACCTGTAAACATACCTTCACCTGCTTATTGGGCTGAACCTCCTCTTTTGAGGATGCCGGTTCAAGCCATCAGTCTCTTCGTTGTCTGCCAACAAAGGCAGCCCCAAGCAATGTGATGCTCAGTGTCGCCATCATCGACAATGCAGGCAACGCTTCCTCTTCGGAATTCTCTCCGTCGTCAGGCGTGCTTGTTGAGTCGCCGGTTGAAGCGTATGGGTCTGGGACAAACACCGTGTATGTCGTAATTGTTCCCGATTCATCGGTAGCAGTCAACACGATGTCGTAGGCGGTGACAGGAGGGTTTTGGGATGAGCAAGAAACGATGTTGACGTTGATTTCCCATCCGCTTCCGTCTCGAAGGAAATCGTTGGTCGAATAACCACACAGCAACAGCGAAATGGTAACATCTTCACCATCAGGGTCCACTACCTCGCCTTTAAGGGTGAAGGAAAGGCCACTCGCTTCCCATGTGGCGTTGTTTCCATCAAGGTTCTTTGAGACGCTGATGAGTGGTGCAAGACTGGCTTTCTGAAGCCCGAAGTTCAGCATAAAATCAAGGTCGAGCATTGTAGAACTTTGTGCTTGTCCCATGACCATGACCAGGCCAGGGGATAGGCCGTCGAGGGGTAGGGTGAGAACAGCATCGTCAGATGAGAGCGTAGTTGTACGCATCTGACCCATAGCAGTTGACTGGTGCGCATGAGCGTTAATTGACATTTCATTGACTAATCCAGTTGGTGAAAGCGTGAATTCAATACTGTCTCCAGTCGAAGAAAGAACTGCAGATGCGGTAAGTACTTCTCCAAAACTCCAGTTTCGAGAATCGATTGAAGCTTCACCAAACGGGTCAACCGCATAGCATTCTGCGTCGGAGGAAGTGGCTTGTGAGTTTTGATTTTCAATCATGAAGTTTCCTTCACCATCGAGTGAGGATGACCATCCACTTTCAGTGAATGTGCAATCTATTCCCCAGCCGCTGTCATCGGTCGCCCACATTTCGGTCTTTTCGCCCGCTACGACGATGTTCTGTCCGGCCAACATCGGGATGACTGTTCCGTCTTCAGGAGCATTCGATGACCATTCAGGTGCTTCGTTGGTTTCAGGTGCCATTGTTGTGAAATCGATAAACAAGTCACGTTGAATTGGGTATTCTCCCGCAGCGTAAGTCACCACTTGGTTCACACGGAGTCGGCCATCGGGTAGATACAGTGCCTCAGGTCCGGTTAATTGTGTATTTTCCGTAACGGTCATTGTTCCATCGTTGTTGGTAACGGTGTCTTGAATCGAATAATTACTCATGCGTAACCCTTGCTTGAGGGGGAAGTTCAGTTCTAAGTTTGCATACGACATGTTCGTGACGTTTAGAGCCAATGTGAAATTCGAATCTCCGCTGTTTGGAAGCTTGTCAAAGCGGACATTGTTTGCTTGGTCCTCCGCCAGGAACATCATGATTTGTAGGTCTTCTGTAATGCTCACAGGGACTTCTTTGCATCCGTTGGCTGACCCTAGATTTTGGCACGTACGCTCTTGAGGGTGGTTTTCAGGAACGAGGTCAATTTCTTCCAGTCCAATGCCGTCTTCGACAAACGTAAGATTGTTCCAATCCGGTGCACCTCGGTGAGGGATTCCTTCTTTCATACCGATTCGTGTGTCCATTGCTCCAATGCACTTCGGTCCAATGGCGCGTACTGCATCTCGTTCATCGGTACTGATGTAGTCGTTACCTCCACCAGAAAGCCCTTCGAATAAACCGTCAAGGTTGTCTCGTACAACGGCAGATTTGCTTCCGTTCACAAACGCTCCAGCGTCCATTTCTGCGGTCGCCCAATCATCACCGATAAAGACCTTGAAATTAGCAAAATCATAATCGAAGAGGTCTTCAAACTTCAGTCCTTCACATTCATCTTCTATTGCGAGTCCTTGGCGGCCATCTGTAGGTGCTGCATTGTCTTCGTTTTCCAGCACCTTTTCAGGCGTGTAGAGAGAAGATGTGCCCATAAAGAACATCAAGAAGACCATGAGAATTGCAGTGAAAACTCGGGTGTGGGGGTTGGAAAGTCCGACTGTAGTGCGTGCTGCCATGGGATGACGTTGTCATCATGCCTCAAAGAGGCTTTCGCTCTTGCGGCCGGTCAAACTATCTCTTTAGCCTAAGGAAGTATCTTCTCCATCCGGCGTATAAACATCCATGAAGGCAAGACCGTCCATACCAATCCCATGGACCAACTTTGCCATGAAGCAATCCCTCGATCGATTTGAGGTAATCGAGTTTCCAAGAGATGATGGTAGACGCCGTTCGGTGACAGCAAGTCCAAAGCACCTTCCAGCATGACCCAAGAGGCATCGTTTTCTTGGCCGATTGAAACACCCGATGCAAAGGCGACCATGGTGGTTATCAAAGCCCATAGGAATGTGAAGAGAAACCACATCCCGACACCGAACGATATGGCCGTTCCTTGTTCCCTTGTGTACGAAGATGCGAGGAGTGTGAACAGAACATACCACAACAAAATGAGAGCAGTTGAAGAAAAATAGACCAGTACATCAGCGATTGAGATCCATTCTCCCATCCGATATCGCACCACAAGAACAGACATGAACAGCAACAGCCATGTCGGAATGAGTATCGCTTTCCATGAGCCAAGAATCATTGCAATCGATTGATGAGCTCTCGACATCGGTTGAGAAAGTCGCAATTCCAATACGCCACTCGCACGCTCGCGGCTCACTCCGTCATAGGAAAGCAATACGGCACACATTGTTGCCCCGAACACAACACCAAGGCTTGCATAGAAAAGAACCTCCATTGCACTTTCAGGTTGGTGACCACCAGGGAGTACAATATCCGGATCAGAAAATCCCCAAGCCATTCCAGGAATAAACAGCAGAAGAACGGGGAGCATGATGTACATTCGAGTCGAAAACATCCGATCCAAAGTGAGGCGCTTGGCCAACTTCACTATTCGATTGAAGTCGTTCATTCCTCTTCACCCCCAAATGTTCGTAGCGGCACATAGGCACTGGACGCCACTTCAAGGCCCACATCTTCGATGGATTGCCCGGTTGCTGCACACAGCATCTCGACCACATTGGGTTGGCGTATACTCCATTCCGTGATTTCAACACCGTCGTTTACCAATTTTGCAAGCAGGTGCGGTTGAGCCTGTTCTAAGAGCGCAGTCCAATTTCCGTTCTTTTCTTCAATGTGTACAAGCCTCGGATTGATTTCGTAATTTTGGAAGCGAGGAGGGTCTCCGGTTCCTTTGATCTCGGTTTTATTGTCAAGTTTCAAACTCTTAGCGACTTCACTCAGTGTTCCTTCGGCCAGAATATGTCCTCTGTGCATCAAAGCCAACCGGTCAATAATGTCAACCAAACCTTCGACTTGGTGGGATGAAACAACGATGGAAACACCTTTTTCAGTCAGTGATTTTAGCAGCGCTACAAATGCAGCAGCTCCTACAGGGTCAAGCCCATTGAGTGGTTCATCGAGGAGAAGTATCTTTGGCGAACCAAGAAGAGCAACTCCAAGCGTGAGTCGTTGACGCATGCCCTGGCTCAGTTCACTCAACGCTGAATCTTTACGAGCACTGAGGCCGACAAGAGTCAAGATGCCGTCAATTCTTTTTTCACTTGCATGTCGCATCTCTCCAAGTTCAAGCAAGGCTTGGCGTACAGTTTTACGCCCTTGCCATCGGACTTGTTCAGGCATGTGACCAACCATTTTCCGGAGTTGTTGTTCAGTTCGCACAAGTTCATCCGACCCTGAATATACGCCGCCTTTTTGCAGCGGTAAGATACCAGCCAAAACACGCAACAGCGTGGTTTTGCCAGCACCGTTAGGGCCTACGAGGCCGAGAACAGTCCCTTTTTGCAGCGAAATATTGGCCTCAAAGATTCCAGGCCCCTTGACTCTACGCCAAGGTTTCAGTGGGAGGGGCGCATAGACCGAATGCCGGTATGTTGCTGCTTTGAGCCGCAGAACAACTTCCTCCATGACACGGCGTGGGGGTCGAGGTTTGACAATCTACCGTTTGAAGTCGTTCAAACCCCAAGACTCATGACGAGAATGTCCTTTCGACGAACGGGCTGAAGATGATTGAGGATTTTGTTCCATCGATTTTTCTTCTTGTCTTTGTAACTGCTCACGTGTTTCTAGAACGCCGTAAATGGGCAGCAGATGAGGAATTTGTGTGGCAAGACCTGTACGGGCCTTACGGCTTTCATGCACTCGTTTCCTTCTTCATTCTTCTTTGGATTCTGCCAGGTGGTTTTTTGCTGGCTGGCCCCGTAATGCTCTTGTTATCCATTCTCAGTCCGGCTGGGCGTATGGCTTGGGATTCCTACCGGAAACCGCGAATCATCGTTAGTGTTGGACTTATCGTGATGCTGTTCGTCGGCGGCTTTTCCCCCGTTTCAGGGCCAGTTGCACCTTCTGAATGGGGGAATCCTTTGTTGGCTGAAAATCCCAACGCACCGCTTTATCCTGCTGGAGAACAGTATACTTGGCTCATGTTGCCAGAATCTGGGGGGCTTGATGTAGAGATTGTTCAATCCCTTACGCTTCGCCTGCCTTACCAATACAGTCCAATTGGGGCGGAGTCTTCAGCATTCCTCCTCGCCTCTCTTTTCGACATGGAACAGGGGCGTCTCAATCAAGCAATCGAACTTCTCGACCAAGAATTGTCTGGCTTTCGCCTAGATGTGGATGAAATGAAACTCGAACCCATGCTTGCTGAAGACACCCATCATTACTCATCGACTTCAGCAGGGGTTGACGAATCAGTGCTTGTACGGTTATACGAACTTCGTAGTCTATCCATCGGTGCATCAGGCGAGGGTCTCAAGGTTGGAGAGGTCCTTTGCATCGCCACCAGTTCGTGGGGGGGGACACTCGATATTTTGGTCATCGTTCGCCCCATTGGGCATCCCGGTTTGACTTCTGACCGTTACGCTGAATCGTACGCTTTGGAATGGCTCTCTTCATGAGCAGCACCCTCTTTTTCTTAGGAAAGTCCCAAGCGCACGCATTTTTTAGGGTGGCCTAAATCTTTATGTACATCGGGTTTTTAGGGCGGCCTAAACCCGTAGGTCATAACATGAAAACGCGAACACTGAAATCCTCGATACTTGTTTTCTTAATTGCTACAGCATCCCTTGCTGGCTGTTTAAGTGACGATACAGAAGAAGAAAGCAACTTAGAAGACTTTGTCATTGCATACAGCATCAAAGACGATTACACAAACGTCGACGAAAATCCTCAACGTCTCGCAGATTACATGAGTGAAGAACTCAATATGGATGTATCACTCTATCCAATTGATTCAGAAGGCGCTGCTCTCCAAGCTCTTCGCTTTGGAAATGCAGACATCGCTTTCATGGATGGCGGTGCAGCATGGGTTGGTTGGCAACAATACGGCCTCGATGCAATTGCAGCAGATCAAAAGTCCGATGGCCGAACGTACTACAGCGCTCATGCTGTGGTTCTCAAGGACTCAGACATTGCAGCAGCCCACCTTGACGATGACCCTTCCACAGATCCATTTTCTTTGATGGCTGGAAAGACTTCGTGTCACACAGGATGGCTCAAATCAGCCGGTATGCTCCTGCCAATGGGCTTCCTTATTGGCAACGGGTATGCAAACGTCATTGGAGACGCAAACGATGTCGAATCGTTGCGCTCAACCATTACCAACTTCTTCAGCGAAGATGCAAGTATTCCAGATTCGGGAACTCCATACTACTCCTACAGCGGTGCAGTCAAGTGCCTTTCCGAAGGTGTCGGTGATGTTGCCTTTGCAAAGGATTCGACCATCGCTTCTTACTGTGGTAATGAGGATGCAACAACCAATGAAGCATGGTGCTTGCCAGAATCCGATTACCTCTTGTTGCCTTCGTACGGAAATGCTCCTTCGCACCCGGTGATGTACAACCCATCTACCACCGATGCAGATACAATGACGCTCGTACAAAACGCACTTGTGGCAATGAAGGATTCAACCGAGGGTCAATCAATTCTCAGTGATGTTCTCAATACACCTGCAATTTCAGCTACCACTGCCACAGAACACCTTGCATCCTATGGAAACTTGATTGAAGACGTACCTGGTATTTCGGCATACTACGATACCAAGTTCGAAATCAATGATTCAGTGGCCCCAACAATTTCCAATATTCGAATCGCTTTTGAAATGAAAGACGATTACGAAAACCCAGCAGAGAACCCACAAGTTCTAGCAGATTTCATCGCTGAACAAACTGGCGTGACAGTAACGCTATACCCGGTCACTTCTGAAGGGGCCATCATTGAAGCACTTCGCTTTGGTAATGCAGACATCGCTTTCATGGACGGCGGTGCGGCTTGGGTTGGTTGGAAAGAATACGGCCTTGCTGCAATGGCAGCTGACCTCAAATCTGACGGCCGCACACACTACGACGCACATGCAGTCGTTCTCAACGGTTCAGATATTGCGAACGCCTACTTGGACGACGATGATTCCACAGATCCGTTTGCCATGATGGCAGGAAAGACCTCGTGCCACACCGGTTGGCTCAAATCTGCTGGCATGCTACTGCCAATGGGCCACCTTATCTCCGAAGGATATGCTCCAGTCGTTGGTCCACAGGATGATATTGAATCACTACGTGACACCATCACTTCGTTCTTCAACGAAAATGCAAGTATTCCAGAATCAGGTACCCCTTACTACTCCTACTCCGGCGCAGTGAAGTGCTTGACAGAAGGAGTCGGCGATGTCGCCTTTGCAAAGGATTCCACTGTCGCTTCATACTGCGGTAAGGATGATGCAAGCGAGAATGCCGAGTGGTGTCTTCCTGAATCTGAATACATCTTGCTACCTTCTTACGGTTCTGCACCTTCTCACCCAGTGATGTACAACCCAGCCACACTTGATGTTCAGACTCGAACCGCAATACTCAACGCAATGTTGGCATTGAACACTGAGATGTACGTCGAAGATTACCCTATGCAGGGACAGAACTACACCGGATGCTACTCGATGGTAACTCACCAAGTAGACTCGACTTCGCCGCAATCGGCTTGTGGCGATCAAATCCTGTCGAATGTGTTGAACACAGGTGGTTTGGTCGAAGTTAATTCGCAAGAACACCTCGGCAGCTACAGCAGTCTCATCAGTGCCATACCTGGCATCTCAACATACTTTGATTCGAAGTATGAGATTGCGGAGTAATTTCTGACAGTCTTCCTTGACTGAAACCGTCGGCATCTTTGGGGCCTAGAAATGATACTCATACACACGTTAATCTGTACAAGACAGTACAGCCCGAGCCCACCGTTTGAAAAAGACCAGCCGGTAGGCTCAACAGAGGGGTTGCAATGAGCGAAGAGGTCATTTTGTCCTTGAACGGCTTGGTCATAGGATACGACCACCCGCTTGTGAAGCCAATTACCCTCGATGTTCATGCGGGTGAAATCATCGCTATCCTTGGACCATCTGGGATTGGAAAGACGACGCTTATTCGAACCATTGCGGGACTCGTTCGGCCTTTAGATGGAAATTTTTCCCTCCATGTCCAGCGACGCGGAAGCCTCGGATATATTCCGCAACGTCTTGGCCTTGTTCGTCATGCCACTGTAGCCCACAATGTGTCTCTAGGGGCGCGCTTGAGTGTGGGTTGGTCGAGAACTATGTTCAAAGACCGGAAAGAAAGAACGTACGAGGCAATTCGTACGCTTGGTATCGAAGAAAAAGCCTCAGAACCAGTTCGTCGCTTATCCGGTGGACAACAACGCAGAGTCGCTACGGCTCGCACGCTGGCACAACGCCCACGGCTTATGTTGGCGGACGAATTCCTAGGCGAACTTGACCAAACGAACGTGGACATCGTATTGGGTGCGGTTCATGAGTTGGTAGAGGATGGAACAGCAGTCATTATGGTTGAGCACCATGAAGACAATGCCATGGATTTTGCCACTCGTATCTGGGAGATTCAGGATGGTCACTTCGCTGATATGTCGGTTGAGGAATGGACGCTTAGTCAGCCAAAGGGGGAAGAGGAATGAAGTACCGTTTGTTTGGTATCTTGTTCATCCTTTTCTTCTTGGCGTGGCAAACGCTGGACGGTCTAGTTGAAGGCGATTGGGGCCGACTTGAGGGTGGCCTGTCAAATCTCGCAGTGTTCTTCGAAGAAAGTATGTGGCCGCCGAATTGGAGTGTTCTTGAAGCCCGCTCTTACCCAGTGTGTGAACAAGATCTCGAATTCTTTTGTTCAGTCGGCTATCTCGGAATGATGGAAACGCTAAAAATTGCTTTTGTTTCTACCATTCTCGGTTTTATTGGAGCAATTTCACTTTCTTCACTGGCTGCAAGGAACTTGATGCCACTGTATATTTCGCTTCCAGTTCGTATATTCCTTTCAGCAGTCCGAAGCCTTCCAAGTTTAATTTGGGCTATTTTGTTCGTGATTGTCATTGGCTTTGGCCCTCTTTCAGGCGTATTGGCTATGACTTTCTACACTGTAGGTTATCTTGGTAAATTGCAATATGAAGTGTTTGAAGGTATGCCGAACGATCCATTAGAAGCAGGTCGGGCGATGGGCTTGAGTCGCCCAAGCATAGTCATGAACATTGTCATTCCAGAGAACAGTAACCATTTACTCAGTCAACTGATGTTTATGTTTGAGTACAATGTTCGTCACGGTACCGTCATTGGAATTGTTGGTGCAGGCGGAATTGGTTACTACATCAATACCTATCTTAAGTTCCTTCAATACGACAAGGTCTTTGCTTTACTGATTCTTATCTTCATCGTCGTTGTACTGATTGATTTACTGTCCTTAGCGGTTCGTTCGTTTGTCAATGAGGAAGGCGATGTCCGTAAGCCAACATGGTTGAACATGTTGATACAAGCCCGTAAGCGACGGAGTAAATCAGGCGACATTGCTTGATTATTCAGCGGCGATATGCAACGAGCCTTCTTTGTAGAACACTTGAATTCTGTCAGGGACTTTACGAGTCAAAGCAGCAACTGCTTCATAGACTTCGTCTTCTTTGACTTTGAACGATTTAGCAGCCTTTGAGGTTGACCAAGCAACTGACTCAAAATCAGATTGTCGAATCCACTCAAAGATTCGGGCTTCAAGTTCAGTTAATTCCTCGGCCATGAATACCGCAGAGCGACTACCCTCAAAACTGCACCGCTTCAAATCGGTGTTTGAAAGAAACCATTCAACCAAGTGCGACCATTCTACGACAGCATTCTTCAGCGTCAATATAGCCGTCTAACAGCGTGTTGAGAGCTTTGGTGAAAGGCGTGTCAATGCCATCATCTTCCGCCCGTTCTGCAAACATACGGGTTGCCCGAACCCCCTCGGCAACCATGTGCATTTCTTCGAGTGCTTGTTCGACGGTAAGACCCGTTCCGAGTTTCTCCCCCATTGTTCGGTTTCGCCCGTGAGGCGAGGTTGCAGTGACGTACAAGTCGCCAAGCCCAGCAGGTCCAAACGCAACCTCAGCTCGTGCTCCAAGTTGTGGGAGAAGAATGCATCCTTCTTTGAAACCAGCCATGAAAATAGCAGCTTTGAGGTTGTCACCGCCAAGTGAGCCTACTTTTTTCAGACCGTCTACAAGCCCACAGGCAAGCGCTACAACATTTTTGAACGCACCCCACAATTCAGCACCAGCAGGATCAGCAGCAGGATGCAGGATGAACGTTTGAGTCGTGAGCGTTGTGGCAAGGTGTTGAGCGACTGATACATCTTCACTGGCCACAAGGGCAGTGGTCATGACGCCGCTTGCTGCCTCAGGAGCTATGGTCGGGCCAGTAACCACCGCTAACGTGTTGTTTTTTCCGGCGTTGTTCAATTTGTCTTGAATCGCTTCGGAAATGAGGGTATTTCCAGGTGCCAACCCTTTGGCCAAATCAAGCAAGACATGGCCCGGTCGAAGGTGAGGTATAATTTGGTCCACCACTTTCAATATAACAGAAGATGGGACAGCCAGTACGACAATTTCAACGCCTTCGAGTGCTTCTTCGATGTGCATGGTCGCCTCCAAACCTTCCAGTGAATGTTCAGGGAGATACTTAGCGTTGACTGAATCCATCGTAATGGATTCATATACTTCTTGTTCAATTGTCCAACCCTTGACGTTGTGGTTATCTGCCAACCACATTCGAGCAATGGCTGTTCCCCAATTTCCTAATCCTAAAATCGCAATATGTGCCATAGAGACCAGTCTATACGCCGGTCACTTCACTTATGTTAGTTGCCACTATCCAACGGTCGCATGACGCTGTTTTGGATGCTAAAACCGTTCAGCATCGTATCAGAAAAGGTCGTCATCGTCCTCTTCATCAAGGTCGAAAACACTCTCTTCCTCTTTCTTCGCAGTTTTCTTTGAAGCAGCCTTCTTCGCCGGCTTTTTCTTTTCTGGCTGTTTAGGTTGTTCCTCAACGCTCTGGGTCTCAACCGGTTCTGCTTCCTCTTGTTCGCGAGCAGCCAATGCAACAGGCGTTGAGCCAGTTTGGGCGGCCAGTGCTCGTCGGCGATCTTCCCGTGCTTTACGCTCAAGTTGGCGGTGGCGTGATTTTTCGATGTTCTGCAACATGTACATTGCATCGTGTTCCAAGAGCGGTGAATCCGAAATGAGCGTAATGTCAAGCCATCCCCCGTCTTCGACGATGAATTCTGCAAGGGGTTCGAAGTTAAGGTCTGATTTCTTGATTTGTGTGTAATGCATTGCATTTCCAGAGCGGTGTTCTACGCCAGAGAAGTGGCAGTAGAACTCTTTTGTACCAATTGTTTCACGAACTTCATCAAACAATTCGCCATAATCTTCGGAAGTTCTCATCTTTCCATGGCCCCGAGCGTGGATGTGTGCAATGTTCAGTACTGGAATCGTTCCTTCAACGTGGTTGACAACTTCAAGCACTTCCTCAAGGCTACCCCAAAGTTCCTGACGGCCTGAAGTTTCGACACCAATCTTCGATGGCGTGCCGTCTTTAATCCAAGGGAATACGGGAAATTCATCTTCATCGTCGTGCCAGATTTCGTGGACTCTGTCTACGATTCCCGCAAACACATTGGCGACCTGTTCATTCGCTGCGCTACCAGGGTGCATACCGCCGTAATGGCCGGCGTGAAGGGTAATGTGACGTGCGTTAATGGTTCGCGCAGCCTGCAAAGTTGTCTCAATTTTGGTCATTGAACGCCCTCGTTCGACACGGTTGCCGAGCAACTCGGAATAGTAGGGGCCATGGATGTTCATTTCAAAATCCGTTTTGTTCGCTAAAACGCCTGCTTGCCAGTACTGTTCGAAATGTTGTGGAGCGACCATCCGGACGGTTTGAACTTCCATCGTTTCAAGTCCCAATGATATGATATCGTCCATTCCTTCAACAATTGTGCGGCCTTTACACGAGAGTGGAACACCTGCAGGTCCGAGTTTAATTGGCATAATTCACGTCCCCGCAGGTACAACCCAAGTGTCTTCCTATGATAATCCCTTTCCGTTGGCTGTCCGCAAAAAATGCCTTTTTTATGCCGACTTCGTTAAGGAGATACATACGACCATTCATGAACTCCTCCTGCCGAGGGCTGTATATGGACGAACACGTCAAAGCAGCAGTCGACGCTTTCCGTAAAGGAATGCCAGTATGCCTTTTTGATTCTGAGAAGCGTGAAGGAGAAACCGATTTGTTATTCCCCGGTCAGAGTGCTCAACCTGCGACCATGCGTCAATTGAGGCAAGATTGTGGGGGCCTTCTGTTCCTTGCCATAGGGCATGAAGTTGGAGAACTGTTTTCGCTGCCCTTTTTACAAGACCTCCATACCCAAAACAGCCTCACTGAAGAATTCCCCGTTTTGAGTCAACTCGTTACCAACGACCTTCGTTACGATGCTCGCTCCGCATTCACCCTTTCGTTGAACCACAGAAACACATACACCGGAATCACTGATCTCGACCGCTCCCTCACCACTCGGCGCTTTGCTGAACTCACACAGGAACTCATGCAATCGGGTACGGACGGTATCGAGGCGCAAGTTGCTCTCGGCAAAGAATTCCGAACACCAGGTCACATTCCAGTGTGCCGAGAAACCGAAGGTGGGCTTTCTCGCCGCCAAGGTCATACAGAACTTGCCGTTGGTCTTGCACGTCTGTCTGGTATGACACCAGTTGTGATTGGAGCAGAGATGCTTGAAGAAGACGGAGACAATGCATTGACGGTCGAAGACGCTCGAGCATGGGCTCACGAGAGAAACATTCCTTTCCTCGAAGGTGCACAACTCATAGATGCACTGAATGCAGAATAACATCGGAATTCTTTCCGGTAAAACAATGTGTGACAATACTTTCACAGCAACAGGTGAGCATATGAAACGCGTCATGGCAGTCGGAGTTTTTGACCTGCTTCACGCAGGACATCTGCACTACATGGAGCAAGCGAAATCGCTTGGAGACCACCTCACTGTCGTCGTTGCTCATGACGACACAGTTCGTATGAGGAAACACGAGCCCGTGACTGGACAAGAACTCCGCCGAAGAATGGTTAACGGCTTGAAACCAGTGGATGAGGCTCTTATCGGAAATCCTCCTGAAGTTCCAATCTTCGATATTTTACCAATCGTGAAACCGGATGTTATCGCTTTAGGGTACGACCAAGAGCATGCTGAAGACCGAATTAGGTCTCAATTGGACGAGCTTGGATACCATAACATTGAGGTTACCCGAGTTGAAGGTTTGAGTGATGATTTGGATGGAACTCGTAAGATTATCGCTCGGATTCTTCAACGCTCAACTCAATCGGAGCGTGATGTTTGATGTTTACAGGCATTGTACAAGGAACAGGGACGATTCTTTCTGTTGTGGAAAAGCAAAGCGTGCATACCCTCACCATCCAAATTCCCAACACAGAGCATCTTGCCATTGGTGCCAGCGTTGCTGTTGACGGAGCTTGTCTCACCGCTGTTCGGATTGAGGGATTGAATGTCGATTTTGATGTTATTCCTGAGACGCTGGAACGCACCACGCTTGGCAACTTCAAGGCTGGCTCTTCGGTCAACATAGAGCGTTCACTCAAATTTGGAGACGAGATTGGAGGGCATCTGCTTTCCGGCCACATCATGGCAACAGGCCTCCTTCATTCGAAGCAACAAAACGGTGAGGGAATGGATTTCCAAATTTTGATGCCGAGTGACCTACGAAAGTACGTTATGGAGAAAGGATACATTGCTGTTGACGGAATCTCTCTCACTATTGGTGCGGTCAACAACGGAGCCTTTTCCCTTCACATCATCCCTGAAACGCTTCGACTCACCACCCTTGGAGAGAAGACGGTTGGAGATGCGGTCAATCTTGAGATTGATTCAACCACTCAGGCTATTGTTTCGACCGTTGAACGAGTGCTTGAACAAAAAAGGAGTTAATTCTATGCCAAATATTGCTGTTGTCTGTGGTTCATTTCACAAATCGGAAATCGAACGTATGCTTGAATGGGCTCGCGACCAGTCCAAAACACTCGGACTTGACATCATCGACGTCGTTTGGGTTCCTGGAGCTATGGAAGTTCCACTTGCCATCGATCGATTGTTGGCCGATGACGAAATTGACGGCGTTGCCTGTTTGGGTATCATCGAAAAAGGGCAAACTCAACACGGCTTAGCGATGGGTCAGGCGGTTATCAAGACCATCATCGAACTTCAGTTGGTTCACGAAAAACCAGTTGGTCTTGGTATTATTGGACCTGGGGCGGAACCAGAACACATCGAGCCCCGTCTTGAACCTCATGCACGGGCTGCGGTGGCGGCAATTTCTTCCATGCTGGATTGAAGGGTGTTCAACTTGAAAACCTCGATGTTTGAACGACTGAAGAACAATCAAATGATGAGAGGACTCATACTGTTCTCAGTCTTCCGTGCGTTTTACGGTGCCGGAATACTCGTTGTTACGTATTTTCTCTCTACTTCTGCCGATGCACCTTTACCTGTCTCTATTGGTTTTCTCTTGTTTTCTATGGTTTTCTCTCGTTGGCTTTTCAAACGGCTCAAGTCTATGAAAGCCTCTCCACCCCATTCCAATGAGAATCTCTAAGTCAAGCGCCACCATGTCAATGTTCAAAGGGTGAAGCCCACCGTATGGGAATATAGGGGATTTCCTTCATGTCGAAAGTACACAACGTCATCATCATTGGCTCCGGCCCAGCAGGATATACTGCAGGCCTCTATGCCGCTCGTGCCATGCTTGAACCGCTCATGTTTGGTGGCTACATGTCTGGAGGTCAGTTGATGCTTACTTCGGACATTGAGAACTTCCCAGGCTATCCTAAGGGCATCGGTGGTCCAGAGATGATGATGGAACTGCGTGAACAGGCTGAACGCTTCGGACTCGAGGTTCGTGACCAGAATGTCGAATCAGTGGATGTCTCCGAGCAACCGTTCAAGGTCGTTGTCGAAGGGGAAACATTCCTCGCCAATGCCATCATCGTATCGACCGGGGCAGAATCAATATGGCTCAACGCTCCAGGTGAAGAGGCTCAAAAAGGCCGTGGAATTTCCACATGTGCAACATGCGATGGCGCATTCTTTAGAGATGAAGAAGTCATGGTGATTGGGGGTGGAGACTCCGCTTGTGAGGAGGCAACCTTCCTTACACGGTTCGCTTCCAAAGTTACGCTTGTTCATCGAAGAGATGTTTTCAAAGCATCCACAATCATGTACGAGCGTGCTCTCAACCATGAAAAAATCGAAATCAAAACCTTCCGTCAAGTCAAGGAATGGCTGTCGGACGAGAAAGGCCTAACGGGTGCAGTTCTTGAAGACCCACGTGACGGTTCAATTGAATCGATAAACGTGACAGGAGCGTTCATTGCCATTGGACATAAACCGATTACAGGTTTCCTGGGTGGACAAGTTGAAGTCGATGATGAAGGCTACATCTTGCACAAGAAGCACACCATGACCTCTGTCGAGGGCGTTTTTGCTGCTGGAGATGTTGTCGACACCCGTTACAAGCAGGCTATAACTGCAGCCGGTATGGGTTGTCAAGCTGCTATGGATGTCGAAAAGTGGCTTGAAGACCAACATTGAACTGTTCAATGAGTTTATGTTTCGACCACGCTTGGAACGGCTCGGGATTCATTGTGAACGTCGATACTCAGCGCTATGCTCGTCATATTTCTCTGCCACAGGTTGGTATTGAAGGGCAGCAAAAACTCGCTGATGCAAGCGTTCTTGTCATCGGTGCTGGAGGTTTAGGAAGCCCTGTATTGCTCTATTTGGCGGCAGCAGGAATTGGGCATATTGGGATAGTGGATCACGACCGAGTTGATGTATCAAACCTCCAAAGGCAGGTCATTCATTCAACTTCCGAAGTCGGTCAACCGAAAGTAGATTCTGCGAAAAAGCGTTTACTCGCCTTGAATCCGGACTTGAACATCAGCACTTTTGATCTTCAATTTGCTCCAGAGCATGTTGAGGGTATTTTTCAAGAAACTTGGAATGCAGTCGTTGATGGGACGGATAATTTACCAACTCGCTACCTCATAGACGATGTCTGTTTTCTCAAAAATATACCTTGGGTCTACGGTTCTATATATCGTTTCGAAGGGCAAGTGAGCGTGTTTAATGTCAACGGTGGCCCATGTTATCGCGACCTTTTTTCAGAAGCACCACCTCCACAAACCATCCCGTCATGTGCCGAGGGGGGAGTTCTTGGTGTGCTCCCTGGCGTTATCGGCTCATTGCAAGCCAACGAAGTCATCAAACTCATTCTTGGTCTTGGCGATGTACTGAACGGTCGATTGCTGTTGTACGATGCCCAAGCAATGAGCTTTGACACGCTCCAGTATACATCCAACCCCAATCGAACTCCAGTTGTTGACCTCTCGATGAGTCAATCGATGTTTGATAATGAAGAATGGTGCATGAGGGTCAGCACTCGAGGTGAGGTTGATGAAGGAGAAGCCTCTGCCAATGACACGATGTTTAACTCAATCACTGTACAACAACTTCTCGACCGTCGGAAGGAAGGTTGGAGCCCATTTGTTCTTGATGTACGCTCAGAAGGCGAATACAATCAGGCCCATGTCGAATCAACCGACTTTCAAATTAATCATGAGTCGGTTACGAACGTTTTGGAATCAATACCCCAAGACCGAGATGTGGTCGTCCTCTGCCGAAGTGGAATGCGTTCTCAAATGGCGGCTATGTATCTGATTCATTCGGGGTACGATGCCACTCGTCTGTATAACCTTGAAGGTGGAATCATGGCTTGGCAAGCCACTGCGCCGAACGAAATCGTTCAAGGATAACTCGGCTTCTCAATTCCCCTCTCAAATTGAACATTCAACACCTGTGTCAAGGGTGAGGTTCAAGACTCCACAGTCACCCCTGTCAATGAAGGGAGGGAGATTATGGCCAAAGTCATCGTTGCAGACGAAAATGAAGGTCGCCGTTCACTTCTTGCCAATACTCTGGAACGGAATGGGTTTGACATTACCAGAGCCGCCACCCTTCGTCAAGCGGAGGGTACTGCTTTGGCCATTATGCCTGAAGTCGTTCTTATCGACGGGGAATGGAAGATTGGAGACGCCATCGATGCATGCCAACGCTTGATGAGTGACCCGGAGTTTGCATTCAAATGTCGAGTTGTAATCCTTGGTCGTAATGTCTCACAAGAATACTTGATGAGTGCAGCACAATCGGGAGTTTCTGAAGTCATCCGAAAACCGGTGGACATGAACGTTTTAATTCAGCAATTGAACAAGCACACGCGCAAGCAATTCGTTCCACCGCCTGCGGATGTCGAACGAGCGTCCGGAGGAGGCGGTAGTTTTGATGTCTCGATGACCATGGGCGACAGCAGTTGGGCTCTCCCAATGCTGAAAGGGCTCGTTGGGCCAGAGAAAATCAATACCAATTTCATCGATGAAATCCTTACCCAAATGGATGAAGAGGGTATGGAAGTGAGCACTGAACTTGATTCATCAGCAATGTCCTCTATGCTTCGAATGGCCCTCAACAAGTTGGTCGAACAAGCAAGTGTTGACGGAGAACTCGATGCGCCAAACGCAGCAGGCCAAAATCCAATGATGGGTCCTTCTTCACCAAGTCAAGCCAAAAAGGGTACGTCCTTGGGAGGCAACCAACTCCAACAAATGAACCAGGGTTTCTCCTCTTCAATGGAAGGCATTTTGGAGTCACAAGCCCAAGATTTGGCAGATGAGGTCGAATCGAAGATGGACGCCATTCTTGATGAAGAGCCTGAATTGATCGCTCTGCACGATTTCGGGACGATGGTCCCCATCGACCCCGAAGTGCTGAAATTGACTCGATTAACATCAGAAGTCGTCTCAGATTTAATGTGGAACTTAGGCCAACGTGGCGTGGTATCTGACATCACTTTGTTAACACAAATTGAGGATGCAGCCCAAATGATGGCAGATGTTTTGGATGCTCTCCCTCATGTCGAGGAAGAGGAGTGAGAATGGTGAAGTACCCCATCCCTCGTCCGAGTGAACTGCGATTGGTTGACCGTAAATCCGACTTGGATGAACTCAAAACGAATCAACCGAAAGTCTACCGTTGGAGGGCCTTAATCGGTCTGTTGGTCCTTACATTCTGCGCTGTTTGCAGTGTTCTTTTGTTCCGAGACGCTCAAAACATCTTGCTGTGGTTCGAAGACTTGGGTCCTCTTGGGCCAATTGTTTTCACCCTCTCACTATCGTTTGCCGTGGTGGTCCTGTTCCCAACCCCGCTCATCAAAGTGGCGGCAGGAGCGATTTTCCCGTTTTGGATTGCCGCAGCAGCGAATTTTATTGCATCGTTGCTTGGCGGACTTATCGCCTTTTTACTCGGAAGGTGGCTGTTCCGAGAAAGCATTCAACGTTCTATTATGAACGATCAACGGCTTCGTAATATCGAAACAGCACTGACTGTTGATGCAATGAAAATCTCAGTGCTTGTACGTCTTTCCCCCTTGATTCCGGATGAATGGCTCAATTACTTGATGTCAGCCACTCCGGTAAGTCTTCGCGTGTACATGGTTTCGAACTGTTCGGGCATTGTTTACTCGTTGGCTTACGCATACTATGGGCACGCTCTTGGACGCTTTGCTCTCAACTCATCGGGCATGGATGGCATGAATTCAACTCCCATAGGCAACGCTATGCTCGTCCTAGGAATTCTCGCCTCGATTCTCGCCACGGTTTTTGTCACTCGTGCGTCCATGAAAGCCTTGCAAGATGCGATACCTCAAGGGGAGTCATCCTCTTTGATTTAAGTGCCTCCTTTCTTTTGTCTTTTGAGTAGCATAACGCAAATATAGCCAATACTGCTCGTAAAGCCATGTCTAGCCCAACTTTCAGCCCCGATGGTCAATGGATGTGGAACGGAACAGAATGGATTCCTACCCCTCCTCAATCACAAGTTCTGCCTCAGGAAGCGATCGATCAACAAATCCTTTCCACCGTTGCAACTCAAACAGGTGTCGACCCACAACAACTTGCGCAGGCAGCACCTTATTTCGACCAAAATCAAGACGGAGTACTTCAACAAGCAGAAATCCAACAAGCCGCAATGTCCGTATCTCAAACACCTCAGTCTCCATTTCCAACTGCAAACCCACAAAATTATGTTGCTCAGCAACAGGTCATGCAACAGCCAGTTATGCAGCAACCGATGATGCAACAGCCAGTAATGCAACAGACGTATGTTCAAACAGGCGGCTCCCAACCAAGTATACTGGTTTCATACTTGCTTTGGCTCCTCTTAGGCCCTCTTGGAATTCATCACTTATACATGGGTCGAGGTATTGGTATCTTTATTCTCGCTTTCATCACTGGTCAAGGGTGTGGGCTGTGGTGGCTGATTGATTTATTATTGATTCCAAGTTCATGCTCGAAAGTACGAGGAAACGGAATGGTCATTGTTCGTTGATAGTTTCTTTTCTTTATCCGTCGTGTTTGTATGGGGGTGACCTTTGGCCGAACCATGAGCCAAGGAGATTTGCCGGTCATCCATGGAGCTGAGTGGACTGCAAAGCAACCGCTGGTGTTCTCTCAACCACTTCATGCAGATGCAGCACGTCGAGAGATTCTACGGTTTGTGGCTCAGCGTCATGATGGCCATTTGTTCCTTGTTGCCAATGTTTGGGATGTGTTGATTGAGAATGAAACCAAACAATTTGAAGGACCTTCGTGGCACGATTTCAGCCAGCGGTTTGTCGATGCAGTTCACCGTGGTCTTGTCGCACAAGTTGATGCGAAAATGAAAGATGATTCTGAAGTCGAAGTCATTCCTCGAAGGGACCTTAAGATGTTTCTCGACCGACGAGCACAGCACTTCCTCCTCGACTTACGCTTGGTTTTCCGCAGACTTGCCCATTACATGTCGGTTACCATGGAACAGCGCCTTGAATGGCAGACCATGATGACGCGAACCAGAATGCTGGATGATGAATTGAAATCGATTTTCACTGAAGGAGTTGAGACTCCAGATGGCTCCAAGTTCGGAGGCAAAGGTTTCCGTTCAACATGGCAGGAAGGCGTAGTTGCAGTGGCAACTGCACTTGAGCGCCAGACTGACGCACCTCGTACTGCTCGCCCTGGAGCGGGATACGATGGCGATTTGATTGCACCTATGATTCGTGATATCGGGCTTGGTCTTGCTATGGGGGACACTCCTCTTGATGTGATGGCTGCTAACCTTGGTAAAGCAGGCTCGAACCAAAACGGCGGCTGGGAAGGCGCTGGTGGTCGAGATTTGCACGTCGGTGCATGGCACGTCGGGGTACTTCCTCCAACCGCTCCACTCCCAATTGCAAGTGTAACCATGACCGGTCTTGCCTTTGCTGCTTGGCGTCAACAATTGGACCGCTTCCATGTCGCCTGTATCGGTGAAGGTGCTTCTTCATCTGGGGAATTTTGGGAAGCCATGAACCTCGCTGGAGCGCGGGGCCTTCCGATTACCTACATACTCCAAAACAACCAAATCGCTCTTGACACCTCTCCAATCAAACAATCAGGTGTTGAGATTTGGGCGGACAAAGCAGATGCTATGGGGTTCCCAGCATGGACCATCGATGGTTCCGACCCGGCGGCATGGTATGCCAGCACTGCTTCTGCACGTGAGTTTGCTCTGGAAGGTGGTGGCCCGACACTCATCCACGTCGAAACAATGCGTGGCTGTGGTCATGCCCATCATCATGATGACCTCTATCTGGGTAACGAATCCGGAACTCCACCAGGTTATGTAGACAGAGAATTACTTGCGTATTGGGAAGCTAAAGACCCTCTTCCAACCCATCGCCAATTATTGCTCGATCTTGGTCTTGAAGAATCGAAACTCGCCGATATGGAGGAGGTTGAGCAACGAGATATTGACGCAGCCCGTCAAGAATTGGAAGACATGGCATGGCCGGAACCTGAATCGGTGACGAAAGGTGTCACGTCACTCAACGATGCCGAAACGCATGAAGAGCGCTTCAATCGTCTTTCCACTGTCTCCGATGCAGAATATCCTTCTTCTCCTCTGGACGTAGGCGTCACTGCACTCACCTATGCTGAAAAAGGAGGATGGACCTATGCACGTTCCATTCAACAAGCCATGGCCGACATAGCAACACGCCACGGTGAAGATTGCATGTTCATTGGCGAGGACATGGAAGTTGCAGGTGCTTTTGGCATGAATATGGCCTTGAAGAACGCTGGTCACACTGACAAGTTGATCGACATGCCTCTTTGTGAAGCAGCGATTGTCCACACCGGTGTTGGTGCCGCTCTCTCAGGAATGCGGCCAATGGTTGAGATTCAGTTTGGAGGTTTTGCCGCTCTCGGGTTTAACGCTCTGCTCAACAATGCAGCTATGCTCCGTTGGCGATGGGGTGCAGAATGCCCTATGACCATACGAATCCCTCTTGGTGCTCGTACACGCTCAGGGCCGTTCCACGCCAACATGATTGAATCATGGTTTGCCAATGACCCTGGATTGGTTGTTGTTGCAGCAGGTACTCCACAGGACGCATATGATTTACTCATGGAAAGCGCCGAACTCAACGATCCCGTGTTGTTCTTGGAACACATTGGATTGTATGGACTGCGTGGTGGATTAACCGGTTGGGGTCAAAACATCAACCAAAACGTCGATACCGAAACCGTTCAACAAGCGATTGCCAAAGGTGAACGGTACAAACTTGGCAAAGCCGCAGTTGTCCGCGGTGGCCGCGATGTAACTTTGGTGACATGGGGCTCCATGCTTCATGTTGCACAACAAGCAGCGGAAGAACTTGCCCGTGAAGATATTGAAGTTGAAATCGTTGATTTGCGAACATTGCTGCCCTTTGATGCTCAAACATGCATTGAGTCTGTATCGCGAACAGGACGATTGGTTGTTCTGCAGGAAGGTCAGTGGTGCGGCGGTTTAGGGCACAGTATCCAGAGCCGAATATTGGAATCATGCTTCTATACACTCGAATCTGCTCCGCTTGTTATTGGAGCACTTGATACGCCAGTTCCGTTTTCTCCACCGCTTGAAAACTTCACAATACCTTCGTTGGAGCATGTGGTAAAAGTGTTGAGGTTGACGACTCAATCCTGAGTTTCTGCTGCAGTCTTGCCGAGTTTCAGGCGTACAAAGAGTTCCGCTGCAATCAAAGCACCGCACACCGTCATAAAACTATAGAACGGTATGCTTAGATATAAATCAGAGAAAACATTCGGTCCAAATGTTCGGGCTGGGTTCATCGATGCACCGGTAAACGGGCCAAACAAGTACGCCAGTACGGCCACCACGAACCCTACAAAAACGGCAATCGAAACATGCGTTTGAGATCGCAAGACAATCCAGTAGATACTTGCCATCAAAGCGAAAGTGATGAACACCTCAATCGTACTTGCAGTCAGGAACGATACATCATCAGCCACCGTTGTTGATCCGGCGCCATCGAGCAAGAACGCTGCGAATGACGCACCACTTAGTTGTGCTACAATGTAGGGGCCAACAGCTTCTTTTTCCAAATGCCCACTTCTGAAAAACGCTAGAGATACCGCTGGGTTGATGTGTGCGCCACTGATTGGCTGGAACAACAGTATTGCGATGGTAACTGCGACTCCGAAGGAAATGGAAACGACAGCACCAGATGCGCCAAGAGCGATGCTTCCGCATCCTATGCCAACCATGAGTGCCGTACCGAGAAATTCGGCCATGCAACGATGTAGCATGTCAAACCGTTCGGCAGGACAGTTATGTGCTTTGCCAATATATTTTTTTGTTCAAATGAAAGGGAACCGTGAAGAAGTAAGGATTCTTGGTCGGTTCTATGGGGTCCGACGAGAAAGTGATGGGTATCCCACAACTTATTCACTTCCAAACGCTCATTACGACCGGAGCCTTGTTTCTAGGTATCGTCGCAGTACGCGTCTTGGAGCAATCTGCAGGAATTGACAGTCTTATACTCACCGCTGTTATCGCCTGTCTCGCCCTTGGCCTTCTCATTTTTTCTGCTGATTTTTTCATCGAAGGCGCAAAGGGGCTCGCTCGACGAGGTGGATTACCTGAAGTTGTCATCGGACTCACTATAGTTTCCATTGGCACTTCTTTACCGGAAATTCTCGTCACGACGACTGCAGCATTAGATGTCGCTTCATCGCCTCAAGTCGCTGATTTTGCAATCGGTTCTATTCTCGGCTCGGTGTTCGTTCAAATCACCCTCATTATGGGTATTGTTGTTGTCAAAAATGGACTCAAAATCAGAGAATCATGGCTGAAGCGAGACGGCCTCATCATGTTGCTTGCCGTTTTACTTTTGACTTTCTTTTTGCTGACTGGATATGTTCTTGAGCGTTGGGAAGCAGGTATCTTGGTGAGTTTGTATATTGTCTACATCGGTTGGCTATTGAAGCACAGAAAAGTCATCCAAATGGAGGAAGATCAAAACCGCGATGGCGTCGAGGTTAGGGGCTCAAGTTGGAGTACTGCAGCCTACCTCATCATGGTCATTGGAGGTCTTGCTTTTGCGGTTTTTGCTGCTCATCACCTTGTAGAATACGCGAGTTTGATTGCCTTGGAACTCAACGTTCCGCAAGCTATTGTCGGCACCACTGTTTCAGGAATTGGGACCTCGTTGCCTGAATTAACAATCGCCATCATGGCTTCGAAGAGAAGCCAAGGTGTAGCCATTGGAACTTTGATTGGTTCGAACATTACCGACCCACTGCTTTCAATAGGACTTGCAGGGCTCATCTCTCCACTGGCCATATCTCCAGTTGGTTTTGATTTCATTGTCTACATCTTGATGCCGTTCACAGTTCTTGGATGCGGTATTGCATTACTCATGATGCGAACTTCGTATGAGTTCAAGAAATGGGAAGGGTACACAATGATTCTCATCTACATTCTCTTCCTTATCACATTGGAAGCGTACAATCGGAAGTGGATTACTTTCTGAATCAATGAAGAGATAAGGGGCGACTCCTTGGGTTGTCCATGGTGAACTTCCAACTGGACGAGATGCAAGAGATGCTCAAGGAACTGGCCCATGAGTTTGCAGTTGACGAAATCCGTCCACATGCAGAACATTGGGATGCAGAATCAGTTTATCCGAAAGAAGCCATACAGGCAGCACACGAAATGGGATTGCTCAATTTACATATTTCAGAGGATTACGGTGGACCAGGACTTGGTTCTATGGAAGAAGTCCTCGTGAATGAGGAATTAGCATGGGGAGACCCTGGATTTGCGACTGCTGCTTACGCAACTTCGCTGGCATGTGCACCAATTATCACGGGTGCCACTGAGGAACAGAAGCAAAAGTGGTTGCGAATGGTATCGGAAGAAGGTAAGCTCGCATCCTATGCAGTCACCGAGCCTGGTGCAGGTTCCGATGTTGCAGCGTGCAAGACATCCGCAGTTCGAGACGGTGATGAATACGTCATCAACGGTTCGAAAATGTGGATCACGGGTGCAGGTTATGCTGACTTCTTTTTCGTTCTAGCCAAGACTGATGTCGATGCAGGATACAAAGGGATGTCAGGTTTCATTGTCGAAAGCACAGCCGAGGGATTTTCTCTTGGTAAGAAAGAAACCAACATGGGTCAGCGTTGCTCAGATACTCGTTCGATACAGTTCGATGATGTTCGCATTCCTGCGGACCAGTTGGTTGGAGGTTCAGAATCAGGCGGTTGGATGAACGCTATGAAAGCGTTTGACATGAGCCGACCCAACATCGCAGCCCATGCTACGGGTCTTGCTCGGGCTGCCTATGAGCATGCTTTACAATATTCAGGAGAGCGTTCCACTTTTGGCAAACCGCTGTATAAGCACCAAGCCATTCAATTCATGCTTGCCGATATGAAGACCAAGATTGAAGCATCTCGCATGCTAACATGGAAGTCGGCAGCAGATTCTGATGCAGGAGTCCAGAACACTGAATCTGCAGCGCATGCAAAACGATTTGCTGCTGATACGGCCATGGAAGTTTCAACCGATGCAGTCCAAGTTTTCGGTGGTTACGGCTATTCTGAAGAGTATCCCGTTGCGCGCCTGATGCGTGGAGCGAAAGTTATGCAGATTTATGAAGGCTCATCGCAAGTTCAAAAAATGATTATTGGCCGAGAAATTACCAAGAATCTATGAGTCGTTATCATGGAGTTTGTCGGCAACATGGTTCCAAAAATCAGCTAACTGTTCGTCTCTCTTCCTTTTCTTTTCTTCGATGGCTTCCCTTTGCGCCTCCAATTCTTCATCCGTTTCTCTCTGTTCATCAAGAAAATCTTCTAACGAATACATTTCCTCCATCAAATGTTCGTGCTGATACTCTGCATTTTGGTTGTGCAATTCCTCTTCTTGCTGTTCTTCCATCCAATCGTGCCCATATTCGGCCATCTCTTCGGTAACAATCATTGTGTCTTGGAAGATCATAATATTCGCCAACATTTGCCGAGTGCATACAATGAACTGAGCCAGCAAGGGTATCTCCATTGCGGTTTTGATGTCGTTGGATAGCGATAGAATCAAAGAAACGACCTGGTCGCCAATCGGGAGGTTATGTTCGTTAGCATGAAGGCATAATTGAGCGCAATAATCGTTGGCATCAATGATGTCGGTCTCACGTCTTCCAGCGTTCACCGAGCAATTCCATCCGTTGTCACCATGATCAAAAATATCATCATGTCCGTGGTATTTGGCATAGATTTCATACCAACGTTTTGATTCCCCTCGAACCCTTACCTTGATTTCGGTTTGAGTGAGTAGAACAAGTGTGGCAGAGGTCGATCTGACAACCCCTTGAAGCAGTTCAACGGAACGAAGTTCCGGCTCTGACATTCTGTATCCAGTTTGAGACATGAAGAGCCAGAGAAATCGAGTCTATATCAAGAGCAAAAGACAAAGCCCACTTCCTCGTGAACTTGACATGGTTCGGACTCACCCAGCAATAATTCTCGCTGCAGGTGCAAGCCAACGACTTGGACAGCCCAAATCATTGGTCCGAATTGGTGACACAACACTCGTTGGTATGGCCTACAAAAAACTGGACAAAGCCGGTTGTTCACCAATCGTAATTGTCACCCGGAGAGAACTTGTATTCGACATCATGCAAGAAACGGTTGGTTCGACAGTTCTTTCCAACCCATCCCCTGAAAAGGGCCGAACTGGAAGTCTTCAATGTGCGCTTTTGTCGTTAGCAGGTGAGAAGGGTCGCCTTCCCAAAGGCGTGATTGTTGCACCGGTTGATCGGCCCGGCTGGACCATTGCTCACGTCAAATCTCTTCTCACATTGACAACATCTGCAGCTCTCGCTTTCAAAGGTCGAAAGGGCCATCCAGTCTTCATGGATTCGGTGGCTATTGAATCGGTTTTGACCGCAAAGGCTGATGCTTCTTTGAGGGAACTCGTACGCTTCACAGAACACGTTGTTGAGGCTCCACTGATTGGATTAAATATTGATACACCAGAGGATTTGCAAACGCTTTCTCACCATGAACAAGAACTCCTCAACGAGTTGTGAAGCGGCTTGCGTAAAGCGTATGTGTAACTGCCTGCAGCACTGTACATGACTGCAGCGGTGATGGCATGGGCTTTGTCGCAGTTGGCCTCTGGCCAGCGAGTGGTTCTTGCCAGTGTTGTTGAGACAGCTGGAAGCGTCCCAGGTAAGGTAGGCGCTCGTCTGGCTATGTCCCTGAATCAAGATTGGACGGGGACAGTTGGCGGTGCAGGTTTGGAAATGAAGGTACTCTCTCGATGTCGTAATCTTCTGGCCTCTCACCGAGCACCGTTCGGTGAAGTGCTTCGATTTGGATTAAACAAGGGTGCGAAGGGCTATGAAGTGACGCCCCTTGATTCATTGTGCGGGGGTCAAGTGACCCTCTCGTTAGAGGTGATGATACCAATGCCGCATGTGTTGATAATGGGCGGAGGGCATTGTGGCCAAGCGATTGCAGCCTCTCTTGACGCATTAGGGTGGAAGCATTCTGTGCACGATACTCGCTCAGAATTTGCAGATTCAACCCTTTACCCGAATGCAGTTTACCGTTCCAGTGATGCAATTGATACTTATTTTGCCAAGGAAACGCTTCAATCGATGACTCGCTTTTCGGATGTCCTCCTGCTCGGTCATGATTGGAGCGAAGACCAACAACGTCTTCTCAAACTGCTTGATATGTTCAATGTCAAGAACGTTCTACCTGATGGGGTCAACGGTCCTCGATTAGGGGTTATTGGTAGCCGGTCAAAGTGGCAAGCCTTTCAGAAAACATGCCAAAGTGAAGGCATTTCTCAAGAAATCCTCGACGCTGTGATTTGCCCTATTGGATTGAACATCGGGGCGGAATCACCAGAGGAGATTGCTGTGGCTGTTGTCGCTCAAGTGATGGCGTCGTTCAAGAACGTCGATGCAAATGCACCGAATTGGCGATTATGATTGCTTTTTTGGAATGAATACTTTCTCTCGAAAGTAACGTAATTCTTCAATTGATTCGAGAACATCATCAAGCGCTAAATGAGCTCCTTTCTTTTCGTATCTCCCTGCTTCAGGGTACCAGCGTCGAGCCAGTTCTTTCACCGTCGATACATCGATCATTCGATAGTGCAGATAATCGACCAGGAGAGGCATTTCTTTTTCCATGAACTTTTTGTCGTTCCAAATGCTGTTTCCACACAACGGTGCAACACCTTTTGGTATCCATTTTTTGAGGAATTCAAGTGTTTGGAGTTCGGCGTTTGAGCACGAGACACCTTGAGTACGAACCCGTTCGACAAGTCCACTTGCATGATGGTGCGATGTGTTCCACTCATCCATTCCTGCTAGCAGTTCTTCTGACACCGTTACTGCCAAGTTTGGGCCCGTTGCCAGAATGTTCAATTCACCATCCGTGATGACCGTCGCAATTTCGATGATGGACTCTTTGGTTATGTCCAGACCCGTCATTTCGAGGTCAATCCAAACCAAGCGTTCATTTTCTTCACCCATGAAACGCCCAAGAGGAATGAGTTTTTCAAATGGGCGTAGGGTTCTTGAAGTGCCCTTCGGAGGGAGAGTTATGACGGATACCCCCGAAGAGGATGCGTTGACGGCTCAACTCACACCGCAGTCTTCGATAGCTCCGAAATCTCTCGTGGCTGTTGGCATTCTAACCTTTCTCTTAATTTTCTCCTTTTTTGCATTGTCTTTAGGCGGTGAAACGAACCAACAAAGTGTAAGTGAAAACGAATCGTCAAACGATGATTGGAGAGCCTTTTCCGTCGTTGCGCCAATCGATACAGGTATCAATGTCTACCACGACCATTTCCGAACCAATGAGACGTACCCAGATTGGCTGTTGGAGGGATTAGGGGTCAACAAAATTTGCGAGCTAACCTTTGAGGGTACATGGCAAGAACGCTACGATTCGGACAAGTCATCATGTTGGGACACCTTGGCTGCTTCAGATATTGTTTACTTTCCAGGGACCAAAATTATCGGCTCTTCTCCGGACGGTGACAGCGAGATTCTCATTCTCGACGACCCAAGCGATGGCCACGGCTCTGCGGTAACAGGTGCTGTATTGGATGCGAATCCAAACGCCGTCATCTTCTTCGTCGAAGGGTTCAGTACTGAAGCAGTACTTGCAGCGGCGAATCAGCCCTTGGTAGATATTATTTCGACTTCTTTTGGAGCTCCGGGCTCCTTACCTGTACCGGGTATTGAGCGTGGAACTGAGGTCGCTGTAGTGGAGCATGGTAAGATGCATGCAGGTGCTGCAGACAACAGTCCTTCCCCAGCGATTCAAGACGCCACAGCTGGGCCACCATGGTCGATTGGTATTGCAGGTTATGCTGAAGAAGGCGATGACCAAAAAGAAATCATGTCTGGCTCGTACCCTGACATTTCTGCTGATTGGACTCAGGTTCTTCCGAACCACGATGATATCGAAGGGTATCACGAAACATCGGGAACTTCTTTCGCCACACCTCGAACTGCTGGTATACTGTCTTTCGTTCTGGAATCACTTCGAGCAGAATTTAACGATGACCGTTCTGGTGCATCCCCTGCATTGCGAGAAGGCATGCTTGTCAACGGTTCAGATGACGAAGGAAACCCCTTCCAAGTTTCAAATTCCCAAGTTCGCGAAGCGCTCAACCTTTCAGCTTGGTATCCCGAACTTGATTGGGACCCAACCTCTGGAACAATGCCCATCTCGCCGGTCGCCCCATGTACTCAAACCGGCTGGGGTTTGGTGAATCTCTCGAACATCGAACCGATTATTGCTCACCTAAACCAGACGGTTGAACTCTCCCAACGGCCAGGTGACGTGGTTGCATGCATGGATGCTAACCAAGAGATGCGTGAAACGTATTGGTCTGCCTACCCGTCGGCTCCGCAATCCGATTACGTAACTTCAGTAACCGGTTCACAAGGTGCTGAACGGCGATTAGCTTGAATGAACTTCAACCCAATCAATGACAATTTTACCACTCTCATGCAAACCAACAACCGGCTTGTAACCTTCATGCGGTGTTGAACTGATTGACTTGACAATGGCTTCGAGTTTACCAGGTGGTAGTCGAATCTCAAATCCTAATCCGGTCTCGATGGCAGCGGGGAGAACAACTTGTTCCACCACTGGCTTGACTTTAGCCTTTGGAGTCGCTTTCTTTACGACCGGTTCAGGTTGAGGAACAGCTTCTTCCATTTCAGTTGGTTCTTCATCCTCTTGCTCGAATACCGGCTCAGGGATTTCGACTGCTTGCTCAACCATGAGAATGGCTTGGTTCGAAGCGATGGCCATTGGCACAGCATCGGGGTCGTTTTCATAGATGGCTTCGTCATTTTCAAGACGTTGCATCATTAAGAATCCCCATCCCAGTGCAATCAGACCAACTCCAATCCAAGAAAGAGATTGCATTGTGTTGCTGTCTATTCCACTGCTGAAGCCGATAAAGGCAAAGATCGAGCCGTACCCGCCGATAATACGTCTCCAGCGTGCATCGTTCTCTGGTGAATATCCTTGAATTCCTACTGCAATGAGCACGACCGTTGCTAACAGCCATCCAACCGTTGACTGATCGAAATCAGCGAATATGAAAAAGATCCCAGACAATGAAAACAACACCCCAGCAATCCCGAGTCGGTCAATGAAATCCAGGAATACATCATCGTTCTCCCAATCAAAGAATTTGAAGTCGTACACTCTGTCGTTTTGCAAGGAAAACCAAGATACAGCTAATCCTTCGACCAAGAGAACTGAACCAAGCAATACGCCTTCTGGCACCATGTTGATCTCAGTTTGCACAAGAAGGTTAAACAACGCTAGAGCGTGTATGGCTGGAACAAACAAAGCAGCGCTTGTATAACCCTTGGTGACGATATCACGTGTGAGGACCACAGCGCCGATGATGGTACCAACTCCATTGAGCGCTTCGTAACTTAGCAAAAACAGAACATAGGTGGCGATGTAGAGCGTGTTGATGATTTCAGATTTACGTCCATCGGTGTAAAACTCTTCACGAGCCGCTGGAACATTCTTGAACAATATTCCATTGCTGCCCATAGAACTGAATCCAAGCGCTGCAAATCCAGTGATTAAAGCGCTCCAAGAGAAGGCCAATGCAAAGGTGCTGGTGACATCTTCAACTCCCATTCCAACAATGAGGCTCACCATGAATCCCAAGTGGAGCACTGGCATTGAGTTGACGGTACCCGAAAGCCATGAGTTGACCATGAGGAAAGCAAAGAAGATAGCAGGTATCCATCCGATGCTTGACGAGGCAGCAAGGATTCCTACCAACGCCCATCCCCACAAACCGTACCACGGTAACGGTTCACGGTTCGATGAACTGTCTTTCACCATTTGGTTGTCCATAATGATGGCATACAACATTTGGCCAGAGATAATGAGGCCTCCAATTCGTGGTAAGCCGAGGAAACCGTCGTCCATGAAGTCGTAGGAAAGAGCATCCATTGATTCCAACAATCTTCGAGCGATTCCAGTGTAAGTCAGCCAAGTTGACTGCAAGAGGATGAACACAGCCGGAGAAATCATCAATGGAATGACATGTCGATGTCGGACACTTCGCACCGTTACCAGTCCAAGCATAGAGATTAACAGCAAGCCACCCGATGTATCAAGGCACGCAAATGCAATCAGGCCGAGCATGGCCCAACGGTCTGCATTTTCGGACAAATGTTCGGTGTCAATTCCACGTTTTGTGATCAAACTGTTCACATACAACGGAGCACTGAGTAAGATAAGGTCGAGTAGAATTGGAACCGGTATGATTGCATAATCTACATACTCTGGTAATTGGAGCATCTCACTTCGAACGATATTGAAACTAATTGATACAGGTACCGTAATAGCGAACAAAACCCAAACACCTGCTGAACGGACCGTTGAGGAAATGGTCTCCATTCCTCGAATTTCATGGACCAATCCATAAACAGGTGCTAAGAGCATCAAAATCCATGGGTGGGTCACCAGTGATTGAGAACCGTCGGTATCGAAACCATTCCAGGGGTCTGACATCGTCACTAGACTAAAACTCATCATGAAGAAAGGTACAACAAGCGAAATACGGGTGAGTTGGCTCCAACTGTTCTTCTCTTGCCAGTCCACAACTTCCTGTTCAGTATCTTGGTTTGGTGTTGTCCATGTGTTCGTTTCAGGATTGTAAACCGGAGCTTTTGATGCAAGACGCTTTGTCCAATTGAATAAAAGACCCGCATCTAATTCTATAGTACGGGCTTTGTAGAGCATGAGATAGCTTATAATCCCAAGAATAAAAATTTGATAATTAAAGTATTCTGGAAGGGGAACCTTATCGAGAATCTGTGGTAAATCCAGTCGGTCAATAACAGCGAGAAGTATCATCGAGGCATTGGCAATAATGACGACGAGTGTCGCCTGCATCTTCTCTTTCCATTCGCTTTCTTCGGACAATTTCGAGAACGCATCCCGGGCGAGGTACAGCATATAGCCAACAAATATCCATGGCATAAACCAATCCTCAGCTTGAATAATTGTTCGTGAGAGGACAAGAGCAGCGAGCATGACCAAGTGTGTCCAAGAGGATATTTTATCAGTACGTCGTGCGAATTCAGAGGTAATGAACAGAGCAATCGGTATCACGACCTGCATCCCATCATAACCAAAGGTTCCTGAAAGCGGAATGTTCTCTATGTTGGCAATAACATCGGTCATGAAGTAAGCAACTGCGAGCATAGTGAATGTGTAATCTGCAACCCATCGTCGAGTTGCTTTTGCGATGAAGAGCATGTAAGGCACCATCAACAGTGAGATAGCCCATGGGATGACACTCCCATCATTTGGCAAAACGACCAAGGCTGCTGCTAGACCAATTGGCATCCAAGGGACTCTTCGTTGTTGTACTGCAGGAAAGTAAAAAGCGAGAACAGCAATCCACAAGGCGACACTCAAACCAAAGAGATGGTCGATGCCGAGTTCCGTAGACTTAACAGGGCCAAGGTGGAGGTTGAGGTCCTGGCTACGAGCAACAAACATGGCAAATACAATTTCACCGACCAAGACGATGGATGCCTTCTGAATTAATTCAGAGCGCAACTCTTGCCTTGAAGCGTAATATCCTTGGATGGCAATAATGAATACGAGCAGGGACAATGCGCCCCCTTCTCCACCAACTTCTGCGTTGGTATTGAATACTTCAAACAAAATAGGAGTAAGGCCGGATACAACTGCCACGACCACGAAATTCAACGCTTTGTTGGATCGTAGCGCCAATTCCATTGAGGCAAAGCAAAGCAAAATGAGGGACAGTCCCATCTCGTAGGAGATGACATTGTCAGTCCACCGCATCCAAGGACCCATTCCAGCAGCAACCAAAACCAGAATTGGGGCGTATGCTGAGACAGCCCGACCAAATCCAGTCGCTCCTTTGAAACGTTTGAAGAGTTGGAGTTCTGCGAAGATAAGCGCCATGATGGCGGCGGTTTGAACATAGATCGCCTTTGCATTCGGATGCCAGTCGACCCATTCGTTTGTCACTGGGTCTGTCCATCCGCCTGCTAAGAATTGAGCTTGACTTCCGAAGACATCGGTGATACCTTCGCCTGTGACGAATCCAATCAACCATCGAGAGCCCCAAACGGTTCCAATTGTTGCAAAGAAGAGGCCGATACCAAGCATGTAGTCTTGAACTTCAAAGAGAACATAGTCGTTCTTTTTACTCTGTGCTGCAATCCAACCAATGGCGATTCCTGCAGACAAAAACCCTCCGAGGAACAGAATTAGGAAATCGTCGTTCGAAGCATCTTCGGCGAAGGCGATGTTGTACAATCCACCCCAGATTGCGGCAAGGGCAATACCCATCATGATAAGTTGAGAGAATTTCATCAAGTCTCGATTGGCTGAATCAATCGGGTTCCCCGGACTTCGAATGATCATCGGCTGTTCAACTCGCGTTGTATCGTTGTAAATCGTTCCATTTGATGCCGGAGCAGTTGCTTTTTCGAGGAGACCCGAGGTTACAGGTGCAGTACGCCGTGGTGCGGAACGTCTTGGAGCAGGCATGATAATCGAGATTGAGTAACTCAAACCTCATTTAAGAGTTGACCCGTATTTTTGTATTTTATTCAAGTTCATTCACCGCCCTCCGCTCCCCATCGGTAGGCACCGGTGTTCAATGGGTTCAAATGTCGAAGAGGTTTGGGTGAGGCTGGTGAAGAAATGTCTGCGGCACGAAAAGCAATCACGTTCCTCTGTTTGAGCATAATGGTCCTGCCAACCTTGGCAATGGCTGTACCCGTTTCCGAAACATCAGAACAACCCGTCGAAGAAGGCTGGTGGGTCGAAACAACGGTCGACAGAAACGGTAACGGTATCGGTGATATGATCGAAGTCCACAAAGATAGCCCTTACTTCCTTGACCAAGACAACACCTTGCCACTCATCATCGACTTTGACCATACCCCGGGAAGCGAAGAAATCGCAATGCTTGAGCGTGAAATTGATTATGTCCATGAATGGACTTTGGACCGCATTGATGCATTGGCAGGTCGCGTACCCGTGGACAGAATCCTCGATGCGTCCATCCTCCCTGGTGTCGTTATGCTTGAACTCGACGGCCTTCTCTCTGTGACCAATGGAGATGCAGCAGTCCTCCATGGTGTCGATACAGTATGGGCAGATACGGGATACGACGGCTCTGGTACTGCAGTTGCCATTATCGATACCGGTATTGACGGTGCTCACTCAAGTCTCGACGACCTCGACGATGACCCAACGACCAACGACCCCAAAGTCGTCGCCTTCTACGACCCGGTTAACAATCCAAGCCTCGTGAACGGAACAGAAGTATTCCCATACGACGACCAAGGACACGGCTCTCACTGTGCTGGAACTACTGCTGGAACTGGAGCGCCAAATTACGACCATATTGGCATGGCTCCGCAAGCCTTCCTCGTTGGTGTGAAAGTTCTGGATGCAGCAGGCTCCGGCTCCTTTGCCACCGTTATGGCGGGCATGGAATGGACAGTTGACCACCGTTACGAATACAACATTCGAGCAGCTTCAATGTCTCTCGGCGGGTTTGGACTTATCGAATGGACCTCATCCGAAGAAGACAGCGTAAATCGAATGGCCAATGAAATGGTTTACAACGACATTTCGTTGTTCATTGCTGCAGGGAACTCTGCTGGCCGAGGTACCATCGGGACACCTGGAAGTGCGGAAGATGCAATTACCGTTGGAGCACTTGACAAAGACTCCAGCATTGCCATCTATTCGAGTCAAGGCCCAACTGAAGAAAACCGAGTTAAGCCCAATGTCGCTTATGTTGGTTCAAACGTCATGTCTGTTCAATACAACTCTGGCGACCAGTACACCGATAAGTCGGGCACATCTATGGCGACCCCGGGTGCAGCAGGTGTTGCTGCTTTAATGCTCCAAGCGAATCCGGATTTGACGCCGTTTGAAGTTCGAAACATCATGCAAGAAACTGCTGAATACCGTGCTTGTACTTACATGGGCGATGCAGCAGGAATCGATGGTTGCGACGATAATGACGCTCAACACTTGGTGACCAAGAACCGACAAAACAACGTCTACGGTCACGGAGAAGTTCGTGCGCTTGATGCAGTCTATGAGGCTGCAGAACGAGACTATGCCTTTGATTCGTCTATGGAAGTCACACTTTCGACTGAAAACGGTGCCGATAGCCGTATCCACATGTTCCCAAATGAAGTCCTTTCTTATTCAGCAACCGGAGATGTGGACACCATTCAATGGCGTAGTAACCACCTGCGAGATGACTGGTCGAACGTTCACAGTTTTGGTTACGGCGATACTTCAGGAACATTAACTGCAATCGACATTATCCACCAACTGGAACACCTACCGGGAATCGATTTGGAAGGAAACCATACGATTTCAATGCGCGGAATCAAAGCAAACGACACCGGTGGCCACACTTCTTCACCGTTGATTACTGCCAACATCATGCTTATGGATACAGCATCTGCGTTTGAAACCCAATCTTCAGACACGGGTGTTTCCAGTACCTCAATGCTTCTTGGGTTGGGTGCTTTCGTTGTTCTTTTCCTGATTGTTCTTCTGGTCATCAACGTCATTACAAACAAAGAGGAAGGCACTCTTGCCGGCATTGATTTCAACGCTCTTGGCGATCAAGAAATGAGTGATGTCATTACCCAACAAGTGGATGATGAAGAAAAATCATTGTAGCGATTTTTCCGTTCAAGCCGGAGATGAACTCAAAAGATAGAACGAAGTGGTTGGCGCATGCGCTGGCCGAAAGACCCTCAAGGTGATGGTCACCCTCGTATCAACCGAATCTATCGTTGGGTTCGTCGTATGTCGAGGTCACTCGTCAGTATTTGGTTTCGAGAAATCAACATTGTCGATGACGAAAACCTTCCTCAAGAAGGTGGAATTATTTTCATTGCCTGGCACCCGAGTGGTCTCATTGACCCCATGCTGATGCACGCATCGCTCCCCGGGCGATTATCGATGATTGCCAAACATACGCTGTTCAAGGTTCCACTTCTTGGACGACTCATCCGTGGCGCAGGCGCAGTTCCGATCGAAAGGGCACAAGATTCTGATGATGTTGATGGAGCGAAGTCACGAAACAAAAACCAGTTGGACAGTGTGGCTTCTATTGTCGCTGAAGGAGGCCGTCTTATTATTTTCCCAGAGGGTACAACGCACACAGAATCATCCGTCAAGCGCGCTCGCTCGGGTGCTGCTCGAATCTTACTCGCTGCGCGAAGAAAAGCTCATGCCAACGGCCGTTCCGAACCACAACTGGTGCCGATAGGGTTGCATTACTCTGAATCTCACACTTTCCGTGAAAGGGCTGCAGTCATCGTGGAGAGGGTCATGAAATTTGCACCGATCCCCTCTTTGGTTGAGGATCCCGATGAACAGGATACAATCGACAGAGAATGGGTCACGGAGGTCACCAATTCAATTGGTGTGGAATTGAACCGTGCCAGCCTCTCAAAGACGACTTGGAGGGAGCGAACGCTGATTTGGAAAGGCAGAAGTTTGGCCTATGCTGAAAAAGCACGTCAATCGGGCGGTAAATTGGTCAAACCAAGTTATGCGGAATCCGTGATGGGTGCGCGAAGAGTCCGTGCGGGCTGGGAATACCTTGCTGAACACGATCCGTCCCTCACTGGCAAATTGGTTGAAGATTGCGAGCATCATTTTGAGCAACTCGTAGAACGAAACATTACACCGATTGATGTCGATGCCCGTCCGGAACATTTGACCCGTAAAGATTCAGCAAAAATCATGTTGTCTTGGCTGTGGGCGGGAGTTTGGATGCTTGGGCTCATTACCTGGAGCGCTGTTTTTGGAAATCTCGTCCCTTATCGTGCCAACGCTACGGCGGTAAAAATCATGAAAAAACGAGGGGCTGACCAGTCCATCATTGGAACTCTCAAGGTGCTGACTGCGGTTATTTTCTTCCCCCTATGGTGGATAGTTGCATCTGCTGCTCTCACATGGATGCTTCTTGCGACTGCAAGTCCAGTGAACGAGATTCTTGTCAAGCATTGGTTGTTGGAATTGTTAACATTCCTTCCCTCTTTACTGGTGTTCTCACTCCTGTTTATGTGGTGGCCGACATCCGCCAAACTGCACTTGCGATTATACGCTCGATTGGTTATCAGTTCACGGGCTATGCGCAGATGGAAAGCATGGAAAGACGATGAATACAAATGGGACTTGCTCGTCAAACAACAACGGCAGTTAGCTGGGCGTTTGGTCGGCTTAGGTGAAGGCCTCGTTCTTCCCGGTGACCCCGATTGGGTTGATCCTCCAGCCGGGAGTGATGACGTCGTCTCGGTCAAGAAACGCCCCACTCCAGCACCCGCCGTTCATTCCTGAGTTGTTACCTTAGCAACAGAAGCATACCCTATGTTGATATGCGGGGTCCACCACGTCGCCTTTGGCGACAGATTATGGTGGGTAGCGAACATATCGAAATGATACCAAGTCCAGCGAAAAACGTCTGGTCTGCAGAGGTCAACGGGACTCCAGTCGAAGTGCTGGTTCCATCCAATGCGGTTCTGCTCGATGTCTTGCGAGACAAGGTTGGAACTCTGGGTGTAAAGCGAGGTTGTGACCTCGGAACCTGTGGCTGCTGTACCGTGATGATAGATGGCAATCCTCGTCTATCCTGTCTGTGCCTTGCTGGACAGGTTGAAGGCTCAGTAATTACGACAGTCGAAGGGCTTGCCCACGGCGCTCATCTCGCTCCGATTCAGACTTGTTTTGCAGAACATGGAGGCTCACAGTGCGGGTTTTGTACGCCTGGTTTCCTCATCTCTGCTCAGGCTTTACTGAACGAAAACGATTCACCGACCGATAAAGAAATTGCTTGTGCCATTGAAGGCAATCTCTGCCGATGCACTGGATACCAACAAATCATTGATTCAATCCAAGGCGCAGCCGCCATTCATCGAGGTGAAGTTGAGGCTGCGACGCCTGCAAGCGACCCACATCCAGACCCTCACCCAGAGGGTCCTGAAGAACCCAATATGCCTCCAGGCCACGCTCGGTGATGATGATGTCAGGAGGATATCGTCAACAACCCGGTGGCTCAGGCCCAACGACTCGAAAGGACGGCAAGCGCGTTGCGGGTAAGCAATCGTTTCCTCCGCCCGGCTCCGGCGGTTCGCACCCTCGCATGAAACCACGAGATTTGGATTTCATTCCCGAGTCCGTCGGTGGGAATGAGGAACAACCAGCTGGCTCACACATACACGACCGTGCCCGCACCGGTACAACCGTTGGAAAAGAAATCCCTCTGGTTGACTCGAATGCCAAAGTCACAGGACAAGCATGGTACGGTGACGATGTTCGTTTGCCAAATGAAATCATTGGCAAGATTCTTCGCTCCCCGCATCATTATGCCAGGATTAAGTCGATTGACACCTCTCGTGTTGAGGCTCTGCCCGGAGTATTGGCCGTTGCCACCGGAGAAGATTCACCTCACCGCTTCGGAGTATTGCCGGTGACCAAAGACGAGCACGCAATGGCTGTTGAGAAAGTCCGCCACGTTGGAGATCTCGTCGCTTGTGTTGCTGCAGTTGATGAAGCAACGGCACTTGAGGCACTCAATTTATTCGATGTGGAATGGGAAGTTCTTGAACCTGTATTCGATCCCAAAAAGGGCCTTGAAGATGCAGATGAACCTATTCACTGGAGAGGCAAGTACCATTTGTCGAAAACCAATGTGCAGAAGCGAGTGTTCCAAGAGTTTGGCGACCGTTCTCTGGTCGAGAAGCCGCACGCTGAATCCCATGGGAAATGGAGTATGGCAGGTGTCCATCATGGATTCACCGAACCTCACGCAGTTGTCGCTCATTGGGGGCCCAATGGACGGCTTCAACTCTACACGCCACAACAAGTCCCTCATTACACGCATCGAGCTCTTTCGACCGTTCTTGACGTCCCAATGCACCAAATCAACGTTATACGCACTTTTGTTGGTGGAGGGTTTGGTGGGAAATCCGACCCGTTCCCTCACGAGATGTGTGCGGCAATCCTTGCTCGTAAAGCGGGACGACCTGTTCGAATTACTTTTGACCGTGAAGAGGTCTATTGGATTAACAGAGGCCGCCACCCCAGCCATATCGAAGTGAAGATGACTGCAGACGATGATGCGCGAATTTCAGGCTTTGATATCGATGCTCTGATTGACGGAGGTGGATTTGCTTCCTTCGGACACGTCACTTCATACTACAACGGTGTATTAGCCACCGCACCTTACGAATTGGGTTCTTTCCACTATACTGGAGCTCGAGTTTGGACCAACAAACCTGCATCGGGTGCAATGCGTGGGCACGGCGCAGTGAACACCCGATGTGCGGTTGAAGTCGGACTTGATGAAATGGCTGAAACCATGCAGGTCGACCCAATTGATTTGCGACTTGCCAACCTTCTCCCCCCACACAGCAGAACAATCAGTGGTTTCCGAATAACTTCGAACGGTATGCGAGAGGCTTTGGAAAAAGTTCGTGAAGGTTCGAATTGGGATGAAAAGTTCCGCCAAATGCCACTCGGAAAAGGAATCGGCATAGGTTGTGGTTTCTTCATCTCCGGCTCTGGGCTCCCTATCCATTGGGACCCGAATCGATTCCCGCACGCTACTGTCCATATCCAAGTCGATATGGATGGGGGCGTCACCGTTCATACCGGCGCTGCTGACATCGGACAGGGTTCGACTACAGCCGTTGCTCAAGTGGTATCAGAAGTACTGGCTTTACCTATTGAAATGATTCATGTCCGAAGCCATGAAAGCGACACATCTCCAGTGGACTTGGGCTCATACTCAAGCCGGGTGACGTTCATGAATGCCAATGCTGCAATTCGAGCAGCACTTGAGATTCGAGAGCAATTGCTCAACGCTGCTTGGGATATTCTTGGATACCACCCAGATAATTTGGTCCTCAACGATCGACGAATCTACTACAAGCACGACCCAGCAATTGGAGTTTCATACCTTAAGGCACTTCACAAGGCTCAGGAAGACAAGGGTTCGCTGATTGCCAGCGGCGCATACCGTTCTCCACCAATGGGTGGCGTTCACAAGGGTGCTGCAGCAGGCCTCGCCCCGGCGTACTCTTTCTCAGCCTATGTGGCTGAAGTTGATGTTGATGTCGAAACTGGAATCATCCGTTGTACCGATGTTTGGGCGGCTCACGATTGCGGCAAGGCACTCAATCCGATGGCCGTGAAAGGACAAATTATCGGTTCATGCCACATGGGACTTGGACAGGTATTGTCTGAGAAGATGGTCTATGGCCGTACTGGTCACTTACAGAATGCAAACCTTCTGGACTACAAGATTCCATCTGTGCATGAGATGCCGCATGTTGAGCCGATCATCATCGAATCATGTGACCCTGAGGGGCCTTTCGGCGCCAAGGAAGCAGGTGAAGGACCGCTTCTACCTATTTTACCCGCAGTTGTGAATGCAGTATACGATGCAATTGGTATCCGTTTGCGCGACTTACCGCTCACTCCGGATGTCGTTTTCAAAGGAATTGAAAAGACCCTCAAAAATACTGGTGTTGAAGACCCATTGGACCTTCCAAGCCCTCGTTTGACCCATGGTTCATTGCAACCAACACTTGTTGCACGTGCTCAAGAACATAAAATCCGTGACAAAGCCCGTCAACGAACCGAAGACACGAGCCCGTATGTGAACGGCGTTCTGTTTGGCTTTGACCCGACTATTCCTTTGGAAGACCAAGTTGAAGGATGGCGTACAGCCACCGAACCGGACCCTGAGCAATTGGCTGAACTTGGCCTTGCAGGCAGGGCTTGGTTGAAAAAAGAACAGCGAGAAATGGGGGGTGAAAACTGATGCTTATGCCACCGTTTGTTTTGCACAATCCAACGACGGTTGAGGAGGCTTGCGCACTGGCTGGCTCTCTCATGGAAAAGGGTGAAGAATTTGATTGGGTTGCCGGAGGTACCGACCTGCTACCGAATTACAAATGGCACTTGAATCCAAAACCTCACGTTATATCTCTCGCTCGAATTGAAGGTGTAGATACTTTATCGTTGCAAGAAATTGGGTGCATGGCACGACTTGCAGACCTTACCACTGAAAACGGAATACATCCCTTGGTTGTTGAAGCAGCGAGTAAAGTCGCCTCTTCGTTGATTCGAAGGAATGCTACGTTGGGTGGTAATTTATGCCTTGACACACGTTGTTTCTGGTACAATCAAGGCGAAGACTGGCGGCGTTCTATTGACTGGTGCCACAAAGCAGACTGCGGTACAGGTGCTGATTGTCGGGTTATTCCGAATCAAAACACATTGTGTGTGGCAACCTATCAAGGCGACATCGCACCTACGCTTATGGTGCTGGATGCTGAAGTCCACCTTATCGGCCCCAATGGATTGCGTACGATGCCTTTGCAAGAGTTTTACCAACTTGATGGAATGAAGAAGAATGTTCTCGAAAAGGGTGAGTTTTTACTCAAAATCACCATTTCTGACGAAGGCGCATCCCGAACTGGCTCTTATCAAAAACTGCGAGTCCGTGACACTTGGGATTTCCCTGAAGCGGGCGTTGCTGCGTCATGGATTCCAGGGGATGCATCTTCTCTCAAAGTGGCCACCACAGCCCTTGAATCCATTCCCCGATGCCACCCAGATGAAGTAGCTTCGGTTCTCGAAACAGAATGGGATGGAATGAATTCTGTCAAGACCTTGGCTGCTGAGATTCGAAAGAGTGTCAAACCAGTAAACAACACCTCTCTTCCGCCCCGCTACCGTAAATCAATGGTTCGAGTGCTGACCAAACGTGCGGTTGAAAAAATGCTTGAATGAAGTGATACTATGGGGGAAAAGACCGTCGCATTTCTCACGACTTTCCTTTTGGGATTGTCTGTGTGCAGCGGTTTTTCTGTTCAAGCGCAATCACCCATTGATGGACCATCATGGACAATCGGTTGGGCAACCAATATGGATTCGACCTTCGTAGTAGACATGGATATTGATTGGGATGCTGAAGGCGAAGTTGTCGTCTATGTCGAAAACAACGCAATGACGCAACTGGAACTTTCGCTTGAGTACGAGTTTGATACTTGGGTGCCGTTCACTTTTTCTGGCCCTGAGACTTTCTCAGTCGCCGCAAACGGTAACGAAACATTCACGATTGAGTTTGATTCTGTTGATGACGATGCTGCGCGCGAATACAATCCGAATAACGATTCGACCCTAACGATTACCGCAGAACAGAAAGTTGGCGACACAACAGCCAGTTCTCAAGAATTAGATGGTGATTTTAGTGTTCCAAAAATCTTTGATCTTAGGCCTTCAGTCACTCTTCCCGAGGAACAATTATTCTCAGGCTCATCCATTGAACTCTCAGCCCAAATCATCAACAATGGTAACACGAAAGATGCCATTAAAGAGGCCACAGTTCAGTTTAGGAGTTGCCCTCATTTGACCATGGTGGGTGTTGAAGAACTTTCCAATACCGTGGTAGATCCTACCGGCGCCCAAAACGGCAAGGACACGTTTGTTACCCTTACACTTGAAGCCTCGAGCAGTCAACAAACTCGAGTCTGTGAAGTAACGCTTTCCCTTGAATCCGAAGGCGACGAAGCCTCACGCAGTGCAACTTTTGACGTGGACGTGAAGGCATCAGAGTCGGAGCAAGATGATTCCCCATCCAACGACGATGACCGGGATGAGGATGAAGCGATATTGACTGAAGAATCCAATTCCGTACCTTGGGTTGGCGGCTTGGAGTTGCTGATTCTGCTCGGATTGGTTTCTGTACTTCGCAAACAGCGGTAAAACACTATTTCTCCCGTTTTTCTGTTATTTTTAGCATTTTTGCGGTATTTTCAACGAATCGAAGAACCTTAAGATAACGCTTTTTCCTCTCCTATTAACCTGTGGCTTCAAATCATGCATGAACAAGCATTAAGTGTGGAGCGATGTTCCGACGGTTGTTTATACCGTTGAGACTACGGCAATCGCACAAGGGGGGATAGAAATAGCAGAAGAAGATTCCAGCAAAATTTCTATTGAAACTTGGCTGAAAGTTGGCTTTGTTTCTTCGCTGTTTTTGTCGATTCTTATTGTCACAGCAGTCAGTTGGAATAAGACAACGGTCCTTTCCCCATACAACAATGCTACAGACGAGTATTCAATGCAACAGTTGACTGAAATGAGAGATGTCCTTGAGGACAAAGACTACAGTATTGCGAACACCATGTCGACGCCAATGCTCGTCAACGACTGGAACGACCCTCATCGTACAATGCTGATCATCGCAGGTCCTGAAAAGCCATTCGATGCCGCAGAAGCATCAGCTCTTCATAACTTCGTCACCGAAAAAGGAGGTAAGGTCATCTTGGCTGCAAGTTCAACCAACGCACAACTTGTGGCGGAGGAATTTGGTGTGAAATACTTCGACGCACCCGTCTATGACGACCAACGCTATTACGAAGTCGAAGACTCAGTCGGAGTGATTCAACCTGCAGATTACCGTCGTCTTTGGTCCGCCGCTAGCGTGAACCAAAACATCAGCGATATGGGCGATGAAAAACTCATACCATGTTCGGATGAAGCAGTTTCAAGCGCACAAGTGGACAACTGTCGAATGCCAGTCCTTTTCCACCGACCTACTGCAATTCAAGTGCTCGATGAACAAACAGATTCGAACCGTGAAGTCAACATTCTTGCAGCAGCGTCAACATCAGCACGTGTTGCAAAGTACCCTGACAACATTGACAGCGACCTCAATCCAACCCTTGGAGAAGGGATGACAGGCCTCATTATCCGTATCGACTATCCAGTCAGCGACGTTCTTGATAAAAAGCCAAACAACGATATCGGTGAAGTCGATGTCACCGGTTCGATCGTTTTCGTATCCGATCACTCTGTTCTTGCGAACCACCTGTGGGATCAAGATTTGGCTGATGAGAACGGCTACCTCCAATGCACTTCTCCTGCCTACATCGAAAACGGCCACAACTGCTGGGACACAGACCCGAATGGCCTCTCTTCTGCTCAAGGTGAAACCGAATGGAGTGGTAACAGCAAATATTTCACCGCCTTGATTTACGACATGATGGAATTCGATAACGCTGAACTTTCAAACACCATCCGTCGCTCTCCTTCGGAACACTACGTCGTCTTTGATGAAAGCCGTCACGTATCGAGCGCTCTTGCATCTCCTTTTACCGAAGCCATGGGCGCTGTAGTTCTGTTAACCAGTGATGTTGTCCTCAAGTGGCTCATCATCCTCAACCTCTTTGCATTGCTTGCTATTGCCATCATGGTAGTTCCAGAAAAAGAGAACTGGCGCCATGTGTTTGACCTCACTCGATTCAGAGAACGTCCAAAGAAACTGGATTCTTCTCAATACCAAATCCGAACCAGGGAAGCGCTGCTTTCGAAGGTTCGGCAATTTAACGATTTGACGCGTGATGAATTCATGCGAAAAACCCCTGCGGAAATCATGCAAATGGTTCGAGACCCGCGCCTGGTTGAGCTCATCAGCTCCAGCCGTTCCTACTCCAACGAAGAATTGAGGGAAGTTATTCCTCACATACGTCGTTGGGGAAATTGATAATTGGAGGAAAATAGACATGCAACCCCCCGCCCCCCCAGCAGCCCCGCCCGCGCCAGCGCCAGCAGCTCCTGCGGCCCCAGCACCTGCAATGCCTGCACCAGCAGCGCCAATGCCTGCGGCACCTATGCCAGCAGCACCAGCGCCTATGCCAGCAGCGCCAGCAGCGCCAGCCCCAGCAGCGCCAGCACCGGCCGCTCCGGTTCAACCGAAGCACCAAACCAGCCCAGAAAACAAAGAGAAGTTGAAGGCCGTCGGTTCGATTGCAAGCGCAATCAGTGCCGAAGTCCAGAAAGTTATTATCGGTAAAGCACACGTTATCGATAACGTCTTGATCAACATCCTTTCCAACGGTAACCTTCTGTTCGAAGATTATCCAGGTCTGGCTAAGACACTGATGACCAACACGTTCGCTGATGCGCTCGGTTGCGATTTCAAGCGTGTTCAATTTACGCCTGACTTGCTCCCTGCAGACATCACCGGTACAAACATCTACGACGCAAAGAAGGGTGAATTTACCTTCAAGCCAGGACCATTGTTCTGTAACCTTCTTCTTGCTGACGAGATTAACCGTGCTCCTCCAAAGACCCAGGCTGCATTGCTTGAGGCTATGCAAGAGAAGCAAGTTACCATTGGTACAGTGACCCACAAACTCCCTGCACCGTTCATTGTTATGGCAACTCAAAACCCTGTCGAACAAGAAGGTACATACCCACTTCCTGAAGCACAACTTGACCGTTTCATGTTCAAGATGTCCGTTGGATACCCTGACCGTGCTGACGAAGATGAGATTCTTTCTCGTCGTATTTCTCGTGGAAAGGACGCAGTTGAAGTCGAAGTCATTACTCACCCAGAAATGGTGATTAACATGCAACAAGCATGTGAATTCGTCTACGTTGACCCTGCTCTGCGAATGTACATGGTCGAAGTTGTTTCCCGTACACGTGAAGACCCTCGTGTTTTGGTCGGCGCTTCTCCTCGTGGTTCCCAAGCATTGCTCAAGACCTCTCGTGCTGCTGCAGCACTTCGTGGTCGTGACTTCGTCACTCCTGATGATATCAAAGCGATTGCTGAACTTGCACTTGCACACCGAATTATTCTCAAGCCTGAGCATCAAATCAAGGGCCTTGAGTCCGGTGAAGTGATTCAAGCTATTCTACGAGAAGTTCCAGTCCCGACTGTTTGATTACAGTTCTAAACTGAATTTGAGGTGAATGTGATGTGGAGTCGTAAATCTGCAATGTTAGGTAGTTTGGCTATTGCCATGTATTTGCTCGGTCTTACCTTGCGAAACTCCCAACTTGTTACGATTGCAGTTGTCATCTTCGTCTTCTTGACCTGGGCTGCTCTTTTCGGCGGACACGCTGACGTCGCGGCCACAGGCCGACGCGCAGAAGAATGGTCGGGTGAAGAGGGTGCGGCGCTCAACAGCGTTACTGCAATGCGAAAAATGTCGAGTGCACGTATCTTTGAAGACGGTGAGTTAAACATCACGCTGAGGATGCAAAACCATTCATCTCTTGCTAAAATTTTGGAAGTTCGAGACCGTGTCCCTGAAGTAATGCGCATCAAAGACGGTGCAAATTACATTTTGATGGAACTTGGTCCCCGCCGTGAAACGTTGATTGAATACACCGTTGAATGCCCACTCCGAGGTTTCTACAGTGTTGGTCCTGTGGCTGTCAGGATTCAAGACCCGTTCGGATTGTTCCACAAGGAAAAAGAATTGCATGTCTACAATGATTTCCTTGTGTTCCCGAAGATGGAAGACCTCAAAGAGACGTTTGTGAAGTCCCGAGTTCCGAAGATTTTCACTGGTGCTGTTAACATTCGGCAACCTGGTCCGGGTTCGGAGTTTTATTCACTGCGTGAATATTTTGAAGGTGACTCGTTCCGTGCTATCAACTGGTCTGCATACGCTCGTTCAGGAAAACTCATGGTGAACGAACGAGAACGTGACGCAGTTTCTGATATCATCATTATTGTAGATTCACGATCTGTTGCTGAAACAGGACCAGTATCTCGCAATGCCTTGGTGTATTCAACCCGAGCTGCTGCATCTCTTGCGAAGTTCTTCCTCGGTCGACGTGACTCCGTTGGTGTCATCGTTTACGGTGATGAAGTTGTGAGTGTTGACCGAGACACAGGAAAGAAACAATTGTATGTGATTCTGACGAAACTTGCAGGCGCTGTCGCACGTGGGAACATCCCATTGCAAGTCGTTGTCAACAGAATCATGCCGCACATCAACAAGGGCAGTCCAATCATCTTCTTGTCGAATCTCGAAGATGACCCAACCATCGTCAATGCGTTGCGTGACTTCCGGGCTCGTGACTTTGACGTAACTGTATTAACTCCATCTTCGCTCGAGTTTGAATTCGATGCCCGACGCATTGACCGAACTGGATACGAAGTTATGAAAACTGAGCGCGACGTTCTCATCAGCGAACTTCGTGGACTTGGTGTCAATATTATGGATTGGGAGCCTGACATGCTCCTTTCAACCGCACTTGCTGGGGCAAGAGGATTCTGAGGTGAGAACATGACCGTATCACGACCATCCAGCGACACTGCTCACTTGTATGACGGTAAAACCGTTCGTTCATCTGCTCCTTCACGAAAGAAGGCTGCAGGACAAGTCGGTGCCGGGAGTGAAATTCCAAAGGACGCTATTCCAGATGTCGAAATTCCATCGTTCATCGAAAGCCTACTTGGTGGTCCTCTGGTTCCTAAAACGAAGTTCTTAGCACCTGATAAGATGGTTCAGAACCTTCAACTTGGTGTCTATGGCGTCCTGGTGGCATTGTCGTTGATGACCTACATCATTTCTCCTCCAGATGGTACAATCTGGTACATGCTAACAGGAAGCCTTGGAGTGGCAACAATTCTCCAACTGTGTCTCATTGCTGGTGCAACAGGCACCGGTTTTTGGGGTACTTTCCAGCGAGATGGACGGTTTACACTCGCCAGCAACCTCATGTTTATTCTCGCTATTCTACGCTTTGCCTCTTCGAAAGTTACGCTTTCGAACGATATGTTTGGCTTACAAGATAGTCCATTCTTGCTTTCAGGTCTTGTCGTTGTCTATGCAGTACTTCTCATCATGTACTTCGAATTATCCAACGGTGTCCTGCGCTATTCAATGCTTGACACCAGTATTCGAACCAATGAAGTCTATGTCATGAATCCAAAGAAGATTGTTGGAAAATACCACCGCTCTCTTCTGATCAACCCAATCATTGCAACAATCCTCGCTACCATCGTTCTTTCTGCAAACACAATCTTGCCGTTCTTTGTAGGTATCTTTTCTTCAGATACTGCTCTAAGAATGGAAGAATCCGTAGAACTGATTTCAGTCTACGGCGTCGCCCTTGGTACATTCTTTGTTTTCAGCGTCGTTGGTGGCTTGTTTGCCCTTAACCTTCCAACTCACTTGCAAAGCTACCGTGAAAAGCGTGCTGAAGATTGAATCTAGACCTCTATGGTCAATTCAAGATAATTGGCCAAGGTATCAAGCATGAGCGAAATGTCATTTCTCGTTGAAATGACCCGTACCGCATGATCGGTAACCGAGACGATTTCCAATTCGAGTATCGATGTCATTTCTGGTGACAAAAGAGTGTTTTTCACATTTGGTAACTTGTTACCTACAAGTGAGAACATAACTCCGTATTCAGAAACGCCCGGAGCTGAGAAATGGTTTGTGATAATTTGGTTTGCTTTTTCAAGGTCATGCTGAGAGACAATCCACGATATTTGACCAGGTATTGTGTCAAGATTCCAACAGGCAATGTTTTCCTTTGCAAGGTCGATAAGAACACGGCCAAGAAGTTCACTTTGGACTTCAAGAGAAGATGAATTCACAGTTAAGCGTGTCACGTTCGGAAGACAACCGATTGCTTTCACTTTGTGGGTTTGAATCAAGTCAGGTCCAATGATTGAGGCCGCTTGTTCCTTTACTATGCTGCGAAGGTCTCTAATTTCCAAAGGGATTCCAATCCCACGAAGTGGCTCTACAGTTGCAGGATGTAAGACCGGAGTATCGAGCCTTGCTAGTTCCACAGCTTCACTGTAACCAAGGTAAGGGATTGGTGAAGATTGCACCCCCCATCGAGGATTAATAGGTAACACTCCATCTACATCCTTCCACAGAATAACTTTGTCTGCATCGACCAACCTCGCAATTGAGGTGGCAGTATGGTCGCTTCCACCTCGCCCCAGTAAGGCGAGTTCCCCGTCATCTCCTTCTCCGAACCATCCTGTAATCACCGGAGTTCCGAAAAAAGCTGAGCGGTCTAATTCGTCCATTGAAGTTTCGAGGTCAACCACTGGCGCTCTGTTAATGCCTTTCAGTTTGAGCCCGATGTCTTCAGCACCTACTGGATGTGCATCAATTCCATGCTCTTTTAGGCGCTGCGCCACGACCAATGCGGACAATCGCTCACCTGCTGCCAACAGTCGGTTGATGGCAATCCAATTGTTTGGACTCTGCGCCAACTCCTTCAGCGACTGTTCAATCCCCATCAAAACTGAACGGAATAAATGACCATTTTCACTGCCATTGAGGGATGGTGCAAAGCGAAGATGCTGGCGAGAGAGGTCACTTACCAAACGGCTTGCATATCTTGGTTCTTGGCTTGCTCGCATTAGACGGTCGGTTGTACCCCACAATGCAGAGACAACAATCAGCGATTGCCCAGGCCAGTGCTGAATGACTTCAGCAATACGATTGAGGTCCGATATGTCCCGGAGGCAGGAACCTCCAAATTTGTGAACAGTGATGGTTTTACGCATCAAGAAAACCTCCACGTAATGCGAGGTCGGACAGAACAATTTTCGCCATGGCTTCCACTACTGCCACGGCTCTTGGACCCAAAACCGGATCGTGGCGACCGCCCACTACCAGCGGCTCAATGGTTCCAGATGCTAGGTTGAGGGTGTGCTGCTCAGAAGCGATAGATGACGGAGGTTTGAAAGCCACAGAGACGTGAATTGGAGAACCTGTGGCTAAGCCAGCAATCACTCCATCCGGTTTTACACCGACCAACATTGGGCGTTCAGGAGAGCCACCCCATGCATCGTTGTGTTCAATCCCAGTCATTTTGACCACATCGAAGCCTCTTCCAAAAACGACACCTCTCGCAGCAGGAATAGACATCATCGCTCGAGCCATGGCAGGTTCAATTCCATCGAACCACGGTTCTCCGAGCCCGAGGGGAACACCAGATACTTGTAAATCAACACGACTTCCAATTGAGTTACGGCTCATACGATGATGTTCCACAGTTTCAATCATTTTCGATGCAGCAACAGGGTCCCTGCAACGCATTTCCTTACAATCGTCATTTTCCCATCGCGGTGGGCAATTCTCCATGGAGGCCGCCTCTACACTACCGATTGCTCCAACATGAGCCTCACAATGAATCCCGAGCGGTTCCAAGAGCGGCGATAAAAGGGCCGCAGAGGCAACTAAAGCAGCAGTCAGACGAGCGCTGGAAGAACCTCCGCCACGAAGGTCCGCCTCGCCGTTCGTTCGTTTGTGCATGACCATATCTTGATGGCCGGGGCGTGGATGGTCAGGGAGGAAACTGTAATCTCTAGATTTAGCATCGGTATTCGCTATTGAAAGTTCAATATCTTCTCCCGTTGTTTCTCCTTTCTCAACACCGCTTAGAAATTCGACAATGTCCGGCTCTTTTCGCTTACTTGCATAGCGTCCTCCTGGACGTCGAGTATTCATGGCTTGTTGAACGGCCTCGTAATCGATGTGAATGCCTGCGGGTACTCCGGTTAGCATGGCGCCGACTCGTGGGCCGTGACTGGTGCCAAACAGGTTCAGTCGGATGCGTTCTCCGAGGTGCATATGCATTGGATTCAATACTTCGAGCGGCCCTTCCTTCAAGTAGTTGCGTCTTCATCCAGTTGTTCATCTTCCGCTGTCATAAACGAAGTTTCAATCACTTTCACGATGTCTTTATTGTTTTCAAATAAGGCTCTAAGTCGGTCACAACTTGGCTTGCTGACCTTAGGGGCGAGCACAATAATTGCATTGCCGGAACCAGACATTCCTGCTGCCCGTGCACCATTCAGCATCGCATCGTTGGTGATCTTACGGCCTTGAACATCGTTCATGACGGCAACGATTGCTCGACCGTTCCACGTGAGGGCAACCAATTCGTTTTCTTCTTGTAAAGCGGTAAGGGCTTTTTGGAATGCGGCACCATGGGGAGGGAAGTCTTCCAACTGCGGACGGTGTGAACGTTCCCCTCTGCACACAACCATGACCAACCAATCGTCGTTACTGGGCCCCTTTCCTTCGAAAAGTACGCCTTCAGCGATACTGTCTGCCTGTGGGTCAATAAGTTTCCATCCAGGTTTCAGGCAAGCCCACGCATCATCAATAGAACCAGTAAGGGAGATTCCAGAAGAGATTTGAGCTTGTGCGGCCATGGCCACTAACATTTCATCATCCACATCCATTCCAGTCGCCTCAGAAAGCGCCTTTAGTGCAGCAATCGCCGTTGCAGCACTGGATTTGAGGCCTTGACGTGGAGGGATTTTGCTCATGACAGCCCAATGCAAGTCGTCCTTTTCAAGTTCATTCGGTAGTTCAAAACCAGCTTCGACCCAAGCATCAAGAATAGCAGGGAGCAGCCCATCGGGGTCATCAGACCCTCGTTTACTTGGTTTGTCAAGTAATCGAACTGCAATCGGGATATCCAAACCAATGCTTGCACCGTAGCCAAGGCCAGCAGCATGCAGTAGACTGCATCCACCGTTTGCCTTTCCTGAGCCGAGTACTGCCATTGTTTCACCGTTCAGATACATTACTCGAAATTTCAGCACCAATGTGCCGAGCACCCTTCTGACACCAACCAAGAATACAATCGCCTTTTTTCAATGCAGTAATTGATTTTGGTCGCTTGTCTTCTCCGATGACGCGTACTGTCTCCGCTTGCTGCAAGAACATGCTCCCTTCTTTATCATTTTCATCAATCCACCGAATCAAAATCATCGGACGGATTTCAATCTTGAGCCTGCCAATGGTCGCACTGCGTTGAAAACCTTCGGCATTTGTAAGTTGTATTTCGTCTCCAGTCCTCAATTCCGAAAGGTACTTTGTTGTCCCGTCAGCCATGTTGACGTAAGCATGAGGAGGTCCTGCATTCACGCGAAACGGCCGGGGTGGGACATATTCCGATTCTACGGTTTCACCGTGCACCAGTACGAAACTGGAAGCGCTTGAACCAAGCAAGAGTCCTTCTCCATGTTGCAAGAATCGCGTTGTATCAATGCAATACCGTTCCGAAATACCTCCGTTTTCGATTGAAGTAATGGTATGGATACTGATTCCCGTATGCTTGGAAGATTGTTCAGAAGCGAGCAGCGGTTTTTGCATCTCAAGCCGTTGAGACTTAACGATGAGGGCGGCTTCCACCAGTTTCTCGTCCGAAACTACAACTAAAGCATCCACTCCTTTCTCAAGAGCAAAGCCAGCACCGTTAGCCTGTTCTGCTTCATTGATGACTGCTGCGATTTTGGTTGGTGTGCCTTCACATGCGGCAATGAGATTTTCGAGGGGAATCATCGACCAGTTTTGGAACTCAAGAACCAGCCATTCGACACTTCCTACAAGAGAGCGGGCCTTTTGTTGGGTTGATTCGTCAAAAATGGTGATACAACTTCCAATCACTCGTTCGTTACGAAAGAGGCGGTCTTGTACGACGTAAACATCTGTCTCCATTGAGGATTGACGGGAGGTTATGTGTTGGTCAAAACCATCAGCCAACACCTCTTCAATTTCTATAGATTGCCGATTATCGAGCCATAGTTCCATGTTAAAGCCTCACAAGTTACAGGCATCTATTGCTTGTTCAACGGTTGAGTCTTGGTGGACAAGCATGACCAGCGCTCTTGCTATCCCTTCGACGTTTGGATGAGCAAAGACTTGACGGCCCATGCATATGCCGGATGCTCCAGCATCCAGTGCATCACGGACCATGCTTAGAATCGCTTTGGAATCTCCTGTTGCAGGACCGCCAGCAACGAGGACAGGAATCGGGGCGGCTGCTGACACTTTTTCGAAACTGTCTTTGTCACCAGTCCAAGTGGTCTTTGCAGCATCACAACCGAGTTCAAACGCAAGTCGTACTGCATGTGCGTTCGCATTGGTGCTATCGCCTTCCATGATAGAGAGATTTTCTCCACGTGCATAGACCATGCCAAACATTGGTAATTGATGGTGGAGGGCAGAGCGACTCATTTGCCCCATTCGTTCCACCATAGCAGCTTCGTTTGGACTGCCCATGTTCACTTGGCATGAAACGCCAATTCCACCCCGGGGAAGTACTTCGTCAGCATTGCCAACCAATACTTTGTTTGAACTGTCAGGACCTGCATGCCGTGTTGACACTGAAAAATGAACAACCATACTTGTTTTCGAATCTTCACAAAGATGATTGTAATGGCTAACCACGCCTTTTTGGGCAAGAATAACATCAACGCCGGCACGGACTAACGAACGGATGACATGATCAGTGTCGGTCAAACCCTCGACGGGGAAATCAGACGCGCCATGGTCGATTGGCACCCACACACCTCGGCCATTCGGGAGTATTTTTTGCAGACGACTGGCCTTGTCCATGCCCTTCGTAAAACACGCTTGTTCTCAAGGTTTTGCACGCTCATTACGAATTAATCTGTTCGCTTGCCCACTTCATCATTGACAACTCAGCCCGGTTCAAGTGTTCCTGAAGCGTTGAGCGAGGGATGTCCATAAGTTCCGACAATTCACGTAATTTGATTTTTTTCGGATGGTCGTAATACCCCGAAGATGCAGCAATCTTGACGCATTCTATTTGGCGAGGAGTGAGAGTGGATTCAATGATGCTTTGATTATCCGCCATTTCTACGACTTTAACCGTATCAGGAGGGAGCCAAGCGCGGCATGTTTTCAAGAACTGAGACACGCCTGAAGGAACGCCTCTTACGGTGATTTCGATACCTTCTCCACCGTATGTGTACGGCGGTAGGATATGGATGTTTGAAAACCGAATAGCAGCAATAGAGAGTGGATGAGAGTTCCATACCACCAAATATCCACTTTTCCCTCCATCGAGTTCCGATTCGACGTTCAAGAAGGGTACTTCGTTGAGATCGCTCGGGCCTTTCCCTTCACAAAAGTGGGGGAAAATCAGTTGCCGAATACCCTTTTCGCCGATGTCAAGATGGCCGACAACTTCCAAGGAATGCGCAATTTTCGCTATTGGGGCATATTCCGAGTTTGCTACGGTCTGTGCAGTCCATCGTAAATGTATTTCTCGCACGAACCTCCTAAGGGCGGGGAGATTATAAACAGGCAACCATGAATGTACGACGTCCCAGAAAGTATTCAAGAACAGTCAAGAAATTAATTCCAATGACAATCAACCGATGCTACCAAAGACTAGCACTCCCTAGGGTGATACAATGGAGATAATATATCTGGTGGCTTCCTTCGCTCTAGGTGGAGGTTTCTGTTACGGTCTGTGGTACATTTATACTCGAAAAGACATCACTGTTTCAGTGCGTCAAGGTATGAATCCAGAAGGCCTACGTTACGGTACCAAGGCTCCAGGTTTTGGGAACGCTAAGAAAGAGATTGATCGGAAACTGGCCATCGTTGAAAACCGTCGTCGACGTCAAGAAACCATATCAAGTCGATTGGCTCTTGAAGATGCAGAACGCCAAGCACGAGAACAACTTAATCAGACACGTGCCCAACAAGAAGCAGAACGCAAGCAAATCGCTGAAGACGCTCGAAATGCAGCCTTGGAAGAGGCACGCCTCGCAAACGAAGCGGCTCAAAAAGTTCGTGACGAAGAGGATGAAGCTCGTCGTAGAGAACAAGAAGAGGCTCGTCTTGCTGCAGAACGTGAGTTACAACGGCAAGAAGATCTCTTGGCAGCCGAAGAGGCTCGCCTCGCGGAGATTGCAAATGCTCAACAAGAGCAAGTGGCATCGAACAACGCCAACTCAAAGGCAATCAAGGAATTACAAGCACGACTTGAGCGAGAAGGTGCGAAATCTTCCGATGTTCAGGTTTCACTTATGTGGAACAATTACAATGACCTTGATTTGCACATTGTATGTCCTTCCGGTGAGCGTATTCACGGTGGAAACAAAATCTCAGCCTGCGGTGGTGAATTGGATGTTGATGCCAACGTCCGAGCAGAAACTCGTAAGCCTGTTGAGAACGTGTTTTGGCCGGAAGGTACAGCACCTGGTGGCCAATATCACGTCTATGTCCACTATTACAAGAAGCACAAGAAGCGACGTTCCAAAGACCCAACCAAGTTCCAAATCATGGTGAGCAACGGTGGAGAATTAACAGAATTCTCTGCAGAGTTGACTGCCGGCGATCCGATTATGCAAGTTTGTTCCTTCGAGGTCGCCTCGGAAGCTGAAAGAGAACGCCTTAAGCGTGAACTAGAATCCCAACTTGATTCACTCAAGAACAGTTTTGATTCCGCAGATATTGATGGCAGTGCTCTTCTTTCAGTTGAAGAACTCGCAACTGCTACCGGAATGTCGGTAGAAGAGGCCAAAGTTATTCACAAGAAGGCTGACAAAGACGGTGACGGAGCAGTCTCCCTCGAGGAGTACTTGGCAACGGTTAACAGTCTTCCGAACGCCCCTGATTTAGAATCGCTATCGAACAGTGATTCTGACTGAACCGTTCGCTTTGAGCGGACTTTGGTGCCTGTGTCGTTCCATATACGGAAACATTGTTCTCAAGAAAGAATGTCGCCCAAGCAATCGTTGTCACTTGCTTTACGGATTGAACGAGCAATACGGCGGCCGGTGGACATTCTTTCTTCATTGATATCTGAATAAGGAGAACCTCCCACAAACGGGTTCGACCCGGCGACAATACGTGCGCTGATTTCAAACACCTTGAACTCGAGAGCATCGGTCACGATGGTCTCAAGACAGAACGGTCCAATCATACCACGGCTTCCTTCCTCAAGTTCAAACGATTCAGCAACCGTCCCTTCTGCCATCTCAAAGGCCCGGGGGAGCAGTGATTCTCGAATGACCACCGGTTGGTTACCGGTGACCACAAAAGACGGCTCTAGTGACATTTCTCGCAAATCACGTAGCGAACCGAGTTTGTAAAATTCATCGACATTGGATTCATCTCTTCGGTCCATTGAAAGCAATTCCAACCGGCCTAGATTCTTTCCTGCATGACTACCTTTGCCTTGTACTTGGAAGCCGTCAGTGGCTGTAGGGTCGAAAAAGAAGTGCAGATAGTATCTGCAACCGAGGACGTATTCTTGAATTGTGAATTCTTCTTCAATGTCGACGTTTCGTCGGAAGTCTCGGTAATTTCGAGCAATAAAGTATCCACGCCCACCTTTAGCGCCAGCGTATTTGACAATAACCGGGCCGTCGATATCGTGAGGGTCTTCAAGGACCTTAGGCATCGTGCAACCTCCGGCTTCAAGCCATTGGCGTTGGCGTTCTCTGCTGCTTTCCCAATGCAAGATTCCTCTGTTGCCAAAAGTTGGTACTTGGAGTTCACGGAAATTCGATGAGCCGAGGTATTCCACAAGTGAGCCGTGAGGAATAATGACCACATTGCGCTCTCGGAACCATTCAGCATGATCGAGCATTTCTCGATAGTTTTCAAGCATCAACCATTCGTCAGGTTCGGCCCCAGGGAATGCTTTGTAAAACCGTCTGCGGTTTTCCCCTACAGCAATTCCTAGCGTACGGAAACCTTCCATGCGGGCTCCGTGCAAGATTTGCAAGGAGGAGTGAGATGCAACGACACCAATGGTGATGTTGTCACGGTCGTAGTCTGCGAGCCATCCCGCCAGTGTATCCGAATCTACGCCCATGTCGAGGGGTCAAGTATGTGTGATATGAGTGTTATCATGTGATTCTGTTGTAGAGCAATAATTTGGGTTTTCGAAACCCGCTTCATTTTTACTCAATCGGTATATCACTCCAAAAAAAGACAAACCTCCAGTATAAATTGGCTCTTATGGCATGGCTTACACTTTCACTGCGTATTCTTCTTTCAGGTGGGTTGGTCGTAGGCGTCAGTGAACTTGCGAAGAAAAACGAAGTCTTTGGAGCACTTGTAGCCTCACTCCCAATTCTTTCCATTGCTGCCCTTCTTTGGTTGTATTATGATACGGGAGATGCTGGGAAAGTGGCCATTTTTAGCCAGAGTATTTTTTGGCTCGTGATCCCTTCTCTCCTGTTTTTCGTGACTTTACCTCTTCTTCTTCGAAGAGGTTTGGAGTTTTGGCCTTCACTTGGTATTGCACTGTTCTTGACCGTAGCCGCTTATTTGTTCGGGCTATACTTTTACTCTGGCGAAGTCTCGTCATCTTAAGGAGTGGAATATTCAATTTGAATAGACTGAAGAGTTCAAGGGCTTGACCCCTATCCTAAACCATGACCGAAGGCGCTCCATCCCACCGCATGACTTACGGAGGCTATCTTCGACTTAACGAGTTGCTCACTCTTCAAGACGGCCCTGAGGGATACAGTCCAGCACCTTCGAACGACGAGCAGCATTTTATTGTGGTTCACCAAGCGTTTGAATTATGGTTCAAACTCATTCTTCGTGAGTTGAAAGAAACTCACCTTCTGCTCAACCAAGAGCATGTTCCTGAAGAGAAATTACCGCAAATGGTTCACCACTTGGACCGAGTGACTGAAATATTCCGTTTGCTTTCGAACCAATGGAAAGTGATGGAAACTTTGACCCCTCAAGGCTTCTTGGCTTTCCGCGATAAACTTGGAACTTCTTCTGGATTTGAGTCATGGCAAATGAGGGAACTTGAGGTACTACTTGGCCTGGATAATGCTCAGCGCATGGGCGGCATGGACCCATTACTTCACATGAAGAAGTTAGCTCAAGAAGGTAAGGTTACTGCCAAAGTTCTCGCTGAATTTGAAGAAACCTCCAATCAACCATCGTTATGCGCTGCGCTGTCGGCTTGGCTCGCACGTACACCAATCAACGGTTCATTGCCTGGCTCCAAAGAGGACCCTGAGGTGCTCACTGCCTTTGTTGACCAACATCTGGACGCTATGAGGTCTCACGGTGAGGAGGTCATTGCTCACATCGTGGCTATTGGTCACGGAGAAGAAGCGCCTGTTCGTGCTCGAATTGAGGCATCAACGGAACAAGCCGAAAACTTCCTTCGTCCCGACGGTGTGATTTCACGTTCTCGAGCTGGTCTTTTGTTCATCGAATCGTACAGAGAACTTCCATTGCTCTCATGGCCTCGAAAACTCATTGATTCTTTTGTTGGACTTGAACAATCGATGATTTTGTTCCGTTCCGCACATGCTCGAATGGTTGAGCGAATGATAGGACGTCGAATGGGCACCGGTGGTTCCAGTGGCGTTGATTATCTCGATGCTACGACAAAGTACAGAGTTTTTGTCGATTTGTGGGCTGTGCGCACGCTGCTTGTGAAAAGAGAGGCATTGCCAGATATCAAGCAAGCCGAATTTTACGGCTTTGCGACTCCTAAGGACAATTAGTCTTCGTGAGGGTCAATATCGATTGGGATGAGTTCGTGTTCGTACTCATACAACGCAATCTTAAGAGGGTCGAGAACGAAGCGTACCGATGCTTCTTCAAGACCATAGAGAGAAATGAGTTCTTCTCTAAAAGCCTCACGCAGGACTTCTTCGTTTGCGTAAAGTGGTGCTCCCATTCCAATTTGGAGTGCGCGTGCACCGATAATTCGAGCTCTTTCAAATCGTGTGTGGAGTCGTGCTGGCTTAACCATGAGATTCACTTACGGGAACACCCGCAGTTTGGCGACCTGCCTACTCTTCTTGAACCTACCCCAAGGTTCAACCAAAGAATTACTCCTCTTCTTGAGCAGGATGGGTTTGTTTTGAAATCGACCATCGCATGTAGATTGCTGGGAGAAGAGATAGGATTAGAATGACAGTCCAAACCGATGCTTCAAGCCCTGGTGAGCGTTGATTCGTGTTTTGGTCAGCATTCGATGTATTGCCGTCGTAAACATCAAACCCTCCTGTGGGGTTTTGAGAATCGGTCACCAGACGATACGTCCCAGTCTTCTCTAAAATAACGACAATTGATTCTTCATTTCCACTCATCATTGAAGAAATATTTCCGTATTGTGCTGTGGAGTTAAACGCCATCATACCCGTCGCCAAGTTCGGGTGCGTTCGATTTCGGGTAGGATGGGATGTGGCTTCTGTGATCCAAACGCTGACGGTATCTCCCCCAAAAGCATCCCATGTGAGGTTGCCGTCCAACAGAGATACATTTGAGAGACCAGTGAAGTTTGTACTGCGAAGACTCAATGCGTTTGAGAGCTCTAATCCTTGACTCGAACCGGTGAGAAGACCCTGGCCGTCAATAACGATACTTGGTATGAACAAAAGTCGATGCTCAGTCTCAAATCTCAATTTTGAAGCGCTCAAGAAGGATTCATCGACGACTGAAGGGTGATGCTGCAGAACGAAGGTATCGCTTCGGTTCATCTGATCCATCTCGTTTTCAATCAACTCGCATGGTTCACACCAATCTGCACCGTAATATTCGACAAGATGCTGAATTCGCTGACCTTCGCATGGCGTGTTGGAATGCGTACACTCCGCATCAAAAATAATCACATCAAGTAGCGTTGCAAATTCGTCATCATCGATAGACGAAGAGGTCGCATGAGGTAGAGTAGACGCCATCACCAATACAACGAGAAGCATCGAGATAAGGTAGACACGGGTTCTCGACACAGTTACGGGTGCATGAATGTGTTCAAAAGGGGTCTGCTCTCACCATTACACATGGGGCAGGTGTGGTGGCGGCGACCGTCGACTCTTCCTTTGGTTCTCCTTGGGATGGCGCTATGCATTATCGTTGCAGGCGGCACAATCCGAATCAACGACGCAGGTGAATCTTGCCCAGACTGGCCCCAATGCTTCGGAACTTGGGGCTTTGATATCTCGGAAGAAGAGCAAGGCGTTTACTGGGATGAGAACCCCGATGAAATAGATTCACGCGGAATTGATCACCGTTACACGACGTTCGAAATCTTTTCCGAATGGTTCCATCGTCTTCTCGTCGGAATCATTGCTCTTCCCGTGCTGTTAAACGCCATCATTGCTTACAAGATGATTGAAACATATGGAAAAACGGTCTTTAGGACAACACTTTTCTCAGGGATTTTACTGATTATTCAGGCCCTTGTGGGCGCTCTTACCGTTTCTTTTGACAACGTCGACTGGTCCGTAGCGTTGCATCTTTCCCTTGCAAGTATTTTCACTTCCTCTTTCTTGTTCCAACATTTTGCCATGCGTCGTCAAGAACAATCGAGATGGGAATTATTTTCGATGAACCCCGAGTTTGTAGCCGCAAACAAAACCCGAGTCGATTCAATGGTCGGCGCAGTTTTCACACTTCTCATCCTTGGAGCATGGGTTTCCTCGACAGCAGGAGGCCAATACAATCAGGGTTGTTCGGTAGGATTCCCAAACGGTTGGCCCAAGTGTAACGGCTCACTTTTACCTTCCTTTGACGGCCCGGGAGTCATTATCCAAATGATTCACCGTTTCGGAGCAGTTTTGGTTGGCCTCATTTTGGTTTCCGGCTCAGCGCGTCTGCGTCAAGATGCACGTGAACATGAAGTGACACCGGTGTTAGGTCGGATCACTGATTTCGCTGCTGGGCTGTGGATCCTCAATGTTCTTGTTGGCGGTTCTTACATTGTTCTGGCAGACATGGAAGAGTTCCCGGAGTGGGTGTCTCTTCTGCACCTTATGTTTGGTGTCTGTTGTTTCTTAGTCGCCGTTTCTGCATCGTTCTTCATGCGTCTTCATTCCAGTCCACCCCCGTCACATGAGGAGGAATGAATGTGGCCGAGCAAGTCGTTGAGGATCCTCTTCCGCACCCTGGGTGGCTCAAGGTATTCATGCGCTTGATGAAACTTCGAGTCATTGTTTTACTTCAAGTAACGGCCGTGTGTGCAATTTTGGTTCACGACCTGCTTGCCCGTCACGGCCTTCTTGATGCTCAACGCTCTTGGACCGATACGATGTATACCATCGGTTTGACGGTGGTTGCCGGTACGTTGTCTGCAGGTGGTTCAAATTCCATCAACATGTGGTACGATGCAGATATCGACCCCCACATGCGTCGCACCAAGAACAGGCCTGTCCCCCAAGGGCATATTTCCGCCCGAGGAGCCCTTGTGTTCGGCTTATTGATTGCTACGCTCGGTTCATCTCTGTTTTTCTTGGTACACTGGAAAGCAGCGTTCTGGTCGTTCTTCTCAGTCGCTTTCTACGTGCTCATCTATTCAATATGGCTGAAACGTCGAACGCCACAAAACATTGTCATCGGGGGTATAGCTGGGTCCACACCGCCTTTGATTGGTTGGGCCGCTGCGGCTTCCTCATCGATTGATTCCATCAATCCACTTGACCTTGGCTCTCCAATTCCATGGGTCTTTTTCATGCTGATTTTCCTTTGGACTCCACCCCATTTTTGGGCGTTGGCACTCTATCGGTCAGGTGAATATGGTAAAGTCAACATCCCCATGCTCAATGAAGTAAAGGGGCCTGAACGAACCGTTTTGGAATCGAAAGTATACTGTGTGCTTCTCTTATTGCTTGGGCTTGTTCCAGTGTTTTGGCCTGAAAGCGGTTTACCTCTGCTTTGGGCTTTCCTGGCCAGTGGTCTCACCGTTTGGTATGCAAAATCCGTGTGGGACATTGACCCATTGGAAGAACTTGATGAAAACGAAAGGATGCCGAAGGCCGCAACTTCATTCTTCCGCTCATTGTATTATCTCGGTTGGATGCATGTAGCTCTCGTGGCTGTATGCATCGTCCCTCCAAAATGGCTTGGTTTCTTGGGACCACTCGGTTGAGTATAGCGTTTTCATCACGATGTAGAGTGCGGCTTCAACCGTCATGTTCATGACTGCTTCGACGGTCGCCGAGTTACTGCGGCAGTCGCATAGCCTGGCCATTGCGCTGGATTGCTAATCCAGTGGTGTCTCACCTCGGGAGTTCGAATCTCCCCTGCCGCGCCACATTCTTCAGTCAAAGAAGTCTTCAAGATCCTGCGCGGTTAATTGTGAATTTGTTCGGTTTTTACGAGCCTTCATGACCCTTGCCAATCGCTTTCTCTTCTTGATGATAAGCGGTAAGAAAATCATGCTGACCACCAGCGTCATCAATGCAACAGCACCCGTCAACTGGAACTCTTCCACTTCTGTGTAATCTTTGAGTGTTCCGAGCCATTCTACGCCAAGCGGTGGTTCAGGTTCAGGTTCAGGCTCAGGGATGAGGTGCTGGTTGTAGTCCCACCATTGATCATCGATTGTTACTCGTATCGAGTTGGTCGGATAGTCAGCTTCATTCAACTGATTTCCTACAGAATCGACAGGAGCGAGAATGTAGTAAAATGTGCGGTATGGGCGAATGTTTTCATCGTTAATTCCGCTTTGGTTGTAGTATCCCTTCTCCCCAGCAATACCGGTAAGTCCTTCTTCAACAGGTGTGAGGAAGGAAATATCAATTTCATCGGGGCGTTGGTCGGTACGATAGAGGTTCCATGAGACATTTCCAGTTGTTTCATGATCTGGCCATACCCACGACATGTTGACGTCGTAGCACATGGACCAATCGTTCATGATTTTGTAACAATCAGAGTTGTTGGTGAAGGAAGTTGTAACTTGCATGTTCGTGACCACTTTATCCGGCGCCACAGCATCACCACAGAAGGCTACAGGTTGTCCATCATCGTCGCGTGTAATTTCGATGTGGAGGAAATCTGGTGAACCTTCTCTGTCGGCAGGCATGATGGCGTAGGATGCACAAATTCCGGTCGGCAGAGGTGAAGGGTCAATCCATGAATTCGAGTTTGGGGGGATTGAAGCAACCAATGTGGTCGAAGTGAGTTGCCCCCAAACTATGGGGTTGAAATCTGGATAAGGATTTGGGAATACGGTGCCTGCACTGTTTGATACGGTAAGTTTGTAGATGTTCCAGGAGCCAATATAGGGGTTGTCAATGTCTCCCACAGGCGACCATTGCAATTCAAGACTACCGCCTTGGAGTTGGCTTCTTTCAAGTTCCCCACTGGATATGTTTGCAGGTGGGGCATTGCCAATAATGAGGACAACTCCATTTTGATACAGAGTGATGTCGAATGAGTTATCCATGTTTTTCGAGTAATCGTCAATAAATGTCCATATATTATCATCAAGCGAGGTTAAGAATCGTACATCAACAGAATCCAACGGGATGTTACTCGGTAAGAGATTTGAAGTGTTCAGATGTATGTTCATACGATCCATGCCCGTGTTATTGGAATTATCAGCACTGGACAGTACATTGAACGAGAGCAAGAGGAGAGGTTCTCTTCCTTCTCCGATACCGTATTGAGTACCCAGTACCGGTAAAATTGATTCATGTTCGAAATACGAAAGGGAGCGGGTGACTGCTTCTCCAGTGAATAAATCCCCGTTATCGAGTGAAACATAGTTGAACAGCGTAATTTCTTTGTGCACGGACTCTAATTCACCAAATGCGTCGGTTACCCGTAGGGTCACCTTGTGGTCGCCGAGACCAAATACTGAGCCGGAAAGGTTCAGAACTTGGCCGTGTCCAAGAGGGATGATCCCTGCTCTGAACCAGGAAAAGTTGAGTGGAGCGGCAGCAGTATCGCCGGTACGCGCAATCATGATGATGTCATCACCGGTCGTGTAAATTCCTTGCGAGTTGCTTTGAGTGATTGAAGCGTCGATATTACCAGCAATAAGGTCTACATTTTCAGTCAAAACGTTATCTCCTGCTTTGGAGTCACTGCCCTCGGCAAAGACAGAGGGTATGTTGATTGTGAGTGTTTTGAGAGAGCCGATGAGGGTGATGTTGAACAAACAAATCTGCTCATCACCCGGATGTAAATCATTGATTGGGCATTGCGCTTCATCTTCTATTTCGCCAAGTTGGTCGTACACTTGGAAGGTGGCGAGCGTCGAGGAGACGGTGACATATCCGTTGTTTGTTATGATTGAACGAACCATGTTCTCTCCGTAGAAATAGTTCACCGATGTTGGGTCATGGTTTGGTGCCATCGAAGTGGCTTGAATATCAATTGTGTCGTCAAGAACGATAAGGGTTTCAGAGAGGTCGTTTGAGGGGACAAGGTCGCCGTAAGGCGTTCCTGAACTCTCAATCAGCCCCCACTTTAGAAGGAAGTTCCCTTGATCGTTGTGGCTGAAGGCAGGCATGGCTTGTGTGAACGGAGAAATGCCGCCCCATGAGGGCAAATTCGTAACACTGGTCGATGCTTCAGAAATGAGGATGAGTCCGTCACTGGACCACAGCTGCCATCCAATCTGGGCAACGAAGTTACATGTGCCGCAGGCAGTTACGGTTCCTTTAGCGTTCATGTCGTAATTTGTACCGGTATTCAAAATCGCTTGATTGCCGTCGTAACCGAGATTGAGTAAGGTACTGGTTGGTTCATAGGTTGAATCAACGCTCAGGTCTACAAACGATTGCGTCACATTGATTCGAAACATCAAGACATCATCGGATGGGTCTTGGTCGGTGAGGGTAAACGCGTAAACGATGGTAAAAACCCCTTCATCACCCGACGGATTCCACACATTCGGGGATTCAAAATCCAACGTTGTGCCTGGATATATTGTTGGGAGAGAAAAACTTCCTCGGTCATTGTAATTTGATTTACAATTGGTCGCATCGATTTCCCCTTCACATACATGCCACCAAAGGCCTCTGCTGGCGATGGATTGCAAACCCTCGTTGGTGATGGTCGCATTGAACCTGATGTTCTCCCAAGATGAACTCCATGAATCTTCAACCGGTGAATTGGTAGCCACCAGTCCAAGGTCACCACTTTCGCTCGCAGATACGCCTGGAAGGGATATCACTCCGGACAATGATGCCAAGAGAAGGATGAGAACAAAGCAGATGCTTCCGCTTTTGCGACCAGATTCATGAACAGCGCGGCGCGACATTGACAGGTGCCTCACAGCGGGGCTTCAAAGACTCATCGCCCCCGAAGGGGGCATTGATGCGATAATTCGACGATTTGAACAGACTCCATGCGGCAACCTCTTCAATCGCCGAACGGTACGACAGTTCATGCGCGGTGTAGAGGTTTGCTCTCTTGAAAGAGACAACAATGCCCTCACGGCCGTCATTGAATTTCTTTCTGCGTTTGCGTTGTTTCTCATGATTCTCACCGCATTTTTATCTCTTGCACAGCTCCAAATGGGTTCGAATGACCCTGATGTTGACCGTATAGACCGTGCCGCAGTACAAGGAATGGATCGTCTAACTTCGGACGGTGGGTGGTTTGTTCCGATGGGCTCCACAGGTCTGGATTTCAACAATTCCACTTCTGAATGGCACCTGTTGGATGCCGTCTCTCTTGACAATGGACGTGTTCAAACCGGCCTTGTCAGTGAAGGTATACTGGATGAACAACGCATTGAAGCGTTGCGGAACGTGTCCGAAGAAAACATGGCGCTTGGGCTTGGATTGGATGTTGGATACACGCTCTATTTGTCCATATCAGTTATCGAGTCTGAAAACGCCTCACGTGTTGGGGTGAAGTTGTTCACTGGAGGCACCGACCGTTCTACAGCGACTGCCTCTTCTTCAGCCAACCGCCAATTCTCCCAAAACGGAGAAATATTGCGGGTCATACTTGAAGTTCATCGAGGTGGTCAAAAAGACAACGACCTGTATTTGAGTGAGGTAATGCTCCGCCCAACCTCCTTTGGCCCTGAATGGGTGGAAATCTATAATCCGAATGACTTCGCCCTCTCTTTGCGAGGTTGGTCTCTTAATCACACCTCGACCAACGGTGCAAGTAACTTGCTTTTCCAGGAAGGGGTTATCTCGGGACATTCAACCGTCTTATTTACAGGAGATGCAACATCACAATCCAGTGGAAATGCCTCCCAAGTCTTTGACTTGTCTCAAGAATCATTCCTTGGCGTAGGGTCGATTAATTTGCTTAATGATGGTAACGGTGTTCTTTCTCTTCGTTACACGCAACTCGACCAAGCCCGGCCGTATGATGTTATGACTGTGGAATGGGGGGCTCAAAGCGACCTTTTCACTTCTCTAGGTCAATCTCTAGAGGCCACCTTCAACGGAACTCAGGCCTCATGGGCTGTGCAGACCTCCCCCACTCCAGGGTCAATCTCAAGTGCATGAGCATAGGTGCTCATTTGAACGCTAATCAGCGGATGCTTCATGAACCCAAAGCCGCTGGTGTGTATTGAATCCCATGCAGTCAACATCTAATTACACTCGTGACCGCTGCGTTACGGGTATTCATGGCTTGGACGAAATCCTTCGAGGTGGAATCCCTCACGGTTCTACAGTTCTCGCTGCAGGTACGTGCGGTTCTGGTAAGACCACATTGGCTATGGAGTTCCTCGTAAGGGGTGCGCTCGCTAAGTTCCCAGAATCGTGTGCACACTTTACTGCAACCGAACCTTCGATCAAGTTGCTTGAGAATATTCGCCAGTATGCCTTTTTTGATATGAAAATGGTTGACTCTGGAAAAATCAACGTTTTCGATATGGATGTGCTGTATTCATGGCTTGGTCTGGATAAAGCATCGTTCGACTTGGATGACGTTCACGCCTTGATTAAAGCCATCATTAACATCGTTCACGAAATTGGTGCTACTCGCCTGGTTATCGATTCAGTCACCACTCTTTGTTACAAGATTAAGTCGGAACAATTGATTCGTGACTTCCTCTTCACGCTCGGGAAGAAGCTTGCTTCTTTGGGCTGTACGACCATTCTTATCTCTGAAATCACTTCAGCGACTGAAAACGCTCATTGGTCTTCCTTTGGGGTCGAAGAAGCGATTGCAGACGGCATTATTGTCATGGGTGACGTCGAGCGTATGGGCCACCTTCTAAGGTTCCTACAAGTCGTGAAGATGCGAGGTACTTCTCACAGCCGTGCAAAGCACGCTATTGAATTGACGCCTCTCGGCGTTATGCTGACACCTATGCTCAAATGGGGTGCTCAACATGACAAAACAAACAAGGTAGGTGGATGATAATGTACACGAATCTCGTACTCGATGACCGCATTGCTGAGCAACTTGCAGCGGATGTTAGCCTCAACAGTTCCATCCAAGTCCGATGCGGCAATTCCAACGCATTCAACGTCACTGCGAGTACTCTTATTCCTTTGATGCAGATGTTTGAGATGGGTGGCGTATACATTTGCGCCAGTGTCGGCGCTGCTGAACGAATTGAAGAATTCAAAGCCATTGGTCTAACTGATGAGGATATTTCTCGCATCCAATTCGTGGATTTAGTCTCCTCCGGTATTCTTGGAGGTACCGATGTTGCCTACACCAACATCCACTTCGTCGACAGTCCGATTATGCTTGAATCCGTACTTTTACGAACCTTGTATATCCTTCGAATGACCACCTCTGCTCGCAATTTCGTGTTCTTGGACAGCGTCAATGCCCTCGCAATTTACAACGATGACCGGATGCTTGCGGAATATCTTCATACCTTCATTAACACCTTCAGACAGAGAGAAGTTCTGTCGGTAATTCTCAATGTACCGGACCAAACTCCACCGCTTGTGTTGGCGAATCTTGATCTTTACTGTACAGATCTAATCGACCGAGGTCAAGTACTCATCAACTGAGGTTATTGTTATGGCAAGAAAAATTGAATTCGACCCAGAAGACGAAGAGTTCTTCGGTAAAGTTGGCTCCTTTGGTGTCCCGAAGTTCGACAATGAAATGCACGGAGGAGTTCCGCGTGGATTCATGATGGTAGCCTTTACCGATACCGGTTCTGGCAGCGAATTGTTTGCTAAACAGTTTACATCTCCTGCTGAAGAAGCAGAAAACACCATCTACATCTCGACCAATGAAGGTCAACAAGAAATCATTCGTATCTTCCAAAAATACGACTGGCCGCTTGACATCAACGTCCGCACCATTGGGGAAGAATACAATTCGACCGTCCTTGAGCGAGAGCTTCTTGCCAGCCGATATCGTTTGGAAGGGTTCCGTCTTGACGATATCCGCCGGCTTGCTCAGACACGTTTCGTTGATGACAACACGCAGGACTATCTTACCGAAGTCACCAATGAAATCATGGCTCTGGGACCTTACTTTAGAGCCGTTATTGACAGTCTCGATTTCTTCTTGCAACGTGAAGATCCAGCGCGAGTTATCGCTATGGTCCGTATGCTGCAAGCGCATGCACAGTTGAATCGAGGATTGCTTCTTGTCTCTGTTTCAACCAACGGTCTTGACCCCACGGTCAAACAAGAACTCGCATCGATTGCTGATATGGTTCTCTCGTTCCAAGTCCGAACCATCGGTACGGACTTTGAAACCTCGATGATTGTATCGAAATTCCGAAACGCTCCAGAGAATCTCAAAATTCTCGTGTTCCGTGTGACTCCCGAAGAAGGAATCACTCCAGAGACCGTCGAACGTATCGCTTGAGAGCGTTTTTACGACCTCTTTTCGGGTTCCTTTCCCGGTCTGTTCAGGGCGACATATCCAAAGAGGTCGGGCGTGAGGAACGGCCATGGGCGACCGTTCAGCTACAGGTGGTTACGATCCTTCCGGCATCGATATCGATGCATGGGAAAAACTTGAGTTACAACTTGAAGAAACCATTCCTAATTACGATCGAGTGAACCGATTAATGACCTTCGGCCAAGACAAAAGATGGAGGCGTAATGTACGCAATCACGCCACTCCAGGGATGAAAATCCTCGAAGTCGGATGCGGTCCAGGTTCCTTTGCAGAAGACCTTGTTGGGCTTGATGTGACGTGCCTTGACCCCTCTGCTGAGATGCTTAAGGTAGCCAAAAAGCGCGTCGATTCCGCTCGAGAATCACGCGGCGAGTCACCGGCTCAATACGTCGAAGCAATTGCAGAATCAATACCTTTGGAAGACAATACATTTGATATGGTGTTCTGTCTCTTTTCTTTCCGCGATTTCCAGGACAAGAAAAAGGGATTAGGTGAGATTTATCGCGTTCTAAAACCCGGCGGGCGTTTGGTCATTTGCGATGCCGGTAAAGCCAATTGGTTCCATGGCCTTGGTGGTCGCATTTGGATGGCAACTGTTGTTCAATGGATTGCCAGGTATGTGACCAAGGAGAAAAATCATCCCTGGAAAGGCCTAGCGAACACATACACTCAATACGGTACGAACGGCTACTATCGTGCCATGATGAAGGACGTTGGTTTTGACGATGTTCAGGGTCGACTTTTGCTCCCATTCATGATGTCAACTCGCTTCAGGGCTACAAAGCCTAAGGCCGAATAAAGGCGTTCTTGCTCCGAGAACTCCATTCTTAATGCCCATTAGCCTCATAAACCTCTTTCTATTCGGCGGAACACTGGTGATTTACTTGGGTATGAAAGATGTCCTCCGAAAAATCAAAGAAGCTGAGCAGTCTGCTGAAAAGCGACTTTCTTCCGCTCAAACAGAGTCCAACAAAATCACTGCCGATGCCCGACGTGAGGCCGCAGCACTTGTTACTGGCGCTACTGAAGATTCAGTAAGCGAAACTCAGGCTACACTCGATGCAGCTCGCTCAAAAGCAGGCAAAGAAGCAGATGCAGTCCTCAAAGACGGTGCATCGATTGTCGAAAGCATTGAATCGTCTGCATCCAGTCGAAAAGAAAAAGCAGTCAAGAGTCTACTTGATTCAGTAACTTCAAAGTGAGGCGTTCCCAATGTTTGCTACTTCTGACATGTCCCGTCTTACAGTAGCGGCTCCTGTAGAGAAGCTCGAAGAAATTCTCCGCCTTTGCACCGACCTTTCGTGCATCCACATTGAAGAGTATGGGCGATTTGAAGACGGCATCGGCGTCGGTTCTTCGATGAGTTCCGATGAAGCCAACGCAATCAGCAGCCTACTTGTCAAGGTGCAAGCAGTTTCTTCGGCCGTTCAGGCCGTAAACTCCGATGGGCCAATGCCTCACAAGGAAGTGGCTAAGATGATTGCTGGTTTTGAGGAGAAAATTACTACAGCCCTCGAATACATCGATACCATCCGTGATGCTGAAGCCCAAATTTCATCCTCCGAAGAGCAATTCCAAGTTTTGGATCGTCTCGCTCCTTTGGACATACCTCTCGAATTGATGGCAGGATACGAAGGTCTCGAAGTATTCGTAGGTGAAACTCGTCGTGCTTCGAAGGCAAAGGAAGTTTTTGCGGACATTCTTAGCGAGATTGAACTGCATGCTGCTGGTGGACTTGTCGCCGTTGCATGCCGTTCAGAACACTCCGCTGAAGTTCAAATCTGCATGGCAGAGTTGGGCTCGAAACCAGTTCAAATCCCTTCCGGAGAGGGCTCACCTGCTGAGATGTCGAAAAAACTCCTCTCAGAAATTTCTCTCTTGGAATCGAAAATCACGGACACACAGTCTGCACTTGATGCATGGACGCTTCGAAACGGGCGGAAGCTGGTCGCTGCCAAAGAATACCTTACTCGTGAGGCTGCCGTTTTTACAGCACCAACATTGGTTGCGGTCAGTAACCAGGCATTTGCTCTTGACGGATGGGTCCCAACCGACCAGGCATCTATGGTCGAGGCTGAACTCGCAAAGGTTGCCTCTCACGTCACCGTTGAAGCCTACGAAGGTGGCCATCATCATCACGACCACGGTGAACATGAAGACGTCGGCTCTTCGGACCCCGAAGAACTCATGATGCTCTCGAACTATTTGAACAAGTCAAATCAGACTGTGTTCCAATTTTTCAATGCGATAGACTTGGATGACTCCGGGCTTATTGACTGCTATGAGTTCCAAACGGCGCTCAAGAACGCAAACATCGCAAATCTCCCTCCATGGGAAATGGGTAAACTCGTTTCGGCTGTTGACCTCGACGGTGACGGGAAAATCAATCTCCCAGAACTCGACATTACATTGACGCGTATTCGTAACGCTCCTGCTCACGATGACGGAGGCCACGACATCGAGCCACCTATCCAGTACACGAACGGCTCAACTTCTGAACCGTTCGAACTGATGGTTGATTTGGTCGGACGCCCGAAGTACGGCACGTTTGACCCAACGACGCTCATTATGATGACCTTCCCATTCATTTACGGAATGATTTTGGGAGATTGGGGATATGGAATTGTTCTTCTTCTCCTCGCTGGATGGCTCGGCAGTAAGGCATTTGCCGTTGACCCAATGGCACAAAAAGGACTTACTATCCTTCGTTGGATGGGCGTATGGTGTGTCATTTGGGGTATCATTTTCGCCGAAGGTTTTGGTTTCGTTTGGGACGAAACAGGGCAAATGGGCGCTGATTCACCTTTCTTTGCCTTCTATGACTGGACCTATCACAACGTCCACGTTCCAAAGGCACTTGCAGACCTGCTCAACCTTGGAGGCCTTCACATGCCGTTCCACCGAGCATCTGCAGGGCACGGATTGCAAGAATATGTCATCCTCTCAATCTACCTTGGTGCAATTCACATCTTCATCGGATACATGCTCGGCTTGATCAACGTCTACAAGGCACACGGTGCAGCAGCAGCATACTTCGAAAAGGGCTCTTGGCTCCTCATCCTTATCGGCGGTTTCATGCAGTGCCGAAACATGGTTTCAGGTTACAATGATTTGTTCGACTTCCAAATATGGACGGTCCTGCTCATTGTTGGCATAATCAGCCTCATCATCGGTTTGGCTATCTTCGAGAAGTTCGGATGGGCAGGCGGCCTCATCATGGGCCCAATCGAAACATTTGGATTGCTTGCCAACACACTCTCTTATCTGCGTATCATGGCAGTCGGTGTTGCCGGCGTTAAAATTGCAGAAGTGTCCATCACTATGGGCTTTGAGCCAATGGTTGACGCATTCACAAGCGGTGGAATCTCCGGTATTCTTGTTGGACTGCTCTGCTTGGTCTTGTTCCTCTTCATTCAAGTGTTTGCAATCGCACTGGGAATTCTTTCCCCAACGATTCACGCTGCCCGTCTCCACTTTGTGGAATGGATGGGCAAATTCTACGACGGGTCCGGCCGTGCTTTTGCACCGCTCGGTGGCCGTAATCTCCATGTGGAGAATAAATCATAGTCCAACGGACAAAAAACGGAGGTAGTAAATATGAACGTAAATACCCTAAAAATGAGCCTAAGAACATTGATCCTTTTGGCAGCCATCACCATGGTTGCTCAAGGTGTCGCAGCAGCTGAAGATGCAGAACTAACCCAATCCGACGGATCGGGCTACGCTGCTATCGGCGCTGGAATTGCCCTAGGACTTGCAGCTATTGGTGCAGGTCTCTCTCAAGCAGCCATTGGCAGCGCAGCTGTCGGCATGCTTGCTGAAGACGGAAGCAAATTCGGTGTTGCACTCATTTTCACTGCGTTGCCGGAATCCATCGTGATTCTCGGTGCATTGCCTCTCTTCCTGTGAGGAAGAAGGCAACAATTCTGGGGCAACCCAGTAAGTGAAAAATAAACACAAAGAGGAATACATATGACGCTTGAAACACTCGCAAAGGATATCGCAAAATCTGCTGAGGCTGAGGCCTCGGCTATGGTCAAAGCAGCCAATGAGGAAGCCAAGGCAATTCTTGCCGAAGCAACCTCGAAGTCTGACGCCATTCGCTCGGAAGCATCAGCTCGAACTGAACGTGAAGCAAGTCAAATTGCCCGTGAAGTCGTTGCCAGCGCTCGCCAAGCGAACCAAAAAGAAATACTCGTTGCTCGGCGCAAGGTTCTCGATGAGACCTTGCAATCGGCCAGCGATACACTTGGAAGCCCCAAACTCTCTGGACGAGCAAGTTTGCTCAAGTCCTTGATGGCCAAGGCAGACAAGATTGGTGGCGATGACTACTCGATCCGTCCAGTCGAAGTTGACCGCAAAGCACTCTCAGAACTTTCTGGGAAGCGAAAGGTTGGTGACGCTATTGACGGACTCGGTGGCTTTGTACTTGAATCACCAGATGGTTCGGTATCGTACGACATGCGCTTTGATACGCTCCTTGAATCTTCTTGGAACGATCAACTCGCTGAAATAAATTCAATACTTTTTGACTGAGGGATAATGATGGTAATGCTTGGAAACACACCTTATGTTGCTGCCCGTGCGAAATCACGTCGGCAGAAACTCGCGGACCGTGCCAGGCTACGCCAACTGATCAGCCAATCACCCGAACAACTGACTGTTGCAGTCGGAGAAATCGGTTACCGTACAGAAATTGACTTGTACGCAGGTCAAATGAAAGGCGGAGATTTGGTTGAAGCAGCCCTCACTCACAACTTAGAGCACGAACTTGAAAAGATGCTTTCGCTGTGTAATGGTAAAATCCGGGGTATTGTCGAGACATACACTTCAAGATTTGAGTACTACAACGCCAAAGTTGTCCTACGTTCGGTTGTTAACGAAGTGGAATTGGAAAAAGTTGCTCATTCGATTCTTCCCGAATTAAATGACATCAACACTCCATGGTTGAAAATTATTGAAAACGCTGATGATTTGCGCTCTGCAGTCGTTCAGATGCGTCGCAAATCCTTTGGTTCCGACTTGAACGCCGTTTCAGAAGATGGGCGATTAAGTGACTATGAAGATGCTCTTGATCGTCATTACTTCAAACAGGCTTTGAAGTCCATTGAAGGAAAAGGCCCAGTGAACCGTTTCCTCAAGGAACTGATTGGTGCTGAAATCGACCACCGTAACCTCATGAACATACTTGAGGCTCAACACGTTGGCATCTCGACTGATGATGTTGTACCTTTGTTGATTCCAGGTGGACGATTAATACCTACACGAGCATTCTCTTCGATTGCGGCTGGCGGCAGCGATGCTGCTATGGATTTACTACGTGGCTCAAACCGTTTTGATTTCCCAGCATTTGAAGCAGCCCTCTCCCAGTCGAAAGAAATGAACAGTCTTGACCCAGTCGTTACTTGGTTCAAAGAACGTGAACACAACATCATGAAGCGCATGAGCTATCTCCACCCAGTCTCTGCACTACCGGTTATTCATTACGTGGCCATGAAGGTCCAAGAAGTGAATGACCTGCGCTTTATTGTCCGTGGCCGCTTGGCAGGTCTATCGAACGAAGTCATCGAGGCACACATACTGTGAGGTGAAATGAATGGATATCGCAATCGTAGGAACACCAGAATTCACCCTTGGATTCCAGCTTGCTGGTATTGATACCCTGTTTAACCCCGAAGGCGAAGAGGCAATGATCTCTGTCTTCAAATCTCTACTCAATTCAAAGAGCGTTGGGATTGTTGTGGTCGACTCCACAATCCTATCAACGCTGCCGGAGCGTCTTCGTGACCAACTCTCGGCATCCGTCTCTCCTACCGTTCTTGGCATCGGTACGGAAGAAGACACCACCTTGCGTGACACAATTCGTAAGGCAATAGGAGTCGACCTGTGGAAGTAAGATTCCAAACCAAATGGAGGAAATAAAAATGAGTAATGAAGGAGTAATTTACCGAATATCGGGGCCGGTTGTAACCGCAACTGGAATGAAAGCTGCAATGTACGACGTTGTTCGCGTGGGCGAAGAAGGTTTGATGGGTGAAGTGATTGAACTGCACGGCGACAAAGCCGTCATCCAAGTGTACGAAGATACCTCTGGTATTCGACCGGGTGAACCTGTGTTGAACACTCAAGAAACACTTTCAGTTTCTTTGGGACCCGGTCTCTTGACTCAAATTTACGACGGTATTCAGCGACCTCTCCCTACTCTGGAAGAGGAAATGGGCGTTTTCATCACCCGTGGTGTTGACGCAGATGCATTCGACCTCGAAAAGATTTGGACTTTTGAACCTCAAGTCGCAGTTGGCGACTCCGTCGTCGGTGGCCAAGTTATTGGGCACGTCCAAGAAACCGAAACAATCGTTCACAAAATCATGGTACCTCCTACCGTCAGTGGTGTTGTGAAATCGATTGAATCAGGTGACTTCAACGTCACTCAAACCGTCTGTGTGCTCGATAACGGCACTGAAATGCAGATGATGCAGAAGTGGCCAGTCCGTACCCCTCGACCTTTCCAACAGAAGTACGCACCAGAAACACCTCTCATTACCGGAATGCGAATTCTTGATTTCTTGTTCCCTCTTGCTAAGGGTGGTGCAGCAGGTATTCCTGGACCGTTCGGTTCTGGAAAGACAGTTACTCAACAGTCTTTGGCAAAGTATTCCGATGCACAACTCGTTGTTTACATTGGATGCGGTGAGCGTGGAAACGAAATGACCGAAGTTTTGGACGAATTCCCTCACTTGATTGACCCGAACACTGGCAAGCCTTTGATGGAACGAACCGTCATGATTGCAAACACCTCAAACATGCCTGTTGCAGCTCGTGAAGCATCTGTGTACACAGGAATTACCATTGCGGAATACTTCCGAGATATGGGTTATGACGTTGCTTTGATGGCTGACTCGACCTCTCGCTGGGCTGAAGCAATGCGTGAAATTTCGTCTCGACTTGAAGAAATGCCTGGTGAAGAAGGATATCCTGCTTACCTTTCATCTCGAATTGCTGAGTTCTATGAACGTGCCGGCCGTGTCGAGACTTTGAACGGCGATGACGGCTCAGTCACTGTGATTGGCGCTGTTTCTCCACCCGGTGGAGATATTTCTGAACCTGTATCCCAAGGAACACTTCGTATTGTCAAGGTTTTCTGGGGATTGGATGCTGGTCTTGCCCGACAACGGCACTTCCCTGCGATCAACTGGCTGAACTCGTACTCATTGTATCCGCAAAGTCTGGATCAATGGTTCCGCGACAACATTGCTCAAGATTTCCCTGAAATCCGAACTCAAATCAGCGGTTTGCTTCAGATTGAATCTGAGTTGCAAGAAATTGTCCAATTGGTCGGTTCGGATGCTCTACCAACCGACCAACAACTGACTCTTGAAGTCGCTCGAATGATTCGTGAATTCTTTTTGCAACAAAATGGATTCCACGAAGTCGATGCTTACTGTGACATTCACCTTCAATACCAAATGGCCAAAGCAATCCTATCGTTCCAAGAAGCTGCAAAGTCTGCTATGGCAGGCGGTGCTCTACTCAACGATGTTGTCAACGTTCCAGCTCGTTCCGACCTCATGCGTGGTCGTTTCGAGAAGGGATACATCGACATTATCGATGGAATGGTCAAGAAAATGACCGATGAAATCGCCGAAACGGTGGAGGAAAACTGAGGAGAGGAATATCATGACTGGAAAAGAATACCGAACCATTACTGACGTGAAAGGACCTCTGGTCTTTTTGAACAAAACAGAACCCGTAGCATTTGGTGAAATCGTTACCCTACGACTCTCCAATGGAACCATCAAGAACGGACAAGTTCTCGACACCTCGGATGACCTTGTGATTGTCCAAGTTTTCGAAGGAACCTCCAAGATTGACCGAGAATCCGGTGTAACTTTCATGGGAGATGTTTTCAAACTCCCTGTAAGCACCGATCTCGTCGGTCGAATTCTCGACGGTGCAGGCCGTCCTCGTGACGGCGGACCAGAGATTGTTGCTGAAGAAAAGGCAGACATCATTGGTGCTGCAATTAACCCATACAGCCGACAGAGTCCAAACGATTTCATCCAAACTGGTGTCTCTGCAATTGACCTTTGTACAAGTCTTGTTCGTGGACAGAAGTTGCCGATTTTCTCTGCATCCGGTCTACCGCACAACGATATTGCACTGCAAATTGCTCGTCAAGCAAAGCTCAAGGATTCCGATGAAGAATTTATTGTTGTCTTTTGTGCTATGGGTATCACCGCTGAAGAATACAATTTCTTCCGTTCCGATTTGGAGCGAACAGGTGCTCTCGAAAATGCGGTTCTGTTCGTTAACCTTGCTGACGACCCGGCTGTCGAGCGTATCATTACGCCTCGTCTTGCTTTGACCGCTGCAGAATACCTTGCCTTCGAGAAAGATTACCACGTTCTGGTTATCTACACGGACATGACCAACTACTGTGACGCTCTTCGTCAAATTGGTGCTGCTCGTGAAGAAGTTCCAGGACGACGTGGATATCCCGGTTACATGTATACCGATTTGGCTATGCTCTACGAACGTGCTGGAATTATCAAGAACAAGAAGGGTTCAATCACTCAATTCCCGATTCTTACCATGCCTGGTGACGATATCACGCACCCAATTCCTGACTTGTCTGGATACATTACTGAAGGACAAATCGTTATTTCACGTGAATTGCACCAACAGGGTATCTATCCGCCAATCAATGTTCTACCGTCTCTTTCACGATTGATGGGTTCATGTATTGGTGAAAAGACCACTCGTGAAGATCACAAGTCTGTTTCGGACCAAATGTATGCTGCATACGCACAAGGTCGCGAACTTCGTGGACTTGTCGCCATTGTCGGTGAAGATGCATTGAACGAGCGAGACAAGCAATTGCTCGACTTCTCCGGAGTGTTTGAAGACAAGTTCCTTCGCCAAACCCGTGATGAAGACCGTTCCATTGAAGAAACACTCGATTTGTGCTGGAATCTCATGTCTGCAATCGATACAAAGTACCTGGTCCGTCTTGACCAGAAGTGGATTGACAAGTACCATCCTGACAACCGAGCTTGAACAACTTCGTTACAACTGAAAAGGAGGTGAATGAACATGGCACTCGATATCAAACCAACCCGAAGCGAGTTGATTAAACTCAAAGGTCGGATTAAGCAAACCAAGAACGGTTACAAATTGCTGAAAATGAAGAGAGACGGTTTGTTTCACGAATTCCGTTCATTGCTCTCCGACATGATTGAAGCTAAGCGCGACTTGACCGCAACCTACCGTATGGCTAAGCAACGTATCGACCTTGCAAACGCAATCGAAGGTGGTCTTGCTGTGCGTGCAGCAGCCATTGCAAACACCGGCCATCCCGAAGTTGAAGTTGAGCGACGCAACATTATGGGTGTCGTCGTCCCAAGCGTCAGCGGAACGAACCTCAAATCTACATTCAAAGAACGTGGTGTCGGATTTATCGGTTCGTCCCCATACATCGATGAGGCCGGCGAGTCATTTGGCAATCTCATTGAGAAGATTGTCAAGGCATCTGAAATGGAAGCTACACTAAAGCGCCTTTTGCAAGAGATTGAAGCAACCAAGCGACGTGTCAATGCTTTGGAGTACAAAGTTATTCCAGAATTGGAAGAAGCACGGGTGTTTATCCAACTGCGACTTGAAGAGATGGAACGCGAAGAAACCTTCCGTCTCAAGCGTTTCAAGAACAAGTGATTTTTTCTCGTGCCGAGCAGGCTGAGGGATTCCTTCAAAGGGGAAGCAGGATTACAAAGGGTTGAGGAGAAAGTATGCCAAGTGATACGGAAGACTTGACTGCTAAAGATTCAGCACTTGAATCGATGGTCAGCCACCGTAAAGATTGGAAACAACACGATCTTCTCGCTGCAATTTTGCGTCGGTATTTCTACGTTGCTTCGCATATGTCGGGTGGCTTCTTACCGACATGGGTTGTTTCTCCTAAAGATGGAAAAGACATCGACAAATCGCTTGCTGAAGCGAATAAATACCTCAAAAAACTCGGGTGGGCTGCTAAACTTTCACGTACCGATGAATGGATTATTCAAATGATTCCGCTTCCTGAACGACCTTTCCCTTCTTCTCGTCTGACTCTCATCATGTGGTCGGTTTCTGCACTCACGCTGACTCTTGCAGGTGCGTATTGGATGGAAGGCTCGCGACCCGAAGGTGGCTGGTTTTTGCAGTCGTCTTTTTGGGATGTTGTTGTTGGATATACACTCCCTGTGCTCGGCAGCTTATTCCTTGCCTCCCTCATTCAAAAGCGTACAGCGTCTCATTTCAACCATCGCGTTGGGCATATTACACCTCTTCCTGAACCAACGATTTCGTTGTGGAGCCTTGGCTTATTTTCGCAAACTGCACTGATTTGGCCTTTTGGTCTCTTCCTCATTCCTACACTGCCTCGAATGGATGCTCGACTTTGGGAGGACCGCAAGGTGTTGGGTTGGGTCGCCATTTCTGTACCTGCTGCGCTGATTACCTTTGGTCTTGCACTTTGGGGAATCGGCTTGTGGCTGACGCCTGATTACGTGGCAATTACGCAGGCTCAGAATGTGCCACAAGGGCCGTTCCTCATCGAAATTCTAGGTCAGTGGTTGCTTGATGATTACCTCACACGGCTCATTTGGTCGCATCCGTTTGTCAAGGCTGGTGCTTTGCTCACTTTCTTCGGTTGGATTTCATTACTCCCTATTCCAACGTTCCCTGGTGGTCGGATTATGGTTGCTCGTTCCGGGCACATGGAGGCTCGAAGCAGCTCGAATCAAATGTTTTTGTTTTTCCTTATTCTCGCTTTTGCTTGGATGTTTGAGGCGTTTAACGGTTTCACAATTTGGATTCTTGTCCTGACGCTCATTCTGCCTTTGTTGCTGTTCATGGGTGCAGACCGCTCTTCTCCGGTCCTTCTCAATGAACCGAAAGGTCTCGATTTGTCGGCGATGAAAAACATTGGGATTGTAATGCTCGTGGCTATATTGTTCGCTCTTCCAAGCCAAGTTCCGTTTGAAAGAGACGACGACTGGAATGCTGATGTCATGTTTGAATTGGAAACAGTTTTCGGCGCTGAAAAGGTCGATGAGCGATGGAATGCAAAGATTTCCCTTCACGTTGTCAATCCGTCATCAGTGAACAAGGATTGGGCGGTAGATTATGACCAGTTTGCGGAAGGGCTTGAGAACTGGGCAAAGGTATGGGAATGCGATGGAGAAGATGAGGAGACAATCAATGGCTTTGGCTGTGGAAGTGTTTTACCTCCTCGGACTCAAACAACCGTTGTTCTCAACTTGACTTGGACCGATTTAGAGCACTCACCCTCACTTACCAATTTCTCCCTTCTTACATTAGCCGACGATGATTACGGCAGTCATCCTATTTCCGTACATCCTGACCTTTCCTTTTATCCTGATTCGTCATGGGAAATGGTTCTCTCCGAAGGTGAACTTAAGCGATGTATGTCCTTTATTTCGTTCTCCGAGGAACCACTCAATGTGAGCTTTCCCTATGCTGACCAATCGTTAGACATCCAATCACGTTTGCAATGGATCGAAGGTCAAAATAACCTTGAAGCCCAATACGAGTCTGCCCCTGAACAACTCTGTTTGAGAGGCTTAGACCCAGTTGTCCTTCGAACATCCGAACTCAATACAATACAATTGAACAACGAATTGTTTGATGGTGGAATGCCAGAACTGCCACTGATTGCAGTCGTACCTTCTCATGGCTGGAACATCAGCAGCGATGCTGAACTTGGCTGGGGCTTTGAACTGAATTCCAGTGGTATTCTCAGTTCAATTGATGCCCCTTGCCCTTTGAATCCTGCTCTTTCGATCCCTTCAACGCCGACAGTAGGGGAATGGATTTGGGATTTGGACGTGAGGAAGATTTCGAACATCCCGGCTGTTCAAGATGAGAATCGTTCGCTTACTGTACGGATGTCAGATGGCGCAAGCATGCACGTCTGCTCTCCTCATTTATCGGTCGAGGCTAAATTCAACTTTACTGTCGAAGAAGGGCCTGAATTGATTTTCCAAAGATACAACACCTCTCACCGAATGTGGTCGAACATGTGGATGGCAGCTTACAACGGCACTCTTTTACAATCCGAAGGCGCCAACTTTTCATTCTATAGTTCAAGCAACCAAACCATACCTGTTCAAATAAATTACCAAGGTAACGGAGAACAGTGGACGACCGTTCGTTCCGTAAGTTCGCTTTCAAACGGGTGGAACTCGTTTGAGTTTGCACCGTCTGATTCAACCCTTTCGACGCTCTGGTTTGAACATCAAGACGAATCGATTGTCATTCATTTGGCGAGTTATGTCTGAGGTCTTGTCATGCGAGTCGCTATTTTAGGGTCAGGTTCGCTTGGCTCCCTTTACGCAGCACTGCTCTCCCGCATTAAGAGCATCGAACTTTTGGTTCATGGAAGGGGTTCACATGGCGCTCACATGGCGGCTGAAGGGCTTCGTCTGGTGGGTGAATCGGAAGGTTTTGTTTCGAATGGAGATGTCTTTTTTTCACTCGACGAAGTCGGACTGCCACCCGTTGCAAGAGGTACAATGGACTATGTGATCCTGACTGGAAAGGCAGATCAGACACCATTTCTAGCCTCTCTTGCCCGACAACTTCTCACGGCAGATGGTTATGCTTTGTGTTTGAGTAATGGACTTGGACACGCTGAGAAATGTCAAGATTCACTTGGTCCTCACCGTGTATTTGCAGCGACTTCCACCCACGGTGCTTGGAGGCCATCTGCAGGAACTGTCCACTGGGCTGGAAGGGGTGAAACTGTGATTGGGGCCCTTCCAGGTGGTCCAGGTCAATCCGAGGCTCAACCTCTACTGGATGTTTTCGAGCAGGCTGGCCTGTCTCCGAGGTGGTCATCGGATGGTGTTGCCTCCGTTTGGCGGAAGGTTTTACTCAATATTGCAATCAATCCAATAGCTGCGTTAGCCGGAGTCGAAAACGGAGAATTACTACGGCCAGACCTCTTCTCATCAGCCTTTTCGACCATGCTTGAAGGTGCTTCAGTGGCCCGTCAAGAACGAGTGGTACTTCCATCAGACGCCGAATTAGAAGAGCAACTTCGCCAAGTACTTCTGGCAACTTCAAGCAACATGTGCAGTATGTTACAGGACCTGCGGAACGGTCGTAAGACAGAGATTTCTGTACTGAATCAAGCCATCGTTGAACGCGGAGAGCGAGCAGGTCTTGCAACCCCGTTGAATCAGATGTTGGTGGCTATGATTACTGCCCTTCATGCCCAATGAGGTCTGTATTGAAATGAAGTCCTCGGTTTTCTTTTCGTCCAAGTGAATCTTCGGTTACCAATTGTCCAACGAGGATAAGGTTGCGTAATTCGACGATTTCCCGTGATGGTAATGCACTTCTCCAAATAAAATCCACTTCTTTAGAGAGTAGTTGCAATCGGCGTTTGGCCCTGTGAAGTCGGTTAAACCTCCGAACGATGCCCACTTCTCTTGACATCGTGTTTGTCAAAGCCTCTCGATCGTTTGCCACTGATACGTGTTCAGTAAGAACTTCAAGACCGTCTGCACGCCATTCTGGTAACGGCGTATCGTTACTTTCTGGCTCGGAATCAATGATGTGATTCGCCGCTCGAGCTGCGTAAACTACTGCTTCAAGAAGGCTGTTTGACGCTAACCGGTTCGCACCATGCATCCCCGTGCAAGCGACTTCGCCTATTGCATACAAAGAGGGCAATGGGTTTCCAGTCTCTCTGCTGTGAGGGCGCCCGTATTCATCGACTGCAAGCCCTCCAACGATGTAATGTGCCGCTGGAGATACCGGTAAAGGGTCTCTTCCCAACTTCAAACCATGTCTGTTGAGTCGTTTTTGAATCGTGGGAAAATGATCCTCCAAATGCTCTTGATTCATGTGGGACGTCACCAAGTAGACATGATTTCCCCCCGTTTCTTTTAGCCGTTGGTCAATCGCTCGAGCTACAATGTCTCGTGTTGCCATGGAACCCAAAGGCGAGTGGTTGAGCGTGAAAGAGTAGGCGTGAGGCAACAGCGGCGTGTTCTCACCGTTTGTTGTTTCAACATCGGATTGCCATGACCGCAACCCTTCTTCATCCAAAATGACGCCACCCTCGCCTCGTACGGCTTCAGTGATGAGGAAAGGTCGGTCCGATTGAACGGCTAAAGCCGTCGGATGGAATTGGATGAACGCCATGTCTTTGACCGCAGCGCCTGCTCTGTATGCCATTGCCAAACCGTCTCCTGTGGCGACCGGCGGGTTGGTCGTTTGCGACCAGAGTTGGCCCACTCCGCCGGTGGCAAGCATCAGTATGTCGGCAGGTTCAGTGAAGACTGAGTTCCGCTCTTGGTCTAAGCACCATACGCCTGCAATCCCCTTCTCTGGATTCTGATGTTCCCTTTGAATCAAATCCATTGCCAGGGTATTTGGTTTGAGGATGATGTTGGGATGGGAACTTGCTGCATCGTTCAATGCTCGCTCAATTTCTTTTCCGGTCGCATCTTTCGCATGGAGGATTCGGCGTTCAGAATGTCCTCCTTCCTTTGCATAGTGGAACCCCCCGTTTTCATCGGTTTCAAACCGTACTCCGATGTTGAGCAAGTCGTGGATACGTTCACCCGATTCTTCGATGACTTTTCGAACGATGCGTTCGTTGCACAAACCGTCTCCACTGGCAAGCGTGTCATGGATGTGAGATTCTAAGCCAGCACCATCGGTTTTGTCGAGAATGGCAGCAATTCCACCTTGGGCCCAATTGGTCGATGAATCGATGGGGCGTTGTTTGGTTATGACGGTCACTGTATGTTTGGCATCGGCCAATCGTAAAGCCGCAAAAAGGCCAGCAATTCCGCTTCCGATGATGACTATCTTCGCCATAGTGGGCCCTCCGTGGTGTGGGGTACATGCTGCCACATTTCACCCCATCGGCAGCGAAACGGCTATGTTCGGTCCTGTTCTACAGGTGCTATGGCGAGCATCCGTGACATCATCGGTATCCTCTTTGGGACTTCGCTGGTTGGTTTTTCGATAGGGAATGCTGGAATGGGTAAAATGGCACCTTATTTCATCGAAGGTGCCCCCGATTCGAAAATGGTCATTACCCGAATGTTTGAGCCGCATTGTGCAATTCCTACGATTGAGGCGGAAATTGCGAACGGTGATGAATCGTATTGTCTTCAGGCTACGGGGATGTGGGATGGCATCGATATTCTGTTTCTTTGTCTTGGCTTATTTGTCTTGCTTTATGGCCGTGTGGGGTTCACTCGTGTTGGCCGCAGAAGCCAGCGCAGTTATCATGTTTTATTCGCTTCGGGTGCAGTGCTTTTCAGCATCGCCATTCTCGACCGTCTCAACTTTCTCCCTACTGCCGCTAGTTCCACCGGAATGGCCGAGTTATTTCCATTCGCCGTTTCGCCTTTCATTGTCCAATGCATCATCGCCGTTATTGGGGCTTTCCTGATGGCAGGTCCAAAATACTGGGAAGCAGAGGGGATTGAACAGGCTCGTGAACGTTTGAGCAAGAGAAGGAACGTTGCAGACACTTTCCGGGGTACTTTTGGTTCAGTCAAAATGTCGCTTGGCTCTCGTAGCGGGACCACTCAAAGAATCGCTCGTTCCAATTTACTGAAGAAAGATTCACAGCTTCACATGCGCCGTACAACTTCAAAAAGTATCAAAGTCCTTGCAACCTGTCCATATTGCAAGGGTGGCGGCTGCAGTGAGTGCGGCCAAACCGGAACACTGTGATTCTTTTTATCACATTTTTTGATGCTCCAAACGACCTCTTCGGCTGTTCAACAACCGTGGTCAAAAGCGCGTGACTGACCCTTCATCACTCGGATTGTTTAAGACCTGTGGGGAATGGGTGTCGCGGATAAGGTCGAGGGAACATACTTCGATTGGAGGGATAGGGATGTATCTTCAAGCACTGGAAATTTCAAACTTCAAATCGTTCAAAGGTGAAATTACCGTCCCACTTGATCGAGGATTTACAGCAATCACCGGGCCGAACGGTTCAGGTAAATCGAATTGTGGCGATGCCATTCAATTCGTTCTTGGTCCGAGGAGCAATAAGGTGATTCGAGCTCAAAATGCAAAGGATCTTATTTTCAACGGCGGTAAGAACTCCAAACCTGCTCGTTCGTGCGAAGTCACACTCGTATTTGCGAACCCAATGCTCACCAATGGACGCCGCAGACTCCCTCTTGAACAAGACGAGGTTCGAATGACCCGTGCCGTGCGCCTGACCAAGGCGAACAACATTGTAACAAACTACTTACTTGATGGAGAGGAAAGCAGCCAAAAGACATTCCATAGATTGCTAGGTGCTGCAAACGCACGTCCGGACGGCTACAATATTGTCTTGCAAGGCGACGTTACTAAACTCGCTAAGATGACTGCAAAAGAGCGCCGTAAGGTCCTGGATGGCGTCGCTGGTGTCACTTCATACGACGATGAGATACGAAAGGCAGAGCGACAAAAGGAAATGGTCGAGGGCTATATCGAACGGATTGGGCTGCTTGAGGAGGAACAAAAAGTCCGACTCCGAGATTTGACCAAGGAGAAGAACCTCGCACTCAAGGTCCAAGACCTAGTCAAGGAACTTCAAACAGCCCGCATCGTATCTGCCCAATCCAAGTTGGCCAGTCAGATTTCTGAGCGTACCTACATGGTTGAGGAGCGTTCTCGAATTGAGTCCGAAGCCGCGCAGATGGAGGCGGACGTGAAGCAAGGTGCCCAAGTTTTACTCGGGCTGGAAGACCAAATAGGGGTATTGCAGAAGCAAATTGAGGACCTCATGGGAGGAGATTCGAACGGTTTGCTTGCCGCTATCAACCAACTTCAGATTCGGATTGCTACCAGCGGAGACCGAATCGATGAGGCTGAAGAAAAAGACATCGAGGACAAAGCAGAATTGGTTGAATTAGCAGAATCACTGCAAAAAGCAATTGATTCACTGGATGAATTTAAGCTTGGGCTGGCGAATGCGCGAATCGATTTGGAAGAATCTGAGAAAGCACTTGTAGAAGCTAAGAAAGAAGAATCTGAGGTGCAAGGGTTGCTTGAATCATCCGGTACGGCAAACGCTGAACTGTCCCGTGCTCTCTCGAAGGCGATTGAAGGCACTGAAACAGCTTCTGCTGCCCTCAACACCGCTCAAGAGGAAGTAAACCGAGTCGCAACGCAAGCAGAGATGTTGGACGAACAAATCTCAACCGCTCAAGAAGCCGCAGAGACTGCTCGTCTTGCTTTAGGTGAATCACAACTTACGGGTGAAGAACTCGGTGCTGACGCGCCAGACCAGAATCGAAAACAACTCGCAGAAGAATTGTTTACAGCCCAACGTTCTGAAGCGAAACTGGTTGAAGAATCACAATCTATTGAAAATCGACTCCGAGATACAGAACGCCGACTCAATACTGCCAGGAACGAATTGGAAAACAAGAGTGGAGCCAAAGGAATGGCTGGTGGTGCTGCTGCTATTATTGCCGCACGAGACCGTGGAGAATTACGCGGCGTGATCGGTACGGTAGCGGAACTGTGTCAACCAAGAGACCCCACACATACCGACGCCCTTGCTACGGCCGTCGGTGGTGGAATGACGTCCGTGGTTGTTGACAGCGATGAAGATGCAGCACGTGCCATCCAATGGTTGTCACAAAACAAGGCAGGCCGTGCCACCTTCTTGCCGTTAAACAAACTCACCCAATCACGTGCTGCGGGTAAGGCGCTGATGGTTTCCCGCAAGCCTGGCGTCGTAGGATTTGCCAGCGAGTTGTTGGACTATGACCCACGAATCGATGTTGCTGTACGCTTCGTACTTCGTAATACGTTGATTGTCGATAGCATGTCAACTGCCCGTGCCAACATGGGTGGTGTCCGCTTAGTCACTCTTCGTGGCGATGTGACCGAAGCCGGCGGTGCAATGGTTGGCGGTTCGAAGAGAAGGTCGATGGTGGCTTTCGGCGGAAACATTCAGGGCGCCAGTGAAGTTGAGGCGCTTTCCTCTGACGTGGAACGGTTTCGTCTCATGGCAGACACCGTGAACGCCGCACTTGCTGACGCTCGCCGTACACAATCGGAACTTCGAAGCAAAATCAATGCTCTTACCGATGGCGAGCATGCTGTTCGCTTCCAAGAATGGCGAGCAGAACATAAGCAAGTGAAAGCCAATCACGTTTCTGCCTTGGGCAATGTGGCAACTCTTGAGAAGCGACTTGGGGAACTGCGCCTTGAAGGCTCAGGTAAACTGCGTGAACTCGATGCTGCACAACAACATCTTGCTTCGATGGACGAAGTTCGTACGGAGGCTCAAAACCAACTGGAAGAAGCAAGCCCAGTTCATCTCAAAGACCGTTTGCATGCAGCAAAGGTAAAGCGCATTGAGGCGGAAAGCACGAAGGCTCAAGCCCAAATCTCACTGAATGGCGATGCGAACCACCAATCATTATTGGAAAATCGAGTTGATGAAATCAACAAGCGAATTCACTCACTCAACGAGAATGCAATAACTCGCAGTGAACGAATCGATACCCTGCAAGCAGGCGTCGCATCTAACTCTATAGAACTTAGGGCGAAAGAAGAGGAGCGCTCGCAGTATCTTGAAGAAAATCAAGGGCTTGAAGACGAACGGTTGGAACTCATCGAAGAGCGTACCAGTCTTCAAGTCAAACTCCAACAAAAGGCCCTTGACGCACGCTCCCGGCGTGGAATGGTTGAGGAAATGGGGCGGGCACTCAACCTCAAAGACGAGTCGATTCGAGAAACTCAACTCGAAATGTCCCAGAACAACATCGAGCCTGCTGAAGAAGGCGTATCTTTGCCAAGCGTAGGTGATGCAGAACGAAATGAACGCACGCTTCAACGCCGACTCGATTCCCATGGACCTGTGAACATGCTCGCAATTGAGCAGTTCGATGCTTGCGAGGCAAGATTGGCTGAAATGAAAGGCGACTTCAAGGTCTTGCAACATCGCCGCAAGCACCTCATTGACGTCACTGGAAAACTCGAAGAACAACGCAAGGAACGTCTGGTCAAGGTTTTGGAAAAGGTCAACGAGAACTTCAAGGTCGCTTACAAATCCTTGAGCGACGGAGGACGTGGAGAATTATTCCTCGAAAACGAGGATGAACCGTTCAAAGGTGGGCTCGAATTGTGGGCTCAGCCTCGTGGAAAGTCAGCCAAGGTCACGCGACATCAGTTGTCCGGCGGAGAGCAATCCATGGCAGCATTGGCGCTTATTTTTGCTATTCAAGATTACGACCCAAGTCCGTTCTATTACTTCGACGAGGTGGATCAGAACCTCGATGGATACAACGCAGAGCGTATTGCGTTGATGTGTCGAGAACGCAGTAAACGGGCACAATTCATTATGGTCACATTGCGTAAAGTTTCGCTCCGGCTTGCAGACCACCATATTGGCATCACGCACGGCGGAGATGGTTGCAGCCGTCGCATCGTTGACTTTGACCGTGAAAAGGCGATTGCTCTTGGTGAAAAAGCCCTTGCTGAGGCAGAAAAAGACAACGACAAAAACCATTCGCGTATTGAAGAAGCATCTTCTGCATCTCATGAAATGCCAATTGTTCCTGAGCCTTTAGCAACACCCACGAGCCTTGGTGGACTGCTCAACCACATGCCCGATGTCCAACCTGAGGCAGTTGCTACCTCCGGACTTGAAGCACTCACAGAACGGACTGTGGAGATGACCGAAGATATCGAAGAATATGCAGAAGTCGCTCATGCAGTAAAAGCTGCTGAAGCAGCAGAACATCAGGAAACTGTCGAACCGGCTGACATTGAAGAAGAAACAGTTTGAGGTGAGCGAATGAGTGAGCAACAATCTGGATTGGACAAATGGTTCCTGCGTCAGGATGTTATTGACCAATTGCTCGCATCAGGTGAGGAATCACAAGAAGCAGCTCTTTTCGGAGACAAAATTATGGCGATTGCTGAGCGTGAAGAGGCAGAGCACCAAACGCTTGTTGATCCGTTTGACCGCTCCGTCGCTCTCGTACTTTCCCTGGTTCGGGATGAAGGGCTCGATGCTTGGAACATTGACTTGTCGAGTTTCCTCAAAGTGTTCACAACCCGTGTCAAGTCAGACGCCGCAACGCTTGACCTTCCAGCTTGTGGGCGCCTGATACGCATGTCTTGGGAAGTTCTTCATCATCAAGCTGAAGATTTGTTTGAGCGAGTCCAATACAACGATACTGAAGACGACTGGGATGACGGGCTGGGCTTTGGATGGGAAGCGGATTACAACGACGAGGATTTCTTCTTCACCAATTCAGTCCTTCAAGGCACTGCGGATGAATTCCTTCCTGATTTATTGGAAAACCGGGTTCGACGTGATGAAGGCCGACCAGTTACTCTTGTCGAATTACTTTCAGCGTTCAAAGATGCCTCAGACGATGCAGAATCACTTCGTTTGCGAGAGGAAAACAGACTTGCCCATGAAGCAGAATTGAAAGAATACCTCTCAGATGTTGGAGGACGTATGCACAACGAAGACCTCGAGGGTGATATCAAACGCTGCTGGCAAGCACTGAGGACGTCTTGCGTAGCATCTGATTCAACCAAGGTCCCGGTACTTGTGGTGATGGAATCGCTGAAGCCGATTTTAGAACAAACGTTCGGTTCTGTTCCAGAAGGCTACGATGATGAGGCCAAAGTTGCTTCATTTATCGCAGGTCTTTTCCTCACGCATCGCGGTTTTGCTTCGATTACCCAGGACAGCGTTCCTGATGGCGTCATCTACTTGGAAGATGCATGGCCTCAAATCGAGACTTTTGAGGAAATCAGTCAATTGATTGAAGACCAACAAAACGCTGAAAACCAACGTATTCAGGAGCAAGACACCGGTTCAGTTCGCCATGCCAAGTTACGGGCAGAAAAAGCACGTTTGGCTGAAGAAGAATCCGTTCGTAGGCAAGAACGAGCACTGGCTAAGCAGCAAAAAGAACAAACAGCCGTTGAGATAAATGAACCGACTGGAGTTGAAGAACAGTCGTACGATGACCATGAATGGTTGGTTGAATGAAGGTGAAGGAAATGACAGAAGTGCCGATCGATACTTTGCTCGAAGCCACCCTCTTTGGCGCAGGCCGCTCGATGAGTGTACCTGAATTATCGACGGCCCTCGGTTACGATGAAGATGAGATGCTTGATTCGCTCTATTCCTTGCGTTCTACGTTAAAGCGACGCCGTGGAGGTGCCTTGCAGGTAGCAGAGGTTGGGGACCGATGGGCCATTGAAGTGAAACCCGATATTGCGAGTCACCTACCCAAAGAAACCAAAACTGAAATTCCACAAAAGTTGTTGAAAGCCGCAGCACTCATCGCTTACCATCAGCCAATGCCCCAATCTCGACTGGTGGAATTACTGGGCCAGAAAGCCTACGACTATGTTCGTGAACTTGCTCAATTGGGCATGGTTGACCGTCGTAAAGATGGTAATACTCGCCGACTTTCAACGACCCGTCGTTTCTCGGAAACATTTGGTTGCCCCTACACCGACCGTAAGAAAGTCAAACAATGGTTCAGAGAGCAAGTGAAGACAACCGGCATGTTTGATGGAATGGAAGATGCTGCGGTGCTAAAGGAAGAGTCTGAGATTGGCGGTCTCATTCAATCAACTCTTCCGCTTGGAGAAGAAGAGTGAATCATTCGTTTCGCAGTGCTTCAAGCAATTCGCCGACAAGCGTTTGCGTCTTGGGTCCTGTTGCTTCTTGAAGTCGTGCGGCAACAATTTCGATTTCATCGCCCACTGCACCGGCAGAAACGGCCATATTCCGTGCATGCAATTTCATGTGGCCTGCTTGAATGCCTTTGGTTGACAGTGCCCTCAATGCTCCAAGGTTTTGTGATAAACCCGCAGCAGCAATGATTCCAGCCAATTCTTGAGCTGATTCGACTCCAAGTATGGCAAGGTTGGCTTGTGCTACCGGATGCACCTTAGAGGCGCCTCCAACGATGCCCACAGCCATCGGTGTTTCAATGGTACCAACCAAGTTCCCATTACTGTCTTTCTCCCATGAGGTCATTGAACCGTATGTTCCATTGCTGTATGCTGCCCAAGCATGGCAGCCAGCCTCAATCGCTCGCCAGTCTTGGCCGCAAGCCACGCCAACGCTGCTGATTGCATTCATCACGCCTTTGTTGTGGGTTGCAGCTCGGAACGGGTCAGCCATTGCGAAGTGTTGGGCCTCAAGGATGCCTTCGATTACCGATACTCCGTTCTCGTGCGTTCCATCTTCAGATATCTCTTCCGGGGTGAAGACCGCTTGAACTCGTGCTAATCGGTGGGCTGCGAGGTTTGAAAGAATGCGCAGATGGACTCGGCCACCAGTGATTTGCTCGATACGAGGGGCGATCAATTCAGCCATGGTATTCACGGCATTAGCGCCCATAGCGTCTCTGCAATCCACAATGATGTGTGCAATCAGCATCGGTCCACTGATGGTGTCTAAGAGTCGTGTTTCAATGCGCTTGCAACCGCCTCCAAGTCGAATCATCGTGGATGGAAGGCTGTTGCACAATGCCATGAGTTCGTCTGCTGCTTCCAGGATATCTTGCTCGGCTTTCTTCCAGTCTTGACAATCCAAGACTTGGAGTTGAGCAATCATCATTGGAGCATCGGAATTGGTGCTGAATCCTCCGTTTTTCAAACAACGTTTCGCCATGTTCGATGCCGCAGCGACAACGCTTGATTCTTCGAGGCAGAAGGGGATGAGGTAATGCTTTCCATCGATGACAAAATTTGTCGCAATGCCAACAGGAAGCGACATGGTGCCAATGACGTTCTCAATCATGCGGTCTGCTGAATCTTCGCTGAGGGCGCCACAGGCTTCCAGTGCATCGACTTGCTCCTGTGTCAGGTTCGCCATCTCGGCAACGATGGCTCGACGTTCAGCGACGCTGTGTCTGAAAAAACCACTCAAACGACTGTTCTCAACTGCCATAAGGTCACGACCAGTCCTCTCCACGGGCCCTTACCCCATCAAGCAATCGGCAATACTTGATTCAAGCGTGTGCTTCCTCTTCTTCAGGTTCTTGTCCATCTCTCTGTCTCCTCTAACGGTTTTAACGGTTCGATTAACGCGTTAAGAACTCGTTAGTGGTGCGTTAATTAGGCTTCCAAAGCGTATCCCGCCGCACAGTTAACATGTCCTAACAGGTCTACTACACCTCTGATGAGAGTGAAACATGAAATACCCAAAGAGGATTGGCTCCATTATGCGAATTGTTGGCAAAGAAATGACCCTTCCTCCTATGGACGCCAATCCATTCTCGACTTTGCCCTTAGAAGCGAGCGATTCGAATCTCCTTGTTGGACGTAACCACATGTTAACGATCCTTTCACAGTACATGAAATTCCGCTCACCCCGTCGTATTTTGCTGATGGGGGAACACGGTTCGGGGCGAACTTCATTGCTTCGCTGTGCCTCGGAAACAGCCCCGCTTTCGATTTACATTGACCATATTTCTCATTCCAACGCAGGTCTGAATTTGCTGAAAGAAATGTTCACTCATTTTGTGCATACGAATCCTCCAGAGAATCGAAACGAACTTATTGGCCAAATATTAGGCGCTACTCAAGACTTTTCCGGGGCCTTGCCTTTGATTGTACTCGACGCATCTACCGTCGATATCTCGGCACTCAACGTCGCCTTGCGAGACACACTTCCGCTTCTCGAGCGACTTCAAGCAGTCATTGTCGTTGTCTTGGAAACGAAGGATAAGAACATGCTACCCGCATCCATTCTCCAACGCCTCGAGCAAATGAACCCGTTACCAAACTTGACGGCAGAAGAAATTCAATTGCTTGTTGAGAAACGCATTGAAAAGTCAACCAGTCAAGCGTTTTCATTTGCGATTGAAGACGCAGAACATTTGCTGGAACAGACCAGCGGTCTTCCAGCTGAAGTCATTCGGGTCATGCGTGATGCCATTGACAGTGCCAAAATGTCACAATTCACCTATGTAGACCCCAGATACGACCAAGCAACACCTGTTTCAGAACCTCAGTTTACTCCGCCATCGGTTGAGCCTCAAATCCATCCTACCTTCGAATCTATGTTTGCTGCTGAAGAAGAGGCATCCTTTGAGCAACCAGACCTGCCCAATGAAGACTCGGAATTCCAGACGCTGCAGGAGGTTCAAGATGCCAAAATCATGGAGAGTCTAGAAGACATGAACAACAGTTTCGATTTGAATCTCGCTCAACTCACCGAAGATCAAGAAAATCAGGAAGCATTGAAGGATTTGGAAGCGGTTGAGAATTATCGTGATGGCTATCCAGCAACACCACCGAAAGCAAAACCAGAACCGATGCAGAGGCCGCCACTTGACCCGATAGCAACCAAAGGCATGACGGGTTTATTCGCTCGAAATCGAGCCTTTACCGACCAATCGTACGCTGAAGTTTCCGATGCCGAGGCTCCAGAGGAAGAATTGGTTGATTCAGCCGAAGGTGCGGAATTGTGGGAAGACCCTTCACTCAGGCCTCCTGAGCCAAAGGAAGAAGTGATTTCGGAGGACGATTCGGCTTTCTTGCTCCATGATGAAGTGGGCTTCTTTGAACATGAAGAGTTGGAACCAACTCCAATTGAGCAATTGTTTGAGTCTGGACCGGAGCATATCGAACCATCAGAACAACCTTCGCAGGCCCCAAATGGCTTGTTGAGCGAACTTGCAGGAATGGTTCCTGTGATGAAGGCATTGCAACTTGCTCTCCAGCCTTCGGACGGCCTTGATACGGTCGTGAATCGTCGAAAATTGGTTGATGCTTTGGAGGCTTTACAGCGAAAACCAACAGGGAAAAAACAAGACTATGCATTGAACACCTCGCTTTTATCGACGCTCACCAGCCACGAGATGATTGTGATTTCCGTTGCTAACGACCGGCGTTTTTCTCCATCCGATGAAGAAATACTAACGCAATTAAGCATCAAACGGGCTCGCCTCTCTCAAATTAGCAACCGTCTTCTCAAAGGCGGTGTGTTGAGCGTTCGAACCATTGGACGAAACAGATACTACGAATTGACGCAGGCTGCTCGTGCCCAACTGATCGCTTGGAAAGTACTCGGGGGTGATGTCTGATGTCGTGGTCAATCACATGGTCGTGGCAAGCACCTCAACGCATTGCTGCACTCGCTCCTGTTGAAGGGGGCATGGTGGTCAGCAGTGGATTAGATTTGTTCATGATCGAAGCAGATGGTTCGGTCCGATGGAAGGTAGAGTTACCGTTCAAAGCACATTGTGCTCAAGCCAACAACGGCGTACTCGGAATTTTAGCAGCGCATGGATTCTATGTTCTTTCGACATCGGATGGTTCTTTACTTCATGAAGGCCGTTCGACACCCGGTGGGTTTGCTGAACTTCTGGCACGTCCTGGAGGCGGTTGGATTCTGTCTGGGCGTGAAGGGCACCTGCATTTGTTTACGCACGAAGGAACAGGCCTTCGTAGGCTCGATAGCGGTAAAGTTCGTCGTTTGCTTGGCTGGCTTGACCGTGAACACATGATGTGGCAAGACGCTGAAGGCAAACTCTGGTGCGCTCGCCTGGCTCAAAGCGACCAGAAACGAGTTCTCGAAGACCGAGTATGGAGTTGGGTTACTCCGCTCATGAACGGTCGATTATTGATGCAATCAAGCGACGGTGGCATTTGGGAAGGTGTACCGCATCCGTTTGGGTGGGATGCACTGGAACGAATTGAATACGAATCACTGGAGCCTATGGAAGGCGTTCGAAGTGCGGATGGATGGTGGGTACTCGGCATTGAAGGGCACCTTCATCACCTTTCAGCACATGAAGACAACCAAGCCCTTTCTTTGCTTGGTGAATCAATGGACCTCGGCGACCTATTGATTGGTCTTACTCCGGATACGATGGTGACTGCAACACGAGCGGGCCTGATCCGACGGTGGACAGCTCCGCATCTGGCCCAATCAGAACGACAAGGCCGTTATCAAGCGGCTGCAGAAGCCGCATTAGCAAAGAATTGGGAAGAACGTAAGGCGTTGTTCATGCGTGCACAAACAGCTGAAGACGAAGGACGACTTTCACGAGCGGTTGAACTCTATGGAGCCCTCGGTCGTACAGAGGATGTACGACGGCTTTTGAAACGCCAAAAGGAGGGTGGAGAATGAGTGAAGACATGAAAACGGTCACTACAGAGCGTGTTGAGAAGTATCTCGACATCACCAAGAGAGCACGAGCAAAGGCGACTTCACTTTGTGAGCAAGGCAGTGCAGATGCCCAAAAATTAGCCGTTATGATGCGAATGGCAGACGATTATGCTTCAGATGCGGCTCACTTTTTATCGATCGGAGACCATGTTCGGGCTTTTGGAGCAATTAACTACGCTCATGCTTGGATTGACGCAGGTGTCAAGATTGGTCTTCTCGATGGACACGGGGATGATGTTCTGTTCACTTTACCATGAACGAATCCCAACTACTTGTTCTATAGAGATTCAACCAGTTGGAGACGTTGGTTTTTACTCACTTCCAGAATGGGTAAATCCGCATTGTAGAGTCTTCGCTTCAAATCGACATCAACAGTAAGAACCGGTATTTTCAGTTCCGATGCCAATTCAAACAACTGGTCGTCTGCATGTTCTGAATCACTGATTAAGGCCTCGATTGATTCAGATTTTTGTTCTAAGAGAGGGAGGAGTAGATTCTTTTTCCGAGGTCGTTCTTCGTTGAGTCGTTCGATTTCTTGCTTCACACTGTCAAGAAGTCGAAGTTGAGCAGGTCCGAACACACGGTTCATTTCCGTATCGATGTTCATCCCTGAATCAATGACGGCCGCCCACCCACAGGCGTCGACCAAAACCTGTTGAGAGATGACCACCTTCAACTGGCTCACGCTCATAGAATTGTTCCGTATCCAATGAGGCGCCAGCGAGAACCAACTCGTCGGGAAAGCGAAACTCGCTGCCCAGTATCCGCACAAATCGGGAGACGTAAGTCGAGTGTTGCCTTGCCTTTTTCTGAATTTTTGGTAACACCAACTGATGTTGCAGTTGCAACGTTAATCATCAACATCTCGTTGTTTCGAAGTGGATAGATTTTTTCCGGTGCTTCACCTTCTCCGGCAACCATTGTTTTCATCAGGTTGATGTCGATTGAAATTGAATTACGAACTTCAGGGAGGTCACCCTTACGTGCGACAACTTGTCCAGACAGGTTATCTGAAGTCGTAATCGACGGGTCGAGCATAGTTGCCATACCGCATAGACCGCCAGAATGCATGCTTTCAAGATCCAATCCACCGCCTTGCATACTCTTGACGGTCGCTTCGATTGGCTCCCATGTTGTTTTCGAACCGTTTTCGACCTTACGACCGGGACCAATGATGATTTCATCGCCAATGTCGAAGTTTCCTTCGATGATACTTCCACCGATGACTCCACCTCGGAGTTTTGTCGGCCGAGTACCGGGCCTGTTGATGTCGAATGAGCGAGCAACGTGCATGATTGAACGCTTGTGTTGAGAGCGATCAGGAGTTGGAATGGTCTTCTCGATGGCATCGATGAGAATATCCAAGTTGACATCGTGGTGAGCGGAAACAGGGATAATTGGAGCATTTTCTGCGATGGTGCCTTTGAGGAAATCTTTGACTTCAGCATAGGATTCCAGTGCACGTTCCTTCGTAACCAGGTCAATTTTGTTTTGAACGATGACGATGTTCTCAATGCCTGCGATTTCAAGGGCCATTAAATGTTCTCGCGTTTGCGGTTGTGGGCATGTTTCGTTTGCAGCAACCATCAGCATTGCTCCATCCATAATTGATGCACCAGTGATCATGATGGCCATCAGTGTCTCGTGGCCAGGAGCGTCGACAAAGGAGATTACCCGTTCCAATTCTTTTGGTTCGTCTTCTTTGCCTTCGGGATGGCGGCCAGTGGCGTAGTATTGTCCTTCTTTGGTTTTGTAAAAGGCGGTATCTGCATAGCCGAGTTTAATCGAAATACCACGTTTTCTTTCTTCAGAATGGGTATCGGTCCAAATACCGGATAATGCTTGGGTGAGGGTTGTTTTGCCGTGGTCAACGTGGCCGACAAGACCAATGTTGATTTCAGGTTGTGCGGGAAGCTTTCGTGCCATGCTTCCTCACTCCTGTTCTACGAAAGCCCTCTCGGGTTTCACTCCGATGCTTCCTCTGGCTTTGCGAGGATGTCGCCGAGTGACTTCTTACCAGCTTCGATGACTTTGAGATTGATTTGGCGGGTATCTTGGCTGATGGTGTTGCCACGGAAGAAACGTCGCTTACGGAGGCCGTCAGGCTTGTAGCGGAATCGCTTCTTTTCGCCACCTTTGTTCTTGAAGACGAGACTGTGTCCCTTGAAACCAGTTGAGCGGGTGACCAAGATTGCTTGACGGCGGCCACCTTCAAGGTCTCGACGAAGAGGTGTTCCAGTTTTGTCGGACCCACCGGTAATTTGGAGTTTGTATCCGGAAAGTGTTTGTTCGCCTTCTCCGATGAAGATTCCGTCGACGGTATCGCCGATTTTCTTACCCAACAATTGGGCGTGATTGTTTCCACTAATTTTGAGTGAATATGACTTACCGCCGTTCTTCGGGTCGGTGTCATTCACTACTGCGACGAATTCTCCTTGTTGTCCAACAGCCATAATATCACTTCAAGAACGCCCTTGCGACTATCGTCCTCTATTTAGCCCCACCGTATGGACGCAACTGACAAAAGACGCGTCAAAATCTCTTTTTCAACAGCATTTCGAGCCGACTGGCGAGGTCTTTTGGTAGGAAATGTGGCATGCTCAGATGAGTTGTCCGCCCCCTTCCACCGGTGATTGTAGCCACCCTGGAAGAGATGATTTGGCGCTCTTCAAAATCTTTCAAATATTTCCAAACCGTGGTATGACTCTTCATTTTTTGTTCATACTCCTCACAAACTACGGCGTAGAGTTGCTCGACATCACCGGTTGTCATCGACTCTTCTTTTGTCAATCGTCTGCACAAAGCCAGAAGCACCAACATTGCATTTGGATTGAGGTCATCGATGTGTTCAAGATTACTTCCCGACGTTGTTGGTTCTTTGTTGAGCGGGACGTGAATATCGTCGATGATAAGCCGTCGTTCAGTGTGAGCATCTTGGCGGAATTCACATCGTTCCACCGCTGCATTGAGTAATTCAATCACTCGCCGAGCATCGCCGGTTATCGCCGCTTTTTCAGCCAAAATACGAATAATTTCGGGTGTCCATGTCCCCGGCACCAATCCTTGTATTGCTCGTTGTGTTGCAATCGCAGCAAGACCTTCGATGCCGTACGGTTTAACTCGAAGATGATTGGTACTCCCCATTCTCGAGATGACGGCGGTTTCCAGTACATCAAGAACCTGTTCTTGGCTGATGAGGATGAGCGACAGTGTACCCTTTCCACTTTGATCCTCGTCGATACGTAACAGTTGGTATAGCAGGTCATCGCCTGAACGGCGCAGCATATGGTCCACTTCATCCAGGACAACGATGAGATGAGATGTTTCCTTGCGCAGAATACGCCGTAGGCTCATCAACAGTTCTCCCATTGAGAGTCCACGGTCTGGATGACCGGGTGCTAATTCGTGCAAGATGCGCTGAACAACGCGCATGCTCGTTGAAGCGTTGCGACAGTTGACGTGTACAGAACGAATGTTCCTCTTGTTGGAGAGATGACGTTGTATGTCACGGCAAAAAGTTTGAGCAAGTGCGGTTTTTCCACTGCCGACTGGACCAGTAATGACCACGCGGCCCGAGCCTTCAGGCAAATGAAGTGTGGTGAATTTGGAGGCCAACTCGTTTTGAACATCTTCTCTGCCAACCAGTTCATCTGGGACATAATCGAAGTTGAACACTTCGGGATTCGCCAGTACCCAGCCAGCGCCAATTCGGTCGAGGTAGTTACTCATAACATCGGAAGGCTTTCGCCAACCGTTATTGAACATACGGTTTCATTTCATCTGAAACAGCGTGAATTGTGAGCAAAATTGTTGTCACTCAGGGTATCTCGTCGAATTGATAGCCAGTTTCCCACTTCTTTTCACCAAGAGCCACTTCCAACTCAAAGGGTGTGATGAGGGGTTTTTGGTATCGGACAGCGTCGTCAATTGCAATTCGTGGGCAAGCCGTGTTCACGAAGGCATCAACTGGATAGAAGTCAATCAGTTCAGGACCGACGTGCTCAAGAGCAAGCAAATACCCTTTCTTTCCGTGCTTTTCGAGCAGGCGCTTCATTCGCAAGGCCAAGCTACGACGCATCTGTCCGGGCTTTTCTCCGATGAGGATGCCGAAACGTTGTGCTTCTCCTGAGGCCATAATCAGTCCGAATCGCTGCCGGAGTATACGCTCAATTCTCTCAAGAGACATTTCTTCGGCATCGCCCGTGTACGGGTCAAGCATTGCTAGAGGTTTTCCAGTGTGAAGTACCAATCCAATCGGATGGAAGTCGCCCGAACCGAGGAAAAGGTAGTGTCCGATGGAATCATCATCGCCTGAGTAATTGCAACCGAGGACTTGTCCTGGGAAAGACAGCCGTGCGCCACCAATTGGAATCTCTACCTCAAAGCCCGCTTTCTCCAATCGGTCATGGAAGTCGGGAAGCAGGTGCAAATGCTGGATAGAACCAACCAAGCCAAGTTTCGTACCAGTCAGCGGGGCGAGTCGCCCAACAGCGTCCATGAATCGGTCCTGTGCTTCTTCCTCAGACAGTGCTTCTGGCGCCGGTTGGTTGTGCATTCGATCACGTGCCATTGCTCTGTGTGCCTCTAAGTAAGCAAGTACTGGTTTGAGTTCAGGGTCTCCGTCATAGGTGACATCAATGAATTGCGTTGGCATTCCAGAATCGATGTTCATTTGTGAATGGCCCATGTGAGCGACAAGTTCGACACCCATCATCTGCATTTTATCATGGACCAAATCACAAGCACCGTAACACGGGTCAGCGGCCAAGATCACTTTCGCACTGGTTTCTGTTTCGATGGAGTCCATCATTTCGAGGGCTTGCATTTTCAGTCCTTCGGGGACTTGAAGAGCAATCAAGCGATTATCGTTCGCTTGAATTCGTTCCATTAATTCAGTCAATTGAAAATCGTGACGGTCTAAGTCCATGCCCTTCCCCAATATGACCGGAACACCACTCCCTCATGAATCCACCCTACGGTGACGGTCATTCTTCGTCGAGTAAAATAATACGCGCTCCGTCCATTTCGAGGCGCACCAGAGATTCGATGGCCACCTCTGGGTATTCGGACTGCAGGAGCGCCAAACCCGGTCCTTTTTCGACAACAGCGATGATGTGCGTTACCTGAGCACCGGTTCGACGGACTCCTTCAAGAACTGCTTTGAGCGTACCGCCCGTTGAAAGTACATCGTCAACAATAACGACCTTTTCACCAGGCTTCAAATCATTGAGAAACATTTCACCTTTCGAATAACCAGTTTCTTGTCCGATGGTCACTTCTCCTTCGAGGCCATAGGAGCGCTTTCTAGCGATAATCAGTGGAATTCCAGTACGAACGCTTAGGGGCGCTGTAAGGGGCAAACCCATCGCTTCAATACCAAGAATAAGGTCGACACCGTTCCAATCAATGGCTTTCTCACACAAGTCAGTCACAGCTTTCAGTACCATCGGGTCGAGTCGAGGGACGCCATCAGTGATGGGGTGAATGAAGTATGGATAATCCCCTTTCCAAATAACAGGGGCGTTTCGTAGACTCTCTCGAAGTCGAATCATTGCATCGGTCATGCCACAGGGCTTTGAGTGACGGGGTATGACCTTTACTCAAAGTTCAGCAAGGAACTCGACGTACTCATCAGGGTCAAGGAGATTCTCGAGGTCCATTTCGTGAGGTTCGATGATGATGATCCATCCGTGGTCGTATGCGGAATCATTCACAAGGTCTGGATTGATTTCAACTTCGCCGTTAACTTCAGCGATTATACCTGAGTATTGCGATGGGAAAGCAACTTTTTCTTCTGCAGTCCAAATCGAAAACATGTCACGACCTTCATCGATTTCATATTCTGCTTGCGGGAGAATTACTCGCAAAACCTCTCCGATTTCAACAGCGAGGAACTCGCTGACGCCAATCATCAAGCGTTCGTCTTTCTCTTGATACCAAAGGTGGTCTCGAGAATATTTTCTGTTGTGGGCTACGCTGAATTCTACCACTTCATCGTCCATGGTTAATCATCCTTAAATCGCCCCGAACCCCATTGTATATGAATCTGAGGCATATTTTGGTTTCAGGCAAATACGACAAACGGGTTAAGTGAGTCGGCGTTTTAGCACCCTTTGGTCGCCTATGGATTACGCCGAAACCGATGAACAGCAAATGATTCGCGAACTCGTACGGGATTTTGCCGAAAGTGTACTCGCACCCACTGTGGAACATCGCGATCAAAATCAAATACCTCCGGCGGCAGAGTGGCAAGAGTTCCTCGAATTCGGACTTCAAGGCGTCACTATTCCTGAACAGTACGGCGGCTCTCCTGTCGATGATATTTCTGAATCGATTATCGTTGAAGAACTCGCCCGAGTGGACCCGTCCTTCGCAGTGATGTACTGCGTTCACGTTGGCTTGTGTGCGAAGACCATTGCACTGCACGGTAATGATTCGCAAAAGGAGCAGTACCTCACACGCTTGGCAGCAGGTGATGTTGGCGCCTATTCACTCTCCGAAGCAGGAGCAGGAACAGATGCTGCGGCTATGATTTGTAAGGCAAAACTCTCGGATGATGGTAAGCACTTCCTCCTTAACGGTGAGAAAATGTGGGTCACAAACGGGGCACAAGCCCAGATTTTAGTTCTGTTCGCCAAGGATGTCGACCACCCCGACTATGGCGTCAAGAAGCACGGGGGCTCCACAGCATTCATCGTCGATTCATCGTTCGAAGGATTTTCAGTTGGCAAAAAGGAAGACAAACTCGGTATCCGTTCATCGGACACATGTACGCTGATTCTGGAGAACTGCAAGGTCCCTGTCGAGAATGTCTTGAAGGGTGTTGGCAAAGGATTCCCGATTGCAATGAATGCTTTGGATAACAGTCGAATAGGTATCGCTGCTCAGGCGCTCGGTATCGCTCAAGGCGCTTATGAAGCTGCCCTTCAGTACGCTCACGAACGTGAAGCCTTTGGAAAACCAATTGCCTACCATCAAATGATAATGGCGTATTTGGCTGACATGGCCACACGAATTGATGCTGCTCGCCTTCTGGTCTATCGTGCTTCATGGGTGAAACAACAACACTACGAACACAACGGCCCTCGGCATTCAAAGGAAGCAAGCATGGCGAAGTTGTATGCAGGTGATACGGCAATGTGGGTCTCAGAACGAGCCATACAAGTTTTGGGCGGCTATGGTTACACCAAGGAGTTCCCAGTGGAACGGTTCTTCCGAGATGCAAAAATCACACAGATTTACGAAGGTACCCAAGAAGTCCAACGAATCGTTATTGCTCGAGCTCTCAAGTGATTTAACGCAGAATAGGGTCCCTTCCTTTGAGGACCGCTTCCCTTCTTCCGCTTGACCACTTCACGATTTTCCCGACACAATTGATGGTCGAGCCAATTTTGAAGGCAAGTATTTTGTCGTTCTCAGATTCAGGGAACATCACTCCTGCGGTGAATGGGCCGCCATCGAATTCACCGACAACGGTATAGCCACCACGGAACTCATCCTTTGCGAGCAGTGTACGACCGACTTCTTCGACACGAAGAGCACAAAGATGTTCGTGGCACTCAGCAATGATTGCATCAGCCTCGCTGGACAGGCGAGATCGTTCTAATTTCTCAATCATAATCTCATTCGGGTTTTCAATTTCCCAGGAAATAGAGCCATCAGTGACGGGTACACGAACAATCTCAGTCGACTCATCGATTTGGGATGCAACCAATGCAGCACCCATGCTTGCAACTCCGACTGCCGAAGCCATTTCTCGGGCATTATCCTCGATTTCTTCTGTTGTATCTTCGATGGACACACTGGCCATTGTACGCTTAAGTTCCTCTTCCTGCTTTTTGATTCTTTCAGCAGCCTCTTTATTGGCTTGTGCCATAATGCGAGCGGCTTCATCTTGGTCGATTTTGAGTTCTTCAATCGACTTGACATCGGCTTGAAATTCTTCCTCAAGGTCTCCAAATTCATCATTGACTTCTTCTTCAACTTCAGTGGCTGTTTCAGGAATTTTTTCGAACCCAATTGATTCGAGGAACATCCACCATTCCTCCACCGATAGTCGGCCATCATCGTTCGAATCCATGATTTTCATTAACGAGTCAATGACCCATTGAGGAGGTTCGGTCTTGGAAATTTTTCGAACAAATTTAATCGCCTCATCGTTGGAGATGTACATGTCTGTATTTGAATCGAGCATTTGGGTGAGTTGTGCTGTAGTGTAGCCGGAGTCTTTGAGCCATTCACCAAATTTGTCCGCCATTTTAGCAGCCATAGGGTCGGATTCAATTTTCTTGGACACCGTAGCCTGAACGTTATCGACACGGTTACGGATGTTTTCAGTGACGGCTTCTTTCGCTTGAGGCGCCATGTTTTGTCTGATGGATTGTGCCCATTGTTTGACGGAATCTTGTTGGGACAATATCTCGATGACCGTCTCTCTTGGAATGTGTGCTGGAGGACTGTCTCCAGTGAACCGAACGGCGATTTCAGCCAATTCTTTATCGTTCAAGGATGTAAGGTTGAATCCTTTGTCTAAGAGTTTTTGGCCGATTTTTTCTAAGGCCTTATCCTTGATTGTCCCGCCTTGCATAACCAAAGGAAGTCATTCCTGTTCATCAACTTGATGCCAACTTCATTCGGGAAATTGTAAAACCGGCCAATCAAGATAATTTTCTTCGCTCCAATGAAGCGAGCAGAGAACATCTTCGATTTCTTCTTCGCTCGCCAAGTCGCGTTCGATCTGTATCCTGTGAAGCCAAGTTTTCAATTTCCCAAGAGCTCGGCCTTTTGGCAGGCCAGTTCTTTGCATAATCCAATGCCCATCAACCAGTGAGGAATGGCCGGCTTTGAGTGGCGGTAAATTCTCCAATTTTTCCAACAACGCATACACATCGTCTACCTTTTCTTCGCTTCCACCCATAGACGGAGAGAGGTTATGGCTGCGAGTGACCACTTCGAGTTGAAGGTGCAATTCCGCTTTTTCACCCAGCACAGCTCGGAACACTCGAAGGCTGGAGGTAGAGGTCGTAGGGAGTTGGCCAAAACGCTGGTGAAGGTCCAAAATATGGTTTCGCTCTTTCTTTGAGAGTTTCAGTCCCACTAATGCTTCATCGACCTCTATAGAAAAGGTTTCACAGAGTAGAAGGGCAAAGCGAGTGAGGCCGTCAAAGTCGCGTACATACGGGTGTTGAAGGGCTGAAAGGAGAACATGTTGTGAAGCCCAGTTGCCTGGCAAAAAGGTGTCGAGTACTCCATCATGGGCCATTTTCTCAACGACTTTAGCAACGTTTCGACCGTTCAATATTTTTAGCCATTCCATCCAAATACGTTCATTGGTCACGACTTTCAATTTATGCGCATTTTGCCGCAGTGCTTCACTTAGTTCAAAGTCAAAATCCCATATTCCTGCTTTTCCACGGTCTAAAAACCGGTAAGCGCGAAGGATTCTCAAAGCGTCTTCAGAAAGTCTGCCGTACGCTTGACCAACAGCCCGAATCAATCCTCGTTCCATATCTTGAATGCCGTGATGAGGGTCATGCATCACTTTGCGCGCCACATCGATGGCCATCGCATTAATCGTGAAGTCTCTGCGTTCTAAATCCTCGGACAGAGAAGTGCCCCACCTGACCTGTTCAGGTCTACGTCCATCGGTATAGTTGCTTTCAATTCGAAGGGTAGTTGCTTCGTAGAACGCTTCTTCACCTCTCAGGCTCACAGTTCCGAAATCGATGCCCGTAGGTACGGCGTCAGGAAATATTTGCATCATATGTTCGGGTTCCAGTGATACAGCGAAATCAATGTCATGGACCTCTATGCCAAGGCATACATCCCGAACAGCGCCACCAACAACCCAAATCCCACCGCCATTTTGTGCAACGGTTGAAACGATATCGAGAACTTCAGATGGGAGCGCATCAATCCATTGAAGCACGTGTGCGGGGCATTCAACGGCGGGAACATCTGCTTCTAATGCCGGTATCGGCCATCCTTCGATTCCCATAAGCTCCCTCCTTTACGACGAATGGGGGCGCATAACAGACAAAGCATTATCGCAGAAGAGCCGTTCGAAGGGCTCAATGTGGGATGATGAAGAAGTTCACCTGGTGCCGTATGAATGGCTTAAACCGCATGAAGAAATCAAGCCGCGTAATCGTGACAAGTTGCTTGAAATGACCAAGCGATGGGGCGGCTTTACCAAACCGTTGATTGTCGATAAGCGAACGGGTGCTATCTTGGACGGCCATCATCGTTACTCGATTGCCGGTGAACTCAAATTAGCCCGTGTTCCAGCAATTTGTGTTGATTATTTGGCGGATGAACGAATAGAAGTCGGTGTTTGGCCGGCTTCAGAACTCAAATCGATTACCAAGCAAGAAGTCATTGACATGTGCCTCTCAGGCAATGTCTATCCTCCCAAGACAAGCCGTCACACCATTGCTGATCACTTGCCTCCAATCCATGTATCTTTAGAGATACTTGCACAACAAGAACCGTCTCATTCGTCTTGACGGGTGGCAAGATAGGCTCTCCATCTGGCGTTTCCTTTCCCTTCTAATTTCACTCCGTGTTGTGGAGCAGAAACCAGACTGACCGTATGTTGATGCACGATTCCTTCATGTGATATGGTCAATTCCACTTCCGTTCCAGCTTTATTTTTCAGTGAAGTTTTCAAGCCATGAAGTGAAGAAGTTCGCACCCCGTCAACGGCGATAATTTCATCACTTGGCATGACGCAATGGCGTATTGGCGAGTCACTTAGGTGAGACGATACGATGATTTTTCCACTCTTGGTCGAGAGATTCACTCCAAGCCATCCGTGCTTCTCATCCCCTTCTTTAAGTGGATTTTCAGCAACCAGTTTGAGTCCAAAATAGGCCATTGTTGCCTCCATGTCAGGGGCTTTTCTCTCATGCATCAAAGCGTCGAGCATCGAGCCTAATTGCCGGCCTCCTTTCATGGAGGTTAACGTTCGTCGAATGTCTTTGTAGGTCACACCAAGGCGCTCGACGCCTTCGTATTCCAGAGCATGTTTACGGCACAACTCTGCAGCCAAGTCACAGACGCCAACCTCTCCTTTCGACCGCCGTCGTAATTCTGAATCCAATTGCATCAGTGCCAATTCTCCTTCAAGGTAGTATGAGATTTGAGTCTCTCTTGAGAAGGCGTGGCCTCGATACAAGTGAATCCACGCATCATGGCTTGATTCAGCCAATGATTCGCTTTCCATACCGTGTCTGGACGTATGGCGTTTCATTTTGCGCATGAAATCCTTGCGCCAGTCTTCTTCAGACCATGCTCCAGAACGAACACATAACATATCGCCCAGCCATGAGGTTCCGCCTTCAAACCACCACAATAAATCGGAATGACCTTCACGTTGCAAATCGTAGTCAAGGAAGTTCCGAGGGCGTAATCGCTTCACGTTCCATTGGTGGAGGTATTCGTGACTGTACAGGCTCACTAAGTCCCTGTACTCATCTTCATGGCCGGGTATGAGGCATTGCCGAGGGAGCATCGAAGTTTGTGAATTCAGATGTTCAAGTCCACCTCTCATGTTTTCTGTAAGGTGAATGACGGTGACGTAATTGTCCCACTTGGGTATGCCGAACAATGCGTGGTGTTCTTTGACCACACGATCCATGTCTTCCTTGAATCGCTCAAGCATCCCTGCATCGATGGAATGCCCTCCACTGTCCCACAATTTGAGATGGTGCGTTCGTCCATCAACGACCCAAGAATCCATCGGGTTTGGATTGCATTCGATAATAGCGTCGAGGAATTCATCACGGCTTGGAGAGGTAAAACAGTGCGTTGTGCCCTGATTCGGGGTCAGTTCACCTTTTCCTGAACGGTTTCCGGTTGAGGTATATTGTGTCGCAGGCGTCCAACCTTTTGGAGAATGCAATTCAACGATGTGCTCCATGTTCATTCGGCTTGAATCAATCCCTTCGGTTGGCATGAACCACGTAAAGGGCGGCATCATGTGCAAATGTGTGGTATCCAAATGGTTTGCACGAACAGAGAGATTGACCGCTAGAAGCCGATAGGTCAGCATGACACTGGTCGTCGTTGGTGAGAGTTTGATGCGCATGGCGTCAACGCCTTTCCTTGATGCAGAGAGCATGTTTCCGGATTGGTCGGTTGCTACAAAATCCGTCATATGTTGGATAGGTTCTCGTAAAAAGTAGGAACCAGGTACCCATCGAGGAAAGTGCATTATGAGGTTGGATGAGGTAAAAGGTCCGTTGATTTGGATGCCGACGCACAAGCGTCGAGATTCACCTTCTGTAGCGTCGATAAGGAAGCGGATGCCTGAGGATTGGCGGCTCATAGACCCAGTTCAGTGGAGGCGGTTGAAAGGTTCTCTGCTGAAATACGGAGCAACTCATCCGTGCATTCGTCAAGGAACCGACGGTTTTCTTCAGCGATTTCCACCTCACCACATCGCCCGATAAGACGCTCCAGTAATCGGGCACGTTCGATCACATCAACCGAATCGTTACGAATGATTTCCCATCGCAATGCATCGATTTCTTGATTTTTCTTACCTTGCATCCATCGTCCAGCCACTGCGTACATTTCATTCTCCAACAGAATCTGAAGCGCACCATCTTGTAACGAGTCACACTGGCTACGCAGTTCTTTGACAAGTGCTTTCATGGTTTGGGCATCGGCTTTCTCAGCAATTTCAACCAAGACCTCTCCAGCGTTTTGAACAGCAGAGGAAAGCAACGGTTTGGTGTCGATACCACGCTCGAGCATCTCCTTCATACCGTCTTCGGAAAGCGTTTCACCGTTGTCAACAACGGCTTGTAGCGCTGCTTCTCTGACGTTGTTTGATTCGTCGATCAGAGCGGCGTTTCGATGTTCAGCATCAGCGCCTTTACTCAAGACTGCTAAACGCCGAATTGCGCTGTCGGAATGAGATTGAAACTCGGCTGAATACTTCGTTGCTTCTTCACCTTTGAGAAGGGCTTCGGCTGCTTTCCTCGTACAGGTCAAGTCGTCATCTTCAATCAAGAGGAGTGCGATTTCAGTGGTGTCTTGCGAGAAGTCTCCGAGCAGATTCGCAGCGCAGCGTCGTGCATCAAGCCAAGAGTGAGTGGCTAAAGTTCGCAAGGACTCAACCCCTTGCTTCGGGGCCCATTTGCGATGAGCCTCAAGTGCTTTGGAGCGAAACCAAGCATCCTTATCGTTGAGCAAAGGTACAAATCCTTCCAGTGCCCGAGGTACATCGGTATCAAACAAGACCCGTATAGCGCGTCTACGCTGTCGCACATCTTTGTGCTTCAAGCGAGCTATTTCGCTGTCCAGTCCACCCCGTGCCATGGCTTACGGAGATGACGGTGCCTCATAGGGATGTGCATCGCTCTTGTTCAAACGTAGTAGATGCGTTTCGACATTAACGCTTGAACTCGTCAAAATGCGGACCGTCATCGCCATCATCTTCATTCCAGCCTTCAGCACCGGGTTGAGCAAGGTTTGGACGCAACATCAATTGCACCATTGGCCAAAGGCGCAGGAAAGAAGGAGCAGCTTCCCACATCAACTGGAACATTGGATGTTCACCCATTGAAATGCCACCTTCTCCAGGTGGCGGTAAGTCTGCAGGAAGTTGGCGCAGTTCGACAATGAGGTCTTGCAAAGCAATACGTTCGTCTTCATTCGCCATGTCGAGTTCTTCACATGTTTCAAGGGTTAATTCGAGTAAATCAGCCAGTTCATAGGGGTTCATTGGGCCAGTTTCAGTATCTCTGACATCAATGGGGCCAAACGAGACCGGTCCTAAGTCGGTTGAGAACATCTCATCGCCCTGACGTTCGACTTTCATCAAGTGCTGGCCTGCAGTGTTGCCAAGCGGAGCAAGGGCAAATCCCCCGTCGACGATTCGAGACGAAAGCCATTCAGGCAATTCACGGATTTGTCCTGTGATCAGTACTCGGTTCAATTCCCCTGGGAACGCTACAGGCGCAACTTCAACCGCTTCCAAAACTCGTGATTCAACGGTTGGCCAGTGTGTGAGGCGGGATTGGACGTGCTCAACGGCCAATTGAGAGGGGTCAAGCAGACGAACTCGACCGTTCTCACCAACAATCATGGCAATCAATGCAGCGACATAGCCGCCTTTTGCGCCGAGTACTACGACTTCTTGCCCCTCAGATAATTCCAGATGATGCAATAGAGTTGCAATCATGTGCGGTGCAGAGATGGTCTTGATGCCACCTTCATCGGTTTCAAGAAAAGGAATTGGGCGGTCGGCAAAAAAAGGTTCAACATCGTAGTCGGTAAAGTCGGCAACATCGATGTCCAGCATTGCTTTTTGAACGTGAGCAGGGACTTCAATGCCGCCTTTCTCAAGGCGCCGCAGCAAGCCGGGCATGTCCGTCATGGATGTGTTAAAATCCCCGGCCCATGTAAAGGATGGGCTAGAATCATCTCAAATGGTTGCCGTTTGGGAATCTTTCGACCTCAGTATTTCATCGATATGAGAGAGATTATGACGATGTTCATCCATGCTTGCTTGAATGAGTTCATCATCGCTACCGTGACGCTTTTGCAGATACAACTCTTGTGCTGAAAGTTCCTTTTCCAGATTTGAACGCATCAAGCTCATCATTTCACGGAAACCGTCTGTGTTTGAAAAACCGATATCTCGTGCATCGATGACCATCGTTTCGATGCATTTACGGACGGATTCCGGAGAGAGATAGACGTTGTCCAACGACGAGAACATATCATCCATGACCGTTGATTCGATTTTGGCCATGTGTTCGGAAACCGTTGCACGAGCAAGCCCTAATTCATTGGACAAATCCGAAATCCGTGTTCTTTTCGGGATGTCAAAGTATCCTTGATCGTAAGCAAATTTGGCGAGTTTCATTTGTTTGGGCGACAAAGCGCCATTTGCGCTGCTGAGTGATGTGTGTATGCTGCGTGCACTTATTCGGTCGGGTTTTGCTATCATTCGGGCTAAGCCTGAGATGAGTCTCAGCTTTAATTTCGGTCCTTGGATTGTATAGTGAAGTCCTTCTCCGTCGAGATAACACTCGTTCGGAACAGCGCTTGTACCGTTGGTTCGTGCATTCAAATTCGTTAGCGAGTGATTGAACCGTAGCATGAGGATATACGGTTCATCTGGTGTATCAGGCTTCACAATGGTCTCCAAAAAATCAACGAAGTACAACTCGGAGATATCTTCAGGTCCTTTCCCATCAACGAAATGGCATTTCATGAGGCAGCGAACATCTTTTGGTACTCTTTTGACATAGGATAGAAATTCGATTCGGCGAAAAATTTTGACAACCAAGCCTATGTCTAAATGCTCAACACGGTTGATTTTCCAAAAGAATGTAACTTCGCGCATGGTCTATGGACAGCCTTCGCATGTTTAAGTAATATCCCGGTCTGTTAACGCATTTCAAGCCAAGCGAAGAAGGAAAAAATGGGTAAAAGTATCAAGATAGCACGGTTGATTTTTCTTTGTTGATCGACATATTTGACCGTCGGTTCAGGGGAAACTTCAATTGATTTAGCGCTTCTTTTACGGCGAGCAACACTGACTTTTTCTTCGATTCTGTTGAGAACTTTGGCCCGAAGTTCTGGTTGGCGGCTGTTAGCCACTCCTTGGCCTACAATGAACCGTACAGAGTGATGGTCCGCCAGTTCCAATGCCGCATCGACTACACCAACTACATTGGTCAAGTTGTGCATATCGATTCGTATGGACATCCCATCGCTTTTGACGTGACTCAAAACTCGCCAGTGGCCCTGTCCCTCGTTGAACGGGTTCAACAATTCACGCGCCACCTGAAGCGGCTTACTCCCAAGGAAAACTGGGCGTTTTCTTCGGGCAAGGAACGGTCCTAAGAGTATGGCACCAAGCATCGGTGGTATGCACATTAGTGTAGCAAGTCGTTGCAGTTGACTCGGATCGGTGAGCACGGATACAACAGATAAACTGAATCCGAGGTAGAGCCCCATAAATGCCCCGGCCTGCAAACCAGTTCCCAAGCCAACCGGTTCACCCTCCTTCGTGCTCATATCTCGACGAGGCTGGTGCTGCTCATCAATACTCGCATTTATTCGTACCAAACTTGATGGGTTATGGGTCGTTGCGTTGCTCATGGAGAAAAACGGTTTGGCGGACCGTAACCGAGAACGCAAGGTGGGCCGATGGGTGTTTGGCGTAAGCGCCTTTTTCTTCATTTCTTTTTTCCTTACACCTTTTCTCCTACCGACCGGCAGTGTTCCTGAACTTGGCGCCCGTGCAAACGCACTGGATTATGCAACTGCAGACGGCGCTTTCTCTGGAGGTAATTCACAAGAGGGCCTGAAGCATGTTCACGAGGATGGCTCGATTCATCTTCACGAGCCGTTTGCTTGGACGGAACTTGACCCATACAGTGGATTCATCTACATGTTCGGAGATCTCAACTGCCATAACAAACACGAGAGGTCATGGGTGCTCAATGAGAATCAGATGCCTGTTTGTACCCGTGATGTCGGTATTTTCTTCGGTCTAGCAATGGGTGGTCTGGTGTATTCACGGTTTGGCTACAATCGATGGACTGTACGAGACTCATGTCTTTCTCTCCTTCCGGATGCTTGGCTTGAGGGAATCTATAGAACAAATCGCAGGACGATGGCTTGGATAGGTTTAGGAAGCCTTCTCTGTATTCCCTTGCTGCTTGATGGCTTTACTCAATTGCTTACAGGCTATGAATCAAACAACATCACTCGACCGTTGACAGGTGCGCCTTTCGGCTTTGGAATTGCAATTCTAACCGCTGCAGCCTACTCTGCTCGTCCAAATTTCTTCAAGAATGCAAGTGAAGTTGTTTTACCAGCCAATGCCAAGTTCGAACTTCAAAACGAAGAAGAGTAATCATGACTTTGGAGGTGGAGTTTCCCACCATGCTAAGATTTCGTCGATGGTCGTTGGAACCGGACAATTTTCATGGCCACTGCTCAACATCTCCAATCGTTTGCAGATGTGTTCGATGGCCTTACGCACCGAAGGACGAGGTTGTCTTCCTTCTTCTGGAACAAGCAATGAACGCAATGCAGTTTCCCAGTCGGCTTCGGGGTTTGCTCTTCTCCAAGAGGCAAGGTTGGAACGTAACGGCCACATCGCCAAGGCAAGCCTACCGTATCCCAAACGGCTGTCACGGAGTTTGAAAACTTGAGCTTCAGCAAACGGAACGTGCGATTGCTGCTTGTGAATCCATCGTGTTTTTTCAAGCCACTTGATGAGGCGTTGAGTATGGCGTTGTGTCACCATTCTATGAGGTCCAAATGCCTTGTGAAGTCGAGGCACTTCACACGAGCCAACAATCAGGGAAAGTGTTCCTAGAACCGACCAACATGAGTGGGCGTGAGGGGCTGCAGGCACATCAAAACCACCTGCATGCTCAGCATCCCATTTTTCTTCGGCATACTTCATCCATTCAGCGGGTGAACGGCCTGATAACCATCCAATGTGGATTCCCGTCTTTTCTTGAGGTGCGCCTGGAAGGCGAGTCTGTTTCTTTACGTCGGCAACCAGTGTCCGAAGCAGGTGCCTGTCCACTTCATCAGCAACGACGTTCAAAGGTGCTGGTTTTCGATTGAAAAAGGCACGCAGTTCTTTTCGTAATTTCTTCTTCAGTTCATCCAACCCGCCTTCATTCAATATTGGTCCAACTACATTGCATTTATCGAACGGAGAGGGTGCTTTGATGTCACCCGACAGCAAGTCGGTGAATCCTCTACGAATGGTGCGCTGAATCGCCGCAGTTTCAAAATACTCTTGTTTTTCACTGTTCATTCTCAAAGTCCCGGATTCAATTCGCTTCATTGCCTTGTCTGGGTCACAATCAATCCAAAGCACAAGGTCTGGAATCATTGCAGCAGCATTCATTTTAGCCACCTGCTCGACACCGAGGTCGCCAACAATGCCTTGGTAAATAAGGGAGGAGTGAATATTTCTGTCTGATATTACAATGTGTCCTTTTTGCAAGAGCGGTCGTATCCATGTATGGGAATGGTCGAGTCGATCTGCGGCAAACAGGCCCGCTTCTTCGAGCGGGGTTTTATTCCCGAGTTTGACCGATGTAAGGGCTAACTTACCGAGTTCGCTGTGCCTTCTTGGCTCGTGAGTGGCGTGGACTTCAGGAAACGGGTATTCAGCAGCCAGTTCGAGAAGTATTCGAGCAGCCTCGCCTTTTCCCGAACCGTCACCGCCTTCAACCGTGATGAGGTACATCAATCATCACCAACATCGCTAAATTGTTCCTTGGCGATGACCAGCATAATCATTCCAATCAAAATAAGCAGTGGCCCGAATACGATAAGACCGCGACTGAACAGAGAAATGCCTGCTAAGTATTGTGTTCTCCGATAATGCTTTGCCCGTCGAACTTCAACTGCCGCCTGGAATCCGACAAAAGCCGTCATCACGGTAATCACACCGATGGCGGTCGAAAGTCCCACTGCTGATTCTAAAGTCCATCCGTCGTTATTTGCGATGTGGTTTTCGTACCGTTCCCCGTCTCCTGGCGTCATGGTGATGGGTCGGACGCCCGCTTCCTCAGGAACGAAATCTCGCTCGACTGTGACGTACCCGTCGGCAATCACTCGCATTGTAGTAGGTTGAGTAAGCACATTTTGGAAATTGAAATATCCATACTCATCGGTCAGTGTATCTCCAATTATTTCCTCGGTTCCAAACCGTAGCAATTGTACGGTGACATTTTCTACACCGTTTCCCTCCACGGCCTCGACTGCTAATCCAGTCAATCCCACCGTGTCCGTTGTTTCAAAGAGCGTGGAGTTCAACAATTCGTCCGGATTTCCGTTGAGAATTAACGCACCGGTTGCCATGCCGAAAATGCTTCCAATCAAAATTAACGAGGCCGCAAGTGTGAGGATTCGTGAACGGTCAGAGTGATCCAGTTCTTCGATTTTCTCTTGAAACAGCACGGTCGCTTTTTCCACCGCTCGTTCCAGTTCTGAAGATTCCACTACCAACTCTTCACTGGCCGCCTGCTTCCGAGATTTGGTTGCAGCTTGCGATGCTTCAAGTTGCGATTGAACGCGGGAGCGAAGGGCAGCGCGTCGTTCTTCCATCTCCGTTTCATCCACTCTCCTCACCTCCGCCTTATCCTTGACAACTCATGCGCGGATAATACCCTTCCCTTCACTTGCCGCGCCAAATCACTTCACAGTTTTTCTAAATTGCCAATTTAAAACCAAGATGGATGCAAGTAGAACCACTACCGAAGAGCCAGCGATAAAAGCCAAGAGTGGATACGATTTTGGCTCCAGTTCGTCATCCCGGTCTTCATTGAGTTCTTGTTCCACCACGGGTTCGGTTTCTGCTGTTTCTGCAGCATACTGCCGTATTGAAGCGTTCCAAATCCAAGCGTTGCTTTTGAGCCCCAATTCGACTAATCGCCCTACAGTTTGCAGTGATTCGGCGCTAACTTTGTCAGGAGTGTCTTCGTGAGTGTGCCAGTAACCTCCGAACGCCGTAGCATTCGGCCCAAACCGAATATCGATAAGGTCGATAGCAGGAATGCCAATCTCAAGTGCAGCGAGATGGTCGTCTGATACGCCGAATGAGGTGTTCATATCAAGAATCTTCACGCCGGGAACTCCCTTACAATCCGGATGCCCTTCGACCATTCCGAGTGATTGTGCGAGTGGGGTTATGGTGCTCCACAGAGAACCATTCCCTGGCCATATATGGGTCAGTTGAAGGTCGGCATCACCAATCATATCGAGCACGATGTATGCATCGGTACGGTTGATATCTACCTCGGTTTGGTCTCCACCCCAAGCGTCTGCGCCAAAGAAAGTGTGTGGTTTGTGGTTTTTGTCCTCAGCATCGGTCCACAACAATTCGACCTCATAGTCAAGTTGCATTGGTGGAATGATTCGAGCTAATTCGAGGAGTGCTGCAGCTCCACTGGCCCCGTCGTTGGCCCCGATAATTGGTTCACCTGTACGATTCATGTCAGGGTCTCGTTCAGCGGCATCTCTGCTGTCGTAGTGGGCAACCAAGACAATTCTTGGCGTAGTTTCACTGAAGTTGGCTGGCCTCAGTGAGGCTTGTATATTGGTAAAGGTAAGATTTTCAACAGTATATTCGTGCATACTTACGTTCCAGTGAGTCAAGTTTTCTTGGTTCCATCCAGTCACGTTTTCTTCAACCGATGAGCGGAAGAGGGCAGAGGCATCAGAACCGATTGTTCGAGGCCCGAGACTTGATTGCCACTGAACCGATTGGTTGGCTAAGGTTCCGTTGAAACTTAAATCATCGACAAATCCGCACATCTCAACCGGTTGGTAGGGTGAATGTACCTTGTCTGCTTGAGCAGTAAATGGGGTACTGCATAGACACAGTATGAGGAGAATCGCAACAGTTGGTTTCCTCCAACCAGTTGCAAAAACCGTCGGTTTAGGCATGAGCATGTATGAAGCCTCATAGACCCACTCTTAAATACCTCTTTTCGACTGGTGTAGATGTTAGCAGTCTTGCTGTTCTTTGAGGTCCCATAAATGTCGGAACTACGCTCCAATACCGCCATGCTCCTCGTGCTGCTGCTCTTTGTCTCAGGTGTCTCTCCACTTCTCCTCAATGTTAGCGCAGAATCAGAGGAAACATATGAGGTGCTGCCTTACGATGCCGGTGGCATAGTCATCGGTGATGTGGCTGATTTCGAACTGGAAATGGGCAACCAATATCTCATGATTGAAGAGGAACAACCCGTTGTTTCTGCCTTTTCATTCCTCAAACAGGAGTGGATCGATGCCGGCCGACCTGGCGTTGAAGACATGTCCTACGAGCCTGTTACCTCCGGGCGTGCTGCTGGGAGGGCATGCTCCCCTCACATTGTCAACGACCAATTGACGGTCCCTACCTCAGGTGGTTCAATTGACACCTATGTCGCTAAGACGACGACGACTGTAGCGTTCTTGGTACAATCCGGTCGAACATTGAGTTCAACAGTTCTCAACAATCTCGCCTCTTCATGGGACCAAACCATTTATCCAACAATGACCACCTATTACGGCAAGGACTACCAAGACGGTCGAGGACTTGCTCCACCCGATGTTGACAACAATTGTCAGGTTCAAATTGTCATTTACGACATCGATGGTGCCTACAACATCGGCGGTTACTTTGCTCCTTCGCTCTCCAGTGCCCGCGAAGCTGTCTACGTTGATTACGCAGACGTTACGCTCTCTTGGGGTAAATCCATTCTTGCCCACGAACTTGAGCACCTTCTGCACAATGCCCAAGATCCATATGAAAACCTCTGGATCGATGAGGGTAACGCTGATGTCGCTATTTACCTCTGCTTTGGAGCAGACTCGACGCTTGTAAGCCATCTCAACCAGTGGACTCAATCTTCAGAACTTTCGGTTCGCTGGTGGAACCAACGGTTTGCAGATTACGGTGCAGGTTTCATCTTCACGATGTATCTGGCTGACCACCTCGGCGGCGGACCTGCTGTTCGTCAACTGGTTCAGGATTCCGCAACTGGCGGACTCGGAGTTGAAAATTTGGCCATCTCTCCAGTGAGCGGTCAAAGCGGGAAAATTGGAAGGACGATGGAACAAATTTTTGCGAACTTTTCGATTGCAGCAGTTCTTGACTCCGACCAAGGCATCTATGGTTTCTCGAACTTAGACTTGACACCCACGTGCTCTTCCGGTTCTTTTTGCCGCGTTCAACCAGCTGACACCAACAGCAACTGGGCTGGACCTTGGTCCTCAACAGGGCATTCCGTGGAAGGCTGGGGTATTCGAGCCTTCCAATTCACTCCCGGCGCTTCTTCCCCAGCTCCTCTTACAATGCGGCTTACCGCTGATGTGAGTCAATTCGACGGCGTTGTTGTCTCGAAGGCCACTGCGGATGGATTATGGTCGGTGACCGACTTGGATTTCCAAAACAATGTTGCAACCGCACTTATTCCCGGGTTCGGCAACCTCACCAATGAAGTGTGGGCCATCACATGGTACGCAAGTACCGTTGCTGATTGCGATTACACTTCTTGTGGCCCATCATATCCCCAAGGGACCGTCGATATCGAAGCAGCGCGAATCACTTCACCTGCAACGATCACCCTCAACAACACCGTCTTGAGCGACCGGGACGGCGATGGGGCATCAGACACTGCTCAAATTAACTATCAAGTGTTTTCGAACGCCTTTTTTGAGGATTTGGACGTGACGACCAAGGTACTTGACAGCAGTGGAATTGTCATCGATACGCAAACGAAGAGAGTTTCAGCAGGTGGCGGTATCCCTACTGAGGAAAGCGTTTGGTTCACTGCTCCAAAAAATTCTCAATTCACCTTCGAGATGGAAATGACCGACATGATTGGTACCACTGTAGACACCTTGTCGACTTCTCCTCAGGTATTGGACAACATGAGGCCAACGGCAAACGGCACGGTTGCTCCAAATGAATCTCAAACTTGGGAAAACATCCAATTCACAGGCGATGGATTTGACGCTTGGGGCCTTTCTTTCGACAACAATTCCTTGCCGTATTCTGATTCACCCGTCGCTTATGCTTGGAATTTTGGAGATGGGATGACCTCTGGGCTCAAATCTCCACTTCGCTCTTACAAGGACATTGGACTCTACAACGCAACGCTTCGAATCGAAGATCAAGGAGGCTCGTGGTCGGATGTCGACGTATTGCAATTGAACATCACAGACATTTCCCCTCCAGTACCGCTCATTACGGTCAACGGCGTTGTTATCGAAAATCAAGTCTCTATTCTTACTGAGCAACTGATCTTGTTTTCTGCCTCGCTCACTTCAGACAATGTACCTACTCAGAACTTGACCTTTGAATGGAATTGGGGTGACGGCGTTATTGACAGCGGCGTTGGCCTTTTCCAAGCTCCGCATGAATGGGGGGACATCAACGGCGTGAATGCAACTTACGACCTGACTCTCACGGTGTCCGACGGCATTAATTTAGGCGTGAAGAGCATCGAAGTTATTGTCAACAACCGTATTCCTTACCAGATATTCTCGGACAATCTCTCGACTTCAACTTACAATTCCATTGTCATGCCTGATGTGTTCAAAGACGATGATGGAAGCATTGTATCGTATGCATGGTTCTTCCCTGAAGGAGTGAACTTGGGAGTTGGTGTTTCAGACCGAAGCGACGATTTTACACAAACGACTTCTTCTCAATCAAATCCTATGCCTTCGTGGAATACTCCTGGACTTAAGTCAGCAGAATTAACCGTAATTGACGATGACGGAAGTTCCGTTTCAACAACTTTGACAGTCCTGGTGTTGAACCAGATTCCAGTCGCTGATTTCGTGGTCAAAACGACAAGTTCCGGCACCTCACTCATCGATTTCCGAGTTGAAGACGGACAGGTGGAGACGCCTTATACCTTCGACGGTAGAGACTCGTTTGACCCCGATGGTACGGTCGGTGACTCGAGTGATTTGACGTACAATTGGAGTTTCTCCGATGACGGTACGTTTGGGTCAAGCCCGCAAGTGACCCACACTTTTTCACTTCCAGGCACCCATACCGTCGTCTTGGTCGTCACGGATGAGGCTGGTGCAGAAAGCATCGCTCGTGTCCTGACTGTAGAAATCGCGAACCCACTGCCAATCATATCCGTTCGAATTCTTGATGCGTGGTACAATGGGGAACAAATGACGGATTCCAGTTCGTTGCCTGAAGTCACCGATTTGGATTGGTCTCGAACCTTCAATGAAGCAGATGAAACGTTTGCAGCGCCTCATGCTTTGCTGTATTTTGACTCCGATGGGACACGAGACGGTGACCAAACGTTCGAAGGGAAATACGTTCCACTCGATGCCAACTCTCCTGACTGGAATGGACTTGTCCAATACACTTGGGACTTTGGCGATGGTTCTCCTTTGAATTCCGAACCTACACCCTGGCATTCGTATTCTCTACCAGGTGAGTACACCGTTTCACTTACAGTTCGAGATGCGTTTGGAACGGGCGATGTTTCCCGTTCACTGTTCACGGTCGTTGTTGACCACCCACCGGTTATTCATGATATTTTTATCCAAGAGGAAATTATTGTGACCGACTCCTATTCGGTCAGCGCCAACATTTCAGACCTTGAATCTGACTTGGCCATTGCCGTTTACCGAGACACCAATGTCAACGATGGTTCAATTTCGGACCGGGACGAAACGCTCAGTCCAGAGCTTGTAATTCGGTGGGACCTGGACATTGAAGTCGATACGAATGAAAACGGGGACCCTGCAGACGATTGGATTGACCCAATAGCAGGTTCAGAAAGCCGAGTTTCTGGTTCATGGGATGAAGTAGGACTCTACACAATACGATTGGAAGTGTGCGACAGCGTAGGTATTTGTGACATGATGGACCTCGAAATAGAAGTCAGCCCAGAGCCATCAGACCCTCCTTCACTTTCCGACTTTAGTGTTGAAGATTGGAAAGGTTGGTTGACCGATGCTGGTTCAGATTTGGCTACCCTTGTGGCACTGATTTCAGTTGCTCTTATCCTTGGATGGCTGGTTATGCGTGAACCGTCGGATCTGGAAGACGAAGCAAAACAAGCAGCAGAGGCCTATACCGATGTGGAGCATGTTGAAAGTCAAGGCGGATTATTGGGTATGGACCACCACACGCCCCCGCCAGCACCAGGCATTCTATCCAAAGACGAGCGCAGGAGTGATGACAGCGGGTACATCCGGCCTCTTCGCCGACGAAGTTGACCGTTAGTTTGTATAACCTCCTTGCTCATAGCAGTTTGAGGGGGAGTCATGTCAGCACATGTTCGAGTAGGTTCAATCACTTTGACCCTCCTCCTGCCGTTGTTTTTCATGTCGCTTTCGTCGCCACTGGCGGTACAGGTGCAGGCAGCAGATGCTTGTGCAGGTGACACAACTCCTGTTGCTTGGAATGAGACCGTTCAACGCACATCTTTGGTTCCACATCACAACAGCATGTGGTGGAGCGGTTTTTACTACGAAGATGAAATGGAACGTGGCGAAATGGGAGACTCGCCGGAATCATCCTCTTCGTCTCAACCAGGCTATAACGCTGAACTGAGTCCAGAAGAGCCGTGGATGTACGACAACTATTACACTCCTCGACTCGAGCCTTTGGAAGTGAACCACTTCACGACCATGCTCATCGGAAACGACAGTGTTGGAGCTTTACGAGTGAACCTCTCAGCAGATTATCGAACAACAGTTTGCATTACCTTGCAAGATACAAATTTCAATCCAGTCAATGCCGATGTGTATCTTTTCACCACTGAGCAATACTCAAACTATGAAGAATCATACCATTCAAGTCACGATGAAAACGCGTGGTATTACAACGGCGAGGTCCAAGAATCATTATCAGATATTCCACCCGAATGGAGAAGTTTCAATTTCCTTGGGTGGAAGTCGTACCGTGATTCGCATGAGTATGAGAAAACCTCAGAGGTTAATTTCGCCTTAAACTTGGACGGCCCTGAAATCTACACTTCGTTCTTTTCAGGAACCGACTGGCAAGACTTCTACATCGTTATCGACACATGGGACAATGTGCATGATTTTGATGCTGAAGCGCCGGATACGATTGTGGCTGCCGATATCACCATCATCACGACTGAACGCAGTTTGGTTTTACCACCTTACACTGTTGCCATTGTGTTCCTTGTAGGATTCTTGGCTACGCTTATTGCACCGTTCATCCTCAACGCTCGTTACATGAAGGCTGGACTAATGGTGCCCGAACAAGTGCAAAGCATCGTTCCATCGCTTGATACTCCCGCACAACATCCAGATCGATGGGAGGAAGTTGAACCGGTAACGAAGCAATGGCAAGAACCAGTCCCTCTCCCTGACCCAATACCTATGGAAACATTTCATCAAAACAGTTTGAGTGAGGAACATCCCGAACTCGGAGATCAAAGTTGACTGGCAAAAAACCCGTTCTAAAGAGGCTGCATGCCTCTTCAATACTCAAGGAGTCTCCAAGCATCTTGGAGGTCTCGAACGTTAACAAGGCCCTTGTCAGAGAGTCGGAATTCATCACGCATGGTTGCGTAGACCATCTCTTGACCAAGTGTAGGTGCGTGAAGTCGCGCCCAGTCTCCACCGTTACCGAGCGCCATAAGGCTGTAAAGCGGTGTTGAATCCTGAGTTGACAGTGTATTGGCTGCATCAATGATTTGCAGTGCATCTTGATGATCGTTAACGGTACTGCAGTACTTGAAAACATCACCGTGTTCTCCGTTTTCAGAAACCATCGTGATGATTTCTTCTGCGCTTGGAGTGCCTTCGACATCATGCTGGGATGCAATAATTTGGCAATTTGCTGCCTTTGCCGCCTTGACCAGTGCTTTGCGCTCTTTAGCGGCAATGGAAATTTCGAGGTCTACCCAAGCTACGTTTGAGCTCACTGCGTGTTCAAGGATTGCAATGCGTTCTTTTTCGTTTCCGGGGAAGTGGCCACCTTCTCGGACTGGGCGAACTGCAAAAACGACAGGCAGAGGGATTCCTTCTTTCAATGCTGCAATAGATTCAGCAACGTCGAGTTCCGATACATCGGCCACAGCCCAGTCGTTGACTGGAGGCATTGTTGATGTGCGGTTTCCTTCTTCGTCTTCGACGACGGTGGCTTGAGGCTTGGTAAGGTACAATCGGTCAAACCGAACTTCGACCATGTCTGCTCCTTGAATTCCGGCGCGAGCCGCTTCGTCAACCATTGCTTTGACGGTTGTTTCTTCGAGAGAGACGCATATCTTCGGGTTGGGCATGCTTTCGGCGACTTTGGCCCGCTTCTTAACGCTCTCGCTTGTTGGATGTTGAAACTTCAGTTCCATTTTTGATTTTTTATGGTCTGATTTCCACGATTTTTATTTGACAAAAACCCACTAAAAAGGGTCGATTGTAGGGAGTGGTGAGCGTTCGTTTTAGCACCTTCCGACGGGCCCTTTGCAGTATCTTTATACCCCCTCGGCACAGGGTATGTTTGTAGAGGGGAGTGACGCATAGAAAATAGAGGACTGCGGGCCAAAATTATCTCACATAATTCCGTTTTTCTAAGTCCATTTCTATGCGCTAAAACACACCCTCAACCCACCCCATTGGAGGAATAATTTTGACAGACGAATACAGCGCATCCAGCATCCAAGTTCTCGAGGGTCTAGAGGCCGTGCGCAAGAGGCCGGGAATGTACCTTGGCGACCCACACGACGGAACAGCCCTCCACCACTGCATTTGGGAAGTTGTCGACAACTCCGTCGACGAACACTTGGCAGGTCACACGGACCGAATTGAAATCACCTTGAATCCCGATCATTCGCTCTCAGTCCGAGATTTCGGGCGAGGTATTCCTGTCGGAATGCATGAAGAGTTTGGTATTTCAGCTGCTGAAGTCATCATGACGAAATTACACGCCGGAGGCAAGTTCGACAACAGCTCATACAAAGTTTCAGGAGGCTTACACGGCGTCGGAGTTTCAGCAGTGAATGCTGTTTCCGAATGGATGGAAGTAACCATCCACCGGGGCGGCATCATCCACCACCAACGCTTCGAAGCAGGCGTCCCTGTCGCACCCCTTGCCGAAATCGGAACCTGCGACGACACCGGTACAACCATCGCCTTCAAGCCAGATTTGAGCATCTTCACGGAAGTCACGGAGTTTGAATTCGAACAAGTCGATACCCGGCTGAAAGAAACATCATTCCTTAACGCAGGTTTACAGATCGTGATCAACGATGAACGTGGCGAAGATGTCCACACCGTGGAACATCTTTACGAAGGTGGATTAGCGGAGTTTGTCCGGCAATTGAATGAACGTCGCGCAGCAATGCATGCTGATGTCATCACTATCCATGGCGAGAAAGAAACCGAAAAAGGCCCTGTTTCAGTCGAATTGGCTCTCCAGTGGTCCGATGCCTTCAGTGAGTCGATACTCTGTTACACGAACATCATTCGTAACAAGGACGGCGGGACGCATATGTCCGGATTAAGAACTGCTCTCACGAGTTGCGTGAACGGCTATGCCAAGAAACGAAATCTGCTCAAAGGCGATGGCCTATCGGGTGAAGATGTTCGAGAAGGACTTGCAGCTGTTGTCAGTGTTAAGCATCCAGACCCCTCCTTTTCCTCACAAACGAAGGACAAACTTGTCAGCAGCGAAGTCACTGGAATTGTTCAGGCCATCGTTTACGAAAAACTCAACGAATTCTTTGAAGAAAATCCATCGGTTGCTAAGCAAGTAGTCGACAAAGCTCTTCTTGCCTCAAAAGCACGCGAAGCAGCACGTAAGGCTCGAGACCTTACCCGCCGCAAGGGTGTACTCGAAGGTGGCGGACTTCCGGGTAAATTGGCAGATTGCCAATCCCGCGACCCGAATGAATGTGAAGTCTATCTTGTCGAAGGTGATTCTGCAGGTGGTTCTGCCAAGACTGGACGGGACCGACGTATACAAGCGATTCTTCCATTGCGAGGTAAGATTCTGAATGTGGAGCGCCAAAAGCACAATGTTGCGAAAGTCTTCCAAAACCAAGAAATCCAGACGATGATTCGTGCACTCGGCGCTGGAGTTGGTAACAATTCTGAGGATGAAGGCTCATTTAACACTGAAAAACTACGCTACAACAAAATCATCATTATGACCGACGCTGACGTTGACGGTGCACACATTCGTACATTGATGTTGACCTTCCTGTGGCGTTTCATGCGACCAGCAATCACTGAAGGACACGTCTACATTGCTCAACCACCGCTCTATCAATTGTCGAAGGGACGAGTGAGCAAGTATGCGTTCACAGATGAAGAGCGTGACACCATCATCAATGAACTCCGTGGTGATAATCCGAATGCAAAGATAGGTGTTCAGCGCTACAAAGGTCTTGGTGAAATGAATCCTGAGCAACTTTGGGAGACGACCATGGACCCTACCACTCGAACAATGCTCAAGGTTACCGTACGGGATGCGGAAGAAACCAATCGCATGTTTGAAATTCTCATGGGCGAGGATGTGCCCGACAGAAGGGCGTTTATTGAGCGCCACGCAAAGGAGGTGACGAACCTTGACATCTGATGATATTGACGAAGAACAAGAAGAAGACCAAACGATCTCAACTGAGAACGTACTGAACCATCCGCTCAACGATGAAATGAAAACTTCGTACATTAACTACGCAATGTCCGTTATTATCGGTCGAGCTCTTCCTGATGCGCGAGATGGTTTGAAACCAGTCCATCGGAGAGTTCTGTATGGAATGCACGAAGGCGGGCATACCTCTGAAAAGAAATTCAGTAAATCTGCTCGTTCAGTCGGGGAAGTCATGGGTAAATACCACCCTCACGGCGACCAATCGATTTACGATACGATGGTTCGAATGGCTCAAGAGTTCTCTCTCCGATATCCGCTTGTTGATGGCCAAGGAAACTTTGGTTCAATTGACGGCGACCCGCCTGCAGCAATGCGATATACCGAAAGTCGACTTGATCGAATTGCCAAGCATATGCTTGAAGACATCGACAAAAAAACAGTCGACTTCCAGCCGAATTTTGATGATTCAGAACAGGAACCAACCGTCCTGCCTTCCCGTCTCCCGAACCTTTTGCTCAATGGAAGCGATGGTATTGCAGTCGGTATGGCAACCCGTATCCCTCCTCATAATTTGACCGAGATTGCCGGTGCTATTCACATGCATGTGGGCCGAATCATCGAGGAAGGAGAAGCAAATACAGGTATGCCTCAAATATCTATAGAAGAATACATGGAGCACGTCAAAGGTCCTGATTTCCCAACGGGGGCATCCATTCACGGAATCGATGGAATCTACGACATGTATACCTCTGGAAAAGGCCGGTTCCATGTTCGCTCAAAATGCGATGTTCTCGACGATTCCAAGGGCAAGAGAATCATTATTCATGAAATCCCTTACCAAGTCAAGAAGGCAGATATGTTGGTTCACATCGCAGAATTGGTCACCAAAGGCTCAATCGTCGGTATTCGTGACATACGGGATGAATCTTCCAAAGAAGGAATCCGTGTGGTTATTGAAGTCAAAAACAACGCAGACCCTCATGCTGTTCTGAATCAATTGTTCAAATCCAGCCGCTTACAAGAATCGTATTCAGCGAACATGATGGGCATTTTGGACGGAAGACCCGTGCTCCTTACTTTGCCTGTTATGTTGCATACGCACGTTTCTCACCGTGAATCAATCATTGAGCGTCGAGCACTGTTCGACTTGAACAAGGCGCAAGCGCGTGCGCATATTTTGGAAGGTCTTGTCTTGGCACAAGATCGAATCGATGATGTTGTCGCCGTAGGTAAGGCCAGTTCAAGCCGAGAACAATTTGAAGCAGTTCTTCAAGGAAACGAAATCATGTCTGGTATTGCTCCGTTCAGTTTTACAGAAGCTCAAGCCAAAGCAATTGCAGAGCGTCGTCTCTATCAACTCAGCCGCCTCGATGTCGACAAAGTTCAGAACGAACATGCTGAATTAAAACTTCGAATCGCCGACTTGCAAGACATCATCGAGTCTCGTTCACGAAGACTAAGCATATTACTCAGTGAATTGGACGATATGGTCGAACGACACGGTGATGAGCGTCGTTCCTTCATTGACCCAATGCCTCTCTCTATGAATCGAGAAGATTTGATCGAAGAGCGAGCAATTGCAATCACTCTGAGCGAAGACAACTATATTCGCCACATGCCGGTTGAATTGTTCCGTGTCCAAAACCGAGGAGGCAAGGGGCTCAAGGGTGTGGCAACGAAGAACGAAGATACACCACAACTGATTGTGACTTGCTTCAGCAAAGACAGGTTACTTATCTTCACGGATAAGGGACGAGTCTACGGCCTCAAAGCATGGGAAACCCCGCTTGGAAGCCGTCATGCTCGTGGAAGCCACATTCGAAACGTCATTGAGAAGATTCAAGACGATGAAAACATAGTGACCATCTTACCGATTACTCGTGATTTACTGGAATCTCCAGAAGGTCACTTCTTGCTGTTTGCTACTCGATTGGGACTCATTAAGAAGACCAAATTGGAAGAGTATGTACGCATCAATCGCAACGGAAAGTACGCACTGCGCTTCAAACTTGATGGTGACAGTCTGGTGAATGTTCGAACTGGAACCAATGATTCATCGGTTGTTATGATTTCAAGCACTGGATTTGCAAGTCGCTTCGCCTGTGCCGACATCCGTTCCTCTGGCCGAGTTTCGGCAGGTGTTTACGGTATCAAAACCGGTAACAGAAAGAATGCGGATGGAGGGCATGTTGTGGCTATGATGGCTACGGAAAATACCGATACACAGATTCTCACCATCACGCGAAACGGTATGGCGAAGCGTAGCCGTCTTGGTACATCTGAGAAGGTACCTGATCTTGATGCAGAAGGAATCCAGAAAATCGATGCTGAAACCGGTGAAGGAAAGTTGCGAACGGATGGATACCGTAAGACAAAGCCTGGCGCAAAGGGTGCGTTTACAATGAACCTTGACCATGAAAACGGCGACTATATCATCAGTGCTCGACAGATTCCAAATCTCGACGACAATATCTTCTTACTCACTAAGAAAGGCATGATGATTCGAATTAATGCCGCTCAAACTAAGGAAACCAAGAACAAGAAATCCAAGGGCACTCGGGTGATGGAACTTCGAAATGCTAAGCGAACCGGCTTTGTTGACCACATCATCTTTGCAGCACGACTACCTGCTGAATTGCTTGAAGCTCCAGTCGATGAATTTGAGGAAATGGACACCGACAATGACGGTACAGTTTCACGTGAAGAATTCGAAGCAGCACAAGCACTCAAGGCGATTCTTTCCGAAGAAGAGTGATTTTCTTCAGCCGACGCATTGAAACATGATTCCATTGTGACTCGTCATGCACCGGCCCAAGTCGGCTGATGCGGTGATGTTCAATGGAAGAGCGCTCTTTGATTTACGATTGGAATACAGTTGATTACGATTTGAACAGAAACCCTGCGAATCATCCGCACGGCGTCTGGTTTGATGATGAGACGCTTCGAGACGGATTACAGAGCCCAAGCGCACGAAATCCAACAATTGACCAAAAGATTGAGTTGCTAAGTTTCATGGAAAAACTCGGAATCCAAAAAGTCGATCTTGGACTTCCTGGAGCAGGCCCGTTCCATTTGGAACACATTGATGCTATGTTATCTCACATTACTGAGAATGATTTCCAGATTCGACCGGGTGCAGCCGTTCGTACCCTTATGAGTGACATTGAACCGCTCGTTGAAATGCAAGCAAAACACGGTATTCCAATCCAAGCCAGTGCTTTCCTCGGCACCAGCCCAATACGCCAATACACCGAAGGATGGACGATGGAGAAACTCCTCGCAACCATGGAGAAAGCCGTATCATACGCCGTGGAAAACGATGTTCCAGTGATGTTCGTTACAGAAGACACAACCCGTTCTAAACCAGAGGATGTCAAACTCATCTACGAACGAGCCATGGAATTGGGTGCACGACGGTTGTGTATTTGCGATACATGTGGGCACGTGACTCCAAACGGTGTCAAGCAATTGCTCCAATTCATTGACGAAGAAGTCATCAAAGATTCAGGCTACAAGCGCTCAGAAATTGAAGTAAACTGGCACGGCCATCAAGACCGAGGCCTCGGTGTTGCCAACAACATCGCAGCGGTTGAAGCCGGCGCAGATGTGATTCATGGTACGGCCCTTGGTGTTGGAGAGCGAGCAGGTAATGCACCTCTTGACCAAACGCTCGTCAATTTGAAACTCCTCGGTGTTATTGAAAACGATTTGACGCAACTTGATGCTTACATGCAAAAAGCCAACGAGTATATCGAAGTCCCGCTCCCTCGAAATTATCCAGTGTTTGGAATGGATGCCTTTGAAACCGGAACCGGTGTTCATGCATCAGCAGTTATCAAAGCCATGAAGAAAGGCGACCACTGGTTGGCAGACCGAGTCTATTCAGGTGTTCCCGCTGGCGACTTTGGCCTCAAGCAAGTTATTCGAATCGGACACATGGCCGGCCGTTCAAACATCATCTGGTGGCTTGAGCAAAACGGTTACGAAGCATCCGATGATTTGGTTGCTCACGTGTTTGAAGTTGCTAAGACGCAGCGCAGGAATATGGAAGACCAAGAAGTCAAAGATACCGTTGAGTCCTTCTTGAGTGCATAATCAAGCTTCAGCTTCTTCTTCGTTGTCGCTGAAAGTGTCGGCTTGAGTTTCGTTGATTTCTTTGGTGATTGTCCATTCTGAATCAACACTTCCACCGCTCCAATCGCCTTCAACAGCGACCTCATCAATGTCTTGTTCTTCTCTCCATACCGCTTCACCTTGAGAGCCACAAACGAGGAATTTACCGTTTGTATCAATTTGGTCACTGAGCAGTTTAAGATGCTTCGAGACGGGTAAAAAATGCCCGACAGGCATTCCTGCTGCTGTAAATGGATTGGTTGCTGCACCGATGAGTAAGCCGTCCTCAGGTGCTACAATATCAACGGTGATGCCGGGAGTACCCGGATCGGAAATAGTTGCAATCACTTCCCCTTCTCTCATCACTGAGCCTGCGGAGACAAACATGTCGAGTAGCCCCCCTTCACCCGCTCGTAGCCAGTGAGAGCCGCTTGCAAGCATTCGGAATCGAGGGCGGAGTGGATTTCCATCGATCATTCGGAACGAACGTAACACGTTCAATACCCCATGCATGGCCACTTTTACCGATTCGTGATCCAGAGTATTTGCTCCTCCACCTTCGTACGTGACTACGGGGATGTCGAGGGCAATCGCTGCTTTACGAAGTGAACCCGATGGTGGTTTTGAATCAAGTATAATCTCAATGCCGAACGCTTTGGCGAGTATATTTGAGCCTGCATGAGCCAAGTTTGCCCGAATTTGCGGCATGTTTGACCTTCCTTTTCCGGCGCTGTGTAAATCCACAATCGCATCAGCGTCCGAAAACAAATACTTCCATGCCTGGGCAGCAACACGCTTCGTCGTTGAGCCTTTGGGGTCGCCAGGGAAATGACGATTGAGGTCTCGACCATCGGGGAAGTATCTCGATTTTGCACGATAGCCAGGTAGGTTGACAATCGGTACAATTCGAATGGTACCGGCCATTTTTGTCGGGTCAAGGGGTTTCCCCTCATCGGTAAAAGCGTTTGAAAGCAAATGTGTGCAGGTTGAGGGCCCGGTTAATTCATCGCCGTGAACGCCACCAAGTATGGTTATCGTTGGGCCAGGTCGGCTACCATGGAGAATGGTTACCGGTATCGGCCATGAGTCACCCAGGTCCGTTTCCAACAAGGGCATGTGGACGGTTCGCATTGTTCCCGGTTTGATGATTTTACGATAGAATCGAGTGTTGCTCCATTTGGCTCCTCGGTCCCATTCTGGGCGGTCTTCGGGTTTGTGTGCAGCCATCGCTTCTTGAATTGCATTTCTGCGTCTTCGGGGCAGTTCATGCGCTACGCGAATCTTTGCTTTCGCCTTACGCTTCTTACCTGCCATGGTCTGTGCATGCTCACCCCCTCAATAAGAATGCGTATATGTTAGTACCCCGAAGCAAAGAAAACAAGTGCTTGCAGGTCGTGCCAGTGGTATGGAAGAGACCGGTGTCCAGCGCCAATACGCTCCGACTTCGATTTGTTTTGGATGCGGGCCAGCCAATGAAAAAGGATTACGAATCAACAGCGTTCGAATTGAGAACGGCCTTTCTTTGGAATATGTGCCGGAACCTCATCACCAAGCTTTCCCAGGTATGATTAACGGCGGAATCATCGGAACACTTCTTGATTGTCATGGTAATTGGACTGCTGCTGTAGCTCTGATGGACGCACAAGGTTTGGAGGAGCCACCTTGCACGGTAACCGCCTCATATACCGTTCATCTTCGAAGACCAACTCCAGTGGACATTCCGTTGAAAGTAACAAGTCAGATCAAAGATTTAAGTGAGGACCGTGCAGAAATAGAATTACTTTTGGAAGCAAATGGAAAAGTTTGTGCGACAGGCAGCGGATTGTTTGTGGCGGTCAAAGAGGGCCATCCCGCCTATCATCGTTGGAGTTGAATCCTCCAATGGCCAAACCCAACAAAGAGCAGGTATTGCTCTTGGAGGAACTTCGAGACTTTGTACTCGAGGTCATGTTCGATATGCCTGAATGGGCCGATGCTCAAGTTGAAGATTTGCGCAGCATTCCATTGGGTGTGCTGAGGAAAAACGCCACGCAACGACACGGTATAACTCGATGGAAGCGGGGTGTCGATGTACGCTCACTGCAACCGAATGACGTCGAAGTGATTGAAATTCATCCTCAGATGCTCAATCCTGAATGGAAGGCCTATTCTGCGTTCGTATTGCATCATGAATACATACATGCCCTTGGCCTACGAGCACACAATACGCTGTTTCGGCAATTGGAAGCAGCTTGGCCAGGCAGCATCGCGGGTAAGCAAGGACCGAAGTTTACCGAGTTTTTACGCAGAGCCAGAGCCGTATGGCTTTGGTGTTGTCCGAAATGCAGTCAAGAGTTTCCGAGGCAGAAACCGTCGAACAGACGCTATCGGTGCCGAAAGTGTAACACGGTCCTTATCGACAAGAAAAATCCAGCCTTGTTTCAGCAATAAACCATTGATTTGAAAGACAATGGTGAGTTGGGTTAAACATGAGCCGTTCTTTCTTTGTTCGACGCTCATTTCCGTTGCCTATGGCGGTCATTCTCGGGCTTTTCCTGTTGTCTTTTTGCGCTCCTCTTACCCAGGCCAACCTTACTGAATCGCCGGAAGGGGGCAAACTTTTCTTGTCATGCGTTCAAGACGATGAATGCCAACTCACTTCTGTTGCCACCGGAGAAGAAGTTGTATCCAACAACATCTTTGCATCCCCAGCACAACCAGAAACGGTCACGCTTGAATTTGAGATGGACCCTCGACAAGTTGAGTTGGCTTTGCTCCCATCGCTATTGGATTCGATGATTTTGGATTTGCGCTTTACCGGAGAATTTTCTGGATACAACAAACCTGAATTGGATGTTTCACTCATTCTTGGCTCATCGGTCACCGATTGGAGTTTTGATGCAGACTTTGTCCCAACGGTGTCGACGACAAGCCCTTACACCCTTGAGGACGAAGCACTCAACCTCAATGGGGACCGTGTTCTGTGGCCTGATGACCCGGTTCGCCTACGGATGACCTTCGTTCTCGACCGACCGGGGACGTGGGAATTGCACTTGAGAGGTGCTTCATCAATGGAACTGGAGATACCTTGGTCTGAAGACGTAGAATCTCGCAATACTGACGAACCTTCAAGCGACCTTGAACCTCGTTCCACCGAGTTTGAAACCGTACATTACGGAGCACTTTTAGAAACGGACCGCGATTGCTGGACGTTTACAATAGAACAACACGAGGTTCTCAATATCTACTTACAATGGGAGACCGTACCGATTGAAATTCAACAAAGTCACGGATTACCAGACCTTATCCAGCCTTCGGGAAGATTGTCGAATTCCCCCGAAGTCATTGTTCGAGAAGACGAGGATTCGACTCGAACGACGTACCGCTGGAGGGCTATGCCGGTTGGCGACTACACCTTCTGTTTTGGAGGGACTGCTGGGAAATTCCAACCGTATACTTGGACTGGACAACTCGCGTTTGAAGGTGCAGGCCCAGTTACACCTGCTGATTTCGATGGAAAGGCGTTCTATCCAGCAGGCAGTGCTTTACTTGGAGACGAAGATGCCTCAGTTTCGCTTTCAAGGCATTCCTCAGGCTTCCTTTTCCTCTCTCTTCTGTTGTTCGCAGGTTTTGCTTTTGATGGCCTACGAAACTCAACCTCAGCATTTCTTAGGTTTGGATTCTTCACTCCCGGTGTACTTCTGCTCCTCGTTGGAGGAATCCTCCATCCCATGTGGGCCCTGGGTGATGAAGTCCAATCCGATACTGAAATCCAATTGGATGAATTGATTGACAATCGATTGCAACAACTCTGGGATGCATCATACCCAGGTCAACCTGAACAAGTTCTTGTGACGAGTACAGGTTCTACATGGGGCATACTTGATGGAGAGCGTTTAGAACTCCGCCTTGAGGTGGAAGAAGCAATTCCTCTTCCAGATGGCCGGTGGCAACTCATTGTCCCTGAACTTCAGGAGCTACGTCTGGATCAAGTTATCTTTTCACAAGTGACCCGAGGCGGTTCTCAAACTACCAATGAAGGTATGTTGGAACAACAAACTGTGCGTTTTATTTTACTTGCTGGACGTTCGCTCCTCCTTGACATGCTGATGCTTGAAGCAATGATGATTGTCGATGAAAAGCCAAAATCATCTGTATTCCATGTGGATTTTGACATGGTCGATGTACCTGCAACGGGTTCAGTATCTGTTCCTGCCTGGGGGACTCGACCTGCTTCGGTCAGTGAATACGATTGGCTATCGCTGCAAAGCGCCTTGTTCCCTGAGAGAATATCCGTGAGTTTGTGTGACTGTGACTTAGATTTACTTGATGTCCGCTTCATTTCGTCTCCAGGTTTTGATACCAACGACGTTCCTCCCTTTATCACGATTGAGAACGCATCGGGGTTGATACCCTTCGCAACACCTGTAGGGATACTGGGTTTGATGCTGTGCACGGTTTCAAGCAGAGGCGAATATACTCGACGAGTAAAGGCAAAGAAACTGGCATCCGAAATGTTCCAAGAAAGTACAAAGTGGGATTGATTTCACTTCTTTCCTTTCTTAGCCTTGCTCTTTGCGTCCTTGATTGCCTTCTCTGAATCGACACCGGCCTTTTCTGCGGCTTCTTTGATGTTCTGTTCTTCATCTTCAGAAATGTCACCGTCTTTGGATGCCGATTTGACAGCAGCATCGACGTTCATCTTTGCAGCCTCTTCATCGGTGATGCCCAATGCGTCTTGGAACGATTTGAGTTCAGCAAGTTCTTGTTCTGTGATAATGCCGTCTTCCCAAGCCGCTTCGTACGATTCCAGCAGGAACGACTTGTATGCATCAGGATTGAGCAGTACATCGCGGATGAGGCCGTGGTTTGGACCATCATCGGATTGCGCCATGTCGAGTATTGCTATTGAGCGACGAACTTCTTTCACAGCCATGTCTTTCAGGCCGTGTCCAGCCCAAACTGCACCAGCCGCGATGACGGCAGCAGCAAACCATCGCATGACGTCTTGATTGACGAATTCCCAAGGTTCGACCAGGTGGAATATACCGAGAACAGCCATTGCTGCACCGCACATAACTTCGACCCAGTCATTCAAATCGGGTTCATCTTCGAACACCGAAAGTCGTTCTTCTACCATCGACTCAACATCATCGGCCATGTTCGGCACATGAGAAGAGGGGTCTTATGGGTGTCGGATTGAAACTTTACGAGCGTTGTCCTTTTGGACTGTTGGCGCGAGTGGCAGACTATGGAGGAGAGTGGACGGGCTGTAATGGGCTTGGATTTACCAGCGAAGGCACTCCAATTCCTCACCAAAAAATGGGGCATCGAGAATCTTCATCCACCTCAGCATGAGGCCATGCCAAGTGTCCTCTCAGGCGCCAATACATTGCTTGCAATACCAACTGCAAGTGGCAAGTCACTTGTTGCTTACATAGGAATCATTCGTCGGCTTTTGGTTGATGAACCCGGTTCAAAAGCAGTGTACATCGTTCCGCTCAAAGCATTGGCGAGCGAGAAGCATGAAGACCTGGTGGCACTGGGTGGTTCAGTCGGTTTGACCGTTGGGCTTGGAATTGGAGATGCTTCAGGTGAAGCAAAGAAGATTGATGAATGCGATATTCTTGTCTGCACCTCTGAAAAACTCGATTCACTCATGCGAAATCGTTCTGAGTTGATGTCAAATGTATCGGTTGTGGTGGCAGATGAATTTCATTTGATGAACGATTCCACTCGGGGGCCAACCTTAGAAATTAACCTCACACGTCTTCGTTACCTAAGGCCCAAAGCCCAAATCATCGCTTTATCGGCTACGGTTGGAAATTGCAATGAACTTGCAGAATGGCTGAATGCGAACCTCATCCTTTCTTCGTGGAGGCCAGTTGCCCTTGAGTACAGTACTTTTCACGATCTGCACTTGGAGCCACGATTGGTACAATCATCCGGAATGTCAACTGAGGCTGATGTATTACAGCCTCCTCGTGATTTAGAGGGTCCCAAATCACACCCTGCTTGGGTTGTTGTTAGCGATACCATTGACCAAGACGGCCAAGTTTTGATTTTCGTTGGAACGCGTCGAAGCGCTCAATCGGAAGCGTTGAAATTGTCGAAACGCATTGCTAAGCGGCTGGAAAAGGATGATCCAGACCGATTGGAACGTCTGAACGTTTTTGCCGGCTCACTGGAAGGCAGAAGTCAAACGGCAATGGCGGAACGGTTGGCTGAAGCCATTCGAGGCGGTATTGCGTTCCATCACGCTGGATTGACGCATGGTCAAAGAAAAGCGATAGAGGGTGCGTTCAAGGAAGGACTTCTGGTGGGCTTAACCGCAACGCCTACTCTGGCCGCAGGCGTCAATCTTCCTGCACGGCGGGTTTTGGTTCGTGATTTGAAACGATGGGACGATGGAATGAGCCGCCCTCTGCCCGTTATGGAGGTCCGTCAGATGCTGGGCCGTGCCGGACGGCCAAGGTACGACAGTTTTGGCGAAGCATGGGTGTTGTGCAAGGGAACCGATGGATGGGGGATTGCAGACGATGTCAGCGAGCGTTATTTCTTCGGACCCGTTGAATCAATCACTTCGAAACTTGCCAGCGAACCTGCTCTGCGTACCCATTTACTTGCCTCGATTGCAACCGGTGGCTTCCGTCATCGGGGGGAGATTGGGGATTTCTTCTCGGCGACCTTCCTTGGTTCAACCATGTCATCAATGCAGTTGAACGAGCGTCTTGATGAGATGTTGAATTGGCTGGTTGAAGAACGTTTTATCCGTAAAAAAGGGGTAGATGAAGCCTATGCAAAGCGACGAGCAGATGCTAAGGCCAATCAAGCTGAGGACGAAGACTGGGACGATGAGATGCCAATCTGGGCCACGATTGCACAAACGACAGGCGGAGTTCAACTTCGTTCAAGCCCACAAGAACATATTCCTCAAACCAAGACCTCAACAGCCTTTACAGAAGCATCTCTTGGTTTCACTTCTGCAACCAACTTGGCACACGTTGGTGGATGGTCTGCTCCTACGGCAAATGACCATGCTTCGATGGAATACGAAGCGACCTTGATGGGAGAACGCATTACTCAACTCTACCTTGACCCACTTTCTGCGTCGATTCTACGCACAGGTCTTCGACGCGCTGTACGTCGTAGTGTACGACAAACGGGTGAAGTATCCGATTTCGGACTCATGCATCTTGCCTCCTCGACTCCAGACTTCATACCCCTCTGGGCTAAAAACTCTGAAATGGAACGGAGTTCTCCACTCTGGCTCAAAACCAATTCAGTGGAAGATGAACTGTTGGTCGATGACACTCTTGAAGAACGGCTGCTTGGTAAGGTGAAATCTGCATGGATGCTCGAAATGTGGATTCAAGAAGACACGCTTCGTTCAATTGAAAGTGAACTCGATGTGAGCCCAGGGGATGTCAATCACCGTGTCGACCTCATGGGTTGGCTGTTGGCAGCCGGTCAACAAGTACTGCTGACCGATGATGTGTTCTCTGAAGAACACCTACCCGTCATCAGCAACATTGCTACGACCATCGATATGCTCAAGCAACGTATTCGACACGGTTGTAAGAAAGACTTACTCCAACTGGTAAACATCAAACACGTCGGCCGCGCTCGTGCAAGGGAACTGGCGGGGATGGGTGTGAGAACGCCCAATGACGTCCTTTCCATGAATCGCTCTACACGCAACAAACTCCTTGCCAAACGAGGTTGGGGGCCTTTACTGTTGGACAAAATCAATACCGAAGTCGAAAAAGTGCTGCGTCGGCAAAGTACTCAGGACGGGGGTATGAGTCTACCAAAACAACGCGATGATGATGTCCCTCTCTCCGACGAGTTTTCATCGGATAATTGAAAGAGAATATCCTCTTGGAATCACCATGGCACAACCTGAATTTCCTTGCTTTGCATGGGACAGTGAATCTCCAGTCAATGCCAAAGATGTGCTCGCACGCTTCCTTCAAGCACGCCCTAATGCTGATTGGGTTTTGATTGGTCAAGGTTGCATTCAAACTCCGTCTCAACTTTGGACTGCGTGGAATTCAGCTTCTCGCAGATGGTTGCGCTCGTCGGCTTTAGCTCGTTCCCTCGATGCAGAGTTTCTTCGCTATCTCAGCGGTACCCATCACGTCTCTGAAGCGTTCAAACGTGCTGGCGTTCGTGACAAAGATACTTCTGGTTTTCTTCTTCACCTCCCAAAAGCTTCCAGTACCGATGAGATTCACTCGGATTGCTTACCGATTGAGTTGGACTCTTCCGGGACTGAATCTCAAGCCTTCTCGATTCTTTCGCAACTTGGATTTCAATCCGCTTCAATGAATTATACGCTTTCGAGAGAGGGTGCTTCTCGCCTAGGATTAAAGTTTGATTCGGAGCTCGAAACGGTAACAGAGGCATCACTTATCGGCCATATTGTCTCTGCAGAATTCACTTCGTAAGCAAATCAAAATGGAGTAGACTTCAAACACCCTCGCATACAGGGTTGGCACATGGTAATGAGCGCGAGCCCCAACGACGACCACAGGCCAAGTACGGGTAGATATCTAAACCAATCAAAAATCCAGTCAGCCCTCGACCACGCTCAAGAATTGGGTGCATCTTATGCCGAAGTTCGGTTGATGGCCATTACAGACTCCAGCGTAGCATTGCGTGATGCAAAACTTGAACGGGCGATACCTGGGCAAGAAGTCGGTGTTACTCTTCGAATCTTAGCGGATGGCGCATGGGGCGTCCATTCGACGACAGATTTGGTCTCTTTGCCCTCACAAATTGAATCGACTGTACGTTTAGCCAAGGCTGTTGCTGCCCGTCGCTCGTCCAAAGACGCTCCAGTGCAATTGGCAGAGGTCCCAATTTTTGAAGATGAGATTCATTGGAAATCCAAAAAAGACGTTCGTCATACCGACCTTCAAACGAAAATAGAGCATCTAAAAACGCTTCATGACAGCGCTGCTGACGATGATCGCATCATCTCAGTAACCTGTGGTTGGAGCGACGAACATCTCCATACAGAACTGATGACCAGTGAAGGGATGAATCGCACATGGTCGTTTCAACGTTCACTGATTAATGCCAGTGTCACTGGACGAGATGGCGGCGAAGTAGTGTCCTATAGAACGCGTCATGGCGGCGAAGGTGGCTTGGAAGTTATCGAGTCATGTGACCTCGGTCAACTTGGCGAGGTTGCACGTATTGCCACGCTTCGTTTGCTGAAAGCAGAGCGTGCACCTTCAGGAAAAATGCCGTTAATCGCCGACCGAGATTTGACCGGCGTTTACATCCATGAAGCATTAGGTCATCCATGTGAGGCTGACTTAGTTGCTGCTGGAGACTCGTGCCTTGATGGCAAACTTGGCCAAACGATTGGCAATGAGATTGTGACTGTAGTCGATGACCCAACCATCCGAGGAGGTTACGGGGCACATCCAATCGACGACGAAGGGCTCAACACACGTGAAAAGTGCCTCATCAAGAACGGTGTACTCACTGAATATCTGAACCACCGAGAAACTGCTCACCACTTTGGACTTGCTCCAAATGCAGGTGCTCGTGCGCAAGACGGCCTTCATCATCCATTGGTCCGAATGTCAAACACACTGATTCAAGGTGGAACGCATAACGACATGGACGAGTTGATGGAAGACATCGAATACGGTGTTTATGCATGCGGTTCACGCGGTGGACAGGTCGATACTGGCCGAGGTTCGTTCCAGTTTGCGGCCCAAGAGGCTTGGCTCATTGAAAATGGAGAACTTACTCGACCGCTCAAAGATGTGAGCGTGAGTGGATTGACGCTTCAAATTTTGAAAGATGTTGATGGCCTTACACGAGATGCGCAACTTGCAGCTCCAGGATTCTGTGGGAAAGGACAAACTGTCCCCGTTGGAGATGGTGGCCCGATTATGCGGATTTCTCAAGCGTTGGTGGGCTGAGCATGCTTCCAGATGACGCGGTCGATCGAATTGCTGAAGGATGCCGTCAAATCGGTGCTCTTTGTAAGTCTCAAGGAATTGAACAATGGGAAGTCGTTGCAACGCAGTCCTACGGGCACAGCATCGATATCGAAGCGGGTAAAATTTCTCTTGCCGCAGGCGGTGGTGAAGGTGGATACGGTGTTCGAGTGGTCGAAGATGGAAGATTTGGATATGCCTACCTTGTCGACCTTTCTTCCGCAGAATATGCTCTCAAACAGGCGAGAGATATAGCCAAAGCCTCTCCATCCGTGGCCGGTTTTGTTCTTCCAAGCGAGCAACCAGCAGAGAAAGTTGGAGGACTCTTTGACACCAATATTCTCAACATCGGGCCCGAAGATTTACTTGAACAAGCAGATGCAGTTCTCAGCGAAGTTGCTTCTTTGGACCAACGAGCAGTCGTGACCGGTGGTGGCCTAGGCGTTGGTGCAAGTGCTGGCGCAATCTACACCAGCGAAGGCATCGAATCCAGTGGCGTAACCACATCTCATGGAATCGGCGTTCAAGTTTCCATTGATGCCAACGACGAACTTACCAGTTCCTACGAGGGTGATTCAAGTCGCAAGCGACTCGAGCAGGTCCCGGATTGCGTCGCAGTCGCAGTGGACTGGGCTCAGAAAACCCGCGGCCCAATTGAAGTCAACACCGAGGCTCATGACACTCCAGTTTTGATGACCAGTGAAGGTTTCTCTCCTTTATTCTCAATGGTTGTACCTTCAGCAGTACGTGGAGATCGTTTGGTTCGTAGTGAATCGTTTTGGTCAGGAAAACAAGGAGAAATGGTTCTTGCGAACGACCTTTCTCTCATCGATGATGGGCGTATGGAAGGTGGTAAATCGGCCTCAGCACGTGATGGAGAAGGCGTCCCCACTCGACGGCAAACTCTGGTTGAGAACGGTCGGCTGATTGGCTCTTTGTGGTCGACTCGCGATGCCGCACAACAAGTCGCAGAGGGTCGTATCGAACACGCTCAAACCAACGGCTGTGCCGTCCGTGGCGGCCACCAAAGTCCACCTTACACCGGATGTTCCGACTTGCACATGACTTCAACCCGCACGGGTTCTTCTCAAGATGCCCTTTTGGAACGAATGGAAGACGGATATATCGTTCACAGCGTAATGGGTGCGCATACTGCCAACCCAACAAGCGGTGATTTTTCTGTCACTTCAAGCACTTTGCTGCGAGTCGAAGGCGGAGAAATACTTGGCCCTGTGAAGCAAGCAGGATTGTCGGGTAATTTAGCAAAGGCGCTTTCTGAAGAGGTCTATCTCGGTGACGACGTTCGCGTGCAAGGGTCCTATTCTTCCGGCGCCATGCATCTTCCGGATGTGTTGTTGATGCAAGGTTTGCGAATTAACCCCGCCTAAGTTGTTCAGTGACTTGATTCGATGTTCGTCCAAAAGGACAAATCGTCACGGCATTCTTTATGGTCTGTCGTCGTTCCTTGAGTTCTCCATGGAGGTCAAGGGAGTGTACAGTCTCAACCAAAACGCACGAAAGCCCGCAGCCTGTTCTCCGTACAGGCATCGAACGAACACATCAGGCAGAGGTCTTGACGATGTCTGAGAAATACGAAACTCATGTGAAGTCGATTCTTTCTGAGTGCCCCGATGCAGACCCTGAAGAAGTCGCTGCAGCATTCGAAAAGTACGAGACGGAATTTTTCATTCCCCCTCAAGACGCTATGCGGTCGATTCTACGGCGGTTCAAGGGTGACAAAACCCCTGCACCCTCTGGCTCTTCCGGCGGTTCATCCTCTGCTCCAAGGACCACTCGTAAAGTGAGCAGTCTCAGCGAGCTCAAAGGTGATGACAAGGACATCGAAATTGAAGTCGAAATCATATCTCACAACATTCGTGATCAGACCATTCGTGGAGAACAAAAACAGATTGCTTTTGGTTTGCTCGAAGATAATCCGTGGGAAGAGAACGGACAAAAAAACCGTTGGGAGTACAAAGACTGGGGACCCAATTCAAACATAACCCCCGGTTCTGTCGTTCGAATCGAAGGCGCTTCGGTCAACGAATACCAAGGAAAAATGTCGCTAAACATCAACCAATCGACACGTATTGCGGTTGTCCGGGAAGGAACCCGTCCAATTACAGCCCCCGGTGAACCTCAAGATATTGGGTCTCTACCTTCAGACGGCTATGTTTGTGTTGTCGGACGAATTCTTGCATCACGACCAGACCAAATCCATCGAAAGGATGGCTCAGGTTCGATTGATATCGTGCGAGGAAGGCTTGCAGATGAATCAGGAACCATTGGTTTCCTTTCATGGGAGCCGCTTGAACACGAAGTAGGAACGCTTCTAAAAATTGAAGGCGCTCAAGTCCGGACTTTCAGGGATACGCCTGAACTCAACTTTGGACGTACGACCAAAATCGAGATTTATCACGACAAGAACTTCTCGGATGCAGACACCTTGTCTCAACAAACTGTGCTAACGCTTTCAGAACTTCGTGACGGTGCTCGTGATGTTGATGCAGTCGTCCAAATTACGGAATGGACCAAGCGTTCATTCACTCGTGATGGCGAAGAACGGTTCCTTTGGTCTGGCCAAATTGCCGACCCGACCGGTCGCTGCAGAATGAGTGCTTGGAGCGAATTACCAATCACGGAAGACAAACTTCCCCTCACCGTTCGCCTCAAAGGCGTTCGAGTCCGTGCTTGGCAAGGAATCCCAGATATTACTGTCGACAATGCAGACCAGGTCGAATTCCTCGATGCCCCCCCGTGGGACAGTGAATTGGATTTGACAAACCACACGGCAGAGGTAGAATTGTTTGAACTTTCAACTGGAGCCAGTAGAGTTGGTGTTTCCACCACAGCTACGGTCGTCAGTGTTCGAGAAGATTCGGGTTTCATCCAAAGATGCACTGAATGCCGAAGAGTGCTTCGAGATGGTGCTTGTGCGGAGCATGGCCCGAACGATGGAAATACCGATATCCGACTACGGTTAGCGATTGACGATGGACGTTCCAGTGTTTCTCTTTTGACAAATAAAGATGCGACGCTTAGCCTTCTCGGGATGACTGAAACCGAACTTCAAGACACCGTGAACGATTTGGGACAAGTCGCATTCGTTCAATCGTTGCGGGGCAAAATGCTTGGCAAAACAATCAATGCCTCCGGACGAACAATCGTCGATGAACAAGGTGCAATGATGTTGGCTGACCATGCTGCAATGGTCGAAGAAGATGCGGGATTGAGGGCGACTGAAATCCGTGCTCAATGGAAGGTGGTATGATGCAATCAGGAACACGTGCAAAACGACAATCAGCATGGCACATGCTTGCATCAGAATTCAGTGAAGCAACGCTCAATGAGAAAGGCTCTGGAGAATACGACCCATCATTTGTTATTACCAAACTTGGAGCCAAAGTCAACCGAGTCGTCGTGGCAGGCCTACTGGAACGTCTTGAAGTTCGCGAAACATCGAACGGTTCTACCCTTTACCAAGGGCAAATGAGAGACCCTTCAGGTGTCCACTATTTCTCAGTTGGAGATTATGCTAGCGAATCAATGAGGGAACTTACGCTGAGTCTGGTTGAGAAAACCGAAGTTGGTGAACCCGTTCTTCTTCTCATGGTTGCCAAATCACGTTGGTACCAAACCGATGAAGGCGCTGTTTACACGTCTTTGCGACCCGAAGAGGCTTGTGAAATTGACGCTCAACGCTATGCATTGTGGCTTACTCGGGCATCTGAAGACACACTGCAACGAATGAAGCATTACTCCGATTCTCTGGCTGCTGAACCGACACGAGAGGGTTTGGTTGCTGCCGGAATTCCAGAACACATGATCGACGGCCTTCTGGTTTCACGAAATCATTACGGTGATATCGATGTCGAAACCTACACGCTCAATGTCATGCAAGCATTGGATATCGCAGAAGGTCGGATGGATGCGGCAAGCCAACCGGTCGCAGCCCCGACACCAACTGAATCTGATGATGCCGAATCAACCGGTACAGATTCAGGTGAGAGTGAAGTCAAAGATACACTGGTATCCATTATTGAACAACTGGACCAAGGCGATGGTGTCGACTTTGAGACGGTCCTTACCAATGCAGTTGCACGAGGTTTTGATCGTGGACTTGCTGAGGAAAAGCTGGATGAACTCTCCAATGAAGGGACATTACATGAACCCAGGTTTGGTTGGTTTAGAATTGTAGGCTAACCTTCATTCCCCCCAACATTCAATACCTTGCGATGGTGTGGGTTGTTTAGAGGTCAGCGTATGGCAGGTATGGATTTCTTTATTCGCCCAGCATCAGGAACAACAAGTGCAGATTGGGTAAGAATTCCCAATTGTGATATGAAAGTCCGTCTCACGCGACGCTTGACACGAACCATCATCCGAGGAGAAGAAGGGGACGACCTTCATGATGAAGGTTCTGAATCAACTGCATATACGGTTACTGGAGAACTTTCTATCGACGACTACAAGAGAATTCTTGGCATGTTCCGATCCGGGCAACCGTTCATTCACGACCCTTTTGAAGAACGTGACGTGAAAGTGATTTTCGCTTCGATGGAATATGAAAGTTCGAACAAGATGTTCACGTTTGAATTACTCGAAGACATTGTTTGAGGTGAATACATGCGTAAACTGGATGAGCAAAGAGAGGTACTCTATGTCATCCGTACACTCGATGTGTTGATGTCCTCCGGTGTTGGTCTTGAAGCAGCGATCCACACCATTGGTAGTGGAGGCTATGGCATCATTTCGGAAGACTTCTCATCGATGATGGCACGCCTTCGCAAAGGAAACAGTCGCGGTCTTGGCCCTGAACTCAAATCCCTGATGAATAAAGCCGATTCCGATGGTTACACACGACTTCTCAATACCATGTACACGAACGTCACACAGAACACCGACATCATTGAAACTCTACGCAAACAAGGGTCTCGAATGGAGAATGAACGAACCGAATCAGTCAAAAAGTACATTGAGGAACTTGGTGCAGTTCCGGAAACACTCCTCTCAATTGCTATGATTGGTCCAATTATTCTTGCGATTGCGGGTCTTATCCCTCAATTAATGTCAGGTGATCTTGGAGCATTCATGCAACTTCCACCAACTTCGACCATCAATACGGTAGTCAATGTAGGGCTGATTTTGACTCTTGTTGGCATGTTTATGATTGGGTTAAAGGCTCATACTAAGGATCCTGGGTTGTGATTTGATGCTCTTCGGTCTTCTTGAAACATTTAACGATAATTTGTTGTTACTCGTTTTGATTGTGATTGGAGTGGCCAGTGCTGCAGGCGGCTTACCGCCAATGATAGAAAGGCGCCGCCGCCGTTCTATAGAGAATGCCTTGCCTGCTCTCTTGGAATCACTTTCTGATTCAGTCGGTGCTGGGCGAGGCATTCAAGAGGCGATGATGGAACAATCAAAAAATCTGCCAGGCGTCTTAGGAAAACTCCTCAAAGAGACACTGGAAGAAAGCCACTCTTCCTCTTTTGATGCCGCTCTTGCCGCTTTTTCGGCGAAGACTCGCTCTTCACAAGTTCAGCGAGTCATGGTGCTCATCGAAACTGCAATCGAACAAGATTCACCCCTCCAAGGAATCCTTTCCGACCTTGCGATGGACTATGAACGACTGAACGATTTGATGAATACACGAGAACAGGAACTTTCAGGTCGAGGTCTTCTCATTGTGATGTTCATCAGTATTGGTCTTCCGCTCATTATTGCCGTTATTGTAGGACTCTTTGCTCCTGCAAGCAAAGGTTTCCAAATTGACTCATTTAACGCCACTTTCTCTTATTTCTTTGGTGGAGCATCTGCAATTGCAGTAGGAGTTTCCGGGCGAATGATGGGCCGTTTCAAAGATGTGCTCTGGTGGATGCCGGGATGGATTGCAGTTTCAATGCTGCTCTATCTTGGCGCAGTTATGATGATTGGAGGATGAAAATATGAGTGAACAAGTACTAGCACAATACGGTCGAGTAACCATTTACACTGAAGAAAATCACCCTTCTCCGATTTACCATGTCGATGGCTCAGCTGAACCGAATCCATACGGTGATCTCGCAGTATTGCTCGAAGATGATGCGCTTGAAGAAGTGATGTACAACGGTGGCACACAGTGCGTAAAAATCGCACATCGAGACCATGGCATGTGCCGAACCAACATTTGGATTGATGACGATTCTGGTATTCAAATCGCCAAAAACATCGCTGCATTCACCAACGTTCCCCTTGGGGACGGACCGGGTCTTGTCCCAATCTTCGATGGCCGCCTTCCTGATGGTTCCCGTGTCAACGGTACCATTCCGCCGGTGACCCCAGATGGTCCAACTCTAACGATTCGTAAGTTCAGGGAAGACCCCCTCACTATGATTGACTTGGTTAAGTTCGGCACCGTTAACTCCCGACTTGCTGCAATGATGTGGGTTTGGATTGAAGGACTTGATAGCCGGCCAGCAAACTTTGTTATTGCTGGAGGTACAGGTTCTGGTAAAACCACTACACTCAATTGCCTTGGTATGTACATCCCATGGCACCGTCGATTGCTTACCGTAGAAGACACTGCTGAATTGCAAGTTTACCATGACCATTGGTTGCGAATGGAAACACGGCGGGAACGTCCGGATGGAACGCCGGAAGTTGACATGAACGACTGCCTCAAATCCAGCCTTCGTATGCGACCTGACCGCATCATTGTCGGTGAAGTTCGTGGTCCTGAAGCGGCTACATTGCTCACTGCAATGAATACCGGTCACGACGGTTCTTTTGGCTCACTTCACGCAAACACGGCTCAAGAAACCGTAACTCGTATGATTAACCCTCCAATGCTTGTGCCACCGATCATGCTGAGTGGGCTGGACTTGATTATCATCCAAGCAAGGTTACACGTCAACGGTAAGACTGCTCGTAAGATCACTGAAGTTGCTGAAATCGCAGGAATGGAAGGCGATAAGCCCCGATTGAACATAATTTGGAAGTACAATGCAGCAACCGACCAAATCGAAGAGACTGGCATTCCTTCGAAACTTCGTGAGATTATTTGCACCGCAGCTGGTGTCTCTCCCGATGTCTTTGAACGGCACGTTTCACAACGTCAAGCAATCATTGAAGATTTAGCACGCCGAGATATTAACGATATTCAGACCGTAACGCAAGTTATCCAAAACTTCTACGCATCACGCTGAGACTAGCCACGAAGGCGAGCCAGTAATTCATCGATTGCATCGATTTTCCCTCGAGCCGAATTGACTCGTTCCGAGGCATCACTCACAGATTCTGCTAGTATCTCTTCTACATCAGCAGGCTCATCGGACTTCGGTTTGAATGCTTCAGCTAATGCTTTCAATTCTGTGACAATGGCATCGACTTGCGTGTCGGAAATCATCACGCCAGGTGCGATGCGAGGGATTTCGGCAGGAGATATGAATCCTAATTCAGCACCAATTATGCCAGCACATGCAAGGATTCGAGGGCGTAGGTCAGCAGTGTTGACTTCATAGCCTCGGTTCTCAAGGAAACGAATGACCAACGCTTGTTGTGGTTCGGAGAATGTCCCTTCACTCGACTCAAGAACCGTTTCAACCAATTCCTCGAATCCGGCGATATTACGTTCCAGTCGGTCGATTGTTCTGCGCTCACCATCGGTAAAGTGGACTGCGCCATGTTGCAACACCCGCAATATTCTGTTTCTTCGGGCGATCGAAGGGTCTTGCAATGCCTCAGCCTGATGTATTTCCACATGCAAGTCAAACAGTGCGTGGAGCCGTCCTGAGACGCTTGGTATGCGTAAATCTAATCCCATGTTATGGCCAATTTGCTCAAAGGCCATCCTTGCTTTGACCAAGTCTCCGCTTGAAGAGGCAAGTGTGTTGTTCAATTGGTCACGAAGGACATCTCGTCCGAGTTCAAAGTTCCTTAGTGCTTCCCTTTCTCTCCATGAGTTCGGCATTGAAAAGACGGCATCTTTTTCAGTTTGAGAACGGAATTCAAGTTCCATCAGTGTATTTCGAATACTGTCCCTTACTGCTGGGCTTTCAACTGCAAATCCATGGCTCGATAGGCTACCGATAAATGCTTCAAGGTCGTCAACTTCACTGGTTGTGCTCACTGCTAAGTAGTCACGCCCAGCAGCTTCGATTTCAGCAGACCTTGCGTTTAATTCGAGCAGTAAGGCTTCAGTTTCTAAGCTGTGGTCGTCTGCTTCTACCACGTGAGCGCTTTGGACCATTGCGGGTGGTGTCTCAGTAGACGTTTCATTCTGTCCTGCTCGTAGAGCATCGTCGATTGAGGCAGCAAGAGGCGCTCGTGATATTGGGATGCCCTTTTCGGCAAGTTCTGTTCTCATTTCCGTTTCTTGCTCAAAAGTCCATCCTTCCGGATGTTCAGAAACGAACGTTTCGACTTTTTCGATGACTGCCTCATGTTCGCCTACGTTCTCTTGAACAGGCGCCTCATTGTTTGAGTCATCACTCGGAATCGGGATATCGATAGTGGCGTCTCCACTTTTTGGTCTTCGTAGACTCTTCTTGACTTTACCCCAACCACCTTGTTGGTAGGCGAGTACACCAGCAACTCGGACCAACAATGTTTGCTTGTTTCCAGAGAGTGGAAGTTCCAAAGTCTTGCAAAGTTCATGCAACTGGTCTCGCGTCATGGAGTCAAGCGATTCAGGAACAAATTGCTTTGGGTCGTGATTAAGGTGAAGATAGAGCCGTTGGCGACGTGCACGAACTGAGCCTGATTTTTTGATTCCGAAAACGCCCAGGATTTCACCAATTTCTGAATTCATCAGTTTCTTTATTCCATCTGGTGAAAGGTCCCAGTTTTCAAGAATGAGGTGTTGGATTAAGCGAGCACGCAGCGTCTCTACAGAACCATTTTTCGGAAGTTGGTAGGTGACAGCGAGTTCTTTGAGACCATCAAAACGAGCTTGGTAAAGTTCGTTCAAGAGTTCACTTTTCGCTGACACACTTCCACCTACTGGTTACATTCCGTTCTAAGGGGTATATGTGTTTTCGCTGTGAAGTTGCACCCAAGAGGGCTGTTCTTCGACACTTTACTGCGCTCCATCGTAGAGTCTACGGTAGCGCACTGGGAATGGTTTGAAGAACTGTGACAGTTCGATAGATACTATGGCGAGGACCGTCAAGGCGACCAAGCAGGGTCTCAAAGAGGCGAATTCGCTTGTTGATTCACTAAAAGAACTGGTTTGGACTGACTTGAAAAAGCACTACCACGGCTTCGAAGATATGATTTACTCGCGAGTGAAAGAATCAGAAGAAACTATTCTCGACGCAACCAAAGCCAAACTGGCAATTGTCGCAGGAATCAGCGTTATGCGGAAGGATTTTGAGCGAGCACAACGCCGTTTTTCACGTTCGAACGACGTCGAAGAATTGAGAAATTTTTTGCTGGAAATGGCGGACCGGATTCTACGCTTGCGAGAAGCCAACAACAAGATTGTCGATTCACTGCATACGGTACTCAACCTCAATTTGACTGCCGTTGAAGTGGTTGAAAAATTTGCATCTGACTTACAACGCTCCGCTGGCACATGGGAGCGGAACGGCAGAGAGATCGATGAATCAATTCTTGAATTATGCGATGAAAATGAGCCGGCAGATTTGGTTGAACTTGAAGAGTTCATCGTCAAGCAAGGATACGCCCCTTTGCTTGAACAATCTTCTCATTCTTCCTCAGATGAAGATGCTTGAATGGTTTCAAGGTTTAACAATGCAGGCCTTGCTAGGCTAAACTCATCTGGAAGTCCAGGGAATTTACGAAGCATTTCTTCATGCTCAGATTGCATGTTTTCAAGGAGCACTTCAAATTCTTTCAAGACATTGACCATTCCCATATGGCTTTCTTCAATCGTGCAAATGCGTTCTACACTTGCAGAAACCGTACCTTCATAATTCAAAGTCTCCACTTTCATCTCAATCCGAGGCGTAGTTGGAACTTCCTTACGAGGCACGGATTGTTTCCATTTGGATGGTCCTGACTGCGACTTTGCCCGTTCAGAATTGAGGAATACCTCGTTCGTAAAATCATCACCCCGTCGTTGTGCTTCTTTGAGGACGGTTTTGAATTTGCGTTGTTCCACAAAAATACCAATAATTCCGTGAAGGTGTTCTGGAAGTGAATCCAGTAAGGCCGCTTCAATTCTATGCGATAGGATTGCACCAGAATCAATCATTGGAGCGACAGTGGCTGCAGGGAATCCCGTGCGAGCAACGAGCAAGGTGAAACCGTACAACGGCGGTGGGACGAAATGCGTTCGTTCGGGGTTTTCTCTTTGCAAACCGAGTGTGTGGCGTCGAGCCTTGAATTTGAGTGCAGCATGCTCTCCACGTGCCACAATGTATCCTTCAAGAAGTTCATCTTGACGGCATTCTTCAATCCAGTGGATTTTATCTTCTTCATCGAGGTTTGCAAAAACCTCTGACTTGCCGATCATGGCAGCAAACTCCTCTGATGTGGCCAATTTTAGGTCGGAGCGTAAACGTCGCATTTGTCTGCGTAACAATTCGTTGTCGCAGATTACAAGTGCCTTTGAAACGAGGTATTCCGGTTTGTCGTCTGATACGAGTACCCATGTAGGTTCTCTTCTGGGCAGAATACCGACAACGGTCAAGCCCTCGACATCGTACTCTCTCCAGTTTAGAGCACTCATGGCCACCAGGTCTCCAGTGCCTTGCTTGAGTGCTGCAATTGCAGCCTCAATGTGTGGTATTTGACTAAGTTTGAAATCAAATTGATTCCGATTTTGTTCGATGCAGCGTTCGATTTGTAAGCGCACACCGTCACGTTGAGATGCAGTGGTTAAGACCTCAAGTCGGACCTTTTCTGTCACAAAATCACCTCGGCGAGGATGACTCCTCACATTACAAGGGCGGAGACTACGGGTTAAGAAGGACACCCCTGTAGGATGATATGTGTCGAGCATTCAGTTACAGGCGAGTGACCGCCTTGAGGCCATGCGGCTTTTGGTTGATGCAGAGCTTGAAGCCTTGATTGAATCAGAGGTTGAAAACGGTGCTGGGCAGGTTGCCGAATTGTGTGGAACCGTTCTTTTAGCCGGGGGTAAACGTCTCAGACCTTTGCTTATTCTACTCGCACATGAAATCGCTGGAGGCTCTAGCGATGACGACATTATCCCTCTGGCTCTGGCATTCGAACTAATCCATACAGCAACGCTAGTCCACGACGACATTAACGACGAGGCCTCTCAACGGCGAGGAGTCGATACGATTCACACCCGTGTTGGAATTCCGAAAGCAGTTATTGCCGGAGATTGGTTGTTTGTTCAAGGCTTCGGGCTCGGTGGAATCTATGAAGAACACATTGTGCGAATCATGGCGCAGTGTTGTGCTAACATCGCTGTTTCCGAATTCGATCAACTTGACCATGTACTCAACCTTGCCACCTCTCCAGAAGATTACCTCGGCATCGTTCGAGGAAAAACAGCAGGTCCATTTTCAGCAGGATGTCATGCTGCAGGTTTGGTTGCAGGCTTGAGCGATGAGCAAGCATCAGCATTGCAACGGTTCGGCATGGAACTGGGTATTGCTTTCCAACTTGTTGACGATTTACTTGATTTACGCGGTGATGAACGAATGGGTAAACCACGTGGAGCAGACGTCATTGAAGGTAAAATGACGCTGCCATTGATTCACGCATTGACTCTTTCACACGGTGAAGAACGTCTCCGTCTTGCTCACATCATCGAGAATTTTCATGATGGACTGTTCGATGAATTGATGTCGTTACTCAATTACTCACAAAGTTTGCAATATGCCGATATATTGGTTCGCACTCATCTTGAACGCGCTCTAAACGAACTGGATTCATTCCCGGATAGCGATGCAAAATCACTGATGCTGCATATTACGGATTACGTCATGAATCGACACCTTTGAGGGATGAGTATGGGGCGAAAAGAGGTTCAGCATCGGCAAGTCATTGTCATAGGAGCTGGACCTGCAGGCTCTGCCTGTGCTCAACGTTTGGCTGAAGAAGGCATTGATGTTCTCATCATCGAACGGCGCGAGATTGTTGGAAACCCAGCTCAGTGCGGTGAATGTATCCCGAATTGGGGTGAAGTTGTTGGCACTTTCTCAAACCTTGATGACCATCAATGGTTGAAGGATTACTTCGAATTCCCTGACCGCCTTAGATTGCATCACTTGGATAACATGCGTGTGTTCTTACCCTCTGGAAAAGCATACCATTTCGACCTTGATGCTTTTGCAGGTCATCGTTTGCATTTTGACGGCTTCCTTTGTGACAAAGCCATCCAAGCCGGAGCCGAAGTGCACACCGGTGAAGCAATGACGCGTATACAACATCAGTCAAAACTGAACCGTGACCTTTTGGTGACAAACAAGAACCGCTACTCTTTCGACTATCTCATCGACGCCAGCGGCTCTTTGGCTCATGTTGGACGCCTACGACATGGCGAAGATGAACGCTATAGACCAAAAGACCAAGTTCCAACAGTATATGCTCAAGTTCAAGGTGAAGTGCCTGAAACGTTCGATGTATTCCTCGGTTCTGTTGCTCCATCAGGTTATGCATGGATTATTCCAAAAGGGCCGGATACTGCAAACGTGGGGCTCGGAGTACGAGCAGGTTACTTGAAAGGAAACTTGAAAGAACATTTGACTGAATTTTGCGATTCCCTCAATCTCGAAATCCTCTCGTGGGGCGGCGGATGGATTCCAATGGGAGGTCCTGTTAAATCGATGGTTGACGGTACGACCTTGGCTGTTGGAGATGCTGCTGGTCTGGTTATGCCAAGTAACGGCGGTGGAATCTCTCAAGCGATCATTTCGGGCTGCTTTGCTGCTGAGGCAATAGTTGACCATTTACAGCACGGCACTTCTCTCGACGAATATGAAGTTCGTGTTCGGGCTTCAATGGGCCGTGCGTTGAAGAATTCATTGCGTTCTAAAAATATGGGTTACGCGTTTTTCAAAGGTGATCTTGTTACTGAAACATTGCTGAGAATTCTCGGTCCTATTGGCGGCATAAAGAGAGCCATGGAATGTGATAAACCAATGTGGTTGTTTTGATTCATTGCGAAGTCGTCTCTCTTTACTGAATTTGAAACGGTTGGTTCAAGACCTATCGATGACACAGAGGTACCATGCGCAGTGTTCGGAGGGCAGACAGTAACCAGGCTGTGAGCCCGGTTATCGCCACTGTTCTTCTCCTCGCTATCACCGTCATGCTTTCCAGTATGGTGTTTGTACTGATGCAAGGAGCACTCACTAACAACGAGAAGCCTGCAGCCCAAGCAACCGTTAGCGTTCGAGGTTTATCCAATGGCTTCCACGTTGTTCGTATGACTTCTCTGGACCAGACGATTGACCCAGCGAAAATTCAATTTTCTTTGGCCCCAGAAAACGTCTCGCAGGGCAATACTTTAGGGGGTCTGGTAAGTGATTCTGATGTGTATGGGCTGATTGGTGCGAACATATCGTTCCATGACCGTGATGCGGGCTATTCTGTAAGTCAGGGCGATTATTTTGTTATTGATTCGACGACCATTGGCTCAGATACTGGGACTTGGCGGTTCCAACTGGTTGATCTTTCGACCAATTCAGTTTTGGTGAATGTTGTTTTACCGCCTCTTGAGTCTTAACCGCCAATGAAGGACATTTCGACAGGTTGCCGCTCCGTGTTTACCTGCCCTCGGATTTCGGAATAGCGGTCGTCTCTTTTGGTCCAAATGTTTTGAATCAATTCAGCGACTTCTTGACTCGATGCGCCGAACCTTAGGATTCCACGAATATCAAATCCTTTTTCAGAGAACAAGCACGTGTACATTGAGCCATGGGCTGACAGTCGTGCTCGGGAACAGTCTCCACAAAATGGGCTGCTCACCGATTCAATAAAACCGACCTCGGTTCCGTTCTTTAAACTCCACATACGAGCAACATCGGAGGGATGCTTCGCCGTATTCCTACGCAAAGGACCATAGTGATTTGAAATTCTTTGTCGCATTTCTTCACCTGAAACGACCGATTCAAGGTTCCAGTTATTTGTCGTCCCAACGTCCATGAACTCAATGAAACGAATGGGGATGTTACGTGATGAACAAGCATCGACCAATGGGACGATTTGCTCTTCATTCAATCCCTTCTTTACCACGCAATTAACTTTGACACGAAGGCCACATTGCTGAGCTGTTTCGATACCTGCAAACACTTCTCCGGGTGTGTTCTTACTGTCGGTAATGCTTTGGAACATCTCTACATCCATCGCATCGATACTTACAGTCACTCGGTTAAGGCCAGAATCGAACAATTGGCGTGCGTGCTTTTTCAAGAGAACTCCATTGGTTGTTAGCGCAATATCAATCTCAGCATCGAGGCTGCGAAGCATTGCGATGAAGATTCCTAGGTCTTTACGCATGAGCGGTTCTCCACCAGTGATTCGAACTTTTTTGAGTCCGAGCGGCAGAAGCGATTCGACGACGGTGGTCATTTCTTCGTAGGAGAGAATTTCTTGCTTAGCAAGGAAGGTATGATCTGGGCCGAAGTTCTCTCTGGGCATACAGTATGTGCACCTAAAATTGCAGCGGTCAGTGATTGAGATGCGAAGGTCCCTCAAGGGGCGACCCAGTGAATCCTCAATCGACATTGAACAGCCTATGCGGCTTCGGCTTTTTATTCTGTGTTGCAAGGGTTGATGGGTGCTCGGAGTTTGGAAGCACCATGGCGAAGGGTTGGGTAAAGCGCTGGACCACTTCAGGCAAAGACCACCGTCGCAACGATTTACGCATTCTTCGCATTTCACCTCGCACGAGTTCCAAAGCCGTAGAATGGCGTCTTCCTCCTTCCAAGAGCCATCTCATACGTGCTCTTGCTCTGTATTCACAAACAACTCAGAGCATTACTTTGGAAAACGTGGCAGCATCCGGGGACGATGTCCGTGCCATGCGGAATTGCCTTGCACAGATGGGTGTGAAGTTCGAAGACTACGATTCAAACGGCGAATTGTTGGTGCAAACCAACCCTATGGAACTCGGCCCGCACCCTCATTCGGAAAAATGGGTCATGCATGGAGTAGGGGTCAACGGTTTTTCCCGCCCAGCAAGCGTACTCAATGCCGCTAATTCCGGTACTGCTCTACGGTTTCTGGCAGGATTAGTCGCCAGTATGGAAGGGCCAATCATGCTTGATGGCGACCAGTCACTTCGTAAGAGAGATTCCGAGGCCTTGTGGGACTCTCTTCGCCAGGCCGGTGTTGAAGTTTCTATTGGGCAAGGTTCCGAACGTCTGCCAGTCATCCTTTCGGGACCTTGGGACGCCGAGAAATTGGAATCTGGAATTACCCTGGACATCTCTCAATCCAGTCAACCGCTTTCTTCTTGGATTCTTGCATCCACGAGCTTACCTGTTCAAACGACGCTTACTCTCAAAGGGAAAGGTGTCTCAAATCGTCATTCCAACCTCACAGCCGAAATGGTTCGTCATGCAGGTTGCTCGGTTGACATTGGTAGAGAGGGGTGTTCAATGGGACCTTGGTCAGTGAGTGGTGAAGACTCGTATTCAGTACCGGGGGATGCTTCAATGGCTTCGTTTGCAGTTCTCGCAGCGTTCTGCCTTTCTTCGGAGATACAACTGAAAGGTTGGCCTGAAAGAGAGAACGCTATTGGGCATGAAATACTCCAAGAATCTGCTATAGAATACGGCATAAAGTGGTCTCCGGGGTGCTTGAAATTATCCGGAGGGGCAGACTTCACTCATTTGGATGTCACCGATTCCAACGACATCTTGCCGCCAATGGCCGCTCTGCTTGCTCTTGGTGGAGGTGGAAAAATCACTGGTGCAGCGCATGCAGCTCACAAAGAAAGCAATCGCCTTACCCGTACTGTGGAACTGCTCGAGCATTTTGGATTAAAGGCAGAACTGCTTTCCGATGGTATTGAAGTTGAAGGAAACCAAGTTCCGAAAAAGCCCAGTGTTCCAGTTCCTACGTTTGAAGATCATCGATTGTTCATGACTGCCGTTCTTCTCGCTTCAAAAACCGGTGGAGAAATTATTGGTCAGAAATTGCACCATGTTGCAGACGAGGGCTTTATTCAGCGTTTACAAGACGCTGGAATTGGTATTGAATCAGTTCAAATCCCGTCCCTTGAAGATTAACCGTGACGACCAAAGTGGTGGTCGAGTGAGTTTAGAGGCAAGCGTAGTGCTGTTGGTCTTCCGTGAACGCATGCCCAAGGGTTCGGAATTCTACGCATGTCGTCAAGTAACCTTCTCATCTCAGGTAATGTCAGTTTTTCGTTGGCTTTGACTGCACCTCTGCAGGCATTTAGGAATGCCAAGTGGTCTTTTCTTCTGTCAACCGTTTCAAGCGGAGCGCCGTCTTCAGCCGTATCTTGGAGTAAATCGAGAAGGAAAGGTACGAGTTCCTCACCTTCAAGTAATTGCGGAGCAGCATCGACCATCCAACCTTTCTCACCCTCTCGAAGTGAAAAGCCAACCTGAGAAAGCGTGTCAACTGCTGCAGCAACACGTACGGATTGACGTGCATCAAGGTTCAATTCCACCGGTTGAATTTTGGTCTGACTTTCCCAAAGCGATTCGTCATTACGTAGGCGCTCGTATCGAATGCGTTCATGCAAAGCATGTTGGTCGATCAGGAGCAATTCCTCTTCAGCCTGAACCAGAATGTAGGAGTCGGCAAATTGGGCAAGCGGTTCCATCTCTGGAAGTTCATTGATGATTCCTTCAAGTGGAGCCTCTTCATTTGGTGAGACTTGGTGCCCACAACCTGCATGCCGGTGAAGTGTTCTTTCAGCGTGAGAGAGGGCAGGTGCAGTTGGTTTTTCATCCAAACCCGGTAATGTATCTTGAGCAGCAGGCGAGGTTGATTGCGGTCGTTTTTTGGCTTCAACTTCTGGTTCAGTCGCTTGACTGCCGTGGAGATTGAGTTGTGCTCCCGCAGCAATGGCCCAAGCTGGTGGGGTCTCTGTTTTGTTCTCTTTCGGTAGCACAAGTGTGGATGAACCGGCAGCAGCATCGAGAGGGTTTTGCTGTTGGGTTGGGGGTGCAAGGTGTTCTTGAATGGATTTTACTTTCTGTACTCCAAGGCCTTGAAGGGCAGGAATGCCTCCAGCAGCATCCGGTTGGGTAGGGACAGATTCCAAAGTGTGAGCAATCGCCCGTTCCAGTCGTTCAAGAACCCTCCACGAGTGTCGCAAACGAACTTCACGTTTGGTCGGGTGGACGTTGACATCGACTTCATCTGGAGGCAATGTGAGCGATAAGACGGCAATAGGGTGTCTTCCTTGCATCAGTCGGGTTTTGTACCCTCGTCGGATTGCTTGTAAAAACGGGCCGGCAGCAACCGGTCTGTCGTTAATCAAAATATGGATATCGTCACCTTTGCCACGGGTAATATCCGGAGTACTGATCCAACCGGTCCATCTCTCCTTTCCAGGTGCTTCATTATCGGTGTCTGGAGACGTCATTTCCAACATCGATTCAACTTGACCGCCCAAGAGGTCAAACAATCGGTCCGTCATTGAATCAGCCGAAGGGATATCGAGCATGACCCTCTCGTCGATAACCAAACGAAAACCGGTCAACTGATGGGCCATTGCATGAGCAACCACCACGTCCACAATCCGAGAGTTCTCCGTTGCTGGCCGGCGTTGAAAGGCAAGTCGAGCCGGCGTATTTCGGAATAAATGTTCGACATCAATACGGGTTCCATGTTGCATTCCAAACGGCTCGATAGTTCCTTTTTCGCCATTTTTCATCGTGATTGATTTTCCATCCTTTCCAGCAGGCCGACTTGAAATGGAGAGGTGAGATACCATACCGATGCTGGCTAAAGCCTCGCCACGAAACCCGAGAGTGTGAATTGAATTGAGGTCTTCTGCCTTCTTTAATTTGGAAGTTGCATGGCGGTCGAGGGCAAGTCGCAAATCGTTTTCATCGATTCCACTTCCATCATCTTCGACTCGAATTAAATCAAAACCGCCACGCTCTACTGTGATGACAAGGCGTTCAGCACTTGCGTCAAGGCTGTTTTCAAGTAATTCCTTGACCACTTGGGCAGGTCGTTCAACGACTTCTCCTGCGGCAATATGGCCAATGGTGGATTCATCCAGTTGAATGATGCGATTTGGTTCAGTCACGTTCTTCACTTCCTAAGAGTTTCTTTAGTCTATAGAGGGCATCATGCGCTTGTTTTGGAGAGAGTTCATCAGCATCGATTTGCCTCAGATATTCCAGTGTATTCTTTTGCTCAGGCAAGAGGCTTGGTTGTGAGGACGAAGTTTGGTTCGATTGGTTCATTGCGGCAGCTGCAAAATAGCCCATGAGGCTCGATTGACCGTGTGCTCGAGAAGAAGGGGTGCCGGATTCGCCAGCCTTTGCGCCATCTGCTTGTTGTTCAAGGAAGGCGAGAAGGTCGGATGCTCGTTCGACAACTGCTCTTGGAAGTCCAGCCAAAGCAGCAACCTGCACTCCGTATGAGTCGTCACAAGGACCGTCTGCAACGGTATGCATGAAACGCAATTCTCCGTCCGATTGGGCAACCTGGACATGGACGTTCACCAAACCATCGACTTCACCCTCCAGTCCGATGAGTTGGTGGTAATGTGTCGCAAACAAAGTTCGTGACCCAATTCGGCGACAGATATCTTCAGTGACCGACCAGGCAATAGATAAACCGTCAAAAGTGGATGTACCCCTGCCGATTTCATCCAACAGAACGAGAGATTGAGAGGTTGCTCGGCGAAGAATATGGGCGACTTCAATCATTTCCATCATGAAGGTAGAACGCCCTCGGCGTAAGTCATCGCTGGCACCAACGCGGGTAAATATGCGATCGACCAATCCAATTTTGGCTTTTTTAGCAGGGACAAAACTCCCACATTGAGCGAGGATGGTAATCAGTGCAGTGGTACGGAGGTAGGTCGATTTACCGCCCATGTTCGGCCCGGTAATCAAGAGGAAATTCCTTTTCTTTTGGAGATGGATATCATTGGGGACGAATCCCGACTGGGTTTCGAGTGTTGGGTGACGGGCACCGTCCGCTTTGAGATGATGTCCTTCAGTGAGTTCAGGGCGAGTCCAGGAGCGTGTTCGAGCAATGGAGGCGAAGCATTGGAGGACATCAATGGCAGCGACCCTTCCAGCGATGTTGGCTAAAGCTTGGGCATGGGTTTTACATCGCTCTCTCAATGCTGTGTATTCTCGGTATTCGAGTTCTTTCACTTTGGTATCTGCTGTAAGCAAAAGGTCGTCTCTCTCTGCGAGTTCAGTGGTAATGTAACGGGAACCGTTTGTCATCTGTTGCTTCCGACGCCATTCTTCAGGAACCTTGTTTTCGTTGGTCTTTGTTACTTCAATGAACCATCCAATTTGGCGATTCATACGAACTTTGAGCGATGGAATCTCAAGTTCTAAGCGCAGTTTTGATTCCAGTTCCCGGAACCACGAGTGCCCCGAAGCGGAAGTTTCTCGCAATCGGTCAATATTTTGATTCAATCCAGTACGAATCAAACCTCCATCTCGAATACTCAAAGGTGGTTCATCAACGAGTGTTCTGCGGATATCCTCTGCCATATCGGATAAGCAATCAAGGTTATTCGAGAGGTGGGTAAGAAGTGGGTTATCTGTTTCTTGGCACAAGTTAATGATGGCCGGCATGCGTTCCAATGCATCGGAAACCGCCATCAAATCACGTCCATTTGACCTGTTGTAAGCCAATTGTGTCGCAAGACGTTCCATGTCTCTCAACCCACGCAAAGCATCTCGAATGGCGTCCAGACGCCGAGCCGAGCGGGAGAGTGAACCAACGGCTTCGTGCCGAGCATGGATAGCCTCAATACTGCACAGAGGTCGAAGAATCCAAGTTTTCAACAGACGCCGACCCATTGCGCTCCTGCACGCATTCAGTGATGCAAGTAGGCTTCCTTCGTATTCACCCGCTAAAGTCGAGGTTAATTCAAGGTTACGAAGCGTAGTCTGATCGAGAACCAAGTGTCCAGCCTCATCGATCACCTCGATATCACGAATGGGTACCTCGTCAGCAATGTGCATGGTCGCTAGATAGTCTGCTGCAAGTCCGGCAGCGGCGAGAGCCAAGGGTGCATCGTCTAAATCCAAATGACCCAGGTCGGCCACCTTCAGTACTTTTTCCAAACGGTTCCGGCGTTTGGTTTCGCTGGCACGATGTTGGCTGATTAGAACGCCGTCTAAGTGCGAGAATAGGGCGCACAGTGCATCGTCTTCAGCATCTTTAGGAGAGACGACAATTTCGGTTGGTCTCCAACGCAGAATCTCATCTAAAGCTCGAGCGAACCGGTCGTCACCTTCAAGATTTGAAGCCCAGGCTTGTCCAGTTGAAGCATCGAATATCCCGAGTCCAAGTGCAGTTTTACTAAGGGACACAGAAACCAACAGAGAACGTTCATCGGTACCGAGTAATGATTCTTCATAAAGGCTACCTGGCGTGTAGACTCGAGTGACAATCCGCTCCAGAAGTTTTGCTCCTTCCCGAAGTTCCTGCTCCTGCTCAGCCACGGTAACTTTGTGACCAGCTTTGAGCATGACTCGCAGGTTGTCTTCCAATGCGTGCCAAGGGAAACCGGCCATTTGAATGGGTTTTGCTGCTTTTTTGTCCCGGGAGGTGAGGGCGAGTCCCAAGACTTCAGAACCAACAACAGCATCTTCATGGAACAATTCGTAAAAGTCTCCCATTCTGAAGAACAGAATGGTGTCGGGGTGTTGTTCCTTGATGTCCATGAATTGGTCCATCATCCCCCTTTTGGCCATACTTGATACACTCCTTGCTCTCGCTGGAGTTTCCTGTCGTTGCCGAGAGCACATGAAGGTTCTCGCGTTGTCTAGAACAAAGTGCTGTTTCTTCGATAAGATGGAACATCATTGATTTTGAATCAATCTCTTGGTTCCAGTCCATAACATTACACCGAGTACCATACTTGAAATCCCTACAAACATGAGGTTCAAAAACCCTCTTCCACTCTCTATAGAGCCTATTGCTAAGGTGTCTATGGAGTAGGTTACAGGTTCGCCGTTGTTGTTGATGCCGTGAGCATAGAGGATGTCGTTGGAAACATCGGACACTTGGACATTGAGCGGAATCGGGCGAGACAACGGTAAAGTTTCCATTTCTCCGTCTACCAACCGCATTACGGAGGTACTTCCTTTACTCCCAAGCATCCAGACTTTACCGTTTTCATCCAGAGTTGATGAAACGCTGGCAACATTGATTGATGTCGTTGTACGATCTTTGGCAATATGCACTGCAGAAGCGGTTCCTGCTGCGAGCAGTGTTCCGTTATCGAGTCGTACAAGGGAATGGATTTCTCCTTTGTCGACTTCTTCGATCGAGGTGAGCATTGGTGCAGCTGGTCCGTCGTCCCATGTAATGAATCCAATGACTGGGTGCTTGGTTGGAGTCGCTGGACTGTCATCGCTTCCGAATACACTGCCCATGGAGCCTACAGCAACCCACTGTCCGTCTCCAAGAGATTCAACCATATTCCAGTCAATGTTCGTTGGAGCCAGAGTTGCTGAGGTTAAGTCTGCATTTTTCATAGGCTCATCGACAGGAAGCAATTCACTCCCCACCGGTCCAAAGCCTCGAAGTCCAGTCGAGTCGTCTTCATCGGTGACCATGAGCCATCGATACGATTCGTTTGATTTCTGTTCGGCCAGGTCAAGGATGTCAAACTCCGCTTGTCCATCGTTGAGGGAAAGTACGGTTCGTTGCTCAACTTCAGCATTCACATGCACGATGTCGAGTGTGTTCTTTTGCGGTGAGACCGCTATGCTACCATCGTGCAACTGGGTAATGAAATTAAGTCCAATCACATCTGGGTATTCGCCGCCAATATCGTGAATCTCTCCTGCCTGGTTAAGGTGGAAGAGTTCTCCTTCGCCGTTATTTATGACTAAGGCCGTGTACGTGCCGGAATCTCCGTAGATGATGTCCAATACCCGACCGTCCTGGTCAAGTCCTTCGGTTCGATAGTCGACGCCAGGGAGTGAAGATGTGCCTTGAATCAACAAAGCTCCGACGAGAATGAATACCAAAAATCCACCCATGGCGAGCCATTGATGTTCCGATTCTTCCTCAAGAAGACCACGCCACCCCTTCGCCATGATTGCAGGGTGTGAAAGGAGCACATGAAACCTTTTGTCGAAAAAGGAGTGTAGGAGTTCTTCCTCAAAATATGATTTCATGCCGCAACGGCCGAAGCGGAGAGATGATAAAGGGAACATTGGTCGCAGGAGTGCTTGGAGAGAGTATCATGGCACGTAAACCAGCATCTATGTATCGCCGCCTCAAAGGTCCTGCCTACACCCGACGTAAGTACATCGGCGGTGTGCCAAACAACAGAATCCAGTCATTCCATGCTGGAAACCGTGTTGCTGCGGAGACAGGAATGTTCCCTGTCGTCATGGAACTCCGTGCTGACAACAACTGTCAGATTCGTCACACGGCCCTTGAAGCAGCCCGTGTTATTTCCAATTCGACCATCCGTAAGATTGCGGGAACCCAAGGATACGCTCTCCGTGTCCACACCTTCCCACACCATGTTCTCCGTGAAAACAAGCAAGCAACTGGAGCAGGTGCAGACCGTGTTTCACAAGGTATGCGATGTGCTTTCGGAAAGAACGTCGGAACCGCTGCCCGTGTAAAGCGAGGCCAACGTGTCATTTCTCTGCAAGTAAATCCTGAGAACTACCTTACCGCTCGAGATGCACTTCGCAAGGCGAGCATGAAATTCCCAACACCTTGCACAGTCCGTCTGATCAAGGGACACGAGCACCTCAAGGGACTCGTTTGAAAACCATTGGGCCCAAGCCCAATGTCGAACAAACCTCGTTTGTTGAGGCTTATTGGGCGAGAGTTCCTTAAGTCCGAACCAAAAGCGAACACTACAGCAAATGGAGGTGAATGAATGAGAGTCGCAGTCCTCAAAGAAGACAATTGTCAACCGAAGAAGTGCAACGACGAGTGTCACGCCTTTTGTCCACCGGTTCGCAACGGTCAAGAATGTATAATTCTCGATGAGAAAACTGGAAAGCCTCACATTTCTGAAAGCCTCTGTATCGGGTGTGGTATCTGCATCAACAAATGCCCTCACGACGCCCTCATCATCGAGCAGCTCCCAAGTGAGTTGGAAACGGATATGATTCACCGATATTCGATGAATGGTTTTCGGTTGTTCCGACTTCCTACCCCTTCAAAAGAAAGTGTAGTCGGTATACTCGGGCCAAACGGAATGGGCAAGTCGACAGCAATCAATGCTCTTTCAGGACGAATGATTCCGAACCTTGGTGATTGGCTCAATAAGGATGCTGACTGGGATGACGTCATTGAATCACTTCCTCGAGGTGAATTACGTGACTTCTTCGTTGCCGTCAAAAACGGTGATGTTCGTGTTGCCCTCAAGCCCCAAAATGTTGACCGCCTTCCTAAGAAAATCAAGGGTACTGTGCGTGATTTACTCTCTCGTGTTGATGAACGAAACATGTTTGAACAATTAACACGTGATTTGGGAATCGACCATCTTCTTGAACGAACAGTTCAGCAACTGTCCGGTGGTGAATTACAACGAATGGCAATTTGTGCTACCCTTTTACGAGACGTCGACGTGTATTTCTTCGACGAACCTTCTTCGTATCTCGACATTCACGAGCGGATGCGAATTGTTCGAATTATCCAGAAACTTGCTGAAACAAAGAGAGTCATTGTCATCGAACACGACCTTGCAGTACTGGATGTTCTGGCAGATTTAGTACACATTGTCTACGGTAAGAAAGGGGCCTTCGGGATTTTCACTCCAGCAAGAACCACGCGGCAAGCGATCAACACCTATCTCGATGGTTTCCTTCCAGAACAAAACGTTCGAATTCGAGATAAACCCATCAAATTCCTTAACCACAGTGACCGAGTTTCCGAAATAGGTTCCGAAGTAGTTTCTTGGGGAGGGCTAACCAAAAAACTGGGAGATTTCCAATTAACAACTGGAGAAGGTGCAGTTCACCGCTCAGAAGTTGTTGGTGTCGTCGGGCCGAACGGTACTGGTAAATCAACCATGATCAAAGTCCTGGCTGGTGAACACGGTTACGATGAAGGATGGGTGACTGAAAACGCGACCATCTCGTACAAACCTCAACATATCGATGTCGATATGGACTGCAGTGTACAACTGTGGCTCGACAGTGAAATTGGTCCGAAATGGCGCGTAGGTGAGTACAACGTCAACGTTATTCGAGCATTAGGTGTTGACCAACTACTACCGAAGCGTGTCAAAAAATTGTCAGGTGGTGAACGCCAAGCGGTCTCGATTGCTATTTGTCTCGGTCGAGAAGCCGACCTGTACTTGCTCGATGAACCGTCTGCTCACCTGGATGCAAACGCACGAATGGAGGCTGCTAAAGCGATTCGTAGAACAATGGAAGCCAACGAGAAATCGGCGTTCGTAATTGACCACGATGTCTACTTCATTGACATTGTAAGTGATTCTTTACTTGTCTTTGAAGGTGAGGGTGGCGTTCACGGTAAAGCCGAAGGTCCGTTCAAGCTTCGTGAGGGAATGAATCGTTTCCTTGAGGGTGTTAACGTAACCTTCCGCCGTGACCACGATTCAAAACGCCCGCGTATCAACAAAATGGAAAGTCGGAAAGACAGAGAACAGCGTGGTATTGGCGATTACTATTCGTTCGACCATTGAGGGGTGAAGCAAATGCCTGTTGGAATTCCACCGCTCGGAGGACCATTAGGGCGTTCACGTTCTCGAATCTCAGCGAGTGGCCTCACTACTTTCCTGCGATGCAAACGCCAATGGTTCCTTGGTTCTAAAGTAGGCATTTCAGGGCCACTCCGGCCCTCACAAGTGATTGGAATCGTATTGGAAGATGCCTTGTGTGGGCTCATGATGAGGCGTCCAAACGTTCGTATTGAATCCTTAGAGCAACTGAAATCATGGATTACTTCTCACATCCCTAATGCAGCGAAAGAAGCGCTTTTGGAAGGGAAGAAGTTGTGGGATGAAGGGCTATGGTACGCACCTGAAACCTCATGGGATGATGTCGAAATTGAATCGTTTGAATCACGCCTCCACTGCGGGCTTGAGTTGTTCATCGCAGAGGTAGAGTCTTGTTACGCTATGAACGGTGGCCCTCATTTAGAGGCTTTCCGTTCTGGAAATCAACCCTATAGCGTACCTTCTCCTGCATGGGGTGACGAACCTCGCTTCCCGGTTCCAGACAAGGTTCGGAATTATTCCCTGCGTACATGGTCCGACCCTGAACAATCCATGCAATGGTCGCATCCCGATTCACCAGTGACTTGGAATGAAGCTTGGGATATTGCTCGCCCATGGATGAAAGACCCTCGTGTGCATCAACCTCAACGCCTTTTTCATCCAGAGAGTTGGGCTGCTGGAGAATTGGATTTAGTCCTGCGGTGGGACGGCCGAATACGCTTAATTGACATCAAATCTGGCGACCCAAGTTCACGGTTTGCTGAATCACTCCAACATCAACTTCGATTCTATGCTTGGCTTTGGCATGAAACTCATGATGGACAATGCGTCGATGGGATGGAAGGATGGTATCTTAACGGCCCTCACAAAGTGATGTACGACGCTCCAGAAAAAGCCGATTATCCAATGATGAGCAAGGAGTTTCTGGAAATCAATACACAAATGCAAAACATGGGTTCAGGGCCAGCAACTCTCCCTGCTCTCCCTTCTGATGCTTGCGACGGCAGTTCTGCAGGATGCCACTGGTGCAGTTTATCTCGGAGCATTGAAGGGAAATGGTTCGGTGACGAACTCCTTTCAAATATTACTTCAGTTCGAGACATTACGCTTACTCCACCAAGTGAATTGTTGTCCTCGATTCCAGAACGTGTCAGTGTTCAAGGAAAGTTCACTGGAGCTTGGGGTCCATTGCCGAACCACTTCGGCGAACCGGTACTGGGCGCTATGCTTGTTGCAGGAGGTGCACAGATCACCGTAGAGGAAAGTGAACCAGGGGCCTATCCATTGTTGCATGATGAACCAAACGGAGACATCGTCATTCTCGATGCTTTGCCGGGAGTTTGGAGGGGCTCTCCTCGACTGTACGTCGATTCAAGAACTCGTATTCTCCCGCTTGCAGAAGCACAGAAAGAGTTCTCTAACACCTCGAAGCAATTGTCTGAGCGTACCACTCGAATTGGATTGCTGCGTACCAGAGCAAATGTTGAAGGAATCATTTTGAGCGTGAGGAAACGTTCAGGTGTCCGACTGGATGCAAAGCCTTGGACGATGATGAATGTCCATCTTTGGGACGGGCATTCTGTCGTTGAAGTGGCATCTTTCGGTTCGAGTATTACCGGGCAAATGGAGTCGCTGCGTCCCGGTCAACGGTTGAAACTAATGGCTGCTGAAATTGGCTGGAGGGCTGGCTTACCACAATTGAGAATCGATTCAAGGAAAACTCGATTGCAAGTCAAGGATTAATATTTTTGAGAGTAGGGTTCAAGAACATTCGACAAAACACTCACTCCTATGCCCGTTCGACTCGCTCAGCCATCAGACGATTCCGTCGGCCCTTACAACCGTCTCTCCTCAAGCCAAGTCAACGCATATCGCTCATGCCCTCGGTTATGGTTCTACGAGAAAGTGCGTCGGTTCAAAATGCCACAGATTCCCGTTCTGTACGTTGGTAGGGCTGTTGAAGAGGTATTCTGCCGGATGCTCATGGAGTCTCCGGCTTTGTTGGTGGCTAAAGCTTCCCCTGACACCATTTCTGCAATACCTCTCGATGAAAAAGGCGTTCCGAGTCGGACCAGTGTTGATCCATGGCCTGCGGAACGCTTGCTGAGTTTACCGGTCAACCTGCTGCCTTCGTCGATGGAAGATTTGCGCTCATGGGCTATAGAACGGCTGAAAGCGCACCTTCAACCTGCTCTAAAATCCATGAAAGAAGAGTGGCAGAAGAACGAGCGTAAAGCTGGAGATTGGGATTCTGTGAATCCGGACTATTGTCTTGAAATGTGCATCAATGGGTTGGATATGCACCTCAAAGAAGTTCAGCGTTGTCTTGACGCCAATGGCGGCCCAATGCTGAAACAATGGCGACAAGGGAAACGCCCCGAATGGCCAGCTCCTGATGCCCGAAGATATTCTCTTTCGAATAATCACCCATTGGCCCAGGAAGGTGGAGTATCACTCATTGAGGCTTGGGAAATTTCTCGTCCCTGGTTTGTTGACCCAAATGCGGGTAAATTTGCCATGAATGCTGTTCATCCTGAACATTGGTTCCAAGGAGAATATGACCTTGTGTACCGATGGGATGGACGAATTACAATTGTCGACTTGAAAGCCAGCATTGGGCGTGGTGACCGGTCTGGAAACTATGTTGAACAATTACGAATGTATGCTATGTTGTGGTGGGTGACGCACGGAAAGAAGGAGGAAGTCGACGGTTTGGAAATTTGGTATCTCGGAGCCAACGCTATCAAAACGATTCAATGTCCGAGTACTCAAGAGATGGCAAAGATGGAATCTGAGTTGGAAGAACTTTGGCAACAACTTCGTCATACTACGCCTTCACTCGACGAATGCCCGCCAACACCTTCTCCGGTTCGTGGTTTCAAAGCCGGCGGGATTCCTACTGAGGCGCCCGACGAAGTGCGCTGTGACCGTTGTGATTGGGCTGAAGTTTGTCCAGGTGGCAAAGGTGACGATGACTTGCCCGAAGGCGGTGACATTCAGTTGCCAGGTACTTCTTCTCCAATCGACCTCGCGAAAATAGGTGTGCTTGACCCTCGGATTACTCTGGTGGCAGAAGTTTTCACTGTGATGGGTATGAAAGAGGCTCGTCGACCTCAAGTGACCGTCTCTCAAGGAAGTAAGTTTGCTAAAGTTGTCTTTTTGGTCGATTCACATGAGGACGGAACTTCATCATGGCCAACGGAACTTGCCAAAGGTGACATGGTACGTTTGGACAACGTTATTCCAACGGTGAATTGGAAAGGTGAAATCGAATTGAAAGTCGACCCGCACGCCTGTATGGTTCATGCTTCTTCAGATGAGGAAGCCTCTGACCTCATGGAATTTAGAGCGCGCTGGAACGTGACGGGGAAACTTGTGTACAAGTTCGAAAAGAGAGGTGTTGGACGCAATGGGAAAGAGTGGCATCGAAAGGGATTGATGCTTCTTGATGCAACTGGGGCAATGAAAGTTGAAGGATGGGCCAACGATTGGGGGCCTCAGTACGATCTTGCTGGAGTTGGAGATACGGTCGTTGTAGCCAACATCGGAATCGATGCTTGGGCAGTTGAAGTGAGAGGGAATGTCACTCGTAACTCCAAAATTCACATCACGAAACGGGTTGAAAGGGATTAACCACCAGAAGAAACAGTTGTAACCAGTAATTTCACTGATTGTGAGAGAACAGTTGCATGAGGGAGTATAGTGCCTTCAAAACTGACGAGAACCGTTGACGGCAGTATTCCCGCCTCTACCAACACTTGACGCACCGTCTTCTGTGAATCAGCAACGAGTTTGACGTCATGGTCACGACCATGCAGGTGAATCTCCATGAGACCATGAGGTAACATCATGCTTATGACGGTGGCGCTAGAGCGAGCATCACGGCCGAGATCGCATAGCCCGGTATTGCGGTGGATTCGAAATCCACTGTCCTTGTGACGCGGGAGTTCAAATCTCTCTCTCGGCGCCTGACTCCAATCCAAGGCTTTTTTATCAATTGACTTTATCATCAACCGATTGACATGGACCCTACACCTGCGTCTGGCCCAAATGTCAAAGACAGCGTTGTCTCTGGAGATTTGCATACCGGCAATGTCATTCACAATCATTACCACATGCCTCAGCAGCCACCGGCGACACCACAGCAGCCAACAGTCCCTCCTAGGGCTGCAAATCCAAACCCTTCTCTCCATCATCAGCAACCTCAGTATCAGCAGCAACAAGCTGCGCCACAAACCCCCTTCACGAACTTTTACCAGCAACACGGTTCACGGTATCTCCAAAACCCTTCACAGAAGGATGTTCTGGTCACGTACTTGTTGTGGTTTTTCCTCGGCCCATTGGGCGGTCATAGGTTTTATCTCAACCAAATTGGAATGGGGGTTTTCTACTTCTTGACGTTCGGTGGTTGTGGATTGTTGTGGCTTATTGACATCGCTCTGATTCCCGATTTGGTCAACCGTGCAAATCGAGTTCATATTCGGAATTAGTTTTCACATGTAGAAGGCATCAGGCGATTCAGTCAAATCGCTGACCATATCAGGTACGCTTCCGGGTGCAAGTGCTGCCAACTTGTCGGTAAGTTTTGACTGAACATCATTCGGCAATGCAATTCCAAGGTCAAACCAAGCGTCAAGAGATTCCAGCAATCTTTGCGAGGCAAAAGCATCTCCACTCGAACCAACTGTAGTGGCGATGGCGCATGCTGAATGAATAGCGTACAACGGCCCGATTGAAGCGATCAAGGCCGCCAGACCAATTGCTCCGGATTTCGGCTCATCTCTTCGGACATCGACTCCAAGCGATTCTAAATCGATACGATGAGATGCGTTTGAGGCAACGATGAACGTTTCTTTCCGCGACGGTGAATCCATGAGTCCAGCAAGAACATACAGCGCTGTAACGCCCTGCGATGAAAGCCATTCAAGAACTTCATGGGCCATTGAGCCTTGATGTTCAGGTTCGAGTGGTTGTGAGGTGCCTGTTAGGGTCAAAACCCGTTTCCCAGTGACCGATTCTATAGCGGAGAGGGTGAGGTGTGGGGGTGCGAGTAAGCCATCTTCGTCGAGTGTAGCCAAAGGCGGGAGTGAGGTGTGGTGGAGTCGCGCAATTTCTTGTTGCACATGGCAAGAATTGATGCCTTCAATGGCTACTTTTCCAACGTTGCCTACCCCAGGGAGTGCAAAGAGAAGGATTTCGTGTTCACCAATTTTGTTGTTGGAGCTCCGCCATTCGATATTTAATCCCATATACTGCGTATCGTCTTCCGCCGCGCTATAATGTTTGACATCGAAAGCGTGCAAAAAGAATCAATTTTGATGTGGATTTGAACCGGCATCATTCTTCTTCTGAAGCAAGATGTGATGCTTTCATTTCGTCGAGTGAAGGCAAGGTTGCAAGATTAGCAGACCATTCTGAGGATTCGACATTGTACATCTTTCTGCGAATCGAAGCACGGTGATCTTCTGGTGACCATTTGAGAGGTGCTGCGGCTTGTGCTTTTGAGCCGCAAGAAGGGCAAGTTGTTGCCAAAGTCCATGCTCCACACTCGAGACATTGTTGCAACAGTTGTCGTGCCATGGTATCACCTGCATCGACATTGCTTATGACTCAAACGCTTCATTCTCGCAAAGCAGTGGCTTCTCCACCCGCTGCAATAACATGCTCAAGGGTTGTTTTCGTAGCATTCTCCCAAATACTTTCAGCGGTTTTGAAATCAGGTGCTTTCAGTTCAATTCTGTATTCTGGTGCGCCGTTGTAGTGGCATGAAACTTCAATTTCTTCTTCGGCCGAAGAAAGCGATTCAGCTGCGAGGAGAGCCTTTTGAATAACTTCAACACCATTGATGTCGTTGATGCTTAGCGTGAGTATGCCTCGAATTTCAACGAAGGCAGGAATGATGTTCTCAATGGCCATCTCAATGAATTCTTTCAACCAATCGCCTTCAAACCCAGCGTCGGTAAGTGCGCCTTCATTCATTGCGGCTTCTTCAAAAGCGGTGTACAATCCCCCAAAGGCGTCAGTGAGTTCTTCTCCAGATGATTTGATCTCGGATTCATCCCAGCCAACCTTTTCACCAAGTACTTTGAGAAGTTGGTGCGCTCTCTGTTCATTTTTCCATTCTTGGAGGCGTTCTCGGCGTCGTTCTTCTGAAACAGATTTGAGCGAGAGTTCAAGTGAAGTTCCATCTTTACGCGTTCGCATTACCTTACAGATAAGCCGTTGACCTTCACGAACAAAGACTCGGATGTTTTTGACCCAACCGCTTGCAATTTCACCAATAAAGATGAATCCCTCAACACCTTCGAACTCATCAAGTTTAACGTAGCAACCGTTTTGCTTTACGGTCGTCACCGTTACGACAACAAGTTCGCCTTCTTTTGGCGTATTGGTGATTTCGGACATCGGAGGCTTCGCCTCCTCATTCAAGTGCTTCCACAACAGTGCAGCCAATCAAGTCAGCCTTACCGCCAGAGGGGCTGGTAAGGGTAGCACCACAAACTCCGCAAGAAATGACAGAGGTTGCCCGAGAATAAATTGTGGTTTCGTTACCGCAATCTTTGCAGGATACTTTAAGGAAATTTTGTGCCATGTCGTTCAACTCACTTGTCAATTAATTCGAATTTCTTGGCACGCTGGCACGGCGCATAGTGAGCCTTGCCAGTTTCTGTGCAACGGTAGAGAATGTTCACTCGCTTGGTAGGCTTTTCACGACCTTCTGGCTTTGGACGTGGGAAACCACGGTAACCGGCCATAACGCGTCGGAAACGGCGCTGTCCCCATCGGAGTTCAGAAGCGCGTCTTTTCTTGACACGCTCGATGGTGTGCATAGTATGCTTACCAGCCGATGGGCTGTAACGCTTGACTTGTCGTGGCATTTTCACCATAAGAGCACCTTGAGCATTCGGCCCACAAGAGTCGGGTATTTAGGAGTGCCGCAATCGTTGGTAAGTAAAAATCGAGCGACTGAGGTGAAAATAAGGGGATAGATAATGAACATTCATACTGTGAGAGGTAGTATGGACGAGATGCTTCAGGCCTTACTGTTGTTTTGGCTTCCCGTCGCTGTGGTGCCTTTTGGGGTGTGGATTTTACTTTCCTCTGCCAACGACCAACGCAAATCTTTCGGTCGAATTCTTTCGTTCCTTGGCCTCGTGATGGTGTGCGTTAGTCCGTGGACCGTCCCCTCATCTCCATCAACCGCCGCAGGTCATTTACTCGGCGCCATTATTGGGCCGTCTGTGCTGATTATCCTCGGGATATACTTGATTTCCTTTTCTGGCAATGTACCTGTTGGACGTTTGCCACGAAGCGACAGAAGGCTTGGTATCATTCTGTCTTCTGTTGGGTTTGCCTGGTTTGCAGGGATGCATTGGTGGATCCTTACACCCCAAATCGCAAGCGGAGAAATCAACGTATACTGGTATGTTTTTTGGCCAATCTTCCTCCTCCTTACTACTTGTTTATCCTCGCTAGCAGCCATTGCTTTGCTCACAATTGGTGATGAGAGAAAGAACGAATCAAACTACATGTTCTTGCTTTCTGGCCTTGGGTTCATCATGCTCTTACTCGGATTGAATGTTGACGGGCCATTGATGACAACCGATGATTTTAGAGAGCATTTGTGGCTTGCAGTCGCTGACCTTGCAGGTCTTGCAGTTGGAAGTATGCTCTCAATACTTATCTTTGCTCTTGTCATCTTCATCTATGAAAAAACGCTTCCTCCACCGACAACGATTGAAGCACCAAGCGTTACTGAACTCAAACAGGTTGCCAATGTCATTGCTTCACACATTGGGGGGAATGAAGAATGATTGGCTCGCGTCTCGCCGTAACATGGCGAATGATGGCACTTGCGTTTGTTCTTCCATTGCTCCTCATACTGGCCATCGAGATTACCCTTTCATCGGGGATTCAGAGTTTTGACCGTGATGTAACCTTTACTCGATTTGCGAATGCAACCTTAACGGCTTACACTCTGTGTTCAATAGCTCTGCTTGGCAACCTTTTCTTCTACGGCGAATCAAGAAATAGACCCTTGGCTCCTTTGGTTGGAATGCTCTGTGCTTCGTTGTTGGGCGTTGCTGCAACATTGTTTTTCATTAACCAGGGTCCAATGCTGCTCGAAAACAATGGCTCTGTACAGGCCCAAGCCATTTACAACATCGTTCACACACTCGTTTCTGCGGGAGCGGTCTTACTCGCATTCTGCGTCTCCCTTGGAGCCACATTTTCGGTGATTACTTCGCAAAAACGCCGTATTAATTTCACTTTAGAAGAAGAGTGATGGCGTATCAAACGGGGGTTCCTCCGCCGTCGATTTCATAAGGGGGAGGTCGGTGGAGCGATTATACGGTGTTTCTATGTCGAAAGGTACTCCATCCATGGGTAAGCGTCAGAAGACAACTCACATTCGCTGCCGCCGCTGTGGCCGTAATGCATATCACAAGCAAAAGTCGGTCTGCGCATCGTGCGGATACGGGGAGACTGCTCGCATGCGCAAGTTCAGTTGGTCCAAGAAGGCACACCGTCCTAAGGCTTGATTCTGGTGATGACTTGAGCCGGAATGGCTACAAAGCGCCAAGCACTCGATACATTTGAGGCAGTACAATGTGTGGAATCATTGGAATCGTGGGACGTGAAAATGTCCATGTCAACCAACTCATTTATGACGGTCTCACCGTCCTTCAACATCGAGGTCAAGATGCTGCTGGAATCATGACCGATTTCAATGGGCAATTCCGCTTGAGGAAATCAAACGGCTTGGTTTCCGACATCTTCTATACGCGCCACATGCGTCGATTGCAAGGCCATGTCGGAATTGGTCATGTCCGTTACCCTACTGCAGGTTCTTCTTCACGTTCAGAGGCTCAACCCTTCTATGTCAATTCTCCTTATGGCTTGGGCCTTGCTCATAACGGTAATCTCACCAATGCTGCTGAACTTCAAATCCAATTGACCGATCAACATCACCGACACATGAACACCACCAGTGATTCCGAGTTACTGCTCAATATGTTGGCTGTTGAACTGGATTCCAACGGCTCAAGCCTTTCGATTGAGGGTGCTCCCCACTTGGATGTTGAAACCGTTTTTAGTGCGGTGTCCAATGTCCACCAACGGGTTGAAGGAAGTTATGCTTGTGTTTCGATTATATCTGGATATGGCCTTCTTGCTTTTAGAGATCCATACGGTATCCGGCCGTTGATTTTCGGCACTCGTGAAGTTGATGGACGCTCAGAATGGATTGTCGCCAGTGAATCGGTTGCAATTACCGCACTCGGATTTGATATAGTACGAGATGTTGAGCCTGGTGAAGCAATTTTCATTTCCAATTCGGGCCACTTGTTCCATCGGCAATGCGCCGAAAAAGTCGAAGCATCTCCATGTATTTTTGAGCACGTCTATTTCGCACGACCTGATTCAGTGATTGACGGTATTTCGGTCTACCATGCACGTCTTAACCAAGGAGATGTGTTGGCAAAACGTATCCTTGAGCAATGGCCAGACCACGATATCGATGCGGTCATTCCTGTGCCAGACTCGGGCCGGATTGCAGCATTGCAGATGGCGAAAGCTCTTGACGTGCCGTACCGAGAAGGCTTTGTCAAGAACCGTTATGTTGGCCGGACTTTTATCATGCCAGGGCAAGCCCTTCGTGAGAAATCCGTCCGTCGAAAACTGAATGCTATCGAGCATGAGTTCTCAGGCAAGAACATCCTTTTGGTTGATGATTCCATCGTTCGGGGTACAACCAGTGCTCAGATCATCGAAATGGCTCGTGATGTTGGCGCTTCAAAAGTTTACTTTGCTTCAGCTGCACCTCCTGTTCGCTATCCAAATGTGTATGGGATTGACATGCCTGCAATCAATGAGTTCATTGCCGACGGAAAATCCATCGATGAAATCAATGCCATCATTGGAAGCGACCGTCTCTTCTATCAATCTCTGGAAGACCTCATCGAGGCGACATCCATCGGAAGCAACCCACCCTCTCGTTTTGATACCAGTTGTTTCAACGGTGAATACGTCACTGGAGGGATTGACCAAGCCTATCTTGATGCACTCAATGCATCTCGTAACGACACTGCAAAAGTAGAATCCAACGAGGACGACGAAATCGTAGACATGCACAACGACACCGAAGATTGAGGCCTGTACATGGCTCAACAATCGTGGATTTTACGTTTTGGAGAACTTGGATTAAAGTCGAAAGTGGTTCGGCGTTCGTTCCAGCGTGCGCTGCGTAAAAATCTGGTTCAACTTTCAAAAAATACTTCGGTTCCAATTCGACGTTCTCGCTTGAGGGATTTTGATGTCGTCTATTCCGAAGCACCCACTGAAGCCGTTGAAGATTTGATTTGCCATGGCCTCGGTATTGTGGCTTTTGAACGCATTGTTGAACTTTCAGAAGATCTCGACCCGAATGTGGTCGCTAAGCAGGTTCTTGAACGCCATTCTCGAGTGGGCGAGCCACGGACATTTGGAGTCCGAATCAAGCGGTTGGGGAAAAAAGAGGAATGGGATTCTCAATCGTATGCCCGTGCACTCGGTTCAATCTTGATTGAAATGGACCCATCCTTGTCTGTTGACCTCTCTCATCCGGACTGGTGGGTCAAAATTATTCTTGAACCGGGCAAGGTGTCCTCCATCGAAAAACGAACTTTGGGTCCAGGAGGGTTACCAACAGGAGTACAAGGTGATGTTCTTGCCCAACTTAGGACTCGGGATGATGTGCTTGGTTGTTTTTTAATTATGCGAAGAGGTTCAAGAATTATTCCCGTTCTCGAATCAAAGGAAGAGCATATCGCTGTGTTGAAAAAATGGGACCCATTCATTGGTGTTCGAAGTCGAACTCGGGACGATAAAAACCGTACATTTCAACGGCCTGCATGGGGTACAGTAGGCTTGAGTATCCAACAAGCTCAGCCTTTTATTGAACGAAGAGAAGAAGCCATCAAAACGACACCTTTGTGCACGTTAGAGCCTTTATGCGGTTGGACTGAAGGGGAAAAATTGGCTCTCTGGAAACATTTGGAATCGCCAAGCCTCTTCCGGCCACATCCTGACACGACGACTTGGTTCCAGTGAACCTCCCAACAAAGGGATGAGGTTAATTGAGGCCGCTGCCTCATCGCATCATGCTCAGAAGTCGTCCGGTTCAAATTGCGTTCCAACCGGAAGCCAAAGTCACTGCGCTTGTTCTTTCTCTGAACGGACAGGTTGTGGCTTGGTCAGAAGGAGATGGTCAAGTTTTCATCGCTCAACAAGAGCACTCCAAATTTACGGTGAGCGGTTCTTGGAAAGCCGCATCGCTGGTACGTGGCATCGCGGTGCGAGGTAATTCTGTGTACGTCTTAGATGACGCACATGGAGTCTCATGTCTTGATTTCACAGGAAAGGTCGAATGGCAACTGGAAGTCGGTGCAGGCGGATTCGATCTTCAACAGACTCCTTTTGGTTTGGCAGTAGTCGATGGTTTAGGCAGGTTGTTTCTAGTTCGATACGACGGTTCGGAGTATCCCCTACAGGGTACTTACGAAGATATTTTACACATGCAAAGCGTTGGAGATTATCTCGTATTAGCGTATGAAAACGGCAAAGTCCAAGCTCTTTTGAACGGAGCTTTAGCGTGGAGCCGCCCTATGAGGGGTGAGAAAGGTGAGTCAATCACCTGCATCGGAAGCGATTCAAACCACAATATTGTCATTGGCCGAGAAGGCTATGCATTGGTGGCTGGTGATGAAGAAGTTCTTGAAATTGAAATATGGGATGTCGTTCACCAAAAATTGCGACATCGGTACGATGTAAAGAGTCGTCTTGTTCAAGCGATTCCCGGTGATGATGGATTACTGTGTGGCTTTGATGACGGGAAAGTAGTTTACTCGACGGCCAATGCATCCGAACTGATTCATGAAGTTCGTTTGGAGTGTAAGTATCCAATTCGAAACCTTGTCTCCCGCAATGGATGCGTCCTGGCCTCAGCGTGGTTCTATATTTTTGGCCGGGATAAAGACGGTGCAGAATGGAAAATTGAGCACCAAGGTATGCCGAATTTCCTTGAATTGAGCAGCGACGGGACCATCTGTTTATTTGCAGGAGAGGACCAAAATGATTGGACCGAAGAAGAACCAATTGGCCAATTCTCTCTTTCCGACCCGTTGCTTGAAACGGATGCATCAGAACTCACTTTATGGTTTGAAAAAACCGATGAAGCGTTACCACTTTCCGCTGAAGAAATCTATAGAGAAGATGATGAAATGAATGAATTCTTTACCGCTGATGAACTGGCATCCATACAAAATGCAAATGCTTCTGACGAGGGGCTTGACGCTTTGCAGGCTGCGCTTGGAGATCTACAAGGTGAAACTGTACAGGTCACTCCAGACGGTGCATTAGACATCGATACTGAACAGTTGCTTTCTCAATTGGATGATGCGATTACCAACATGGCCCTCTTACCTGAGGAAGGACTGTTGGATGAGTTGAACACTGGAATCCGAGAGGTTATAGTTCCACAAGCTGTTTCGGGTGACGACCAACAACACGTTGCGGATGCAGACGGAAAAGCCATTATTACTCTTGATGGGACGCATTCCCACGACCCTCAGGGTCGCATTCAAACGTGGTCTTGGATTGACTCAACTGGCAAAGAGATTGCTTCTTCGAGCAAGGTCAAAGTTCGCCTGGGTAGTGGGAATTACAGGTTTGAATTACGGGTGTGTGACCGCGATGGACAATGGTCCAGTGATTCGTTGCAAGTTGTAATTGACTGAGGCTTAGTCTCTTGAAGGAGAAACGGTTCGAAGTGTCATGGCCGTCAAGGAACCGTGGGTGGAATACTTTTTCGTTGGTATTCTCCAAATGCGCTGCTCAGTCGTAACCGATGTCGCTACAGGCGATACAGTCATCATCGACGGAGGTGCTGAACCGGAACGAATCATCGATTGGGTACACTCTTTTTCCGGTCAAGGCCCAGATTGGACAAATGGGCCGCGTTCGGCAGAGGAGATGCAAAAGGCGAGCATACCAAACCGGACGGTCGTCGCTCTTCTCAATACACATGCCCATTTCGACCACAGTGGGCACATTCCTGATCTAAAAAAGGCATACGATGTGGATTGGTATCTTCACCCTGATGACACTTATTTGCAGACATTAGCCCAAAGTTCGGCCCTACGCTATGGTTTTGAAGTTCCAGAACCTGCTGTGGCTGATGTCTCTCTTCAGGCCGGAGAGAAACTGACAGTTGGTTCACTTGAATTTGATGTTCATCATACTCCCGGTCATACCCTTGGAGGATGTTGCTTGCGACTTATGGTTGAGGGTGGGCCTGACCACTTGTTCGTTGGCGACACCCTTTTTGCAGGTTCAGTTGGCCGAACAGATTTACCAGATACCGGTGGAGACTTCACTGTTCTCGCTCATTCGATTCATACCGAGTTGTGGCCACTTGCCCCAGAGACCATCGTCTATCCAGGTCACGGGCCGCTCACAACGATTGGTCATGAAAAAGAAACGAATCCGTTCGTTGGAGACCAAGCAGGTTCCGGAGTGTACACAATCGGAAAGTATTCTTAATCACGCCATCATTGTCGAAAGCGTCGATTGAAGCACGGGGAGCGCTTCTTCCCAAGTTGCCACAATGCCGTAGTCTGCATGCTGGAAAATTGGTGCGTCCGCATCTTTGTTGATGGCAACGATGTACTTTGAGGAGCGCATGCCAGCAAGGTGTTGAATGGCACCCGAGATGCCGACGGCGATGTACAAGTTCGGATTTACGGTCTTCCCAGTTTGTCCGACTTGCATGGAGTGCGGAATAGATTCCCAAGTATCAACTGCTGCACGAGAAGCACCAACTGCAGCACCAAGAGTGTCTGCAATTGCTTCAAGATGAACAAAGTTGTCAGGGGAGCCCATGCCTCGGCCGCCTGAAATGATGATGTTCGCTTCAGCGACGTCCAGTCGACTCGATGCACGAGCCATGAATTCTTGAACTGCTGTTGCCATATCACCTGTTGTGTCGACAACCGAGATTTCGGTTGAGCCATTGTCGGAGGCAGCATCGAACACATTTGGACGTACGGTGACGACTGCATCTCCGCTAAGGGCGACGGTTTGCATAGCCTTGCCGGAATAGATCGGAGATGTGAGGTTATTACCTTGGATTTGAACGACATCTTGAACGACTGAGATACCTCTTCGTGCTGCGAGTCGAGCGGCGAGGTCCTTCGATTGCGGTGATGCAGATGCAACAAGTACGCCCGAAGGTGCTACGGCGTCGAGGGCAGCAGCCCATCCAGCAGCGTCGTAGTTTTCGAAGACCGCAGATTTTGCAGCGATGATACGGGATGCTCCTGCGAATCCGGATGCTCCGTCAGCAGTTGCGGCATCCGTGCAAGGGACGATGACGACGGGTTGTGAGCCGAGCGCTTGCGCAGCGGTGATTAATTCTGCAGTTGTCGAGTGAACTGCTCCTTTTACGATTTCAGCGATTACTATAGTTTCAGACATTTTTATTCACCTCAGATTACATTTGCTTCATCACGAAGCAGTTGTGCCACTTCTGCAGCAGCAGCGCCACCCTCATACGACTTGCCAGCAGGTTTTGCTGGAGGCATACTGTGGGAGACAACAGAAACAGTTGATGCAGGAGCATCGACGGTTTTGACCTCGACTTTTGCTCGCTTTGCTTGCATAATTCCTTTGACGTTCGGCTTACGAACCTTGATGTCACCCTTGTCGCAAGATACGACAGCTGGTAGTGGAACGTTGTAACGGGCGTTACCGCCTGCAGATGGAGTAATGACCGAGAGTTGGTCTCCGAAGGCGACACTGGTACTGTTGGACACCGATGCCCATCCGAGGCGTTCAGCGAGACCTGGACCAGTCGAGCCTGCGCCAGTGTCAGCGGCGGATTTACCACAATAGACGACTGTGGCATCCATACTCTTGACTACAGAAGCAAGAACGGATTGAAGAGCATTCGAATCCAGTGATTCAGAAGAATCGATTCGTACAATGTGGTCTACACCAATTGCTTTGGCGTCTTTGAGAACTTTGTCTGCACCAGCATCACCTACGGTTACCGCAGTGACTTCCCCGCCGTTGGCTTCGCGGTGCTGAAGTGCGGTTTCGACGGCGAATTCGTCGTATGGGCTCATCACTTTCTTGACAGCTGAAAGGTCCACGCGGTCGCCTGAAAGAACGATGCGGGCATTTGTGTCGGGCACTTGTTTGACGAGGACGATGATGTTGGACATAGCATTCAGACTCCTTGGATGATTTCTCGACTCCAAAGAGATTCTTGAACGTTTGCACCTTTTTTCGTGAGGCTTAGACGCAGCAGGGCGTTTTTTTTTTGAAAGGAACACAAACGGTTATTCTCTCGCAAAAAGTGATATCGCCACAATGTTTCTTAACCGTCGCATTTCCCGTGAATATTCCATGAAGAGAAGATTTCCTACTGAACCGAGTGAAGATGAACAAAAAACATTGGCCTCATGGAGGTTGTTGTTTGAAAGTCCGAAATATGTAGCCGACCTCAACGCTTCACCAGGAAAGGATGAACCCGTTTTCGGTTTTGAAATTGAATGGAGTGATCTCAAAGAGTTTGGAGACTTACAGACGGAACTTACCGAAAGTATGGAACACACATTAGCCTGCGGAAATCAGGTTCTCAAGGAACAATATTCGGATCGAATTATGTCAACTCGACCGGTAATTCGTATCGTTAACCTTCCTCCAAGTCGATACTATGAGATGAGTGAATTACGCATGCGTGACCGTAACAGGCTCCTTGCCTTTGATGCAATTGTGGTTCGAACCAGCCCAGCAATCGGATGGTTGAAAATCAGCACGCATCGCTGCAACGATTGCGGTTTGAAGTGGCGAATAAACGAACGCCTCGCTCGCCCACGAGAGAAGGTCAAGTACTGTTCGGATTGCCTGGACTCCATTGTCAAAGACCAGTCCTCAAAGAAACCGAAATCCTACTACAAAGACCCAACTGATGTCTCGATGGTGGCTGAAGAAAACTTTTACGAAGATGTCCAATACCTCGAAGTTATATCCCCACTGATGACTAAGAACGGTATGGCGATTAACCAAGAATGCTTCCAAGTGGTCGTGTTCGACGAGTACGTCGGTCAATTCTCCCGTGGGGACCATCTCACCATCAACGCTATGGTGGCCGTTGACCCGTTGGTCAATCGTGATTTCATACGTGACACTCGACGTATGATTTATCTCAAAGCACACAGTGTTGAAGAAGGTCTTTCGAATGCAACTAAGGAATCGGTTGACGATTCGGTAATCGATTCACTTCCGGCGAATTGAAGCCACCGCTTCAAGCGTTTCGGGATTCTTCTCGAAGTGCTCATGTACACTTTGTAAGCCCTTACTTACACCGTCTGCTACGCCAAGTTTTGCATCCAATGGGTGAAGAGTTCCATCTGCAACTGCAGCTTTGAACGATGCTAAGTCTGTCCAAGTGGATGGTTCTCCGAACTTTGGGTTCGGTGTGACGATAATTTCGCCCCATTCCGGAATCACAACATGTTCAGCAAGTTCGTAAACCGGTGAATGCGGGTCAACAGGGTCAAGATATGCATGCTTTTGCATTTTCTTTCTGAGTGCTTTGGCAGCATCGTGGAGTAAAATAGCACCCGAGGGGTCGGATTTACTCATTTTGTGATCAAAACTCTCCATTCGAACTCCAGTCGCTTTGAGCGATGACAGAATCGGTGTGTGCAAACAGGTAGGTTTCTTCCAATTCCATCGTGTTGCCACATCACGCATGAACATGTGTGCCTTGCGCTGGTCCATTCCGCCAAGGGCGACATCAATGTTCATCTCAAAGATGTCACTTGCTTGCATGGCTGGATAGAAGAATTTTGACAGGTCATGGTCGGAAGATGCTTCATCCCGACCCATAATTGTGAATGTTTTACGCACTTTGGGCAAAGTAGCGCCTTTGGAGCAACGTAGAACACGAGCCCAATAATCGCCGGAATTCATGATTTGGGAAGCCCATACGAAGCGCAGTTGACCTGGACCTTCACCTTCTTCGGGATGTCCGAGGAGAGCTCTAAAGGTTTCTTCCATGTAGGTAGCGGTCGTTTGGATGTCATTCATATCGCCGTTGTATTTGTCGTTGACCCATGCGTGCCAATCGGCCAAGAAGATCAGGACGTTTGCCTTTGCATCCAACATACGACGCAGTTGAAGAGAGAGAACTTTCCATCCAATATGTGCCTTGCCAGAGGGTTCAAAACCAACATAGCACCGTATCACACCGTCTCCTGCCATGCTGGTGTTGTCTGCTAAGCAGGTCACTAAATGGTCGATTCCAACAGTTTCGTCAACTTGGCCGACCATCAACGAAAGTCGACGTTGTTGTTCATCATTGAGTTCAAGGATTCGAGGGTTGTCTTCGAGGTAGGGTTCGAGTATTGTGTCGACGCCCATACTACCACTCTGCTCTCTCAAATCAAGTCGTTGAGTTTCTTAACTTTGCCTTCCGACGGTGGGTTTCCTGAATCGATCATTTCCTGTAATTCAGCAATCATTGTGTTTGCCTTGTCGATTGTTTCTTGGTCTATTGAAGTGCTCATATGCATCATCTTGTGAGCCATTTTGATGGCCGATTTCGCTTTCGAGAATTTCTTTGCGTTTTCCTTCGCTTTGTCTCCACGTTGCTTTGGAGAATATCCAGTTGCTTCATCGAGGAACGAAGACCATCTTTTGCGTGATTCCATTGCTTGTTCACGGCCACCGTCCGCAGAGAGGAAGGTATTGAGGTCGTCGCCTTTCATTTGCCTGACATCCATGACTAATTTCCCATCGGTGCCAAAGTGCCCAGTTATACCGGTTAGAATGGCAAATGAGCCCGTAAAAACGCCATCTGCATCCACTTGAATATCATCAAAATAGTTGGTTGCTATGCGCGCAAGACCTGCATTTCCACCAATTGTTTTCTCTAAACCACGCTTAACTGCGAATCGCTCCATACCTTGGCGAAGAGCCTCTTTGCCATAAGGCTCACCGTTGGAGAGAATGATAATTCCCTCTTCCCGTATAGGAGGGGTTTTTTGATAGTTCACAATCGGCAAATCATGCGGGGACACTTTTTCTTTGGTTTCGTTCTCATGATTCTCTTGTTACCGTCGGTACCTGCTGAACCAGAATCGGCTATCGAACTCGAACTGGTCGACACTTTGGAGGATTTTGATATCGGTATCAATGCTGGTAAAGTTTCGCCGGACCGTCTCTCGGTTTTGCTGATCGGTAAAGACGGATATGCTCACCTCGTTTCTGCAATTCATCCCGAAGACCGCTCGCAAGATATTCAACTGAGCACCAATAGAAACGCTGATTTGCAAGACTTAGCATGGCACCCTGGTGGTAAGACCGCTCTTCTAACGGGGGATTTGGGAATGGCTCTCCGCTATACTGTTGAGACGCACGGTATTTCGACAGTAAATGGTTCAGGAGCTCTTCTTGGACTCAACATGACGGCCGTTGAATGGAGGGCTGCTGGTGACTTCGCATACTTTGGGGCTGCAGATGGTAGTTTGTGGAAGTTTTCAGAGGGCTCTGGAATGGAGAAACTGTCGGATACTCAGAATTCGCCAATCAGTGATATTTCGTGTCACAGAAATCAAAACATCTGCGTGGTCTCCACATTAAACGATGGGATGGCCGTTATCTCCACATTTGATCAAGTCACTTTCCTAACCGGTACAGCTGGAGAAACTTGGATTGGTGTTGACTGTGCTGACCCGACACTGAATGAATGCGTCGGATTTGCCAGCGGCAAGAAAACACAAGCGATTCGCCTCGACATGAACGACCCAAGTCAATCAACGACTCGTTCAATTGGTGAACTCAGTTCCCTTACCGGCGACTTCACTGGGGTATCACGCGGGCATGACGGAACGACTCTTGTTCACATGGCCCCCTTTTCGACCATCCGTCAACAACCTCTCGTGACTGAAGCATTCGTGCAAATTTTATCTGAAGATGCGGTCGCTTGGGATGCGGTTGTTTCCGGGCGTTCAATTGAGTTCGTGTGGGAGACTGGACACCAGGATGGTTTCATTATCACATCGTTTGGCAACATTATTTCGTTTCAATCTCTTAACGATGTAGAGAAGATGGATATGGTTTCAATCGCCGTGGTTATTGCGGTGACAATATCGGTACCGGGTGTTATTTTGGGACTGATCTACATGAACAGCCCTTTCCTTCAAAGAAAGTACCTTCAGATGAGAGGTTTGAAGAAGAAATGAGGTCTTTCCTCTGATGTCCAGAGGGTTAGGTTCTTGAAGCCCCGAGTGAACCCCAAGTTGAGAGGACAGTATGGAGCCATACGAAGGAGTCGACTTCTACGACATTGAAAGCCTACTAACAGAAGAAGAAATAATGATCCGTGATATGGTTCGTGATTGGGTTGATGAAGAAGTTCTTCCCAAAATTGAACACGCATGCGCTGAAGGAATCTTCCTTGACGAATGGCGAGTCGCTCTAGGTGAAATGGGTGTTCTAGGAGCTCCTTTGAAAGGCTACGGCTGCCCTGGTCTATCCTACGTTGCATACGGGCTCATCTGTCAAGAACTCGAACGAGGCGATTCTGGTCTTCGTTCTTTTGCCTCTGTTCAAGGATCACTTGCTATGTACCCCATCTGGGACTTTGGGTCTGAAGAACAGAAAAATTACTACCTGCCAAAGATGACATCCGGTGAATGGATTGGATGCTTCGGTCTTACGGAACCAGATTACGGTTCAAATCCTGGTGATATGATTACGAAAGCTGAAGATATGGGCGATCATTATTTACTCAATGGCGCCAAGATGTGGATTACCAATGGAACAATCGCAGATGTGGCAGTGGTTTGGGCTAAACTGGATGGCGTCATCCGTGGTTTCATTGTTGAGAAAGACGACGAAGGCTTTTCTGCCCCAGAAATGAAGGGCAAGCATTCCTTGAAAGCCTCTGTCACCAGCGAACTTGTTTTTCAAGATTGCAAGATTCCTAAAGACCGTATGCTTCCGGATGTCAAAGGACTACGTGGTCCATTTTCCTGTTTGAACAATGCTCGGTTTGGTATTTCATGGGGTGCCTTGGGCGCAGCAATGTCGTGTTTCCACAGTGCGAAAACGTATGCTCTTTCCCGAATCCAGTTCGACCATCCGATCGCTTCCTACCAGCTTGTTCAAAACAAATTGGCATGGATGCTGCGAGAAATTACCAAAGGACAGCTTCTTGCTTACCACCTCGGTCGTAAGAAGGACGAAGGAACTTGGTTCAACGAACAGATTTCTCTTGCGAAGATGAACAATGTAGACATCGCTCTCGAAATTGCTCGTGTTGCCCGTGACATTCACGGTGCAAATGGAATATTGGACGAATATCCAGTTATGCGGCACATGGCAAATTTGGAGTCTGTCAAAACTTACGAAGGTACTCATGACATTCACAACCTCATTCTCGGCCGATATATCACCGGGATTCAAGCGTTCACTCGAACCGTTTGATAGCAGTATTTGAGTGCTGATTCTGTCAAATCACCTCATACAGGGCTTTATATGCACTTATTCGAAATTCAATTTAAGAGTTGATTGAATGAACCTTAGTTTGAATGATAGGTTGGTACGAATTGTTTCAGGACTGGGCATGGTCGCTTTTGACTACGCTGCAGATGTGAACTGGGACGTCGTGCTGCTGGTAATCGGTTGCTGGGGCGTCCTAACTTCAGCATTCGGTTTTTGTCCATTTTACAGACTCGTTGGGCATTCGACATGTCCGATCTAATCAGACTGCTGGAAGAATTCCAATGCGAGCAAGTCCTGACCATACTGGGTCGAGGAAGGCAGGAAGAAGCCTGTGTCGCATGTACACCGCTGCTGCTAGACTTATTTTCTGAACCTTGTTGAGTTTGACTCTCTTGGTGAATACATCGCCCTGCTGACGTTCGATCTGTCGGAGGATTTTATCGTAAAATGCAATCATCGCTGCTGGGGAATAACGGGTTCTTCGTGGGAGGAGAGGGAGGAGTTGGCGAGCCTCGTGCAGGTATGTTCTTGCTCTTCGGGCATAGTCACGGCAGTAAGGTTCCCAATTTTTGTTGAGAACGACCTTTCCATTGAGTTCTTTTTCTTGAATGCCGTTGGCTTCCAGTTCGTTGAGCGGTAAATACACTCGGTCTCGTTCGATGTCTTCGCCTACGTCGCGCAACACGTTAGTTAGTTGCATGAAGATGCCCCATGACTCTGCGAATTTCTTTGCTCGTGGGTCTTCATATCCGTAGATTTCTATGCACATAAGTCCGACAACGGAAGCGACACGGTAACAGTAAACATACAGTTCGTCAAAACTGCGGTATCTGTTGTTGTACAGGTCATCTTCCATGCCCGAAATCAAATCATCAAAGACATCTCGTGGGATTGAATAGGTGCTCACGGTTTCTTTGAGCGCCAAGAACACAGGGTCAGTTGAATAGACATCCGAATAACAGGTTGAGAGTTTTTTGCGGAAGAAAAACAATTGAGTAATCTTGTTCAAATACGCTTCAGGGTCGAGAATTGTTCCTTGGTCTTGGAGGCTTTCAAGTTGCTCTCTGTAACTCACGGCCTCAGGGTCTTGTTCGCCCATGCTGCCAGGGAATCGGTCCGCCCAGTCGCCATCGGCAATGTCGTCTGCCCGTCGGCAAAATGCGTAAACTGCGCACATGGCTTGCCGCTGCTGGTCTGGAAGATATTTGAACGAATGATAGAAATTACCTGCCTCACGCATGGTGAGTTCCTCACAGTAACGGAAAGCGAGTTTTGTCAGTTCTTGGGGTGGTCGTTCAGACCAAATCGGTGCGTCGAGGTGCTCGAATGGGTCGACAAGTTCGTTTGTTTCTCCAACAATTCCAATGAATGTTGCACCTTCTCTAAGTGCTTCCATTGCGGTTAAGCTAACGGCTTTCACGGCGTCTCGTGCAAGCATTACACCTGCTCGAAGGTGGTCGAGCGTGGACATGTTTTTTGGTTCCGAATCGTCATCTCTTGATGTTGCGTTCCCTTTGAGGGGGAACAACAATTCAAGCGGTTTCCGGCGTTCCAGCATTGTGACCGGTCGTCCCTCGTAGGTTACCCTTTTTGAGTTCTACCCCTAATTGCCTATTTTTACGACTTCCAAAAACAAGGTTTGCCTTCAATTCTTTTCATTCTCAAATGATGTCTTTCATGAATGAACATGGGAATTGACAATCCATACCACACGCTCAAGAGCAAAGGATGATTCGGTTCGTTTGAGGGGATAAGATGGCAGTACTCATCAACGAAAAAATTGATACTCTTCTCGAAACAACTTCGCGTTCCTTCTACCCGACGCTCAAATACCTCCCAAAGAAGATTCGAGGGCAGATTGGTCTGTTGTACTTACTGGCTAGGGTTGCTGACACCATTGCAGATACCAAACACGGTGAAACAGATTTCCTGACAAACCTACTGCAGAAATACAACGAGGTTGCTCAAGGTCGCTCTTCTGAGTTGCCTGACTTCTCTGAGCTTGCGACGCTACAAACAAATGAACATGAAGCCGAATTACTTCGTCATGTTCACGATGTGGTCGAAGGGCTGGAGATTTATTCCAAAGAAGATCAACAGCGCATTCTCGAGTGCTTAGATACAATCGTAGGTGGTCAAATCCTCGACTTGCAAAGATTCGGGCCTGCCAACGAAGGTGGAAAAATTTCTTCACTTGATTCAAACAAGGAACTCGACGATTATACTTTCAAAGTAGCGGGCTGCGTAGGTGTATTTTGGACCGACATGTCGCTCGCTCATGTTACTTCCATTGGTTCTGACAAAGAAGAGGAGTTTTATGAGAAGGGCATTCGATTCGGCAAAGCTTTGCAAATGATCAACATTTTGCGTGACATACCTGAAGATTTACGCTTTGGGCGTTGCTATTTACCCGGTGAGGAATTGGAAAAGCACGGCTTAAGTCCTCATGATTTACTCGATAAATCCAACATTGAACAATTTAGGCCGTTGTACGACGAGTATCTCGACGTCACGGACCAACATCTTGAGGCTGCTGTAGAATACATTCGGATGTTGCCGGATGGACAGTTCCGACTCAAGGCAGCAACCATGCTACCGGTATTGATTGGGCAAAGGACTGTGTCGCTGTTGAGGACTGGCAACATTCTTGATTCGGATGAAAAGATAAAAATCACGAGAGATGAAATGAAGTCGTATGCTCGAAAACTTCTCCGAGCGTTACTCATTCCCGGGGGAGTCAACCGGCTTTTGAAAAAGAACAAGAACGCTTAGTTCACTCACTCTTTTCTTCTTCAATTCGATGGGTTCTCCTCGTTAATTTCCATCAGCGTCAATCGTATTCTTCGGCAACGATAGTTTTCTTCGTTTTCGATGGGAAGTTCATCTTTCAGTCGTAAGACTTTAGGGAGAGTCCCCCGACCACCAAACCTGCGAGGTGTGCGGTATGGATTGCGGGTCATGTTCAGAACTCATCCCAGATGACAGTATCTTTTGCCCTGAGTGTGGTGCTCGTCAAGAAGTTTCACGAGCAGACGGGTTCTCAAGTCAAGGCACCATTGGCCTCAGCGGACAAGAAGTAACCGGTGGACGAAACTTCGGAGTTGTCTCTGGTGAAGCCATCCGCCAACAACGAGACACAACCATGGGTGGTAGTTCGAACATACCTCCGGAAGTCTTGCAACAAATTGCAATGGGTATTCAACAGCAGCCGAATGTACCTCCCGGTCAATTCCCTCCACAGCCTTTGCCCCGTAATATCAACCAGCAAGGCCAGTTCCCACCGCAAGGTCAGTTCCCTCCTCAAGGACAATTCCCGCCTCAAAACATGCCAATGAACCAGGGTCAATTTCCTCCAGGTGGCATGAATCCAAATTCTCCACAAAGTAATGTTCTTCCAGCATCACAGTCGGACCGACCTCAACAAGCACGAGGGCCATCTCTGTCAAGCGGTGCACTTCCTCAAAAAACCCTCGACCCAGCGCCTGCATTCAATCAAGGCGGCACCATTGTTGCCGACAATCCCTCGACATCTCCAACTGACGCAATGGTGAATCGATTGGCAGAAGCTGAACGAGCGATGAAGGATGAACGCCGCAGTCAATGGCTCAACATGAATCAATCACCTGCGAACAATGTACTCGCTTCATTGGGGGCCGATCTCCCGGCTCACTTGCGAGGTGCTGAACCTGGTAATGCTGCAAAAGACGTTGTTGCCGGTGCGCTGGGGCAAGTTCCCGAAAAGGATGCTCCTAACGAGGCCCTGCTTCGTAGAATGTGCGAAGTAGCCGTCCGAAGAGTCGCTCGTAAGCGAGGTGTAGCAGTTGAAACTCCACAAGCAAAGATGGATTCGGATGTCCTTCAAGTGAATGTAACTTATGTCGATGACGGCCGTGTTCTCGATTCACCAGAGGATCTTACACAGGCCTTCCAACATGCAATTGACACGGAAGTCGCTTTGAAGGGCTTTACACTTTCAACAGAATTGAAGTTGTTCCGCTCGAAAGACGGTCAAGTCGAAAATTTAGGTAAGGACGATGCACAGGACGACGATGTCGAAATGTTTGCTTGTGAAATTTGTGACGGGCTTGTCAAAGAAACAGACAACGAATGTCCGCATTGCGGTGCAATGTTTGAGGACGAAGAAGAGGAAGAGGAAGAAGTTGAAGTTCCCTCACGCCGTGCTCCTCCCAAGAGAGGCGGACCACCCGGCCCGTCAAAGAAAGGTGGCCCACCCGGTCCATCGAAAGGCGGCCCGCCGAAGAAGAGCGGTCCACCCGGTCCATCGAAAGGTGGCCCGCCAAAGAAGAGCGGTCCACCCGGTCCATCGAAAGGCGGCCCGCCAAAGAAGAGCGGCCCACCCGGTCCATCGAAAGGCGGCCCACCGAAGAAGAGCGGTCCACCCGGTCCATCGAAAGGCGGCCCGCCAAAGAAGAGCGGCCCACCCGGTCCATCGAAAGGCGGTCCACCGAAGAAGAGCGGTCCACCCGGTCCATCGAAAGCCGGTCCA